>WBZO01000012.1_pt1 | contig 546689 bp, 489 predicted proteins | sample 5204261 | NCBI WGS metagenome assembly WBZO01 (sample SAMN12412400, study PRJNA552823) | activated sludge metagenome | isolation source: activated sludge from anammox sidestream of wastewater treatment plant... | place: USA: North Carolina | collected 2017-09 | reverse complement strand
TGCATAAATTCTAAAATGGTAAACTTTTCCATGGAAGCCTCGTTGGGAGTGGGTTTGTGTTTGCAAACTAAGTCTACTTTCTTTCGAGGCTTCTTCAAATGTCCGAACTCCTGTCCGAAGGTCAAAATCCCGTCTTGACTTTTCCCCAGCCTCTATGGTATTATCTGCGCTCTTCGATGCGGGGTGGAGCAGTGGCAGCTCGTCGGGCTCATAACCCGAAGGTCACAGGTTCAAGTCCTGTCCCCGCTACTAATCGTAAAAAGACCATAACCTTTGTTATGGTCTTTTTATTTTACAATTAGAAGATGTTCCGGAAAATAAAGCCTGTCTTTCGAATAGTTTTGCTTGCGCTTTTAGCGAGCGCGCTTTTAGGCGGTTATCTTTTTTATGATTTGCCGTCCATTGATTTAATTTCAAAGAACCTGAATCATCCCAGCGTAAAAATAACGGATCGCAATGGGAAATTGCTTTATGAAATTATTTCTGCAGAGGGCGGGCGTAACGCAGTTTTAGATTTTGCCAACATCCCGCAATGTATGAAAGACGCGACAATTGCCGTGGAAGATAAAAACTTTTATCAAAACCCGGGGATAGACGTTTCAGGAATTGTTCGCGCGTTTTGGATTAATCTCAAAGGCGGCGAAACGCTGGCAGGCGGAAGCACCATCACTCAGCAAGTTGCGCGCATTTTGTTATTAAGCGCCGACGAAAGAGCGGAGCGCTCTCTACGCAGAAAATTGCGCGAGAGCGTTTTGGCTTGGCAGATCACGCAAAAATATTCCAAAGATGAAATTCTGGCTTTGTATTTGAATCAGGTTTATTACGGCGGCGTGGCTTATGGCATCGAAGCCGCCGCGCAAACCTACTTTGGAAAACCTGCGAACGAATTGATTCTTCCGGAGTGCGCTTTACTTGCAGGCTTGCCTCAAACGCCGGGCGTCTATAACCCTTTTACCAACCCTGAACTTGCTCTTGCCCGCCAAAGAACAGTTTTAGGGTTGATGGAAAAAAATGGATATATCACGCAAGCCCAACGCAGTGCGGCGGAAAATACGCCGTTGAGCTATAACGCTGAACCGTATCCGATTGAAGCGCCTCATTTTATTTGGTTGATCAAAGATCAATTAGATGAGTTGGCGTTCAATCAGCTTGTAGCTTCAAACCAAAGCCTTGTCGTTCGCACGACGCTCGATCTCGATTTGCAACAGCTTGCCGAAGAAATTGTTAAACGGCGGCTCGCTAGTTTTGTGCCGCTCGAAGGCCAGATCAGCCACAACGTTAAGAATGTGGCGCTGATTATTTTGAATCCGCAGACCGGCGAAATCCTATCAATGCTTGGGAGCGCGGACTATTTCGATTCAAATATTCAAGGCGCGTTGAATATGACAATTTCTAAGCGGCAAACCGGCTCTGCTTTTAAGCCGATCATTTACGCCGCCGCGCTAAACCCGAGCCTGCCTCAGCCTTTGACGGCTGGTTCTACGCTTTTAGATGTTGCCACTACTTTTGAAACCAATGATACGCTTCCTTATGCGCCGGTAAATTATGATCTTAAGGAACATGGTTATGTTTCGGTGCGTGAGGCGTTGGCTTCTTCGCTTAATATCCCAGCGACCTTAACTTTGGAGCATGTTGGCATACCGCAGGTTGTGGAGCTTGCTCACCAGTTGGGCATTGAATCGCTTTCAGCGCCGCAGGATTATGATCTTTCATTAGCGCTGGGCGGCGGACAAATGACGTTGTTGGAACTTTCTAGCGCTTATGCCGCGTTTGCGAATCACGGTAAGTTTATAGCTAATTCCGTCATTTTAGATATTCGTAATGCAGACGGCGAATTGCTGTATGAACCAAAGAAAGCGCCGGCCGTGCAAGTAATTGATCCGCAGGTGGCGTGGTTGATTAGCGACATCTTAAGCGACGACCAATCGCGTCAAACTGGTTTTGGGCTAAACAGCATCTTGAAACTTGATCGTGTTGCGGCGGTGAAGACCGGCACCACTACGAATTTTCATGATAACTGGACGATTGGGTATACTCCAGATTTAGTGGTTGGCGTTTGGGTGGGGAATAGCAATTACGAAGCCATGCATAACGTCACGGGCTTGACTGGCGCCGCGCCGATTTGGCATGAAGTAATGCGCTCTGTGTTAGCAGGCAAGCCGGATAAACCTTTTATTCAGCCAGATGGTTTGGTACAAGTTGAAATCTGCGCCCTTTCGGGTATGTTGCCGACCGCTGAATGTCCTTATACAAAAAAAGAATGGTACATCTATGGGACACAGCCGAAAATACCGGATACTTTTTATAAACAAATTTTGATTGACGCTTGGACAAACACGCTCGCAAATAATTTCACCCCGCCCGAACGAGTTCAGGCGCTTACCGTGTTGGATGTTCCGCCTGAAGCGCAAGCCTGGGCGCGCTCGCAGGGTTTGCCTTTGTTAATAGATTATTCGGAAAATCAGGCGAGCGATCTAGGGCAGTTACGATTAACTTCGCCGGTGAATAATACAACCTATCGGCTTGACCTAACGTTTGATTTGTCCGCTCAGCAGATCTTAGTAGAAGCGCTTGGGAATGGATTTGCTCAAGTCACTTTATATGTAGATGGAAATTCATTAGGCTCTTTTTCTGAAGCGCCTTATCAAGTTTGGTGGCGACTTTCAGAAGGAAAACATCAATTTTGGGTCGAGGGCGTAAATCTTGACGGCGAGCTTGTAAAAAGCGAGACGGCTACAATTGAAGTTGTTAAATAAGAAACGAACTGTCTTCTGGAAAGACAGTTCGTTTTTATTATTTGACGATGAAAATGCTCCCGGCGCCTCTTCCGCCGACATCGGGGAAATAAAATTCGGATGCGGTGGGCGGAATCACGTTAAAAGTCCCGACTGTGCTGGCGCGCGCAAGATAAGTGTAGACGTAAGTTCCTGCGGGCAGATAATCTGTTGAAAGAACCACTTTCTCGTCGCGCAATTCAATGTGACTAAAATACCACCAGCCCCAGCCGCGCTCACGATAGTCTGTGACGGTGTAAGTAAGCGGAATTTGAACATCCGTCGCTAAATTGGAATCAACCGCTTCCAGCCCAGCCGGGAGCGGATCGTTGATCACGACATAGCTAACTGAGGCTGGCACAACGACTGTCAAACGCACTTTTACCAATTCGCCTTGCTCAATTTCAGTAATCGGCGTTTCGGAGTCGTTTAGCGTAAAGTATTCACGCGAAAGCGTTATGCCTTGATCTAAGGCTTGGACTTCCTCCACAGGCAGGCTGGTCGTGAGATATGCGGAATAATATAAATTTCCATCTCCGCGACCGCGCGTAAAGACCAGACTGTTTGCCTGTTCTTTGAGCAAATCCTTTAATCCGATTTCAAGGTTGACGTTTTCTGTCAGGTTTTCTTGATTCGCTTGCCCTTCTTTGATCAACGTATTGTTTAACCCAAGCGCATATTTGTAATTTGTCTGATATTCGCGCGATGCAGTCATCCAATTTGTGAGCGCAATCAGCGACCAAGTTGTTTCTTGCGTAGAATACCAATGCGTCCCTTGACGTTGCGCCATTAACCAGCGCACCGCATTGGCCGTAATTGGATTCTTTGGATTGATTTGTACAAATGTATTTAATATGATGGCTGTTGAGCGTGTGTCAGTGTTCCAGTTCTGCCAATCTTTTGCCGCTTCTTCCCAATGTGCGCCAGAGGCGGATAATATCGCGGCAGTCTCTAGATCAGACATCAACGCGGAGATTCTGGAATCCTCTGCGTCTAATAGATGCAACGCTTGCGCTAAATATGCCTTTCCGTATAAATCTAACCTATCGCGATATTCAAAAATCATATTTGTCGCGCCTGAATCTAATGCGTCCGCGCGAGCGAGCGCATACAATATAAAGGCTTGACGATTGAATTTCCAAGAAGCTTCGTTGCGTTGAAGTGTGGGATGGTTGCTTTTGAGGTAAGTTATGCCTCTTTGCAAAACTTCCGCTGAAATTTCATAGCCCGATTCCTGCGTTTCAATCAGTCCATAAATTACATAAGCGCTGGTATATGGATCGCTTTCTGCGTCGTCCCACCAATTCCAGCCGCCGTCGCTTCCTTGCTTGGCGTAAATTCTTTGTAGCGCCGCGCTAACTTGCGTGTCAAGATAGGCGTTGATGGGTAAATTTATTTCGGCGGCTTTTAACGCTCGTTTTGTAATTACGTTCGGCAGGATGCGCGAGATAGTCTGCTCCATACAAAGATATTCATAATCCGCAAGGTAAGACAAACTGGATTGCATAGATGCCGCGAGCGAAGGCGATAACTCAATTTTTAGGTTCGCGTCCGTAAAATTGTAGCTTGTTGGCAGTTGAATTGATTCAGTGATTGAATTTGCGGAAGTTAACATCCCAGAAGTCCCAACGCTTTCCTGAACGACAAACTTCAACACGGGAATTCCCTGATTGGGCAAAGTCCCTAATGGGGGTTTGCTCGCGTCTGAAAAAGCGCCGCTCTGCGCTGTTGCGGTTAAATCCACCCGCGTTGCATCTGGATTGACCGTTACATCCCAAGCGACAAAACTTTGTCCTTTGGCTTGAACTAGGATATTTTGTTGATTTTCAGAGTTGATTTGAATTCCTTTGGCGTTCAAACTTGCGCTAACCTGCATGTCTGTATCGGTAGTATTGTGAATCACGGCGCCGATTCTCGCTTCATCCCCAACGACAAAGAAGCGCGGCGTTTGCAGTTGAATAAATAGCGGCTTGGCGCTGATCAATTCATGGGTCGCTTCGCCAACGCGGCTATCCAGCGTCGCCGCTTTTACTTCCGTGTGCCAAGTGGTTAAGTTCTCTGGTAATTTTACGGTCACTTGGGCGTAGCCATTTTTATCCGTTAGCACATGCGCCAAAAAGACCGCCGTATCTTTGAAATCTTCGCGCACCGTGATAATGCCGGGTTCGCCACTGCCGCCGCCGCCCATGCGCGCGCCATCTGGTATCGTCTTAACATAATTAGCGTTGAAAGCGTCTGCATTAGAGACTAGCCCCAGCGCAGTCTGCACGCTTAAACTTGTTTCAGGATAAAAGCTAGAGATCATCGCCGGGGAATTTGCCGGCGCTAATGCCAATGCGGCTTTATCGGTAACTGCCACTGAAACGTCAGCCGAAACGGGGTTTCCGTAAATATCCTTGGTTTCAATCGTATAAGTTACTTCGTCGCCGGGTCCGGCAAATTCTTTATCCGCGCTAATTGAAACGTCCAAAGTTTTTTCTTTGGTATCAATGTTGATTTTCGTCATCCCAATCTTAAAATCTGGACTGCCTCCGCCAGTTTCTGCTCCGCTAATTACGGTTACAGATACATAAGCGGTCGGCGCCATTTCGTCAGTGATTGGCAATTTGTAAATCGTACTGCTTCCTTCTAATTGAATAACTTCTTGCTTGTAAATGTGTCCGCGTTCATAAGTCACCAATGCGTACACTTTTCCTTCAAAAGGTTGCGCAATGAGCAACTCAGCCACGTCCCCGGCGGAATAACTGTCTTTATCTGCAATCAATTTGAAACTTCGATCGTTGGTTCTCCGCCATGAAACATACGAATTGCCAGCCGCCCAAATGTAAGTTGAAGATTGGTGAATGTTTCCTTTTGGATCTTTGACCGTGACCAAGGCTTTATAGATTCCGCCTTTGGACGGCGTAAAAGCGACTTCGGCGACTCCATCTACGCTGGTAGTTGCGTTGACAACCCCAACCGGGATTTCTCTGACAGAAGTTTCCCAACGCAGTTGACCCTGTTCGTCTTTTTTCTGCACGCTGTACCATTGACGTTCAACAAACTTGACCGTAACCTTTTGATCCGCAACTGGGACAGAGTTCCAATCTAACACCACGAGATCAAACTTGCCCGCTTCGCCTTGTTTGACCACATAAGATTGAGAGCGAATCCCCGCATAATATTCGCTTTGATGCATGACGATGCTTGTGCCGCCGCTGACGGTATTGCCAGCTACGTCTGTGACGTTTGCGTAAAACTGAATTTTGCGGCTGTGCTGATCGTCTCCAAAATCAAGCGCTTGGGAAATTTCTAAAGAGCCGTCTGCGCCAAGAACGTCTTCTCCTTGTTTTAAAGCGTCTCTTTGTACTGCGTTTGAATACGACGAATAAAAATCGCGATCCCAATCCATAAAACTGTAGCGCGTATATTTCGGAATGGGCGAAAAATAGTAATAATCAGATTGAATGAACCAATTGACCTTTGCGTTTTTTACGTTTCCGCCGGAATAATAAGCGGCATTCACGTCGTAAGTGACCGTTTCGCCTGCTAGGGCGTTGACTTGGTCCGCCACTGCCTTAACTTCAAATTCGGGCTTTTTATATTCTGCAACGCTAAAACTCACTGCGGCAAAAGCGGGGTCGTCTGTTGAATTGGTCTGATAAGCGGAGATCGTATAACCTCCCAGCGAAATTCCCTCGTCAAGATGAACAGAACTACTAAAACTGCCTTGTTCGTTCACTTCCACATATTCGGAGAATATTTGTTTACCCCATTGTTCTACGACGACATACACTCGCTTTGCCTTTGACAGGCTGTAATGTAAATCGTCGTTTTCGCGCAGAATACCCTTGAAGAACACGTCTTGATTAGGACGATAAACCGGACGGTCTGTATATAAATAGCCAAATAAATCGGACGCAGGCGCGTAATAATTTTCATACACGCCTAAATCATAAGTAGAAACTCCGCTACCCCATCTCTGAGCGGTGAACGCGAAATCGCTTCCGCTGTCTGCGACGGCATACTTTGCTTCAGCGACGTTCAGATATGCGAGACCGTCTTGATTCGTTTTCGTTTTACCTAATTCTTTGAATTCGTCGTTGTAAAAGGTTACGCTTACATTTTCTCGCGGAATCCCGCTTTCTAAATCGGTGATCCAAGCCAGCCCTTCGGTAGGCGTGGTTTTCAAGGTCAAATTATCTGTCGCGACCGTGAAGACAAAGCCTTGCGCATAGCGCGTTTCATACTTAAGGTTTTTTGCGCTAACGCCAATAAAATAATAGCCAGCTTCAAGCGGCTGATCGTTTTCGTTGAATTGAAGATGTTCGTAGAACCTTATATTCTGCTCTTCAGAAGAAAACTCCCACTCTCGAATTGGCTTCGCCCTGGGCGTGAATGCATTTGGGCTGGCGTTAGTAGTGAGGGCGTAAAAATCTTTACTGGTGATGGAATAGACTGAGATTGTTCCGCCGACTAAATTGAGATGAGAAAAGTAAACCTCTTGCGGACCGTTAGCGCGATAGACCAATGGCGAATGCGGAAGCGCAAGGCTGGCATACGGAGCGTAATTCCCGTTTGAAAATTGATACGCCGTTTCATCTTTGATTGTGTTCCCGTAAATATCCGCCATGCCCGGCAGGATACGCACTACATAATCTGTGGCGGGTTCTAAGCCATAAATATATAAAGTTTTAGCATATTCATTGTAATAATAAGTCGGCTTTGCTTTAGGCGCAGGCAAAATTTGTACGCGCCCTTGCATACTTTCAAAATCCATCGCCGAGGCAAATTCCACCTGAATGGCAGCTTGATATTGTTCTAATTTTTCATCTGGCTTAGGCGAGACGCTCTTAATAGATGGATACGGCGCAGTCTTGAAATTTAAATCCAAGCCTTCTTTCAATCTCCCGCCGTCTGTCGCTTGCGCTTGCGCGCCTAACAGCAATTCATAAAAACCTGAAAGTTTCAAATTTTCTTTTGGCTCAATGCTCAAAACGGTAAATTCTTCGTTCCATGTGAAATTGACGGGCGCGCTTTGCTGTGTTTCTCGATTTACGATCTTCGTATTGGTTTCTACGCTGGCTTGAATCATCGGTTGAGCGAACTCGATGATAAAGGTTTGATTTAGCTTTACATTTTCAACTTCTGTGGTTGGGTTATATTCTGCGTCTTTTAAATAATAGGAACTGATCAAGGCAGGTCGCGTGCTAAATTGCCAATGATAAGACTCCGCCAATGCGTTTCCATTGGTATCTTTCAGCCCCGCTTCCACCTTAACCTCATACTTGGTACTGCTCAATAGATTTTTTTCCGGCTCAAACACATAGATGGACGAATTCACCCAATTGCCTTTTCCGGAGATGGGCGGCGAGAACTTTAACGGCTGAGGTAAATCTGCTTGCTCTTCTTCAATGCTCAAAGGCGCAACGGGCTGACTGAAAATTACGGTGATGTTGGCGTTCAAATCAATATCCGTCGAGTCATTTGCCGGCAATGCCTGCGAAACGATCAATGCGTCCACTGTAGTAAATTCTAGCTGGATGATTTCCTGAGGCGCAGAACCATCCAGCGCCAAAGCGTTGGTATTGATTACGGCCGTATAAGTTGTGGAGGGGAGCAGTTTTTTCGCGGGCGTGAAAACCAATGTTTGGGCGTTGGACCAAGTCACTTTTCCAGAAACAGGCTCGGACGAAGCGAGGAGCGCGAAGGCTTCCGCTGTTTTGGCTTGATCCATTTCTTTGTCAAAAATAATTTCAAAGGTTGAATCTAAATTTAATCTTTGTCCCGCAATGGGGTTTTGCGCGATGACCCGCGGAACGCTAGTTTGAGATTCGATGGATAGATTCGTTTCGTTCGGAAGAAGCGTAAAAACAATAGCAACGGTAATTAGGATTCCAAGAATGCGAACCAGCTTTTTGTTATTCATTTTTAGCTTTCCTTGATTAATTGCAAATTACCATTCGCAGTTGGGCGTTGTGTTGATCCCCGCGTTTTTTCCGATTCTTTTATACATGGTGACGTTTGTAAAAGGCTCGCCTAATAAGCCATCGTGAATTGCCCAAGAGCGTTTGCGAATTTTCTGCGCCGCTTCCGCTTGTCTAAATTCATTTGAGCCGTCCAACTGCGCGGCTAAATCTCCGCCGGTTTGAAAGCCCGCATGAATACTTTCCATTAGGCGTTTGCCCATTTGATAGGCAAAACCATAGCGTTCAAAAATGACCGCGTTGTGATAATACAACGGCTCGACGAAATATAAATCGTGACCCAACTCTGTGACGAAGACCTCAAACGCTTCGATTGCCTGACCTAGCAAACGCAACCCGCGCCTTACCTGACCCGGCGCCAGCCCAGCCGCCAGCGACATTTTCTCCGCCTCAACATTTCTTTGGAACGTTCCAAATTTTGTAGGCGAGCCGTCTGGCATTTTATCTACATCAAAGCGCGGCGAGTCGGGGTCGTTGAGGATATACAGCAAAACGTGAATTTGCCCGTTCATGGTATCGGTGAGGTGGGCGTATAAAATGGGGTCGGGAAAATCTACTTTATGGAAGAGGCGCATTTCCACATCAGTTGAACCACTGGCGAAGCGAAATTGTAAAAGGTTGCGTCCTAATGCCGAAGCGAGCGGCGGGAGATTATATTTTTCAAGCAGAATTTTAGGAATATAACGCGAGTAGATCGCGCGCTTTTCCGCTTCGGGTAGTAAATTGATTCCGCCAATAGTTGAAGGAGGCATAGCTTAGTTTCCTTTAGCGTACTCGCATGGCTCGATCTTTATCTCTGGCTTCGTCGCGTTTGGCGATGGTGGCGCGTTTATCGTAGGCTTTTTTGCCTTTCGCCAAAGCAATTTCTAATTTGGCGCGACCCTTTTTCAGGTAGATTTGAAGCGGCACAATCGTCATACCTTTGATCCGCACATTGTTCCAGAGTTCCAAAATTTGTTTTTTATGCAATAAAAGTTTGCGTTTGCGTTTAGGGTCGTGATTATGACGATTGCCTTGTTCGTAGGGCGCAATGTGCGCTTCGATCAGCCAAGCTTCTTTCCCGTCCAAAATATCTACATAGGCTTCTTGAATGCTCGCTTGACCGGCGCGAATGGATTTAATCTCAGTCCCTTGCAGAGCCAGCCCGGCTTCAAAAGTTTCGATCAGGAAATACTCAAAACTGGCTTTACGGTTTTTGGCTACGATTTTAATATCTTCAGTCATACGATGATTTTAGCATGAATTATTTTGAGCTTATCCCCATTTGAGGATGGAGAAGCCCGCCATTGCGCGTAATACGCCGAAGAGCAGGAGCGCGGCAACCAGACCCATTGCGTCGCCAATTAATGGTCCCACAAAGGAACTGAGCAGGATCGCGCCATTGAGCGCCATGTTATACCAAGCCAAATGCGAAGGACGGTCGTCTGGCGGTATTTTTTCGAGGATGTAATTTGCGTAGGCGCCGCCGGCAAACGCCCAAGCGATTCCGCCCAGAATGGAGATCGCGTAAAACTCCCAAACCTGCGTGGAGAAGGCTAAGATCAACGGGTAGATTGCCAAGCCGATCACGCCCCAGCCGGTGACGCCTTTGTGACCCAGACGGCGCACAACCCGATTTAGTTGCATCGAAAAAAGGAACATGCTGAAATAGTAAAGCGCCGTGCCGATCCCGATGTTGTTATCGTTTAGGAGCAGGACGTTTACGTTGTAAAGCGGATAGAGCGGCGTGGTGATGTTGTGCGCGAAGTGGAAGCCGAAGAGCAGAAGCAGTACGCGGCGAAACGGACTTTGTAAAATATCTACGCGGAAATGCGCGAGTAAACCTTTTAGCGATTCTCTTGGCTGAGTTTGCGGCGCGGGCAAAGGTTGGGTCGCTTCGAGCGGCTTGATGAAGTGCAAGTGTAAACTGCTCATTGCCGCGCCGAAGAAGCCGATCCCGAAAATGATTTGATAGCCAATCACGAAAGATGTTTGTTCGAGGATGAAGCCGCTGACCAGCGAGCTTGCCATGTAAGTGAATGCAAAGACAACGTTCCGCATTCCGGCGACGTGCGCGCGATAATTGATCGGCACAGATTCGGCGAACAGGGCATTGAACCCAACTCCCAGCGGCGTGAGCGGAATCGCCATCAAAAAGGTGATGATAATTAATGACCAAATTTGGGCTTGGGGATTTTTGAGAAGGGGGACGAGAATCCAGAGCGCGTAGCCAAAGCGATAAACTACCGAAGACCAAAAGACGGCGCGGTTGATATTGCGTTTTTCAACCCAGTGCGCCGAGGGAATGGCGATGAATAAATTCACCACCGCTGAAGCCGCGGCGATGAACCCAATTTGAAGCGCGTTTGCGCCGAGCCGCGCCGCGTAGATATTGAGGAAGTTGACCGCCGAGCCGCTCAGGACTCCGAACCAAGCGATGTCAAAATAAAGATGGATAAAATTGGCGTGAAATTTTTGAGGGATGTCTGTTTGACGGAAAATACGGTTGAGCATGAAATAATCATACTATAAATTCAGATTGACCCTCTGGCATAAGTTTGCGTAGGGCAGAAGGCGTGATTTTCGCAAGAAACCCAATATAAAAAGCGCGCCAGTCTAAAAGACTGGCGCGCTGAATTCTATACGGGCGATCAAGCCTGCCAACTGCTCAATACTTCGCTGAGTTTGGCGATTCGCTCGCGGAGCAGGACGGCGAAAATGCCAGCCGTGAGTAGCGTGATCCCGGAACAGCCAACGAGTAGGATGGTGGCGATTCCTTGCAGTTGCCCCAGGACGATGGTTACCACAGCCACGACTACAAAGAAAATCGGGAATAACGTTAGACTGCGCGAACGAATGACGATCCCGTAGAAAAGCACGAAGATCGCTTGCACGAAGAGCGCAAAGAAATAGATCAATTCGTTTTGCGAGACCATTTGTATATAGCTTGTGCCGACCAAGATAAATTGCGAAAGCATACCCATAATGTAGGCGCCAGTTTTACTGCCGGCGCGCACCAACAAATAATGTTGGATCAAACCAAGCAGGGCGGCGCCAATCGAAAAGAATTGCGGCTGGCTGATATTTAATCTGTTGAGCAGAATGAAGTATGCCCATAAATATAAACCATTGGCAGGAAACGCCAAATACACGTCCTTTCTGGCAAAGGCTTCAACTGCCCAAAGCGTCGCCGCTATGGTTACTGGAATCATCACATCTACTCCGCGGAAAGATGGCGCAAATAGCGAAACGAGAATCCCTAGCCCCAGCCCGCTGATCAAAAGCGTGGACGCCCAACGGGTTGCCAACTTTTGTAGCCGTAAGAAATGGCCGACGGCGTAATAAGCCAGAGCAAATATAATCACGGGATGAATCCACTCGTTGAAACCGAAAAGGCGTAATAGGAAAGAACCGGAAATCGGCAGGGTCAATGTGAAGGCGTAGAGTAGGATTGGGTTGTTGTAGAGCAGGCTCAGCGTTAAGAAGAGAAGCGCGTAGATGGCGAAGCCGATGGCGGCGGTGAGGTTGGGGGACGTCAATAGGAAGTTGTAATTGATCAAGGTCAACGCTGTGCCGACGAGACGAAGGACGATCGAGAGCGGGCGTGGTTGGGTGAAAGTTAGACGCGCAACGAGATCGGCGCCGAGCCAGATCAAACTATAGAACATTAAATGTGTGGTGACTTGCGTCACGTTGAAATCGTGAAGGATGAGAAATACGCCGAGGCTGAAGAAGACGGGCCCGCCTAGCTCGAAGTAACCGTTTTTTCGTAGAATCATTTCCGCCACGAAGAGCAGGCCAATAATCAATACGTACCAGCCGCTGGTCTCTTTGAGGAGGGCTAACGAAGTGAGCGAGATCAGAGCGCCTAAAACTAGCGCGCTGTTGCGGAGCATGAGAGACCATTTAGTGTAGGTTTGAAGCGCTAGCCCGAGCAGGAAATAGAGGACTGAAAGAATGGTGAGCGTGGGCAACCAGGCGTCTACTTTGAAATAATTGAAGATAAAGATGAACGCTAAGGCGAGCGAGCCGGTGGAGATGTAGCCGATCCATGCGGCGCGATAGATCAACGCATAGATTATGAAAAAAGCCGTGTAAATTGCGGAAATGACGGCGGCGCTGAGGGCGGAGGCGCTCCCGCTAATTAAGGCGCCGTAATTAATCAGGGTTAGCGCCGCTCCAGTAGCGCGGAGGAGGGTAGAGAGCGGACGCGGTTGCGTGAAAGTTAGGTGTGCGATAATATCGGCGCCCAACCAGATTAAGCTGTATATCGTCAAATGCGTGGCGGCTTGCGTCACGTTGAAATCGCGAAGGATGAGAAATACGCCAATGCTGAAGAGAACGGGCCCGCCTAGCTCGAAGTAACCGTTTTTTCGTAGAATCATTTCCGCTACGAAGAGTAAGCCAATAATCAATGCGTACCAGCCGCCAGTTTCTTTGAGCGTAATCAATGCGACAAATGAAATTAATCCGCCTAAGATGAGCGCGCTGTTGCGCAACATAAAAGACCACTTGGGGCGGGCTTGCAGCGCCAGTCCGAGCAGGAGGTAGAGAACCGAAAGGATGGTGAGCGCAGGCAACCAGGCGTCTACTTTGAAATAGTTGAAGACAAAGATGAACGCTAAGGCGAGCGAGCCGGTGGAGATGTAGCCGATCTGCGCGGTGCGATAAGCCGGAGCGTAAATTGCGAAGAAAATCGCGTACGCTGTGAAAATGATGGCGGCGTCGAGGGCGGAACTATTATCTTGAAAAAACGCAACCAGAGTGATTAGGTAAGCGAAAAAAACGAGAACAATTCCGTAAACCCGCAATGGGATGCGCCAGGGGGCGCGGTCGAGCCAATCCTTTTTGAGGAATAAATCGGGGAGTAAAAATAGCGCGCTGAGGACGAAGATTTGGTAACTTGACGGAATATGCAAGGCTTGGATCGTTTTTAGATTGAAAAATGCAAAATAGGCGATGATGAAATTGAGAAGCGCCAAAACCCACAAAAGCCATCTGGAGCGAAGCAGATGTAGCGCCGTGAGCGTGGCGCCGATTCCAAACGCAACGAGTAACATCAACCAACGGGTTTTGTCCACGCTGGCGGAAAATAGACTTTCTACGAGCGTGAGGAGTCCGGCGTAGAGGAGCGGCAGGCCGAAGTTTGAGATATTTTTGGAGCGTGAAACGCCTTCGCTGGCTATGGTTAACGCTATCCCCCAAATGAAGAAAGTAACGCTTGAGCCAAAAGATTCGAGTCCGAATGCGGCAATGATGAACCACGTCAGCGGAACCAACGCTCCAGCCGCGAGCCATTCAAAGATAAACTTGGGTTCTTCCCGCTTTGAAAGCACATAGAAGAGACTGGCGAGCGCCCATGTGAAGAATGAAGCCAATTGCCAGGGTGAACTGGGCGAAGAACTCCTAGTAACACTGCTGGTGAGCGTTACCACAGAAGAAAATAAAATAACAAATTGAACGAACTGCGTAGATAAAAATAGAGGGAGGGCGAAGTTGGAATCTTTCCATTTTCTCAAAAATGAAACGCCAGCCAACCCGGCGAATGTCGTCAATTGGATTAATAGAAAAACGAGTTCAAAATGAATGGGGGTGAATATTTTCGCGACATTGTAAGCGGAGAGTACGAGCGCCCCAAAAGCGGTGACGCTAAACAAGCGCGATTGGTAGAGATACACGCCGCCGCTCCACAGGGGCGCCATCAGAAGGTAAAAAATACTCCAATAGAGCGCAGTTCCTGAGGGGGAGAGGTTTAAGGCTGAACGTAATGCGTCTGCAAGGTTGTTGCCAGTGATGGGAAGTAGAAATGAGAAAACAATAAATAAAGCAAAACTGGGTTGCGGAAGCCTGTTTTTGATGGCAACCGCCAGTCCGCCAAAAAGAAATGTGCCGAGGATCAAAATCGGCAGGCGAAACTCGGGAACTGCCGCGCCTAAAATTGCGGCGGCGGCGATTACAAAGAACGCGCCGAGATATAAATAAATTTTGATGCTGGTTTCGCTGGTGAGAGTTTGCAAGAGCGTGGGGCGGGGTAGCTCTGGCTCTGGCTTGGGCTTGGGCGCGGAAACCTGAACTGGCGCGGGGGTTGCCTCAATTGGTTTGGGCGCAGAAACCTGAACCGGCGCATGAGTTTCTTCAATGGGGGCAGAAACTTCTTCAATGGGCGTAGGCGCGGAAACTTGAACAGGCTCCGGGTCCGAAGATTTTGGCGTAGAGATTCCGTCAATTTCAATAAGCGCAGGCTTGGTTGGGGAAATGAGATCAAAATCGTAACGGCGACGTAGGATATTTGCCGTTGAAGAGTTGATTAAACTGCCCAAAATCCATTCGTTAATTTCCCGCAAAAGCAGTTTGCGATTTTCAAGCTTGATCCCGCTTTTTAACGAGACGCTTTTTTGAACAGCTTGATGGATCTCTAAATTTAGAGTCTCTAACGCCGCTAGGCGAAGTTTTTTATTCTCCGCATCCATTGAGAGTTTTTCCACCTGCTGACGGATGGCGACACTGCTGAAATTAATTTCTTGCAACAGGTTCAGCCCTTCAAGCTGGGCGGACGGGTCTGGCGTTTTTAGCTTGCTTAAGATCAAGTTCAATATTTCTTGCTGGCTCAGATGCTTAAGTTTATCGTGAGTCATGTTTACCTCGCTTTATTGGGTATTTAGAAAAAAGACTTCCGCTTGCTCGCCCATTATCCTCTAAAGCTCAGGTAAGGAAACGCCAAAAACATTCAACCTGTAAAAAGTAAAACTGAATCAGATTCAGCCTGATAAACGCTATTTAATCACAACTCCGCTTCGCGCTGGAATTGAAACCTGCCTTCCGGTAATCTTTGGGACGCCTAATAAAACGCGCGGCTTGGCGTTTAATGGCAGTTCGATGGTTTGCTCGAATTCTGAAACATTGAGCGCAACAGTGATGGTTTTATTTTTATAAGAACGAGCGTACGCTATTACGGAGCCTTCAGCGAATAAGCGGCGATAAGTTCCGCGGCGGAGCGCTTCGTGATCTGCGCGGAGGTGGGCGCAGGCTTTGGCAAATTGGAGCAAGTCCTGATCCCATTTGTTTTCCTGCCACGGAAAAGCTTTGCGGCAGTCCGGGTCGTGACCGCCATCCAAGCCGATTTCATCGCCGTAGTAAATGCAAGGCGCGCCGGGGATGGTGAAGATGAATAGCCAAGCGAGTTTGAGCGCTTCTTTATTTCCGCTGGCGCAAGTGAGGAAGCGCGGCATGTCGTGGCTATCCAGCAAATTCAATTGCGCGAAAGCGATCTCGGCGGAATAGAGATTGAAAAGCCGGTCAATTTCATTGGCGAATTCTGCGGCTTGGAGCGGGCGGACGCGGTCTTTGATTCCGCCAGTTTGGTGAATTGCCGTCAGGTTCAAATGCTCCGCCGCAAAGAAACTCAATGCGGCGGCTGTGATCGGGTAGTTCATCACTGCGTCAAATTGATCGCCTTTCAGCCAGCGTTGCGCCTCGTGCCAAATCTCGCCCACGAGATACGCTTCGGGGTTTTGACTGCGAACGCGGCGCCGAAACTCGCGCCAAAATTCATCGTCGTCAATTTCTGCGGGCACGTCCAGCCGCCAGCCGTCAATCCCAAATTTGATCCAATATTCCGCCACGTTGAAGATGAATTCGCGGACGGCGGGCGTGCGGGTGTTGAATTTGGGCAAGGCGGGTAAATTCCACCAAGCGCGATAGCCGATGGCGGTCAAGCTATCTTCATGTTTGAGGGCGTTCTCTTCGTGATGCGTGGGGTAAGCGCCCCAGTGTTTTTTTCCGTTGAGCCGGTCTTCGTCAAAGTAAAACCAATCGCGGTAAGGCGAGGCCGCGCCTGTTTCTAAGACGTGGTGAAATTGCCAAAAGCCGCGCGAAGCATGGTTGAAAACGCCGTCTAAGATGATCCGCATACTGCGCCGATGGGCTTCTTTGAGCAGTTTTTTGAAGGCTTGATTTCCGCCCAATAGCGGATCTACGTTGTAATAATCGTAGGTGTGGTAGCGATGATTCGAGGCTGAGGCAAAGATCGGGTTAAGATAGAGCGCGTTGATGCCTAATTCTTGCAGGTAATCAAGTTTTTTGATCACGCCGTATAAGTCGCCGCCCTTAAAACCATAGGTAGTTGGCGCCGAATCCCAAGTTTCAAAGTTTAGGCTTTGAGCTGAAGATAAGTTACTTTTTGCGAAGCGGTCTGGGAAGATTTGATAGAAGATCGCGTCTTGAATCCACTGTGGCGTTGACATGAGTTCCCTGTGTAAAAAGAGACGCGAGGCTCAAATTCCTGCGCGTCTCTTTTTTTTTGATTTTGATATTTTTAGCGGATGGCTTTTTCGGTCTCTGCGTCAAAGATGTGGAATTTGTCCATATCAAAGACCATTTGCGGAGAATTGCCAACGCGCAGTTTGGAGCGCGGGTCCACGCGGGCGACGAAGGTGTTTTTCCCGCTGACGAGATAGAGCAAAGTTTCGTTGCCCATTAGCTCGGTTACGTCCACCTTGGCGACTACGCTTTGAGCGGTGATATTTTGCGGGGCGAATTCTGGATCGTGGATGTTTTCTGGGCGAATGCCGAGGACTACGTCCTTGCCGATGGAATCTTTGTAGGCGCTGGCGCGGTTGGCTGGGATTTGAACTTGGAAATCGCCGGTATCTGCGCTGAGTTTATCGCCGGTTTTGACGATCTTAGCGGGGAAGAAGTTCATGGCGGGGGAGCCAATGAAACCAGCCACAAATAAATTGTTCGGATGGTCGTATAAGTTTTGGGGCGTGTCCAGTTGTTGGAGATCGCCTTTGTTGATTACGGCAATCCGCGTAGCCATAGTCATGGCTTCGGTTTGATCGTGGGTTACATAAATAAAAGTGGTTTTGAGGCGTTGGTGCAGTTTGCTGATTTCGGCGCGCATTTGGACGCGGAGTTTTGCGTCTAAGTTGGAGAGCGGTTCGTCGAAGAGAAAGACTTTGGGCTCGCGGACGATAGCGCGACCAACCGCCACACGCTGGCGCTGACCGCCGGAGAGTTGGCGCGGCTTGCGGTTGAGCAGTTCTTTGATGCCGAGCGTTTCGGCGGCTTCGTCAACGCGGCGCTTGATTTCTTCCTTGGGCATTTTGCGTAGTTTGAGACCAAATGCCATGTTGTCGTACACGGAAAGATGCGGATACAAAGCGTAGGATTGAAACACCATAGCAATGTCACGATCTTTGGGGGCGATGTCGTTGACGACGCGATCGCCGATGGTGATTTCGCCGCCTGAAATTTCTTCCAAGCCAGCCAAGAGACGCAGGGCGGTGGTTTTGCCGCAACCTGAGGGACCTACTAATACAAGGAATTCCTTGTCCTGAACCTCGATGTTCAGGTCTTTGATGACGGTGAGGTCGCCAAACTTCTTTTGAATATTTTTGTACGTAACGCTTGCCATGTGAAACAATCCTCCAGTCGGTAGAATATAGTGGCTCGATTATATATCCATACGCCGAATTCTGCCTATGTTTTTTTCAGGCGAGTTTTGCGGATTTTTAGGGCGTGGAACAACTATCTGCAACGCAACCAGCCTAGAGCGTGGTTAGGGACGGGTTGTTAAGTCAAATTTTTGGTTTTGTGCCGTTGGAGTAGTAGAAAAGTCGAAAGAGCTAAAATGGCGGTGAAGAGGATGTTCAAGCCGAAGCCAATTTCTAGCCCAAAAGCCGTGCTGACCCATCCAATCAGCCAAGGTCCAATCAATGAGCCGACGCCCGCGAAGGTGAAGAGCGTTCCTAAAATGGTGTTGATATTTTCGTGAAAGTCGTCGGAGACGGCGGCGGTGATGGTGGGGAAGATGATGGAGAAGAAAAGTCCGGTGAGCGGTAAGAAGATAGTTTGGGTTGTGAAAATTCCAATGCCGAGACAAAAGAGACTGCCCATAGCTGAAAATAAAATTGAGCGGATGTAGCCTAAACGCTGGACGATGAAGCCGCCGATGAGACGCCCAATCATTAGGGCGGCGAAGAATAAGGTGAGCGCTTGGTTGCTGGAGGCGCTTGAAGCGGAATCTATTTTTTGAAGATAGGTTACTAACCAAGAGGCGATGCCAATCTCTGCCGCCACGTAACTGGCGATGGCGATATAGAAAAGCGGCAAACTTTTTTTGAAGGCAATTTGCGGAATTTGCCGAAAGTTGATTTGCGTTTTTTCAGTGGTTTGCGGAAAGCGTAAAAAGGCGGCGCATACTAAAAAGATCAAGATTAGCGCTAAATCCCAGCGATAGATGACGCGCCATGAGATATTCAATTCAAATAGGCGGCTGGCGAAGTAAGGCGCGAGCGCCGAGCCTAGCCCGTGCATGACTGCCATCAAGTTGAGGAAAAGCCCTTTGTTTTCTTTGTAAACTTCGACGATGATGGCGTTTGGTCCAAGTTCAAATGCGCCGAAGCCCAGCCCGATGATGAATAAGCAAACCCCAAGCAGGATGGTGTTTTCAAAGGAGCTGTATCCGCTCACGCCCAGAGCGAGGCAGATGCCCGCGAGAATTAGTACGCTCTTTAGCCCAAATTTATCGGCGATGAGACCGGCGATCAGGGTTGCTATGAGAAAGCCGAGATATTCTCCGAAGAAGATGTTGCCGCCCGCGCCGTAGCTTAAGTTGAGTTCGGCAAGGATGGCGGGAAGCGTGGGTCCTTTGAGATTGTCCGTGAAGCCAAAGAGGAAGAAAGCGAAAAAACAAATCGCGGTGATCAATATTTTGATAAGTTTGGAAGTTTGATACATAACGCAGACCTTTGTGCGTAAATTGGAATGGGAAGATTTCAAGCGGCAGTCATGCCGTAAATTCAAATAAATATACTGAAAGCCAGTTCTGATGCAGAGGCAAGTTTGTGTTTTGGGTAGTATCTGATATTTTTAACGCAAAGCCGCAGAGTCACAAAGCGATTGTTTCTTTTTTTGAAATTGGTTAAATTAAAAACAAAAGAGGGCAGAAGTTTCTGCCCTCTTTTGTTGAAAGGCATTACTTGGTTTTGAGCGTATCCCAGCCCGCGTATTTGGCTTCGCTCCCTAATTCCGCTTCGATGCGCAAAAGTTGATTGTATTTGGCGACGCGGTCGGAGCGGGCGGGCGCGCCGGTTTTGATTTGACCGGTGTTGAGCGCCACAGCCAAATCCGCGATGGTCGCGTCTTCGGTTTCGCCGGAGCGATGCGAAGTGACCGCCGACCAGCCGGCGCGTTGGCATAAATCCACCGCTTCGATGGTTTCGGTCAGCGAGCCAATTTGATTCACCTTGACCAATAAAGCGTTGGCGGCGTTTTCTTTGATCGCGCGGCGCACGCGCTCTGGATTAGTCACGAGCAAGTCATCGCCGACGATCTGTAATTTATCGCCGAGGTTTTGCTTCATCAACTTCCAAGCTTCCCAATCGTCTTGCGCCAAGCCGTCTTCAATCGAAACAATCGGATAATCCTTAACCCACTTCGTCCAGAACTCCACCATTTGCTCGCCGGTGAGTTGTTTGTTTTCTTTACGCAGGTTATATTTTTTGGTCTTCTCGTCATAAAGTTCAGAAGCGGCGGGGTCGAGCGCAAGCGCCACTTCTTTGCCGCGCCCGGCTTTGAAGCCCGCTTTTTCAATTGCCGCGAGGATCACTTCCAGCGCTTCTTCGTTCGTTTTGAGCGCCGGAGCATAGCCGCCTTCGTCGCCGACTAAGGTGCTATATCCTTTTTCTTTCAACACAGATTTCAAAGCGTGGTAAATTTCCGCGCCCCAGCGCACGCCTTCAGTGAAGGAAGAAGCGCCAAAGGGCATGACCATGAATTCCTGCATATCGGTAGATTGCCAAGCCGTGTGCGCGCCGCCGTTCAAGATATTCATCATCGGCACGGGAAGCACATGCGCGAACACGCCGCCTAAATAACGATAGAGCGGCATCCCATAAGAATTCGCCGCGGCTTTGGCTACCGCTAAACTCACGCCCAAAATTGCGTTCGCGCCCAGTTTGGATTTATTCTGCGTGCCGTCTAGTTCCAACATCAGCGCGTCAATGCCTTTTTGATCGGAAGCGTCCCAGCCGAAGAGCGCATCGGCGATCACGCCGTTGACGTTGGCGACCGCTTTCGTCACGCCTTTGCCTCCGTAGCGCTTCTTATCGCCATCGCGCATTTCAAGCGCCTCATGCTCGCCGGTGGATGCGCCCGAGGGGACCGCCGCGCGCCCCCAGGCGCCGTCCATCAAAACGACTTCCACTTCCACAGTCGGGTTGCCGCGCGAATCCAAAACTTCCAACGCGGAGATGCTTTCAATTGTTGTATCCATAATCGCTCCTAAAAGTTATGCTTAATACTTCAAGTATAATCGCAAACAATAGGGAGATGAAGCGCAGACGAAGTTCGCGCCTCTTACTTAACGCAAGCCGACTCAGCCGCTTGGGCATTCTCTCACCCCAATCTTTCCGCTTGGAGCTTTTCATTGATGACGCATTCGCCGCAAAAGTTAATTCCATTTATTTGTTATGCCAAAGAGAACAAGCAGATTATCCGCGCTTTTAGCGAAAAATTAAAAGCCGAAGGCTGGATTGACCCTTGGCTCGACGAGGACGATATTCTGCCCGGGCAGGTCTGGCAGGAGCGCGTGATCGAAGCCGTGCGTAAATCGCATGTGGTGATCATCTTTCTCTCTAAAGTGGCGCTCACCAACGACGGCTTTTTTCATAAAGAAATGAAACTCGCCTTAGATACCGCCGCCGAAAAACCCGAAGGCGCGATTTTCATCATCCCCGTCCGCATTGACGATTGCGAAACCCCGGAGGTGGTGGCTAAATATCAATATGTGGACTATTTCGGCAGTTCCGAGCATAAAGCCCGCGCTTACAGTTTCTTACTCGCCTCGTTAAAAAGCCGCGCCGCCAGCCTTAACTTGCTTCCCTAAAGTTAAGTAAAATCTCCGAGCGTTTGAGCCTCGGAGATTTTGTTAATTAACTCAAGTTGCAACCTTTGCAATGATTTTTATTAAAACGTAGTTGCTAAGAGTTTTTTAGCCGCGAATTACGCGGATTTTCGCTAAGCGCTTCAAAAAATCCGCGTGAATTAGTGAAATTCGCGGCAAAAGATTTGCGGTAACAACTTAGGTTAATTACTTTTTATTTTTTTCTTTCGCCGCTTTTAGCAACCCCGCAAACAACGGGTGCGGATTCATTGGGCGCGACAAAAACTCCGGATGAAATTGACTGGCAACCATATATGGATGATCTTTCAACTCGACGATTTCCACCAATCTGCCGTCTGGCGATAAGCCGGAGAAAACCATGCCATGCTCGGCGAAGGTCTCACGATATTTATTGTTGAATTCAAAACGATGGCGATGTCTTTCGTCCACATGGGCAACGCCGTAAGCGTTTGCCGCTTTCGTCCCCTTGGCAAGCAGGCAGGGGTAGAGTCCGAGGCGCATGGTTCCGCCCATGTCGGTGATCGAGCGCTGATCGGTCATCAAATCAATCACCGGGTGTTCAGTGGCGCGGTCAAATTCCGAGGAGTTCGCGTCTTCAAGATCCAATACGCCGCGGGCAAAATCAATGCACATCACTTGCATTCCTAAACACAAACCCAAATACGGGATTTTATTTTCACGCGCATAACGCGCCGCCAAAATTTTGCCTTCAATGCCGCGCGAACCGAAACCGCCCGGCACGAGAATCGCATCCGCCTTTTTGATCACGTCCCAGCTTTTATCTTTGGCTTTTTCTAAATCTACGGAATGAATCCAGCTAATTTCCACTTCCACGCCGTTGGCGAGCGCCGCATGTTTCAACGCCTCGCGCACGGACATATAAGCGTCTTGCAGTTCGACATATTTGCCCACTAGCGCCACTTGGACGGTGGGCTTTTCTTTTTTGACTTCATCTACTAATTTTTTCCACGGTTGCATATTCGGCTTGCGCTTGGAGGTCAGCCCCAATTTTTTGGCGATGTAATCTCCCACGCCCAATTTTTCTAAAAGCAATGGCACTTCGTATAACACGTTTGCGGTGGGCATGGGAATCACTGCGTCTTTTTCTACGTCGCAGAAGAGCGCGATCTTGTCGCAGAGACTTTTGTCAATCGGCTGATCGGCGCGGGCAATGATCAAGTTGGGAGAAATGCCAATCGAGCGCAGAGCCGCTACAGAATGTTGCGTGGGCTTGGTTTTAATTTCGCCAGTCGCGCCGATAGTTGGAAGCCAAGTGACATGTACAAACAGGCAGTTTTCACGCCCGACCTCATTACGTAATTGACGCAGGGCTTCTAAAAATGGTTGTGACTCAATATCGCCGACCGTTCCGCCGACTTCTAAAATTACGATGTCTGCATCCGTCTCTTTGGCGACTAAACCAATCCGCCGTTTGATCTCATTAGTGATATGCGGAATGACCTGAATCGTCCCGCCTAAGTAATCGCCGCGCCGCTCGTTGGCGATGATCTCCGCATAGACTTGACCAGTGGTGAAATTGCTCGAACGGCTCAAACGATTATCAATAAAGCGCTCGTAGTGACCTAAATCCAAATCGGTTTCTGCGCCGTCGTCCAGCACATACACCTCGCCATGCTGATACGGACTCATCGTACCCGGGTCTACATTGATATACGGGTCCAGTTTTTGCACGCCGATTTTGAATCCGCGTTCTTTGAGCAATAAACCCAAAGCCGCGGCAGTTACGCCCTTGCCAACCGAGGAAACTACGCCGCCGGTGAAGAATAAATATTTTGTCGCCATTTTCCAATTCCTTTCAATTCAACCATAATAGATTTAAGTAGTCGGTCGAAATAAATTTTACAAACCATCGCTCAAGGCGGCGTCCCCGCCGCCGAGGACGGCGGCTTGAGCAGGGATTTGTTTTCTAAATACTTACAATCGACTACTTAGATAAAAAACTTTTTATAAAACTTGCGCGCAAAAATACCTAACGACTTAATAAAACGCATCCTCCATACAAAGAGAATGGGAGGGCGTTTAAGCCCTCCCATTCGGGATTGTTTTTGCTTGTGGGGTAATCAACAACTTTCGTTTCATCCAACTAACTTTGTCAGCGCTTCTGCCGCGCGGCGCATTTCGAGGAAGATCATGCCCAATTTTGCATCCTGACGCGCCATCGCCGTCAAAACGGCTTCGTCGCCGATGGAAGTTAACACAATCGCGCCTTTATCGCCCTTGATATAAACTTGTTCCAAACTGCCGCGCCCCAATTCGCCGGAGATTCTTTCGCCCAGCGAGAGCATGGCGGCAGACATCGCCGAAACGCGGTCTTCCTCCACGCCTTGTTGCAACGCGGAGGCCATAATCAAACCGTCTACTGAAACGACGGCTGAGGCTTCAATATCAGGCGCGGCCGCCTGCATGTTACGTAGATGTTCCACCATTTGTTCAGCACGGGATTTTGCCATGACGCGATCTCCTAATCTGATTTATCACGCACAAAGTTTACCAGAAAAAGAAAATTTCGAGTATTGCTTGGGCATTTCAATTCCGAAAAGCCCGCAAGATTTGACCCGCCTCCCGCTTCATGCTAAACTTACCGATTGCCATGCTCAAAGCCTTTTTTCTTTTAATCGCGCTTTTTTTGCAAACCAACGGCGTTGCGCTCACTTCTCCGCAAGCCGGGGATGTTTTGCGCGGACAGGTGGAAATTCACGGCGCAATGGACGTCCCCAATTTTGCCTCGGCTGAATTGGCTTTCTCCTTCGCCTCTGACCCCGCTCAAAGCTGGTTCACCATCCAGACCTTTCCCCAGCCCAAGCAGGATGCGCCGCTCGCCATTTGGGATACCACCGCCATCACCGATGGCGATTATGTTTTGCATTTGCGCGTTCATTTGCAAGATGGCTCTGTGCAGGATGCCATCGTCACAGATTTGAAAATTCGCAATGCGGTTCCGCTCCCCACGCAAACTCCCACCGAGGTCTTTGAGATTGCAACGCCGCTGATTGTTCAAGCAAACGAAACGCAAACTCCGCAACCCACCGCGACCCTTTTCTTCGTCCAGCCTTCGGCGCTTCCCGCCAACCCAGCCGCGTTAAACGACTCTGAAATTTCAGCCGCATTTATCCGCGGCGCTTTGACCGTCATTGTGCTGTTCATTTGCGCGTCCTTAATCTTATATCTTCGCAAAAATATATAACCTTGAACATTCAACCTTAAACTTGGAATTTTTCTATGACCGACACGTTTCTGATCATTGGTCTCGGCAACCCGGGCCGTGAATATCTCAACACCCGCCACAATATCGGCTTTATGCTCATTGACCGCGTCACAATTCGCCTGAATGCGCGCGGTATGAAGATGCAATCGAACGCGATTGTCATTTCCGCTCACTATGAAGAAAGAAAAATTATTTTGGCGAAGCCGCAAACCTATATGAATCTTTCGGGTCAATCCGTGCAGGGACTTTTGCATTTTTATAAAATACCTTTTGAAAATATGATTGTCGCGCACGATGATTTGGATCTGCCCTTTGGCGCGCTTCGCATTCGTCCCACCGGCGGACCCGGCGGACAGCGCGGCATGGCTTCCACGATCGAAAAACTCGGCACGCAGGATTTTCCGCGCTTACGTTTGGGCATTGGTCGTCCGCCCGGCAGGATGGACGCAAAAGATTACGTGCTTCAAGATTTTTCAAAAGACGAAATGAAACTCCTGCCCGAAGTTCTAGACCGCGCCGCCGACGCTACTTTTGAATTTATCCTCAAAGGTTTAAACGCCGCTATGAATAAATTTAATGGAGATGGAGAGAGTAAGCGGTAAGTTCACTGTTCTCTGATTATGCAATCTCTTTTAGCTAACCTTCGCTCGCTTTCTCAATATCAACAAGCGCTGACCGATCTCAAGGCTGGAAAAAAATTTTCTGGTTTGGGTTTGCCGCGCTCTGCGCGTTTGCCCATGCTCGCCTGCCTGCGCGAAGATTGGCGCCAACCCATTTTGTTCGTCACCGACCGCGCCGACCATGCGCTGGCTTTGTTTGACGAACTGGGATTTTGGATCAAATCTCCGCGCTTTTTATTTGCCGAGCCGAATCCGCTCTTTTATGAGGAAGCCGCCTGGGGCGTTTCTACGCGCCGCTCGCGTTTGCAAACCCTGACGGCGCTTTCGGCATATCATCTTCCGTTTGTGCAAAAGCCGGCTGAGCCGCCCGTCATTATTGCTTCCGTGCGCTCGTTGATGACGCGCACCTTGCCGCGCAGAGACTATCTCAAAGCGTGTAAAAAACTTTCAGTCAACAGTAGCAGTCAACCCGATGTTTTGATGCGCGAGTGGGCGAGGATCGGCTATCAAAGAGTCAATACCGTCTTGGAGCCCGGTCAATTTTCGCATCGCGGCGGTTTATTAGATATTTGGGCGCCGACGGAATTGAATCCCGTGCGTTTAGATTTCTTTGGCGATGAAATTGAAACCATCCGCAGTTTTGACCCCGCTTCACAACGCACGCTTGAAAAACTTGAAAATGTTTTGATCACGCCGGCGCGGGAATTTTTACAGCCTGAAGGCGATCTGGCTGAAAACCTGAGCGAGTTTCATCTCCCGTTACTGCATTCATACGCCGCCACGTTGTTGGATTATTTGCCGCAAAAATCTTTGGCGCTGTTGGACGACGTTAGTTTGATCGAGACTATGGCAAATGAAATTGAAGAACAAGCGGTTAAGTTTCGGCAGGAGAGTATTCAAGAAGGTACGTTGGCGGAAAGTTTTCCCGCGCCATATTTGCCATGGTCGGAATTGAATGACACATTGCAAGATTTGCCCATCCTCGAGTTGGGACATTCGACCGAGTCGGTTGAAAGCGAAGCGCAGACGACGCTTGCCGAGCGCTTTGGACATGACGAAAGATTTGGCGGCCGGCTTAAACCGTTTGTAGATTATCTGGCTCAAGTTATCGAGAGCGGCGAACAAGTTTTGATCGTTTCGCGGCAGTCTCCGCGTTTACAGGAATTATGGGGCGAGCATTATCCAAACTCCGCGCCTGAGAATCTTGAATTTATTGAGGCTTCGCTTTCAGAAGGCTTCACCCTAATCCCTAATTCCCTACTGCCTATTCACTTAATTACAGATTCGGAGATTTTCGGTTGGGAGCGCCCGCAACCGCGCATTCGCCAAAAGCAAGCCGCTGAAACGCCCGAATCAATTTATGCCGATCTACAAACCGGCGATTATGTCGTGCATGTAGATCACGGCATCGGCAAATTCAACGGGTTAATTCAACGGCAATTAGACGGGCATGAACGCGAATACCTCACGGTTGAATATGATCGCGGCGATATTTTATACGTCCCCGTTCATCAAGCGGATCGTTTGACGCGCTATGTCGGCGCGGAAGGCGGCGCGCCGGCTTTAGATAACCTCGGCGGGCAGGCGTGGCACGAGACTAAATCAAAAGTCAAAGAAGCCGTTCAGAAGGTGGCTGAAGATTTATTGGATTTATATGCGCGCCGTCAAGTGGTGGCAGGCTTTGCTTTTTCAGAAGATACTCAATGGCAAAAAGAATTGGAAGATAGCTTTCCGTATGTTGAAACGGACGACCAGAAACGCGCGCTTGTAGATATCAAACGCGATATGGAACGCGCCCGCCCGATGGATCGTTTGCTGTGCGGGGATGTAGGGTACGGCAAGACGGAAGTCGCTTTGCGCGCGGCGTTCAAAGCCGTGATGAGCGGCAAACAAGTGGCGGCGCTTGTGCCGACTACTGTTTTAGCGCAACAACATTTTGAAACCTTTTCGCAAAGACTTGCCGCATTCCCGGTCAAAGTGGAAATGCTTTCGCGTTTTCGCACGGCGCGCGAGCAGACTGAAATTTTATACAAACTTGCGCTCGGCGAAATTGATATTATCATCGGCACGCATCGCTTAATCTCAGCCGACGTGCAATTCAAAGATTTAGGTTTGGCGATTATTGACGAAGAACAACGCTTTGGCGTGACGCACAAAGAACATCTCAAAAAACTGCGCACTGAAGTGGATGTGCTGACATTAACCGCTACGCCGATTCCGCGCACGCTGTATATGGCGCTGACCGGCGTGCGGGATATTTCCAATCTCAACACGCCGCCGGAAGAACGCCTGCCAATCGTCACGCATGTCGGTCCATATTCGCCGCGTTTGGTGCGCCAATCTATTTTGCGCGAATTGGAGCGCGGCGGGCAAATCTTCTTCGTGCATAACCGCGTCAATACGATTGAAGCCATGAAAGCGCATCTCAATCAACTTGTTCCGGAAGCGCGCGTGGATATTGGTCACGGGCAAATGCCGGAGCATCAACTTGCCGCGGTAATGCGCCGTTTTACAATGGGCGAGATTGATATTTTGCTTTCGACCACGATCATTGAATCGGGCTTGGATATTCCCAATGCCAATACATTGATCGTAGATCGCGCCGATACATTTGGCTTGGCGCAACTCTATCAATTGCGCGGGCGCGTGGGGCGCGGCGCGATGCGGGCTTATGCTTATTTCTTCCGGCATAACAAAATGTCGCCCACGCAGGAAGGGCAACAAAGATTGGAAGTCATCGCTGAAAATACGCAGCTTGGCGCAGGCTATTCGATCGCCATGCGTGATCTGGAAATTCGCGGCGCGGGTGAATTGCTCGGCACGCGCCAGCATGGTTATATTCAATCGGTCGGTTTTCATCTTTATACGCGCATGTTGGCGGATGCAGTGCGAAGATTACGCAAACTCGCCGGCGACCAATTCAAGTTGGAAGCGGCGCGTTTGGAAAATGCTTTTGGCGCATTTAGCTTGCCCATCTCCATGCCGGTGAATGTGGATTTGCCCTTGGCAGTCGGCATTCCTAGCGATTACATTTCCGATCAGGATTTGCGGCTGAGGCTGTATCGCCGCATTGCCGATTTGCGCGACGAGACTGAGCTAGACGCGCTCGGCTCTGAATTCCGCGATCGCTTCGGTCAACTGCCGGAGATGGTTCAAAATTTGTTGTATCAAATTCGCGTTAAACTGCGCGCTGAAAAAGCCGAGCTTTCTGCGGTGAGTTGGGAAGCGGGGCAGATTCTACTCAAGTACGCCGGATCAGGTTCAGGGTCCGAAGCGAAGCGCCTGCCGGATTTGGGCAATGGCGTGCGTGGCGGAAAATCCGCTTATTGGATTACGTTATCCAAGGAAGAAGTCTGGACTGCTAAACTATTGAACGTATTAGCCCAATTGGGCTCTGGCAGATGAAGATTTCATCTTGTATGATGCAAAAAAACTTTAGGAGTATGTATGCAAAAAAAGATTGTGGGTTTGTTTTTATTAGTAGCTATGTTGTTGGCGTGTGCGCCGTTGGCGGCAACTACCGCAGAACCGGCGGATCTTGACGAAGTTGTTCAAGCCACTTTTGTCGCGCTCACCGTTCAAGCGGAAGTTGATACAAATAGTCAGCCGTCGGTTCCATTGGCGACCGCCACTCAGCTTGCCGCGCAACCAGCGCTAGAGGCTACGGCAACTAGCGAGCCAACCGGAAGCCTGGCGGGTAAATTGAGTTACCCGGGCGAACACATCCCGCCGTTGATGATCGTGGCGTATGGAAATGACGGTTATTATAATTACATCCTCACGCTGGATGGCGAGAGTTCCTATCAAATGGACAACCTGCCCGTTGGGACGTATCAGGTCGTCGCCTACACTATGGACGGAGGCTTCTCCGGCGGATATTCGCAAGCTGTGCCTTGCGGCCTTTCTGTGGATTGCCCAGATCATAGCTTGATCAACGTAACGGTGACGGCGGACAACGTGAAGCAGGATATTAACCCGCAGGATTGGTACGCGCCTGAGGGCAGTTTCCCGCCAATCCCGCCGCAATAACTAACTGACGTTTGATTCTGTTTCAAAGAATAACTCCGCCCTTGATTGTTTAGAGCGGAGTTGTTCTTATTCAAAATTTGAGCATTTTAAATCGTCTTTTAATTTTTGTATGGTCTGATCCCGCTCGTCAGATTTTGAGGTTTCAGCCGTTAACCGATTCAGCGCTGAGCATAGACTAGGCTCCAGCCCGGCTGTGATTTTATTGGCGGACTTGGTTAGTAATTTTGCTTGTTCCCAATTTCCAGTATGCCCAAACCCTTCAATAAAGGGAATATATTCAAAGCCATTGTCCGCCTGCTCTCCGGCCGCTTGAGCTTGTTGCCAGAGTTTGGTAATTATGTCCCATTGCTTGTATTGACGAGCTAAATCTGCCTTTTCAAAAAAGTAACACCATGTTCGAGTATCTTGTTTTCCGTAAATATCCTCTGGCAGATTTGGCTCTTCGCCTACAGTTTCCTTGATTAGATCAATATCCGAACCTGCGCTCAGTTTACGCATATCGTCGTTGACAAGACGAAGATTCGTGTCTTGCGGCTGAAGTATCCACAGACAACGCTTCATTTCAGGATTGAAAGAAAGTAAAATCATTTGCTGGCTACTGCCGGAAAAATTCATTGTTAACTTACTATCTTCAAGAGGGATGCCAGTAAGAAAGGCTTCTACATTAGGGTTTGTATAATAAAACGGGAAATACCAATACGGCGGCGATGCGATATCGCCAAGTTGATAAGTGGTAATGAGCGAGTAAGACACTGAGTAGCTACCCATATAGCCAAGGATTTCTTCATCCGTGACGATGGCGGTTCCAAATTCAATCTTTGGCGCGCGCCAAAGCAATTCACGAGCGAGGCGCTCTTGTTTTTCCCATGAGTGAATAAATCCCCTTTCAATGGTTAAGTGCATGGCAATTGCTAAGGCGACGCATAACGAAACGACGACGAATTTCTTTTTAAGATTATCGAGTAAGTTCTCGATAATGACGACAAATATTAAGGATGCCCCGAAGGTTGCGCCGATCCCAAAGCGCGATCCGGCGAACTCATTTTTATGGGCGATGATATTTTGTCCAATAATCCAAAGAGGGATCATGCTCAGAAGGACGCTGAAAACGCCCAAAATCAAAGGGAAGACGAGCCAGCGATCTGGTTTGTTAGATTGTTCTGAGTAGTTTTTTTTCAGATATGCAAAAACTGCAAGGAAAAGTAAGGCGGCAACCAGCAGAACAAACCAATTAAAGCGCGTGGCGAAAGAAAATAATTCAGGCGCGAAGGTTCGTTGCCAGCTTGTGAACACAACTATCACTGAGTCTTGTATGGCGATTTGGGTTAAATTCCGGATTGTGGTGATGGGGGATCGAAATAGGGCGTAAAGAAGTTCTGGCGAGTTGCGATCGCCGATAGGCGGCGGAATATAGAGAAAGATGCGCCAAATTATATAAGCAGTAAGCGCGGCCAAATAGGGAAACCAGTTCAAGGCGGTTTTGATTATGCGAGTTCGCGTGTCGCTAAATTGTTTACTGAATACCCAATATAGAATCAGGGGACGGATGAGCGTCATGCCTGCAAAATATTCGCTGGTGAAAAGATGCAAGCCCTCAAGAAGAACGGCAAGGACCGTAAACGGGATGAAGAATTGATAGCTGGCAATGGCGCGCATCATCAAATATAAACTTAAAGCGAAAAATAAAAACCCGCTCCAGTAAAGCATGGAGTTTACGGCGTAAGATTGAATCAAGAAGAATGGATGTACTAGAAAAACAAGCGAGACGAAGGTGGCTTCGCGAGTGCGGTCAGGCCACAGGCGCTTGAGAAAATACCAGAGTGTCGTTGCCGTCAGCCAGCGGAATAATACTGCGGTGATCTGCCAAAAGAGGGGATTGAAGCCTAGTAAATTAAATAAACCCATATATAGCCATGCGGCGTTTGGGCGACTATCGTAATAAAGCTCAGTAACGAGGCTGGGGATGCCTTTGTTGAACGCATAAAAAACGTAAGGCCAATCGTCCTGATAATAACCCAGCCGGTTTGCGAACAGCCCAAAACCTGCGATGGCGATTATCAGAAAGAAAAGCGGAACTTGGTCTTCATTGAACTTGACGTTGGGCAAGATTGAGCGATTAGAGGCCATAATTTCCGCAATTATACCTTTTGAGATTCAACTTGTAGTTAAATTTGAGGGCTTTTAAAGTTTTTTGCCGCATATCTTTTTTTCTGCGGCAAGAGATTTTTATTCCATTCTTTTAACCGCTCCCGTCTTTGCTTTAACTTCTCTTTTCGTGTAAAATAGAACACTCGTTCGCTCAACTTTCAAAACGCAGGTAATTATGGAATTCAAACTTCAAGCTCCCTTTATCCCTATGGGCGATCAACCCGAAGCCATTCGCGGTTTAGTGAATGGCGTGAATGAGGGCAAGAAACATCAGGTTTTGCTTGGCGCTACCGGCACAGGCAAAACTTTCACCATTGCTTCTGTGATTCAGGAATTGCAAAAACCCGCGTTGATCATGGCGCACAATAAAACTTTGGCGGCGCAGTTATATGCCGAATTCAAAGAATTCTTTCCGCAAAATGCAGTTTCTTACTTCGTCTCTTATTATGATTACTATCAGCCTGAAGCGTATGTTCCCCGCCATGATTTATTCATCGAAAAAGAAACGGAAATCAACGAAGAGATCGAGCGCCTGCGTCTTGCGGCAACCACTGCGCTGGTCTCGCGGCGCGATGTGATTATCGTCGCTTCGGTCTCTTGTATTTATGGTTTGGGCAACCCCGAGGAATTCAACAAAGGCTCTGTAAATTTGAAGGTGGGCGAGTTGGTTCGTAGAAATGCCTTATTACGACGCTTGATTGAATCGCAATATCAAAGAAATGACATGGAATTGCGCTCAGGTACGTTTCGCGTGCGCGGCGATACGTTGGAAATTATCCCAGCCTATGAAGATAAAAAAGGCTATCGCATTGCCTTCTTTGGCGATGAAGTGGAACGGATCACGCAGTTTAGTCCGCTGACGGGCGAAATTTTTGAAGAGCCAAAAGAAATTGCCATCTTCCCGGCGAAGCAGTATTTAACCGATGCCGACAAAACCAAAGAAGCGATTGCCGATATTGAAAAAGAACTAGAAGAACGCATGGCGCAATATAAACAAGCCGGCAGGATTTTAGAATCCCAACGCCTTGAACAACGCACGCGCTACGATTTAGAAATGCTCAAAGAAGTTGGCTATTGCTCTGGCATTGAAAATTACTCGCGCCATTTTGACCGCCGCGCGCCCGGTACGCATCCGTGGACGATGATAGATTTCTTGCCCAGCGATTATCTGCTGGTGATTGACGAAAGCCACATGACCATTCCGCAAATTCGCGGCATGTATAACGGCGACCGTGCGCGCAAAGAAACGCTGGTTGAATATGGATTCCGTCTGCCCAGCGCGGTGGATAACCGCCCGCTTAAGTTTGAAGAATTTGAAGAAGTGATGGGCAATACAATTTACACGTCTGCCACGCCCGGACCGTATGAGTTGAAAAATGCGGAGCAAACCGTCGAGCAAATTATCCGCCCAACCGGGTTGGTTGATCCGCAGGTGGACGTTCGCCCTACCAAAGGGCAGATAGATGATCTGGTCGGAGAGATCAACCAACGGGTAGAAAGACGCGAGCGCGTTTTAGTCACGACGCTGACAAAACGAATGTCAGAAGATTTGACCAAATATCTGCACGAGTTAGGAATCAAGGTTCAGTATTTGCATTCCGAAGTGGAGACGCTGGAGCGCATCAGCATTTTGCGCGATTTGCGTTTGGGAACTTTCGATGTGTTGGTAGGCATCAACTTATTGCGCGAAGGGCTGGATTTGCCCGAAGTTTCTCTGGTGGCAATTTTGGATGCCGATAAAGAAGGCTTCTTGCGATCTGATACCGCTTTGCTTCAAACCATTGGGCGCGCCGCGCGGAATGCCAACGGCACAGTGATTATGTATGCGGACCGCACCACCGATTCGATGAAGCGCGCCATTGACGAAACCAATCGCCGCCGCGCCAAGCAAATGAAATACAACGAGGCGAACGGCATTACGCCGATTAGCATTACCAAAGCCATTCATGATTTGACCGAGGAGTTAACTTCTAAATCTGTGGGCGAAGCCAAAGGAGCGTATAAAGTTAAGGGCGATATGCCGCGCAACGAACTTCGGCAGATCATTCACGAGATGGAAAAGCAAATGAAAGAATCTGCGAAGAATTTAGAATTTGAAAAAGCCGCCGCGTTGCGCGACGAACTCTTTCAATTGAAAAGTCTTTTGGCTGAAGATGAAAAGCTAAAGCCGTGGGAACGCATTAAATTATTGAGTGGGGAAGAGGAATAAAAAAACTGCACGGCGATCAATGATTGCCGTGCAGTGAAATGCTTAGATAAACGTCGCGATTTCTTCCAGCGGCTTTTTGGTGATGTTAGGAACTTCCGCATCATCCGCCGGGAAGCCTGTTACCAGCAAAAGAAATGGTTTTTCATCTGACGGTCGGTTCAGAATGCCGTTGAGGAATCCCATTGGGCTGGGCGTGTGGGTGAGCGAGACCAAGCCCGCATGATAAATCGCCGCGATCAGAAAACCCGTTGCAATCCCAACCGATTCATGGACGTAATAATTTTTTACTTTACGCCCGTCATCTAACTCGCTGTGATTTTTCCCGAAGACCACAATCAAATAAGGGGCATCTTCAAGAAACGGCTTATGTTCATCCGTGCCGAGCGGGGCGAGCGCCTCCAGCCATTCCTTCGGCGCTTTGCGCTGATAAAAATCCTTTTCTTCTTCCTCCGCCGCCACGCGAATTTCATGTTTTACTTTCGGGTCGCTCACTACAACAAAATGCCAGGGTTGTAAATTCGCTCCGTTCGGCGCAGTGCCTGCCGTGACGAGACACTCTTCGATCACTGCACGCGGAACAGGTTTCGTGGAAAAATGGCGAACCGTGCGGCGGCTCTGCATGTGCGCGCGAAAGTCTGTTGCGCGTTGAATCATTTCTTCGGGCGGGTATTCGGTGAAACTCAACGGGTGAAATTTTGCGGTCTGCATGTACGCTCCTGTTTTTTTGACGATTAAGGTTGTGTCGGATAATTGGCGTTTTGCCAATCCTCAAAGCCGCCAAGGATTGGATTCACTTTTTTGAAACCGTTTGCAAGTAAGATAGACGCCGCACGGGCGCTTGAATGTTCGTTTACTCAGGTACAGTAAGTGACGATCCATTGATTTGGATCAAGTTCGCCGATTCTCGCTTCCAATTCTGCCAGCGGAATATTGACCGCGCCTTTGATATGACTTTCTTGATACGCCTCCGCTGAACGAACGTCTAGAAATATTGCCGCAGATGTATCAAGCGCGGCTTTTGCATCATTCAGCGAAACGCGCGGCACGAGCGCGTCTATTTCTTCTTCTGAAAGCGCCGTGGATGTTTGTGCGGCTTCGATATTTTGATACGTGATCCACACTGCCGAAACGATGAGTAAAACTCCGCCGATGATAAAAAGTATAGCTGGATTAGTTTGTCTTTTATCGCTCATGTTTATTTTATACTCGCTTATTAAGTTTGCTTGTAACGCAGTAATCTCAACGCATTCGCCACCACGACCAGCGTACTGCCTTCGTGGAAGACGACGGCGATGCCGATGCTGATGATACCAGTCAATGACGTGAAAATGAGTAAACCGATCACGCCGAGTGCGATGAATAAGTTTTGAATGATGATCGCGCGCGTGGCGCGTCCCAAGCCAACGGCGAAGGGAAGTTTGCTGAGGTCGTCGCCCATCAACGCGACATCGGCGGTTTCAAGCGCAACGTCAGTCCCTGCGCCGCCCATTGCGATTCCGACGGTGGCATTCGCAAGCGCGGGCGCATCGTTGACTCCGTCGCCGATCATGGCGACTTGCCCATACTCTTTCACAAGTTCGCGGATGATGGTCAATTTATTTTCGGGCATGAGGTCGGCGCGAAATTCTGTCAGACCGATCTCGTTTGCGATCGCGGATGCCGAACGCGCATTATCGCCCGTCAACATGATGGTGTGCGTCACGCCCGATCTTTTGAGCGCGGTCATCGTCGGCGCGGCTTCTTTTCGCAACGTGTCTGCCAGCGCGATCAAGCCAATCGCCGTTTTATCTTCAGCGACCCACATCAAACTTTTTCCTTGTCCTTGCAACGCCTCGGCGCGTAAAATTGATTCGGATGAAAGCGCAACGCCCGCTTCGTTCATCAACTTTTGATTGCCGATCCAAATCGTTTTGCCGCGCATCATCGCCTTCAAGCCGCGCCCCGTCAGCGACTCCACATCGTCCACTGGCGAGACAGGCAGACCCTGCGTTTGAGCCGCGCGCACAACCGCTTGCGCCAATGGATGAGCCGAGCGCGATTCCGCTCCCGCCGCGATGGATAATAAATCCGCTTCTTTCCACGCCGACGACTGAATCGCCACGACATCCGTCACCTCGGGCTGACCGTGAGTCACGGTTCCAGTTTTGTCGAAGGCGATGGCTTTGAGCAAACCGAGATTTTCAAGATGCGCGCCGCCTTTGACCAGCACGCCGTTTCGCGCGGCTTGCGCAACGCCCGCGAGAATTGCGGCGGGCGTGCCGAGCGCGAGGGCGCATGGCGACGCGGCGACGAGCAAAGTCATCGCGCGTAAAAACGATTCGCGAAATGGAAAACCAAATAATGGAGGGATGACGATGACGAGTGCCGTGAGGATCAAAACGGCTGGGACGAAAACCCGCTCGAACTTTTCGACGGTCTGCTGGGTCGGCGATTTTTGCGCTTGCGCCTCTTCGACCATTTTCATCACGCGCGCAAGCGTGGAATCTTTTGCCAGACGAGTCACTTTGACTTCAAGCGCACCTTCGCCGTTGACCGTGCTGGCGAAAACTTGATCGCCGACCGTTTTGTCAACGGGAAGCGATTCGCCTGTCACCGAGGATTGGTCAATGCCAGAATTCCCGTCGAGGATGATTCCATCTACGGGGATTCGCACGCCAGGGCGGACGATGACGACATCATCGAGTTGAAGCGACTCAACGGGCAGTTCCTGCTCTTTGCCGTCGCGTTTCACCAGCGCAGTTTTTGGCGCAAGGTCAGCCAATGCACGGACGGCGGAACGAGCGCGATCTAATGCGCGTTCTTCCAGTGCGTGACCGAGGCTGAACAGAAATAGAAGCAACGCGCCTTCGGCAAATTCGCCGAGGAACGCCGCGCCAATTGCGGCGACGACCATCAGCCCGTCGGTGTCGAGGCGGCGTTCGCGGAGCGCGTGCCATGCGTGGCGAGACACATCCCATCCGCCTAAAATGTAAGCTACGGCGAAGAGTCCGATGCTGAGATATGTGGGGAAGCTAAAAAATGTGACGCCAAGCCAGCCGATCAGCAGGAATAACCCTGATAAAAGGCTGAACAGCAATTCTCGATTTTCCTGCAAACGCGCCTGAAATTCATTGAGCGGAATTTGATACCCCAGCGAGCGCACTCGCTTTTCGATGGCGGCGCGATTGACCTTGTGATTGTCGTATTCGATCCACATTTTTTCAGTGGGGTAGTTGACGTTGACCGACAGCACGCCGTCCATGCGCCCGACGCTATGCTCGATGACGAGACTGCAATCGGAACAGTCCATGTTTTCGATGGGAATCGATTCGTGATGGTAGCGGTTGACGATCTGCGCGCCTGCAAGTTCGGCGAGTCGCTTCACGTCGGAAAGAGTCAACAGGTTGGGGTCGTAATGCAGGCACAGGTCAATGGGCGATTTATCGCGTTCGACGTGGGCGCGGATGATTCCCTTTTTGCCTTGAAATGCCGCTTCGAGCCGTGTGAGGCATTCGTCTTTCTCGTTCTCCACGCCTGGGAGTAGTAGAGGGATGTCAATGTCTATGGTTTGTTCCATGAAAGGATTCCTTGTTTAGGTGATGGATTCAATCAGAAAAATAATAGGGACGCAGAAAAACGCTGACGCACGCTGATGAATAAAAAGAGAAAATCCGCGTTTTCTGCGTTCATCAGCGTCCAATGCGAGTGGATTGAATCATTGTTACGAAAGTCTCTTACCTATGCTCCACATGTTCGAGACCCATACGATAGAGTTTTTCAACGTGATCGTCGTCCAAGCGGTAAAACACCTGCCTGCCATCTTTGCGCGCGCGGACGAAGCGCATTTGACGCAGTCCGCGCAATTGATGTGACACGGCGGACTCGGTCATGCCCAATTTTTCGGCAAGCGCGCCGACGCCCATCTCGCCGTCGAGGAGCAGGGCGATGATCCGCACGCGGCTGGCGTCGCTGAGGGCGCTGAAGAGTTCGGCAAGTTGAATGGCTTTGAGTTCGGTGAGTTTCATATTATTGAATATCTGAGCAAGTGTTCATATATTACTTCGGGAAATAAACCTTGTCAAGGAGGCGCAATCGCCTTGTAAGAAGAAATTGTCGCAAAGCGCCCTCAAGAGAAAGGTTGTAATTTGTTCTGCGCTGACTATAATTTTAGGCAAGGAGCATGAGATGAAGAATACATTTTCAATCTTTTTTCTGGCGACGATGTTTTTAGCAAGCGGCTGTGCCGCGCCTGCGACGGTTGCGCCGACTCCGCAACTTGGGGATACGTTGATTTCTCCCAAAGATGGCGCGAAGTTGGTTTATGTTCCGGCGGGGGAATTTGTGATGGGTTCGGAGCAGGGATTGACGGATGAGCAACCTGCGCATAAGGTGTATCTCGATTCGTTTTGGCTGGACCAGACCGAGGTCACGAATGAGGCGTATCGTCTCTGTGCGGAGGCGGGCACGTGCAGTCCGCCGCTGAAGACTGGAGATTATGACGATCCGGCGTATGCGCTTCATCCTGTGGTTTATGTTTCATGGGAGCAGGCTCAAACCTATTGTAGCTGGGCGGGGCGGCGGCTTCCCACTGAGGCGGAATGGGAGAAAGCCGCTACTTGGAATCCGCGCACAAACGAGAAGTTTGTTTATCCTTGGGGAAATGAATATGATTGTTCAAAGGGGAATTATGACGATGAGACCGAGCAAGACGCTTCTTTGATGCAAGCCGGGCTGGTGGATTGCGACGGCTTTAAGCGTAGCGCGCCGGTGGGTAGTTTCCCGCAGGGAGCCAGCCCGTATGGCGCTTTGGATATGGGCGGCAACGTTTGGGAATGGGTGCATGATGCGTTTATTGAAAACGACCCATTTCTCTTTCAGGAACGAAAAAGTTATTACGCCGTTTCGCCGTATGAAAACCCGCAGGGCGTAGACCCAGCGATCACAATTTATCGCAGTTTGCGCGGCGGCTCGTGGAATTTCACTTATGGCTTTGGGCGCTCCGCGTACCGACTTTGGTTTGCGTTATACGATAAATATGACGGGATGGGTTTTCGCTGTGCATTGGACGCAAATTAACGTTGCGTTCCATTATCAAAAAGTTATCGCTTGGTTTGCCAGCGCGGAAGTTAGCAGGCTTTGATATTCCGTTAGGCTGATTTCATATCCGCCGAACTCCCGCGAGGTGGCGTTGAGATATTGCGTATCCAATAGCGTGAAGCCTTGTTTCCTTAAGCGCTCGACCAAATACGCCAAAGCGACTCAGCTGGCGTAATCTTCATAATGGAACATGCTTTCGCCGGCGTAAAAGCCGCCAAGCGCAACGCCGTATTCGCCGCCGACTAATTTCTCGTCGTGCCATACTTCCACGCTGTGCGCGAACCCGCGCTTGTGCAGTTCGATGTAGGCTTCGATCAATTCCGCAGTCAGCCAAATATCATGTGAGTTGGCGGAGGGTCTGGCGCAGTTGCGTATCACATCCGCGAAGGCGCGGTCAAAAGTAATTTCAAAAGTATGCGCTTCAATTTTTTTTGTCAGGCGCTTGCCAATATGGAAGCGTTCGTCCAGAGGAATTAAAGCTCGCGTCTGCGGACGCTTCCAACTGATGAAACCGAAGCGATTGACCATTGGGAACTTTCCCTGCCGATAAGCGGCGAGGATTTTCTCCGGCAGTGAATGTTTTTGCGCCTGCATGATCCCTGCGCCGATAAAACTGAAGTTTTTTTCAATAAAGTTTTTGACCATTTGGATACGACTCTCTGATGTTTTAGGTTGACTTGACCAAATTATATTTGAAGCGCGCAATTCTTGAAGAGCTACAAAGGTCATAGCCGCATAATCAAAAGACCTGATGATTTTATTCATCAGGTCTTTTGATTTGGCTTTTAGATTATTCAACGATATTGATTGGCACGCTGTTATTTGAGCCGATCGCCGCCACGCTGATCTTGGAAGCGATCTGTTGGGCGATATCAATCAAAGCTTTAGCGACGGGCGAATCCGGATGCGAAGCCACAATTGGTTTGCCGGTATCGCCGCCAATCCGCACGTTTTGATCAATTGGGATGCCGCCAAGATAGGCAGTTTCGGTAATTTTCGCCAGATATTCTCCGCCGCCAGCGCCAAACAAATCCATGCGCGAACCGTCAGGCAGATCGAGATACGACATATTTTCAACAATGCCCAGAATTGGCACTTCCAACGTCTTGAACATATTCAATCCGCGTCCGGCGTCTTCTAATGAAACGAGTTGTGGCAAGGTGACCACCACTGCTCCAGATAAAGGCAGAGCCTGCGCGAGTGAGAGAGAGGCGTCGCCCGTGCCGGGGGGCAGATCTACGATCAAATAATCCAGTTCGCCCCACTCCACATCGCCCAAAAATTGACGAATGGCAGAGTTGAGCATCGGTCCGCGCCAGATTAAAGGTTGCCCGGGTTTTACCAATAAACCCATTGAGATCATTTTCAAACCGTACGCTTCGGCGGGGATTAATTTAGGTCCTTGCGGCGGCGGGAGTTTTTCCACGCCGAGCATGGTGGGCGTATTAGGTCCGTAAATATCCGCATCTAACAACCCGACTCTTGCTCCGGCTTGCGCGAGCGCTACCGCCACATTGACCGAGACTGTAGATTTGCCCACGCCGCCTTTGCCTGAACCGATCGCAATCGCGTTACGAATTGGCGTTTTCACCAAGCCGCGCATTCTTCCGTCGTTGGGCACATCTGAATCCATTTTTACAGAAACCGCCGTTACGCCTTCAATCGTCATCACGGCTTCTTTTGCGTCTTTTTCGATCTTGCCGCGAAACGGACAAGCGGGCGTAGTGAGCATGACGGCAAACGTGACTACGCCATTTTCAATTTCCACATTGCGAATCATGTTGAGCGTTACCAAATCCTGTTTTAGATCCGGCTCCTGCACTTTGCTCAACGCGGCGAGAACAGCTTCTTTTGTAATTGTAGACATTTATTTTTCCGATACCTTCTTGAATAATATTTATGGCGCGGCGGCGGGCGTTTCTGCCACTGCGGTTTTGACGGCTTTTGCGGCTTTCGCTTCTTCTTTGGCTTTTCTTTCGGCTTCTTCGCGCGCAAAATTTTGCGGGCGAATGCTTTGATAATATGAGGACGGTTTGAGCAGTTTTTCTAAATCGTAGATGTTGCGCGTGTACGAGGCGAGTTCAAAATCGTGATCCATCTTGATCGCGTCGAACGGGCAGTATTCGGCGCACAGCCCGCAGTTCATACAGAGATCCATGTCAATGTAGAATTCGGTCGGCTCCGGGATCGGCTTGCCGGTTTGCGGATCGTTGGAGCGCACGATCCAGATGCATTGCGGCGGGCAGACTTTGGGGCAAATCCCGCAGGACGTGCAAAGGATTTCTCTTTTTCCGTCTGCTAATTCGTTATACACCAGAAACGGCAAATAGCGCGTTTCTTCGGGCAGGATCAAACGCTCTTCAGGATATTGAACTGTGAAAATGCCCTTGGCGTTTTTGCTGGAACGATGCGTTATGCCTTCCACGCTGTGATAACGCTTCTTGCCGCGAAGCCACCACGCCAGATCGTCTATGTATGTATCCCAAAAGCGTTTCCAGGTTACTTGTAATGATTTGAGAATCCCTTTTCCAAACATAGCTTTGCTCCTGTTTAGCGATCCAGTTCGCCCATCACGATATCCAGCATGGCGAGCAGGGCTACGAAATCCTGAATTTTTGAGCCGCGGCACATTTCTTCCAGCGCGGTGATGTTGACGAAAGAAGCCGGGCGCACATGATAACGATACGGCGTGGGCTTGCCATTTGAGACGATGTAGAAACCTAATTCGCCTTTGGGGGATTCGATCCGCCCATACGCTTCGCCTGCCGGAACTCGAACCTGATACTGCAATTTCTGCGAGTTGACCGGACCCTCAGGCATTTGTTGAAGCGCCTGCTCCAAGATGCGTAGCGATTGCCAAATTTCGTCAAAGCGGATGAGATAGTTGTCCATCATATCGCCGTTGTAGCGCACAGCCACGTCAAAATCAAAACGATCGTAAACGGAGTATGGATCGGCGCGGCGAATATCATACGGTACGCCGGCGGCGCGCAGGACGGGACCCGTCACCGAATACTTGACGGCGGTTTCGCCGTCTAAGACATGCACGCCTTTCAAGCGTCCCATCAAAACTTCGTTATCGTTCAACAGGCGTTCCATCTCGGCGGTTTTGGCGGGGAGGCGCTCATAGACCAAGTCCTTAATCTTACTAAGCGCATCTTCTGGAATATCGCGCACTACGCCGCCGAAGCGCAGGTAATTACACATCATCCGAGCGCCTGAAACCGCTTCAAAGATATCCAAAATTAATTCGCGTTCTTCAAACGCATATAACGAAGGCGTGTACATCGCGCCGAGGTCGTTGGTCAGCGTGCCGACAAAGATGAGATGATTTTGAATGCGCGTCAACTCCGCCATGATCACGCGGATATATTCGGCGCGTTCCGCCACCGGAATTTTCATCAGCTTCTCGACGGCAATTGCATAGCCCAAATTATTACTCATCGAGTTGAAATAATCGAGCCGATCTGTATAAGGCATGATTTGCAGAAAGGTACTGCGTTCGCCGATTTTGTCATGGTTGCGGTGTAAATAGCCCATCACCGGCTTAAGTCCCAAAATGGTCTCGCCTTCGAGCGTTACCGCCACGCGCAAAACGCCATGCGTAGAAGGATGATGCGGACCCATATTGACCACAATCTGGTCGGTCTTTAATCCGCTTTCGTTTTTCAAGCTGTGGTTTTCAAGCGAAGCGTATAAATCGTCTTCGTTATCCGGCTGATAACTATTGGGGTCAAAATTTTCCGGAAAATTTAAGTTATCACGAAACGGGTTTTTAAACTCGGCGTAAGTATGCTTGCCTTCGGGCCAGCGGCTTTTGAAAGGTTTGGCTTCTTCTTCAAAAAACGCTTCCTTCCAATCTTTGCGTAGCGGATAACCTTCAAAACCTTCCCACATCAAAATGCGCCGCAAATCTGGGTGGCTGGTGAATTTAATGCCGAACAAATCATAAGCTTCGCGTTCTTGAAAATCCGCGCCCGCCCAAATTTCTACCAATGAAGGAACTTCAATCGGATCAACGCGCTCTGCTTGGACGCGAAAGACCAAGCCTGTTCCGCCGGTGGTTTTGTACGCATGATAGACCACTTCCATTTTGTTTTCGGCGAGATAATCTACCGCGGTGACGGCAGTGAGCAGGTCGTAGCCAAATTCATCACGGATGGCGGCGGCGACTTCGACTAGATTTTCTTTTTTGATGATCACGCCGCTGTAATTGGGGCGCGTCTCGGCGGCGACGCTCTCTGGAAAGCGAGCAATTAATTTAGCGTAGAGTTGCGCCGAAACTTCAGCAGGTGCAGTGACAGAAGTTGGGGCGGTCATACTGTGCCAGCCTTGCGCGCGGCGGCGCGTTTGAACTCTTCGTTACGGCGCACGTCAATCAGGTCAGGTCCTAACACCGGCATTGGCACATAGTTGGGATCAGTTTTGCCTTTTTGATACCAGCGCGAAGTTTTGAATTTTTCTTTATCTATCTTCTCTTGAAGTTTGATCAAACCTGCAATTAATGCTTGCGGCGTAGGCGGACAACCCGGGACATAAACATCCACTGGTAAAAATTTATCTATCCCCGCAACCACGTTATAGCCTTCTTTGAAAGGTCCGCCGCTGGAGGCGCACGCGCCCATCGCTACTACATATTTCGGTTCAGGCATTTGGTTGTACAAGCGGATGATCGCCGGCAACATTTTCTTCGTCACCGTGCCGGAGACCAAAAGCATATCGGCTTGGCGCGGGGTGGGGCGCATCACTTCCATGCCGAAACGCGCCAAATCATAACGCGCAGTTTGCGCGGCGATCATCTCGATCGCGCAACACGCCAGCCCAAACATCAGGGGCCAAACCGAAGAGCGCTTCCCCCAATTGTAGAGCCGCTCAATGGTCGTCACGGCGACTACATTTTGCAAGTCCTCAGGAATGTTGTAATTGGGCAAACTTAAAGATTCAGGTTCCATGAATATGCTCCTCGTACCACTCCAGATAAATTGATTTCAAAATATCGTCATTGGCTAGCGCTGGGTCGTCTTCAAAATCAGGAAGTTCCAAAGTCCATTGATAAATCTGACCGAGCGAAACATCGTCAAGGTTGACGTGCGGATGTTGGCGGCGTAATTCCAAAGCGACGCCATAGCTGGATTCCCAAGTTAATGTCATTGATTACTGCGGGCATTATAGTCATGGCGGCTTTCAAAGTCAACTCAATTATACAAATATATATTTGCATAATTTGAAGAATGAGTATAATGGACTGCATCCGCTTCAGGATGTTTTTCCTTGAAGCTCCGCCGCTTACCTAACTTTAGCAGGATTCTGTTTCAAAAGGCATTTCACACGCTGATGGCTCTCGCTCGCAAGAAAATCCTCGCCCATCTAAAAAAGACGCGCGCCGCCTCGGCGCGCGAGATCGCGCGCGCTTTGAAAATGTCCGCGCCGAATGTGCGCCATCACCTTTCCGTTTTGCGTTTGGATGGGCGCGTGCAATTGATCCGCGTGAATAACCGCGAGGGGCGCGGCCGACCCGAAAAAGTGTACGCGCTTGCGCAGAGCAGTTTAGGAGATAATCTTCCAGCGTTGGCGAATGCCCTGTTGGACGTGACCGGCTCAAAGTTAAAGGAGGAGGCGTTAGCGGCTCAGATTATGGACGCGAATCTGTTTGCCGGTCTCCCGCTTCAAAAACGGCTGGCTTTATTAATCGAAAAATTAAACGCGCTGAATTATCAAGCGCATTGGGAAGCCGGCGCAGATGGACCGCGCATTATTTTGGGGCATTGCCCGTACGCCAAAGCGCTGGAAGGACATGCGATATTGTGCAAAATGGATTTGCAGATTATGCGCCAAGCGCTTAGTCGCGCCGTTACGCAAAGCGCCAAGCATGAAGCTAACCAACCGGGGGCTTGCTTGTTTATGTTTCAAGTTGAGTAGGTTTTTCTTGTAGGGAGCGTCTAGTTCTGTGGGCTTTTATAAAGATTTAACCACAGAGCGCACAAAGAACACGGAGAAATCCTTCTGAAATCTCTCTGTGAACTCTGCGCTCTCTGTGGTGAAAGATTCTTTAGCCCATTCCTGTGGACACTCTCTTCTTATAGCCTAGCGCCTCTTCGCGGCTTTTGGGGTTATACTGTAATAACGCTTTTGCGTTTTAGAACTAAAGGAGAAAATATGTCTGAAGAAAAGAAAGCTCTGTCATTTTACGACCGCCCCGGCGTGGAGAAAGAAATTATTCCCATTGGCGGCGGAATTCCAATTGGTATGGAGAGCGCCTTTAGCGCTGAACTGGGAATTGGCGGCGCTTATGGTTCGTGGGGCGATAGTTACAATAACTCGTCTATGCCTTCTTTTTTGGAGAAGCGTTTAGGAACGCCGCTGAATGCGGAAGATATTTTGAATTTATCCGAGTTAGGTTTTGACTCGCGCCAGCATATCCCGCTTTTAAGCCCTGAAGATCACCTCAAACTGGAATTGGAAGTTGGCTCGCGCTTGTTGAAGAAAGCGATGCAGGTTTGCGGCTGGGATGCCTCTGAAGTAGAAGGCGTTTTGATTGGGATGAGCGGTCCCGTCTCTGACGATTACGTTGTGCAGATTTCACGCCTTGCCGGAATCCCGGATACGGCTTTGAAGGTTAGCGTTCATAAGGCTTGTGACGGCTCGATGGCGGCTTTACATTTGACGCTTAACCCCAGCCTTTCCAAGCCCGGGCAATTGAACATTGCCGAACAGCTTAAAGGTAAAAAGGTTTTGGTGGGCGGTATTGAAGGTTTGAGCCGCTTTACCAGCGGCGTGAGCGATAAGCACGCTTTGCAATTGTTTGGAAACGGCATGGGCGTGATTGGCATTGAACCCAATGAAAATATCAAGCTGATCGTTGGCAAGAGCTTTGAGACTTATGACGAAGACGGGTTGCTGGCAGTCCGAATGTATTATCCGCACTCTAAATTGAATGCCGAAAATACGCTCGTGGACGTAATTCAAGAGAAGCAGGATCACATCCGCATAGCCGGTTTGATGCACGAACCCGCCAACGGCGAATCGATTGAAATGGCTGGGCTGATGGGCATGGTTAAGTTATTTGTCCGCACGGGCGTGCAGGTAGTTACCGACGTTTATAATGAATACCAAAATTTGATGGTGGAAAGACTCGGTAGCGCCGGTCAACCGATCAAGATGGGCATTGTCCACCATGCCAATTATAAAATCAACGCTTTGAAAGCCAAGCATCTCTCCAAATTGGGCATTGAATATCCCATGCCGTGGACAGTGAGCGATTTCGGCAATGTGAGCGCGGCTTCCAACATTATCGTTTTCCTGCGCCAATTGCCGAATATTCACCTCGGCGATCACATCCTCTTTGACGGCTTCGGCGCCGGAACATATTATGACGTGATGGCTGTTTCGATGGGGAAGAGCTAGCTTATTTGGAATCAAGAACCCCCAGTTCAAAACGAACTGGGGTTCTTGTTTTATTCAACCGTCACACTTTTTGCTAAATTTCTTGGCTGATCCACATCGAGTCCACGAATGGCGGCGATGTGATATGCCAATAACTGTAACGGTAAAACGCTGATGATGGGGGAGAGCATCCACGGCGTTTTCGGTATCCAAAGGATGTGATCTGCCATGTTGGCGACTAGCTCATCGCCTTCAGTTGCTACGGCTATGACCATGCCGCCGCGCGCTTTGGCTTGCTGAATTTGTGAAATCATTTTCTCGTGCCAAGGGTCTTGTGGAGCCAGGCAAAGCACAGGCATTTCTTCGTCTATTAGCGCAATCGGTCCGTGTTTCATTTCTCCAGCTGGATAGCCTTCTGCGTGGATATAGGAAATTTCTTTTAGTTTGAGCGCGCCTTCATAGGCAATCGGCATATTGATGCCGCGCCCTAAATACAAGCAACCCGCAATGTCTTTGAGTTGGTAGGCAACTTTTTCAATCTCAGATTCTTTATCGAGGGCGCGCCCTGCCAAATCGGGGATGAGGCGTAGATCGGCTACTAATTGCTTGCGAGTCTTTTCATCCAATGTACCGCGTAAATCTGCGAGCAAAATTGCCAGCATGTATTGATCCACCAACGGCGCAGTAAACGCTTTGGTAGACGCTACGCCAATTTCAGGTCCGGTTTGCATCGCAATCGTCCCATCCGAAACGCGCATGGCTTGCGAACCAATTGCATTGACAATGCTCCAAATGATCGCGCCTTTTTTGCGCCCCTCTTCCATGGCGGCAAGCGTATCTGCCGTTTCGCCCGATTGTGAAATTGCCATAACCACCGTATTCTCATCTACAATTGGGTCGCTATAGCGAAACTCAGAAGCGATGACGACTTCAACGGGGATGCGCGCAATTTTCTCGATGAGATATTTTCCCACCATGCCCGCGTAGGCGGCTGTGCCGCAAGCGGTGATGTAAATTCTTTGGATGCGTTTGGCGAGTTCGGGCGTAAGCTTCAACTCTGGCAAACGAATGCGGCCTTCTTGAAAATCCACTCGTCCCGCCACTGTATCTGTCAGCGCGCGAACTTGCTCATGGATTTCCTTTTGCATGAAATGCCGATACTCGCCTTTTTCCGCCGAGACCGCGTCATAAGCGATCGTATGAATTTCAGGCTTCACTTCCTGTCCGTCAATCGTTTCAATTTGCACGCTGTCTTTTGTCACCACCGCCATTTGACGCGATTCTAAAAAAATCACTTTGCGCGTGTGATCTAAAATTGCGGGAATATCTGAAGCGAGAAAATTTTCGCCAGTCCCCAGCCCGATCACTACGCCGCCCGCATTGCCGATCCGCGCAGTGATGATTTTATCGGGTTCATCAGCGGAGATTAATACCACTACATTCGCGCCGTCAATTTGTTTGAACGTGCGGCGCGCGGCTTCTGCAAACGAAATTCCGCCGGCTTTATGATGTTCGGCAAGATGGACAATCGTTTCTGTATCCGTATCGGAATTGAACGTTACGCCCTCGCTACTTAATTCTTCTTTGAGTTCAAGAAAATTTTCAACGATGCCGTTATGCACAACCACCATACGCCCAGAATTTCCAAGATGGGGATGCGCGTTCTTGGCGGATGGCGCGCCATGCGTTGCCCAGCGCGTGTGACCAATGCCCGGCGCGCCGTTCAAAGGCGATTTGCCGACCAAATCCACCAATTGCGATAACTTGCCCGCATCTCTCCGCACTTCAATTTGGTTGCCATTAATCACAGCTACCCCCGCTGAATCATAACCGCGATATTCGAGCCGCTTCAGCCCGCTAAGAATAATCGGCGTCGCATTTTGCGCGCCAACATATCCGACGATTCCACACATAATAGGGATTCCTCCGATTCATAAAATGATTGATTGTTGCGAAGCGCAAGCATACTATTGCCAAGCATTCAAGAAACGCTTAGCGCGATAAACGCTGTTTTCGCAATGACAGTTGCCATGCTCTGTTTTTTGGCTGTGCAATCGCTTGCAGGCATTGTAAACAGAGTTCTCTTTTGGAGGGAAAGAATGACGGGTGTGGCACACCCGAAGGGCTTCCGCTGATCTTTCGATTTTCTTTTTCGGCAATCTCTCAAACTTGCCAAAAAATTAACTTCACGCTGAAATGAAGAACCCTCATCCTCGTCAACTTGATTTGATCAAGTCCATGCGCTGTCTTTCCCGTTGAATAGTTCGATGTGCCTCCTTGAATTGGTGATTTTCGGATTATACCGTAAAAAGAACATCCTCCTTATAAGATAAGGAGGATGTTCTTTTATTTTTTTTAGTCGCCGTCTCTTGGCGTTTTGGATGGCGTTGGCGTTTTGGATGGTGTTGGCGTATATGTTGGCGTATTGGTCCTTGTGCGCGTGTTAGTTGGCGGCGGTATCGGAGTGTTTGTCCTTGTAGCCGTCTTGGTCACCACCGAGGTTGGCGAAGGCGTATTGGTTCTTGTGCGCGTATTGGTTATTGTGAATGTATTTGTCCTTGTAGGCGTTCTGGAAGGAGTGTATGTGATTGTTGGTGTGCGCGTAATTGTAGGCGTGCGCGTAATTGTGGGTGACAAAGTTCTCGAAGGCGTGCGCGTAATCGTTGGCGTGTTGGTGCGTGTGGCAGTGTTGGTTGGAGTAGCTGTATAGTTGTTGACGCTATCTGTAATGGTACACGTGCCCCATAAGGGAAATTCAAAGGTTAAGCTGACAGAATATGAGCCTGCGAATGAGCTATTGCTGAAGTCTGCAATCCATGAAGCTTGTGTGCCGCTTCCGTATATCGGGAAGCTGGTCCCGGGAGAAGGCGCGTTCACGGGAGCCGCAGTGATAGTTGTTGATGATGGGTTGTAGACTTCACTGCCGTCAAATTCTATATAGTCAAAATAGCGCCCTCCGGTTAAAGGAGATGGAATCCAGCTTAGGCTTGAGCTAATTAAATACCCGGTTGCCATGTTGTTATTTCTCACACGCGCCTCAAAGTTATCTCCGCTGAAACGCGTGCGGTTAATGTAAATATTGCTACAAGAAGGCAAGGGTGTGTTGGTGGGCGTGAATGTGTTGGTGGGCGTGAAGGTATTGGTGGGTGTAAAGGTATTGGTGGGCGTATTAGTGGGAGTATTAGTGGGCGTATTGGTGGGAGTGAATGTTGGCGTAGAGGTAGGGGTTTTTGTGTAGTTAATAAAACAATCGGCACAGTCATCGCCCGGCCCGCCGGAATTTCCGGGGGCTTGAACGATTTCGGCGATATCAAATGATTCGTTGACGCCCGAACGATAAGAGGCGATATGAATCATATCTGGACCGATATTGAAAGCATTTAAGACAATGAAGCTGAAGTTGTAATCGGTGGCTACAAAAACTCGCGCGGCTGGATCGCCGGCGCTTTCACCATTGGTGCAATCGGCGTATTTAGTTAAATCTCCCATCACTGGCTGGACAAAATTAGCTTCAGGGGAACAGACGGTGATGTTTAGATAATTTTTCTGTGTTTGAGAAAGCCCTTCGTTGGTGAAAAAGCCGACGATGACTCTTTTGGTTTCATCATGGATAGAAGGGAGGCGGGCGGCTTTGACCAAACCCCTTTCAACATTTGGGTTTGTATCTTCGCATTTTTGGGCGACGTCTGTGCAATATTGCGGGTCGAATGAGCCTGCCGTTGCGTAGCGAATTCCGAAGCGCGTGGAATTTTCGATCACCAGCCAGGTATAGAAGAGGCGTCCGAATTCAATGATCCCAACTAGTAACGCTAGTAGAATTGGAAGCACCAACGCGAACTCAACCATAGCCTGCGCCTTACTTTTGTTTTTTTGAAGGTATCTCATACTACATTCTCCAGTAATTATAGCTATTGTGAAATTTTTGTAGCTATATTTTCGCCAATTGCGTGAAAAATATCAAGAAGGTCGCTATATTTAGGAGCCTCAAAATATTGGCCGTGATTGATTTTTGGATTAGACATTGGGTTAGGGCAAACGTAAGTCCCTTCGCCGGCACATTCAGCAATATACTTTAATAGGGACTGTGCCATAGGGGCGTCGCTTGGATCGCTATAGCCTGCTCCTTTTTTAAGGATCTCTTTTCCGATGCCAATTGTGTAGATAGTTACGCCGTCTCCATTTAATAAAGTCGCAGTTTTGTCTGCCCAATCTCGAGCGTAATCATCAGGATCGTAATTGCTGATTCCATATTCGGTGACGCCATTGTATGTGAAATTAATTGTGCTGTTGTACGCATGCCTGACGGAAGCTTGACCGTCTGTGCAGAATTTATAATCATAGAATTGACCAGGCATCCCGCCGCTGGGATAGTAAGTGCTCGGCGGGCAGTACCCATAAGGGAAAGAGCTAGGCACGCCATCTGAATACGTCGGGCTTGGATAATTTTCATAAGTGTCGGTAGCGTTGGCTGGTCCCGACATTAAGAGAATTACGACCCAATAAGAATCTAACCTTCTTGTGGTTCCTTGCGGGTCAGATAAAGCTGAACTTGCTAGTCTTAAAGCGCCGCCAATATTGCTGGACGGGCAAGGGGCAAAGTTGTAAATACCGCCGTCTGCTAAGGCTTCGAATGATTGGCAGATAACTCCGGTAAATGTGTTGTCTACGTAATTGATACAAACGCCCGGATCAGGGTTAAAATCGGCGGCGGTAGTCAATGAGGGGTCGCAATCGTGAGGAGTAAACACGTTTAATCCAAAAATTGTATTTCTGATATCGATATAATTTGATGAAAGATGCTTGACGATCATTGGATAACGCTTCGCCGAACCGTCAGTCGCTTGGCCCGTCAGCGTAACAATCGCCGCACGATCGTAGTCAAAATTCATTGTGTTATTAATGAAGTCTAGGGCGGCTTTTTTCACGCCGTCCATGGGGGAGCAGGGGTGTGTAAGGCTGGTATTGCAGACCTTGGGGTTTTCAGAATCAACGTCTCCCGGATAAGGATTGACGTCCGGATCGTTACCAACTCTACCGCCTACTTTAGTTTCGTATGCCATTGAGCCGGAAGTATCCAATACTAGTACTAAATCAAGAGTTGCGGCTTCGCCAATCGCGTTGGTGGTGATTGTAGTGCTTCTTATGCCAATTACGCTGAGAAAACTGAAGTTGACTTGCATTGAGGCGGTAACTTCCACCAACTTCCGGTTTCGTTCAGGATGCGTGATAGGGTCGTCGTTGCATAAAACTGGAGGCTGTGGATCGGTAGATAAACAGCTATGGACGTCAATACTGGTAACGCCGCCAGTTTGGTTAAAATTTAGGAAGTTTGTTGCGGCATTGGTAAAACTTGCTGTGGTTAATTCGGCAGTTGGTTTACTGTACTCTTGCGCCGCGGCAATTGCGGCGGCATCTACGCTTCTTTTGAGGCGGCCATATTCGATTAGCAATATGCCAGTATCAGAAACAAGCCCGACTATTGCGACAAGCCCAATCATGGCAAAGGCAATGATGATGATTGCTTGACCGCGCTCGGATTTGCGAATTAGTCCTTTGATTTTTTGCATCGTTCTTGTTCTCCAATAATATTTAAGGATGAGGAGTTGGCGTGTAGAGGTCTGGCTTGGCGGAAGAAATGGACATGACGCTAGAGGCGTAGAGCATTAGGGGCTTCCCGTCCGTTGCAAATGAGATGCTCCAAAACCAGGTCGGAATTTGTAAGGTGCCTTCGTAACTATAATATACTTCAACAATCAAAATCCCGGCATCTATTGGAGGTGACATATAGCTTTTTAACGCAGTGTCATCATCGTAATGAGATTTGTAACCGGCAAGGACGCTATCAGGGTTGAATGCCCAATAATTGGCGCCGCTTGGATGGCGGATTAGCTTTGTGGTGTTGGCGTTCTCGTCCACGTCTACGGTGATTACGGAAATAAGCACGTCATCGAGCGCGCCGGATGTTTCGTCAAACTTGATTTCATACGAATTGGAATTGAGCGTATCAATTAAGAGTTGGGCGGCGTCGCTGTAATAAGTTAGTTTATCAGCCTTTAGCTTGGCTGGCGGGGGAGTCGGATTAACAGTTAATTGAAAAGGGTTTATGTTACTGTAAATACGCGCGGTTAGGCGGGTGGCGTCAAGCAACGAAAGATAAGTATTGAGAACAAACCCTAATTCGACCATGACTAAAAGAAGGAGAATCAATAATGGAAGCGCAATCGCAAACTCCACCAGGCTTTGAGCGCGGAGTTTAGTTTTTCGGAGTTTATATTTTGATGCGATTTTCTTTATAAAGTTAATCATCAAAGTTTACCTTGCTTAAAAAAAATAAAAAAAACTAGGCTAAGATAGAGATATTTGGTTGTGGGCGTTGTTGGTGGCTTCCGCGCATTAATCCCATTTCTATTATATATCAAGTTGACTAGAAGCGTGGCGGTGTAAGCGTTCTGTAATGTTAACAAAATTGCAAGCAAATGCCGGGGCGTGGGACCCTGATTCGGGATGGAAAGGGGCGTTTAATCGCTTAAAAGTACCTCGGGCATCTTGAATGTGTCAAAATTTTGATCGTCGCGGTAGGTGATTTGAATGTTGTCCTGCCCGTCCACTTTGATCGTGTAGGCGATGATTTGACTGTGATAGCCCGCTTTGGAGTTTAGTCCATTGAGGTGAAGCGCCGCGCCGGGGGCTAGAATTGTGCCGCTGAAATCGGAATTGGGGTTGGCGTTGAGGTTTAAAACATGCTTGTTTGAGATGGGCATGTAGAGCAGTAAGCCGGCGAACGTCCCGCTTTTTGGCGCGGAAAGTTGAACTTCTACATTGCCGGAAAATTCTACGCTCCCATCTCTGACGTAAAGCACAACGCCGGACCCGTATAGCGCGCCTTCCTCCATGATGATGTCGCCGTCAATACAGTAGACGCCTGGCTCTAAATAGGTTACTCCGGGGGGCGGGAAATCTTCGCCCCAAGCGCCGTGCGATAGCGTGGCGCCGGTAAGTTTTCCATCCGGTCCAATATACCCGCCGGAGACTTCTGCTTCGGCGCTTCCGCAACCCACATGGGGCATTTTAAATGGCGGAGGATAAGTGATTGGAAAGGCGCCGGTTTGAGGCGGGTAAGGGGTGAGCAGTTTGGGTTTTTGAATGCGCGTTCCGCCGACAATTGAAAACGGGCTATCGTCAACAATGCGGACGCTTCCGCTTCCTTGTTGGATAAAGGCGCATTCCGGGTTATTGGAGTTGACAAAAACGCCGCCGCCGGTGAGGGAAATGGTAGCTTCGCCGGTGATCCAAAATGAACGTTTGTTTTCATCTTCACATTTGCTGGTAGGAGCTAGGCTGACTATCGCATAGCCATCAAACATTGGACCGAATTCAGCTGGTTTGGTTTGCGAAACCGCTTGCGAAGAGACGGTAATTTCCGGCACGCCAATGACGACGCCAAAGAAGGTTGAGATCTTTGAAGTGATGATAACTTGAATATATTCAGAATCGTTGGTATTCGGTCCGCTGATTGGCGGGGTATTTAATTCGACGATGTTGGTTGTTCCATTGTTGTCATAGCCGTTGGCTAATGCGCTGGCAAGGGCGTATTCACGCCAGTCTTTTAGCTCCACGCGGGCGAGCGCGCCGGAGAGAGCGGCGGCATCTGCGGCGCTTTGGACTTTGTTGCGCTCGATGTAGGCTCGCCCGCCGTCAATTGCCAGCGCGGCGAAAGAAACTAGCCCGACCAATGCAAAGACTACAATGATGATGGCTTGTCCTTTTTCGGAGAAGCCTGACGATCTGGCGAAAAGTTTTTTTAACTTTAACATGCTGGTTGAATGATCACATTTGTGGCGGTGACTTCTAGGGGAATAGTTCTTGCGCCCATGAGTAAATTAGCAAAGGGAACGATTAGCGGGTATCTGTATTTAACATTAACGCTGATGTTATTGACCGCTCCATTGGTGATGCCTTCGCACTTTTTGCCGGAAACGGTGATTGTAATCTTCACTTTTTCTTTATCAGTCAGCGGGACCGGCTTGAAATAAATGCCTGCTTCTTCCTGCGGGTTGATGGAACGGGTGCGATTCTCAATTTCAGCATAGTTACCCGGGTTGATCGAACCGTATAATGCGCCTTCTTGGGCGGCATCGCGGACGGTGAGGTAGGCGTAGATTGCCAGCCCAAAGTCTATTGTGCCGATCATTAATAATAAAATTATTGGCAGGCTGATCGCTAGCTCGACCAGGCTTTGCCCGCGCTCGCTCTTGTGAGATTTAGTTTTAAGCTTAGTTTCGGCGCTCATGGTTTCTCTTATTTTTCTGAACTGAGCAATACATTTTCACAGCCCGGGGTGAGAAGCCCAATGAGAACTCTTTCAGTGCCGTCTAAATAATCGTAGCTTTGATTGAAGCCAAATTTGATCACGGAAGTTCCAACCGGTATCAGCGGACTGTAATCTTTGATGTATTGGAAGGGGGCGAAGATATCGCCTTCCCAGCTTTGATTGGTGAGCAGGATTTTGTTCAGGCGTAGTTTGGTATCGGCGCCTTGGTGACCTTGATCGTGATTCCACTCAATATAAATCTCCGAAACGCGGATCGGATAACCGATATTGTTGTAAATTTCCATCTGCATCACGCCGTCTATATATTGAAGCGGACCGTTAGTAATGCCGGTAATGCCGCTACAGAGAATGCGGGTTGGGGTGATGGTTGGCGTGCGGCTGGGAGGCGGCGTACTGGAGGGCGTGAAGGTCGTTGTGGCGGTGGGGGCGTTGGTTAAGCGCTGAGAAAATTCGGTCAGGTTAACTGGAACTCTGGTTAGTGTTGAGGTGATTGTTGGCGTAAACGTGAAAGTTCCCGGAACGCGCGAAGGCGTGCTAGTTTCAGCCGCAAATCCGGTAGGCATGGCGGAACCGAAAATCGGGATTGAAATAATAAACGTGCGCGCGTTGGATGAAACAATTTCAAAATTCTCAATAGGGATGACGGTAATGATCGGTTCGTAATCTACGGTGACCTGGACGATGATGCGATCGCCATTTCGCAGAGTGACGTTGTCTAACGGACAGCTATTTGTTCCAGCGATTGGGTCTATCCCGGGGATTGGTATCTGCGTCCCGTCTGAGTTGACGCCGCGATCGTAGGTGATATTAATTTCGGAGAAATCTGTAATATATGCCGATTGAAGCGCGATGTCGCGAATCCCTTCGCAGTCCAAATAATGGGGCGTGCCTTCTATATTTTCGCCGGCTCCGGCTCCGTAGCGCGCGGCGGCGCGGGAGGCGTTAGAGGCGGAGGAGAACATAAATGCCAGCCGCGCCAGTTCGATCACGCCATATAAGAGAGCAAGTAAAAACGGCAAGGCGATGGCAAATTCTACTAAAGCTTGCGCTTTTGTCTTTTTGAGGAGTTTTTTGGCGTGAGAAAGTTTCATTTTATGGAACCAGAATTTTTGAGACTAGGTTTGGGAAGAATATTATCATAAACGCACTGGTGATGAAATACGGTCCATAGGGAATAAAGAGCATTAAAGATTTCTTGCTATACTGACCGGTGATCAATAGCCAGAAAAGCAAAAGCAGACTGACCGCGCCGCCGATTAAGATTCCCGCCAGCACGCCAAACCAGATCACGGGCCAGCCAAGCATCAAGCCCAGCACAGTGACTAAGATTACGTCGCCCGCGCCTAGCGCTTCTTCGTCATCCGCTTCTTGCCCAGCCGCCCTTAATTTATTTGCCCGAATTCGTGAAAATAGAACGCCCATAAAATAGAAGAAGAGCATAATTGCCAAACCGCCTAATGCGCCGAAAAGCGTGGCGGCGATTCCGCTTGAAGTAAACCCGCGTTTGACGAAGCCGACCGCCAAACCGAGCGCCGCCCCGAAGATGCTGGTTGGGTGCAGAATTAGGCGATGTTCTAAATCAATAATAAAGACCAAACCAAAATAGCCGACTACGATCATACCGAGGGCGTACCCAATTTTTGGCGGCAGAGACCAAACGTACAAGCTAATGACAAGAATGACGATTGGCGTAATCCAGGCGCGCGCGCTTCGTCTATGCCCTTGTGAGCAGGCGCGGAATAATAAATAATCTTTTGCAGTGATTATCGTTCCGCACGTTTGGCAGGCGGGTTGTGAAAAACTTCTAGTAATCGGCAATACGTCGGCTAGATAGTTGATCGCCAGCCCGATAACCAGCCCAATAAAAAGAGGTATGATTAGAAAAATAGTCATTGAATTATTATAATTCGATTGCTTGCATGGAGGTAATGCCTATTTGAGTGCAAGTAAACTGTAATTAAATTTAATAATAAAAAAAACTACATTACAAAAATGAAAGCTCGATCAAGGAGATTTATAAATTATGGATGAGTTTGTGATTACTGGCGGCGTTCCCCTGAGCGGAACGGTGACCCCTTCTGGAAATAAAAATGCGGCTCTGCCCTTGCTCGCCGCTTGTCTTTTGACCGCCGAGCCGGTGATATTAAGAAACATCCCTCTAATTCGGGATGTACTTGCGATGCGCGCGCTGATTGAGAATTTAGGCGCTGTGGTTGAAGAACTGGATGCAAACGCTTGGCGGATCACTACTAAAGAAGTTAACGCCGCTCAACTGGACCCTGACCTGTGTCGCCAGATCCGAGCCTCTGCTTTAATTGCGGGCCCGGTCTTGGCGCGGGCGGGTCGTTTGCAACTCCCGCTCCCCGGCGGGGATGTGATTGGTCGCCGCCGCTTGGATACGCATATCCTCGCTTTGCGCGGTTTGGGCGCGACTATTACCTATGATCGTATATTCGATTTCTCGGCGAAAGAATTGCGCGGCGCAGATATTCTTTTAGATGAAGCCAGCGTGACGGCTACTGAGAATGCCATCATGGCGGCAGTTTTGGCGAAAGACACAACCAAACTTCGGAATGCGGCATCCGAACCGCACGTACAGGAATTATGTCAATTTTTAAATATGCTCGGCGCGGATATTCAAGGCATTGGTTCTAATACCTTGGTCATCAACGGCGTTCAAAAATTGAGCGGCGGAGAATTTACAATTGGTCCCGATCTGCTGGAAGTGGTTAGCTATATTGGCGCGGCTGTGGTCACGCGCGGGAGCATCCGCATTCATAACGCTGGCGTGCAATACTTGGAAATGATTCAGCAGGTCTTTCAGCGCTTGGGCGTGCATTGGCAAACGCAAGGAGATGATATTCTCGTTCCGGCGGATCAGCCCCTGGAAGTAATTTCAGATTTGGGCGGCGCCGTGCCTGAAATCAAAACGAATACCTGGCCCGCTTTTCCAACTGATTTAACCAGCATTGCGATCACAGTCGCAACGCAGACTTCTGGCTCAGTCCTCTTTCACGATTGGATGTTTTCGGGGCGCATGTACTTTACGGATAAATTAGTCGGCATGGGCGCGCGCATTATTTTGTGCGATCCGTATCGCTGTTTGGTGCAGGGACCAACTCAATTGTATGGAGAAAGGCTAGAAAGTCCCGATATTCGCGCCGGGATGGCGTTGCTGATTGCCGCGCTCGCCGCAGAAGGCGAATCAAAGATTAGAAACATCATCCAGATCGAACGCGGCTATGAAAGAGTAGATGAAAAACTAAAGGCGCTTGGCGCGAAGATTATTAGAGCGAACGAATGAAGGAACAGAAAATGCCGTCTAGATAGACGGCATTTTCTATGTTGAATCGAATTCTAATCTTTGTATTGCGCTTCGATTTCGGCGATCATTTTTTGGCGTTCTTTGATTTTTTCGCCGGTGGGCACGCCTTCAAAGCTCTTGTTGATTCCTGCAAACCAGATGATCGGCAATAGGATAACCATTGCCACAGTCAGGTAAAAGACGGGCTCGTTAGGCGGGAAGAAGCCGGTGGTAGCTAAAAGGAACACGCCTATGGAAGCTACAATCGCAATCGGTTTCGATAAAGCTCCCAGATTGAACGGACCTTTCTTCGTCCAAGTTTTGCCTTCTGCAAAAATCCCAGCGACCACAGGAATTACATAAGAAATGTAAAGGAACACGGCGCAAGCGGTTGCCAGCACGAGGAAGATATCCACTTGCAAGCCGAATGTCTTGCCAATATTGCCAGTATAGGAGGTAATCAATGCCAAGATCACAGAGACCCAAATGGCATAAGTGGGGGTGCGGGTTTTTGTGTCAACTAGAGAGAGCGTTTTGGAAGCGGGCAAGCCCCCGTCGCGCGCGAAGGCGAACATCATGCGCGAGGCGGAAGTTACGCAAGCCAAGCCGCATCCGTAATTGACTAAAAAGATGCCAATCGCCAAAATCGCTCTTAGCGCGGCAGGCATCCGCGAGGTTTCCCAAACATTCGTGAAAAACGCGCTAAACCCTGAACCGGCGGCGGCGCCAAGATCGGGCATGGTTAGGATGAATGCCGCCACCAAAACCAAGCCAAATGTCCAAGAATAGAATACGGAAGTCCACATGCCTTTTGGCACATTGACCTGCGCGTCATGCGTTTCTTCTGAGGTGTGGCCCGATGCGTCAAACCCGGTGATGGTGTACATGACGTAAATGAGACCAAAGAAGAAAGCCAAGGCTACGCTTCCAGTTGCCGGAACGACATCGCCCCCCGCCGCGCCGGTGTAATTTGTGAAGGTGGTCAAGCGGGAGAGATCAATGGCAACCGGCGAAAAGGCGAATAGGGTAACAATTAAGACGACAGTCAATCCGAAAATCAAATAGCCGCTCAGGTCTGTAATGAGAGTGGTTAATTTAATTCCATAGTGATTTAACAAAGCCTGTGAAATTAAAATTATTAAAAGCGCCACAGTTTGATGCCAAAAGCCAAAGCCTGAAACATCCACGCCAAAAGTTGCGCCTAGCAATAAATCTCTGAAGAAGACCTGATATACAGCTACGTCTACTGAAGAAACAACGAACAGCAAGCCGAGTAGATTGAACCAAGCGGTGAGCCAGCCTAAAAATTTCCCGCCGAGGATTGAGCCCCAATGGTACAAGCCGCCAGCCGTCGGGTAGGCAGAGGCGATTTGTCCCATGCTGAATGAAACCAATAAGGAAAACGCGCCGCCTACGAGCCAGCCGATAAAAGCTCCGCCGCCGCCCGTTGAATTGAACGCCAGCGGAAACGCAGAAATACCGCCAGCTAAAATGCAGATGATCGAAAACGAAATCGCGAAATTTGAGAAACCGCCCATGCGCCGCGAGAGTTCTTGCGCGTACCCCAAACTATTCAGGACCTTCTTGTCTTGTTCAGAACTTTTAGCCATATTCGTAATTCTCCTTGAGTTTAATGTAGATTTGCAAACCAAGAATCTGAGCTTACGAAGACCAGTTGTATATAGCTGAGTAAAGCCTCCTCGCTTCGATCAAAGTGTTTCTTTGACGATATTAATAATGCCTAAAACCCTGCCGCTTTACGATAGATACGCATCGTCAGCGGCAGGGTTTAGATCGCTAAATTAACCAAATAATTTGAGCAGTTGTTTTATATGCACAATTCCATCGAAGCCTTCAAGCGCGCCTTTACGCAGGTTTGCCTTCTCGCGTTCGTCGCCTAAACATGAGACGATGATATCGCCGGCGTTTACATCCTCATTTTCGGTGTAACCGTTGGTAGTGACAATTACTTTTAATCCGGCGGCTTTGGCGGCATTGACTCCGTTTTTAGAATCTTCCACAACCAGCGCCTCGTCAGGTTGTAGCCCTAACTTTGATAACGCCAGATTGTAAATTTCCGGATCCGGCTTTTTCTTTCGCACGATATCGCCGGCTAGCACTTCGTCAAATTTAATGTCGGCTAGGACTTTTTCAGTGATAGCTTTCGCCGCCTGTTCATTGGACGTGGTGCAGATTGCGATCTTCAGCCCTGCATCTAGCGCCTCTTGCATGAACCGATGAATGCCTGGTCTCAACGGCAGTTTGCCGCTCTCGATCAGTTCCACGAACAGAGCCGTTTTGCGTTTGTGCATCTCTTTGACGAGATTATCAATTTCTTCTTCTGTTAGCGGCTTGGAAAAACCTTTGGTTTTCCAATGATGCTTCATGCGTTCTTTGCCGCCGGCAATTTGGAGCAATTCATGGTAATACTCCACGCTCCATTCATCCGTGAAGCCAAATTCTTTGAAAGTCATATTGAACGAAACTCGGTGACCGTCTCTTTCAGTATCAATAATCACGCCGTCTTGGTCGAAGAACACTGCTTTAATTTTAGACATATTAGCTCCTAAAACCTGACAGGTCTTAAAGACCTGTCAGGTTTGGTTAGTAATTATTTCTTCACTCCAAAGAATTCAAGGATTGTCTTGACGAATAACTCATTCTCTTCTTTCGAGCCGACGGTCACGCGGAACCAGCCGTCGCTCCCATACTTCTTACTCTCGCCACGCAAAATAATGCCTTTGGTTTCGGCGTAGGCTAAAACTTCTTTGCCGGTTTTGCCGGTTTCGCCGCAATCAAACAAAATGTAATTGGCGCTGGATGGCATGACGTAGAAGCCGGGGATGACGCTCAGCGATTCGGAGATGTAGTCCACCGCGTCGTTGTTGAACTTGATGCGTTCAGCGAGCCCTTCTTGATCTTCAAACGCCGCCAACGCCGCCCACATCGGGATTGTGCCGACGTTCCACGGCAATAAAGAACCGGCGATCTGCTTGATCACGTCCGCATGACCGATCGTGTAGCCGAAGCGCATACCAGCCAAGCCATAAGCTTTAGAGAGCGTGCGAGTGATCAATACATTTTTATATTTCTTAGTGAGTTGAACTTGAGATTTCCCCAAGCCCGCGTATTCAATATAGGCTTCGTCCACAATTAGCGGAATGCCCGTCTCGGCAAATGGGACGAAGTGTTCCGGATCCATGAAATTGCCGCTGGGGTTGTTGGGGTTGGGAATTACGATAATTTTGGTTTTATCGGTAATTGCATCCATCAAGCCTTTGTGATCAAACTTGAGCGCGTGGTTTTCATAGAGCATTGGCACAGAGACCATCTTTGCGCCGAGTAAAGTTCCGCGTAAACCGTAAATGCCGAAGCAGGGAGTATGTTGAATCACTTCATCGCCCGGCTGAATGAACATGCGGAAGATATTGTCATACACTTCGCTGGAGCCATTGCCGATCATCACATTTTGCGGACCATCCACGTTGTTCAATTCCGCAATTTTTGAGCGGACCACCAAGCCCTGATCGGGATAGCGATTGGTCATCTTGGCGTATTTGAACATCGCTTCCAAAACTTTATCGGAAGGCGGCAGTGGGTTCTCGTTCGACATCATGCGATGTAATTCAGGCTTGCGCCAAGCTAATTCAATATGCTCCGAAACGTACATTGGAATGCCCTTGACCCACGGGGCGTAATATTCTTCAATATTTTTTGTCATTTGTTATCTCCTAATTATTTCTTGTAATGTGACCATAGACTGCTGACCATTGACGATGTTTATGGTCTATCGTCCATTGTCAATGGTCGAGTTTCTACGCTTTGCCCGGACAGCCTAATTTATCCATCCACGCCATAACCGCATTGCGCGTTGCATCGCGGACGAAAACGTCTAATTTGCCGGGATCGTATTCTTCGCGGTGCGCGCTGATATATTCCCATTTTGCGTCAATCAGCGTGTGCTTCAACTCAGTTGAGACGTTGAACTTGGCGCCGCCCGCCTGTAAGAGTTTGACAATGTAATCGTCGGGCAAGCCTGTTCCCCCGTGGACAACGAGCGGAGTTTTAATCCCATTGCCGTTGAGCATTTTGTGAATGGTCGCCATGCGTTCAAAATCAATCTTTGGATTTTTAGTCTTATACACGCCGTGCGCGGTGCCGATGGCTGGCGCGAAAATATCTACGCCGGTACGCTCGACAAATTCAACCGATTGTTCAGGGTTGGCTAATTGCGCTTCGTCCTCCGCCACTTTGATTTGATCTTCCACGCCGCCGACTGTGCCTAATTCGCCTTCAACGGAAATATTGCCTACGCTATGACAATACTCAACCACCTCTTTGGTTTGACGAATATTTTCTTCGTATGATTGTTTGGAAGCGTCAATCATAATGTTGGTGTAGCCGGCATCCGCGCATTTTTTACAGTAGGCGATATCCGTGCTGTGATCGAGATGCAGACAAACCGGCACAGGCGCGGACTCGGCTAAGGTGCGATAGATATTGACCATCAACTGCGTTCCGAGAAATTGCGAAGGCTTGACGGAAGTTTGCACGATCACCGGCGCTTTCTTTTCAATCGCCGCTTCGACCACCGCCTTGAATTGAAGCAGATCGGTGACGTTGAACGCTCCCACTGCCCAACCTTCTTTGGCGGCCGGCATCATAATTTCTTTTGCATTTACGATAGACATGTTTACTCCTTTTGAAATGATGAATTATGAAGGATGAAGTATGAAGAGAGCAAACTCTCCAAATTCAATATTTCATTTTCATCTTTGTTAATTAAACAGCTAACTTTCAACCTTTGACTTGCAACTATTAACCAATTACTATTTACTGAACACTAATTACTGATTACTTATTTCATCATTCATCCTTCTGCCTTCATCATTTCTTTTTCGCTACATCTTTCAACCATTGCTCCCATCTAAAATCAGTTACATGCTGACGGAATCTTCCGAACCATAAGTCAGCATAGCCCTGAAAATCTTCTTCCAATTTAGAAATGCCCGTTTGCGTCGTGCCCCACATCGCTTCATGCAATTCAGACATGGGCCACATCAAACGTAATCTCGCGTAATATTTATCGGTCACTTCCCCAAAGTATTCATACAGAAAATCTTCGATCTGCTCCTCGTTCAGGCGGTGATGATGCGAAAAATTGGCAAGGTCAAAGAAAATATCGCCCATGCCCGCATATTCCCAATCCAGCAAACGGATTTCGCCAATCTCGCCAGCCACTTCTTCTTCAAGCCAATTTAGATTCAACAAATCGTTATGGCAGGGGGTTGGCGTATAAGGCGCTTTTTCCAACGCCGTTTTGGCTTCGTTCATTTTTTGCATGATCCAATCCCAATCATCCGGGAATTTGGAATTATTTTCTTTGGAAATCTTAGTCAGCATTGCTACGCGCTTGAACACATTGAACTCATTATTCAATTTCGGCGCGCGGCGATGAAAGACTCGCAACTTCTTGGCGATCCGCGCTAGATAATCCGGCTTGACGATATCTTCGGGCATGATGCGTTTGCCATTGACGAAGCGCGTCACAATATAGCCTTCCGGTTCAATAAAGTAGACAATTTCAGGCGCAACGCCCAACTCGCCAGCCACTTTATTCGCCATGTGTTCCACATCGCGCTTGATGCCCAGTTGATCGGTGCCTTCGCCAGCCAAGCGCAATACATACGCCCGCCCATCCGCTTCGATCTTAAAATTCAAATTGGTGATCCCGCCGCTTAACGGAATTTTCTTGAGATTCTTTGAATGCGCCAAAAACGGGACTTTCGCGATCGCTTTGTCAATTGCAAGTGTTGCCATCATATGCATTCTCCTATTTTGGATTTAAGAACAGCGCTTCATTCTTGACTTTAGCTTGATTTTTGTTTCAACAACTTTTTCTTTATCTTCATCATCGTCATTGCGAGGAGGGCGCTTTTCCCGACGAAGCAATCTTATGATGGTGTCGGGGAATTGCTTCGCCACAAAGAACAAGAGCGTGGCTCGCAACGACGAGAGTCTCGCAACTCGCAACTCGCAACCTGCAACTTTCAACTCTTAATCCTTTCTCCTTTCGCGTCCCATAGAATCGCTTGAGCGACTTCTGCGCCCACTTGCTCCCCAAAACATTCGATTTCTAACTTTGTACCCGCCTGAGCATATTCCATTGGCAGATACGCATAAGCGATAGATTTCTTCACCGAATACCCAAATCCGCCTGAAGCCACCCAACCGACTAATTTAGCGCCAGAGCGTATCGGCTCTTTGCCCATCACAACCGTCCGGTCGTCGCTTAATGTAATTGTGCAAAGTTTCTTTTTGATTCCATCCGCTTTTTGTTTAATCAAAGCCTCTTTTCCGATAAAATCTTGTGGTGAGCCTGTCGAACCATCTTTATCCAATTTCACCGCAAAGCCTAAGCCGGATTCATACGGCGTGTAATCGGGGGAAATTTCACCGCTCCAATAGCGATAGCCCTTTTCAAGTCGAAGCGCTTCAATGGCTTTATAACCGCCTGCTACTAAACCTTCACTTACTCCCGCTTCCCACAACGTATCCCAGAGTCGCAGACCATATTCCATCGGGCAGTAAAACTCCCAGCCCAGTTCGCCAACATAGGTCACGCGGGATGCGATGACGGGCACATCGCCCACGCTCATTCGTTTAGAAGTCATATACGGGAAGCCGGCATTAGATACATCATCGCTTGTAACTTTTTCTAAAATCTTTCTGGCTTTGGGTCCCCACATGCCAAGACAAGCGTAATTTGAACTGACGTCTTCAATTGTTACACTTCCATCATCTGGCATGTTCAACGAAAGCCAAGACATATCATGCTGACCAAAAGCCGTGCCTGTGATGATGAAGAAGCGATCTTCCGCCAAACGATTGACAGTGAAATCACATTCAATGCCGCCGCGCTTGTTAAGGCATTGCGTGTAAACTAAATGACCCACTGGCACGTCAATTTGATTTGCGCAAACCGTATTCAAAAAGTTTAACGCGCCTTTGCCCCGTACTTCAAGTTTATTGAAAGACGTTTCGTCAAACAAACCTGCATGTTCACGAGTCATCAAATGTTCGTGACCAATGGCTCTACTCCAATTGTGTCGCATCCAACCGCGTGGCTCGTGACCATGCGTGGCGAGTTCTTCATATTTTCTAAACCAGTTTGGGCGTTCCCAACCCATCTTTTCGCCAAAGCTACAACCCAAACTTTGCAATCGAAAATAAGTGGGGGACATGCGGACATTGCGTTTTGATAAACGCTCTTCGCCTGGATAATGAATATCATAATATTGTGTGTAGGTTTCAAATGTTCGCGCGCGCGCATATTCTAAACTGTCGTAGTTCGGACCAAATCTTCTTACGTCGAGTCGCCAGGTATCCCATTCAGGCGAGCCGTCCACAATCCATTCCGCCATCACTTTGCCCATGCCGCCAGCGCCAGCGAGTCCATGAGCGCAAAATGCACACGCCACCCAAAATCCTTTGACCGATGTTGGACCTAATAAAAATTCACCATCTGGCGTAAAGCCTTCGGGTCCGTTCAATAACATTTTCACTTCGGCAGTTTCGATGGCAGGCACGCGGCGAATTGAATTTTCCATCAACGGCGTAAAGCGTTCCCAATCAGGTTCAAGCAATTTGAATTTGAAATCGCGTGGAATGCCATTCATGCCAAACGTAGCAGGCTGACGTTCATAACCGCCTGTAATCAACCCGCCAACTTCTTCGCGCCAATAGACTAATAAATCAGGGTCGCGCAAATTAGGGAACTTATTGGTCACGCCCTCAATCGGCTTGGTCATTATGTATAAATGCGCCATCGGAATCACAGGCAGACTCAGCCCAACCATTTTGCCAACTTCGCGCCCCCACATGCCTGCGGCATTCACTACAATTTCAGTTTTGATTGTGCCTTTATCCGTCACCACTTCGCTGACGCGACCATTTTTGAGATTTATTTTTTCAACATTGGTGTTTGTAAAAAATCTCGCCCCGCGTTTCTTTGCGCCAATGGATAAGGCGTTGGTCAATCCAGTCGGGTCAATGCTCCCATCATTCGGGGTGTATGCCGCGCCGATGACTCCGTCTAATGACATTAATGGGAATAAATCTTTTGCTTGGCTCGGAGAAATTAATTCCATCGGCACGCCGAACGAACGCGCCATGCCTACTAAGCGTTTTGTTTCTTCCATTCTTTCAGCGGAACAAGCAAGTCGAATCCCGCCCACTTCGCGCCATGAAGTATCTTGACCAGTTTCCGCTTTGAGACTTCTGTATAAATCCGTGCTGTAGTGCATCATGCGCGTCAGATTGGCATCCGCGCGCATTTGCCCCACTAAGCCCGCCGAATGCCAGGTCGAGCCTGATGTGATTTCATGTCTTTCAAGCACAACCACATCTTTCCAGCCAAGTTTTGTCAGGTGATAGGCAATACTATTCCCGCCCACGCCTCCGCCTATGATAACCACTTGCGCCTGTGTTGGAAATTCTGACATGAAGCAATGCTCCTAAATTTTATGGCTTTGGGTTCAAACAAGAGCGCATTATAAGCAAAATTTCAAAAACTTGCAAATTCCTTCAAATTCCTATATAATCCTGCAAATGGGTAAACCGCTTATTCCAGCTCAACGCCGCGAAAAAATACAGGAATATTTAGGGCTTCATCAGATTGCGCGTACAACCGATTTGATGGATTTGCTTGAAACTTCCGAGGCGACTATTCGACGCGATTTAGAATGGTTGGAACAAAAAGGGGTTTTAGAAAGAACGCATGGCGGGGCAATTTTGAATCAGCGCGCTCTTTTGGAACAAGAATATCAGCAACGCGCCCAAAATTTCCCGGAAGAAAAAAGATTGATTGGCGAATTCGCCGCGTCTCTAATTGAAGGCGGCGATATTGTTTTTATTAATAGCGGCACTACCGCGACGCAAGTGTTGAAATATATTCGGCATGATCCGCGCATCACCGTTTTTACAAATAATGTCAATGCCGCTTTGGAACTTGGCGAGCCGGGCTTTCACTACTATTTGATTGGCGGCGAATTCCAAAGCCGTTCTAACTCGTTGGCTGGACGCTTCGCCCTGGCGAACCTTGAGTTGGTCATTGCCAATAAAATGATTCTCGGCGTGGACGGAATTTCGCTCAAGCATGGTTGCACCGTGCCGACCAATGCCGAGGCGGAGGTCGTCCGTAAAATGATTGATCGCACCAAAGGCCAAGTCGTTGTAGTTGCCGATCACAGCAAGTGGGGAACGGTTTCCAACTTTCCGGTGGCAACAATTGACGAGATAGATAAAATTATCACCGATCGAGGCTTTAGCTCAGAAACGCGCGAAGACCTTGCCGAGCGTTCGGTGGAAGTATTGGTCGCTAAATAGATTAATTGACTGACAGCCGCGTCTGAGCGGTTGCTTCGCTATGAAAAAAACAAAAGCGCCCGCTTACGTTGGTTTTGGCATGTTGACGCCCGTTTACATTATGGCTTTGGATAAACTCCCTAGGCATAATACCGGCGCAATCGTGCATCAGGTGAGCGATTATGTTTACGATGACGCGGCGATCATTGCCTGCAATTTGAGTCAATGGCGCGTGCCGGTTGGGATGATCGGCACAGCCGTCGGCGATGATTTGCTGGGTCACGATGTGGCTGATAAGTTAAAGAAATGGGGCGTGCAGGGCAAGGTGCGTTTTACAAAAAAATATCGCACGCCGCTGGAAGTTAACGTCTCGGATAAAAAAGGCGCGCGCACGTATTTTTGGCAGAGATCGGAAGAAATTCTCAGCACGCTAGATTCTGCTGATTTATCGTTAATCAAGCAATCAAAATTGCTGTATGTGGATTGGTACGACGGCGATGCGCATATTTTACGCGCGATGCAATACGCCAAAGAATGCCATGTGCCGGTTTTTTTGAACTTTGAACATGGGCATACAAACAAAGAGTTGTTGAAGAAATACGCCGGGTTGGTTACGATTTGTCAGGCAGTGACCGACGCCGCGCAAATTGGCAAAAAGCAGGCAATGTTGGCGGTCGCTAAAAAATTATTTAATTCAGGGATTCAAACTGCAATTATCACGATGGCGAGTCAAGGTTGTATGGTGGTGCAAGGCGATGAGATTATTCGAGTTTATGCGCCGAAGGTCAAGGCGGTGGATGGTTCTGGGGCAGGGGCGACATTTTCATCAGGCTATATTTATGGGTATTTACAAGGCTGGAGTTTGGAAGAGTCCGTTCGTTTTGCGATTGCGGCGGCTTCGCTGAAGGTGACGCGCTCAGGCTTGGAGATGTTTTCGGTTCAGGAAATTAAGGGGTTGGCGCGAACTTTGCGCGTAGAGCGGATGACCTACCGCGATAATCAATTTGTCAAACTCGGCAAGTTATTCCGCATTCCGGAAGATAACGCTTTGTTCCAAGAGACGCGCAAACTAACTGAAAAGCTACTGCCGAAGCGCAAGCTTGAAAGAAAAGTAAAGAAATCGTTGGTTGAATAACGCTAAAGTTAGGATCATTATGTTTCGTATTTTCAAACGCAAGGAAGATAAGTTTCAAAATTTGATCGAACGTCAGGCTGAATTTGCTTTTGAAGGCATGAAGCTACTCGTCAAATATTTGGAGACGAGCAATGCCGAAGTGGCTGAACAACTATCCTTTATGGAAAAAGAGGCGGATGAAGTTCGTCGAATTTTAATTGACGAACTGAATCGCACGTTTATCACGCCTTTTGATCGCGAAGATATCTTTACGCTTTCGCGCTCGATTGACGACGTGATTGATTATGCGGATACGACCGCCGCGGAGATGGCGATCCTGAACGTGAAATCTACGCCGTATATGTTGCGCATCGCCACTTTATTAAGAGATGCCGCCTATGAAATTTGGCAGGCGGTGATTCGCTTGCCTAAAAACCCAAACGTTTCAATTGATCACGCGCAACGCGCCAAGGCTTTGGAAAATCGCGTGGAAGCGGTTTATCGCGAGGCGGTGGCGGCGCTGTTCAGCGGACCGGAGGATATTCATCACGTAGTGGAGATGTTGAAACTCCGCGAAGTTTATCGGCATTTATCTAATGCGGCGGATCGCGGCGACGAGGCGGCGAATATTATCGCGGATATTGTGGTGAAGAAAACTTAAAATGCCGTTCCCTTTTGAACTGCTTCTCGTAATTTTACTGGCGTTGATCTTTGAATTTATCAACGGCGGACAAAGTTCTGGCAACATCGTCGCCACGATGATTTCATCGCGGGCTTTTCCGCCGCGCTTGGCGCTGAGCATGACGGTTCTCGCGGAATTTGCGGCTCCTTTTTTATTTGGCACACGCGTCGCCAAGACGATTGGCGATGGGATCGTGGAAGCCCACGCGTTGACTTTGAAAGTCTTGATTGCCTGTTTGCTTGGCTCGATCCTTTGGAATGCATTTAATTGGTTGTTTGGCATTCCCAATAGCTCGACCCATTCGCTGGTGGGCGGTTTGCTCGGCTCTATTTTTGTGGCTTCTGGAACAAACTTGATTCGCTTTGGCGGATTGTATGGCGTTTTGCTGGCTTTGCTTTTATCCCCGTTTATCAGCTTTACAACCGGCTTCCTTGTTTTGCGCGCGATCTATTTTTTGACGCGCAACGCCACGCCAAGAATCAATGGCTTTTTTCGCCGCGCACAATTGGGCACGGCGCTCGCTTTGGCATTTAGCTATGGCGCAAACGACGCGCAAAAGACGATGGGTCTCATTACGTTGGGTCTGGTCATTAGCGGCGCGCTGAAAGATTTTACAGTTCCAACTTGGGTGATTTTATTAAGTATCAGCAGTACTGCATTAGGGACTTTGCTCGGCGGCTGGAGATCAATTCGCACGCTGGGCGGAAAATTCTATAAGATACAGCCGGTGCATAGCTTCGCCGCTCAATTGACCTCGGGGCTGGTTTCCTTAGCCGCTTCTTTGGGCGGTTTTCCGGTGAGCACTTCCCAAGTCGTTAGCTCGTCTATTATCGGAATTGGCGCATCGGAACGGTTGAGCAAGGTGCGGTGGGGCGTGGCTGGCGAGATTATCACGACTTGGATTTTTACTATCCCAGCGAGCGCGGCGCTTTCGGCGTTAATTTATTTGGCGCTCAATCGCTGGCTTTAAGCGTTTCATTTGTCTAATCCAATTGTTTTGAGTTAAAAAATGGTTGGTTTGACTTTGAATATTGAAAATGTTAAAATGTCAGCACGAGATTGACAGACAGGAGGTATAAAGACAAAGTATTGCAAGTTGTTTCGTTCGTTCAATCAATTATCAACGATCAAAGGAGATAGAGAATGCGTACGAACAAGTTTCAGATTTTGCTTGCTTTATTTGTTATTACTGCCACATTGCTTTCCGCGTGTGGCGGTGGCGGAGCCGCCGCTCCGGACGTTGCCGAAGGTTATACCGGCACAGTGATCAAAAGCGTGCCTCAGGATTTGGTTGCCGCTTGTAAAAAAGAGGGGATGTTAACCATCATCGCCACGCCTCCAGATTGGGCGAACTACGGCGAGATTTTTGCCAGTTTCCAAATGACTTCCGGCGTTAAGATTAATTCGCTCGACCCCAACGCTGGCTCGGCGGATGAACTCGCCGCGATTGAAGCCAACAAAGACAACAAAGGACCGCAAGCTCCAGACGTTGTAGATGTCGGCTGGGCGTATGGCGATTCCGGCAAAGCGGACGGCTATTATCAGCCCTATAAAGTTTCAACTTGGGACAAAATTCCAGATAGCCTCTTGGGCGTCGCCGCGAAAGATCCAGAAGGCTATTGGACCGGCGGTTACTATGGCGTAATGGCGATGATGACCAACGACACCGTAGTTAAGAACCCTCCGCAAAATTGGGAAGACCTCTTGAAACCCGAATACAAGGGACAAGTGGCTCTCACCGGCGATCCGCGTAGCTCCAACCAAGCTATTCAATCCGTCTTTGCCGCAACCTTGGCGAATGGCGGCTCTTTAGATGACGCGCAACCCGGTCTGGATTTCTTCAACAAATTAAATCAAGCCGGAAATTTCGTTCCGGTTATCGCTAAAGTCGGCACCATTGCGCAAGGCGCAACGCCCATCGTCTTTACGTGGGACTACCTAGCTTATGGTTATAAAGAAACTTGGGCAGGCAACCCGCCCGCTACGGTTATCTATCCTTCGCCGACCATTGCCAGCATGTATGTTCAGGCGATTAGCGCGTATGCGCCCCACCCGAATTGCGCGAAATTGTGGATGGAAGTCTTGCACTCTGACGAAGGTCAGTTGGCTTGGATGAGAGGCTATGCTCATGGCGTGCAACAAGCTGAAATGGAAGCCCGTGGCGCCATTCCCGCAGATTTAGCCGCCAAGCTTCCCGCTTCCAGCGCTTTCTCTTCGGCAGTCGCTCCTAATGGCGATCAACTTGCCGCGGCGAAGACCTTGATCACCGAAGGCTGGATGTCCACCGTTGGCGTTGATATCCCCACGCCCGCTCCGTAACCCCATGACCGTTAAAAATATTGTAGAACAGGGCGCGCCGCAAGCGCGCCCTGCCTCTAAAAAAATTTCATGGACCTGGCTCGGATTAACCCCGTTCTTTATTTTTACGTTTTTATTTCTGCTTTATCCAGCCTCCACATTGGGCGTGCGTAGCTTTCAAGATTCGCGCACGCACGTTTTTACGCTCAAATATGTTACGCAACTTTTGCATGATCCTTATCTTTTGGGCGCATATTGGATCAGCATAAAAATCAGCGTGATCACGGCGGTGGGCGGCGGCATTTTTGGTTTCTTGCTTGCCTATTCCGCCATTCGCGGCGGCTTGCCGCGTTTTATGCGTTCCAGTTTGATGACTTTCTGCGGCGTGGCTTCCAACTTCGCCGGAGTCCCATTGGCGTTCGCATTTATCGCCTTGCTTAGCCCATCCGGCGAGTTAACTAAAGTTTTGATTGCATTAGGCTTCAATCCTTATCATCACGGTTTTACGCTCTATACATTTTGGGGGTTGAGCATCGTGTATATGTATTTTCAATTCCCATTAATGGTCTTGATTATTAGCCCGGCAATTGACGGCTTGCGCCGCGAATGGGTGGAAGCGGCGGAAAATTTGGGCGCCAGCCCCGCGCAATACTGGCGTTATGTCGCTTTTCCAATTCTTCTGCCGGCAATTTTAGGCGCGGTTGTTTTACTTTTTGGAAATTCTTTCGGCGCATTCGCTACCGCGCAGGCTTTGACTGGCGGACAGATCAACCTCGTGACGATTGTGATCGGCTCGCAACTCCGCGGCGATATTCTCAGCGACCCGGGCTTAGGCTACGCTTTAGCGCTGGGCATGGTCGTTATTATGGCGTTCGCAATTATCGCGCGCGCTCTGCTTCAACAACGCACCGAAAGGTGGCTACGATGAATCTAACGACAGTCAAAAAACATGGCGGCAAAATTTGGGCTTGGTTTTGGATGATTTTAGGCATCCTCTATTTTTTCCTGCCGCTTATCGCTACGTTCCTCTTTTCCTTGCGCGCCAAACTTAACGTTTTGAGTTTCACCGCTTATCAGCATGTTTTCAACGATTCAAATTTCGTTTATAACTTTTCTTATTCAGTCCTGTGGGGCGTTTTGACTATTATTGTCGGCGTTCTGATCTTCGTCCCTACGGCTTATCTCATTCGCTTAAAACTGCCGCAGTTTCGCATCCCGGTCGAATTTATCACCATGTTACCGTTTGTTATACCGGCGATTGTTTATGTCTTTTCGCTAGTCCGCACTTTTAGCCAGCCTCCGCTGTTAATTGTGGATAGCCCCGTCTTATTGGTTGCCGCTTATACGGTTTTATCCATGCCGTATATGTATAGCGCCATAGATACGGGTTTACGCGCCATTGACGTGCGGACATTAACCGAAGCCGGTCAAAGTTTGGGCGCGGGCTGGGGGACGATCTTATTCAGAATCATTCTGCCGAATATCCGCGTCGCGATTTTGAGCGGCGCTTTCTTGAGTTTCGCAATCGTGATCGGCGAGTTGATTCTGGCTCAGTATCTGGTCAAACCCGCCTTTGCGCCGTATATGACTTATCTAATTCAACAAAAGGCATACGAACCGGCGGCGATGGCGATCATCAGCTTTGCGCTGACTTGGGCGGCGATGGGCGTTATTCAGTTCATTGGTCGCGGTAGCGGTGGCGGCGAGCAAAGCCAAATTGCCGGCGGACATTAATTCATCCGAGGAAAATTTACATGACACATCTGGCTCTTTCTAGAATATCTAAAGATTTCGGCGGCGCTACTGTCGTGCAGGATTTCAATCTCGACGTCAAAAAAGGCGAGTTCATATCTTTTCTCGGACCTTCCGGTTGCGGCAAGACGACCACCTTACGCATGATCGCCGGCTTTGAAACGCCAACCACCGGGCAGATCATCATGGATGACGTGGAGATTACCAATAAAGCGCCGAACCAGCGTAATGTCGGCATGATCTTTCAATCCTATGCTTTGTTCCCAAACATGACGGTCGCTCAAAACATCGGCTTTGGTTTGCAAATTCGCCGAGATTCTAAAGAGGCGATTAAGCAGCGCGTGGATGAAATGCTCACGTTGATTAATCTTGAAAAGCACGCCAATAAATATCCCTATCAACTCTCCGGCGGGCAACAACAACGCGTTTCTTTAGCCCGCGCTTTGGCAAATCGCCCGCAAGTGCTTTTATTGGACGAACCGCTCTCCGCTTTAGACGCTAAAATTCGCGTGCAACTCCGTTCGGAAATTCGCGCCATTCAAAAAGCGTTGGATATTACCGCCATCTTTGTCACGCACGATCAAGAAGAAGCGTTATCCATCTCAGACCGCATTGTCGTGATGTACGAAGGCAAGGTTGAGCAAATTGGCACGCCCTTTGAAGTTTATAACTTCCCGGAAACTCGTTTTGTGGCAAATTTCGTCGGCTCGCTCAACACTGCCAGCGCTGAGGTGACCGACCCGGCAAAAGGACTTTTGAATGTGGGCGGCGTTCAATTTGTCACCGCCTCAGAAATCGCTTCCCGCAAAAAAGGGGAAGCGATCCGCATTTCCATTCGACCTGAGCGCTTTAGCTTTCTCTCCGAACACAAAAAAGATAACGTCTTGGATTGCGTCATTGAAAATATTACCTTCCTTGGTTCGGTGGTGCGCGTGCAAGTGAAAATCGGCGGCGCTAGCTTTAATATGGATACCTTCAATAACCCATTTTTAGAACTGCCCAAAATCGGCGCTAAAGAACAAGTCACTTGTTCTAAGAACGCCGTTTTAGTTTTGGACGAGTAATAAAATCCGGAAGCCACAGGGCTTCCGGATTTTTTATTCATATAGGAATAAGTTTTTATTTCAGCGCTTAAAAATGCTCAGCGGCATATATGCGGAAACGATAAAATTAGGCGCATCTACGATCTCGCTAATTTTGAGATCGCCTGCGGCGCTACACAAAACGTACGCTTGACTACGGGTAAGATCGTAGGTGTCTACCAACCATTCAATCATGTACCGAGCCGCATTTTTAGCATTCTCCATTAAGTCTGGTCCATTTGCGGTAGTGACGTGATAACCAGCGCGATCCATTTTAGAAAGCGGGCTGGGCGTTTGGAATTGTAACTCCTTGACTGAAACATCTTTGCGTACACTGAGGCGCAGTGTAACTGTCATGGGGGATTCGATTCCTGTGCCGGACATTTCGCCGTCGCCCTGTCCGCTATGGCAATCGCCGCAGGCAAATAGAGCGCCGTCAACAAAAACGGGGAACCATGCGGTGGATCCAACGCCTAAATCTCGGACGTCTATGTTGCCGCCAAATTTACCGGGGGCAATCGTAGTGAAGCGACCAGATTCCTGTGGAGCAACGCCCATCGAGCCGCAGAATGGCGAGAAGGGAAGCGTGATATCGCCTACGCCAAAGATACATTGATCGCCTTCGAGTTTCCAATGATGGATATAAGCGAAGTCAAAATCTTCCTGGAGTAAGCCAAAGTGTTGCAAGTGGCCGCTCCAGCCCCAGCCTTTATGCTTGAAATCTAGAACTTCCACTTGAAGCGCATCGCCCGGCTTGGCGCCTTTCACGTACACTGAGCCGACCAATGCATGGATAGGGGCGAAATCTATATTCGCCATCATTTCATCGTTCCAATCTGGAGTTACCTGTCCGCACGGCTCAGGGCAATCGAACGTTACGGTATCGCCTGAATTGATTTCCAGCCGTGGCGTAACTGAATTGTCCCAGAAAGGTTGCGTTATAGAACCGTCAAGAAAATGTTCGCTCATATTTTTTCTCCAATCTGACGTATCGGATTATTATTTCATTAAAGAAAGTATAAATTGTTCGGTTGGGTTGCCTAAATGCAGATAATTTAAGTACATTGCGCCAAGCAATAGAAGCGTTAGAAAAAATAATACAGAATAATCTGTTTTTGTAAATTGTAATTGACGACGATAAGTGCGTTGGTCAATCTTGTAATCAAACCCGCGTGAAAGAATGGCGACTGAAATATCTTGCGATCGCTCAAGCGTTGCTAGAAATACAGGCAGAAGTAAGGCGGCAAAGACTTTTAGACGTAAGATAAGGTTGGGCGGTTGAATGTTATATCCGCGAGCGCGTTGCGCATCGTTGATGATCTCCGTTTGTTTTGAGAGCAAGCCTACCGTGCCAAAGCCAAGCGTGAGCGCCATGCCCATTTCCGGCGGTAAGCCGTTGCCGATAATCCATTGTGCGATAAATGCGATAACCAAACAGACGACGAAGGCAATTGCGCTTTGTTGCGTCGTGTTATATGGCAGAGAGCGGATGGTATCCAGCGAGGTTAGATGCGCAATAATAAAGAAGAGAACGCCGAGGATAACGGTGTTGAGGATGTATGAGGCGAGCGGGCGTTTCTTGTGCTTGGTGATGGTTAGAGCCAGATCTACCGGCGGCGTTGTGTAGAGCATCAAATGCACGGCTAAGACTACGCTGAAAAAGCGGAAGAATACGGCTACTGCGCGAACTAAACTCTCTATTGTGACGGGTAGCCATTGGGTAAATGGGATTAAGTAGAAGAGGAAATGGGCGTTTTTATTGGTGAAGAAAATGATTTGGAACAATGAGAAAGTAAGGAAAACCAATACCAAGATACGCAGATTGGCGTTCAACACTTTACGATCCACGCAACGCGCGCCGACATAATATAGCCCTATAAAAAGAATGCCCATTAGAATTGGGTCAACCACCACGATTGCAAGCACCGTCATTGCTATAAATAGCAGTAGTTTTGTTCGCGCATCGAGACGATGGAGTAAGGAGTCTTTCTTTTGATATTCAATTGCCATTGGATTTCTCCACTAGTAATTTAATGAAATTTTCAAGTTGCTCGTATGTGAAGGTCCAGGCTGGAATACCGTGATCGCGCAAACGAAGCGCTAATTTAGTCACGTCGGGCAGGGTCAGCGAGTTTGCGTTTAAGATATCCGCTCTCATAATTAATCGAAGCACTGGACCATCGAAAACAATTTCGCCGGTATTCATAATGATAGCGCGCTGGGCATAAGCGGCGGCATGTTGAATGTTGTGAGTAATGATTACCACGGTAGTGCCCATGCTGTTGAGGCGCTTGAGGACCTCAAATATTTCGCGCGTCATCTGCGGGTCTTGACCAGTGGTCGGCTCGTCAATGATTAAAATTTTAGGATTGAGCGTTAGTATGGAGGCGAGAGCTAAGCGTTGTTTTTGCCCTTTGCCCAGGCTGAAGATATCTGCGTCAATCATATCCATTAGATCAACTAACTCGAGTGCGCGTCGAATCCGCTCTTCATGTTCAGCCGGATCAATATTATGCGCCCGTAAACCGAAAAGCATTTCTTCTCTAACGTTGAATGAAACGATTTGGTGATTGGGGTTTTGGAAGCAGAAACCGACTTCTTGCGCTAGCAGATATGTTGGCGTTTGACTTACATCATGACCAAGGACATGAACCGAGCCTTGTTGAGGTTGGAGTAAGCCAATAACATGGCGTACCATTGTAGTCTTGCCAGATCCGTTTCTGCCAAGAATTACCAGCAACTCGCCTTCATAAACGGTTAAGTTAACGCCGCGGAGCGCGGGAGGTTGATTCGGATAGGAGAAATGTACGTCTTTGAGTTCAATAACAGGCTTTGTGCTTGGCGTACCGCGTGGATCTGGTTGATTAGAAATATCAATGACCGGTAATGGGGTGCGCGCATTAAGTTCTTGATAGAACTTTTCCGCAGAAAAAATCATACGGTCAAGCCCAAAAGTATCCGCCAATTGGACAATGCCCGGTCGCGTGAATACATTGGGAATATCGCCGCCGACCATTGCGTCCTCCACTGTGCCGTCGCGAATAATTCGTCCATGATCCATGATGATGACACGATCCACGAGAGGTAAGACTTCATCTAAAGCATGTTCCACGATGAGCAATGTTTTCTTTCTACGCTTTGCTACATCTATTAACACTTGTAGCACTTGAATGCGGCCCGATGGATCTAGATTGGAGAGCGGCTCGTCCATTACGTAAACTTCAGGTTGCATTGAGTATATCGCCGCAATGGCGCAGGTTTGCTGTTCGCCGCCTGATAGAAAATGCGGTTCGCGTTCTTCATAACCGCTGAGACGGGTGGCTTTAAGCGCCTCTTTTATGCGCTCATCAATTTCAGCGCGCGGCACTCCCAGATTTTCTGGACCAAAAGCCACTTCATCTAGAACTGTGCTGGTCACCAATTGACTTTCCGGATCTTGAAATACCATCCCCACCAGCGACGCTAACTTGCCAATGCGGGAGTGTTTGGTATCGTGTCCGCGGACAGTGACTCGACCTTTCAATTCGCCTTCGTGGTAATGCGGCGCCAGCCCATTAATACAACTGCATAGAGTTGTTTTTCCACTGCCTGCAGGTCCGGTGATCAGTATGATCTCTCCCTGCTTGACCTTTAAATTAATAGCCTGCAGAGCGTCTTTTGTTGCGCCTGCATAACGAAATGACACGTCGGTAAATTCTATATCGTAATCCATCAATGCTCCGCCTCAAATATAACCCAAGTCACAACAGTTGTGTTGTGACTTGGGAAGTTGTAATAAAACTAACGCTTTTGGAAGAATTGCTACCAGAGAGGTCTGCGATAGCGCTCTGGCAAGGCGGCCATGATGATGGTTGTAACTGTAGTAGTGAAAATTAGTTCAGGTAAGACGGTAACTTCCAATGACCCAAGGAAGGCGAAAAATGTGCCGTTAGCCGGATCGGGATAAAATAGCGTGACGCCAGCCGCAAAAAGCGGAACAACAATCAGCATATAATAGCCGACCACCTGTAAAGCCCATAAAACTAAAGACAGAATTTTATTGTGATTGAAACGCCAACTTAGGTTTTTATAAACTAACCCGCTATAAATTCCCCCGACGATGTGAGCGAGCAGACTAGCCAATGGAATTCCAGGTTCTGCAATGCCGGCTAGAATTCCGATTACGATACCGCCAATTGGCCCAGCGATAGACGCGCCAATTGTCGTAAAAATTTCGCGCGGATCGGTGACGATCGGCGTGCCGGGTATTGGGATAGTGAGCCCGGCTAGCACAACCGCTAGCGCGGCGCCGCCAAAAGCCGCGGCGATACCAACTTGACGAGCAGAGAGAAGCGGTTTTCGTTCACTTTCTACTTGGTTCATATGAACCTCCTTCTAAGTGGTAGTTTGAAAATAAAACCCTGGCTAGATTGAGAAGTTTCTATTGCCTGCTTAATCTCCTTATTTGATTTTATAGTTTAACCCCTTTACTGGGCTATTTTACTTCTTTTTACATCTTTTGATGAACTCAACTTTCAATTAACGCTTTCACCAATTCGCGGTTGAAATCTGGAATATCCGCCACGACCCTACCCCAAACCTGGTTGCCCTCTCGAAAAGCAGATTCGTCAACCCAAACCCCGCCCGCGTTTACAAGATCATCCTTGATTCCAGCGGAGCCGGTTACACGCTGACCTTTTTTGATAATCCCCGCTGAAATTGCCGTTGAGCCGCCATGACAAATAATGCCGATAATTTTGTTGGCATTATTTACATCCTTAACGAATTTTTTTACAACGTCATATCTTCTTAATTTATCGGGCGCAAAACCGCCGGGGATGATTAATGCAAAAAGTTCGCTGGCTTTCAAATCTTCAATTTTTGCGTCGGGCGTAATGATCAATCCGTTTTTCCCTTTTACGGGTTTTAGATCCAATCCGGCGCTGAGAACTTTCGCGCCTTCTTCTTGCAAGCGCATGAGCGGAACGTAATACTCAAGGTCTTCCACGCCTTCGGCGATCAATGTGGCGATGATTTTATTTTGTAAACGCATGATGTTTATTCTCCATGATCTTTTCTTCATTTTGGAAGCGTCTAAAGGAATGGGCTAAAGAGCCCGCAGAATTAGACGCTCCCTTCGTTTTTTTGATTAGAGCTTCAAACTTGCGCGGAGTATAATCAGCCCTTGCGGTAAAGATTGACGCTGAGCCTGAATAAAACTTATAACGAACTTGATTTGGCAATTCTACACTGAAATAGAAGCACAGGAGCCTGTCCATGAAGAGAGTTACAAAGTTTATTAGTTATGCATTCGGTAATTTTGCAAATACGATCGCTTACGAAGTTTTCCAAAATCGAATCAAATTTTATTATGTAGATGTGCTTGGCGTATCCAGCGCGGTGATCGGGACGCTCTGGGCGATCTATGGTTTATGGAACGCGATCAACGACCCGCTGATGGGGCAACTCTCCGACCGGACGCGCTCCAAGCATGGGCGGCGCGTGCCGTATGTGTTGTATGGCGCGATTCCGCTGGGCTTGTCCTTTTTCTTTTTATGGACGCCGCCCAATCACAGCCCGTTCGTCCTCGCGGCGTACTTTCTGATTATTCTATTTATTTTCGATACGCTATATAGCCTGACTTATATCGCTTACAACGCCTTGTTCCCCGAGGTTGCGCCTACGCCGCGCGATCGCGTTGACCTTGCAGTTGTGCGCGAGGCGCTGGGAGCGATTGCCATGTTATTGGCGTTTATTCTGGCGCCGATTCTCGCCGAAAGCGTTGGCTACTTGACGATGGGCGCAATCATGGGCGCGTTGGTCGCCGCAGGTTATTTGATCGCGATGCTGGGCGTGAAAGAAAAACCCGTCCCGGAAAACGAAGAGAATATGAGTCTTGGCGCTTCGCTACGCGCTGTCTTTGGGAGTGTGCCGTTCCGCTGGTTTCTTGGCGCGAATATCGCCAAGGAATATATCTGGGTGGCGCTGGCGGGGCAATTGCCGTTTTGGAGAAAATACGCGCTTGGCATTCAATCTTCTGTGGAAGTGTTTGGAATGAAGTTAGGCGGCGGCGACGCCGAGGCAGTCCTTTTAGGCATTCCGATTTTATTGTGCATTCCAATGTTCTTCGTTTGGCGTCCGCTGATTGCGCGTATCGGTTATCGCAAAGCGTGGATCGTAGGCGCGCTGGCTTTTGTCCCCGGTTTGCTGGCGATGACATTTGCCCACGATTTCAACACCGGCTTAATTGGAACTTTGCTCATTGTGCCCGGGCTGACCTCCACTTTACTTTTGCCTTTTCCAGTAATTTCTGAAGTGATTGACGAAGATGCGAAGCGTCACGCGGGCATTAGCCGCGAAGGATTATTCTTTGGTATGAACGGCGGGCTGACTAAAATATCCTTCTCTTTGGAAGGTATATTTTTTGCGATCATCATGGGCGTTACTGGCTTTGTGGCTGGCTCAGACGTGCAATCCGTTTCCGCGATTTGGGGCACGCGCATTTTGATCGGTATTATGCCGTTGATTGCTTGTTTGTGTATCGCATTTTGTATGTGGCGTTATCCGCTTGGGCGCGAGACGTTCAAAGCGTAAGCGCTTCTCATTTATTTGAATTGGAGATATTGATGATGAACATCCCTCAAAGCGGACTTTCTAAACAGGAAATTCTCGCTACATTACAAGCTTTCAAAGCGCGCGATATGGATTGGCAGGGCGGAAAAGTTTTCGGCTACACCTACAGCCCTAACGCTGACTCTGCCGAAGTTATGAAAGAGGCGTATCTCGCCTTCCTCACTGAAAATGGACTCGACCCAACCGTCTTCCCGTCTTTATTGAAGCTTGAAACTGACGTTGTCCGCATGGTGATTAATCTTTTGCATGGCGATGCTAATGCGGTGGGGCATCTCACTTCTGGCGGAACAGAAAGTATTATGCTGGCGGTGAAAACGGCAAGAGATAAAGCCCGCGCCGAGAAGCCGCAAATTACCCAACCTGAAATGATTTTGCCCAAGACCGCGCACGCCGCTTTTCATAAAGCCGCGCATTATTTGAGCGTTAAACCAGTGGTGGTGGATATTGACCCCGTTACATTCAAAGTCCGTGCTGAAGATATGGAGCGCGCGATTAATGAAAATACAATTTTGCTGATTGCCTCTGCGCCGAGTTACGCGCAAGGCGTGATTGACCCGATTGCAGAAATTGGCGTTGTGGCGCAAAAACATAATTTGCTTTTTCATGTGGATGCGTGCGTGGGCGGAATTCATCTTTCGTTTATGCGTAAATTGGGTTATGAAATTCCCAATTTCGATTTCATGGTTCCCGGCGTTACTTCGCTTTCGTGCGATCTGCATAAATACGGCTATGCCGCCAAGGGTTGCTCGACGGTTCTGTATCGAAGCAAAGCGATTCGTAAATATCAAATTTTTGCCTGCACGGATACGACTGGATACACGTTGATTAACCCGACGATGTTGAGCAGTAAAAGCGGCGGACCGTATGCGGGCGCGTGGGCGATCCTCAATTTTCTTGGCGAAGAGGGCTATAAGCAGATCGTCCAAACTGTGCAATCTGCGGCGCAAAAATTGATGGATGGGGTGAGCGCGATTCCTGAATTGCGCGTGCTGGGTCAGCCGGCGATGTGTATGTTTTCTTTCGCTTCAGATTCTCTGAACGTCTATCAGCTTGCGGATGAAATGGCAAAGCGCGGCTGGTATTTGCAGGGACAATTTTCCACGCCGCTCACGCCCCGTAATTTGCACATCTCGGTTAGCTTTGGCAACGCTCACAGCGTGGAAGCCCTGCTCAAAGATTTGCGCGAATGCGTTGAAATTGTCAAAGCCAAAGAGCCAATTGATTCAGACGCAATCAAAATGTTGATTGGCGCGGCGCTCCAAAGTCCGGACCCGGAAGCGGCGTTCGCTCAACTAGCCGTATCCGCCGGGTTGGCTGGCACAGAACTACCTTCGGAAATGGCGTTCATCAATGAGGTGATGGATAATTTGCCAGACCCGATTTGTAATATGTTCTTGATCAATTTTTTCAACGATTTATACGTGTGAGAAATGGATTTTATACAATGAACGGATTGAAGTTTGTATCTTTATCATAAAAATCTTCATTTTCGACGCGCTTTAATTGAGCGACAATGTAGTAGGTGATTGGAGTCATCAAGACTTCAATGCCGACTTTGAAAAGATAATTTGTAACTGCGAGCGTCAGAAAGAGACTCCACGGAAATACTCCAAAGGCGGAAGCGATTGCCACAAAGATCAATGAATCCACCGCTTCGCCGATCAAAGTACTGCCAATCGTGCGCGTCCATAACCAGCGACCCTTGGTGAGCACTTTCATTTTCGCTAAAACAAAGGAGTTGAAAAACTCGCCGAACCAATATCCGCAGAGGCTGGCTAAAACAATACCGCCGGCGCTGACCCCGCCGAGAATGGCTTGATATGCCTGATCTCCCGCATAGGTTTGCCAAGTCGCTTCGCCGGGCATAAGACCAACGATCCAGAGCGTCAACGTAGTGAGCGCCAACGCAAAGAAGCCAACCCAAATGACGCGGCGCGAGCGCTGATAGCCATAAACTTCGGTGAGCACGTCTCCAAAAACATAGCTGATTGGAAAAAGCAAAGTGCCTGCGTCAAACGCGAGCGGCAAGCCGAAGAGGCTGACGCCCCAATCTACAATTTTGGCGGAAGAGGCGATATTGCTGACGATCAATACGGTCACAAAAGCCGCCATGACGATATCGAAATATTTATAAGCTTTCAACTGGCTCTGCCTTTCGTACTGCTTGGCGCTGCTACTCGCCAATGATTTTGATCAAAACGCGCTTCTTTCTTCTGCCGTCAAACTCGCCATAAAAAATTTGTTCCCAGGGTCCAAAATCCAACTCGCCATTCGTTACGGCTACAACTACTTCACGTCCCATGATCTGGCGCTTCATGTGCGCGTCGGCGTTATCTTCGCCAGTGTCATTGTGACGATATTCATTCACGGGTTCGTGCGGCGCGAGTTTTTCGAGCCACTTTTCATAATCATGATGTAAACCGCTTTCATCATCATTGATGAAAACGGAAGCGGTGATGTGCATGGCATTGACCAAACACAGCCCTTCTTTGATTCCGCTTTCGCGCAACGCCTCCTCGACTTGTGAAGTGACGTTCACAAATCCGCGCCGCGCTGGGAGATTGAACCAAAGTTCTTTACGATAGGATTTCATTTGACAATTTTTTCAGTTAGTTGAATCGCCAGCCCGATATAACTTTCAGGCGAGAGTGCTTTCATTTTTTTGCGCGTCGTATCGTCCACGTCAATTGAATCGCACCACGTCTTGTAATCGGATTCGGTTAACACTTGTCCGCGCGTTTTTTCTTTCAAAGATTCGTAAGCGTCAGGTTTGCCAATGGCGCGGAGGATGGTTTGCGCGCCTTCGGATATGACTTCCCAATGGGCATTTAATTCCGCTTTGAGTTTTTCCTCATCGGGAGCAATGCGCCGCATTCCGCGCTGGAAGTTGGTCCAGGCAATCAGGCTGTGACCTAACGCCGAGCCGAACGTGCGGCGGACGGTTGAATCGGATAAATCTCTTTGCAGGCGCGAGATGGTTAATTTTTGTGCATAATGTGTAAATAATGAATTGGCAACGCCGAGGTTGCCTTCCGCGTTTTCAAAGTCAATCGGGTTAACTTTTTGCGGCATGGTGGAAGAGCCAACTTCGCCAGCGATGACGGCTTGCTTCAAATAGCCGTCGCTGATGTAGCGCCACATATCTTGAGCAAGGTCAATCAAAACGGAATTGGCTAAGCGGATCAAGTCAAAATAGCGCACCCAATTATCGTATGGCAGAATTTGCGTGGTGAGCAGGTTGGGTTCAAGATCAAAACTGGAGACGAATTTTTGGCTGAAAGCGATCCAATCCACTTGCGGGGCGGCGGCTTGTAAGGCGTTGAAGTTGCCGACTGCGCCCGTCAGTTTGGCTTCAAATCGAAAGGCGGAGATATCGTCTGAAATCTTTTTCAGGCGGGCAATGTAGATGGCGATTTCTTTGCCTAAGGTTGTCGGCACGGCAAATTGACCATGCGTGCGCGCGAGCATGGGCGTGGCTTTGTAATCCAGCGCCATATCGCTGAGCGCATCAATGAGCGAATCGAGCGCGGGCAGAATTACTTTATCGCGCGATTCTTTCAAAGCAATGGCTTGACCGATGCTATTGGTATCTTCGGAAGTCAAGCCGAAATGAATCCATGGGATTAATTCTTGAAGCGTTGGTTGATTTGCGCCTAATTCAACGGGTTTGAAATTCAATTTGCCTTGAATGAAATATTCAATCGCTTTGACGTCGTGTCTGGTCTTTTTTTCATAAGCGAGAATTGATTCTGCATCGGCGAATGAAAATTTATTTTGAATCGTTTCGATCTGGGCGGTTTCAAAATCGCTCAAAGGGCGTACCAAGCTTGTTTTGGAAAGAGCCAGCAAAAAGTTAAGTTCGACGCGTACGCGATCGCGCAGGAATGCAAACTCGGAGAAATAATCCATTAAAGGCGCAGTAGTTTCTGCGTAACGTCCATCCAGCGGAGAGAGAAGATGTAGGCTCATGTTTTATCGTTGACTCAGTTGATAGTTTGGCGCTTCTTTCGTAATGATAACATCATGCGGATGACTTTCAAGCAAGCCAGCGTTGGTGATGCGCGTGAGGCGGGTTTTGGTTTGCAAATCTTTCAATGAAGCCGCGCCTGCATAACCCATGCCCGAACGCAGACCGCCGACGAGTTGATAAACATATTCGCCGAGCATACCTTTATATGGCACGCGCCCTTCGATGCCTTCAGGGACAAGTTTACCGCTTCCGCTTTGACCTGTGGCGTAGCGATCCACGCCGTAGCCTTTCATCGCGCCGAGACTGCCCATGCCGCGATATTCTTTGAAACGCCGACCTTCGTATAACATCACTTCGCCAGGGGCTTCATCCAAACCTGCGAGCATACTGCCGAGCATCACGGCGTTGCCGCCTGCGACAATCGCTTTGACAATATCGCCGCTGAATTTGATTCCGCCATCGGCGATGATGGAGATGCCATGTTTCTTAGCGACTTGCGCGCATTCAAAGATTGCGGAGATTTGCGGCATACCCGCGCCAGAGATGACGCGCGTGGTGCAGATAGAGCCAGCGCCCACGCCAACTTTGATCGCGTCTGCGCCTGACTTGATGATGGCTTCTGTTCCTTCGGCAGTGACTACGTTCCCAGCCATGACGGGCAAGTCTTTCCAGTTATGTTTTATGCGTTGAATGGCTTCGAGCACGCCTTTGGAATGTCCATGCGCGGTGTCAATGGTGACGGCGTCCACGCCTGCTTTGAGCATTAAGTCCACGCGGGTTTCAACGTCTTTGCCTACGCCGACGGCGGCGCCGACGAGTAAACGTCCCTTTGAATCGGTTGAGGCGTTGGGGTAATCTCTAGCTTTTTGAATATCTTTGACGGTGAGCAAGCCTTTGAGTTTTCCGTTTTCATCCACGAGCGGAAGTTTTTCGATGCGATACTTTTGCAAAATATCCGTTGCTTCTTTGACGGAGATGCCGACCTTTGCCGTAATCAGTTTATCTTCTTTGGTCATAAACTGGCTGACGGGCAAACTGTAATCGGACGCTTCGATGAAGCGGATGTCTCGATTGGTGAGGATGCCGACAATTTTTCCGTTTTCATTGGTGATTGGCACGCCGCTAATATGGTAAGTGGACATGATCTCTTCGGCTTTGCTGAGCGGCGCATCGGGTTGTAAACTGATGGGTTCGACGATCATGCCTGATTGCGAGCGTTTAACCTTTTCCACTTCGGCGGCTTGCGCTTCGGGTGGCATGTTGCGGTGGATGATCCCCATACCGCCTTCGCGCGCTAAGGCGATGGCGAGCCTCGCTTCGGTGACAGTATCCATTGCGGCGGAGAGAATGGGGATATTTAATTGAATGGTGGGCGTGAGTTGAACGCGGATATCGGTCTCGTTGGGTAATACTTCAGTATAGCCTGGCACGATGAGGATGTCGTCAAAGGTGAGGGAGTTGTAGCGGTCGAATAATTCTTCGTTCATAATTTCTCCTTTTAATAAGCGGACTTTGGCAAACGGACTTTGTAACGGACTCGCGGACAGAAACGGACTTTGGTAAGCGGGCTTTGTAAACGGACTTTGTAAACGGACTCGCGGACAGAAACGGACTTTGGTAAGCGGGCTTTGTAGCGGATTCACGGATTAGAAATGGACTTTGGTAAACGGACTCTGTAACGGACACACGGATTGTTCTCACGGATTGAAGCGGACTTTGGTAAGCGGACTTTGTAACGGATTCACGGATTGAAACGGACTATTGATGATTTAAGAAGTTGTGAATGGCTGTATCGTAGCGGGCGGTGGAGGCGAAGCCTTTGATAGATAATTTTTGGCGAGTTTGTTCGGTAACGCCGCCTGCACGGATTTCATCCAGAACTGAATTGTAATCGGTTGGGTCGCAGATGAGGGTGACTCGTTCGTGATTTTTTGCGGCGGCGCGGATGAGAGTTATGCCGCCAATATCAATATTTTCAATGGCGTCGGCGTAAGTAACATTTGGTTTGGCGATGGTTTCTTCAAAGGGATATAAATTGACGGCGACGAGGTCAATGAAATCCCAGCCGAGATTTAATAGTTCGTTATGGTCTGATTCTGTGGGGCGGGCAAGGAGTCCGCCATGAATGGCGGGGTGTAAGGTTTTGACTCGTCCGCCGAGGATTTCGGGTGACTTTGTATAATCTGCAACTTCGGTGACGGGGATGTTGTTTTGGCGAAGTAAGGTTGCGGTGCCACCTGAGGCGAGCAGAGTCCAGCCAAGGTCAGCGAGGGATTTGGCGAATTCGACGATTCCAGTTTTGTTATGGACGGATAAGATGGCGATGGGCATAGTAAATTCCTTTTTGTAAACGGACTCTTTCACGGAATAACGGATTAAAACGGACTTTGTAACGGACTCACGGATGAAAAACGGACTTGGTAAGCGGGCTTGGTAAACGGACTTTATCACGGACTCACGGACGAAAACGGACTCTTGGGTAAGCGGATTTTATGGTTTGATTAATTCCTTTATGGTTTTTATTAATAGTTTATGTTCGATTTGGTGGACGCGGGTTTCAAAATCTTCTAGCGATTCGTTTTGAATAAAATTGATTTCTTGTTGGGCTAAGACGGGACCGTCATCTACGCCTTCGTCAGGGACGAGGTGAACCATGACGCCTGTGTGTTCAATTTCTCCTTTTTGATAGGCTTCGTAAGCGCGTTCGATGGCGTGTGTGCCTGGGAATGTGTTTGGTAGGGCTGGATGCAGGTTAATTATTTTGTTTGGAAAGTGATTGATAAACGATGAAGTCAATATTCTCATCCAGCCTGCGAGGATGATGTAGTCAGGTTGTTTTGTGATTACAAAATTTACTAGTCGTTTGTCGTATTCTTGTCTTGTTTCGTCTTCAAGTTTTGCAAAGTGAATTGCTTCGACATCCGCATTCTTCGCGCGAGTTAATCCATAGGCATCTACTTTGTTGGAGATAACGGATATGACTTGGGCGTTAAGTTCTGCAGATTTGCAAGCGTCAAGAATGGCTTGCAGATTGGAGCCGTTGCCAGAGATGAGGACAACTAATCGAGAAGTCATAATTAATGATGAAATAATCTTACGCCAGAGAATATCATGGTCATGCCGTATTCGTTGGCGGCTTGGATGACGGCGTCGTCACGGTTGGAGCCGCCTGGTTGTAAAACATATTTCACGCCGCTGGCAGACGCTCGGTCAATTGAGTCGCGGAAGGGGAAGAAGGCGTCGGAGCCGAGCGTAGTGAAATCCAGTTGGGAGAGCCACTCATGTTTTTCGGACGGAGTCAGTTGTCGGGGAGTGTGAGCGAAGATGTTTATCCAATCTGCTTTTTCATTATCGGTTATATCATCACGCAAAAATTGGTCAATTGCATTATCACGGTCTGGGCGTTTGATATTTGTTTTGAAAGGTAAATCTAAAACTTGCGGATGTTGACGCAACCACCATAAATCCGCTTTTTGAGCGGCGAGGCGCACGCAATGCACGCGCGATTGTTGACCCGCGCCAACGCCGATGGCTTGACCATCCGTAACAAAACAAACAGAATTGGATTGCGTGTATTTCAATGTAATCCATGCAATTGTTAAATCACGAATAGCAGAATTGGATAAATCTTTTTTGGTGGTGACAATATTTGTAAAATCTGCGGGCGTGACGAAACGGTCGTGACGATGTTGCTCAAAGCGGACACCGAAGACATCACGCACTTCTTGACTTGATCGCGGCTCATACGACGGGTCAATTTGGATGACTGCATACTTGCTATTTTTTTTCGCTTTGAGAATCTCTAACGCGTCTTTATCATAAGCGGGGGCGATCACGCCATCGGATACTTCGCGCGCAATCAACTTTGCAGTGGAAACATCCACAGTATCGGACAACGCAATGAAATCACCGAACGAACATAAACGATCTGCGCCGCGAGCGCGCGCGTAAGCGGTTGCCAGCGGGGAGAGTTCGAGATCGTCCACAAAATATGCTTTTTTCAAAACATCCGATAACGGATTAGCAACAGCAACACCTGCGGGGCTGACGTGTTTGAACGAAGCGGCGGCTGGTAAATTGAGCGCTTGCTTTAATTCGCGCACCAGTTGCCATGAATTGAGAGCGTCTAGTAGATTGATATAACCTGGCGAACCGTTAAGAACTGTAATTGGTAATTCAATATCAGACGGCATGAACACACGGGCGGGCGCTTGTTGCGGATTTGCGCCGTAGCGGAGGGGGAGGGAGGATGGCATAGGTAATTCCTTGTAAACGGACTTTGGTAAACGGACTCTTTCACGGATTCACGGACAGGTAAACGGACTCTGTCACGGACTCACGGACGAAAACGGACTCTTTCGCGGATTCGCGGACTTGAACGGATTTTTTAAGTTATAAGATTTACTTTCTTTGTGCCTTGTACTACTTCGCCGATGACAAAAGTTTTTTCAGGGATTTGAGTTTGAATTGACGAAATAGATTCTTTCTCTACGATCATAATCATGCCGATGCCCATGTTGAAGACGCGATACATTTCGTTTGTGTTGATGCCGCCTGTTTCTTGAATTAAATTCCAGAGCGGAGAAGTTTCCCATGAGTCGAGCTGGATGTTTGCATCTACATCGTCAGGTAATATACGCGGCAGGTTTTCTATGAATCCGCCGCCTGTGATGTGGGCGAGCGCTTTTATTTCAGATAACACGGGTGACAAAAGAGAGTAATAAGAACGGTGTGGCGCGAGTAACGCATCTGCAAATGACATATTGAGTTCGGGGATACTCGTTTCTAAATCCGCGTTCGCAAAAATTTTGCGGATTAAGGAATAGCCATTGGTGTGCGGTCCGCTGGATTTGATGCCAATCAGCACATCACCTGTTTTGATATTTTTTCTTGGAAGTATCGCTTCTTTTTCTAGCACGCCGATAATTGTTCCTGCAACGTCAAATTCGTTTGGCTGATACACGCCAGGCATTTCGGCAGTCTCGCCACCGAGCAAAGCCACGCCTGATTCTTTACAGGCTTCAGCAATACCCGTGACAACTTCTGCAGTTTGTTCGGGATTTAGTTTCGATGTTGCAAAATAATCCATGAAAAACAATGGTCTTGCGCCTTGCACAAGAATATCGTTGATGCAGTGATTGACAATATCATGCCCGATGTTGCGATATTTGCCAACGGATGCGGCGAGTTTTACTTTTGTGCCAACGCCATCTGTTGAAGTGACAAGCACAGGCGCTTTCATCTCTTTCACGGAGGAGATATCAAATAATCCGCCGAAAGACCCGATCCCAGCCAAGACAGAAGCGTTGTAGGTGGATTTGACTGCGTCTTTCATCAGGTCAACGGCGCGATTGCCAGCGTCAATGTCAACGCCAGAAGAACTATAAGCGGTCTCGGTCACGGACTCACGGACTGGAACGGACGGAATGACGGCAGGCTCATTAGCAAAATCGCTGACGACTGAAAAGCGGATTGGAGTGTTTAGAGTGATTGAATCTTCAGGCGGAAGTTTGATGTCGGGCGGAGTCCAGATGACGCGGTATAAATATTTCTGCCAATCTTGCACACTTGCAGGTCTCAGGATTCTTTTAAAATCCAAAGTTGATTTTCCGAAGTTGTACAACATGCCCACTGGACTTCCTGTTGCGGCGAGATAAACCAAAACCTGATGTAATTCTTGGTTTGTTAAATCGTGACTTAAGGCTTTGCATTCCACGACAAGAGAGTTTTCAATCCATATATCTAAATAAAGATAACCAACGAGAGATTCGTTGATCCAAACCTCAACGCGCTTTTCCATTTCCGCTTTCAAGCCTGCGCTAAGACATAACTCAACCAATCGGTGTTGATAAAATTCTTCTTTATGTCCCGAACGTAATTCTCGCATCGCTTGCATCGCAAGCCCGTTGACTTTATAAGTCAAATCATCCAACGGCGTTTTTACCAATCCAACTTTTTCTTTTGTCATAACTAAGTCCGTTCTACTCCAAGAGTCCGTTTCTAATCCGTGCGTCCGTGAAAGAGTCCGCTTGCCCAAAGTCCGTTTCCATCCGTGCGTCCGTGAAAGAGTCCGCTTGCCCAAAGTCCGTTTCCATCAGTGAGTCCGTTACAGAGTCCGCTTACCCAAAGTCCGCTTCCATCCGTGAGTCCGTGATAAAGTCCGTTTACAGAGTCCGCCTGCCGATGTCTTTCCGATACTGCACACCCTCAAACGAAACCTTATCAATATTAGAATAAACTTTTTCAATTGCATTTTCAATATTGCTTGCCATAGCCGTCACCCCAAACACGCGCCCGCCAGCCGTGATGATTTTATTCCCATCCATTTTTGTGCCTGCATGAAAACAAATCACGTTTTCTGGTAACTCGGCAAAGGTCACAACTTTTCCGCTCTCTGCTTTTTCTGGATAGCCCTTGCTTGCTAATACTACGCAAACTGCCGCGCCCTCTTTCCATTTGATGTGGACATCCTTTAACTTGCCATCAATACATGCCTCTACAATATCTAGTAAATCTGTTTCGAGTAATGGAAGTACAACTTGAGTCTCAGGATCGCCAAAGCGACAATTAAATTCCAACACGCGCAGACCATCTTTGGTTAACATCAAACCTGCATACAACACGCCGATAAATTTTCTACCCTCGTTTCGCATTGCGTCAATGGTGGGTTGCAAAACTTTTTCAACGGCTTCACTTAATAATCCGTTTGTCAAAATGGGAGCAGGCGCATACGTCCCCATGCCGCCCGTGTTTGGTCCGTTATCTCCATCTAATAATTGTTTATGGTCTTGGGCGGGGATCATCGCCACGCAATATTCGCCATCCGAAAAAGCCATCAACGAGACTTCTTGCCCAATTAATTTTTCTTCAATCACCACTTCAGCGCCTGCGGAATCAAATTCATGTTTGACCAACATCGCTTCTAAAGTAGAAATTGATTCTTCCAACGTCTCTGGCAATATCACGCCTTTGCCTGCCGCCAAACCAGATGCCTTAATCACAATGGGATAATCAATCTGTTTGACATAATCAACTGCTTCTTGATAATTTGAAAACGTGATATATCTTGCTGTCGGAATTTGATTGCGCGCCATAAAATCTTTCGCAAAAACTTTCGACGCTTCAATCTCCGCCGCGGCTTGATTCGGTCCGAACGAGCGGATGTTTGCATCTGACAGCGAATCCACCAACCCCTCAGCCAGCGGAATTTCTGGACCGACAATCACCAAATCAATTTGTTTTTCTTTACAAAAAGAAACAACTTCATCATGCTTTGAAATATCCATCAAAACATTCTCGCCGCACAGACTCGTGCCTGCATTGCCAGGCGCAATATATAGCTTCCTCAATCGTGGAGATTGAGCGACCTTCCATGCAATTGCATGTTCCCGCCCGCCCGAACCAATGATTAATACATTCATATCTTCAGCCTCTTCATTCCTTCGTCCGTTTGCCAATTACTAAATCCGTTTTCATCCGTGAATCTGTGACAAAGTCCGTTTACCAAAGTCCGTTTACCGAGTCCGCTTACTTCGTCGCTCTCTCAAACCCAGTCTTGACCGATAATAAATCCACAGGGATCGGATACTTCCCCGTAAAACACGCCTGACAAAATCCGTCTGTCCGTTGAATAGCGCGCATCATCCCGTCAACGGATAAATAATACAAACTATCCGCGCCTACAAATTCTCGAATTTCATCCACAGTTCTTTTGTGAGCAATTAGATCTTCATACTTACCCATATCCACGCCCATAAAACATGGATGCGCAATCGGCGGACAAGTGATCGCCACGTGCACTTCTTTCGCGCCAGCGTTTTTCAATAACTTGATCAACGGTCCCGTTGTGTTTCCGCGCACAATGCTGTCGTCAATCATCACCACTCGTTTGTCGCGCACATTGTCATTGATCACGTTGAATTTCAACGCTACGCCGCGCTTTCGCAGGGAATCTGTTGGTTCAATAAATGTTCTGCCCACATATCTGTTCTTGATAAACCCATCGTTATATGGAATCCCCGCCACATGCGAAAACCCAATCGCCGCAGGGACAGAGGAATCAGGCACAGGAATCACCACATCCGCAAACCGTCCGTTTTCATCCGATGTCCGTTTTTGTCCGTTATTCCGTGATAAAGTCCGTTTATCATGTCCGTTTTTGTCCGTTATTCCGTGAGAGAGTCCGCTTACCACTCCGTTTTCATCCGTTATTCCGTGAGAGAGTCCGCTTACCACTCCGTTTTTGTCCGTTATTCCGTGAGAGAGTCCGCTTACCACTCCGTTTTCATCCGTTATTCCGTGAGAGAGTCCGTTTATCAGTCCGTTTATAACCTCCCGCGCCAATTCCTCCCCCAATCTCTGCCTCACATGATGCACATTGATTCCATCCCAAGTCTGGTCAGGTCTCGCAAAATAAATATGCTCAAAGATACACATCGCCGAAGGCTGGACGGACGGCAACGCCTGCATTACTTTCAAAGCGCTGTTTGATAACGAAACCACCTCGCCAGGCTTCACGTCACGAATGGCGTCACATCCTAAAGTTTGTAACGCGCCAGTTTCGGATGCCACTGCATGACCGCCGCTCGGCAATAATCCAATACACAGCGGGCGAAACCCCCACGGGTCGCGCACTGCATAGACGCAATCGCGAGTCAAGATGACTAACGAGTACGCGCCAATCCATTTTGTCATTGCGGTTTTGATGCGTTCTTCCCAAGTGTTGCCGCCGTTGCGCGCCAACATCATCGTCATCACTTCAGTATCCGATGATGAAGAAAAGCCCACGCCTTGTTCCAATAATTCTTTCCGCAGTTCCGCCGAGTTAACTAAATTTCCATTATGCGCCAACGCCAGCGGACCATTGATCGTTTCGATCATAAATGGCTGAGCGTTCCGCAACATCGAGGAGCCAGTCGTTGAATAGCGCGTATGCCCAATCGCATAATGACCTTTCAGCTCCGCCATCGCGTTCGGCGTAAACACATGCGACACAAACCCAACGCCTTTGTGCATTGTTATCGTTTGACCGTCAGCCACAGCCATGCCCGCCGCTTCCTGTCCGCGATGTTGCAACGCATACAAACCAAAAAATGTCATGCGCGCCACGTCTTCATTCGGCGCAAAAATTCCAATCACGCCGCATTCTTCTTTTGGCGATTCGTCAAAATAATTCATACACTTCCTTTACCTGTTCAATTTTCTTTTGCAAACTCTGCATATCTTTTTCAACAAATGTGATATGACCAATCTTTCGTTTCGCCCTCGGCGCTTTATCGTATAAATGCAAATGCGCGCCCTCAATCTTTAGGATGAATTCCACGTCTGGAAGATTCCCCACCAAATTGACCATTCCGCACACCCCCAGCGGATTCGTGCTTCCCAACGGCGCATCGCTCACCGCTCGGACATGGTTCTCAAACTGAGACGTGATACTACCCTCGATCGTCCAATGCCCGCTGTTATGCACGCGCGGCGCCATCTCATTCGCCAGCAAGCGACCATCCTTCTCAAAAAACTCAATCGTCAATACCCCAACATAATCTAACGCATTCATCACCGCTCTGGCATATTCTTCCGCTTGTTTTTGCAGTTCTGCCGAAACGTCGCCGCCCGCAATTGATAATCTCAAAATCCCATCCCGATGATGATTCTCGATCAGCGGATAAAACTTCATCTCCCTAGATTTATTTCGCACCGCAATAATAGATAGTTCCCGCTCAAACTTGATAAATTCTTCTAAAATCAAATCATCCGTTTCGTATCCGCTTATCCGCTTTGCCAAAGGCAATCCGTTATCCAGATCTGCTTCCGAATTGATTACCACCTGCCCCTTGCCATCATATCCCATGCGCCGAGTCTTCAACACAGCAGGGAATCCGATTCCATCCGTTTGTCCGCTTCGCAATCCGTTACTAAATTTTGCCGTCGGTATCCCCAGCTCCCGAAAAAAAGATTTCTCCACAAACCTATCTTGCGCCTTCTCCAGTGCAATCGCTGACGGATACACAGGCACGAACTTTTCAAGATGACGTACTGTTTCCACTGGCACGTTTTCAAATTCATACGTGACCACATCCAAGCCTTGCGCAAATTTTTCAAGAGCGGATGTATCAGCGTAGTCGAATGCCCAATGGTCAGCGAGCAAGCCTGCGGGTGAGTCGGAGGCGCTGTCGAAGAAGCGGAAGCGATGTCCGAGCGGATATCCTGCCAGGGCAAGCATCCTTCCAAGTTGACCCGCTCCTAAAACGCCAATTTTTTTCATCCGTTATCCTCTCGCGGATCGGGGTTATCCAAAACGGATTGAGTCTGCTTGGCGCGATAATCGAGAAGCGCTTTGAGATATTGCTGATGTTTATTGGCGACAATAGACACCGCCAACAACGCCGCATTGACCGCGCCCGCTTTGCCAATTGCCAACGCGCCAACGGGAACGCCCGCAGGCATTTGCACAATGGAGAGAAGCGAATCCATGCCGTTGAGCGCCTTCGATTGAACAGGCACGCCCAACACGGGCAGATGCGTTTTTGCGGCGGTCATGCCAGGCAGGTGAGCCGCTCCGCCCGCGCCCGCAATGATGACTTCGATGCCGCGCTCGTGAGCCGATTCGGCAAATTGAAAAAGCAGATCGGGCGTGCGATGTGCTGAAACGATTTTGACTTCGTATGGAATCTTTAATTCATCCAGAATTTTTGCGGTATGTTCCATCGTCTCCCAATCGGACTTGGAACCCATGATGATGGCAATTAGCGGAGGATTCATCAGTTTTTCTCCTTCACCTTATCATCATTCATAAATTCGGAATTAATCTCTCGATATACTTCTAAGCCGCCCCATGAACCAATTGCAGATGCAATTAAGGTGGCGAGTATTCCTAAATCTACGTTTCGCAATATTTCAGATGGGCGAAAGATGGTAATCATAACAATTATAGAAACAGATAAACCTATCAATCCAGCAATTAATAAACCAGTAATGACAGATCTAAGCTTTGTTGCAACTCTATGTTTGAAATTTTGGTAAATAATGCCAGATAATAATATTCCACCTAATAAGCTTGGTATGGAAGCAAATATAAATGACCAAATCGTGATACCTATAAGAAAACTACTTGTTAATGAAGGAAATTTGTAAAGAACGCCATCGATTACCAAAAAAAATACTGCAAAGAGTAACCCACCTATAAAAACAGCAAATAAGTTTTTTAGGGTAATGCGGATTAGAGTTTTTTCACTTGGAAGATATTTTCCGTAGATATTTATCATTATTGTATTGCTTTCAAATTTTCAATCAATCTTTCTTCGATTGGATAACTTCCAGGTTTAAAGGTTTTGCCCGTTAGCATTTCGTAAATGGCGATGTATCTGCGTGAAGCGGATGTCCATAAGTCGTCGGGCATGGCTGGGATTTCTCCATCGCCGCGATAGCCTTTATCCGCATACGCAATGCGGATAAATTCCTTATCGAAATTTTCTGGCTCTTTGCCTTCGTTGAATAATTTTTGATAAGCGCCCGCCCGCCAAAAGCGCGATGAATCAGGCGTGTGGACTTCGTCAATTAACATCACCTGACCGTCATCCGTTAACCCAAATTCGTATTTTGTGTCCACAAGAATCAATTCCGCTTTTGCGGCTAACTCCTGTCCGCGTTTGAAGATGGCGAGTGCCGCGCTTTGCACTTGATTCCAAGTCTTTTCATCCAGGATATTTTTTTCTATCACTTCTTTGCAAGTTAATCGTTCGTCATGTCCCGTTTCGCCGCCTTTGGTGGTGGGTGTGATGATCGGCTCAGGCAGTTGTTGATTTTTTCTTAGCCCTTCAGGAAAATCGTAGCCATAAATATTTCTTTCGCCTAACGAATAACGATGCCACAAGGCAGTGGATGTTACGCCAGTGATATATCCGCGCACGATGACTTCCACTTGAAGGGGATTTACTTTTTGCACAATCGCCGCGTTGGGGTCGGGGATTGAAATCAGATGATTTGGAATAATATCTTTTGTATGCTCAAACCACCAAGCGGATAATTGATTCAATACCTGCCCTTTGTACGGAACTCTTGCAAGGATTCGGTCAAATGCCGATAAACGATCTGTGGTGACGATCAAGCGTTGTCCGTTTGGCAGGTCGTACCACTCGCGCACCTTGCCCGATTGTTTTTTAGCAATCGGCAAATTGGTTTCGTTCAACGCTTGCGGAATCAATTTCAATAATTCATTTTGCGAAATCATTTTTACATTCCTTTCGCGTACTTCACGCCGTTTTGAAATAGCTTCAACCCACTTCCGTTTTTTACTCCGCGGGTGTGTAGCGGATGTTGCCAATTGTGAATATGATTTTCGGGATGTGGCATTAGCCCCAGCACGTTGCCTTTTGTATTTGTAATTCCCGCAATATCCAGCGTCGAGCCATTTGGGTTGATCGGGTATAAACCGTTGGCAGGTAAGCCGTCCGCGTGGACATACGTCAACGCAATATGTTCCTTTGCAATATTTTCGATGGATTGAAAATTCCCTTCGCCATGCGCGATGGGGCAGGCGATGACTTCATCTAAATCTTTTGTCCAGATGCAGGTTTGGGATGTGGATTTGAGATTCACCCAGCGACATTCAAAATGACCTTCGGCGTTGAAAGTTAAAGTAACCCCGTCATTGCGAGGACGATAGCCCGAAGCAATCTCTTGTTGTGTAGGGGATTGCTTCGCTTCGCTCGCAATGACAGAATCCCCAGGCAGTATCCCCGCTTTGACCAAGACCTGAAACCCGTTGCAGATGCCGATGACGGGTTTGCCTGCCTCTACAAATGCGGAGACTTCGTCTGAAAAATATGAGATTAAATCCAACGCCAGAAGTTTGCCCGCGCCCAATGCGTCCGCGTAGGAAAAGCCGCCAGGGACGACGAGCAGTTGAAAGTCCGCAAGAAGCGTTTTGTTATCTCGCAATTGATTCAACGGCACGCCAGTCACATCCGCGCCTGCGAGAGTCAAGGCGTTCATTACGTCAAAATCACGGTTGGAGCCGTGGGCTTGGAGAATAAGGGCTTTTGGTTTCATAGGGAAATTATGAATGAAGAATGCTGAATGATGAATTAGGAAGGATGAATAAAGGCATGGACAAGCTCCTCAACTTTAATTTCGTGATTGCCAAGTTTGAGCGTTGGCGTTTCTGTAACTTGACCGATTTTTTGGAAGGGCAAATTATCGAATTGTTTTTCAAAAGCGGATTTATTTTCTGGCGCGATTTCAACGAGCAGACATCCGTTGACTTCATTGAATAGATTCGATGATTCAAAATTAATTTCCGCGCCGAGCCGCCCGCCGATGCACATCTCTGCAATTGCAACCGCAAGCCCGCCTTCGCTCAAATCATGCGCCGCTTTGACATATCCGCTACGGATGGCTTGATGCAAGGCTTTGTAAACCTGCAATGTGAATTTTGGAACATCGGGAACAGACTGATTACTGATAACTGATGACTGATGGTCGCCGATGAGATAAACCAGATTGCCCGCTTCTTTCAAATCCATGCTGACCGCTTGATTGACATCATGCACAATGCCGATAGCGGAAATGAGTAGTGTGGGCGGAATGGCATGACGTAAACCGTCGGCGCCGAGATATTCGTTGTTGAGCGAATCTTTTCCGCTGATGAATGGCGTGCCATAAAATAACGCCGCATCATGGCAACCGCGACAGGCTTCGACTAGCGAGCCTAATGTTTCGGGTCGCAATGGGTCGCCCCAGCAGAAATTATCAAGGATGGCGATCCGCTCGGGGTCGGCGCCAACTGCAACGGCGTTGCGAAGCGCTTCGTCAATGACCGACCAAGCCATTTGATAGGCGTCGCGTTTTCCAAATTCAGGATTGATTCCGTTCGATAGAGCAATCCCTTTCACGCCTTGCGTGCCGATGGGTTTGATCACCGCCGCATCGGACGGCGCATCCATTTGAATCCCAGTCAACGGCTTGATGACCGTGCCGCCTTGCACTTCGTGATCGTAAATGCGAATGACGTGTGATTTGCTGGCGATGTTGGGGGAGGAGAGTAAAGATATTAGATGACTAGAGATTAGATGATTAGGGATTGGCGCGTTACTACTCTCTACTCTCTGCTCTCTAATCTCTGCTTTTAATTGTCTCTGCGGAATGCCATCATGCAGAAATTCGTTATTCATCTCCACAACAACTTTAGCGCCATAGCGGACAACGAGCGAGCCGTTGCCAGTGAATTCGCCAATATCTGTTAGTTCGGTGTTGAAGGTGGCGCATAATTTTTGCAGGTCAGAAATTTTTTCAGGCGCAACTGCAACAACCATCCGTTCTTGCGCTTCGGAGAGCCAAATTTCCCACGGGGCGAGACCCGCATATTTGAGTTTTACTTTGGTTAAGTCCACGTCACAGCCGATGGATGAAGCCATCTCGCCAACAGCGGAAGATAACCCGCCTGCGCCGCAATCGGTGATGTCGTTGTAGAGTCCCAAATCTCTGGCGCGGACGATGACATCTATCAAGCCTTTTTCGGTGATCGGGTCGCCGATTTGAACGGATGCGCCAGCCACTTCGCCCGTTTGCGCGTCCATCGTCATGGATGAAAATGTTGCGCCGCGTAATCCGTCACGCCCAGTTCTGCCGCCCAGCACAACTACTCTATCGCCAACCTGCGGATTCTTTTTATGCTTTCCTTTGGGTGCAATGCCGACACATCCGCAAAAGACGAGCGGATTGGCTGTGTAGCCTTCATCGTAGAGTATCGCTCCGTTGACAGTGGGAATGCCGATTTTGTTTCCGTAATCTTGCACGCCCGCTACCACGCCCGATTGAATCCTTCTTGGATGTAAGACGCCATCGGGTAATGATGCTGGATCTAAATCTTGCGGACCAAAACATAAAACGTCCGTATTCGCAATCGGCTTTGCGGAAACGCCCAACACATCGCGGATGACTCCGCCGACGCCCGTGTTCGCTCCGCCGAAAGGCTCAACAGCGGACGGGTGATTATGCGTTTCGGCTTTGAATGAAATTTCAAACTCGTCGTCAAAGTCAATGATGCCCGCGTTATCTACAAAAGCGGAGATGACCCACGGTGCGGCGATTTTATCGGTGGCGGATTTCAAATAGGTTCTGATAAGAGAATTAATGTTGGATGGGTAATTGGTGATTGGTGATTGGTAATTACTATTTACCGAATTACTAATTACTATATTTGCTTTGAACGTCTTATGCACACAATGCTCGCTCCAGGTTTGGGCGATGGTTTCAAATTCCACATCCGTTGGGTCGCGTTTTTCTTCGATGAAATAATCTTGAATGGCTTTCATCTCTGCCAGATCCAATGCGGCGCGGCGGTCTTTGGAAAGCGATAATAATTCGTCGTTGGATAATTCGCGGATCGGAATAATTTCTACTGCGCCGCTGGATTCGGCTTCTTCAGGAAACGACGGCGTGATTTCTCCGATCATCCAATGTTGGATGACGTTGTTGGCTAGCAACGCCTTGGCGAGTTGTTCAACCTGCTCAACTTTCAAACCTGAAACCTGAAACCTGACGCCTGTTGCGGCGCGCTGGACTCCCTTGAAATTTAATTCATGCGAGGCGCGGACGATTTGCTCGGCAACGGGGTCTGTTACGCCTGGGCGGAGGGAAACTTCCAGAATAACCGAATCAGGCTCACCCGAAGAAAGCGGCGCGGGCAATTCATCCCATGAAGCGGATTGAGTTACGGGGTCTGTAAAAAGCGTGAGAGCCAACTTTTGCAATTCTTCCTGCGACAGTTGGCCCTCAATGAAATAAAGGTCTTGAACGGCGATGCTTTTTAAGCGCTGAAACCCGAGGGCGTGGGCATCTTTTAAATACCCAGCCGCTCGCGTGTCGTGATTGGTTTGAATGATGAATTTATAAATTGACATAGACACCTATTTGAAAAGTCGTTGAGATTGTACCCTTTGTCACTTGTCTAGTCAACGAGAGTTGCGATATTTTAAGTTTTTTGTCTTACATTTTGCAAAACATATGCAATCATCTTTTGCGGGATGTTCACGCCCGTGGTGGTGATGCTGTTGCGAAACTCCATCGTGTGATTGAATGAACATAATCAGGGTAAGCGGACATAGAGTTCCTTTCCGCACCGCGGCATTTATTTCGCAAGTTTTGCGCGCAACATCAATGTTGTGCTACATCTGCCTTTGCGCTAGATATAACAACCTCAAAATTTTCAACTCGTCAAAATTCAATTCGCCGTTCAGTTTGTCGAACACGGGTCTCAAGAATAAATTTTCCGATTCGCCGAACGCGGAGAAAGCAAGTTGAATTTGTCTCTCGTTCGCCGATGTCATTGATTTCAATTCATCGGCTTTGCGAAGTTTGTTTCCCGCTGTCGCATATTTTGTCAGATGCTCCACGATCGTGCTTTGCGTGATGCCGTGCCGCCCCGCCAATTCTTGAATGGATAGCCCGCTGTCAAATCCATCCGCAATGACGCGAGTCCTTTCTCCAACCTCAGAGTCTCGGCTCGTGGTTTGAGGCGCGGGATCGGGAGTGGCGGAAATATTATTTTGCTCGCAAAATGTTTTTATCAATCCCATGAACAAGCCGCCGTATTGCTTCCACTTCACCTTGCCAACGCCCGTAATTTTCATCATGGCGCTTTCATTCCGCGGATAATACGCCGCCATTTCCACCAACGCTTTATCCGAAAAGATCACGTACGGCGGCACGCGCTCGCCATCGGCGAGTTCTTTTCGTTTTGCTCTCAGGATTTCAAACAGTTCGCGATTGTATTCGACGTCGGTCCGTTGACCTTTGATCCGCGCCCGTCCCGCTTCTTGCACGACGCCGAAAACTGGTTCTCTTTTCTTCAACGTTTCCATCGCCTTCGACGTGAGGCTTAAGGTGTGGTATTCGCCTTCCTGCTTCAAATATCCCATAGAGGTTAACTGACGGGCGATGTGCATCCATTGTTTCTTTGTCAATTCTCCGCCGATGCCGTATGTGGAGAGCTTATCGTGTTCCCAGCGCATTACCTTTTCGTTTTTTGAGCCGAGCAGAATATCCGCGATGTGACCCGCGCCGAATTTTTCGTTCGCGCGTTTGACGCATGAGAGAAATTTTTGAGCGAAGATCGTGATGTCGGTCAACGCGGTTGGGGCGGAGGTGCAGTTGTCGCAGTTGGAGCAGTTATCGGCTTCGTATGATTCGCCGAAGTAGTTGAGGAGCGGCTTGCGGCGGCAGGTTAACTCGTCTTCCGCAAAGCGCACGATGGCGTTCAAATGTTCGATGGCAACTCGTTTTTCCTCGCCCTCTTTTTGGTCAATGAAGTAATTAATCTTGGCGGCGTCTGAGTAGCTGTAGAGTAAGGCGCAGTGCGCGGGTAAGCCGTCGCGTCCCGCGCGTCCAATTTCCTGATAATAGCCCTCGATGCTTTTCGGCAGATCGAAGTGAATGACGAAGCGCACGTTTGGCTTGTTGATGCCCATCCCGAACGCGATGGTGGCGACGATAATTTGCACGTCGTCTCGAATAAATAGTTCTTGATTCCGTTTTCGCTCGGCGTCTTCCAACCCCGCGTGATACGGTCGAACGGAATAACCTTTCGATGCAAGATACGCGGCAAGCTCATCCACCTGTTTGCGCGAGAAACAATAGATGATGCCCGATTGATCTTTGTAACGATTGATGATGCCGATCACCTGGCTGACGGGTTCGCGCTTGCGAATCACTTCGATATAGAGATTCTCGCGGTTGAAACTGGCGACGAATTCATTGGTGGTTGAAAATTTGAGCGTGTTGCGAATATCCTGCCGAACTCGAGACGTGGCGGTTGCCGTTAATGCCAAGCATACCGCTTTTGGAAATCTTTTTCTAACTTCCACAAGCTGGCGATATTCGGGGCGGAAGTCGTGTCCCCACTCGGAGATGCAGTGCGCCTCGTCAATGGTGAGGCAATCCACTTGAACGGAGTCAAGAAGCGAGAGAATCTTTGGCGTGAGCAGGGTTTCGGGCGCAACGTAGAGCAATTTCACTGCGCCGCGCTTCACGTCGTCTATATTCTGTTGATATTCCTGCGGCGAGAGCGTGCTGTTGATAAACAATGCTGGCACGCCGAATGCGCGCAGTTGCTCCACCTGATCTTTCATCAGCGAGATGAGCGGCGAGACAACGACGGTCAAGCCGTCGAATAACAGCGATGGGATCTGATAACAAAGCGATTTCCCGCCGCCCGTCGGCATGATCGCCAGTGTGTCTTTTTGCGCCAGCGCATTTTCAATGATCTCTTGTTGTAATGGACGAAATGTATCGTAGCCGAAGGTCTCTTTGAGGATGGATGCGGGTGATGGCATGGGGGAAGTATACCCTCCAATAAACAAGATCATCCAGACTTTTAGAGATCATAGCTTACGCAGATCAAAATCTTTTGCCGCGAATTACACGAATTATCACGATTTTTTTATGTAATTCGCGTGAATTAGCGAAATTCGCGGCTTGGTCTTAAGGTTTTGCGTCAGTCCTGAGAGATTAAGCTTTTTGTCTTACATTTTGCAAAACGTATTCAATCATCTTTTGCGGGATGTTCACGCCTGTGGTGGTGATGCTGTTGCGAAACTCCATCGTGTGATTAACTTCGTTGATGGTCATTCCGTTTTCGGTTTCAAATAAATCGAGCGCGAGCAAACCGCCGCCGATGGCTTGCGCGGCGCGGTGACAAATCTCTGCAATCTCATCAGTGACGGGGCAGTTGGTGGCGATGCCGCCGCGCGCGGTGTTGGTGATCCAATTTTCGGAGGAGCGATAGATGGCGCAAATACATTCGTCGCCGACCACGAACGCGCGGATGTCGCGCCCTGGCTTGTTGATGTATTCTTGAATATAAAAAACTTGATGATTGACTCCGAGCGATGATTTATGCTCGATCAATGATTCGGCTTGGGCTCTGTTTTCGACTTTGGCGAGCAAACGCCCCCATGACCCGACGACGGGCTTCAGCACGCAGGGATAGCCCAGCGCTTCAATCGCCCTGAGAGCGGATTCTTCGTCGAAAGCCATCAGCACTCTGGGAGTTGGGATGCCGTTCTTGGCGAGCAATTGACTCGTGACATATTTATCGCCGCAGATTTCAGCCACCGCCGATGAGTTGACGACGGGGATGCCGTGCGCTTCAAAGATGCGCGAGATGTATAGCCCGCGTGAATAGGAAATGGAGCGTTCAAACAGCACGTCAATTTCTTCTGGGATTTGGTGAATGTCGAAGAACGTATCGCCGTCGTTGATGCGGACAAGTTCTACGTCTTCATGTTTTTCAAATTCGTCTATCAAATATTTTTCTTCCGCGCGCAGGCGGGTGTATAAAAATCCAACTTTGGTTTTCATGGGACTCCTTTTTTGAATGCAGAATGCAGAATGCAAAATGAAATTCTTCATTCTTCATTCTGCATTCTAACTTTGACTCTCTTTGTCACTTCATCCGTTGTCAACACGCCGCCTAGATCGGGCGTGGTTTCTTTGTCAGCGATGCAGGCTTGAATGGCGTTGTTCAATTTTTGGGCGTATTCTTTTTCGTTGATGTGATCTAACATCATCGCTGTTGCTAAAAGTGTGGCGATGGGATTGGCTTTGCCTGTGCCGACCAACGGCGGAGCGCTTCCGTGAACTGGCTCGAAGACTGCGGCATTTGCGCCAATGTTTCCCGATGTGGCGACGCCAAGTCCGCCGACGAACATGCAGGCTTCGTCGCTCAAAATGTCGCCGAATAAATTGGTGGTGACGATGACTTCAAATTGCTCAGGCGCGCGGATCAATTCCATCGCGCAGGTATCTACGAGCATTTCAAGCATTTTGATTTCGGGATATTCTTTGGCAACTTCCAGCGCGACCGTGCGAAAGAGTCCGCAGGTTTGGCGAAGCACGTTGGCTTTGTGAATCACATGCACGGATTTGCGCTTCGTCTGTCTTGCCAAATCAAACGCCTTGCGGATGATGCGCTCCGAGCCTTTTCGGGTGATGACTCTTTCTGTGATCGCTTTGTCTCCATTATCTTCTATTCTTTCAATTCCCGAATACAAGCCTTCGGTATTTTCGCGGATGATGAGGATGTCTATGTTTGGTTTCGATGATTCGTGCGGAATGGATTTGCATGGACGCAGGTTTGCATACAAATCCAACGCTTGACGCATCCGCACGACGGGGGAGAAATAATTCGGGATGTTGGGCGGAGTGGTCACAGCGCCGAAGAGAGTCGCGTCGGCGTGGCGAATGGCTTGAAGCGTTGAATCAGGCAGAGGGGAGCCTGAGCGTTGATATTCGCTAAATCCAATGCCGCTTTCCACAAAATCCCATTGAAGCGGAAGCGCCGATAAAACATCCTTCGCTGAGGCAATCACTTCGGGTCCAATCCCATCGCCAGAGAGCAGGCAGATTTTATAATTCATCCTTCATCCTTCTGCATTCATCAATAGGTCTTGAATGTCGTGCGTTTTCAAAAAGTTGACGATGCCGCCCGCTTCCGCGATTTTCAAAACGAAATCGGGCAGGGCTTGCGCTTGATATTGACGCCCGTTTGTGCGATTGAAAATTTCGCCAGTGGATAAATTGACGTCAATGTCATCGCCTTCGGTAATATCCGCAACGGCTTCGGGACATTCCAAAATTGGCAAGCCGATGTTGATGGCGTTGCGAAAAAAGATTCGCGCAAAGGACGGCGCGATGATACATTTTGCCTGCGAGCCTTTGATGGCAATCGGCGCGTGTTCGCGCGATGAGCCGCATCCAAAGTTTTGACCGCCGACGATCACATCGCCAGGTTGCACGGTTTTTGCATATTCAGGTTTGACCTCGCAGAAAACATTTTTTGCAAGTTCGAGCGGGTCAATTGTGATATTGAAACGACCAGGGATGATTTCATCCGTGTTCATGTTTTCGCCAAATGTCCAAGCTTTTCCCATAAAAATCTCCTTTTTATTTATGTCATTGCGAGGAGCGCTCTTGCTCTTTGCGACGAAGCAATCCCCAATTAAATGAGGAGATTGCTTCGGGCGAAAGTGCATCGCCCTCGCAACGACATGATTAAACTAACAGTTCGCGCGGATCCGTAATTTTTCCCGTGAGCGCGGTGGCGGCGGCGGTGGCTGGGGATGCCAGATAAATTTCCGAGAGCGGGCTTCCCATGCGACCGATGAAGTTGCGATTCATCGTGGTCAATGCGCGTTCGCCTGGCGCAAGGATTCCGCCGTGCCGCCCAATGCACGCTCCGCAACCCGAACCCGTGACCGTGCAACCTGCGTCCATCAAAATTTCGATCAAGCCGTTTTTCAATGCCTTCTTATAAATGCGATCGCTGGCGGGCGTGACGATGACGCGCACAAGCGGATTCACTTTTTTACCCTTCAACATGTTCGCCACAATTTCCAAATCTTCATAACGCGCGTTCGTGCATGTGCCGATATACACTTCGTTCACATCCAAGCCTTCCACTTCAGTCAACGGTTTGACGTTATCCACATCGGGATGGCAGGATACTTGCGGCGTTAGAGTCGCAACGTCAATTTCAAGGATGCGTTCATAGCGTGGGTTGATTGGATGCAACGCTTCAAACGGACCTTCGGCTGGAGTCTCGTTTTCGAGATAGTTGATCGTCACTTCATCCGCCGCGATCAAGCCGCATTTCGCGCCAATCTCCGTGGACATGTTTGGGAAAATGATCCGTTCGTGCATCGGCAGGTTGTCAATGTATTCGCCGCCGAACTCCACTGAGCGATACGTCCCGCCATCCATGCCGAGCAAGCCCGCGATGTGAATCATCACGTCTTTGGCGTAGACTCCGTGTTGGGCTTGACCGCTCAACTCCACGCGAATCGTCTCAGGGACTTTGAACCAGCATTTGCCCGTCGCCCATGCCACGCCAATTTCCGTGGAGCCAAGCCCCGTGCCAAACGCGCCCAACGCGCCGTAAGTGTTGGAATGCGAATCCGCGCCGATGACGATTGCGCCTGGCGTGATGAAGCCTTCTTCGATCATCACCTGATGGCAAACGCCCTGATGCAGAAAATGCGGCAGTTCCTGCGCCTGCACAAACTCGATGATCTTTTTATGATTCTCCGCCGCCAAAACATTCGGGGCGGGGTAGGCATGGTCAAAGTGAATAACGATGCGATTCTTATCCAAGATCGGTTTACCAATTGCTTGAAACGCCTTGATGGCAAGCGGCGTGGTGTTGTCGTGACTCATGATGTAGTCCACGTCCAGCAACAGGATTTCGCCCGCGTGAACTTGCCTACCCGCTTTGCGCGAGAAAATTTCTTCGATCAATGTGCCCATAGTTCCTCCAAATGTAGAATTTAGAATGATGAATGCAGAATTAGTGATACGCGGGTTTTATTCCGCCTTCTGCATTTTGCATTCATCATTTGCTATTGCCGTTATATTTTTTCAAAACCATTTTCGTGTCCGTCCGCTTCACGCCAGGCACGGTGCGGATTTCTTCGATGAGATTATTCAACGCCGAAACATTTTCCACGTTGATGAAGGCGCTGATGTCGAAGTCGCCTGTGATTTCGTACACGTTCGAGACGTTGGTGAATCCGCGCATACGACGCACGACCGAAGAGGTGTACACATGCGATTCGACTTCGACCATCAACATCGCGCTGATGTCGCGGGGGATCACGTCAATCTCTCTACCCGTCACCTGTTCGGCGATCTCTAAAATATCCGCGTCGAAAAGTTGTTTGCGCTCATCGCCGACATTTTTGATTCGGGAAACGATCACTTCCAATTCCGCCGCGCTGACTTCGATGCCGTATTCTTCCAAACGCGAAGCGACTGCGCTTTTGCCCGTGTATTTATCAATCACGATTTTTCGCTCGCGCCCCAATATGGCGGGATCAAACGGCTCATAGGTACGCGGGTCTTTTAGCACGCCGTTGGTGTGAACTCCGCTCTTGTGGCTGAATGCGTTTTGTCCCGTGATGGGTTTGTTGGGGGAGAGGAAGAAGCCAGAAATTTTTTCCAGATACGCCGAAAGCTCCATGAGCGGATGGATGTTGTATTTTTGAATCCCTTCCAGATTATGAAAAGATAAAATTGTTTCGGCTAAATCGGGGATGCCCGTGCGTTCGCCCAAGCCGTTGACTGTGGTGTGGATGCAGTTTGCGCCTGCGCGAATCCCTGCCATAGCGTTGGCTAAGGCAAGCCCGTAATCGTCGTGGCAATGCAAATCCATTTGACATGGATGCAGAGCCTCACGCAACGCCGCGACTCGTTCGTACATGGTGTGCGGTTGCATGATTCCCAGCGTGTCCGCAAAGCTGATGCGGTCCGCGCCCGCTTCGATGGCGGCGTTGCAAATTTGAACGAGAAAATCAAACTCGGTGCGCGTCGCGTCTTCGGGCGTGTAGCGGACTTTTAATCCCAAACTTTTGGCGTAACAAATATGCTCGCGGATAATCTCAAGCGCTTGCGCGGGCGTTTTATGCAGTTTTTCATCCAAGTGAATTTTGGACGTGGCGTAGAAGATGGCGACGCGATCCGCGCCGCAGGCTTTGGCGCGGTCAATGCCTGAGCGTGCGGCAATGCTGTGGGCGACCACCTCCGCCCGAAGTCCGAGAGAAGCGATTTTTTCTATCGCCTTGGCGACATTTTTTGAGACGGACGGATCGCCCGCTTCGATCATCTCCACGCCGACATCGTCTAATAATTTAGCGATGTTCGTTTTCTCTTCGATTGTGAAGTTGACATACGGCGTTTGCTCGCCTTCGCGTAAGGTTGTATCTAAAATTTCGACCATAAAAATCCTTTCAAAGCGCTGACATTGAAATAAAAAAACACTTCCCGATTTCGGGAAGTGTTGTGACGGCATACAGATAGATACGAAGAACTAGACGATTAGTTTTCTTTTTCTATGCTCTGATGAACCGAAACATGCCCACGCCCGACAACCGCAGTTGTTGAGTTGGGCTTGCGCTTAGCTTTAGCCTCCATGAGGATACTTGCTCGGTCTCTAAACATATTGGGCAGAATTTTACTATCAATATTAAATGAGTCAATAGTTGGAAGAATACCCATTTGGGTAATTCCTTGGCGCGGATAATTACCCAAATGGGTGGCGTGATTTTTTTGGGGTTGTTATATCATGCGCGTTTAATAATTGCCCGTTTATAAAAAATAAAAAGAGCGAGGTGAAGACCATGCAAAATGAAAATCAACTCCAAAAGAAATATGACCGGCGCTTTCAAACTTTGAATTGGTTGTCAACGCCGGATACAAAAACATGGCTGGATGAACGCGACGCTTGCGCGTTGGTCGCTTCGGTGCGTAAAAATGGACAAGCCACGCATGGAAATTTGAAACGCGCAATGACCGCGCTGAGCATTATGGGGCATCGTAGCGGGGAAGTGAATGGAGAAGGGGACGGTTGCGGGGTGATGACGGATATTCCGCGTTTGCTGTGGGCGCAAGCCTTAGAGAAAAATGGCAAGCCGGGCTGGCTGGCGGAAGATCGTAGATTTTTTGTGGGCCATTTGATGTTATCGAACAATGACGCTCAATTGGCGGAACATCAAAAAAATATTTTGAATCTGCTCAAAGAACACGATATTGACTTATTGCTTGAACGTCCCTTTCAATCGCGCCCGCAGGCATTGGGTAAAACTGCGCGCCAGCAAGTTCCGTATTTATGGCAAATTGCCGGCTTGGTGCGGAATGGACCGCTTGAAAATGTGGAGCGGACTCTCTTTCAAATTGCGCTTGAAATTGAACGCAAGACCAGCGCGCATGTCGCTTCTTTATCCAGCAATGTAGTGGTGTATAAAGTGCGCGGTTCGATTGAAACGCTCTATCAGTTTTACCCTGAATTGCGCGATCCAGATTTTACAACCGTCATCACGATTGGACATGCGCGTTACTCAACCAATACCGCAACCAGCTTTGAACGTTGTCAGCCTTTTAGTTTGCTGGGTCACAACGGCGAGATCAATACAATTGCGCGCCTGAGAGAACAAGCCGCCATGCTCGGCGTGGATATGGTTCAAAATGGAAGCGACTCGCAAGATTTAGACCGCTTGCTGGCAACCTTGATTCATCAATATCATTTCACGCTGGCAGAAGCGCTGGAGATGGCTTTTCCGCCCATCTTGAGCGAGGTGGAAAAATTTCCGCCCGAATTACAAACTGTTTATAAATATTATCGTCAAGCGTTGGGACCTTTCTCTCAAGGACCTGCTGGAATCATTTCGCGCTATGGCGACGAATGCGTTTTCAGCGTGGATGCGCTCGGTCTGCGCCCGCTGTGGTTTGGCGATACAGAAAAAGAATATTTCTTCTCTTCTGAAAAAGGCGTGTATCACTTGGATACGATGCTGATGGATCCAATTCCGCTTTCGCCGGGCGAAAAGATGCGCCTGCGGATTCATCGCGGCAGATCTGTTGAAGTTGCGGATTATCCCAGCCTTCAGCAGAGAATGCTGAAGTTAACTTTGCGGCGCTTTGGCTCAGTTGAAACGCTGAAGAGTCGCTTGGCTGTACCTGCGGAGCAAATTGAAAAGCAACTCGCCCAAACGGAAACTATCAAGCCGCAACTCGTCGCGTTAGATAATCGCCTTTCGGCTTTTGGCTGGGCGCGCGAAGACCGCGAATGGGCGACAGAACTAGCAAAGAGTGGAAGCGACCCAATTAGCTCGCTTGGTTATGATGGTCCATTGGCGGCGCTTTCAAAGGAAAGACAAAATGTGGCGGACTATTTCAAAGAAGCGGTGGCGGTCGTCACCAACCCAGCGATTGACCGCGAACGTGAAGCCGAGCATTTTTCTATACAAACGCTTTTAGGTCCGCGCCCGCCATTGATTCCAAACGAAATGGAATGCGCCACAACGCTCACTTTGAATTCGCCAATTGTGATGGATAGTCCCGCGTTCTCCAATATCTCGTCCGAAATATTAGCTAAATCGGCGGATACAAATTTGCAAGCCATGCTGAATCAGTTTGACCAAAATCAAATTGCGCGTTTACAGACTGTGACTTTGCCAAACGAATCGCTGGAAATGGGATTGCAACGCCTCGCGCAAACCTCGGTGGACGCGGTGCGCAACGGAGCGCACCTTATCCTGTTAGATGATTCTTCCGCATTTCAAAACGAACAAGGCTGGCTCGACCCGATCTTGGTCTTGGCGATTGTGGACCGCGCTTTGCGGCAAAGTTTTATGGAGCAGGCTTCCACTGCCCAACCCACGCCATTGCCCATAGCTGGAAACGGCAAAATAGATTTGAGTTTGATGGCGGCTTTGCCCGTCTCAAATTTGCGCCGTCAGACTGGCATTATCTTACGCAGTGGCGCGGTTCGTAATTTACACGATGTCATCATGTGTATTGGCATGGGCGCGGATGCCATCGTCCCGTATTTGATGTTTGAGTCGGTAATTCAGGACGCGGCGCTGAGCGCAGAAGATAAAACGCTCCGCTTGAAGAATGTCTTGAAGGCGCTACATTCTGGCGTTGAAAAATGTATCAGCACAATGGGTATTCACGAAATGCGCGGCTACGGACGTTTATTCTCAAGCATTGGGCTGAGCGCTGAAATTGCCAATGCGTTGAACGTTCAAAATTATGCCGGCTCTCAACACAGCGGCTTGAAGTGGAAAGATATAGAAGCCGACATCACAGCCCGCGCCATTAGCTACAACGGCGTTGGACGCGGCGAACTTTCGCGCACGAATCATTTCTATCCAAAAATTTGGAAAGCCGCTGGGCGTTTGGCAAAAGGCGAAACAGGCTGGCAGGATTATCAAAAGCATTTGGATGATACCGCCAAAGCGAACCCAGTCAGTTTGCGTAATATTATCGAGTTTCGGAAGCCGGAGAAAACCTCAAGTATTGATTCGGCTTCAGTGGACTTAAGCGTCACCGCGCATAGTTTGCCGTTCTTGATCGCTTCCATGTCTTTTGGCTCGCAAGGCGAAACTGCCTATCGCGCTTATGCCGAAGCGGCGTATCGTTTGAATATGCTTTCGCTAAACGGAGAAGGCGGAGAGATTCCCGATTTACTTGGCAAATATCCATTCAATCGCGGCATTCAAATTGCTTCGGGTCGCTTTGGCATCACGGCGGAGACGATCAACGCGACGAATTTGCTTGAAATAAAAGTAGGGCAGGGAGCGAAGCCGGGTGAAGGCGGGCATTTACCTTCTCGCAAAGTGACGAAAAAAGTCGCGGCGGCGCGCCATGCTCAGCCGGGCGTGGATTTAATTTCTCCGTCCAATAATCACGATATCTATTCGATTGAAGATTTAGCGCAATTTATTGAAGAGTTGAAAACGATCAACCCGAAAGCGCGGGTGGCGGTGAAAATTCCGGTTGTGCCGGGCATTGGTATTATCGCCGTAGGCGTTGCTAAAGCGGACGCGGATATTATTTATCTGACCGGTTTCGATGGCGGCACGGGCGCGGCGCGCCAACATTCATTGCGCCATGTTGGTTTGCCCGCTGAAATTGGCATCGTCGAAGCGCATTATGCGTTGACCGAATCTGGTTTGCGAAATAAAGTGGAAATTTGGGCAGATGGCGGCGTGCGCTCTGCCGCAGACGCGCTCAAGTTAATGTGTTTAGGCGCGAACCGCATTGGCTTTGCAACTTTGCCGATGGTCGCCATTGGTTGCACGATCTGTCGAGACTGTCAGAGCGGCACATGTCATGTCGGCATCACCACCCAACTCGAAACAAAAGAAGAGGCGACTGCGGCTGGAGTCAAACATTTTGCGCCGCAAGAGTTTGAACGCGCTACGCAAGCGTTAGTCAACTTGTTTGGCGGCTTGGGCGAAGGCATTCAAAATATTTTAGCAAGTTTGGGAATTTCTAACGCGCAAGAGATCGTCGGTCGTTCTGATTTGCTGGAACAAATTTCACATCACGAAAAAATTGATTTACAAAACATGTTGATTCCGGTGGAGCGCTATCTTGCCCAAAAGCCCATTCCGGTTTCACTACCGCTCCATGAAGCGGCGCTGATTGATCGCGGACCTTTGCATCGCCCGCGCAATCATCTCACAACGGTCATTTCAAATATGGTTATGGAAAGTTTTACAACCTATCATCAGAACGCCGTTCTTTTTGAGGATGATAAAGTGACGCCGGTGGATCGCGCGCTAGGCACACACTTGACCGGCGCCCTTACGCGCTTCAAACTTAACTGGAAGTGGAATCCCGGTCACGGCGGCATTGGCGGCCACCAAGAAAGTTGGCGCAGACCGTTAGCTGATTTTGAATCCGAATCTGTTCCAGATACAGCTTTGCGTTTCTTCAGCAGTTCGGTGCCCGGTAATGGGCTCGGCGCATACAACGCCGACCCGGTGCGTATCCTTGTGGAAGGCGGCGCGCAAGACGGCGTGGCGAAAGCAATCTCCGGCGGGCGGATTGTGATTATGAAAGGTTATAACCACGATGGCAAATTGATTGACGGTTCGGTGGGGAAGGGGCTGGCTTATGGCGGAACGGGCGGCGCCGTGATCGTGCAAGGCAATGCGGATTCGCGCGCCTGTATTCGTCTCTCCGGCGCGGATGTGATCATCGGCGGCGAAATTCAAAAGCCGCTGAATGACAGCCTCGGCTTCATCGGCGCACGCGCGAATGTCAAAGGTTTCTTGTGTGAATATATGACTGCCGGACGTGTGATTGTGCTTGGCGATCCGGGTCCATGGATGTGCGCGGGTATGACCGGCGGCATTTTATACCTTCGCTTGCAACCGCACCTAAACTTTGATCAAACTGCCATTCAAAGACGATTAGCCAAAGGCTCGAAGGTTGTCGTTCAAGCCGTAAGCGAATGCGACCTGAATAATCTGCGCGAATTATTAACCGTTTATGCCGAAGAATTAAAACAAAACCACCAAGCCGAAGAATCTCAAAACGTCTTGGATCTGTTAATAGACTGGCAGAATACCTTTGTGCGCATTGTGGCGCTCGGTCAGCAAGAAGAACAGCGCTTTGCGACTGAATAAGCGCATTGCTAAATTTACCCGTTTGGGTAATGGACTTACCCCGCCTACTAACTCTATAATTCCGTAAATTAATCAACAAATTCTTGCAAGGAGATATGTATGGCAAAGACAGTAAAAGACGTGTTGGAATTGGCAAAAGGCGTAAAGGTTGTAGATTTGCGCTTCACGGATCTGCCGGGAGCCTGGCATCACTTCACTATGCCGGTGCGCCGCTTAGATGAAGATTTTTTCAAAGAAGGCATTCCCTTTGACGGCTCTTCAATTCGCGGCTTTCAGGAAATTCACGAATCGGATATGCTCCTCAAAGCCGACCCTGAAACCGCATTCATTGACCCAACTTCCGCCACGCCAACTTTAGTCCTCTCCTGCAATGTGTTCGACCCAATTTCAGAAGAACCCTATTCCCGCGATCCGCGTTATGTGGCGCAAAAAGCCGAAGCGTACTTAAAAAGCACGGGTCTCGCCGAAACTGCTTACTTCGCGCCTGAGGCGGAATTCTTCATCTTTGATGGCGTGCGCTATGCTTCTGCGCCGAATGAATCCAGCTTCTCTATTCAATCCGAAGAAGCCTGGTGGAGCAGTAACGACCCGCAAGCCAAAGGCGGACAAAACCAACCGAAACGCGGCTATTTCCCAACCGCGCCAACCGATACACTGCAAGAACTGCGTAATAAATTTTTGTTTGCGATGGAAGAAGCCGGCGTGCCGATGGACTTACACCATCACGAAGTCGCCGCCGCCGGTCAAAGCGAAATGAGTATGCACTTCACCACGCTCACGCGCATGGCGGATGATTTGCTCCTCTACAAATATGTGATCAAAAATGTCGCCCGTCAAAACGGCAAAACCGCAACCTTCATGCCCAAGCCTGTATTTGGCGATAACGGTTCGGGTATGCACGTTCACTCTTCTTTGTGGAAAGGCAAAACCAATCTCTTCTTTGATGAAAAGGGTTACGCCGGTCTTTCGCAAACTGCAAAATATTACATCGGCGGCTTGCTCAAACATGCGCCCGCCTTGCTCGCGCTCACTGCGCCAACCACCAATTCCTTCCGCCGTTTAGTCCCCGGTTACGAAGCGCCCGTTAACATCGCTTACTCGCAACGCAACCGTTCCGCGATCTGCCGCATCCCAGCCAATAAAAGCTCGAAAGCCAAACGCGTTGAGTTCCGCGCGCCGGATGCCACCAGCAATCCATATCTCGCTTTCTCTGCCGTGTTAATGGCGGGTCTTGATGGCATTCTCAACAAGATTGACCCGGGCGAGCCGCAAGACCGCGACCTGTACGAATTGCCCGCCGAAGAGAAGAAACTGATTAAGCAAGTTCCTAGTTCCTTGGGCGAAGTGCTCGACGCGCTGGAAGCCGATCACGATTTCTTGCTCAAAGGCAACGTCTTCACGCCAGATCTGCTCGAAGAATACATCAAGTACAAACGCACGCACGAAGTGGATGCGATTCGCTTACGCCCAACCCCGCATGAATTTGTCCTTTACTTTGACGCTTAACCCGCGCCGCTGAGATTGCGCCTCCTCCTAAGCCGATAGCTGGTTGCCGACCTTTGAGTTTGCAACTGGCTATCGGTTATTTTTTCCACGTCAATAGGTTTGATTTATATGGATTACAATGCTGTCATGGAAGCTGAAAACCGAGCCTCGCCTGAGATGATGGAGAATCGCCTGCTCGAAGCGCTGGTTAGCCTTAATCAAATCAGCGCCGCGATCAACCACATCACCCCCGGCGATTCCAGCGCCAGCGGCGTGAGTTTGCAATTGATCGTTGAAACCGCAATCCGCGTCGTGCCGGGCTCTTCGGCGGTGATCTATACCTACAGCCAAATGACGGGGGAGTTTGAAGCGGAGTCGCGCGTTTCCGCTCAGGCGGAAGGTCATGCCGTTGCGAGCAACCCCGCTTACAGCGACGATGCGCCGCGTCCCGCTGGAATTGGAATCCGCACCATTCAAAGAAGGCGTCGAACTTTATCTTATGAAGAACCGGATATTGATGTGCATCCTTATCATGCCGCTTTGGGCGTGGAAGCGGTTGGATGCTTCCCATTGATCGTCGCTGAACAAGCGGTGGGGATTTTGTACGTTTACTTGTATGAAAAGCGCGAATTCACCAAACTTGAACAACTGATGTTGGATAACTTTGTCAATCAGGCGGCGATGGCAATTTATCACGCGCGCCGCGTGGCGGGCATTCGCAAAGATTTGAAGCGCAAGGAAGAAGAACTGAATCGTTTGCATCGCGCCGGTCTGATCATCTCTTCGCGCCTGCGCCTCAAAGAAACGCTGGCTTCAATTTTGCAACTCGCGCTGGAAGTGACCAATGCCCGTTACGGCATTTTCCGCCTCTTGGATAAAAGCGGCGAATTCCTGATCACTACTGCGGTAGGCGGCGCGTATGTGGATCATCCTGCGGTTGAAAAAATGCCGCTCAGCGCCAATAGCATTATGGCGCACGTCGCCCGCACCCGGCAACCGTTATTGATTCATGATCTGCGCCAAGCTCCGTGGGTGAATATCTACTATCCATTGGATTCAGGCTTGCGTATGCTTTCCGAATTGACCGTCCCGTTGGTCAACTCCAGCGGACGTTTGGAAGGCATCTTGAATGTAGAGAGTCCGCATGTGGGCGCATTTTCAGAAGACGATAATCACATGCTTCAATCGCTGGCGACTTATGCGATTACGGCAATTCAAGAAGCGCGTTTGTTGGACGCCCTGCAAGAAGTGGCGCGTTTGCTCATCTCCCAGCCCGGCAAAAAAGTGTTGAATCATATTGAAGCGGTTGCCAGAGATTTATTGAACGCTTCGTTTAGCGCCATCTGGATCATGGACGAACATCAAGAACTGTTGCGCGCCGCTTCGGATGAAAATCAGCAAAAAATGAAATTGCAAGAGAGTTTTATTGGACAATCCGTTTTGCTGAAGAAAACTGTCAAACTAAAACATGCGGAGCGGGATTTTGGCTCGCGTCAATTTACAGATTCAAAAGATTGGTCGCGTGGGTTAATTGTCCCGCTATTAACCGGCGAAGACGGCGAAACTCTCGGCGCGTTTAGCGCCTACAACATGGACGATCAAGCCGCGCAACTCGCCGAATCCGAATGGGACGAAAAAGTATTAACTTGTTTGGCGCATTATGCCGTGCTGGCGATTCAAAACGAAGCTCACCAACAGGCTTTGCAGACTACGCAAGAACAACATCTCATCGCTGAGACCTTTGCCGCCGTAGGCGATATTTCTTCCAATCTCTTGCACAACGTCAATAACAAAGTCGGCACAATCCCCGTGCGTGTGCAAAACATTGAAGATAAATACCAAACCTTGCTCGAAAAAGATGCCTATCTCGCCAATAACTTAAACGAAATTGAGCGTTGCGCCTCCGAAGCCATGCAAATTGTGCAGGAGAATTTATCGCACTTGCGCCCCATCCGCATGGAAAAATTTTACGTCGCCGCGCGCATCCATGACGCAATCCGCTCGATCAATATGCCCAATACGGTCAAGATCAACCTCGAAAATCTGGAACAACTTCCGATGGTCTATGCCGGCGGGCAAAGCCTCGCGTTTGTCTTCAAGAACCTCATTGAAAACGCCATCGAAGCCATGCACGCCAACGGCGCAATTACAATTCACGGACGCGCAAACTCACAGTGGGTGGATATTTCCGTCAGCGATAGCGGACCGGGCATTCCGCATGAAATTCAGGACCGCATCTTTGAATTGGATTTTTCCAGCCGCGCAGTGACCCGACCCGACAAATTAGGTTTTGGCTTGTGGTGGGTAAAAACCCTGATGACCAGATTGGGCGGCTCTGTTTCTGTGGAAAGCGACCCCGAAAATAAAATCGGCGCCACCTTCCATTTGCGCCTGCCCGTCGCGGAGAGCGCATGAGTCACTCTAACATCCTCGCCCTCGTTGTTGAAGACGATAACTCTTGGCAACAAATCTTAAGCGAAATCCTTTCAGATTTTGGTCTCACCGTCAGCGTTGCCTCAAATCTGGATGAAGCCACGCGCTTCCTGCGTTCAGAACCGCACCGCATCGCCATCGTTGATCTTTCTCTTTCGCCCAACGATCACAACAATTATGACGGTTTGCGCGTGCTGGATGCCGTGCGTCGTCTTGACCCCAACTGCAAAACAATTTTATTGACGGGCTTTGCAACCGTTGAACTTGCCGTCACTGCATTGACAGATTATGGCGCGTTTACATTTTTGCGCAAGGAAAGTTTTCATCGCGGGCAATTTCGGGATGTGGTGAATCGCGCCTTAGCCAGCGCGCCCGGGCAGGCGACAATAAACGCCCCTTCCGCGCCCGAGCCTGCCTCTGTTTCTAAAACAGAAGCCAACGCTGGAAGCGCTTCTGCACAGCGCGTGATCGTAGTGGATGATGATGCCGGTTGGCGCAATATTCTCGAAGAACTGCTCCATGATCTTGGCTTTCAAGTGCGCGCTTGCGCAAGCTTTGGCGAAGCGATGGGCTGTTTACGCCGCGAGAAATTCTCCCTCGCCGTTGTGGATCTTTCGCTCAAAGGCGCAGTGGCGCTTAATCTAGAAAAACCTTCCGAAACTTCAAATCAAGAAGGCTACCAACTTTTAGAAAATATGCAAGCCCTAGGAATCCCCGCTATCGTCGTCAGCGGCATGGCAGAGCCGCAGGAAATTCAAAAAATTTACGCCGAGCGCTCAATTTCCGCATATCTTGAAAAGCAAACCTTTGACCGCGCCGCTTTTCGCCACGCGGTAGAAGATGCCAGACTTTCCGCCCAAGCCATGAACGAACTAAATGCGCTCACCGAACGCGAACGTGAAGTGCTAGATTTACTCGCTCAGGGACTAACTAACAAAGAAATCGCCGCGAAGTTATTCATCACCACCAATACAGTCAAACGGCACTTGAAAGCGATCTTTGAAAAACTGGACGTGCACACCCGCTCCGCCGCCACTGCAAAAGCGGCCGGCGGCGTGTGAGTCGGATTTCGGTCTCATGTTCTATCGCGAAACATCCTGAGCCGTTTTTTGGCGAGTGGATAACGCAAGATGGTACGAATGGAACGGACGTATGGGTGAGTGTTGATACTACATTTGTAGCTATATGGGCACCTGCTTCAGCAACAGTGTCCAGAACAAATTTGGCTTATACTGCCTATCGAACAGCAAGCAACATGGCCCCAGACATACCATTCCTGATTCCGCCTAACAATTAGAGATTAAGAAATGAATTTTTACGATATTCCACCTATTACTGCCCTCGTAAATCTGTCAATTGTTTGCGCACCTTTGATAATATTTGTATGGGTATTGTTGTATAAAAAGGGCTTTGCTGTAATAAGACTGTGGGCTGTTAGCTGGTTCTTGATATTTACTGTCCTTGGTACTGCTCTGCAACTGTTTACCAATAATATTTGGTATCAAGTTATTTCTGCTCTTATGGCGGTCCTTGGGAGCATTGGCGTATTACTACTTCCGAAATCTCAACCGGCTTTTGTTAGAAAGCTAAAATTGAAATTTTAACAGTATAGCATTGGCTCTGTAAATTATTAAAAATACGTCAACAACGCGCCAGTCAACTTGACCGACCCGAGCGGACACATGGTCTCAGGCGGGCTGATAGGCGAAGGCGGCGGGTGCGATCTCTAAAACGCCGCCGATGTCAAAAACAACCGCTTTGATCGCCATGATTTTGCTTAAGGAATTGGAAGAGAGACCACTTCGTCCACAGTCACTTGACTGCTTCCATCCACATTGAAGACGATCACCTGATGTTTGGCTTGCGTATCGTTGATTACTTCCCAAGTTTCGCGTTTAGTTAATTTGGGCGTGTTATTCGTAAGCGTGTAAATATCAATGCCGCTTTTCGCCGCGCTTTCGCGCCATTTCGATTGAATGTTTGGGCTTCCCGGAAATTCCGGCGAAGTGATGACGCGATAAGCTTCGTTGTACACAAATTTATTAGTTGCCGGATCATAGATAAAATATAAATAGGGGATATTTGCGCCGGCGGGTAAAAACTCAACGATGCGGAAATCGTCATTGCCGTCATAATTCATATCGCCGATGATGAAGCTGTTTGCGTCGTTGATATTCGTGGAAGTCTGCACGGGAATTGTGAGGTCTTGCGTGATTATATTCGCGCCAACTTCGGCCGTCTTTTGCGAGATCTGGATCGAGGCGATTTTCAAATTATTGGAAGAATCGACCTGCCCGCAAATTTTGAAAGTTGCCGCTCCGGAATTTGTGCCGGTTAATTTGAGATTGCGAATAATATCCAAACAAGTTTGGTTTGAAGCGCTCGGCGTGGCGGCTTGAACTGCGCCGTTTGCTGAATTGAGCGGAATAACCAATACGCCGCTCAAATTATTTTTGTTGACCATTTTCAAAACAACGACATTCGCGTTATATTTTTGAGCGATGGATTCCCATGTATCGCCGGGTTGCACGGTGTGCGTCCCGATGCAGGGCGGACCATAGATTTTTCCAGCGCTGCCAATATTTGGCACGCTGACGATTGTATCCGGCGAGATTTGCCCGGGCGTGGGCGGGTTCGCCGCGCTGACTTTGACCGGGTCTGCTCCATAGCAACGGGCAATTTGCCAGAGCCATTCACCCGCAACTACTTTATGCTGAATCGTCGAGCCAGCCGCGAGATTTGAATTATTGGAAACGGCGCTCTTCGTGACCGTCGCGCTCACTGGTTGGGATGGCGCCGCTCCGCCGCCTGCCGCCGTTGCGCTGGTTGCTACGGCTGGGGCATTCATGTCCGCCTGAGAAATTGTATAAGTCGCCGAACAGGTCACAGTGGCGTTAGAAGCGAGAGTTGTATCCGCCGCGCCGCAGTTGATTGGGTTGGCGATTCCAGTGTCGCTAACTGTGAATTGCGCGGGTCCCAAAGAGTTAGCTCCGCTGTTAGTGATTACATAAGTGTAAGTGACGGTTTGACCTGCGCTGTTATAAGCGGCGGGGTTGACAGTTTTGGTTAAGGTTAATATCTGGGCGGGCTTGGTCGTAACGGCGACGCTGACTTGATTAGAATTGACCGTATAAACATTCGCCATGAATTGACTGGTGAGGTTGCCGCGATTGATATCGTCCTGCGTGAGCGCGTATTCGGCGGTGCAGGTAATGCTCTCGCCCGCGTCCAGCCGATCGTCTAAATTGCCAATTGTATTGATCGGCGGGCAATTCAAAGCGACGCCGGGGATATTGATGTTGGGCGGAATATTGACGCTATCGTTGCGATTGATTTTGATTGTGAAATTGTATTTTACGATTTGCCCTACCGTATTGTATTGGACGGAATTATCCGCTTGTGCGGCGAGTTCGAGGTTGACCATTTCGTTCAATCCGGCAGTGGGCGTGGCTTGGATGACGAGGGCGTTTGGATCCGTCGTTGGGGAACTTCCAAACCCACAAGCTGATAAAACCAGCGCGGCAATCAAATATACAACAGTCGGGCGAATCAACTTTTTCATTTTTATTTCCTCTGAGGCAACGTGATTTGAAAAAAGTATTTGATGCGTTGTTATAACTATTTATGAAAAGAGTATAGCATTAATCTAATTTTAGATTTCCTTTTTCGTCAAATTCAAAGAATGGGTTATAAGCAACTTCCCAACGAAAGCCATCTGGGTCTGCAAAATAAGAGCTGTAACCGCCCCAAGAAACTTTTTGAGGTTCTTTGATAATTTTTACGCCTTTGGATTTTAAGTTTGTAATGATTTCATCCACTTCTGCTTCGCTGTTTGCATTGTATGCCAAAGTGAAGCCGGAGAAACCGGAGCCTTTGGGAGATATAACAGCGTCCTCAGCCAGTTCTTCTCTTGGATATAAGGCTAATACAATTCCGCCTGCTTGGAAGAAAACAATCCCTTCCTGAGGTCTGGAGATTTTCCAGCCTAGAATTTCTGAGTAAAATTTTTTAGATTGCTCAAAATTTTTTACGCCTAAAGTGACGATATGCAGATTCTGTTTCATGTTTTTCTCTTATTAATAGATTTATATGCGCTCATTTATGGGTGACGCAGAAAATATTGAATGCGTTGATCGTCGAACTTGTTATAAAGAGTATAGCATGAATTGAACGCCGCGATTTTGCCGCCGCGATGAAATGCAAAAGCCTCATTCCGCTATTCGTAATCGGCGAAATAAGGCTTTCGAGATTTGGAATTTCTGCGAGCGGAATTCTGATTATTTTTCTTCGGTCTCTTCGCTATTCAAATCTTGCTTTAGCCAGATATAAACTAATACAGCTACCATTAAAATTAATTCGTAATTATGTTCGCGGATTTCGTGAATGCCCTGCGGAATGGGCATGGTTGGGTGATGATAGAGGGAAGGGAAATGCGGCAGAGTGCGAGTTAATATTTTTTGAACAATGTAATTGAAGGGTAGCAGGAAGCCATACTGGAGCGGGAGGATTGGAAATTTTGAAACGACAAATTTCTTGAGCGGTTCGTAGAGCCAGCAAGCGAGCGGAATTAACAAGCCGATGGTAAATGTGAAGATCAGGCTTAGTTTGCTGAAACTAACCACCTCATGCTCGCCTTGAAAAAAGTTTAAATTGTGAAATGTCAATTCTTGCTGAACGTTAACGCCTTTGATTAAATTCGGGGTGGCGATGTGCAGGATGCGTTGCCCCCAGCTAATCTCTTCCATTGTAGCGAAGAAGAACATACAGGCCAATCCGAGGAATGCCAGCCGCTTTAACCAATACGGATCTTTTAGATTTAGTTTGATTTTGGAGCGTTTGAACGCAATGAGGAATAAGATACAAGTTATGAATAAATAAATTGGCGAGAGCGTTTCATAGATTTGATCTTCGCGCACAAATGCGTCTAAGATGTTCGCCTGCATAAAAACTGGAGCGTAGGTCAGGATTACGAGAATGGCAAGAAAAAATACCGAGAGCATACTTTTACTTTTAAATAAATTGAACAGCTTTGCTTTCATATTTTGCCTCTAAAATCTAGAATGTTGGAATGAGTATGGCTTTTAAAATTTTACCTATTTGAAATAGCTTATACGCCTGCCTTTCCGTCTCGGATTATATGTTAATTTTAAATAAAAAAGCTAGAACCTTTGGGGGGTTTTTCCCCGACCAGTTCTAGCTAAGCGCGTAACGCGAGTCCTAAATTTCTACCCCCAGCCATTGCCGAATGAAGTAGCCGATGATGAATGAAAAGAGCGCTACGCCTAAACTTAATCCAGCCATCTCTAAGAATCGGTCGCGAAAGGATTCGTCCTTAGCCACGGAAATATAGTAATTGAAGGCGGCGATGATGATTACGGCTGTAATCAGAACGATGATTAGGTCAAGAATATAGTTTTCAAAAAGTAAGTAGGGAAGCACCAAGAGCGCGACGGTGGCAATATAGGCAATGCCGGTATAAATTGCGGCGCGGATCGGGTTCTTCGTCGTTTCCTCGGAACGAGTAGAAAGGTATTCGCTGGATGCCATTGAGAGCGAAGCCGCAATTCCGGTGATCAACCCTGAAAGCGCGATGAGTTTTACGTTCTGCAAAGCTAAAGTTAACCCGGCTAATGCGCCGGTCAATTCGACCAGCGCGTCGTTTAATCCCAGCACAATCGAACCGGCGTATTCCAGACGTTCTTCGCCTAATAGATTGAGCAGTTTTTGCTCGTGTTGATTCTCTTCTTCTTGATAAACCTGCGCTTCGGGAATGACGTGCGCAACTGCCGCGTAGTTTTTCTGCGCCGCTTCCTCGCCGCGCTCCATTAGTTTTACTCCAAACGTAAAACCAAAGATAAGGCTGATAATGTAGTAAAACCAAACTTCCAGCCAGCGCGGTTTTACTTCCGTTTGGCTGTATTTTTTCCAGCCTTCGTAGTGCCGCTTTTCGTCTTCCGCCATATCGCTCAAAATTTTGGCGTTGGCTGGAGATTTGATCCGCTGGGCGAGGCGCTTGTAAATATGATATTCCGTGATTTCAGTCTCCTGAAATTTGAGCACTTTTGCGCGAATATCCGCAGTTAATTCCATGATCTGCTCCTGAATTTTTGATATGTTGAATTGTAAACCGCTTTATCTAAAATAAAAGATGCGCCGTTTTGCGCATCTTCTTTCGTGACGTTTGTTACGCCTTTTGCAGGACGAAGTACCAATATCTGCGGTTATCCAAATGCGGCACGCCTTCCGCGGGCGCGTTTGGCACCAAGCCCAGAAACTCGTAAAAAATTTTATGAAATATTCTTGGCGAGTAGGTTTTGATCAGGCGAATGCGTTGCTCGCGGTCTAGCTCCAGCGCTTTGAGCACATTGTCGGTAATATCTTCCTCTTTGATCAATTTGAGTCCCAGTGTTTTTAATTGCCGATGCCAGGCTTCCACTTTTTCCGTGTAGCGTAAATCGGTGTATAGGAAAAAACCGTTTGGTTTTAGCACGCGTTTAATATGCGCGAAAAATTTAGAAATATTGGGATAATATAAAGAAGCCTCTACGTTAACCACCACGTCGAAAGAGTTGTCGGGAAAGGCGAGGGCTTCAGCGTTGCCCTGATGAAAACACAGCCCATCCATCTGATAATGTTTGCGGCAAAATTCAATTGCGCGCGTGGAAAAATCTACCCCCGTATAGGATTTTGGCTTGAAATGCCGCATGATGAAGTGCGCGCCGCCGCCTCGCCCCGAACTGACCTCCAATGCTTCGACATTTTTCCACTCGATATGTTTGGCAACATGATGGTAGAGTTGTAATGGATAACGATGATACTCGTCTTCGGGATGTAATTCCAAGCGCTCTGCTCCGTCTTGTTGCGCGGCGTAGCCGAAATTCATAAAGACTGCGCCTTTATCTTTGACCAGCGTGGAGACGAATTCGTATTGCAAACGGGTGAGCCAGCTTTTTAAGTTGGGGAAGCGATGGAATAATATTTTGTTGAGCATTTTTTCTCCTGAAGATGAATTGCCCGATTATACAGAAAAAACATATCGAAGAAAATAGAAAATGTAAAGATGAAATTACAAAAATACAAAGAAAGACCGCAGAAATTTCTGCGGTCTTTTTGTTTGTTTACTTTATTTTTTCGTAATCTTCCGGCAACCAACAGCACAAGACCAGTTCCCGCGCCGCCTTGACTTCGTCCATGCGCCCGAACAAAGTATCGTTTGGCGCATTCTGGAGTAATTTCGGTTGAGTTTTAGCCTCTTCCGCAATTTTGATCAATGCCTCAACAAAGCGGTCGAGCGTAGCTTTATTCTCGGTTTCAGTCGGCTCGATCATCAGCGCTTCGTGAACGATCAGCGGGAAGTAGTTTGTGGGTGGGTGGAAGTTGTAATCCATCAGCCGTTTGGAAATATCCAAAGCGCGAATCGGACTGCCTTCAAATTGACCCTCCATCACGAATTCGTGCATACAAATTCGATCAAATGGAATGTGATACGTTTCGCGTAGGCGGGCTTGCAGATAATTTGCATTGAGCACCGCATATTGCGCGATGTCTTTCAACCCATCTGGTCCGTGCATGGCGATATAGGTATAAGCGCGTACCAGCCCGCCGCCAAAGTGACCGTGAAAAGCCTTCATTCGTCCAATGCTATGTTTCGGCGTGACGAAACCATACAATGGCGGAACGTCTTCGGATTCTTCTTCTATAATGCCAACCAAAGGAGCGGGCAGAAAATCCACGAGTTTAGGTCCCACGCCAACTGGTCCACAGCCGGGTCCGCCGCCGCCATGCGGAACGGAAAAAGTTTTATGCAAGTTGAAGTGCATCACGTCAAAGCCGAGATCGCCCGGGCGGACAATACCCAACAAAGCGTTCAGGTTGGCGCCATCGCCATACATCAAGCCGCCGCAACCATGCACGAGTTCGATCACTTTTTCAACATGCTCATCGAACATGCCTAAGGTGTTGGGGTTGGTGAGCATCATACCAACGACGGTATCGTCGCAGGCGGCTGAGAGCGCTTTCAAATCCACGTTGCCGCGTTCGTCAGAAGGGATCGTGACGACGCTCATGCCCAACATGCCCACCGAGGCGGGGTTTGTTCCGTGCGCCGCATCTGGGATTAACATCTTGATCCGTTTTTCGTCGCCGCGCATTTTATGATAAGCGCGCATCATCAGCACGCCGGAGAATTCGCCTTGCGCGCCCGCCGCCGGTTGTAAGGTTACGCCGGCAAACCCGCTGATTTCTTTCAGCCATTCCTGCATTTCATACATCAAGACCAAATTGCCTTGAACTGTTTCAATCGGTTGTAATGGGTGGGTATAAAGAAAACCCGGCAGGCGGCAGGTATCTTCGTTGATCTTCGGGTTGTATTTCATGGTGCAAGAACCCAAAGGATAAAAACCCGCGTCCACGTTGTAGTTGAATTTGCTTAAGCGCATGTAGTGGCGCACAACGTCCACCTCGGCGAGTTCGGGCAGAGGCAGTTCAGAGCGTAACAAATCTTGGGGCGGCAGAGCAGTTTCGGGCACGTCCGAAGCGGGCATGGTCACGCCGCGTCTGCCGGGCGCTGAAAGTTCAAAAATGGTAGGTTCAACAATCGTCGCCATTTTTACATCTCCTTCAACGCCGCAACCAGCGCGTCAATATCGGCTTTGCTGTTCATCTCAGTGACGGCGATCAACAAATGATTTTTAAGCGCCGTATAATTTTGACCAAGATCATAGCCGCCGAAAATTCCATTTTCCAAAAGATATTGGTTAACTTCATGCGCGGGTTTAGGACATTCCAAAGTGAATTCATGGAAGAACGCTTCTTTGAAATGGACTTTGAAACCTGCAAGTTTATTTAATTCATTGGCGGCGTAATGCGCTTTTTGATAACACAAATTTGCCACTTGACGCAAACCGTTTTGTCCCAGCGCGGACATGTAAATAGAACAAGCCAACGCCAACAAACCTTGATTGGTGCAAATGTTGGAACTGGCGCGTTCGCGTTTGATGTGTTGCTCGCGCGCGGTGAGGGTTAGCACGTAAGAGCGTTGCCCGCGCGAATCAATCGTTTCGCCGACCAAGCGCCCAGCCATCTTATGCACATAAGATTTTTTGGTGGTGAAAAATCCGAGGTACGGTCCGCCATACCATAACGGAATGCCGAAAGGTTGCGCCTCGCCGACAACCATATCCGCGCCCATCGCGCCGGGCGTTTTGAGCATGATCAACGCCGTTGGGTTGGCGACCACGCAGACCAAAGCGCCTTGTGCGTGAGCGGCTTCAATTATTTTTGTGTAATCATAAATACGACCGAAGAAATCGGGGAATTGTAAGACGACCAGCATTGTGGATTCGTCAATTAATGGGAGCAACGCTTCGGGGCTTAACGCAGAGTCGCTCGCTGAATCCCCGACATTTTCCACGCCCAAGCCTTGCGAATACGTGCGAATCACTTCGCGGTATTGCGGGTTGACCGCCGGAGAAAGCACGACCTTTTTGCGCTTGCCGCGAAATTGAGCGTAAGCTAAGTTGAGCGCTTCGGCTGTGGCAGTTGCGCCGTCATAGTGTGAGGCGTTGGATACTTCCATGCCGGTGAGGGCGCTCATCAGCGCTTGAAATTCAAAGATGGCTTGAAGCGTGCCTTGTGAAATTTCCGGTTGATAAGGCGTGTAGGCGGTATAAAATTCGCCGCGCCGAAGCATGTGATCTATCACGGAGGGGATATAGTGATTGTAAGCGCCGGCGCCGAGAAAAGAAATCATGTGTTCGCGCACGTTCTCGTTGCTGGAAGCCATCTCGCCAAGCAGATCGGCGGCTTCCATTTCGCTGAGCGCGGGCGGGAGGTTCAATTCCGGGAAGCGATGTTTTTGCGGAATGGCTTCAAACAAATCGTCCAACGTTTGAACGCCAACTGTTTTCAACATCTCGTCCCGTTCGTGCGGGGAGATTGGAATGTAAGTCATGTTTACTCTAGTGATTGCGGCTGGCGCAATGAGCTTCGTAAGCGGTTGAATCGATTAAGCTGTCGCTGGCGGAGCCTTCAATTTTGATCATCCAGCCGGCGCCAAAGGGATCGCTATTGAGCGTTTCCGGTTTATCGGCGAGGGCTTTATTCACCGCGCTAACTTTGCCTGAAGCTGGGGCGTAAATTTCCGAAGAAGCTTTGACCGATTCAATAGAAGCGATTGGCTTGCCCGCTTCAATTGAATCGCCTTCTTCAACGAGAATTTCGACAAAGACAATATCTGAGAGTTGATTTTGGGCGTAATCGGTAATGCCCACTGCGCCGTTGGCTGGGTCGAACCATTCGTCAGATTGCGCGTATTTCAAATTGGTTGGGGTATTCATTTTTTTCTCCTAGGTTAAATTGAGCGAATCAAAAAGGACGCGCAATTTTATAATCGCGCGTCCTCTGTAATGGAACCTGAGAGATTAGTTTGCGGATGATTAGCGATGCGTTCGACTAACCAGCCTGCTAACTTTACACCGTCGGTATTCTTCGCCACAGCGGAGAAACTTTCCAGAGCGCTGACAATTGCAGAGTCCTTTTGCCTGAGAGATTCATCTGAACTCGTCTCTTTCCAGATTTGCACCTTCGGCGTCCCTTGCTTGCATTTGGGAACTCTTCTCTGCAAGTTGTTGAATTGTTAACTAAATTCTACGGGCGAGAGAGGCGCGAGTCAAGGGGTGTTGGCTTAAATTATATGGCGAGTTTATTTGCCCGCCACTTTGCGAATCCGCTTTTGCTTTTCTTCCGGTTCGGCGGGTTGAGCGGGTGCTTTGGGCGCGGCTGGCAGTTCTGGCGGGGTGATAGGAGCGGGCGCGGCTGGCGGCTCTGGCGGAGTAATGGGAGCGGCGTTGAAGTTTTCAAAATAGCGCGCCACCGCTTGATCTTTGAAGAAGATTAGATTTAATAATCCCACTACGGCGCTGAAGATATTACCGAAAAGTAACGTGGAAATTTGAAACGCCGCAATGGCGGGAGAAGGTTTGATCGGTTGCGGCTGGTTGCTCAATAATTTGGCGGCATAGATGATTTCAAATGCGCCGAGGATCGTCGGCAAGATGGTGATTGGCAGGCAGATTGCGCCAATTACTGTGGCTAATGCCGAAGCGGAAGCGACAAACCCCCAAAAAAGATTGATAATGCCGCTGGTTAAAGTCATAACGGCGATGGTTGTATATAAGCCGGGTTTTTCTCCCGCATGAGATGTATTCATCGTTTACTCCTTAAGTTTATCGTTATGCAATATAACGAATCGGCTTGTAAGAAGTTGTAGAAATTCGGCGTATCTACTTAAGATTGTTGAAAGGTGAGCAATAATCCGCCTAGATAACTGGAGCCGTCTGGCGCTGTGCAGGTGGGCGCGGTAATGTTCGGGACAAAAGAACCGCCTTCGACAATGCGGACGCTGTAAATTGTCTCGGCTTGCATAATAAAATCCGCGTAGCCGTTGCCGAGTTCGGGCTTGAAACCGGTGAAGAAATGATCTTCCCCTTGATTCCAAGTCAGCGTAATTTCCATGCCAGAAACTTGCTTACGCCGATTGTCCATTAGGATCACTTGAAGTAAGCCTTGCTTAAGCGAAGTATCGCATACGGTATCTTGACCTACTAAAGTAAAAGGCGCGCCGACGGCTGGAATTGCAGTGACGGTGGGTCTGGGCGTTGAAGTGATCAATGGGTTTGACGGAATTAATGGAGTCTGTTCAAACGCGAGCGTTGGCTCGACGGGCGTTTCTTCAATGAGCGTTTCTTCAGCGAGAGGCGTTTCAGTTAACGGCAAGGTTTCAATGACGAGAACTTCGGCGCTGGGCGTTTGAACGATCTCGGTTAGGGGCGGCTTGGCGGTTTGTATGGACGCAAAGCCTTGTTGTAAATCGGCGGCGAGTTGCGCCAACGGTTGGACGTTTTCAAAAAGTTCGCCCGCCGCGAGCATTCTTTGGGCTTGGGCGCTCAATTCGCCAATCGGATCGGCGTCTCCAAGCAGTTGAAGCCGCGCGCGCGCGCTGGGCAGATCGCGCGTTGCGGCGTAGGCGGCGGCGATGACAGTTCGATATTGATCTTTGAAATCTGCGCGGAGCAGGGCGGGGTTCGCATCTGTGTAGGTGACGGGGGAGATTAACCACGAGTAAGCCAGACCAGCCCCAAGTCCGGCGAGAAGCGCGAGCGCGATGTAGATCGTCAAATTACGAGAAGCGGGTCTCTTCATGGGTTGGCGTTATTCTGCGGTTGATAGATTTGCATGGCTGAAAGTAGTTCCTGCAAAAGATTAGTTTCAGTTTGCGTGAATTGATTAGCTTGGGCGTACGCTAATGTTTTGGCGACGAGAATTGCCGGAGCTTCGCTGGAAAGTACGCCGAGGCGGCGCGCGGCGAGATCGGCATTAATTTCGCCGTGATAGGCTTCGGCGACCATGAGGACATAATCTGCGCGATAATCTTCCCGCAGTAAATTGGGCGTTAGATTGGTGAATTGAACCGGATCAATCACCCAGCCGTAGAGGATGCCTAACGCGACGCCAATGATTGCCGCGCTGATGATTTTTATTAAGTTTGCAGACATATGGGGAATTATACCTAACGGTATGCTGAACTAGAAATGTCCGAGCAGGCTACCGGCAACGCCCAAAGACGTTTTCTTACCGTTGCTATCTTTCGATCCTGGCGGGGTTTGAAAGGCTCTGCCGCGCCGGGCCTGCCCGAACGGCGCAAGCATACTCGAAGTGGGAAGGCGTGTCAATTCAGCTTTGTTTTGTGCCGAAAATTTGCGTATCAATTACTGAAAGGAAAACTTCCACAAGTTCTGGATCAAAGAGGCGATTTGTATTTTCTTTTATATAAGCGATGATGTCTTTGCGCGGCATGGGCTTGCGATATGGGCGGTCGCTACTGAGCGCGTCCCAAACGTCCACAATAGCGAAGAGCCGCGCAATTTTAGGGATCGCCTCGCCTTTTAATCCTTTGGGATAGCCGCTTCCGTCCCAGCGTTCGTGATGATAAAGCGGGATGTCTAAAGCGGGATGCAAATAGGCGATTGCCGAAAGCATGTTGTAAGCGTGTTCGGGATGCTTGCGCATCACTTTCCATTCTTCTTCGGTGAGCGGACCGGGCTTTTGCAAAATTTCATCGGGAATTGCCATCTTGCCCATATCATGCAGGAGCGCGCCGCGCCGAATGTGAATTAACTCATCTTCGGAATAACCGATTTTTTGCGCGACGCGCAGGGTGAGTTCGGTCACGCGTTGCGTGTGACCTTCCGTTTCGCGGTCGCGCAAGTCCAGCGCGTGAACCCAGCCTTCGATGGTTTTTTCGTAGGCTTCTTGCAAATCTTCATGCGCGGCTTGTAATTCTTTTTCGGCTTTTTTTCTTTCGGTGATATCGCGCGAGGCGGCTTGGATTTCGATAATTTCAGAAGTCTGCGGGTCTATGATCGCCTTAGCTGAGGTTTCCAGCCAGATGTATTCTCCCGTTTTGGCGCGCACGCGAAAGGCAATGGTGTTGATTTCGTTTTTCTCGGTCGGTATAAAATTGGCGGCGACTTCTTCGCGTTCGCTGGCTTCTACAAAATCTAAAGCTGAAACGCCGATCAGTTCTTCCGGGGCGTAGCCGAGGAGCGTGGTACAAGCCGGGGAGATGTATAAAATAATTCCGTCGGTAGAGAGGCGCGAGATTACGTCGCTGGCATTTTCAGCGAGCAAACGGAATTGCGATTCGCGTTCAGTCAACGCGATTTGAATCCGATTCTTTTCTTTGCGCGCCAACCATTGTTCAATCGCTTTTTCCGCCCAATGCGGCATATCCAACATTGATTCGGGACTCTTGACCACATAATCCAGCGCGCCGGATTTAAGCGCCTCGACGGCAATTTGTTCGTTGCCGTAGCTGGTCATTAGAATGATTGGGGCGGAATTTAGCGAATTGGGTTGCGCCGGAAGCAGTTCCATGCTTTCGCCGTCTGGTAGGCGCCAATCGGCGATGATTAACGCCGGTTCTTTATTCTTTTTATAAATGCGGGCTTCCGCAATGGATTTAACGCGCCGAATCTGAACGGGGCTTTCTTGATCCTCGAAGGCTCTTTGAATCAATTCCGCGTGAGCGTCATCATCTTCAATTAGTAGAATTTCGATTGTCTCATCCGTCATGGCAATTCACGGCTCTTAGATTTGCGGGTTGGTGTTCCATCCCAGCCAATAAAACCCGAGATCGTTCATCAGTTTGCTAAATTCTTCAAACCCCACCGGCTTGACCAAATAACTGTTGACATGATTATCGTAAGCGCGGGCGACGTCCCGTTCCGCTTCGGAGGTGGTCAGCACGATGACTGGAATTTTTTGCACTTCCGGGTCTTCTTTGGCGATGCGTAATACTTCCAGCCCGTCCACGCGCGGCAGGCGCAAGTCTAACAAGATCACATGCGGGCGGGGACTGGTTTCGGGATTTTCGTATTCGCCGCGTCTCATCAAATAATCGAGCGCGGTCTGACCGTCGGAAAAGTGTTTGATGCGGTTGGCAATCCGATGGTCTTCTAATGTGCGGATTACGAGTTCAGCGTGATCTATATTGTCTTCCACCAACATAACGAGTACGGGTTCGCCCATCATCATATCTCCTTTACGTAGATTTCATATTGTAAACGATTTGCAAAAGTTTTGCGTTGCGTTTTGGAAGATTCGCTTCTGAAAAATATTTTTACCGTAAAAAAGAACGTGTTATAATTTTTTGAACGTACTCTAAAAAACTATTCTGCTCGCGGAGGATTGTATGGAAATTACCACGCAAGAATTCAAACACGGCGATTTGGTGGCAGTCAAAGGGCGCGTGGATAGCGCCACTGCTCCAGAATTTGCCAAAGCCCTCGAAAAGCTCAATGAAAATGGCAGATTCAAAATCGCGGTTGAGATGAGCGAGCTTGAATATATGTCCAGCGCCGGCTTTCGCGCCTTGTTGGCTTGCCAGCGCAATTGCAAAAAATACAACCGCGGCGAATTGGTTTTAGTGCAAGTCCCGGAGAGAATCCGCGAAGCCCTCGAACTTGCCGGTTTCACTGAACTCTTCAAAACCTTCGATAACTCGGTTGAAGCCGTAGGAAATTTCTAGGACGCGCGGCGCGTTCGCCTCAATTTTTGAGCCGCCTCTGAATTGCTTCATGGGGCGGTTTCTTGTTTCATTATCACGCCGAGAGCCATGCCAAAGAATACTTACCCAGCTAAATTTGAATTTCTGGATGAAATCCGCGAGTTCGTCGCCGAGGTTGCGCGCGCGGGCGGTTTTACCGAAAAAGAAATTTACTCCCTGCAACTCGCCGCAGACGAAGCCGCCTCGAATATCATTGAACACGCCTATGTCGGCGTGACTGACGCGACTTTGGATTTGAATTGCGAACTGCAAGGCGACGCCATCGTTATCACAATGCGCGATCAAGGCGCGCCATTTAACCCCGCCAAGGTGAAACAACCCAACCTGAAAGCCAAACTTTCCGAGCGCCAAATCGGCGGCTTGGGCGTCTACCTCATGCGTAAGCTGATGGACGAAGTCCATTATGAATCAAAGGGGAAAACGAACACGCTGACGATGATTAAACGCAGAGCATAATAGATGAATGTGGCTTCGCGTATTGAACATCCTGATTTGTGGGATTGGCGGCAACTCGCCAGCCTTGGGGAGCAACTTCGCAACGAGAACTCGCTCATTGCCCAGCGCGATCGCATCATTGCGATGACCAATCATTTGCTCAAAGGCAAAGTGGATGTTTGGCTCAATGAAAGCGTCTTTCGTCTGCCAGATTGGAGCGCAGAAGCGATCTTTCCGCCCGCTCCGCCTTTGGATGGAATGAAGCAAGCCGTTCAAGCGCATAAGCTCTATATCCAAAATAAAAATCAAAAGGCGAAGACGAAAAGCGCTTCGCGCCGGACTTTAGCCGCGATTCTGCTCGAAGATCAGGGGTTTACGCTGGGAGCGTTACAAATTACCCGCGCCCAGGGTCCCGCTTTTTCCGACCAAGAATTAAACTTGCTCAAGAGCATTTCGCAAATTGCCGCCACCGGTTTATACGCCGCACACCGCGCGGAAGTGGAACAATTCCGCTTGCGCCAAATCAATTTAGTTAGAAACGTCAGCGCGCAAATCGCCAATGCCCTCAGCGTGGACGAATTAGCCAAGCGCGTCACCAAATTGATTCAAACGACTTTCAATTTTTACTACGTCGCCATTTTCACCTTGACTCCAAATTCCGAAACGCTTCGTTTTCGCTCCAGCGCGGTTGCTCCGCGCAAAGGCCGGCGAAAAGCCGCCGTCGCTTTAGAGGTGGAAGTGGGGCAGGGGCTGATCGGCGAAGCCGTTCAATCCGGCAGACAGATCGTTTGCGATGACGTTCTAGCGGACGCGCATTATCGCTTCATAGATAGTTTGCCTGAAACCAGATCCGAAGCGGTCATCCCGCTCAAAGTGGAAAAGCGCGTCTTGGGCGTATTGGACGTGCAAAGCAATCAGCCGCACGCTTTTCATCCCAACGATCTTTTAATCCTCAACGCTCTGGCGGATAATATCGCCCGTGCCGTGGAAGGCGCGCGGCTATACAGCAACTTGCGCCGCCGCGCCGATCAAATGACTTTGGTTTCGGAAGTGAGTAAGAGCGTTACCTCCACTTTGAATTTGTCGGAAATTATGTACGAAGCCGCAAATTTGATTCACCGCCAATTCAAATATCCGCATGTTTCGCTGTTCACCGTGCATCCCAACCGTAGAATCATCGCCTACGAAGCCGGGAGCGGCCGGCGCAGTAAAAAACTAGAAGGCTACACCATTTCTCTGGATACCCCGCAGGGCATTATGGTCTGGACGGCGCGGCTGGGCAAGACGATCCTCGTCAATGACGTAACCAAAGACGAACGTTATGTCCCTTCGCCTCTGCCGCCTAAAAATATTCGCTCGGAATTATGCGTCCCGCTAATTTTCAACGAAAAGGTTGTCGGCTTGTTGGACGTTCAATCGGATAAAGCCAACGCCTTCACCAAAGACGATCAAGTTATGTTTGAAGCCGTGGCGGATACGATGGCGGCGGCGATTCGCAATGCGGATTTATATCGTTCTGAGCGCTGGCGCAGGCAAACCGCCGATAGCTTGCGCGATGTGGCGGGTTTAATCTCCACCAATACCGGCGTGGAAGAAGTCTTTGAAACGATTCTCTCCGAATTGAACCGGAGCCTGCCGGTGGATATTTCGGCGATCTGGTTATTGGAAGACGACAAATTATGTCTCGCCGCCGTGCAGGGCGTCAGCCCGATGGAATTGGAAAATGTTTGTATCGCTGAGCCAACTTCCACTTACGCAATGGCAGAGGCGCTATTGGCAGACCTGCCGATCATTCGCCGTCCCGATGAGCCGATGTGGCCCTCTGGCTTATCCGCCGGTTATGATGAAAATTACTCGTCCATCGCCGCGCCTTTGCGCGTGGGCGACCGCCCCTTAGGTTTGTTGACTTTAGCGCACCACACTGCGGGGAGATATGGTCACGAAGCCCAAGCGCTCACCACCACTTTTGCAAGTTACGCGGCGGTGGCAATTGAAAATGCGCGCTTGTTTGATTCTGCGCAAGAGCAGGCGTACGCTTCCGCCGCATTGTTGCAAGTGGCGCAGGCTGTGGTCAGTTTAAGCGAACTGGACGAAATTCTAGAAACGATCATTCGTATCATCCCCATCTTAGTCGGCGTGAGGCGCGTGGCTTTATATCGCTGGGATGCGGAAAAAGAAGGATTTAGCGCCTCGCACGAATTCGGCTTTTCGGAGGCAGAAGAAGCGTTCTTTACCGAAAGAGAATTTGCAGTCGGCGAATTCCCGCTGTTAGATACGGCGCGGAATGAAAACCGCATTGTCGTTTGTTCGGCTCATGTAGAGGAGCTTGAAGCCTGGACGCAGATTCTGCCTACGGTCGAGAATGAGGCGTATCAAATTGAAACTGCCGAGCGCTTACTGATGGCTGTCCCGTTGGCAATCAAGCACGACCTGTTTGGAGTCATCTTAATCGAAGAAGCCGATCACGCCCGCCGCTTTCGTCATCGCCGTTTGGAGATTATTCAAGGCATCGCACAACAAGCCGCGCTGGCGATTCAAAACGATTTACTGCAACAAGAAATGGTCTCGCGCGAACGCCTCGAAACGGAAGTTCAACTGGCGCGCCAAATTCAGCAGACGTTTATCCCAAGCAGTTTGCCTGCGCATCCGGCTTGGCAACTTGCGGCGCGTTGGCGCACTGCGCGGCAGGTGGGCGGCGACTTTTACGACGTGATCGAATTGGAAAATGGAAAACTCGGTTTGTTTATTGCGGATGTGGCGGATAAAGGTATGCCAGCCGCGTTATTTATGGCGCTGACGCGCACGTTGATTCGCGCGGCTGTCAAAGAGACCGATTCGCCGGCTGAAGTTTTGAGCCGCGTCAATGAACAGCTTTTGCCGGATACGCAACAAGGCATGTTTGTGACGGCGGTTTATGGCGAATTGGATTTAGCCAGCGGCGAGTTTGTTTATGTCAACGCCGGACATAACCCGCCATTTTGGATCAAAGCCAACGGCGTAATGGAAAAATTAACCCGCACCGCCGTGGCTTTAGGCGTGATGGAACAACCGTTGATGAAGCAAAAAAGCATTTTGCTAAATGAGCAGGATTTGCTTTTGCTCTATACGGATGGCGTCACCGAATCATTTTCGCCAGACGGCGATTTGTTCGGCGAAGAACGTCTGTTGAGCGCTTTACAGAATCAACACGCGCAAAGCGCCGAAGAAGTTCTTGAAGCAGTAGAAACCTGCCTGAATCATTTCTCCGATCCGCTCCCGCCAGCCGATGATTTGACGATGCTGGCGCTGAAGAAACTGAGAAATGAAAAATGAAAATTGGAGATACCTGCATTAGCAAACTTCCAATTTCCTAATGATATAATCCCACCCGATGGACGCAGGTTTACTACTCAATAATCGTTATCAACTGCTTGAACAACTCGGCTCCGGGGGCATGGCGGAAGTTTTTCGCGCGCGTGACTTAATGCTCGATCGCAACGTGGCGATTAAAGTATTACGGCGCGATTTTTCCGGCAACGAAGATTTTCAAAACAACTTTCGTCAAGAAGCCCGTGCCGCCGCCAATCTTTCGCACCCAAACATTGTCACCGTGCATGATTTTGGCTTTGCTGAGGATTTGCTCTTCATTGTTATGGAATATATCCCCGGCAAAGACCTCAAACAACTCATCCGCGAACGCGGCAGATATACCGTCGAGGAAGCCATTCCGCTGATTTTCCAAGCTTGTGCGGGGATCGGCTACGCCCACCGCGCCGGATTAGTTCACTGCGACGTCAAGCCGCACAACATGCTCGTCTCTGCAGATGGACGGCTCAAAGTCACCGATTTTGGCATTGCCCGCGCTCTCTCTACCATCCTCCCCGGCGAAAAAACGGATATTGTTTGGGGATCGCCGCTTTATTTTTCTCCCGAACAAGCCAAAGGTGAAGCGCCATCTCCCGCCTCGGATGTCTATTCGCTGGGCGTTGTGCTTTATGAACTATTAAGCGGCACGCCGCCCTTTACCGCCAGTTCGGCGGATGAATTAGCGCGTTTGCACATTTCCGCCCGCCCGATTCCCATCCGCGAATACGTGCCGGATATCCCCAACGCCTTGGAAGAAATCATCGTCAAGGTGCTTTCCAAAGAACCCGCCGCGCGTTATCGCACTGCCGATCAACTTGGCAGAGTTCTAAAAACTTTTGGCACGCAACGCAACGCCCCAATGGCTGAACCGGCGCTTCAACCGGAAATTGTTAATAGATTGCCTGCCCGCGAACCGATTTCTACGCCGCGGCAGATTCCTGCCCACGCGCAGATTCAAACGCCCGAGCCAGCGCCTCATCCGCAAGAGGAAATTGCTTCGGCTTTCGAGGAAATTGATTTTCTCTTTTGGGGCTTACTCTTCGTAGCGATGGCGGCTGTTTTAGGCTTGTTCCCGTTTTGGTTTTGGGTCTTTTTAGCTTGGTTTCCGCCAGTGCGCTAAACGGCTTATGAGAAAATATTTTTTAGCCCCTTCCATCATCGCCGCGGACTTTGCGCACCTTGCCAAAGAACTGAAAACCTGCGAATCAGCCGGAGCGGATTGGATTCATGTAGATGTGATGGACGGTCATTTCGTGCCGACCATTACGATTGGTCCGCTTTTTGTAGAGGCGCTCAAACGCAACACCCAGCTTCCTTTGGATGTTCATCTGATGATCGAGAATCCAGAAGCTCAAGTGGAGGCGTATGCTCAAGTTGGCGCAACCCACATCACGGTCCATGCTGAAGCGTGCCGAAACGTGAAACAAGCCGTTGAGCAGATTCAATCCCTGGGTTGCAAAGCGGGCGTCACGTTAAAACCATCCACGCCGCTGAGTAAAATCAAATCCGCTTTGCCTATCGCCGATCTGATTTTAGTGATGAGCGTCAACCCGGGCTTTTCCGGGCAGGCGTTTATGCCGGAAATGATCGAAAGGGTGAAAGCGCTTCGCGCAAGGCTGGATGTAATCAACCCGCGCGCCATTCTGGAAGTGGATGGCGGCATTAATTCGCAAACGTTGCAGTGGATGAAAGCCGCCGGAGCTAACGCTTTTGTGGCTGGGAATGCGGCGTTCAAACATCCACGCGGCGCGAAAGTGGGCGTGCGCGAATTGAAGAAATTGTTAAAATAAAAAATCACGGATGAACCGTGATTTTTTGTTAGCAAAAACAACTAAGCGAGAGATTTGCCGAGCGTTTTGATGCACTTGGCGCACAAGGTCTTCTTCACCAAGCGGCCCTTTTCTAAAACGGAAACCTTTTGCAAATTGGGTTTGAATTTGCGGTTGGTTGCGCGCTGAGAGAAAGAGCGGCTGTGCCCGAAAGTAGTCGCCTTGCCACAGTGATTACATTTAGCCATTTTGAATCCTTTCCTGACTTTTTACATAAAGAAAAGCGGACGTATCCGCAATTCGGTTTTTCTAAAAGCGCGGTATTTTACCATACAAAGCGCCCATCTTCAAGTAAAATAGGCGCACATCAACTATGAATTTAGACGAGGAAACTATGGGCGAAGACAATACTTCACTCGGCGGAATACATATTTCGCCAAACGCGGTTTCGACAATTGCCTACCACGCAATCTTACAGTCCTATGGGGTGGTGGGGCTGGCGCCAAAAAATCTGGCGGATGGCATTGTTTCCACAATTACCCGCGAACCGGCGCGCGGCATTTCCGTTCAATATCGCGGAGATTTGATTGATATTGAGATTAATATCATCGTCGAATACGGCACGCGGATCAATTCGGTGGCTGAGAGCGTCGCCAACGCCGTGCGCTTCAATGTGGAAAAAGCCCTCGGCTTGCGGATCAATTCCGTCAACGTGCATGTGGCGGGCTTGCGCGTCAGCAATACCGATTAGGAGGCATGAAACCGATGGCGATTGACACTCAGCGCGTTGAAAAACTGCGTAAACGTAAAATTGACGGACTGGCGCTTAAGCGCTTAATAGACGCCGGCTTTACTTGGTTGAGAACCAATAAGGAAAACGTCAACGCATTAAATGTCTTCCCCGTGCCGGATGGCGATACCGGCACAAATATGACGCTAACGCTACAAGCCGCGTGGAACGAGATTAAGGATTTGGGCGTCCGCAATATTGGCGAAATGGCGGCGGCTGTTTCTAAAGGCGCACTCATGGGCGCGCGCGGAAATTCAGGCGTGATTACCAGCCAAATTTTACGCGGCGTTTCGCGCAGTCTGCAAGGCAAAGTAACGCTGGACGTAAACGCGATGATTGACGCCTTTGGCGAAGCAAGAGACACTGCTTATAAAGGCGTGGTCAAGCCGGTGGAGGGGACGATCCTCACCGTCATCAAGGAAGTTGCCATTGCAACCGAAGCGGTTCGCGGGTCCGCGAAAGATGCGATAGAAGTTCTGGAAGTTGCAGTCCAAGCCGCAGATGAAGCGGTCAAAAAAACGCCGGATTTACTTCCCGTCTTAAAACAAGCCGGCGTCGTTGATTCTGGCGGCAAAGGTTTGTTTTTTATTTTGGAAGGCATGTTGCGCCATGTGTATGGCGAATCTTTGGATGCGCCGACGATACAAATTCAACCGATGAACGCAATGAACTTGGAAGGCGCGCTCGAAGAAGTGGAAGAGGGGCAGGATTATGAAGTCGTGGTAGATTTTGTGCCGAATGGCGAATTAGATTTGCAATCTTTTTATGGCAAGCTTGAAGAAATGGGAACTTCGATTCAAGTGGGCGAGGGCGAAGGCATGTACCGTATGCACATCCACGTGCCGCTTGAAAACCGCTATGTGCCGATTGATTACATCATGGGCATTGGCACAATTACTAAAGTGGCGATGGAAAATTTATTGGCGCAGATGGATGATATTCAAAAATCGGCGCAGATTAAATTTAATGCGGTTGAGCCTGGCAATATTGCCGTTGTAGTTGTATCGCCTGGGCAGGGCTTGAGCAAAATTTTTGCCAGCCTCGGCGTGGCAAACGTGGTTTCGGGCGGGCAGAGCATGAATCCATCCACGCAGGATATTTTGAACTCGTTTGAGAATTTGCCGACCGATAAAATCATCATTCTTCCAAATAATAAAAATATTATCCTCGCGGCGAATCAAGCCAAAGAAGTGACCGTGAAAAACGTGCATGTGATTCCGACGCGCACCATCCCGCAGGGACTAGCCGCCATGCTCGCGCTTCAACCGGACGGGGAGTTTGATTCTGTCGCCGAGAAAATGATCAAAGCCTTTGGTAGCGTGAAAACTGGCGAAGTGACCATTGCCACGCGCACGGTTGAAATTGACGGCGTGAGCGTGAAAGACGGTCAGGTGATCGCTTTGTTAGACGGCAAACTTGCTCTCGCCGCCGAATCCGTTGAACAAGGCGTGCTCGATTTGCTCGAAAAAGCGAACGCCGCCGAATGTGAAATTGTGACCTTGTTTTACGGCGAAGAGATGACGCACGCTGAATCTAATCGCATTGCGGATGTAATTCGAGCAACTTACTCCAACCTTGAAATTGAAGTGCAAGAGGGTGGTCAGCCGCATTATCAATTTATTATTTCGATTGAGTAGGTAGATAGGTATTAAAAAAGTGACAGTCCCTTAAAGGCGACTGTCACTTTTTTTGTTTTATAAATTTATTTCCTGCGATAACTTTTTATTAACCCAATTCCGGCTTTGATCAACTCAACGCTTGCTACCACAATCACAAAAATCAAAACAATCGCGACAGACAAGTTGGAAATTCTCAAAAAGCCCTCTACGCCGATTGAAGAAGTATCTGGAATGTTCTCCAAAACTTCATTTGGCACAGTCAGCAGATTAGGCGTTCGCAACATGATAACCGCAAGGACGATTGTGCCAGTTTCCATGACAACTTTTACAATGCGCGTGATAGTATCCCATACGGCTTTGCGAAGCAGGTAAATATCCAGCAAGATTTCGATGATGAAGACTGTATTAATCCACGGCACAAATTGGCGGAAGGTATCTGAGAAAATAGGAATGTTGAATATTCCATTGATGATTGCCAAGCCAATGAAGGTGAAGACAATTTCAAAAATCAAGTCAATCCGTTTGACTGCATCCGGATGAGGTTCTTTGGCGAGCGAGGCTGGGTCCCATTTATCCTCAAAATCTTCTTTGCTGATTGCTAAATCCGGCACGGTTCTTTCGAGGATGGCAAACGTGAGGACGATATATCCAAACGCGGCAACCAGAGTTGAAAATATTTTTGTTATCCAACCTCCGACAATCTCGGTCACAGCGCTGCCCATCAGCGGAGTTTGCGTCGCCAATTGGATAATCATTACGACGGTCAGACCAATGGTTACGCCAAAAAATACAAGCTTTAGTATTTTCAAGAAGATTGGAAAAAGACGCGGACCAATCAAGTATGGATGTGGGTTATAGGTCGTAGCCACTTCATCTGGCGAACCATATTCTTTTAATAACTCAATTTCCATAGCTTCATCCGCAGGTTTGCCAGCTTTTTCTGCGCGTTCTTCCAACATATCTTCTAATGTGGAGCGTAATTCTTTTTCAATATCTTCGCGCCCTTGAAGCGCCAAAAGACGCTTGCCTACTTCGCTTACATAACGGTCAATTAATTTCATTCTTTCTCCTTAAGCTAACATTTTTTTCATCACAGAAACAATGTCAGCCCATTCCTTTTTTAATTTGGGTAGAATCTTTTTTCCTTCGGCGCTGATGATGTAATAACGGCGCGGACGAGCTTCTTCCAACTTCCAAACGGACTCTAACAAGCCTTGCCCTTCCAGACGGCGCAAAAGCGGATACAGCGTTCCTTGGTCAACTTCCAACCCTTGATCGGAGAGTTGCTTCAATAGGGAATAGCCATATTGCTCGGCGCTTAATTGACTGAGCGCCGCGAGTACGATCACGCCGCGCCTCAATTCAAGGACAACATTTTCTAACGATTCGGTGTTTGCCATATCTCAACCTTTGTCGCATGATACTGTATATTACACAGTATGTCAAGGGGCGAATATCCTGTCATTGCGAGCCACGCTCTTGCTCTTCGTGGCGAAGCAATCTCCCACATAATCATGGGATTGCTTCGACCCTTCGGGTCTCGCAATGACGGGATGGTGTGTTAAACTCTTCCCATGAAAATCGGCGTCGTCACCGACTCCACTTCGGATTTACCTCAATATTTAATTGAGCGGCATGATATTCAGGTTGTGCCGTCTATTTTGATTTTGGAGGGGAAAGAATATGCCGATGGAATCGGAATCAGCCGCGAGGATTTTTATAACCGTTTGCCGGCGCTTCAAGGCAAGGCGACAACTGCCGCGCCTTCGATCGGCGATTTCCTAACGCCTTATCAGACGCTCTTCTCACAAGGCTGTGACCAGATCATCTCAATTCATGCCGCCGGGCAATTAAGCGCGATTATCAATTCGGCGCGGCAAGCGGCGAAAGAATTTGGCGATAGAGTCACCGTCATTGATAGCGGTTCGCTTTCGATGGGGCTTGGTTTTCAGGCCTTGGCGGCTGTTGAAGAAGCCGAATCAGGCTTAGGGTCGGCGCTTGAGGCGCTTGAGTCCACGAAGAAGAGATTGAAAGTCTATGCCGCGTTAGATACGCTGGAATATCTCAAACGCAGTGGGCGCGTGCCCGGCTTAGTTGCAAGCGTGGGCGGACTGCTTTCGATCAAGCCGATTATTGAAATCAAGGACGGGGAAGTGAAACCTGTGGGCGTGGCGCGGACAACCAAACAAAACGATGAACGGATTTTGAATCTTTTGCTGGAGGTTGGCGAAATGGAACGCCTCGCCATTTTGCATACCAACGCCGAAGCCCGCGCCAAGAAATTGTTGAGCGAATTAATGAGCCGCGCGAGAAGAAGCGTGCCGCGTGAAATTTTGTTTGTGAATGTGACTGCCGTGATTGGGACGCATTTAGGACCTAATGCCATTGGCTTTGCGGCGGTGAAAAAATAATCGTCTCGCGTTCTGTATCTCTTATGCGCCATGATAAAATCAGATATTATGCAACCATCCTTAGAGAAACTTCGTAAATTTTTTCGCCTAGAACATGAGAACAAATACCAAAACACCGCCATCATTGGCGGGCTTGCCAAAATGTTGGATTATTGGGAAGGGGAAGCCCGCGCTGACGCCGTCGCTGAAGAAGTGATTCAAGCCGTTGTGGCGCGTTTGCGCTCGTATGAGAAACTCAGCCCAGAGGGCCGCGCTGAATCGCTAAAAGGATTATGGAAACGGATTGGCGAAACGTACCCAGAAGCCAATCAAAAACCCCAGCCGGCGCCGCATCACGCCGCGCCCAAGCCTGCTCCTAGCGCTCAGGCAGAATCCACGCCGCGGCAAACCCAACCTCCGCAACAGCGCCAACCCAAAAGTAGACCAACGCCCGCTCCACGCGCCGAAACTACGGCTGGCGCAAAACACAGCCAAACCCCGGCGGCTTTGAACGCTAAACTAACCGTGCTTCAAGGCGTGGGACCAAAAAACGCCGAATCCCTTGAAAAATTGGGAATGCAAACCCTCGGCGATATGCTCTATTATTTCCCGCGCCGTTACGAAGATTACAGCGAACTAAAACCTATCAATGCGTTGATGTATAACGATGTGGTGACGGTCTTGGGAAATATCACCAGCGTGCATAATCGCCCGATTCGCGGCGGCAAGGCTTCGATGATCGAGGCGATCATCAGCGATGGCACAGGCTCTTTGCGGATTTCGTTCTTCAACCAGCCGTGGTTGATGAATCGTATGAAATCCGGCGATTCAATTTCCGTCTCTGGAAAGATTGAGCAATATTTGGGGCGGCTAATAATGAATAACCCGGATTGGGAAACGGTGGATGTGGACAGCCTGCATACCAATCGCATCGTCCCCATTTATGCGCTCACCGAACGCATCACTCAAAAGTGGCTTCGCGGACAAATGAATCAAGTCGTTTCATTTTGGGCGCCCGCCGTGGTGGACGCTTTGCCCGAGAGCATAAAACTTTCTGCGCGTTTGGTCTCTTTGAGCGAAGCGTTACTGCAGGCGCATTTCCCTAACTCACAAGATAGATTGAAGGGCGCGCGCGAAAGACTCGCCTTTGACGAAATTTTTTATCTGCAAATGGGAGCGTTGCGTCAGCGGCGGGATTGGCAAGCTGTGGAAGCTCGGCGCTTCAATGTGACCGATGAGTGGGTCGCTGGACGTTTGGCAAATCTGCCCTTTAGCCTGACCGCCGCTCAAGAGAAAGTTTTCGGCGAGCTTCGTCAGGATTTAGATTCAGGCAAGCCAATGAACCGCTTGGTGCAGGGCGATGTCGGCTCGGGTAAAACAGTTGTCGCCGCATTGGGCGCAAGTATTGTAGTCGCCGGCGGGGCGCAAGCCGCCATTATGGCGCCGACGGCAATTTTGGCAGAACAGCATTATCGCAACCTCGTGAAGTTGTTAGGCGGTTTTCTGCAAGAGAGTGAAATTAAGCTCCTCGTTGGCGATACAAGTTCGAGCGAGAAAGAAGCGATCAAGACCGGCTTGGCAGACGGTTCCGTCAAATTAGTCATCGGTACGCACGCAATCATTGAGCCGGATGTCCAATTCAAAGATTTGCAATTTGTGACGATTGACGAGCAACATCGTTTTGGCGTGGAACAACGCGCCGAATTACGCAGTAAAGGCACGAACCCGCATTTGTTGGTGATGACCGCCACGCCAATTCCGCGCTCGTTAGCTTTGACCGTGTTTGGCGATTTGGATATTTCAGTTATTGATATGATGCCCGCCGGACGGCAACCGATCAATACGTTTGCGCTTCGTCCGCAGGAACGCGAACGCGCCTTCACTTTGGTTCGCAGTCAAATCAAAGACGGTAAGCAGGCGTTTATCGTTTATCCATTGATTGACGAAAGCGAGAAGTTGGATGCGCGCGCCGCGGTGGATGATTTTGAAATTTTATCGAAGGAAGTCTTTCCAGATTTGAAACTTGCCTTACTGCATGGCAGAATGAAACCGGCTGAAAAAGACGCAGTGATGACAAAATTCCGCGATAAGGAATTTGATATTCTGGTCTCTACGACTGTGATTGAAGTGGGCGTGGATGTTCCCAACGCTACGGTGATGTTGATTGAAGGGGCAGACCGCTTTGGCTTGGCGCAACTTCATCAATTGCGCGGGCGCGTGGGGCGCGGCGCAGATCAAGCCTACTGTCTATTAATCCCAACCCGCGAAGACGCAACTGAAAGTGAACGCCTACAAGCCTTGGCGCGAACAAACAGCGGTTTTGAATTAGCCGACTTGGATTTGAAGTTGCGCGGTCCCGGCGAGTTTTTAGGAACGCGCCAGACTGGCTTCGCTTCTACTTTGAAAATGGCGAGCATTACCGACGTGAAGTTGATTGAGAAAGCCCGCGAACAAGCGCAGGCTTTATTTGCCAAAGACCCTGAATTGCAAATGCCCGAACACGCTCTGTTGGCTGAAGCCTTTGAAAGATTTTGGAACGGAACGAAGAGCGATATTAGTTAATTAGTTCGCTAGTTATCTGGTTGACTTGTTGCCAAAGCAAAACTAGATAACTAGAAAACTAGCAAACGAGCAAACTAGAAAACTAGAAAACTAGGAAACCAAATATGGTTAGAGCTTTATTCCCCGGAACATTTGACCCAATTCATTATGGGCATATAGATATTGCCAAGCGCGCCTCGAAACTTTTTGACGAAGTAGTTATGGCGGTTTACGATAAGCCGTTGAAAACGCTGACCTTTTCCCCCGAAGAACGCATGTCTTTGGTGCAGATCGCATTTGAGCATAATCCTAAAATCAAAGTGACTGGTTACAGCGGGCTGACGATTGATTTTGCGCGTAAAATTGACGCGCAAGTGATTGTGCGCGGGTTGCGCGTTTTCTCGGATTTTGAATTTGAGTTCCGCATGGCTTTGGCGAATCAGCGTTTGGTCAAAGATGCGGTTGAAACTGTGGCGTTGATCACCGCCGAGCAACATACTTTTCTTTCATCTACTACGGTGCGCGAAATTGCCATGTTGAACGGCGATGTCTCGAGCATGGTGCCGCCGCATGTCGAAAAAGCGCTGAAAGCCAGAGTCGCTCAACTGGGCGGACCCACTCCGCCGAACGCCTTGCGCGATTAAAACTGGTCAAAAGATGGATGAAAGCACGCAAGGATTCTTCAATTCATGCGCGACTAATCTGTGCTAGAATTGGACTTATCAAAGGAAGCTTGTTACGAGTCGCTTATGGACATCTTGCAGTTGATTGACCGCTTAGAAGAATTATTTAACGACGCGAAAGCCGTGCCTTTCACGCACAATGTGATTGTGGATGAAGATCGCATGTTGGAGTTGATTGACCAGATGCGTATTGCCATCCCCGAAGAGGTGAAAAAAGCGCAACAGGTTGTCGCTCAACGTGACCGCGTGATGGCGCAAGCGCAGGAAGAGGCAAATCGTACTTTGCAGTTGGCGCGCGATAAAGCCGATCAATACGTTCAAAAAGACGTGATTGTACAGGAAGCCCAACGTCGTGCCGAACAAATTATCAGTCAGGCGCGCGGCGAAGCGGAAGCTACCCGCGCAGAAGCGGATAACTACGTTGTGGATACTTTGATGCAGTTGCAAGATCAAATCGCCAAGTTGAGCAATCAAGTTAGCAATGGGGTGCGGATGGTGCAAGAAGATCAGATGCGCAAGTCCGGCGCGAGCGTTTCGGAGAGCGCTGAAAAATAAACGAATAACTAAAAACGCCGATGAACTCGGCGTTTTTTTGTCGTAAATATTAATTACTTACCTTGCGCACAGCGAGGCAATCTAAAAATTGCGGCGCTGAAACTGCGTAACAGCAGTTAATTAGACCTCTTGCAAAAGTCCATTGTAGGTCAGGCTATGTACTCAGATATGAGTATTTAGCCTGATGTTCTTCTGAAATTTTGCACATGGCGGGTTGGAAACCCGCCCTACGAATACTTATGCAAGAGATCAATTATTGAATTCAAAAGTAGGCATTCCGGTTACTTTGGTTTCCACCTTGAATAGCCCGCCGGAGAGGGGATATTGATTCAATTCCGCCGGGGTCATGCCCTTGCGCGCAGAAGTTACGTATAACTCGTTCATATTTTTTCCGCCAAAGACCGGACATGAACTTTGCAACGCGGGTATAGAAACATGCTCCAACAAGGTAGCAGTATTTGGATTCCATTTTGTGACGCGCGCGCCGCCCCACATCGCCACCCAGAGATTGCCGTCTGTGTCGGAGGTCATGCCGTCGGGCCAGCCCGGCGTATTGCCCAATTGAATAGCGGTCCGCGGGTTGGCAATTTGACCGGAACTTAAATCATAATCATAGGCTTGAATGATGCGCGTGGGCGTATCAATGTAATAGAGCGTTTTATAGTCTGGGCTCCAAGCCAAGCCGTTGGAGATGCTTACTCCCTGAATGAGCGCAGTCGCTTGCCGACCGTTGTATGAATAGAGCGCGCCGCTGGCTTCTTTTTCATTGTTATCCATTGTTCCGGCAAGGAGTCGTCCGGCAGGGTCGCATTTGCCGTCGTTCATGCGGTTGGTAGGTAGTTCGGCGGTGAGGGTGGCGAGCAGAGTCTCTTGTCCAGTAGCTGGATCGAGGTCCGCGAAGCTGAAGCGCTTGCCGATTAAAAGATGACCGTTTTTACATGGGGCGACGAAGCCAACCCATTCGTCTAATTCGGCAAGCAAGTCTGCTCCGGCGTAAATTTTTTTGCCGAAGATATCCACCCAATATAGGGTTTGAGTTTTTGCGTCCCAAGCCGCGCCTTCGCCTAAATTGGCTTTTGCGTCATAAATTAAGTGTGCCTGCATAGGTTAAAACCAATCGCGTTTATAGAATATGAAAGTGGCAATTGCGGTGAGCGCCAGCGATAAGCCGATGACGTTGAGAAAAGCCAGCGGATGTTCCGCGCCCGGCAGAGCCACGTTCATCCCATAAAAAGATGCGACGATGGCTGGCATGTTGAGGATGATGGTGAGCGCGGCGAGGGCTTTCATCACGGCGTTGAGGTTGTTTGAAATGATTGAAGCGAAGGCGTCCATCATGCCGGAAAGGATTTCAGTGGCGATGCTGGTCATCTGGATGGCTTGCTGATTTTCAGTTAGCACGTCTTCGAGCAAGTCTTGATCTTCTTCGTAATAATTGAAAATTTGCGTGCGTTGCACGCGCTCCATCATCACTTCGTTGGAGCGGAGGGCAGTGGCAAAATAGGTGAGGCTTTTTTGATACTTCAGCAGTTCGAGCACTTCGCGATTGCGCGTGGATTTTTGTAATTGATCCTCTACTTTTTCGGTGGCGCGGTTAATTTCGCGTAAGAGATGCAAATAGCGCGCGGCGGTTTCAAGAAAAATATACAGCGCTAGCCGATAGCGCTTGCCGGTTTTTAAGCGCCGATGCTTGCCGTTGGTTAAGGCTTTGAAGATGTCGCTTTCAGTGCGGCACAGGGTGAGAATGCGATTGCCCAAGATCATAATCCCCAACGGCACGGTGGTGTAGGGAATGTCGCTTTCAGGCTGATGGATAGGAATGCGCACAAGGATGAAAGTATAATCTTCGTCGCGTTCCATGCGCGCCATTTCGTCTTGATCTAAAGCATAGTTGATGTAATCCATTTCCATCCCCCACGCGACTAATTTTTCAATTTCATCTGTCGTTGGGTTCGCTACATTGACCCAAGCTCCGTTGGCGATATTTTCGATTTTTTCCAACCCTTGTTCGGTCGTTTTATAGATGGTCAACATAGGCGTTTCTCCTTGCGCGAGGTCAGCCGCGCAAGGCGAGCCGCCATTACGCGATCATAATGAATAACTTGCCCAAACTGGGCGGGTTATTATCCGAACTGTCTAAAGCGCTTTCATTTTTGCGGTACATAAGCTTTCCTGATTTTACGCCGGAGCGTTGAATTACACAACTGTTTTACAGAGAGAATTAGTTCTAAGAGAATTATTTCCATTTCCTTCTAAAAATCAGCGGCAGAGTAACGATCAGCAAAATGACTACGCCCATAATGAAAATGCCGGTCGTTGAGCCAACTTCGGAAAGGTCCGTAAAAGTTTGCGGTAATACAGCCTTGCTTTGCAGTGCCAAGCCGATAGCCGGCTCGGCGGCTTGGACGAAAGACGCCGCCACAAAGACTGAGGCTAATATTAAAATGAATAAGATTGACATGAGAAGAAGATTATTTTTCATAGGCTTATGAAGATTTTATCACGCGGGTTTCAGATATTTATAAACCCGTGTGTACTTTTCTGCACTTTTGCTGTATAATGCCACAGTTATTCGCCAGTAGGGCTGGGCAAATAACTTTTTATTTGGAGAATCTTTTACTGATGGAGATAATGACGATGGCCTTGCCCTGTTTTTGCATCCTAACTGTGTTTAGGTTGGGCTTCGCGCATACCGCTTTCTCCGCTTCAAGATTCGCCTCTCGCCATATTGCAAGAAAACCTATTTCGTAATTTAGCAAGCGCCGCCGTATTTTACGGCGGTGTGACGCTTAAAGTTCACTTTAGGAGTTTCCATGATCAAAAGACTTTTTGACTGGCTGAAACAGCCGCTCGGTCTGATTGCGGTAGGGATCGTCTTTTTGGCAGTGTTTAGCGTTGCCGTGTACGGACTATCTTTGACGCAGAAAGCGCCCGACCAGCCGATTCAATTCCCGCATAATAAGCACGTTGGCTTCGGAATTCAATGTTTATATTGTCACCCCGGCGCCTCCAAGGGACCGAATGCCGGATTGCCCTCCCAAGCCAAATGCTGGGCTTGTCATAATCAAATTGCCAGAACCCAAACCAGCGAATTGCTGGCTCCTTTGAAAAATGCCGTTGAAAGCGGCACGCCTATTCAATGGGTGCCGGTGGCGCAAGTTCCGGATTTTGTTCAATTTAACCATCGCGCGCATATCGCGGCGGGTAAGAACTGCGAAGATTGTCACGGCGATATGACCAAAGTCACCGTCGCTGAAAATCCGCAGGTTTTCAATATGGGTTTTTGTCTCGATTGCCATGTCAAAACTGCAGGCGAAGATAAAGTTTTATTAAATAAACTTGCAGATTGCGGCACGTGCCATTATTAAACCGGGTGAGAGGATTCTAAAATGAGCAAAAATTTTTCCCGGCGTGATTTTCTAAAACTGGCTGGCGTGGGCGCTACTACCACCGCAATCCTCACGGGTTGTGGTCCTGCTTCTCGCTATGTAAAGCGCGAGCCTTACATGCAGATGCCCGAATACACCTACAACGGTCAGAGCACTTATTACGCCACTACATGCCGCGAATGCGCGGCTGGATGCGGGCTTGTCGTCCGCACAATGCAAGGTCGTGCTATTAAGACCGAAGGCAACGCGAACCATCCGCTAAATCTCGGCAAAACCTGCGCTCGCGGACAAGCCACTTTGCACGGTTTGTACAACCCTAATCGCGTGCGTGGACCGATCAAACATACGCGCGGCGAAAGATTGTACGCTTTTGATGAAGACCCATTCAATGGCGATTTTCCAGATGTTGCCGCCAACCTGAGTTGGGATGATGCGACTCAAGTTATTGCCGATGCCTTGACGAAATACAAACCGAATGAAATTGCTTTCCTCATGGGCGCGGCTCCGGATCATCTCTTTGATTTTGTGACCGACTTTACCTCCGCGACTGGTCTCAACGCTCCAATCCGTTTCGGCGCTTTGAGCATGTTTGAAGCCCGCGCCACCTTGAGCAAAGCCGCCGAAAACTTGTTTGGCGAAACCGGCTTGCCTTTCTTTGATATTGGCGGCGCAGAGATTGTTTTATCGTTTGGCGCTAACTTCCTCGAGACGTGGCTTTCGCCGCTTCCTTACACCCGCGGCTTTACCGGCTTACGCGAAGGCAAAACCAAGCAACGCGGCTACTTCGTCCAATTTGAGTCGCGCATGTCTCAGACGGGCGGCAAAGCGGATGAGTGGATTCCAATCCGCCCGGGGACTGAAGCGCTGGTCGCTTTGGCTCTTGGTCGCTTGGCGTTTGAACGTCGCGGCGGAGCCCTGCCGCGCGCATTTGCGGACGTCAACCCTAAAGAAGCCGCTGAAAAAGCCGGCGTTGAGTTTGAAACGCTCGAAAGATTGGCTGTCCTCTTTGCGGATAAAGCTGGCGCGCTCGCCATCCCCGGCGGTGCGGCTTTAGGTCAGAGCAATGGTTTGGAAGTTGCCGAAGCCGTTCTCGCTTTGAACGCTATCCCCGATAATTTTGGCAAACGCGGCGGCGTATACCTCTCCGCGCTTGCGCCAACTGAAACTGAATATCATCGCCCCGCCTCTCCCAAAGAGATGGAAGAATTCACGGCAAAACTCGCCTCTGGCGAAATCAAAGCCTTGTTCGTGCATGGTGTGAACCCGCTCTTTGAACTGCCCAAAGCCTTGAATTTCAAAGCCGCCTTAGATAAAGTGGAACAAGTAATTTCCTTTGCGACCTTCCCCGACGAAACTGCGGTTGAAGCGGACTATATTTTCCCCGATCATCATGGTTTGGAATCTTGGGGCTATCAGCGCGTTTTCACTGGTTCTGCCCAAGCGATTCTTTCTGGCGCTCAACCGGTTGTCTCTCCTTTTTATGACACCCGCGCTACGGTTGATCTACTGCTCGCCGCGGCGCAATTGGTGGGCGGGAAGTTCGCCGGCGCCGTGCCGTTCAAAGATGAAGTTGAATTCATACAGAGCAAGACCGCTCCATTGAAGAATGAAGCGAACGGCTTCTTCTCGGCAGTGGACCTCCCAACTTTCAACGCTTCTTTCCAACAATATGGCGGTTGGTGGAAGACTGAAAGCGCTTTTGGAGCGCCCAACACGGAAGACGTTTTGAATCGAGATTTTGACGGCGCTGAGCCTGAGTTCAACGGCGAAGGCGAGTTTTATCTCGTGCCGTTTGTTTCGCCAACTTTAGCGGAAGCCGGCGCGAACAAGCCCTGGCTTCAGGAATTAGCCGACCCCACTACAACCGTCATGTGGAGTACTTGGGTCGAGATCAATCCCGAAACCGCCGAAGAATTGCATATTGATAATGAAGACGTTGTCAAAATTATCAGCGAGTTTGGCGCAGTAGAAGCCGCCGTTTACAAATACCCAGCTATTCGACCAGATACGATTGCCATGCCTTTCGGTCAAGGTCACACAGCCTATGGTCGTTATGCAGAAGGGCGCGGCGCAAACCCCGCAGATTTATTCTCTGCGGAATATAACCAAGCCGGCGATATCTTGTTTGGCGGACTAAAAGTCAAAATTGAAAAAACCGGCAAGAAACTTGCCATTCCGCGCCTTGAAAGTATGATGGGCGTCTATGGCGAAGGACTCGGTGAGGAATAATTATGGCTACAGTAACCGATTTAAATATCTCTGAAGTTAAGCTCAGCGAAGAATATGTGGGCAAGTGGGGCATGTTCATCAATCAGGACGTTTGCACCGGCTGTCAGGCTTGCGTTGCGGCGTGTTCGATGGAAAACAACATCGCCTTTGTAGGACCGGAAGACGCGGGCTATGGCCGCACCATGAACTGGATTCGCATTGAACGTTTTTGGGATGGCGAATATCCAGAAATCAAGATGACCTCGCGCCAGCCGATGATGTGTCAGCAATGCGGTCACGCGCCTTGTGAGCCAGTCTGCCCGGCATTTGCTACCGTTCATTCGCAAGCCCAACAACTGAATCTGCAGGTTTACAACCGGTGCGTTGGCACGCGCTATTGCGCGAACAACTGCCCGTATCAAGTCCGTTCTTTCAACTGGCGCGATTACAAACGCCCGGAACCTTTGCCCAATCAATTCAATCCGGATGTAACTGTGCGTCAGCGCGGCGTAATGGAAAAATGCACCTTCTGTATTCAACGCATTCATCAGGCGGAAGATAAAGCCCGTTCTGAGGGTCGTGAAGTTGCGGACGGCGAATTTACCACCGCCTGCGCGCAAGTTTGCCCGGCGGATGCAATCACCTTTGGCCGCGTGGACAATCCAGAAAGCCTCGTTTCCCAACTGACCAAGCAATATGAAGGCTTAAAGCACCTTCCAGAACTTGGCACACTTTCAAACGTTAGCTACTTCAAGGGAGGCTAACCATGGCAGAAAAAAATAAATCGCAAGCCGCGCACGCCCATGACGACCAGCACACGCAGGAGCATTTTCGTGAAAAACACCTAATGCTTGATCCGCTTCCCCGCGGACAAATGAACGACATGGTGATGGAAGCCATGACCAGCAAGCCAACCTGGAAATACTGGCTGACCGTAATCATCCTCGGCTCTATCGTCCTGTATGGCTTGGGCTACTCATGGTATCGGTTGATTGTAGAAGGTCTCGGTATCGCTGGCGTAAACCGCCCGTCTTATTGGGGTATTTTCCTCGTCAACACCGTGTTTTGGATCGGCATTAGTCACGCTGGCACGTTCATCTCCGCGATCTTGCGCGTCTTTAAAGCTGAATTTCGCCGCCCCTTCACGCGCATCGCAGAATTGATGACCACCTTTGGCTTGGTACAGGCTGGTTTCAGCATCTTCATGCACATGGGGCGCGCATGGTTGTCTTACTGGCTTATGCCGTATCCGAATGAACGCCTGCTCTGGCCCAACTTCCATTCGCCGCTTTCATGGGACTTGTTAGCCATTACAACCTATTTACTTTCGTCCACGATGTATCTCTTCCTGCCGCTCATTCCCGATCTGGCGATGGCGCGCGATAAATCCACTGGCTGGCGAAAAACCTTCTACAGAATTCTGGCGATCGGTTTCCGCGGCACAGAAGGCGAATGGACGCATTTGCGCCACGCCATGAACATCTTTGCGTACGCGATCATCCCGGTCATGTTCTCGGTTCACACCATCGTATCTTGGGATTTCGCCGCCGCAACCCGCCCAGGCTGGAATTCCACCATTTATGGTCCATACTTTATCATCGGCGCGTTACACTCCGGTATGGGCGCCGCCGCTGTAGTTTTAGCGGTTGTGCGCGGCACAATGAAAAATATGACCTACTTCATTCGCGGCGAACACTTTGACGCGATTGGCAAGCTCATGCTCATCATCTCGATGGGTTGGGCGTATTTCTATTTCAATGATTACATCGTTCAATGGTATGGCGGCGACAAATGGACCAAAGCCTTACTTCACTTCCACGAAGCCGGCCCGCTTGGGTGGATGTGGCTCTCCATGCTCATTGTCAATATTGCCATTCCGTGGGCAGTGTTATGGAATTCCAAATGGCGTTCAAACCCATGGATCATTTCCATCGTCGGCATCCTCATCAATGTGGGTATGTGGTTTGAGCGCTACTTGATCGTCCCCGTCTCGCTCTCCATTAACCGTATGCCCTTCACTTGGCGCTTATACATTCCCGCTGTTGAAGTTTATTTGAGTTTAGGCACGCTCGCCTTGTTTATCTTGTTCTATGTAATTGCTTCTAAATTGATTCCATTCATTCCGGTTTGGGAAGTGCAAGAGGGTCAATTGGCTCATAAACTTTCCAAGTTTGGACGCGAGACCGTTGTGACGGTTAGCGAATTGGAATAGGAGGATTAAATGACTGAGACAGTTAATTTACTAGCGGTCTTCCCGGACCTCGAACCTGCTTCAGACGCCGTCGAGCAACTTCGCACCCTTGGCGTTACCGACGATCACATGAATGTCATCTCAGGCGTGCCAGTCACCGAGCCAATGTTAGGCCGCCCCCACGCTTGGACGAACGTCCCGCGCATCGCTTTAGGCGGCGCCGTGCTTGGGATGTCTGGCGCGTTCTTCTTGATTTTTATCGTGCCTTATTTGTACCCATACCCAATTCAGGTAGGCCCGCAAGCTTATGTGCCGGGTCCGCCCAGTTTCGTCATCTTATTTGAAATTACCATGCTTGGCACCTTGCTTTCCACTTTTCTTGGCGTTTGGCTTGAAAGCTTCTTCCCGAACTACCGCCGCTTGCCATACGTGCCGGAAATTAGCGATGGCAAAATTGTGGTTTTCTTCACCTGCCCCGAAGCCAGCCAAGATAAATTTACCAAGACCATGACCGCCCTCGGCGCGGAAAAAGTCACGATCGCGGAGGCGCGACAACTATGAGATTATTCAAACAATTACTAGGCGTTTTTACCGCTTTGGCTATTTTGATTGGCGTCTTGATGATCTTCTCTTTTGACGTCATTAAATTTGATTGGGTGAGTTTCATGGAAATTCAACCGTCTTATGCCAATCAGGAATTTGACCCAAATACGGGCGAAGGACCACTGCCTGTGCCGGCGCGCTCTATTCCAGTTGAAGGCGCCGCATACATCCCCGGAGCGGGCGAACCCGCCAATCCTATCCCAGCCGACGCCACCTCTGTTGCGCGTGGCGCGGAACTCTTTGCGATTAACTGTGTGATGTGTCACGGAGAAACGGGTCAAGGCAACGGCACGATTTCCGCCTTCCTCGTCAAAAAGAAACCCGCCGATCTCACCAGCGAGTTGGTTCAAAGCCGAAGCGATGGCGCTTTATTCCTCACCATCACAAATGGCATTTGGAATCCGAATAACACGCTTTTCCCAGACGTTGAATTTTCAGGTCAAATGCCGCCACTCAACGAAAACTTGACTGTCCGCGAGCGTTGGGATGTGGTCAATTTCTTGCGCACGCTTAAAGCGGCGCCACAACAGTAGGGAGCCGCTCCATGAAAGATGATGTTCGAAAATATATATATGTGACGATCCTCGCCTTCCTCGTCGTTGTGGGAGGGTGGGTTATCTTCCTGTTCCTAAATGCCTGCGATTTTACGTTCACTTGTAAGCGCGGCGCGCTGTTGATTGAGCGCACGCCTGTACCGTCGTTAATTCCGGCGACCATGCCCGCGGCGACTCAGCCTAGCGATCTTGGTCAAGCGCCTGCTTCCGAGCATTGCCGCGTTCGGGCTGTGGATTTTGTAGGGGCATGGGTAAATGCTGGGGCATCGGAGGAAGAGCCGTTTCAATTTACCGATATAAATGGACAAACTTGTTCGGCTAGTTATGTAGAAATTAACCAATTATTCACTCAATCTAATTATTGGTATTCTGGCTCGCTGGCTTGCTCCTCATGTCATTCTGCGGATGTCGCCGTTTCTCCCGCGCAACTTGACTTAAGCAGTTATGCGGGCGTTTTGGCTGGTTCACGCCGCGAAAGCGCCGACGTGAAAGGCACGGATATTTTAGGCAAAGGCAATTGGGCTAATTCGGTCTTGTATAAATATGTTTCCGCTAATCAAGCGGATATTCCGGGTCATAACAACTTGATTACCGACGCATTGATTTATATTGGAAACCCTTTAGCCACGCCAGCGCCGACCAGCGCGCCAACCGCGACGGAAATTGTCCCCACGCCGACTCCGTGAGAATTTAATCTAGTAAAAATGAAAACATCCCGTAAGGGATGTTTTTGTATACAGAGAATTATGTCCCTAAATCAAAATGAAATAACAGTTCGCCCAGCTAATGTAGAAGATATTCCTGCGCTGGCTGATTTACTGGTGCAACTTTATGCGGCAGAATTGCCGGGCGCGCTAACCGCGCCTTTTGCTCAGCAAAGCCGCCTATTGCAATTTACGCTGGAAGCGCAACCGGCGCAGGCGCTTCAAAACCGCTTTGTTTTGTGTGATGCAAGGGATCAAATCCTTGCCAGCGGAATGATTCAGTTTCCTACGCTTCCTAAATTTGATCGCGCGCCCGCTGGAACGATTTCCGCGGCGACTAAAATCCTTGGCTATCGCGGTCTTGGACAGTTGCTCTTAACCGTAGCGCGTAGCCAAATTGGAGTTTATTCTCAAGCCCAAGCGGATACGGCGTTTCTGCACAGCATTGTCGTTGATCTCCAACAGCGTGGGCGTGGTTTGGGACGCTCTATGCTCAATTTTCTAGAGAAGTTTGCCGCGAAACAAGGCTATCAATGGGCGGCGTTACAGGTATTATCTGGAAATAAGGCGGCGTATCAACTTTATGCACATAGCGGGTATGAAGAAATCTGGCGCGCGCCGCGCTGGATTGCGTTTTTGAGCTGGTCAAGTTGTGTGATGCGAAAAGCCTTGAAAAACGAGTAGGCTGAATCTAAAAAACGTCTCAGTCCAGACTGAGACGTTTTCAGCGGAGCGGGCGGGATTCGAATGTCATCCTCTCAATGAGGGCGCGCGAACCTGAAATAAAAAATACTCCCCAAGCGGAGAGCATTTCAGCGGAGCGGGCGGGATTCGAATGTCATCTCCTCAATGGAGGCGCGCGAACCTAAAACAAAAACGCCTCACTAGGGCGAGACGTTTTCAGCGGAGAGGGCAGGATTCGAATGTCATCCTCTCAATGAGGGCGCGCGAAGCTAAAATCAAAACGCCCCGATGATTTTCGAGGCGCTTCAGCGGAGAGGGCGGGATTCGAATATCATCTCCTCAATGGAGGCGCGCGAAGCTAAAATCAAAACGCCCCGATGATTTTCGAGGCGCTTCAGCGGAGAGGGCGGGATTCGAATATCATCTCCTCAATGGAGGCGCGCGAAGCTAAAATCAAAACGCCCCGATGATTTTCGAGGCGCTTCAGCGGAGCGGGCGGGATTCGAATGTCATCCTCTCAATGAGGGCGCGCGAACCTGAAACAAAAACGCCTCACTAGGGCGAGACGTTTTCAGCGGAGAGGGCGGGATTCGAACCCGCGAACCTTTTGGGTTACACGCTTTCCAAGCGTGCGCACTAGGCCAACTATGCGACCTCTCCATTGCGATCAGAGCGGGCGAATTGTACCACATGTTTTACGGTGGCAATAGCAGAGCTTCATCCGCGTAAAATATTCGATAAGACTCTAAGCTGGGGCTAGTTTCAAAACCTCCGCAAAATTGATAATACTCCCCACTTTTTAGAACATCTTCAGTTTTGAATGCCACTAATACCTTTTGATTTGTATTAAGGTCTAGCGTAAGAAATATAGTTAACGGCGCCTGAAGCGATTCTGCCCAATCTATTATATTCTCATCTGCCAATGAATGTGCATTTTCTTTAAATTGACCAATATGAAAATTTGGCATCCAATCAAGAAATGATAAATTTTGTTTCTTGATATTGATATATGTACCATCATTGAACTGAGACATTATGAAGTCTGAATTATTAAATGTGCAGGCAACGGGTTGTAGTTTTACAGGTTGAGACTTCCATTTGATAATTATTGGTCCTATTAAAGTGATGGCAAGTAAACCTACGCTAAACATTAAGGCGCTTGAATAAGGGAATTTCACTTCTTCTTTATTCATAAAAAACTTTGTTTTTAACTGCTGAAAGATAAAATTAAGTCCCAAAGCAGGCGTTGCTCCCAATATGATAATACTCGCCGCGTAAGGACGCATACGATATGCGTCTGTTGGCGGTAGAAACGGGACTGAAATAAAAACGCCAAGCAATGAAACCATAATCAGGCTTTTTATCGAGTCGCTTTTATCTCTGCTCCATGAATATATACCCATAATGGAAAGTAGATACAACGCCCAACGGGCAATAACATTAATTATCCAATTTTCTCCGCTAACATAAGCATAAATGTTATACCAGGAATCTGAGAAAAGCATTTTCCAGTTAAAAAGCGCTCCTTGTAGCGTTAACCACGGTTTTGTGAGAATGAGTTCAAATGCTAATTCATAGATTCTCTTTGTTTTCTCAGGCTCCTGAATTGACAACACTTCTGGGTGTACGTCAAATATATACGCCCAAGAATTTCCTCCAGATGCTAAACCGTAAAATGTGTATGAGAAATTAGCAAACGGTATCCCGGAAGGAACTGCAATCATACGTGTAATTATTAGGTTTGAGGCAAACCCTATCACGATCGCGCCTAAAGCTAAAACAACGAATTTCCAATTAATTTTGTTGTTGCCTCTGAATAACCACCCTGTCCATAGAACTAGTAAAGGAAGCATAAAAAAAGCGCCTGCTCTCGCATTTAGAGCAATTGTAGTTACAAATAGCCCAGCCAGTATATAAAAAATACTTTTACTTGAAGCGCCTTGCCATAGAAGAGTAAAACCTAATACCCCTAATGCTACGCCGAGATTCTCACTCATACTAACGCCGCTATGCGCTCGAAAAAATAGAAATAAAATAATAAGTATTAAAGTGGCCATTTCTGGACCGTGCGTCCTTTGGATTTCTCTTGCGGCAAAGTAGCATGAAAAGCCAACGATGGCTGTAAGAATTGCAAGAGATGTCATCAGATTGCGCCCTGTCCATGAAAGCAAAACAGCTAAAAGCCCAGGAAAGAGCGGACGGCGGGCAGAGAAAATCGAAAAATCAGAGCCGTTTAATAATCCTAGAGCGTCAATATAATAGGACTCTGCATCATACAATGGAATAACTCCATTAAGCACAGTGCTTTGAGTTTGTCCAGATGCCCATAACCCTGCAAGCGGCATGGCGAAAAGGGACGTGACAAATGCCATGCTTACTATATTTCCTAGATGGCCGGGGATGCGGAAAGTGAGATAAATTAAAATAGTAACGATAGGAATTATCATTCCAAAACCGCTACGAAGAGTCATACTTAAAGCGCGTAAAGAATTAGGAGAATGATTAATAATGATTATGTTGAAAAGAAAAATGGAAATTGCAAAAGATATAGTTTGTAATATGAGATAAGTTGCTGTATGGTTGTATTTTATTTTCATGATTTTGTGATTATACCTTTTGCGCTATTAATAAGGTTGTAAAGCTGATAAAACAGCAGCGCCTCAAGCCGTTTTGAGACGCCGCTGTTTTGCGTTTATTTAACACAATTAAAGATTCTTTTTCAAAGTTGTAAAATTTTGTTGCCCCTTAATTTTAGATATTTTTTAAATTTTATTTTGGCCCGATAAATTCGCATTCGCAACTACAGGAATTTTTGTTCCAATTGCAACTATAGGACGGATCGCTGTTGAAAGTACATGCAAGAATTTGCCTTGGGTTGGCTTTGCAACCCTGCGGAGAACTAACCACTTCATTGGGAACAAATACTTCACACAACCCTGGCTCAAAACCCGTTGGTTGAAACCCTACAGCCATCCGGCAGGAATTGTCAATTTCCGCAACTTCCTTGATTGGGTAGAAGATTTCCAGCCCAGGATCCGCTTCGCCAGCTTGTTCATGCGTGAAATGGTCGTTGATATCGAAAAGGCCCGGGGTAAGCAGGGAGTGGCCCGCCCACATGTTAATTAGGTATTTTTCTGGGTTTCCCAACACAGAGCGTTTCACGCTGATTTCAATTGTATTTAGATCGCTTGGAGATATCCTTACCCAGGCGCTATCGGCATCCTCGCCCTGACCTTGATCGAAAACGAGCTTTTCAAACCCATCTGTGGAAGCGGCATTCTCATCGGTATACATGGCGGATAAATCTCCTACGCCATGATTTTCATCTTGATAAACTTGTACGCCAGCCACAGACCAATCTGTAGATGTGGGGGAGTTGGCAATCACCAGCCAATCGCCTTTACCGTCAAGGTCCAAGTCAAGTTCAAGGGCGTATTTGCCGTTAAGCGTCTGTGTTTCATTGCCCTTTACTGTAATTTCCCCGTAAATCCACGTTTCGTCTTGATAGACCATGGTGTCTACAATATCAATCTCAGGGAAGTAAGTATCCATAGTATTGGCGTTGAATGGGCGTTCAAAACGACCAAACGTAAATCGGTCTCCACCCGCGGCGGATTTTTTGTCTGCCGTGGTTGAAGAGTCGAAATCTCCCGCATGACTATTCCTTTCATTTGGCAAATTGACGGGAATAATTTCATGTTGTATTACGGCTTCGGTAGCCGTAATAATTTCGGTGGGCGCTTCTTCTGTTACTGCGGTTGCAATTTCAGTTGGGACGGTTGATGGAAGGCTACAGGCGAGCATAAAGATAACAAGTAATCCTGACAATAAAAATTTCATTTTCTCTCCTTGATGGTATTAATACATACAATAGAATAACATTTCCGATTGTATGGTTTTGTTTTTTTTGTTCCATCGAACAAAAGTACCTTTTTGGCGGTTTTAGTACTAAGGCGGGAGAGAGAAGAGGATTTGAAAGAGCGCCAGTAAAAGCCCTGCTTGTGATTGGCTTTTATAAGAGGTTATGTGTAGATGTTTTAAAAATAAAAAGCCAGCGCTCGTAAGAACGCTGGCTTTGATGTAACTTTTAGCTTACTTGCCTAACTTCTTCTTGAAAGCCGCCGTTAGCGCCGGAAGAATTTGGAACAAATCTCCCACCACGCCATAACGCGCAACTTTGAAAATGGGGGCGTCGGCGTCCTTGTTGATCGCCACGATGATCTTCGCATTTCGCACGCCCACCAGATGTTGAATCGCGCCGGAGATGCCGTTGGCGATGTATAAATCGGGCGCAACCACTTTGCCGGTTTGACCGACTTGATGCGAATAGGGGATATAGCCTGAATCAACTGCCGCGCGCGATGCGCCAATTGCTCCGCCTAAAACTTTTGCCAATTCGGTCACTAACGCGAAACCTTGTTGGGCGCGCCAAAGTTCGGCGCCTTTTTCATCTAAGCCAGCCGGAGGAGTTAATGCCGGGTTGTTTGAAACGCCGCGCCCGCCAGAGACGATGATCCCAGCGTCGCTTAGGTTGACTGCGTTTTCAGAGGCGGAATAGCCCTCCACGCTTGATTTTGCTTCGCCTTTGGCTTCGACTTTGTTGAGCGTGCCGCTCTTGCCAACTTCTTGATTGGGCTTGGGGAAGGCGCGTCCGCGCAAGGTGGCGATGACTGGTTTGCCGGAGCAAGTTATTTTTTCAAATAGCTTGGATTCATAAATTGGGCGGGTGGCGGTAAAAGAATCGCCGTTGACCTCTAGACCAGTTAAGTCAGTCATCACATTGGTATTCAAATCTACTGCGGACATGGCGGCTAGCTCACGGGTACGACTAGTCGTCGGAAACAGAATCAGATTTGGGTTAAGAGAAGAAGCGAGCGCAGATAAGGTAGAGGCATACGTCTCGGGTAGATAATCTTTCAACGCTGAATCGTCGGCAACGTAAACTTCATCTGCGCCATATTCAAACGCGCTTTTGGCGACCTCATTTGCGTTTTCGCCAAAGACTGCCGCCACAGCCGCGCCGAATTTTTTAGCAACGCCCAGCGCCTCCCAAGAAGAAGGTTGAACGGCGCCTTTGAAGTGGTCAATATAAACTAAAATTTTCATAACACTTTCTCCGCGATGATTTTATCGGCGAGCTTTTCGGCAATTTCTTCGGGCGTTTCGCCGGTGATGATTTCTGCCGCAGTTTCACGGGCGGGCGGCGTAGTGAGATCGGTGCGCTTGATCGTTTCGATTGGCGCAGAAATGCCCAAGTCGTTCAACGACCAAATGGGGATTTCGGCTTTTGAAGCTTTGCGAATTCCCATGAAGGATGGGTAACGCGGTTCGCCAATGCTTTGCACGACGCTGATCACGGCGGGCAGATTGGCTGTGACGATTTGTTTCCCTTCTTCCAGAACGCGCTCAACGGTTACGCTTCTTTCATTGACCTTGATACTGCCAGCCAACCCCAGCATTGGATAACCGAGAAGCCTGGCTGTTTGCGCGGAGGTGACGCCTGCGCCGTTGTCTAAGGTTTGGCGACCAAAGATCACTATATCCGCGCCGATTTTTTGAATCGCCGCGGCGAGGACTTTTGCCGCGCCGATAGTATCGAGTTCGCTCAAAGCGGAATCGGAAACGAGAAGCGCTTCATCGGCGCCCATCGCCAGCGCGTGTTTGAGGGCTTCTTTTGCGCTTTCTGGTCCAACGCATAAGGCAGTGACTGTGCCGTTGAGGGCTTCTTTTTGTTGTAGCGCGCCCTCCACGGCATACTCGTCAAACGGGTTGATGACCAGCGGCGCATCCCCCCAAGAGATTTGTCCGTTCTCGGCTTTAACTTTCGCCTCCGAGTCTGGGACTTGCTTGATACATGCTATGATTTTCAAAGTTGCGTCTCCTATTTTGGGTTTATGATTTTGGGTTTACAATTGATTTGATTTCAAACTCGCCAATTGTAGGAAGTGAAACACCAGTTACGATAATTTCCCCTGCCTTTATTATTTTATTCCAGCTTTTTGTAACTTGGTCATGTGGACCAGATTTTAATATAAGATGATGACCTGAAGCGCTCGATAATGATTGATAAAATGCTGCTCTTGATTTAGCGTCTAGATACAAACAATTTTCTTCCCACCAAGTTTGTGCTTCCAATACAATTTTATTAATGGTATCTTTATTAGTCGCATTGGAAACTAATTTTCTCCAATGAGTATAGGCTTGTTGATGTGCTTCTAGCCTTTTATCTAATGCCGCAAGTCTTAATTGATTTTCACGATTTTGAACAGAAACCCAGGCTTGACTTGATGTGGCAATTAAGCCACCTATAATTGCACTTATTAGAGACAGTAATGCATCTGAACTAACCTCAAAAAATTTTGAAATAATTAACAAAATCGCTGCAATTAGAATAAGTAAACCTGCCGTAATTGAAATATTTGAAAACCTTTTGAGTATCATTTAATATTTCCTTAAATTATTTCATCACAAACGTCATCAGCATAAACAACACACTTCCGTCATTGCGAGGGCGATGCTCTTTCGCCCGAAGCAATCTTATGATGATGCCCTGAGATTGCTTCGCCAAAGAACGGCTCGCAATGACGAAACTACTTTATCACAAACGTCATCAGCATAAACAACACACTTTCGTCATTGCGAGGGCGATACTCTTTCGCTCGAAGCAATCTTATGACGCTACCCTGAGATTGCTTCGCCAAAGAGCGGCTCGCAATGACGAAACCACTTTATCATAAACGTCATTACCATAAACGTCATCAGCATAAACAACACACTTCCGTCATTGCGAGGGCGATGCTCTTTTGCCCGAAGCAATCTTATGATGCTGCCCTGAAATTGCTTCGCCAAAGAGCGGCTCGCAATGACGAAACTACTTAACCACAAACGTCATCAGCATAAACAACACACTTTCGTCATTGCGAGGGCGATGCTCTTTCGCCCGAAGCAATCTTGTGATGATGTCCTGAGATTGCTTCGCCAAAGAGCGGCTCGCAATGACGGGGAAGAGGCGCTATACAAAAAACTCATCATACAAATCTTTCCACTGTGAATTTTTACTCTTAATCAAATCAATTTTCTTTTGCCTCGAACCGCCTTTGATTTGTTTCTCACGGGCAATGGCTTCTTCCATAGTTGCATATTCTTCATAATAAACTAACTTTGTAATATTGTACTTGCTTGTAAAACCTGCAACTGTTTTTTCTTTATGTTCAGTCACTCTTCTTAATAAATTACTGGTCACGCCTGTATAAAGAACTTTGTTGTATTTGTTGGTCATAATGTAAATGCAAGGATGCAGTTCTCTTTTCATGCATTCTCCATATTCCGTCATTGCGGGGACGATGCTCTTTCGCCCGAAGCAATCTTATGATGATGTCCTGAGATTGCTTCACCAAAGAGCGGCTCGCAATGACGGAATTACTTAACCACAAACGTCATTACCATAAACAATAAATACATCACGCCGCCTGCTCCAGCGACTAAATTGGCAGTTCCATCTAGGTTGGGCGAAATGCCGCGTAGGACGAAATTGATGGCGAGCAAAACCCATGTTAGCGCATGTCCCCAGCGGATGATGAAAAAGCGCAAGCCAACGGCTGTCTCTGCGGATTTGGGTATCCCTATGAAGGAATAAACTAAAGCTACGATCAGGGCAAGCCCCGCCCAGACAAGCCAAGGCAGGTTGAAGAAGCCTTTATTCATTTGAAAGCGGAACTGCTGATGATTTTCCCGGTCTCAATATTGATATCGCAAAACTGTCCGCTGGTGGTAAATGTGGAAATTGTGAAATCTTCATTGAGTCTGAGGCGGGTGAATAAAGTTCGGGCTTCGGGTTTTTCTGCCGTCCAGACGATTTTTCCGTTTGAGCCAATTAAATATAAATTTGATTCGGTCATCGGAAAACCGCTATGCTCTTCTAAAACAATCGTTCCTAGTTTGATCTGAATAGTTTTATCAATTTTCGTGCGCAGTGGGGGGATTTCCATGCTCGCTCCTTGGAAAAGAAAATAGCTTCAGCCTAAGCCTCAGTAGCCGAATTATATCGCAAATCGCGTTTCCCTACCGCTCGGTAGGGAAAAATTGCAAACAAAAAAGCCTGACGCATGGCTTAAAGCGCGTCAGGCTTTAGAGAACGGGAGTTTTACTCATTTCTCTTGAACTCCCATGTTGCTGAGTTCTTCAGCATTGTATTGGGATACAAACAAATCCGACCCAGCAAGGGCGAGCAATAGGATGGTGATCACGGCGACTATTGCAAACATGGTGGCTCCTTTCTTTGATATACACTATAACGATTTAGGCGCTAAAAAGATACCTCCCCTAACAGTACTGTAATGAGGCGGCAATACAATTTTGCAAGGCTGAGTACACAACGCCGAATCAGTGAATTTTGTTCCGCGCCGTTCTAAAAACTTAGTGGCAGAAACCCGCTAAAGTTGGTTGACATTTCATTTGTTTGCGATAAAATACAACCCGCCAACCACACGAATGCCGAAGTGGCGGAATTGGCAGACGCGCTACGTTCAGGGCGTAGTGAGAGCAATCTCATGAGGGTTCAAGTCCCTCCTTCGGCACACGGACTCGCCCAAAAGGCGAGTCTGTTTTTATTTTTCAACTTCGGGTATAGTAGCCGCCATGCAACGCCTCCTCGGAATTTTCTTCGTCGCCCTCTCTGCCGCCTCGTTTGGGACGCTTGCCATCTTTAGTAAATTTGCCTATGCAGACGGGATGAACATCGCCACCGTGCTTTTTCTGCGCTTTAGCCTTTCCGCCGCTTTTATGACCGTGATTATGATTCTGCGCAAGGAGCGCTTTCCACGCGGACGCATTCTCGCCCAACTGATCGGCATGGGCGCGTTGGGCTATGTGGGGCAGTCGTTTATGTATCTCACTGCCATTAACTATGCTTCGGCTGGCTTGGTGGCGCTTTTGCTCTATCTCTACCCTTTCTTTGTCGCCGTGCTTTCCTTCATTTTTTTGCGCGAGAAGATGTCTGTCCAAAAGATTATCGCGCTCACGCTGGCGTTATTTGGCGCCGCGCTAACCGTAGACCCAAATGGCGGGCAATTGATCGGCATTTTGATGGCTGTCGCCGCCGCGATTATCTATTCTATTTATATTGTGGTCGGCGTGAATGTGATGAAGCATGTTTCGGCAATTCAATCTTCCACGGTTATTTTTGCTTCGGCGGGCGTGGTTTTTGGCTTGCTAACCCTTGTAGAAGGCGCGCATTTCCCCTCTAGCGGCGCGGGCTGGCTGGCAATGAGCGGAGTGGCGTTCATTGCCACAATTATTCCGGTTACAGCGTTTCTGGCAGGGCTAGAGCGGATTGGACCTATCAATACATCCATGCTCTCCACGCTGGAGCCAGTGGTGACGGTGATCCTCGCCGCGTGGTTTTTCAATGAACATCTTGCGCCAATTGCCTTATTGGGCGGCGGATTGATCCTCATCTCCGTAATTTTGGTGGCGCGAAGCGAGCTGGTCAAGATGTCTGAGGGGCAACCAACTATCTGAAAGCTGACCAACTCCACAGTCCGAAATGGGGCGCAGAAATAGTGGATTAAGGCGCAATTGGGTGGTATAATCTCACTATAAAATATATCTTCTTTCATCTAATGCGGACACGAAGTTTTTCCCCACCTTCGTGTCTTTTTGTGTCATTTTCTGCATTTTTTTGCGCTGAGGACTAATCATGGCTGACGAAATCGAACAACCCCAAAACAATTCTGGAAATATTCAAAGCGTGGATATTGACGCGCAAATGCGAACGGCTTATCTGGATTACGCCATGAGCGTGATCGTTTCGCGCGCCCTGCCAGATGCGCGCGATGGTTTGAAGCCGGTTCACCGCCGGATTTTGTACGCGATGGATGAACTTGGTATTCGCTCCACTGGCTCGTATAAGAAATCTGCGCGTATTGTGGGTGAGGTGTTGGGTAAGTATCATCCGCATGGCGATGCGGCTGTTTATGAGACGATGGCGCGCATGGCGCAGGATTTTTCCATGCGTTATTTGCTGGTGGATGGTCAGGGCAACTTCGGCTCGATTGACGGCGATTCTCCGGCGGCGATGCGTTATACCGAGGCGCGTTTGCAAAAACTCGCCGAAGAAATGCTCGCCGATTTAGATAAAGATACGGTTGATTTTGGACCGAACTTTGACGATTCTTTGGAAGAGCCGCTGGTCTTGCCTGCGCGTTTGCCAAACTTGCTGTTGAACGGCTCGGCAGGCATTGCCGTGGGCATGGCGACCAATATTCCGCCGCACAACCTGCGGGAGTTAGTTGGCGCGATCAGCTATTTGATTGAGCGTTTTGATCACATTGAAGATGTGACCGTTGAAGAACTGATGAAATTTGTGCAAGGTCCGGATTTTCCAACCGGCGGCATGATCGTCGGCACGGAGGGCATTCTTTCCGCTTATAGCACGGGGCGCGGCAGGATCGTCATGCGCGGCATTGCGCATATCGAGGAAATGAAGGGCGGACGGCATCAGATCAATATTACGGAAATTCCTTATCAAGTTAACAAGACGACTTTGATCGAGCGCATCGCTGAATTGGTGCGCGAAGATAAAATTGACATGATCTCCGACATGCGCGACGAATCGGATCAGCGCGGGATGAGCATCATCATCGAACTCAAACGCGGCGCGCAACCTAAAAAGGTGCTGAATCAACTTTATAAATATACTTCGCTTCAATCTACCTTTGGCGTGATTATGCTCGCGCTGGTGGATGGCGAACCGCGGACTTTGCCGCTCAAACGGGCTTTGCAAATTTTCATTGAGCATCGCCAAACCGTAATCGTGCGCCGTTCAAATTTTGAATTGGCAAAGGCGCGCGCGCGTTTGCACATCTTGGACGGCTATCTGATTGCGCTGAATAATATTGACGCGATCATTAAGGTCATCCGCGAGGCGGAAGATTCGGACGCGGCGAAAACAAATTTGATGACGCGCTTCAAGCTAAGCGAATTACAAGCCCAAGCGATCTTAGATATGCAACTTCGCCGCTTGGCGGCTTTGGAACGCTGGAAGATTGAAGAAGAACACAAGCAGGTCAAAGCCACGATTGACTACCTTGAAGATTTGCTCGCTCACCCTAAAAAGATTTTGGCGCTGATCAATACGGAATTGACGGAACTTGCCGAAAAATACGGCGATGACCGCCGTACGCGCATCGCCGCCGAAGCCAAAGAAAATATCCACGAAGAAGACCTTGTGGCGGACGAAGCCGTTTTAATCAGCTTGACCGAACGCGGTTATATCAAGCGCGTGGCGGCGGCGGCTTTCAAATCGCAAAGTCGCGGCGGGCGCGGCGTGCTGGGCCACTCCACTAAGGATGAAGATGAAGTCGTCATGCTCATTCCCGCCCGCAGTTTGGACACGATGCTGTTCTTCTCGGATCGGGGCAAGGTATATAGCGAGAAGGTCTATCAAATCCCAGATGCAGATCGCACCGGCAAGGGCATTCCGTTGGTCAACATCCTCGCGCTTGATGCGAACGAAAAAGTGACTGCCGCGATGGCGGTCAAAAATTTCACGACTGATACTTTTTGCATGATGATGACTGGACGCGGCAGAATTAAGCGCGTGCAGATGGATGAATTCGCCTCAGTCCGCCCCTCTGGCTTGATTGCCATGACTTTGGAAGAGGGCGACACCCTCGGCTGGGTTCGGCTGACGAGCGGCAAAGATGAAATTATCATCGTCACTGAATTAGGGCAAGCCTTGCGCTTCGGCGAGGGCAAAGTCCGCGCCATGGGCAGACAAGCCGCTGGCGTGGGCGGTATCAAACTCAAGAAGGATGATCTCGTCACCAGCATGGATGTAGTTGAAAAGGACGGCGCGTTGTTGATCGTTACGGCGCACGGCTTCGGTAAACAAACCCCGTTGACGGAATACGCGCCGAAAGGACGCGCAACAAACGGCATTTCTACGGTAGACCAAAAAGCGACCAAAGAAATTGGCCGGATTGTCGCCGCGCGCGTGGTGCAAAAAGCCGACGACCTGACGATTATGACTGCCAATGGCGTGACCATTCGTTTGAAAGTGAAAGACGTAAAACAATCCGGGCGAGCGACGAAGGGCGTGCATCTGATCAAGCCGCAAGAAGGCGATAGTGTCGCTTCTATGGCGCGCATGTCCGCTGAGGATTTGAAAAAAGCGGGAGCGGAGATTAGCGCCGAGCCGGAAGAAGCGCAACCTAAATTGGTATAAAAAAAGGCGAGGAAAAATCCTCGCCTTTTTTATTGGCGTTATTAACTAAAGACTAATTTTGCCAAAGACCAGCAAAACCATCGTCCCTAGAATGCAAGTGGTGAACATCAGCAACGCGACGATCACAAAACGTTGCAGTGAGGTCATGCCAAGAAAGCGTTTGGGCTTTGAACTTCGGTAGCCGGCGGCAGGTTGGTACTTTGCTTCAGGCTGTTCGTTAAATCCGCTGGATGTGTCTTCGCGCAGGTTATCAAACATAAGCTCCTCTTTTTCTATGGCTTTAATTTTATCACGCGCTTGGGCGTAGGCTGACGTCTCCGTAGCGGATTGTAAGCCGATTGCCATTTGCGTTTTGCAGGCTTAAACTTCCGTCATTTTCCAAACCGAGCAGTTTTCCGTGAGTTATTTCATCCGACTGGGCGATGATTTGAACTTCTTCGTTTTGATAGGCAAGGCGTTCTGCCCAAGCGTTGAGGAATTGCGCGCTGGCGATTTGCGGAAGCCGCGCAATGAAGCTCGCTAGAACTTCGCGCAGAAATTCTTCGCGGCTTGCCGCTTTTCCTAACGCGCTTTCCAAACTGGTTGCGGGGAAGTTTAGCGCTTCGGCGGGCGGCAGCGCTTCTTTGGTAAAGTTGACGCCCATGCCAACTACTACAGCGCGGGCGGTCGCTCCATCCCAAAGCGTTTCGACTAAAATGCCCGCTACTTTTTTGTTGTTTAGCAGAATATCGTTGGGCCATTTGATTTGGGGAGCGAGCCCAAGTTTGAGACAGGCATCTGTTATTGCAAGCGCACCCAGCCCAACGGTCCGGGAGAGCGGCGTATTTTCCTCTGGGCGAAGAATGACGCTCAAGGCGAGAGCCGTCCCTTTGGGGGTGAGCCATTTTCTATTCAGCCTGCCGCGTCCGGCGGTTTGTTCATCCGCAATGACGATTGATAAATGCGGCGCGTTCTGATTTGCCCATTCGATGGCAAGATCGTTGGTCGAGCCGACTGAATCAAAATAGCGCATTTCGCCTAGGGCTAGGCTTTCTAATAATTTGAGATTCATACGCGAAATTTATTGAACAATTTGATACGGGTTGACGTTTGAGCCGCCAATGCGGACTTCAAAATGTAGGTGCGCGCCGAAGGAATTGCCCGTATTGCCAGCCGCGCCAATCACCGTGCCTTGTCCAACCGGCATACAAACTGAAACATTGTAGGAGCTTAAGTGGGCGTAAACGGTGACATAGCCGTTGCCGTGATCAATTTGAACGACATTGCCGTAGCCATAGTTCCAGCCGCCTTGCGCCATGGTGACGATGCCGGCGCCCGCCGCATAGACAGGGTCGCCTTCGTTGGCTTGAATATCCAAACCGAGATGGCTGGGGCTGTAACCATTACCAGAGATATTGTGCGAATTTGCGGGCCAACCAAAGCCGGAGGCGACTGGTCCGCCGCCGCAGATGTTGGTGGCGTTGCTTCCACCTGTGCCGGTGTTGGCGCCGCGTCCGGCGGTTTGTAAATCCTGCGCCCAATTGCGTAGTTCGCGCGTGCCGCCCGGCACCATCACTAAAGCGCCAGCCAACACTTGCGGGTTAGTTAAGTCAATGTTATTGCCGATGAAATCAATGATATCTTCCGGGTTCGCGTCGAACTTTTCAGCGACTGATTCAAACGTATCGCCGTCTTTCCATTTGTAATAAATGCCGTCCACCGGCGGGATGGTCAATTCTGTGCCGGGTTTGATGTTGTGCGGGTTATCGTCTAAATCGTTGTTGGCAAAGAGGATGGTTTCGGTATCTATCTTGAAATTTTCGGCAATCGAGAGCATGGCGTCGCCGCGCGAAACGCGATAGATGATTGGTTTGGAGCGCGGACGTTCCGGGATTAACGTCTTGAGTTGCAAATCGCGGATGATGAATTCGCCGCCGCCGCCATCTTCGCTGATATGTGGTCCGCCGATGAGGGGCACAGTCCCACTTCCGGACTCGGCAGTGGGTTGAGGTTGAAGCGTAACTTGCGAACTGCGCGTGTCTTTATAAATCCAGGTTGAAATTAACAACGCCGCCACAATCAGTAAAGTCACTCCCCAGCTAATGACGGTGAAGCGATCAACCTTCTTTTTGCTTTTACGAGGCGTTGTAACCGGCTCGTTAGAGGCGGGAGTTTCCGCTGGCGCTTTTGTTTTTTTGCGCAAGCGCGCGCCTAAAGCGGAGAAGAAAACGCGGATTTTTTCGAGATGTTTGTGCATACGTTAATTGTAAAGGATTTGGAGAATGTTTGCTACGCGTCCTTGGTGAGATTCTCCAAAAATTCCATGTTGTTTTTAGCTTTTTCCATGCGCGTAATAATAGCTTCCGTAGCGACGGCATTATCCATGCCTGCGCCGCCGGGCGGAGGGCTGATCATCTGTACGAACATGCGGCGCATGAGCCAAACGCTTTTGAGGAGGTCTGGTCCGAGCAGGAGGTCTTCGCGGCGCGTGGAAGAACGCTCAATATCCACAGCCGGATAAATGCGGCGTTCTTGGAGTTTGCGCGAGAGGTGCAATTCCATATTGCCGGTGCCTTTGAATTCTTCATAAACCACATCGTCTAAACGGGAGCCGGTATCTACTAAACAAGTGGCGATGATCGTCAACGAACCGCCGTCTTCTACATTTCTGGCGGCGCCGAAGAATCTCTTTGGCGGGTACAAAGCGGAAGGATCCATACCGCCGGAGAGCGTTCTGCCAGACGGGTTGACGACCAAGTTGTAGGCTCGCGCGAGGCGCGTAATCGAATCCATCAAAATCACCACGTGCCGACCAATTTCCACCAGCCGTTTGGCGCGTTCCAGCGCTAATTCCGCCGTGCGCACATGCGAGGTGACCGGCTCGTCAAATGTGGAAGCGACCACTTCAGCGTCCACCGAACGATCCATATCGGTCACTTCTTCCGGCCTTTCGCCGATCAAAGCGATGATCAAATGTACGTCTGGATATTTGGTTGAGATTGAATTGGCGATTTGTTTGAGGATAGTGGTTTTCCCCGCTTTAGGCGGCGAGACGATCAAGCCGCGTTGACCGCGCCCGATGGGCGCAATTAAGTTGATCAAACGCGGCGCCAGCGAAGCGTGATCTATTTCAAGGTCAAAACGTTTTTCGGGGAAGATGGGCGTGAGCGTTTCAAAGGTGGTGCGGCGCGAGGCTTCTTCAGGGTCTAAGCCGTTGATCGATTCGACTTTGAGCAAGCCGAAGTGTCTTTCGCTTTCGCGCGGCGGGCGGACTTGACCAATCACCAAATCTCCGGCGCGCAGATCGTACCGGCGGAGTTGAGCTTGCGATACATACACATCCTGATCGCTGATGCGGTAATTGGTGGCGCGTAAAAAGCCAATTCCTTCGCTCATAATTTCCAGCACGCCGCCGCGTAGCTCGATGCCCTCTTTTTGGGCTTCGGCTTCGCGGATCATCATGGCGAGGGTTTCTTTCTTAAGCCGGTTGGCATTCGGGATGCTTAACGTCTTTGCCATGGCGCGCAGTTTGGATAGCGATTGATTCTCTAACTCAAGAATTTTCATGTTGGGGGTCTCTTATTGAAAAAATGGAATGAAATGCGAAAAAACCAGTCCCCACTAAATGGGCTGGCGAGTTTCCTTTAAGATTGTGTTTGAATAGTTGGGGCTTGTTTCAAAGTTATCAGACGCTTTCCGCACAGGATATGTATGCGGCGTTTCTAGAAAATAGGTTATCAAACATCAGGGGGTAGTTCTATTATAGCGCTCCCGTTTGAGAGTTGCAAGCAAGAATCTGAAGAGAAAGTGTCTAAAGGAATGGGCTAAAGAGCCTTTTGCCACAGAGAGCGCAGAGTCCACAGAGAGATTTCAGAAGGGATTCTCTAGGGTTTCTCTGTGTTTTTTTGTGCGCTCTGTGGTTAAATCTTTTAAAAGCCTACAGAATTAGACACTCCCTCTGAAAAGAAAGTGAGATTTTTCAAGTTCATTAGGTCTTTGGTAAATCTGCCGATTGGATGCGATATAATCGCCAGAAAATAAATCCCGAGGTTCTTTGATGATTAATCCTGTAATTTTTTCTTTTAATATCTTTGGCTTGCCAATCACTTTGCGCTGGTATGGCGTATTGGTGATGTTCGGCGCGATCGCCGCCGCCTGGTGGACGGAACGAGAATTACGCCGCCGCGGTGAAAACGGCGAAATTGTTTGGGACGCGATGGTTTGGGTTCTGCCGATTGGCATTATTGGCGCGCGTTTGTGGTATGTGGTCAATAACATTTTAGGCGGCAGTACATATTATTTGGATGACCCGATCAAAATTATCAACATCCCTGAAGGCGGCTTGCATATCTTCGGCGGCTTTCTATTTGGCGCGATCACTTTATATTTTTTCCTACGCAAAAACAATTTAGACCCATGGCTCTTTTTAGATTCAATCGCGCCGGCTATTTTGTTAGGGCAGGCGCTCGCCAGACCCGCAAACTTTATTAACCAAGAATTATACGGACCGCCCACCAAACTTCCCTGGGGCATCCCAATTGAAATGACTCATCGACTCCCGCAATATGCAGACTTGAATCTATTCCCCGATTCGACTCGTTTCCATCCCACCTTCGCCTATGAAATGATCCTCAATATTTTGATCGTCCTCTTCCTTTGGTGGCTTTCGCGCCGCTACGAAGAAGAATTGAAGCCGGGCGGCTTATTTAGCGCTTGGTTACTGTTGGCGGGTCTTTCGCGCTCCTTCATCGAATTCTTCCGCCCAGATCAACCGCGCATCGGCGAGACGTTCGTCAGCTATACCATGCTGGTTTCTTTTATCATGGCGCTGGTAGGCTTGGCGCTGTTGCTCGCCCGCTACGGGAAGTTAAAATTAGCTTGGGCTGAAAATTGGGAAGAAGAATATCACGTCAAGCCAGCGGAAGCGAAACCCGCCACATCCCGCGCTCGATCTGCTCCTGCTCAACTGGCAGTTTCTTCCGCTGATGAAGACGCCGCCGAAGAAGAACCAGCGGATACAGAAGCGGCTCCGCTTAAGCCTAAGCGCAAACCAGCCGTGAAGAAAGCTCCGGCGGCGAAACCTGCCGCCAAGAAAGCTCCGGCAAAGAAGGCAGACACGACAACAAAGCGCAAGAAATAAATAAAAGAGAGAGAAGCGCGCTTCTCTCTCTTTTTATCTCCTAAAGAGTTCTTGCAAAAATTAACGGACTTCCACTTTTTCTCGAAGCGCAGGTTCTTCTCTGGTTTCAAATTCAAAGCGCTCAAAAATATCCGCATACATTTTGACAATTTGTTCGCGGCTTAAACCCATCTCTTCATAAGAATAGACATGATCGCTGTTGAAAGAGAGCGTTTCTTTTACGGCTTGATCAATGATCACCGGCAGACCGGGTTTATCCGGATAGCCGAACTGCTCATAGAAGGCGCGGATGACCGTTTCCGGGCGTTGGATCAAATCGTCGTATTTCATGATCAGGTGTCGGGGAGAAGGGTGCGCGTCCAAATAGCGGAGCGGGTGCCGATACCAATGTTGCGTCATGTCGAGGATTTCATCCATGTAGAAGAAACCTTCGCCCGGGTCGGTGAATTGACGCCGCGCATAATTGATCCACGAAATGGTTGAAGGGAGCATATCCAGCGGGTTGCGCGCGAGGTAGATGATGCGGGCTTCGGGAAAGAATTCGGCGAGCGTTTCGATCTTGGCGCTGAATGCCGGATTCTTGGCGACAAAATATTTTTTTCCGGTGGCGTACATGTGGCGTTGAATCATGGAGCGGTAAAAGGTCATGATTCGTTTTTTGTGTTCCGGGCTGAGCGCTTCGTCAAAGTGTTGATAGTTGGGATATTCATCCATGAAAGGGAAGAGGAAGGTGACGAAGTAACCGTCCCAAATGTGCAGGTGAATATTTTCGTCCTCTTCCGGCTGAAAGAAAGAGATCGGATGAATTTTTATTTTGCCGAGCGTGGCGGCGTCAAACTTATAGAGCAGGTTGTGCAAAGTTCGGTTGAAATATTTTTTATCTAACTTGGCGATGAATTGCGTAATTTTCTTTTGCGTTACGGATGGGGTGAGATAAATATCCCAAGTGGTGAGGCTGGTGAAAGTTTCCGCATCGCGGGATAGTAAACGGTGCAAAAAAGTAGAACCGCTCCGTAAGTTGCCAAGAATGAACAGCGGCTTTTCGATGGGATGATTTTTATAAGCGGGGAAGAGAATATCATCCAGCGCGAAGCACAGCCAGTGCATCAGACCGCCCAGGGGCCAGACGGCATAAAAAATAATCAGAAAGAAGAGGCGTTTTTTTGTGAGGCGGGCGGTGGTGTTTTTGGAATCAAAGAACGAGCGGTAAAACGTGCGCCAAAAGAGGCGGAGGTTATATTTCATTGACGGCGTGTGTCCTTGCAAAGTAGGGTACATTCAAAAAAAGGCGCTGTCGCCTTTTCTAGGATTCTATCACTAATTATTTTCGCACGGGCTTTTGATTTTCCTGCGGAGCGCCTAAAGATGAAGCGCTTGAGTCGAGTCGTCTCGCCGCTCAAAGATATAATAGCCGTTGCGAGTAAGCGCTTTTTATTGGAGGCGGGAGTGTCTAATTCTGTGGGCTTTTAAAAGATTTAGCCACAGAGCGCACAAAGAACACGGAGAAACCCTTCTGAAATCTCTCTGTGGACTCTGCGTTCTCTGTGGTGAAAGGCTCTTTAGCCCATTCCTTTAGATACTTCCTTAGAGGCTAAAATGGACGGTCTCTTGACTTAGGAATGTTTGGAGACTCTTGTCCCGCCGTTGCGTGATGGCGTAATCGCAGTTTGTAAAAAATAATAGACTAGAAGAGGACTGATGACCAATTTTGATTTACTCCCCGATCGTCGTAAGAATATCATGTTCACCAAGTGGACGGCATATCCGCAAGACGTTTTGCCAATGTGGGTGGCGGATATGGACTTCTCGGCGCCCAAGCCGATTTTAGCCACGTTACAAAAACAAATTGAGCATGGCGTGTTGGGCTACGAAATGCCCGCCCAGACTTTGAAAGAAACCGTCGCCGCGCGGATGGACGCCCTGTACGCTTGGAAAGTGAAGCCTGAAGCGGTCGTGGCTGTGACCGGCATCGTCAGCGGGTTTTCTGTGGCGGCGCGGGCGTTTGCTTCGCCTAAAAAAGGCATTGCCATTCAAACGCCGGTGTATAACGAATTCCATGAAGTGAAAAACAATCTCGGCATTCCGCAAATTGACATTCCGCTGACCAAGAAGATTAACGATAATATCTTGAGTTACGAAATTGATTGGGATGTATTTGAAAAACAGGTGAAGCAAGCGGGGATATTCCTTTTGTGCAACCCGCATAACCCGCTGGGAATTATTTTCAACAAAGCCGAGTTGATGCGTATGGCTGAGATTTGTATTCGCCATAAAACGCTGATCGTCTCGGACGAAATTCATTCGGAGTTATTGCTCGGCGGGAATAAATTCACGCCGATTGCGAAATTGTCGCGCGAAATTGAAAAGCATGTAATTACCCTGATCGCCCCCTCAAAGACCTTCAACATCCCGGGTTTATTTTGCGGGTTTGCAATCATCCCCAATAAAGCTTTGCGCGAGCGTTATGAAGCGGAAGTGAATAAACTGCGCCTGCATGTGAGCAGTTTGGGTCTGCACGCCGCCAATACCGCATTCTCAGGTAAGTGTGATCTATGGCTACGAGACTTGAAAAAATATTTGACGGATAATCGCGATTTCTTGACCGGCTATGTGACTGAACACATGCCCGCAGTGCGCCTGACGATTCCAGACGCAACTTACTTAGTCTGGCTCGATTTTACGCAAACGGACATTCACGGCTCGCCTTATGAATTCTTCTTGAAAAATGCAAAGGTGGCAGTGAGCGAAGGTAAAATTTTTGGTAAAGCAGGCGCGGGGCATATCCGCCTGAATTTTGGAACTTCGCGCGCATTGCTCAAACGCGGCTTGGATCGGCTCAACAAAGCCCTGCATTCAATTTAAAATAAAAAGACGGATGGAATATCTCCATCCGTCGAAATTGTATTTCCGGGAGAGCGCCGGTCTTACTGCCTCTGTGTTTCGTATGACGAACGTCTGAACTCAAAGCATGAAACTTTGTTCAGGTTAGGGCATTTCAGCCTCTCCCTTGGAATGTTCGTTGTCAGGCGGATTATCTATCGCAACCTCCTTTCTGTACTTGTATATTTAGTATATAACGAATAATTTTTTTTACATTAAAAAAGGTTGTTAATTTTGTAATTTCTTTTAGCGCTTATTTCTATATGTAATCGGATACAAAGGCAAAAGCCAAATCAAATACCAAAAACCTGCATATTGACGCATTAATTTTTGGGCGCGGCGCAGTGTGGCGCGGTTATATTCCAACGGCAAAGTTAGCAATTCTTCCAAAATCGGCGAAAGATTTCTGCCGCTCAAGCGTTTATACAAACGAAATTCATATTGCCAAGCGTCCAATTCGCCATATACCGAAAGCGCAACAGCGAAGCCTTGTTGTAAGTGCCTAACCTCATGCACAAATAATGTGATGGCTCTAAGATTACTCTCGGTTAAAGTAGATTCTTGCGTGTAGTGGTAAGCGTTCAAATAGATTTTTCGATTCAACGTCCAAAATGCGCCGACGCTTTTGTTCGCGCGTTTGATGCCGATTTTGATTTTATTTTTGCGGACAAATTCCGCCGCCGCTTTCCCCTCTGAAGAAGAGTCCTCGACCCGCGCCAGATACTTCTCTAGCCATTCGCTCTCCGCCAGATTCATTGGGCTTCCCGCTCGATAATGTTCCGCAAAGCGCCAACTAAAGGCTCAAGCCCAGATTTTTCAATTGTTATATCGTCCACTTGCGCTGAAAAATTCTCGCCCTTGCCGGTAATTTGAATATCATAGATAAAGCAATCCGCGCAACCGTGCGGCTCAAGGCTTTGAGAAAATTCAGTTGAATTAACGAGGCGCGTCAATTTTTCAAGTTCGGCTGGCGAAAGTTGTCCGGTGAAAGTTGCGCCGCTTCGATCGTCTCGAACTGTGTATTTCCCATTTGCGATTACTTCGATGAAATAAGATACTCCGGCAATCCCGCCTGAATGCGTCATGGCGATGGACCAAGCGTCAGTGAGTTGCGGTAAATTCACGCTTTTTGAATCTGCGGTTGTATTGCAGGCGGCGAGCAGTAGGATGAACAGAACTGAATGGACGATGATTTTTTTCAACGCTTTACTCCTGTGTTAATAAAAGCATATCAAAAAAGAGACGGGTTGACAATAAATTAAGTTCCCGAAAGTTAGATAGTTCCTGAGAGGTCAATCAGGTAAAATTTGAAGCGGAGAATTTATGCGAGAAGTAGCGATTTTAGGCATTGGTCAAACGAAGATAGACGAACATTGGGAAAAATCCCTGCGCGAGATTGGCGGAGAAGCCGCTTTTGCCGCCCTGCAAGACGCCGGCTTAGAAAAAGTAGATGCGTTATATGTCGGCAATATGCTGGCTCCTATAATTAGCGGACAAAATCAATTAGGAACTTTTTTGAGCGATTGGATCGGACTCTGGAAACAGGAAGCCGTGAAGATCGAAGCCGCTTGCGGCTCAGGCGCGGCGGCGTTTCGTTCCGCGTTGATGGCGGTTGCCTCCGGCGAGACAGATTCTGCGCTGGTAGTTGGCATCGAAAAAATGACGGATAAAGCCGGGCGCGATGTCACTGCCTCGTTAGCCACTGCCGCCGATGCGGATTATGAAGTCGAGCAGGGCATTTCTTTCGTTGGGATTAATGCTTTAGTGATGCGGCGCTATATGCACGAATACGGCTGGAAGCACGAAGACTTTGCGCCTTTTTCAATCAATGCGCACGCCAACGCCGTGCATAACCCGTATGCGCGTTTACACGAGAAAATTAACGCCGAAAAATTTGAGAAATCATCAATGGTTTCCACGCCGATCAACTTGTTGGATGCCTCGCCAACTGGCGATGGGGCGGCGGCGGCGGTCATCGTCCCGGCTGAAAAAGCGAGGCGTAAGCCCAAAGTGATTGTCTCCGCTTCGGCGGCGGCGACAGATACGATCGCCGTGCATTCCCGCAAAGACCCTTTATTTTTGAAAGCGGCTTACGAATCCGCAAAGCGCGCTTATCAAATGGCGGGCGTGACCGCGCAAGAAATTGACGTATTTGAATTGCATGATGCTTTTTCAATTATGGCGGCGCTATCTTTAGAAGCGTGCGGTTTTGCAGAAAGAGGCAAAGGCGTGCGCCTCGGTTTGGAGAACGAGATCAGCCTGCAGGGGAGAGTCCCGATCTGCACGCGCGGCGGATTGAAAGCGCGAGGTCATCCTGTGGGGGCGACGGGCATGTATCAAATTGTGGAAATCGTCCAGCAGTTGCGCGGCGAGTGTGAAAAGACGCAAGTGGCGGGAGCAAGAATCGGCATGGCTCAAAATATCGGCGGCTCCGGCGCAACGGTTTTCACGCATATCCTAAAATCCGAACAGTGAAATTTATTTGCGGCGATTTCCGTTTTGTTTTATACTTGCGGCAACCTAACAAAAATGCAAGGAGTTGAAAGTGGAAGAAAGACGTCGCCTCAAACGCCGCGACTTTTCATTGTACATGAGCGTTCTCGATGAATTGACCGGTAAAACTTTAGGCACAATTTCGGATATTAGCACGAATGGCTTTAAGCTGGAGAGCAAGCGCCCGATCCCGGCGCGTTTGAATGTCCGCTTACGCATTGAGCATACCAACGAAATTTCCAATAAGAAGCAAATTATCTTCACCGCGCAAAGCGTGTGGTGTGAATTGGATCGCTACGAACCTAATGCGTATAACATCGGCTTTCGGATTATGGAAATCACGCCGAGCGATTACGATATTTTTGTGCAGATGTTTTACAGCTATGGATCGAAAAATAATCGGACGGCGCAGAACAACCCGGATTATCTTTGGAATTGAAGTTTTTAGCGCTTAAAAAGAATGCCGTTAAAGCGGCATTCTTTTTTTGTTGCATTAAAATATCTCTTCATATAAAATTTGCCTGGAGATTAGATGAAAAAGATTTTATTTTGGCTGATTCGCACGGCGATTAATTTGATCGCGGACGTGAAGCGAAGCGGCTATGAAAATTTGCCGCAACGCGGCGGCTTCGTGATCGCCACGAATCACCTCGGCTTTTTAGACGTGCCTTTGGCGTTATACGCTTTAGACCATTATGACCTGTTCATCTTGGTGGCGGAAAAATGGCAAAAGAATCCGATTTGGCGTTGGATCGGCTCTTATTTCAATTTCGTGTTTGTGGATCGTTACAATGCGGATTTGAAAGCCTTGCGCGAAGTCATTCGGCGCATGGAAGCCGGGCAGACGCTAGTCATCGCCCCGGAAGGGACGCGCGCCCGCGATGAAAAAATGGCAGAGGGCAAACCCGGCGTCACTTATTTGGCGGTGAAGGCTGGTTTTCCGATTGTGCCGGTGGCAATTATCGGCACGGAGGATCGCATCCTGCTTTCTAATTTGAAGCGCTTTCGTAAAACGCAGATTGAGTTGGTCGGCGGCAAAGCTTTTACTCTGCCGCCCATTCCGCGTGAAAAACGCGAGGAGACGCTCAAAAATTATACGGATGAAATTATGTGCCGGATCGCGGTGATGTTACCCGAGCACAATCGCGGAGTTTACGCGCAACATCCGCGTTTGAAGGAATTGTTGAATGAAATATAAAACCCTGCGTGCGATCGTTCGTTTTGTCATGGGCATGATTGCAGATATTGAGGTGGTCGGTAGGGAAAATCTGCCCGAAGGAAATGCGCTAGCCGCGGCGAATCACTTGGGGCGTTTGGATACGGCCGCTTTATTGTGCGTTGTCGAACGGGACGATATCATCATGGCGATGGCGGAAAAATATAAAAACCATTTTTTCTTTGGGATGATCGGGCGGGCGGTGGATGCCGTTTGGCTGAATCGTTTTGAGGCGGACTTTGCGGCTCTGCGCGAGATTTTAATCCGCATGAAAAAAGGCGGTTTGATGGTGATTGCGCCGGAAGGCACGCGCTCAAAGACCGAAGCTTTGCAACCCGGCAAAATGGGCGTTGCCTTTCTTGCGAGTAAAAGCGGTTATCCGGTGTTGCCGGTGGCGTTAACCGGAACTGAGGATCGCGCAGTTCTTGAAAACTTGAAAAGATTTCGTAAATCAAAGATTAAAATTGTGGCAGGCAAACCATTCCAGATTGAAATTCCGCAGGGCAAGGGTAGAGAGGATGCCATGCGCGAAGCGACTGATGAAATTATGTGCCAGATCGCGGCGATGTTGCCGGAGAAATATCGCGGCGTATACAGCGACCATCCGCGCTTGAAGGAATTGTTGCAGAACTGACGATTGCGCCGTTTTTTGCGGTTGATTGGCGCTTTATGATTTTTTCTCAAATACGCCGCTCAAGCTTAGATAGTAAGTATCCACTTCAAGATAGGGGAAGATGCGGCGAATCTTTTCTTCGGCTTCGCGTAAATCTTCTTCGTGATGTTCCTCGGTTGCGCCGAGCCCATACATGCCGCAATCTTCGTGGTTGATGAGAATCACTTTTGAGATTCCATGCAGGCGGGCGGAAATATCCACTTGACGGATAACATCGTACACGTCAAATACGCCGCCGGCCATCACAGCGCGGTCGTAACTGGCTTTGCCGAGATTTGCTTCTAGCCATTGATTGATATACGTTTGCAGGCGAAAGTCCATGCAGTGGACAACGATTGATTCGCATGTGTGGCTCATAAAAATTTCCCTTTATAAAACCTTTTCAAAAGTTCCGTCAAGATGCAGGTAATAGGTTTCAATTTGCAAATGCGGAAATAAAGCCAAAAGTTTTTCGCGCGTCTCTTTCAGGTCATGTTGGTGGCGCTCGTACGTTCCGGCTTCGCCGTAGGCGCGGCAATCCTCGTGGTTGACGATGCAAATCACGTCAACTGTATGAACGCGCACGGCGAGTTGAACGTGCTTCAACAGCATCTCATAATCCAGCGTGCAACCGGCAATTGCGGTTGTGTCAAAATTATCATATCCGAAACGCTGGACCACCCACGGATAAAGATATTTGGGCAAACGATAATCCATACAGTGAATGATGTGCCCGTCACAATGATTATTGGGATTTTGAATCGGCATTACCTATAAAATCTCGCCTTCTTTTCTTTTGATGAATTTTCCGTCGCCGCGCTTGCCAAGCCATTCTTCGCCAGCGACAATTAATTTCCCGCGCAGAAAAACTTTTTCAGGATAGCCGGCAACATCCCAACCTTCGTATAAGTTGTAATCTGTACGTTGATGCGAATGCGCGCGCCCGTATTTGAAGCGCTTCTCAGGATCCCAAATGACGAGATCGGCGTCAGCGCCGGGCACAAGCGCGCCTTTCTGTGGATATAACCCGAAAATCTTCGCAGGGTTCGTTGAAGTGTAAGCGACAAATTGATTCGCCGAGATTTGCCCCGTTTGCACGCCATACGTCCATAAAATTGGCAGGCGGTCTTGAATGCCGGGCAAACCATTGGGAATTTTTGTGAAGTTATATTTGCCCATTTCTTTTCCGGCAATGGCAATCTCTTTACCTTCATATAAAATTGGTTGTGTGCCGTCAAAGAAAAACGGACAATGATCTGTGCCGATAGTTTGCAAAGCGCCCTCGCGCAAACCTTGCCAAAGGCGCGCTGTATCTGCTTCCGTGCGGATGGGCGGCGAACAAATCCATTTTGCGCCATCGTCACGCTCCAGCATGTCTTCAGTAAAAAATAAATATTGCGGGCAAGTTTCGCCCATCACTTTGACTCCGCGTTCGCGGGCATATTTCAACATGTCTACTTCGCCAGCCGTGTTCATGTGAACGATATAAACCGACGCATCTGCATCTGCCGCCATGCCTGCTATGCGTAAAGCGGCATCTACTGCGCCCCAACTGGGTCTCGTCCAGGCGTGCCAAATCGGGCTGGTATGACCATCCGCCAGCGCCTGCTGAGTGAGCGTTTCAATCACATCGCCGTTTTCACAATGCGCCATCACCAACATGCCATTATCTTTTGCAATTTGCATGGCTTTGAAGATACTGCCATCGTCCAAACGTAAACGCCCGTTATAGGCAGTAAACACTTTTAGCGTTTGAATTCCCATCTCCATGAGTGACGGAATTTCAGCGGCAATCTTTTCATTGAATTGCGTCAAGTTCATGTGAAAGGAATAATCAATGGCGGCTTTCTCGGCTTTCTTCATCCATGTATCAACGGAGTGTTGAAAGCCTTCATTTTCTAATACGACGAAATCCAGCGCCGTAGTTGTGCCACCAAACGCCGCCGCTTTGTGACCTGTGTAATGATCGTCTGAAGAAACCGTATCAAACATAGGCAGATCCAAATGTACATGCGGGTCTACGCCGCCGGGCGTGATGAATTTTCCCGTTGCGTCAAATACCTCGGCGTTGGGGTGTTGCAGATTTTTGCCGATCTGCGAAATTGATTCGCCTTCAACCAAAATGTCCGCTTCAAACGTATCTGCGGCTGTGATCAGCGTGCCGTTTTTAATTAAGACTGCCATTTGCGTTTTCCTATTTAATGCGCATCGTGTATTCCTAACAGCGCCATTAAAACTTCAGGGGAAAGGTTCGCCTCGTTAGGTAAATCGGTTTTATATAACTGTTCGTTTTCTGCCCGTTCGCGCAAGCTCTTCCATAAAATTTCCCGCTCTTCGTTTTGAACGACCAAGTCATTTAGTGTTTTCGCATTCAATAAATATTCGCCCGTCGAATATAAAAACGTCAGGCGTTTCCATTTATCCGTCTTGACAGGCTCTTTCAACTTCTCCAAATTCCCCAACTGGATTTTATAATACTCCTCATGCGCGCGTGGATGATTCTTTTCCTCTTTGATTAATTCTGCGCGCGTAGTGAGTTCATGCCCTTTGACCTGCGCAATGTATTCGATCTGACCGCTTCTTTCTTGAAAGGCGCTGGGTTGGTAAAAAGCGACATAGTCCACGCTGACAACTTTGGGCGCCGTCCTCAACGGGATTCGATACCAACCCAAGAGCCGCGCGATTTCCAAATCGCGCGGCGTTTTGATTAAGCACACTAAAACGAGGGAAGCGGGTAATAACATAAAGTAATTGGCAAATCGGTAATTTATATTTACAGACTTTTGACCTTTGACTTACAACCTTCAACTTATCTCAACTTCTTTATTAAACTCATTAATCAATTCGTCAATTTCATCCGCTTGTTTTTGCACATCTGTCCAATAATTGGGTTCATACCATTGGTTTTGAATCTCTTCGTAAGTTCTGCCTTGTTGCTCGACCCATGTGTAATATTTGAGGTTATGAATGCGGCGTTTATCGGTATAACGTAACTCAAGCATGTTATCGGTTGATTCGCCGTGTAAATATCTGGCAAAATCGGCGGCGGCGTCTCTTTCAGTGTATTCGCCAGATTCCATTTTCATTTCGTGCAAACGTGAACGATACAGTTCCATAGAATCGGTGAGGACTGTGATCATAATATCGTTCTCGTCCATTTCGTAATATTTTGCGGTTTTGATGCAGGATAAGATGTTTGAGATTCCAGAAAAACCTAATAAATCGAGATTGGAGATTAGAGTTTCAGGCACGCCTTTTTCCGCTAAATAGGCTCGTCCATTTTCTTCATTGAACAAACGCGAGATATTAACTACGGCATTATCGTCAATGGCAGTCACAATATCTGTATTTTTTGTGTTATGCACCCACGGCACATGTTTATCGCCAATGCCTTCAATGCGATGCGCGCCGAATCCGTTTTCTAAAAGCGTCGGGCATTGCAGGGCTTCGCTGGCTACAATTTTAGAATCAGGGAATAATTTTTTCATATAATCGCCGCTGGCAATCGTGCCTGCCGAACCCGTTGCGGATGCCATGCCGCGATACCGTCCATGCTTGCCAGCCACTTGATTGAATACTTCTTCCAGCGCATGACCCGTCACTTCAAAGTGCCAGAGATAATTTCCAAACTCTTCAAATTGATTGAAGATCATCAGATCCTGCCCCGATTTTTTCAACTCCCAACATTTATCAAAAATTTCTTTGACGTTTGATTCAGAGCCGGGCGTTTTGATGGTTTCCCCCGCCACTTTTTCTAGCCATTCAAATCTTTCTTTAGACATACCTTCGGGTAGAATCGCAATAGATTCGCAACCGAGCAACGCTGAATCGTAGGCGCCGCCGCGACAGTAATTTCCGGTAGAGGGCCAAACTGCTTTTTGCTTGGTCGGGTCAAATTGACCGGTCACTAAGCGAGGGACTAAACAAGAAAATGCCGCGCCTACCTTATGCGCTCCTGTTGGAAACCATTTGCCGACAATACAAATGATTCTCGCCTTCACGCCCGTCAGCGAGGAGGGAAGCTCGAGAAAATTGACTCCGCTAAAAGTCCCGCCTGAAGCGCTGGGTTGATTATGCCAATTGATTCTAAAAAGATTTCGCGGGTGAATATCCCACAATCCAATTTTTGTTAATTCATCTTTTATCTTGGCGGGAATTTTGCTTGGGTCTTTCATCTGCGCGTATGTGGGGATGATGATGTTTTTTTCTTTGGCGCGTTGAATTGCATTGGCGCGGCGGTCTTTGTGAATGGTTAAGTCAATAGTGGTCATGGCAACTCCTGTATGAATCTATTTTACATCAGTACCAATTGGGTATATGATTTGTGTATGTACAATTTATAGTTATTCTAGAGGAGACGCTATGAGTAAAACAACCACTACGGCAGTTTCAGGATGTTTGATTTGGTTTTTCTTAGTTTCCATCGTCGACAGTTGTGTTATGCCCGTCTTTTTTATGGTTGGCGGATTTAGCTCGGTGAGTAACTTTGCCATTCAAACCACAGGCGCTTGGATTTGTAACGACGGCACAACGCCGCAAACCTATACATACCAAACTACGACAACAGATGAATATGGAAATCGCCAACCGTCAACGGCTTATGTCTTACAGTGTGTTGATTCGAGCGGCAACATTATCAAAGAAGACCCAGTCGCTTACGCATTCATTTGGATTGGGCTTTGGGCGGCGGCGGGCTTGATCGTAACCGGCGTGTTATGTTTTATCTTCGCTGTGCCGGGCGGCGTGTTGGTGACGAAAGCGCTTAACCGCATCAGGCAAAAGCCCGTAGTTTGAGTTATCCCATGCCCAATATTTTGCCGATCACTGAAAGCAGAATCCCTCCGGCGATTACGCTCCCTAATTGACCGGCGGTATTGGCGCCCATAGCGTGCATCAGAATAAAGTTGTTGGGGTCTTCATCGTTGGCGACTTTAGCGGCAAGCCGGCCCGCCATCGGGAAAGCGGAAATGCCCGCCGCGCCGATCAACGGGTTGATTTTTCCGCCGCTTAAAACGGACATCAATTTCCCAAAGAGTAAACCGGCGATGGTATCTAACCCAAAGGCGAAAAGCCCCAAGATAAGAATTTTTCCGGTATCCCAATTTAGAAAATTTACGGCGTTCATAGTTGCGCCAATCGCCAAGCCTAAAAATAAAGTGGCGACGTTGATAATTTCATTCTGCGCCGCAGAGCTTAACCTTTCGGTCACTCCTGAAACCTTTAGCAAATTTCCTAACATCAGCATGGAAATCAGCGGCGTTGCTTCCGGCACGAGCAAGCCGACGACGAGCGTTAATACGACTGGGAAGAAGATCAGCGTTTTTTTGGATATGGCTTTAGGCGCGTATTCCATTTGGATCGCGCGCTCTTTTGGCGTGGTGAGCAGTTTCATCAGCGGCGGTTGAATGATGGGAATTAAACTCATGTAGGAATAAGCCGCGACTGCAATGGGCGCGAGCAATTCCGGCGCGAGTTTGGTCGCCACAAAAATGGATGTCGGTCCGTCAATGGCGCCGATTACGCCAATGGATGCGGCTTGATTGAGCGGAAATCCTAATAACAGCGCCAGAATCAATGTGCCAAAAATTCCAAATTGACCAGCCGCGCCGAGCAGAAGCATACGCGGTTGAGCCAGCAATGGAGAAAAATCAATCATTGCGCCAACGCCGATGAAAATTAACAAAGGAAATAATTCGGTCTGGATGCCGGCATCGTATAAAACTTTTGCCATGCCCTCGGCGGCGGTCATACCGGCTAAAGGAATGTTTGCCAATAAACACCCAAAACCAATCGGTAAGAGTAGAACCGGTTCGATCTCTTTGAAGATTGCCAGATAGATCAAGATCAGCGCGGCGCAAATCATTACCCCGTTGCCCAGGCTGAAATTGGCAAACCCTTTTAGCAACTCCGGCAGAAGTTCGTTTAGATTCATCCCTGCTCCGCGAATTTTAGCAACGCTTGTTTGTGCGCTACGCTTTGCCCTGAACTGATCAACACCTGCTCAACCGTTCCGCTAAAAGTTGAACGGATGCTATTTTTCATTTTCATCGCTTCGATAACGAGCAAGACTTGCCCGATCTCCACGCGATCGCCCGCCTTGACAAAAATTTCAAGCGCCGTACCCGGGAGCGGCGCAGTTAATACATTGCCGCTGAAGACAGGATTCGCAGAAGCCGTTGTGGAAGGATTGCTCTCGGCGATTTTTTTATCTGCATTTGGCGGCGCCGCTTTGCTTGTTTCGGCTTGCGGGGTTTCCTCCGGCATGATCTCAAACCGTTCAGCGCCCACGTAAGCCACAACCGGGCGCGCATTGATATTTTCTATTTTCACTTCATAAACTTGACCGTTAACCGTAACTTTGTATTGCATGGCTTATCTCCAATGACCTCTAAAATTTCCCTTCTCGGCGCGTTGACTGGTGCGCATTCCCAATTGCCATGCGGAAACAATTGCCGTAGGCGGGTCGGGCAGGGGGTGCGCGCCGGAGAGTTCTTGTTCTGCGAGCGCCAGCGCTACGGCGCTCGCGGCGGCTTGGGCTTTGAAACTGCTCTCGGAAGCGGAAGCCGGCTTGGCTGAGTCGGCGGCGGGGTTGGGTTTGTCCGCAGTCAAGGCGCTGAGCAGAATTATCATCAGCCAGAGGATGAGTATCGCCGCGAATACAAGGCTCATCCCAAGCGCCGTGATTTGAAGAGAAAGAAGAAAATCGTTCATAAGCTATACAGGTATATTGCCATGTTTGCGCGGCGGGGCAGGCGCGTATTTATCGCGCAGGGCTGAAAGCGAGGCGATGATTTTTGGGCGCGATTCGCGCGGCTCAATGATGTCGTCCACATAGCCGGTTGAGGCGGCGTAATACGGATTATTAAATTTTTGACGATATTCAGCCGCAAGTTTTTGACGTTCTGCTACGGGATCGGCGGCGCTTTCAATTTGTTTTTTGAATAAAATGTTTGCCGCGCCTTCCGCGCCGATTACGGCAATTTCCGCAGAGGGCCAGGCGTAGGTTACGTCTGTGCCGAGATATTTGCTGGACATGACCACATACGCGCCGCCGTAGGCTTTGCGCGTGATGACGCAGATTTTTGGAACGGTCGCTTCGGAATAGGCGTAAAGTAATTTCGCGCCATGCCGAATAATCCCGCCATGCTCTTGCGCGATCCCCGGCAGAAAGCCCGGCGAATCTACAAAGGTGACCAACGGAATATTGAAACAATCGCACATGCGGACAAAGCGCGTCATTTTATCGGCGGCGTCAATATCAATTACGCCCGCCATGATGGAAGGTTCTTGAGCGACGACGCCGACGCTGTGTCCGCCGATCCGCGCCAGCCCAACAATTGCGTTTCTAGCCCAGCCGGCTTGAATTTCAAAAAACGAATCTTGGTCAATGATCTTTTCAATGACTTGGCGCATTACATAAGCTTCGGTGGCTTCTAAAGGGATGATGCGATTGAGTTCTTCATCCATGCGGGCGGGCGAATCGGCGGGTTGAATATATGGCGGGTTTTCAACATTGTTGGAAGGTAAATACGCTAAAAATTTTCTAGCTGTTTCAAGCGCGGCTCGCTCGCTCGCTACGCTGATGTGCGCCACGCCGCTGATCGAGTTATGCACCGCCGAGCCGCCTAAAGATTCTGCGTCCACCGCTTCGCCGGTGACGGCTTTGATAACTTCGGGCCCGGTTAAGAACATGAAAGATTGATTCTCGACCATGATGACTAAATCAGTCAGCGCGGGCGAGTACGCCGCGCCGCCAGCGCATGGACCTAACATCACGCTAACTTGCGGAATCACTCCCGAATATTGCGCGTTACGCCGAAAAATTTCCGCATACCCGCCCATCGAACGCACGCCTTCTTGAATGCGCGCTCCGCCCGAATCGATCAGCGAGATGAAAGGCACGCCGTTGCGTAACGCCAAATCCATCACGCGGCAAATTTTATGCGATTGCATTTCGCTTAATGTGCCGCCGTAAATTGTGAAATCTTGAGAATATAGATAAACCGTCCGCCCGTTAATTTGCCCATAGCCCGTAACCACGCCGTCCCCATAAAATTTTTCTTTCAATAAATTTAATTCATCGCCTTGATGCGTGATGAAGGGTTCAATTTCGTTGAATGTGCCCGGGTCTAGCAGGAGGTTGACGCGCTCGCGAGCGGACAACTTTCCTTTGGCGTGTTGTTTGGCGTTGCGTTCCTCGCCGCCGCCTTCCTGCGCTTTAGCGCGAACTTTTCGCAACTCCAAAATTCTAGGGTCTTCATTTGACATAGATCACCTCGCTTTGAAAGTATAGCGAGACGCCGCTCGATTAACCAGTGATGGAGGTCATGCTGTGGATAGGATAATCCGCCCCACCTTTAACTTTGAGTTGCTTCTGCTTTCTCGAACCTTGATCTAAGCTGATAGCGCTTGGCGCTTGCGCGGGTCTTTCACTAGCCAGAGCAAGATCAAAATCATCGCCGCCGAAAGCCAAATGGATGTTGAAAAAATCGGCATGAAACCTGCGCGATCCACGATCAGCCCGCCGAGAAGCGGCGCGAGGATTGTAGCGGGCGCGGTGAGCGTTTGCGAAAGCCCAATGTAAAGCGGGCGTTGCGTTTCTGTTCCGAAATCCACAGTCATGGCCATCCCAATCGTCCAAATCGAGACGTTTGCCCAGCCAGTGAGGATGAAGATCGGATAGAACCAAAAAAGCGAAGTCGCCAACCAAGCCAATACGGCGCTGACTAAAGCTGAAAACGCGCCGAGTATGAGCATGGCGCGATGACCGATGCGATCGCCGACCCAGCCCATGCCGATATTGGCGACAGTTTGGGAGATAGTCAATGTGGCGGTGAGAAAACCTGCCGTCACTGAATCCATGTTGAATTGTCTCAGCGCGTAGATGATGTAGAACGAAAATCCCATCGTGGCGAATTGCGAAAGAAAACGCGCGATCAAAAACCAGTTGAAGTTGATATCGCGTTTTAATATTTGTTTGGAATCTGCCCAGAAATGCGTTTTTTCTTCAGGGATGATCTTTTCTAAATCTTCCGGCTCGCGCGTGCGCGCCAGCGCGAACCAAGATAAGGCGAAGAAAAAACTGGCGAGGAAAAAGCAAACTGCAAAATTCCAGGGTGAGGCGAGAAAATCCAATAAATAGCCAGCCAGAATCGCAGATCCGCTGATGAATAGATTTGCCAGCCCGGCTTGTAATCCAAAAAATGTGCCGCGCGAATCGGACGGAATGATTTTTGAAATCATCGAAGTCCACGGGTTGGCGGTGAACCCGCCGCCCAGCCCTTGCCAAGTGAGAAATAAAAAAACCAAGATCAGGCTAAGGTCTTTGCCGATGTAGGGCATTAATAGAGCGATGACGCCAAACCCAAAAAATGGAAGTCGTTCGTGGATGGTATTCATCAAGACGGTTGATTTATAACGGCGCAAACGCGAAACGTGACTAGCCGTGAACAATTGCGGCAATTGCCAGCCGACTGAATGAATCGCGGGGACGAGCCCGATCAGCAAGGCTGAATCGGTCATGGATGCGACGAAGAGGGGGAGGACGGCGCTGAATGAAGCGAAGCCAAGCGCCACGCCAAACAGACTGCCGTCGAATAAACCAATGCTGAAGTTGTATTTTAAGTCCTTGCGGACTTGTCTTTCTACTGCGGTATCTGAAAACATCGCCCGATTGTACCTGAAAGCCTTTTCCGCTAAATTGAGGGCTTGACAAAATTCCCGTCCGCCGGCATAATAAACGAACGTTCGTTCATTTATTTCTTGGGAGTTTGACTATGCCGGCTAAAAAAGAAACGCCGCCAACCAAAGGCGAAGCCACCCGCGCCATGATTGAGGACGCCGCCATCGCTTTGTTCATGGAACATGGCTATCACGCCACTTCGATGCGGCAAATTGCCGAACGCGCCGAATTGGCGCTGGGCGGGATTTACAACCACTTTTCCAGCAAAGAGGAAATTTTTGAAGCGATCATCGTGGATAAACACCCATATCAACGCGTCTTGCCGTTGATTTTAGAGGCGCAGGGAGAAACGGCTGAAGATTTTCTCAGAAGCGCGACGCAGATTGCAATCGCGGAGTTGAAATCTCAACCATATTATCTCAAGTTGATGTTGATTGAGATCGCCGAATTTAATGGCGCGCACGGCGCCAAGATGATTAAGAAAGTCGCCCCGCAGATTTTGCCGGTCTTTGAGAAGGCGATCAAGACGCGAAAAGAATTGCGAACGGCGAATCCAATTATCCTGATGCGTTCCTTTATTGGCTTTGTGATTTCGTATCTAATGACTGAAATCGTAATTTCAAATTCTATGCTTAAACATATTTCGCCCAAGAATTCGATGGAAGTTTATATTGATATTTATCTGCACGGCGTTTTGAAATCGGAGAACTAATGAACTCTCGCGTTTTATCCATTGTTCGTAAAGAATTTTTACAACTCCTGCGAGACCCGCGCACATTGGCGTTAGCAGTCGTAATTCCAATTATGGAATTATTTCTCCTAGGTTATGCGGCCACATCCGATGTCAGAAATATTTCCTTAGCCGTATGGGACCAAAGCAAAACGACCGAATCGCGCCAGCTATTAGACGCGTTTCAAGCCTCTAGTTATTTCACGATCAGTTATTTTGTCAATTCAGCCGACGAATATCAAGCGCTGATTGAATCGGGCGATGCCCGCGTGGCGCTGGTCATTCCGCCGGATTACGCCGAACGGCTTTTTGACGGCAACGCAAAAGCCCTGATGATTTTAGACGGCTCAGACGCCAGCATTGGCGCGACGGCATTGTCTACGGCTAGGTTAGTGGGGCAATCTTTTGGCACAAAAATATTAACGCAACAAGCCCTATTGAGCGGACGGCCTGCGCCCAATCCGCCGGTTGAAGTGCGTACGCAAGTTTGGTACAACCCGGATCTGGATTCGGCTTATTTCATGATCCCCGGCGTGACCGGCATGATCCTTTCATTTATCACGACCATCCTTACCGCCACCGCCATTGTCCGCGAGCGCGAGCGCGGCACGATTGAGCAATTGATCGTCACGCCGATTCGCTCATGGGAATTAGTGCTCGGAAAATTATTGCCCTATGTCATCCTCGCATTTGTCGAAACCTTTGAAGTGCTGATCATCGGTCACCTTTGGTTTGGCGTACCCATTCGCGGAAGTTTATGGCTGATCACCGTTACATCGGGCATTTTCATTATGTCCAGTTTAGGCATTGGCTTGTTTGCTTCCACTATCGCTAATACGCAACAAGAAGCCATGCTGACGGTGATGATGTACAACTTACCCAGTATTTTTCTTTCGGGTTTTTTCTTTCCGCTGGAAGCCATGCCAAAAATTTTACAAATAGTTTCGTATGCAATTCCGCTTCGCTATTTTCTAGTCGTCATTCGCTCGCTACTTTTGAAAGGCGTTGGGCTGGAAGCCATCCAGCGCGAAGTGATTGCCCTGACGATCTTTGGCGTTGTCACTATGCTCGCCGCCGCCTTGAGATTTAGAAAACGTCTTGATTAACCTTCAACCTGCAACCTTCAACCTTCAACTTTAGGAGAACCCATGCAACACAAACTCCCCCCAATGCCAGTCCGCGTCTTAATTATCGCCGTCATTGGCGCGCTCATTTATTTTGGCGTTCGTTCGCTCAACCCAAAAGAAGCGGATGCGATTACCGCCTCCGGCTCCATCGAAGCCGTGATTGTGAATGTCGCGCCTGAAATTTCCGGCAAAGTTGCGAAGGTCAACGTGGATGAAGGCGATTTAATTACAAAGGATCAAGCGCTTCTTTCTCTTGACCCCAGCCTGCTGACTGCCCAACTTGCCGTTGCCAACGCCCAGCTTGATTCGGCCAACGCCGCCTTAGCCGCCGCTCAATTGAAATATGATCAAACTTTGCAAACGGCGCTTTCTGCACAGCAACTTGAAACCGCAAAAGATTTGCGCCTTTCCGCGCCGGACGAATTTAATCAACCCGCTTGGTATTTCAATCAAAATGAACAAACCTCCGCCGCGCAGACTGAATTGGAAGACGCTCAAGCCGCCTATGATGAAGCCTATGCTAATTTACTAAAAGTTACGACTGATTTGAATAATGCGAACTTCTTAGACGCCGAAGCGAAACTTAATACTGCCCGAGCAACCTTTCTGGTCGCTAAATCCGTTAAATCAAATGCGGATAACGCCGCAGAAGGGGGGAGCTTACAGAAAGCCGCAGACACGGCATACAACCAAGCTTTGGCGGATTTAAGAAAAGCGCAAGATACTTACAATGGATTATTGAATAGCGTTTCTGCTAAAGAAGTGGAAGACGCGCGCGCCGCCGTAGTTATTACGCAACAACGACGTGATGCGGCGTACGCGCAAATGGTCTCTTTGCAAACCGGCGATCAATCCCCGGCAGTCGTTTCTGCCGCGCAGGCATTGAAGCAAGCCAAGGCGAATGTCGCGCAAGCAGAGGCAAGCCTGAAATTGATTGAAGCGCAAATAGCAAAACTAAATATTAGCGCCCCGCTGAATGGAGTCGTCTTGACGCGCAACGTCGAACCCGGCGAATTTATCCAAGCCGGCGGCACAGCCCTGACTATGGCGGATTTGAATCAAATCACGATCACGGTCTATGTGCCTGAAAATTTATACGGGAAAATTTCTTTAGGGCAAACTGCAACCATGCAAGTTGATTCTTTTCCTAATGAAACCTTTAACGCTACCGTGATTTGGATTTCAAGCCAAGCCGAATTCGCGCCGCGCAACGTGCAAACGGTGGAAGGGCGCAGCGCCACGTTTTATGCCGTCAAATTGAGCGTTGAAAATGTGGACGGTAAATTGAAAATCGGAATGCCGGCGGATGTAGTCTTTAAGTAAGTCGAAGAGTCATAAGTCGCAAGTCGAAAATTGAAGGAGAATTTCATGGCTAGTATTACTCGTTTTGAAGAAATTGAATCTTGGAAAACCGCACCTGCGACAATACTATGAATGAAACTCTCGTTCAAGCTAATGGATTGAAAAAATATTTCGATGACGTTCACGCAGTGGATGATGTGAATCTCAATATTCGGGCTGGAGAAATCTACGGCCTCGTCGGTTCGGATGGCGCCGGTAAGACGACCACCATGCGAATGCTGGTAGGCGCTATCTTGCCAACCGCAGGCGAGATCAATGTCTGCGGCTATGACGTTTTGAAACAAGTTGAAAGCGCGCGCTCGCAAATTGGATATTTATCACAACGCTTTTCTTTATACGAAGATTTAACCGTACTGGAAAATATTCGTTTCTTCGCTGAAATTCGCGGTTTATCTTCCGCCGAATGGCTTCCGCGCTCGCTTGAAATTTTAGAATTTGTTGGCTTAGAAAAATTCAAAGATAGAAGAGCCGGTCAACTCTCTGGCGGCATGAAACAAAAACTTGGGCTGGCTTCCGCCTTGGTCACTCGTCCGCGCTTGTTGTTGCTCGATGAACCCACCACCGGCGTAGACCCCGTCACCCGTCAAGATTTTTGGCAACTGGTCATCAAACTCGTTTCACAACCTGCAACCTCCGAAGGAGTCTCTGTCATTATTTCCACCCCCTACATGGACGAAGCCTCGCGCTGTCATCGGGTTGGCTTTATGAAAGCCGGAAAAATCATCGCTGAAGATACGCCTTCTAATTTGCGCCAACGATTAAATGATCGCATTCTTGAATTGCGCGGCGAACCTTTGCGTGAGTTAAAAAACATTGCTCTGCAAAGTGAAGAAGTTGAAGAAGTCTCTCCATTTGGCGATAAATTACATCTGCGCGTAAAGGCTGGCGCGTCACAACAAGTGATTGCGCGTTTGCAAAAACAAATCGAAGCGCGTAATGCAAAAATAAATAGTTTGCGCGTTGTGCCGCCAAGTTTGGAAGATATATTTATTTTATTAACCGAGTTTAATCATGAATGAACCTGTTGTCACTGTTCAAAATTTAACCCGCCGCTTTGGCGAATTCACCGCCGTTGATCATATTAACTTTGAAGTTAAGCAAGGTGAAATTGTCGGTTATCTCGGTCCGAACGGTTCGGGAAAAACTACAACGATTCGTATGTTGCTCGGCTTGCTCCTTCCAACCGAAGGCCGGGCAACTGTGCTTGGTTATGACATTGCCCAACAAAGCGAAGCGATTCGTTTGCGCGTTGGCTACATGTCGCAAAAGTTTGCAATTTATGATGACTTGACCACGCTTGAAAATTTGACCTTCTACGCCGGCGTGTATGGCATTACGGATAAAGAGCGCATCAAACATACCTTGAACTTGGTCGGTCTTAACCAGCATTATCATACGCTGACAAAATCCTTCTCCACCGGCTGGCGGCAAAGACTTTCGCTTGCCATTGCCTTAGTCCATGAACCGAAATTGTTGTTTCTCGATGAACCCACTTCCGGCGTGGATCCAACTGCCCGCCGCGCATTTTGGGATTTGATTTATAGCCTTGCGGAAAATGGCGTGACGATTCTCGTCACCACGCATTATATGGATGAAGCTGAATATTGCGGAAGAGTCGGCGTTATGCGCGATGGAAAACTATTGGCGCTGGATACGCCCACCAATCTGAAACAAAAGGTGATCGCGGGCGATGTATGGGAAGTGTACGTAAGCCCGCTGGAGCAAGGTTTGGAAGCGTTAAATCAAATGGACGGAGTCGAGCGAGTCGGGTTGGCGGGCGATCACTTGCGAGTCATCAGTTTGGGGATTGACGAGAAAGCGATAGAAAATTTGTTGAACGCTAAAAATATTCAGGCGAGAAGAATCGAGAGGGGAGAAGCGACGCTCGAAGATGTCTTTTTATCATTAGCTCGTTAATATGTCGTTGCGAGGCACGTCCTTGTTCTTTGTGCCGAAGCAATCTCATTATTAAGTTGGAGATTGCTTCGTCGGGAAGAGCGCCCTCCTCGCAACGACATAACTTATCCTTCTGGCGTAACAATTGCCATGATGAGATAGACCAACAACATAGCGCCATTGAAAGTGAAGAAACCCAAGACAAATAACAAGCGGATAACGGTTGGGTCAATATTGAGATAATCGCCAAGCCCAGCGCAAACACCACCAATCATACGGTTCGATTTACTGCGTGTGAGAGTTTTAACTTCAGTCATGTTTACTCCTTTCATTTTAGGTGACAGTCACTTTCAAAGTGACTGTCACCTGTTCTTACGCAAGTAAACGAAAAGAGTTGCAGACTAAAACTTTTCAACCTTCAACTTTCATTATAGGATGCCTTAAAACCGTTTTCATTTTTTCAGGGTTTGCTTTGCGCGGGTCGCTGATATAAATTTCATGATGCAAACCATTCGGACCGACATTATCTTTCAAGCCATTTTCTGACATAAATATTCTCATGCGCTCAAGTGTCTCCATTTCTGTGGCACAAGGTCCGATGTGCATGGTCTGCACACATGAGCCTTCTTCAAAGTGGGCAAGCCTTAATTGATTTAACATCTCGCTGTCGCCTTTTTTCTTGCGTACATTTTCTCTGGCTTCTTCAAGCGAATCTTTTGTCACAACATCTGGTTGCATAATCATCAGGGTATATGACCAGTTATCTTTTATCGTAATATCAAACGTTTCATCGGTTACGCCCCATAGCCCTTCTAACGGCATGATGGGATAATCAAAGGCATTTGTTTTTCTTTTCTTTAACATAAATTTCAAGGTGTAACACAAACTATACAATGCCTGCGTGGCTCCTGCAAACGAAGGCGACTTAGAAGGTTCAGAGCCTTTTTCAATCATCCCATCAATCATCACAAATTGCAATTTCGGAATTTGAAGCGCTTCAATCTTTTTTGCAGAAGGTTGGTGTAGATGTTTGAATTGTTTTTTTAAATCTAAAGTTTTCATTTTTTATTTCCTATTCACTTTTCACTATTTACTTGTCGCTAATATCCCACAATCCTAGCTGACGAATCGGCGCGCCAATGCCGCTCACGCCCACGCCAATTAATCGCACAGCTTGATTTGGTTTGCGAAACGCTTTCAGCAATTTTAGTGCGGCTTGAAAAATCTCTTCGCCGTCATTGGTTGATGTGGGTAAAGTGAGTTGCCTTGTAAAGGTCGTAAAATCTGAAAAACGGATTTTGATCTTCACAGTTTTTCCGGCTAACGCATTCTTGCTTAATTGTTTGGCAATCTCAAAGGCTTGTTCGCGCAAAGTTTCTGCCAGCGTGGATTCGTCGCTCACATCCGCGTTGAATGTGATTTCCTGACTGACCGACTTGGTTTCGTATTCCGTCACAATTGGGCGCTCGTCAATGCCGTTGGCGTGCAACCACAAATCGCGCCCATTTTCGCCAAATAGGCTGAGCATCTCTTTCTCGGGCCAGTTGGCTAGATCGCCAATGGTGTAAATGCCAAGTTCAGTTAATCGCGCTGAAGTTTTTGGTCCCACACCCCAGAGCAGATCCGCTGGTAGCGGGGCGAGGAAATTCTTTTCTTCGCCTGCGGGAACGTGGGTGAAGCCATACGGCGATTCGTTTTTTCGAGCGCTGGATTTTTTCCCCACCTCAGTTGCAATTTTTGCCACGAGTTTATTGGAAGCAATGCCAATGCTTGAGGGTAGTTGAAGCTCAATGCGGATGTCCGCTTGCAGGTCCAGGGCGAGGCGGGTTGGCTCTTCGTCAAGCTGGGTGAGATCAAGAAAAGCTTCGTCTATTGAAATTTGTTCCAATTGGGGAGTTATTTTTTTTAATTTGTTCATCACCTGCGCGGAATATTCGCTGTATAACTCGTGCCGCACGGGAACGATAATTAAGCCTCGGCATAATTGCACGGCTTTGGACATGGGCATTGCGCTCCGAATACCCAACGCGCGCGCCGCATACGAACAAGAAGCGACCACGCCGCGTTCGTTTGGTTTGCCGCCCACAGCAAACGGCTTGCCGAGTAATTGCGGATTATGAATCTCTTCCACTGAGCAATAAAAAGCGTCTAAATCTAGATGAAGAATCGTGCGCGCCATATTGCAATTATAGTGCAAGGGGAGGATGGCATAAATTCATGTGTAATGGTAAAAAAACCATGAAAATGACCAGTTTCAATATTGAACAATCTATTATTAAAAGATATACTAGAGATGGCGTATAGTCAAAGGGAACTTTTGAACTTTTAAGCTCGTTATTAGCTAGAATTTGAACTGATGTTATGGAGGAAGAGATGAAATTTGGAACACGCATAATCACTACCTTGCTGATGTTGGCGCTGATGTTTTCATTTGCGCCGCAAGGCGAGGTCTCCACAGCGAAAGCCGCCTCATGTTATTGGGCGCAATTCGTTGCGGATGTGACCATCCCGGATGGCACAAACTTTACGCCCGGCACGGCTTTCAAGAAAACCTGGCGCATCAAAAATATTGGCTCTTGCGCTTGGAACAGCAACGACGTTTCCCTAACGTTTGACAGCGGCGAGAAAATGGGCGCGCCCGCATCTTTAGCTTTGCCCACTACCGTCAACCCGGGTCAAACGGTTGATCTGACAGTAGATATGACCGCGCCCAGCACGGCGGGTCATTATTTTGGTTATTACAAATTTAAGAGCGCGCAAGGCGGCTCGTTTGGAATTGGCTCGACGGCGAACAAATCTTTTTGGGTCGAGATTAATGTTAATTCCACCTCTGGAACGGGCTATGACTTCACTGCCAACGCCTCTTCTGCGACTTGGTCAAGCGGCGGCGGTTCTTTGAGTTTTCCCGGCACGGACGGCAATGCCAACGGCTTCGTCCTGAAGCAAGATAAGCCAAAAACAGAAAGCGGTTTAGAAGCTGGCTGGGCTGGTTTGCTCTTCGCTCCGCAAAGCATCACCAATGGATATGTGCAGGGCGTTTACCCGGCTTTCAAAGTGCAAAGCGGCGATCGCTTCCAAGCGAATATTGGATGCGAATATGGCGCGACCAATTGTTACGTGGCTTATAGCTTAAATTATCAAATTGGCTCTGGTCCCGTCAAAACTTTCTGGACCTTCCGTGAAAAATACGAAGGTTGGACATATAACGCCAACCTTGATCTGAGTTCGTTGGCTGGACAAGATGTTAAATTTATTTTAGTCATCAATGCTTACGGCTCGGCAGTCGGCGACCGCGCTCTGTGGGTGAACCCGATCATTTCCCGCGCTGGCGCTACCCCGGTAACGCCGCCGCCGACGGTCACTGGCACGCCGCCTTCGCCCACGCCCACCAAAACTGGCACGGTACAACCAGCCGCGTGTGATCGCGCTCAATTTATCGCAGATGTGACCGTTCCGGACGGCACAGGCTTTGCTCCCGGCATTGGCTTTACAAAGACTTGGCGCTTAAAGAACGTAGGCACTTGTACGTGGAGTAACTACAGCCTGATGTTTGATAGCGGCGAGAAAATGGGCGGACCAGATTCTGCGGTCATTCCCACCTCTGTCGCTCCCGGTCAAACTGTGGATATCACCATCTCTCTCACTTCTCCAACCACGCAAGGCACATATCGCGGCTATTGGAAATTGAAGAATAATAACGGCGTGCCCTTTGGGATTGGCGCGGCTGGAACGAAATCCTTCTGGGTTGAAATTAAAACGACCAGCACCGGCATCAACCCGGGCACAGCAACTGCTACACCCACGCAAGGCACGCCAGTAACGCCATCCACGCCCGCCACGCCCATCGCTGGGACTAGTTATGATTTTGTCGCCAATGTTTGCGCCGCCACCTGGTTTAGCGGCGCGGGCCAACAACCCTGCCCCGGCTCTGACGGCAACGCCAACGGTTTTGTGCTGATTCAAAATACGCCGAAACGCGAAGACGGCGCGGCTGAAACGCGCCCGGGCTTGTTGCTTTATCCGCAGAATATTAACAATGGTTATATTCAAGGTATTTACCCGGCTTATAAAGTGAAAGCTGGCGATAAATTCCGCGCTACGATTGGCTGTGAAGCCGGAGCGACGAGTTGTTATGTTGTCTTCCGCCTTGATTATGCGATTGCCGGAAGCAACAACATTCAAACCTTCTGGGCATTTGTTGAAAAATTTGACAATCAAACCTACAATGCAGATATTGACTTGACAGCGCTGGTTGGGCAGGATGTGAAGTTCATCCTCACAATTCTTTCCACTGGCTCATCGGCAGGCGATCGCGCCCTCTGGATTGCGCCGATTCTTTTCAATAGCGCTTCAGTTGTGCCTGCCAGCGCTACGCCCACCGTCACCAGCACAACCGCTGTGACAGCCACGCCGACAATCACTGCAACTTTGGGCGTGACAGCAACTACTGCGCCCTCCGAAACGCCGACTGTGGCAGTCACGCCGACAGTTACGGCTACGCCGTAAAGCTAAAACTCCCGTTATCTTATTGATAACGGGAGTTTTTTACTAAATAGGGGAGCGAGCTAGGTGGCGCGGCGCTTATTCAAGACAATGCTGGCGCACGTCCAATTTTAGCTTGATATTTTAATAATCTTCAAAATATTTCTTTTCGCCTGCTTCAATTGCGATGGGCAGGCGATTTTCTTTTAATACCATTGGGCAAGTGGCGTAAGGCGTGTAGGCGCAGGGCCAATTCTCGGCGAGGTTGAAATCTAAAATGACTTCAGCGCCGGTAGGTTGCGGAATGACGAAATTTCTGCCGCCGCCGTAAGTGGTTGCCTTGCTGGTTTCGTCTGTAAAATGAAAGAGCAAATCTTCCCCGGATTCTTCAGCTTCGAGCGCGCAGGCGATTCCATTTAATGAGAATTGAACTTGCCCGAGCAACCGCCCTTCGCTTGCCGTGCCGATGATATCCACACGCGGAATTTTCTTTGGCGGGTTGTATGGAACGTATTTTGCTTTGACGATGTAATCTTCGTTGGGCGGATAATATTTGAAGCCTGTGAAAGCTTGTTTGACAGGCGCTTCTCGATCCCAAATGCGTAAGAGCGTAGCCGCGCCGCGCACAATTACTTTGATTGTGAGCGAACCAAAATTGATCAAATCCGGATCGCTTGTGCGGTCAGTGTGCAGGGCGCGCTTGTCAACATCGGCGGCGTTGGCTGAAAATTCTACGCCTTGTGCAGGCGTAAAAGTCACAATGCCATTTTCAAGTTTGAAACTCCCACATTCTGCGGCGGGAAATTGCGGCAGGACGATCTTATTGCTTTCAGCCGAGCCGAACGAGTTTTCGCCTTCTTCCAGCCAGAACAAGCCGGCAAGGTTGAGCCAATCCAATGGGTTTGATTTTGCGGCTTGAAATTTTTCTGCGCGCAATTGATTGATACGATCTGTGTATTCTATTGACGACATGTTTTTTATCTTCCTAAAATTTCCAACATTAAGTCGGGACGGTCGGTGATGATGCCGTCCACGCCCCAATCAATATAGCGTTTCATCAATTCTGGATCGTCTACCGTCCATGGTTCTACGCGAATATTTTTGGCATGGGCTGATTGAATAAAGCGCTCAGTCATCACTGGAATGCCGTAACTTTCCGAAGTTTCATAAGGGACTTGGAGGGATTGATAATGTGGAGAGAGCCAACCGCTGAAGAAGATTTTCCCGAGTAAAACAAATGAAACGACTTCGCTTTTGGCGGCGGAAGTGGCGATTTCTGGGCAGGTCTCTCGAAACAGCTTCATTGAATCGTCGTGGAAAGAGGCGATGATCGTTTTATCTTGCATGTTGTGTGCGCGGATTAAATCGCAGAGCGGTTGATGAATGGGGTTCTCAGTCAGCTTGATTTCAATCAAATAATGTTTTTCTGGAAACTTCTCAAACAACTCTTTGAGCGCCGGGACTTGGATGCCTTGTCCGCGATACGGAAATGTCTTGCCGTCGTCGTTTGACCAGCGATAAGCCGCGTCTAGCTTTTTTAATTCGGCGAGCGTTAGGTCTTCGATCAAGCCTTGACCGTCAGTCGTGCGATCTACGCGCTCGTCGTGCATGAGGACGATTTCGTTATCTTTCGTGATATGCGCGTCCATCTCAAGGACGTCTGCGCCGATCTCGACGGCTTTTTCAAACGCAAAGAGCGTATCGCCGGGCCAAACGCCATCCCCGCCTTGGTGAGCGATGACGAGCGGATAATTTAAGTTTTCAGCATAATAAGGATGAGCGGGCGCGGGTTTTGCGAAAAAGCGTAAGCCAGCCAAAATCAACGCGGCGCTTAATAAGACCTTTTGCCATTTTTTCAATTTCATCTTTTTTCTCCGTATTTTTTTGGCGCTAGTGTAGCATAAACGGACTTTGGAATTGACACGCCTTGTTTTTTAACGTATAAGTGGGCGAACACAAACTCTGCGGAGGCGAACTTATGTTTACGTCACAACTTTTATTTCTTAGCGGGGAAAGCCCGAATACGGAATTTCAACTTTGGCTGTGGGTTGGGCTGGCGCTTTTTGCCGCGCTGATTTTAGTCGGGTGGCAGAGCGCTTCTCGAAAGCCGAATCAGGCTGAGGGTCGGAAAGAGGCGGAGCAGTCCGCTTCAAAGAAAACGCACAAGTAATCGAAAGAAGGACGCTATGTCTATTGCGGTTGGCGCGTCTGCGCCTGAATTTGAATTGCTCGACGATACGAATGTGTTGCGTAGGCTGACGGATTATCGCGGAAGTCACGTGGTTTTGTATTTTTATCCAAAAGACGATACGCCGGGCTGTACAAAGGAAGCCTGTAATTTTCGAGATGATTACTCCGCTTATGAAAAGGCTGGGGTGGCGGTTCTGGGCGTAAGCGCGGATTCAGTTGAATCGCACGTGAAGTTTAAGCGCAAGTTTCAGTTGCAATTTCCTTTGTTGGCGGATGTTGGGCATAAAGTTTGCGAGCTTTACGGCGCGTGGGGGAAGAAGAAATTTATGGGCAAAGAATATGAGGGCGTATTGCGCTCTACGTTTTTGATTGACACGGAGGGGAAGATCAAAAAGATTTACGAGAATGTGCGTCCGGCGGAGCATAGCGCAGAACTATTAAAAGAACTTGGGTTAATTTAGATAGATTGGAATTTGTAGAAAATGCCCATTTTTTATGAGAACCAGCTAAATAGTGACAAGTCACTGGAAGTTTGATATACTAGCGACGCTATTGTGATAAATCTTACGAGATTTATCCGATTTTTGTTAAATGTAGAGTTTGGATAAATCGAGGCTTATGCCTCGTTTGAATTCTTTTAGGAGAGAGTTTATGCGACGACACTTTGTAGCGGCGGGAATTTTGGTGCTTGTAATTGCCATTCTCACGTATGCCGTGATTAACTTCTCGGGTTTGGCAACTCGAATGAACCCGGTAGCGGCAAGCGCGCAAGCGACTTCGATAGATGCCTTGTGGCATTTTGAGATTATCGTAATATCCTTTCTGTTCGGCTTGATCACTGGTCCCATTTTGTATAGTTTGGTGGTCTTCCGCCGCCGACCTGGGGATATGACGGATGCCGTTCATATTGAAGGAAATAGCGCTTTAGAGATCGCTTGGACGGTGATCCCTTTGGTTTTTGTGATGTTTCTGGCGTATTGGGGCGCTTATTCTTTAGGCGAAACGCGAAGGATCGGGGCGAACCCGCTGATCATTAAAGTCCAAGCCCAACAATTCGATTGGTCTTTTATTTATCCTGAATACAATATTGTCACCAATGAATTGCATTTGCCGGTGGATCGTCAGGTAGTTTTGCAGATGGAATCCAAGGATGTGATCCACTCGTTTTGGGTGCCTGAATTTCGCATCAAGCAAGACGTTGTGCCTGGGCGCATTACCGAATATAGAATCACGCCCTCGCTGATCGGCGCTTACAAAGTCCGTTGTGCGGAATTGTGCGGCGCGCACCACGCGTATATGGAAAGACCGGTAATCGTGAATTCACAAGCTGATTACGACGCTTGGATTAAGGAACAAGTAGCTCTCGCAGAAGAGATGCAAAAATCTCCCGAAGGCGTGGGGCAGAGGTTGGTAGCCGAGAACGGCTGTTTGGGTTGCCATACGATTGACGGCTCGCCCAAAGCGGCGCCGACTTGGCTTAACCTGTACGGCTCGAACGTCACCTTGGCGGACGGCACAGTCGTCATTGCGGATGACGCTTACCTTTCTCGCGCGATTTTAGAACCCGCCGCCGACGTGGTGCAAAGCTATCAGGTGTTGATGCAACCTTATCCTTTCACCGACGCGCAGGTGGCGAGTATTATCGCGTATATCAAGACGCTAAAATAAGTTGACAGAGGAAAATTTATGAAATCTTTTTGGCGCGGTTTAGCAAGTTTCTTGATTGGAGCAGTTGCCGGATACGCTCTGGGAGTAATCCTGGAGTTCGTGATTACCGGCAAACTAACCTACGGCGCTCCAGTCGCATCGGCGTTTGCCTTCTTTTTTGGTTTCACCGCTTTGGCATATCTGGGCGGCAGAAATTCAACGATCTTTAGAGGGTTATTCTGGCAAGTTGTTGGAACATTTTCCGGCGCGGCAGTGATGACCCTTTTGCGTTGGATTTTGCCAATGGTCAACCCGGCGAAGTTTGGCGCGATGGATCTCTTCGGTCCATTTCTCTTTACTGAACCGGCTTGGGTTTTGGGCGGTTTTGTCGGCGCGCTCACCTTTTTAGCCGGCTCCGGCGTGATGGATGATTGGTTCAAATGGATGCGCGGGATTGATACGCCCGAACACCACGAGGAACGCTTCACCGGATTTGAAAAATACATCAACGCCTCTCTCGATCATAAAGTGATTGGCATCCAATACACCATACTGGCTCTGCTTTTGTTGTGCATTGGCGGTATTTTTGCCATGATCTTCCGCACCGAACTTGTGGCTTCAAAATTGCAATTTCTAACCGAAGATTTGAACGTTTTCGGGCAGAATGGACCGCAACTCTATAATACATTGATGTCCCTGCACGGCATGGTGATGATCGTCTCCATCCTGCTTGGGCTTGCCGGCATGATGAACTACCTCATCCCGCTGATGCTCGGCGCGCAGGATATGGCTTTCCCGCGCTTGAACGCTTTCTCCTTCTGGATCGCAGTTCCGGCTGGCGCGCTTTTGCTCTCAAGCTTGTTCCTCGGCGGTTTTGATACCGGCTGGACGGGCTATCCGCCGCTCTCCACGCGCTCTCCGCTTGGTATTCAAATGTTCTTCTTGGGCGTTTTCGTGGCTGGGTGGTCTTCGATCTTGGGCTCGTTGAATATCCTCGTCACCGTGGTGCGTATGCGCGCCAAAGGCATGGCGGCGATGAAGATGCCGGTCTTTATTTGGTCGTCTGTGGCGGCTTCAATCATTTCATTGACCGCTACGCAATTAATCGGCTTGGCTTTCCAATTGGTTCTCTTCCAGCGTCTTTTAGGCATGGGCTTCTATGACCCGGCAAAAGGCGGCAATCCGGTTTTATTCCAACATCTCTTCTGGTTCTATTCTCATCCGGTGGTGTACGTCTTCGTTCTCCCCGGCTTGGGCGTAATTTCAGAATTGCTCCCGGTTTTTGTGCGTAAGCCGCTGTTTGGCTATCGCTGGGTGTCTATGTCCTCGCTGGGCATCGCCTTAGTCGGCTTCTTGGTTTGGGCGCACCACATGTTTTCTTCAGGTATGAACGAATATCTGCGCGTGCCGTTTATGTACAGCACTTTGCTGGTAGCCGTTCCAACTGGCGTGAAATTCTTCTCTTGGGTGGCGACAATTTGGCAAGGCAAGCCGATTACCCCAACTGCGATGTTATTCGTCCTCGGGGCGATTGTGGTCTTCTTATTAGGCGGTCTGACAGGTCCCCCAAACGCTACGGTCTCAACCGATCTTCATTTACATGATACTTACTATATCGTCGGTCACTTCCATGATACGATCTTTGGCGGCTTCGTCTTCCCATTCTTTGCCGCGTTGTATTACTGGTTCCCGAAAGCCACTGGCCGCCGGATGAACGAAACCCTCGGCAAAATTCACTTCTGGCTGATGACTCCTTCCTTCTTCGTATTGACGGTTGGCATGATGTACGCCGGCATGTTAGGAATGCGCCGCCGCATCGTAGATTACGACCCAGCGCTTGGGCTTGATTCCACGCATTTGGTGTTGACCATCTCTGGTTACTTGATCGCCATTTCAATTGCGGTTTTCCTTTGGAACTTCTTCTATAGCATTAAGCACGGCGAAAAAGCCGAAGGCAATGTGTGGAACTCGCGCTCTCCAGAATGGCAAGTGCCGTCTCCTATGCCGACGCATAACTACGACCGACCTTTTGAAGTGGTTGGCGAACCTTATGATTACGGTTTGGAAGGTTCTAAATATGTTCAATTTATCGAGCCTGCGCCAAATAGCGCGGCTGGCAAACACTAAGCAGGGGAGGAGCAAAGTAAATGCATTCACAAGATAAGTCTTCCGCTCTCGGACAAGGCGTAGTGATTTTCGTCTATCTCGCCGTCCTGACTCTGCTGGAGTTTTTCGTCGCCATCGCTTTAGATGCAGTAATGATCTTGATCGTGTTCGCAGTGGTCAAAGCCGCCCTCGTGCTGTACTACTTCATGCACATTTACAAACTAAATCAGGCGGATAAAGACCACGACGAGCATTCCTACGCCTACAAAACCGGCACGAACCGCTTGGGCTTATGGCTGTTCCTGCTTTCGGACGGTTTTCTCTTCGCCGGTCTTTTGGTGGTGCGCGCCAACTTGCTTGGCTTTCACCGCCCGCCGTTGAATCAAGAACTTGGCTTGGCTGTGACCGCCGTTCTGTTGATTTCTTCCTTCTTCATGAATCGCGGCGAAACGCAGATGAGCTATGGAGACGTGAAGGGCTTCATGCGCAACACGGTCATTACCTTTGTGCTCGGCTTGGGCTTCTTGATTGGCGTGGTCTTCGTTGAGTGGAGATTAGCCGCAGAAGAAGGTTTGGTCGCCAGTTTTGGCAACACAGCCTCAGGTCCGATGGGCGGCGTGTTCTACATGATGACCGGGATGCACGCTTTCCACGTGCTCACTGGCTTGATCTTCCTCTATATCGTTTGGAATAATGCGCGTAAAGGCGTATACACCGCCGAAAAACATTATGCGGTCGAAGCCGCCGCAGTCTACTGGCACTTTGTTGATCTCGTGTGGATTTTCTTCTACCCCGCGCTGTATCTCATCGGCAAGCTTTAGCGACAGCATATAAAATAAAAAATCCGTTGCCGATTTCGGAAGCGGATTTTTTATTCGTAATCAGGAATAGCAATGAATAAAAAAATATTTTTCGTGGGCGTTGCCGTTTTGCTCGTGATCTCATTCGCGCTGACGCTTAGCCTCATCCTTCAGCGCCCGGCTAGCTTTCGCGGAACCGAATATGCAGAACCTTATCCAGTGGCGGAAAATTTCAGCCTGACCAATTCCAAAGGCGCGCAAACGCAATTGAGCGCTTATCAAGGAAAAGTAGTTATCCTCTTTTTTGGATATACCTACTGTCCGGACGTTTGCCCCACCACGCTGGCGGATTTGAAGCTAGTGACCGAAGATTTGAAAGAGAAAGCCGATCAAACTCAGGTAATTTTTATTTCAGTAGATCCAAAACGCGATACGCCTGACGCTGTTCAAAAATATGTCGAGAGATTTTCCCCAGGCTTCATTGGGTTGAGCGGCACGTTGGAAGAATTAACCCCAGTCTGGGCAGGCTACGGCATCTACCGTGAAGAAGTCCCCGGCACGTCGGCGGATAGCTATATTGTTAATCATAGCGCCCGAATTTTGGTGATTGACCAAACTGGCAACCTGCGGCTTTCATACAGCCCGGATACAAACTGGGAAGATATCGCCCACGATATTTCAATTTTGCTAAAGCGCTAGTTTATGTTTAAAAATATCTACGTTCAACGGATTTTGATTTCTATGGCGCTTGGCTTGGCGGTTGGCATTGTGCTAAGCGAAGTCACTTTTTATTTTCTCGGCGAAACTGCCAGAGAGCCGACTACTATAACGATGGTTGTGCCAGCCGGCACGGCGGATCTGATCGCGCATGGCGGTCAGCCTGCTTTGCCGATTGAAAATACGATCTTCGTAAATGGCGATGTGCTGGTTATTGATAATCAAGATTCCGCTAATCATCAACTAGGTCCGCTTTGGATTCCCGCCGGCACAAAAGGTCAGTTGGTTCTAGGCGAAGCGCAAAATGGATCGGTAGAATGTTCATTTCAAGCCTCTCAATATCTGGGCTTGGATGTGCGCGATTCTTTGACGACAAACACCCGTATCACCGGAATTTTAAACGCGGGATTGCCTTTGGGCGCTCTGCTGGCAGTTTACTCTGTGCTTTTGCCGGCGAAAAAAGAAGAAGAAAAAGAAAACCAAGAAAATGTTTCTCCTAAAAATATTTAGCCGTAAATGGCTATTGACGACCGCGCTTGTTTTGGCAGGCACGGCGTTGTGTATTCGCTTGGGGATTTGGCAATTGGATCGTTTAGCGCAACGCCGCGTCTTCAACGCGCAAGTTGAGGCGATGCACGCCGCGCCCGAATTAAACTTAAACCGCGAACTGCCCGAGAACATTTCAACGATGGAATGGCGCGCCGTAACGGTCACTGGCGAATATGATTTTGAGAATCAGATCGCTTTGCGGAATCAATACTACGGAAGTCAATATGGTTATCATCTCGTCACGCCGCTACGCTTCGATGGGGAAACTGTTTTGGTGGACCGAGGCTGGATACCCGCTGATGCAGATTGGCGCAGTTTCGACGAGCCCGGCGCAATAACTGTAACGGGGCAGATTCGGCTTGGGTCTGGCAAGCCAGCTTTCGGCGGAGTCGCAGACGCGCTTCCTCCTGATGGAAAAAAACTTGAAATTTGGAACAATTTCGATCTCGAAAGAATCCCCGCTCAATATCCTTATCCAATTTTGAAGGTTTATATTCAACTCAATGTCAACCCTGCGGATACTACGCCGCCGATACCTTATCAGCCTGAATTGGATTTGACCGAAGGCCCGCATTTGGGTTATGCTTGGCAGTGGTTCATCTTTGCGGCAATTCTGTTCTTTGGTTATCCTTTCTTTATTAGAAAGCAGGAAAAAAATTCATGAAATACTCGCTTCGTTCTTCTTTTGCTAAATATACGGCGCTCTTGTTCGTTTTCGTCCTTTTAGCGACTGTCCTCGGTTTGGGGATCGCGCAAACGAGCGCTTTAGAAGCCTGTGGTGGCTGGCTGGCATGTCTTTCAAATACGCCGTTTAGCTACTTGAAACTCGCGCATTTTGCTTTTGTGGGCATTTCTCTAATTATGATGCTCTTGGTTTGGCGCAAAGCCGCGCGCGAACAACGCGAGCATCGCTGGTTGTTGCCGTTAACTACAGTGACAGCTACATTATTTTTTGGGCAGGTTTTGGTCGGCGCAATCGAAGTGAATCGTTTGTACCCCTACCATTTGGTGATCTTGCATAAGCTGACGACTGTTTCGCTGTGGATTTCGCTCAGCGCTCTGGTATGGATCGCCGGGAGTTTGCGAGACGAGACGACGAATATCCCTAACTTTGCTTGGAAACAACGCGCAAAAGATTTCTTTATCCTCACTAAGCCTTGGATTGTGGCGCTTTTACTCCTAACGACTTATGGCGGCTTGGTGGCTGGCACAAAAGGCTGGCCCTCAGCAGGGCTCACTTTTTGGACTCTGTTCGCTGGAGCGCTGGCGGCGGCTGGCTCTGGCGCGTTGAATCAATATATTGACCGCGAGTTGGATAAAAACATGCAACGCACCTCAAAACGCCCATTGGCGGATGGCCGCCTCACGGCGGCTGAAGGGCTTTCGTTTGGCTTGTTACTTTGTTTGTCCAGTTATTATCTCATGGCGAGCTTTGTTAATTTGCTGGCGGCGTTGTTATCATTAGCCGGAATTTTTTATTATGTTTTCTTCTACAGCGTCTGGCTGAAAAAGAAAACGATACAAAATATTGTCATTGGCGGGGGCGCGGGCGCAATTCCGCCGATGGTTGGTTGGGCCGCCGCAACGGGCAATTTGGGTTTATCTGCCTGGATTCTTTTTGCGATTGTTTTCTTTTGGACCCCGCCGCATTTTTGGGCGCTGGCGATTGTGCGCAGGAAAGATTATGAAAATGCGGGAGTGCCAATGTTGCCGGTGGTGCATGGCGAACTGGAGACGCGCAAGCAGATTTGGCGTTATACCATTGAGTTGATTGCCGTCACCTTACTATTGCCGGTGTTCAATTTGGCTGGCGTAATTTATTTGGTCTCTTCTCTCGTGTTGGGCGGATTGTTACTCTATGCCGCCTGGCGCGTTTGGAAAGTGGGCGGTAATAAAGTCGCCTGGACGATGTACCGCTGGTCAAGCATGTATCTGGCGTTTATTTTTCTAGCGATTATGATAGATGCGGTAGCCTAAGTTATTCAAACTTCTTCTTTGTAAATTAATGACTTTTAGCGCTTGAAAAACAGACAGAATTTTCCGTTTAGATAATGAGTCGTTGGCTCATTTATCAACCGCGTAGATTTTTACGCTCTTGTTTTCATAGACCAAACGTAATTCTGAGTTTGGTCTATTTTTTTTTGTGATTTTACTTTCATATGGCCCATAAAAGACCCACTTGATTGGCGTTTGCGCGAGCCATTCGCTTGAGAGTTCTCCCAAAAAATACTCTTGCATGTATTTCTCTTTATTATGGAAAAATAGAGTTTCCATTTCATGCCCCACATAGACCTTTAGCGCAGTTTCTTGCGCTAGGATTTGACTTGTTTCGATATTGGCAAGAATGAATTCATTTGGCGTTGAATTCTCGCTTAGCCAGCTAGCGGCGAGCTTAATATCGCGCGAATAAAAGAGTTTTTCTGGATGTCTGGGCATAGATAAGCTTGCGTTGAGAATTAGAAATAACGAGGAAATGGAAGCTAATAAGGTATATGTGAAAAAAAACAGTCCTTTGCGCGAGGCGAGGGTGAGAAATTTGGGCGCAATTCTATTGATCAGGAAGTTAAAGCCATAAATAGAAAGCGCGCCCAGCGGAATCGTAATGCCCAATAAAAATCTGCGCTGAATAGAAACTGGAGCGTAAGCAAGAAGTAGACTTGCAATTGCCCAGAAACATAAGGTTAACATTTTGATATTACGCTCTTTTAACGCTTGAAATAGGCCTAATGGCGCGAATAGCCAAAATGGAGCAAATCCGAAAAAATAGAATTTGAGCGGCGGAGAAAGCGTCTCATTCTGGATTGTGAATTGACTCCAAAATGGATTGTGGCTGAGAATTGAATAGTTGTAGATTAACAGTGGGATTTGGACCAATCCTATTACAATTAATGCAAGGAGGGCTTTATATTCCAATTTTTTGTTTTCAATCCAGATAAAGAATGTTGCGCCTGCAAATGCAATATCTATAGGGGCAAAAGCAATCGGATTGAAGAGTTGGCACAAAGTCGCCAACCCGCCGACAAGCGCGATGTCTGACCATTTCCCGCGTTCCAAGAAATTGAAGAATAGATTTAGAGTCCAAGCCATCAAAGTTAATGTGAAGGCAAAAGCGGGAAACAGCGAAATACTGAATAAAACATATGCGTCAATCAGCCAGAAATCAATAGGCGAGATAGGCTTAAGCGGCGCTCCTAGGAAGAGTTGCAACCAGCCCAGTCCGCTCCCAAAGACTGCGAGCAGGAAAGAAAACCAGAGCAATGTTTTGTCTGAAAAGATTTTGTGGAACAAATTTTTGATGGCTAATAACGCGGTGAAGCCAAAGAACCAACGCGCTAGCTGAAAAGTTGTCTCTACACTTAAGCTTAATAATTTGCTTATATGCCCTAGGAGAATATAGAACAAACGGATGAAGGCAGGTTGATGTTCCTCGGTTGTAAAGCGCATCTGGTATGCCCAGTCTCCAAGCCTGCCAGCTTGCATCATAGATAGGTGTACGGAGTAGTCAGTTGTATCTGCATAGATTCCGCGAAAAACGTAAGCGCCAGTTTCAGAGACCTTGCCTGATAGATATGGAAGCGAGCTAAAGCCTAAAATTAAGATGGCGGCGAATGCGAAAGCGAAAAATTCTTTCGAATTATTTTTCATTGTTTGTGAATACATATATGATTATATCGCCCCGAATCTCTTTGCGATCAAGCGTAAACCGCTTTTCCAAATATTCTAGCTGGGGATGGGTAGCGCCGTCTTTGGCTGTGTATTCCTCAATGGAACGTTGATAAATAATAAACCAGATTCTTGTGTTAGTGTGCGCTACTTGTTCTATATCTTGAAATTCGCGCAATCCTAAAACTTCTCTGGTCGCTGGGGCTAGTGTGTCTATGCTACTCCCCGGCGGGTCTATGATATACGCTTGCGGCAATTCTGGATTGAAGTAAAGTAACGGGAGATAAGATAGCTTGTTTGAGTGAATAATAATATCAGCAGGCTGAATGTAGCTTTTTATATATTGACCGATCTGCTTGTAAGGTCCATAGGGAAATCCATTGTACGAAAGGTGCTGATAGAGACCCATGCTGGAACTCCATAGGATCAAAGTAAGAATTATCCACCGCACTATTTGTGGAAACTTAGTTTGGGTAAGAACCCAAGCTAACCAAATACAAAAGATCGCATGAGATGCCAAGAGCGCGCGTTCAATATAAACTGGGATAATTTGCGATACTGCCCAAAGAAATAAAGGCGGGATGAAGGCTAGATAAATTACCCAGATAGTATGAAGTGAATTACCTGCAGAGCTATTTTTAATTGCGAGGTAGCTTTGAAAGCCGGCGAAAATTATGATTAATAGTGAAATTGCAAGTCCGATAAAGAGCAACCCGTCCGGTAAGGGTAAATTCGGAACATAGTATAAGATTAATGTGAATATTTTTTCAACTCCCGGTTTTTCCACCCAGTAAAACGAATTAACTTTGGATACTTGAGCTGGTAGATAGATGAGCCAGGGGAGATAAAGAATAATAGCGCAAAAGCCTGCGATGATCAGGGCGCGAAGCGCCTTCCAGTTTTTTTCAAAAATAGGAAGACATGCGAGGGGAATTAAGTAAAATACGGCTAAATTATGCGTATATTGGGCGAAAGCTGTTGAGCAGGCGAATAATATCCACCATTTCCAATTACCGGCTTGCGCCTGAATAAGCGCAAATGTTGAGGTGAGTAGTAATAGAGAGAGCAAAGCGTACATACGAATTTCTTGAGCGTAATGCGCTTGAAAGGGAAGAATTGCGAACAAGAGCGCAGAGGCGAGGGCAGTTTTTTGATTGAATAACTTTAGCGCGATTTGATAAACCAAAATCAAACTAAGCAGATTGAATAAGACTGATAAGATTCTCCCTGCCAAAATAGAATTACCAAATATGTTCAGCCACATCCATAGAACTGTGTAATAGCCTAAGGGGTGAATATCTGCAGTTCCGGCGGCGGTTTGGGTTAACGTTCCGTGAAGCATAGCGCCGAAGCCCTTTTCTGCGAACAGAAGCGCGAAAGCTTCGTCGTACCAAATTGGGCGCGATAGAATTCCCAGACAACGTATAACAATCGCTAGGAGGATAATAGCTAAGGGCGAGTTAAATTTGTTGCAGATATTTTTCATAAATTTAATTTTAACAGAAAACAGCCGCAGAAATTTCTGCGGCTGTTTTTTTATTCTCCCAAATAATCGCGTAGCTTTCTGCGAATGGTGGGGTGTCTTAGCCTGCTGAGGGCTTGGGCTTCGATTTGGCGTACGCGCTCGCGGGTGACGCCCATTTTGCGCCCGACTTCTTCAAGGGTATAGGCTTGCCCGTCTAAAAGACCGTAGCGTAGTTGTAAAATCCGCACTTCGCGCGGCGGCAAACCGTTCAATACTTCGCTGAGATGTTCGCGCAGTAAGTTGTAGGTGGCGGTCTCGTCGGGCGGCGGAGCTTCGTCGTCTTCGATGAAATCGCCAAGCACGGAATCTTCTTCGTCGTCGGTGGGCGTTTCCAGCGAGAGCGGGCGGCGCGCCACTTGGATCATGTTTTCCACTTTTTTAGGCGGCACGTCTAGCGCCTCGGCGAGTTCTTCCACGCTGGGTTCGCGCCCCAGCCGCTGGGTGAGTTGATGTTGCACCCGTAATAGTTTGTTGATTTGATCGCCCATGTGGACCGGCACGCGAATGGTGCGCCCCTGATCGGCAATGGCGCGGGTGACGGCTTGACGAATCCACCAGGTGGCGTAGGTGGAGAATTTATGTCCGCGCCGATAATCAAATTTTTTGGTAGCGCGGATCAAGCCAATGTTACCTTCTTGAATGAGATCCAAAAATGGCACGCCGCGTCCCATGTATTTTTTGGCGACGGAAATTACCAAGCGCGAGTTGGCGGTGATTAGATGTTCGCGCGCGTCCCAGCCGTCTTCAACGAGGCGGCGAAGTTCCAGCCTGCGCTTTGGGTTGACTGCGCCTTGCGCGAGTTCTTCGCGCCCAGAGCGCCCTTTTTCGATCCGTTGCGCCAGTTGAACTTCTTCCACGGCGGTGAGGAGCGGCACGCGGCTGACTTCTTTGAGGTATAAGCCAATCGTGTCGTCTGTATCAATGTTCGCTAAGTAATCATCCAGCGCGAGGTCTGGCTCGGTTTCGACTTCGGCGCTTTCTTCCACAGCCACCAGTTCGTCTTCGGTTGGTTCTTGCAGGCTGACGTCTTCCATAAATGGAATGCCCGCGCTCAACAGCGCGGAAAACGCCTCTTCCAACTGTTCGACATCCTGCTCGGCTTCTGGGAAGAAATGTAAAATATCGTCGAGCGTGATATATGATTTTTGGCGACCCAAGTCGATGAGCCGCGCTATGGCAGGGTACTCTTCTTCGTCCTCAACGCCTAAAATTTTCTCTACATCCATTTATACATCCAAGTTTTTTGAATTTTTTGAACAAAACGCTAAATTAGAATACACTTTTTTAGCGCCAAAAGCAAGACCTTACGCCAGATTAGATGTTTTGCGGCGGCAATCTATTACGGCTGTCCGAGTTTGTTCGGACAGCCGTAATATTTATCAGGGGGTTGCAGTTGCCTCTGCTTGGGGTGTGGCAGGTGCGGCGGTGGGTGGAGCAGGCGTCGCCGTAGGAGGGAGCGGAGTGGGCGTATTGAGATAAGGCGGGAATAAAATCATCTGCGTCAGGCTGTCAATCCCGCTGAGGCTCACAATCATCACTTCTTTTTTATCTAAGCGCGCGTAGTAGCCGCTGTTGGTTGGCGTGCTATCGCCAATTTCGAGGGTGCGTGATTTTCCATCCGCGAATTTGACGGTGATCGTGTAGGCGGGAGCGTCCAAACCGAAGATGCTTAAGTCTTTCGCGTCAATTTCAGACGGGATGATGGTTAGCGCTTTGACTTGGGATTCCGCCGCCTCTGCCGCGCTCGGGTTTGCGGCTACTTTCTCCGGCAGGGTCAACCCCCAGACATTTTTTGCGTCGCGCGTTAATTCGAGGGCTGAGCCGTCTTGGGATTCGATTTTCAAATCTGTGAGATTGCCATCGGCTTCGGTGAAGACGTAAGCAGTTCCAGCAGTGGGCGTGGCTTGGGCAGTTTCGGCTTCTTTTTTCTGGTTGAGCAAAACCATCGTAATGATGAGCGCGGCGAAGATGACCAGCGTAATGATTGTGCCGATACCGATGGGGCTTTTCTTTGGCAGGCTTTTTGGCGCGCTAGCAGGCGTTGAAGCTTTTGGCGTTCTGGGCTTTGGCGCTTGGGATTTTGGTTTGGTGTTTTTCTCAGCCATGGGAATTAACCTCTTCTGCGGCGGGCGAGCCAAGTGGAAATGCCAAAGAAGACAATGAAACCGGGGATCACCAAAATTGCTAGAACAACGAGTACGATCAGGCTGACGGATGATATGGGCGCCATCGCGCGGTGCGTGTTTTCGCGCGGGGTGATATTGATCAAGCCTTCTTGTTCTGCCGCCCAATCTACGGAGTTGATGAATAAATTGCCGTTTCCGTATGCGTCAAAGTTGAGGTCAGACGCAAATTGTGAATTACCCATAACGACAACGCGGCCTTTGGTGGCGGAGTTCTCGCCGGCGACTGCCATATCTAATGGACCTTGAATATCTACGCCTTGATCGTACTTATATTGATCTGTATTGTTGATTAGGCTGGTTTCGCCCCATGCATTGCCGGAAGTGCTGAGCAAAGCAGTGAGCGTAATACCTTCGGCTGGGGTATTGGAGAGAGTAATACTGCGCGCTTGCGGCATAATTACGGCATAGGTGATGCTCTCAGTGATCGGGTGTTGCCCAGCCGCTGCAGAGATTGCAAAGAGCGGGTTTTGATTTGAATTTGGATCGAAAATCAGATCGTGATTGAGCGTAATCCCCCAACTTTTTTGGAGGTAATCTGCCAGCGGGTCGGCTGGCGCGGTTTCCGTCTCGCTTGTTAGAATCACGGGGTCTTCCATCACAACCAAGGAGCCGCCGTTATCCACGTATTTCTTCAATAAAGTTACTTCTGCCTGGGATACAGGCTTTTGAGGTCCAGCGATGATGATCGCGAGCGCATCATCTGGGATTTTGTTTTCAGCGAGTAGGTTTAGGCTTTTAACCGTATAGTTTTTGGCTTCTAAAGTGCTTTTGGCGATGGAATACGAAAGGTTTTCGCCGCTCGATTGAAGGAGCGCTTCGCCGTGACCTTCAAGAAAATAAACAACTCGTTCATTTGGGTGGGTGAGTTGAATGAGCGCTTTGACTATTTCGGTCTCGGAGGCAGAAGCGGCAACTTCTTGCGCTTTGCCCATAGCGAGGAGGATTTTTCCATCGCCGGTGATGCCCGCCTGACGCGCCGCAACGGGGTCTTGATCTGGGTCTACAAAAGTGTAGTCAAATTTTCCGTCGCTATTGCTTTTAATTTTTTCAAGCAACTGCGTGGCGCTGGCGGTGTCTGATTGTGAGGTGAAGAAGGCCGTGGCGGTGACTTTTTCCGGCAGGGTGGCTAGCGCTTGCAGGGTTTCTTTCGCTAGCGTGTTAGATTGATCTTCGGTCATATCCCAAGTTTTGCCGGGGTTTTGATAAATCAAAACGTTGAGCGTGATGAGAATGCCGACAAATGCAAGCGTGAGAATAAGCGAGTTGGAACCGTAGCGCGCTTGTCTGCCGCTCAGAAAGCGGCGAATAGCGTCTGGGTTCATGATCGCAAAGTAAGCCAAGCCTAAAACGGTCAAAGCGGCGCTGATTTGCAGGAATAGATTGATTTTGTCTTTATATTCAAGCCCTTGCACGAGGCCCGCGCCGACGATGCCTTTTGTTACCAGCGCTAAGATCATCGCTAAAAAAGCTACCAAGGCGAGAATCAAGCCGGCGACGGCATAATACGAGTTTGTGTTTTTATTTTTAGGAGCCATTATCGCCATCTCCGAATTTCAATTGCAGTTGTGCCAACAAATAAGCCGAAAGCGGTAAGGCTTAAGAAGTAAACGATATCTCCGAGTTTGACGGTTCCGGTGTTGATTGCCGTGAAGTGATCGGAAATGCTCATGTAGCTGAAGATCTCTCCGCCGCTGGACATGAAGTTGGCAGGGATGCCAATTACAAACCAAAGGATAAAGAACAGCCCGAGCGCGATAAAGTAGGATGCAAATTGATTGCTGAACATAGCGGAAATGCCCACGCCCAAGCCAAGCAATGCAAACGTCATCAAGATAACCGCAATATAAGAAGATATTAGGAGTTTGTAATCAATGTGCGGGGTGATGAAGTTGTTATAGATAATTGGGTAGATTAATGAAAAAGCTACTAGGGTTAGCACAAACAACACAGACCCTAGCCATTTTCCGGCGACAAGTTCAAAATCGCGCACTGGGGCGGTGAGGAGTAATTCCAAAGTTCCCATACGAGCCTCGTCTGAGAGCAGGCGCATCGTAATGGCTGGGCTAAGAAATAGCATTAGAAATACGAAGACCACGTTGAGAAAATTTGGGTCTGGGGCAGGAGCGCCATACATGCCTTGTTGTTGCCCATAGAGAAGCAGGTTGACGAAAAAAGCCCCGACCGAAAAGAAGATAACTAAAGCCACGATATAGGCTAACGGTCCGTTGAAGTAATTATTGTATTCGCGTTTGGCGATTGTCCAGATATTCTTCATAATATCCTCATTGCTTCTTTTTGCCTTCGTTGCTGGTGAGTTCGAGGAAGATTTCTTCCAAACTCATGCCCAGCGGACGCAGTTCCAATAAATCGTAGCCGGATTGAATAACTTGTTTGGCTACTTCCGGGCGGGCGTCTTTGCCGGAGGCGAATTCAAATTCAACCGAGCCATCCGCTTTGAGTTCAGCTTCTTCTACGCCTTTGACCTTTTGGATAACTTTAATTAGATCTTTATCCGCTTCGCCGCGCACGCGTAAGGCGACGCGCTCCGCGCCCGCCAGCCGCGATTGCAGATTTTCGGTGGTATCTTCGGCGATGATTTTGCCTTTGTTGATGATCAGCACGCGGTCGCAGATGTTTTGAGCTTCGTGCAGTAGATGGGTGGAAAGCAAAACGGTGCGTTCTTTACCAATTGCGCGGATTAATTCGCGGACTTCCACGACCTGCCCCGGGTCCAGCCCGATGGTTGGTTCGTCTAAGATCAAAACTTCAGGCTTGTGTAAGAGCGCTTGCGCCAAGCCGACTCTTTGGCGCATCCCTTTGGAAAGGTTGGCGATATAGCCGTTTGCGCGATCGCTCAAGCCGACCATCTCTAAAACTTCATCCACGCGATCTTCAACATTGGGGATTTGGCGTAAATCGCCCATGTATTTCAGGTAGTCGAAGACTGCCATTTCAGTATAAAGCGGCACTGTTTCCGGCAGGTAACCTACTCGTTTGCGTACTTCCAGCGATTCTTCAACCACATCATATCCGGCGACGGTAACTTCGCCGTCTGTGGGGGGCATGTACCCGGTAAGAATACGCATCGTGGTGGTCTTTCCGGCTCCGTTGGGACCAAGAAAGCCGACAATTTCGCCTTGTTGCGCGTCAAAACTCAGGTTGTGGACGGCGCGGCGCGCGCCATAGTCCTTTGTAAGACCTCTGACTTTGATCATTGCCTCTCCTTTTTAATTTGAAATTTAGATTTGCCTAAACTAACCAGCTTGTGGGCAATTAAAAGGCACAGCCGCATGGATGGGCAGTGCCTGTATTGTGTACCGTTGATTACTATACAATAAGACGAGTCTCAAAGTCAAGCGCGTATGCCGCTTCTAATCAAACCCTAATCTGTAAGCGCTCGTAAATTTGAGCGCGGGCAGATTGACAGATGCTGTATAATTTGCGGGAAAATAATTCAAAGGAGAAATAATGAATACAAAGAAACTCCCAATTTTGCTCGCCATCCTCGCTTTGGTCTTTTCCACGCTCGCCTGCGCGTCTGGCGAACCCGGCTTGAGCAATGTCCGCACCGCTTTGGATGCAGACGGCAAGAACCAAACCTCAACTTTTTCTTCCACAGATACGATTTACGTGGTGGGCGAAGTTTCCAATGGGGTGAAGGGCAATGTCGTTTCGTCCAAATGGCTGGTGGATAATGTTGAAGGCTATGAATCTGGCTCTGAAATTGACTCTTCCGACCTGACGCTTGACGCGGATTATACGGATTATATTGTCAACTTCTACTTCCAACCCCCAGATGGCGGCTGGCCCGCTGGAAGTTATAAAGTCGAAATCTATTTCAACGGCGCGTTGAATACCACTTTGACTTATACGGTGCAGTAAGTATTCTTTTGGCAATCCAAAAAAGGAGCGGGCGCTTTAAAGCGCTCGCTCCTTTTTATTACTTTATGACTTACGCAGATCAAAATCTTTTGCCGCGAATTACGCGAATTGTCACGAATTTTTTATCCAATCCGCGTGATTAGGGACATCGTACCCGATAAGGTAAGTTTGCGGCTCGATCTTAGGGTTTTGCGTAAAACCCTGTATTTATGAAAGAATCACCTGTCCGCAATACTCGCATTTATCCATGCCTAATTCTAGCGTGCCGCCGCAGTTCGGGCAGGCGAAGGTTTCGGTTTTGACTTGATAGCCAGCCGTTTTGAACGCCGCTTCATTCTCGGCAAGGTCGCCGCGCAAGCGCTTGAGCCGCGCTAAATACGCCTCGCCAGACATCTCGCCGGATTTTCTCAAACGCTCCACATCCGCAATGGATTCTTTGAGCATTCTTCTTTCAGCTTCTAAACTTTCTCGGCTTTTATCTTGTAGCGAAAGTTTCGCTTCGGGCTTGGGCGGAATGGAAGCGAGGATCGCGGCGATGATCAAGATGATAGCTGAGACGACTAGCCCAACGATCAGAGGCGTATATTGAAAACCGGGGATGGAACTCAAATGCACTTGATTGGTTTGCACTTCGTTTCCATCGGCAATGACGACGTATCTTGCGCCGTTGAGTTTGCCAATGTCAATGCGCGTGATGCCTGAAGAATGTTTGGGCAGGTTGTTGCGCGAACCAGTCTCGGTGAAGACTGCCACGTTGCCTAGATCGTCGCCCAACACGGTTTCTTGCTTGCCGTCCTCGTTGATATCTAACCCGGCGATCTCGGTCACTTTATCTGAGAGCGAGCCTGACCAGATTTGTTTGGCGGTCGCGCCGTCGAATGCGAAAGCCCATACGCCGCCTTCTTTTCCGCCGACGACAAACTCGCGCGCGGACGGTTCTCCGTTGATTTCAACTTCGCGGACTTCGCTGATGGCTTGTCCAAGCGATTTTTCAAACAGCACGCTACCGTCTTTAGCGGAGTAGATTTTGAGATCGCCGTATTCGCTTCCGCTGATAATTTCGCTGTTGCCATCGCCGTTTAGATCGTAGGCGCGCATCCGCCGAATTGGGTTTTGATTAACGCTCCAAACGGCTTGTCCGCTGGAATCGAAAAGGATTATCGAACCGCTGTGCGCCGCGGAGACGAAGTAAGTTTGTCCGTCAATTTTTGCGTCGTCCATGCCGCGTATTTCTTCCGTGCCGATGTTGGCATTCCAGAGCGTTTGTCCGTTCAGCGCTAGGGCGAGTAAATTGCCGGAAGTATCGCCGAGCAGAATTTGAGGTCCGGAAGGGAAGCGGATGACAGCCACGCGCGCCGGCGCGCCCAAATTGACTCCAGTGGTCACGGTGGCGGCTTGCCCGTTGATGATTGTATCCACGCCGTTTGAATAGAAGACGACGATATCTTCTACGTTGTCATTGTTGATATCGCCGAGCGTCGTTTTAGGGGTTGGATAATTAAGCGACCAGAGTTGACTGCCGTCGCCGTTATAGACTGTGACGTTCTGGTTGTTTTGAATGAATAATTCCTCCTGCCCATCGCCGGTTAGGTCTATGGATTTCATGCTTTCGGCGGCGGCATACGGCTGAGACCAAGCGACGTCAGCGTTGAATTTTTCCGCAGTCGCTAAGCCGCTAAAAGAAAATAAACCCGCAACCAGCATAACCAAGCAACTTAAAACGATTGCGACAATAAAAGGGATGATTTTGCGCTTCATCTAAACAGCCTTCCTTTGTAAAAGAGAATATGAGGATTTCAAGAAATTCAAAATATTTTCTTGCTCGATTTCCGCAAACGGCGAATCGGCAAGGATGTTGATCATGCCGCCTTGCGTATCTAAAGCGGTGATCGTATATTTGCCAATGTTTTGACCTTGCCGAAAAGTTGCGTTCGGGACGATGGTGTAAGCCTCGGGGTTGACTACAATGCGGACTTTTAAGCGCTGCTCTGTACCTTTGAACTTTTCCGGTTTCAATTTGGATTTTCCGCTGATGCGACTGCGCTTCCAATAGGACATGCGCTTTTTCGTTCTTTGCGTTGCGGCGAGGCGCAGGACGTTGCCATCATAAAGTTTGGCTTTTAGCGAAAGCCATTCATCGTTGAACATTTGCGTCGTTCGTCCTTGGGTATCTTTTGTTTCGCGGGCAACTTTCGTTTTCAAGGTTGCGCCGGTCAGGTCCAAGTGACCGAGAAAAGTGGAATCCGGTTTGAGATCGTCGCGGAGCGAGCGGATGATTTCCTTTGTGCCTTGATAACGCGGCGAGAAATCTTTTGAATCACTGCGCCGTAAGTTGCGCGCCATCACAAAAGCCGCGATCCATAAAGCGAGCGCGCCGCCGGTGAAAGTGATGGAGAAATACCCAAGCAGGTCAACGATCAGGTCTATGCCTAACAAGCCTACCCCGATCAAAAAAATGATCATGGGAATCCAGCGCCATTTATCGCCCGCCGATTCGGTCTTGCGCAGGTCTTTGGCAAATTGATCCATGCCGCGCAAAATTGAATTAGGTTTATCGGCGATGGAAACGTACACCGGAGCGTAATCTTTTATGCTGGTTGCGGCGGACGGCGGGGGAGTTTTCTTCCGCGCCGTGTTTAATAGGTACACAAACAGCATAATAGCGATAATTCCAAAAATACCTACAACACACAGCATAAGTCCTCCGAGTACTTTATAATTTGCGCGTGAAAAAAATACTTTACACTGCTTTCGATATTGTGCCAAGCCCGAAAGGCGCTTCTACCCATATTTTGCACAATTTACGCGGGCTGGTCAATAGGAATTTTGAAGTACGCCTGCTCACTCCCAGCGACGGGGTCTTACCGCTTGAGGATACCATTTACGGCGCGGCGGTGACGCGCATCGCGCAGGATGCGACGCAAAACTTTCTAGCCCGCGCCGCGCATTTTGGCAAAGCCGTTTTCGCGCACCTCGCCTTGCATTCAGATTATGACGTTGTACATTATCGCAATATTTGGGACGGTCTCTTCATCGCGCAGAATAAAAAACGTTTTGGCTATAAAGCCCTTTTTGAAGTCAACGGCTTGCCGTCCATTGAATTGAAATATCATTACCCGGGTCTAGATTCTGAATTGCTTTTGAAGATCAAGGAACAGGAAATTGCGACTTTGCATTTGAGCGATGCGATTATTTGCCCTTCTCAGGTGACGCGCGATTACATCGCCTCGCTCGGACTTAACCGCAAGCTGGTGACTGTCATCCCAAACGGAGTCAGCCCTGCGGATTTTTCCCCAAGCCCATTGCCCAAGCGCGAAGACCGCATCCCGATTTTGCTGTATATCGGCACGCTGGCAGATTGGCAAGGCTTGGAGATTGTGATCAAAGCCTTGCCGAAAATTTTGGAGAGCCGCCCTGTGCAACTTCAGATCGTGGGGCGGGGCAGGTCGCGGCAGAGAAAAGTTCTCGCCAAGCAAATCCGCAAATTGGGCGTTGAAGCGCAGGTAATAGTTCAACCGGCTGTGCCGCACCATGAAGTCCCTGCTTTGATTTCGCAAGCGGATGTATGCGTAGCTCCGCTGGGCTTGAATGACCGTAATGTGACGCAAGGCGCCTGCCCGATCAAAATTTTAGAATATATGGCGGCGGCGCGCCCCTTGCTCGCGCCCAATCTGCCGATTGTCCGCGAACTTGCGCGCGAGGATGTGGACGCGCTGTTATTTGCGCCGAATGATCCTGATGATTTGGCGCGTAAAGCTCTGGCTTTGCTCCAAGATTTTGAATTGTCCCAACGCCTAGCGGATTCCGCTTCGCGCCGCGCCACAACCGAATTCACTTGGCATGAGGCGCAGAAACGCCTAATCAAAGTCTATGAGAAACTCTTGGATGCATAAAATAAAAATCCGTAGGTCGCCTACGGATTTTTATTATTTCAAAGCTGGTCATTTCCCGATCAGCGCCTTGATCCGCTTGATCAATTCTTCGTGATCGAATGGCTTGGTGATGTAATCATTAGCGCCCGCCGCGTAAGCGATGGCTTTGCTGTCGTAATCATCCGAAGCGGTGATGATCAAAATCGGCGCTTCGGCGAAAGTTTTATCCGCCCGCAACATACCGCAAACTTCAAAACCATTGGGTTGGGGCATCATTAAGTCTAAAATAAAAAGATCGGGTTTGAGTTCGCGCGCCTTTACCATAGCTTGCGCGCTTTCATTCACTACCACCGCGTTGAAACCTGCGCGGCTGAGGATTTTCTCCAGCAAAATAGTGATTGAGATATCGTCGTCAACGATTAAGATTTTTTTCATAAAGGCATCCTGTGAAAATTTTTCCTGCTTTGGAGAGTTATTTTACAGGTAAAGCGCGCTTTGAAATCTGACAAAATCCTTGCACATTCACTTCAGCCAGTCCCTAACTTTTTGCAGAAATTCATCCACTCGAAACGGCTTGGTGACGTAATCGTTTGCGCCTGCGCCAAAAGCCACAATTCGGCTGTCGTTATCGTCCAATGCCGAGAGGATGAGAATCGGCGTCGCCGCAAATTTCTTATCCTGACGCAACATTCGGCATAGCTGAAAGCCGGTCGGTTCGGGCATCATCAAATCCAAAATGAAAAGGTCGGGTTGAATAATATTCGCCACGCCGACGGCTAATTTGCTGTCGTTTACGGCGGTGGGCGCGTGACCTTCCATTTTCATCAATTTTTCTAGCAGGCTGGTGGCGCCGCTATCGTCGTCCACGATCATGATTTTCGACATGAGCAATCCATTGAAATAAAGGCTTAAATAATTTCAAATATAAAAATGCATATCCACAGCGCCTAAAAATAAAAGCTGGCGGCGCGTCGAACGAAAAGAACTAACTCAAAAGCGCCTTAATTTTTGCGGCAAAAGAATGCGCCATTAACGGCTTGGTGATGTAATCGTCCGCCCCGGCATTAGCCGAATCTTTCTTACTGCCAATATCGTCCAGCGCCGAAACCATAATCACCGGAATATGCGCCAAATGCGGCGTGGACTTGATCAGCTTGCAGAGCGCAATTCCGTTGATCTCCGCCATCATAATATCCAATAAAATTAGATCGGGCTGAAGATCTTCGGCGATTTTAATCGCATTCCTGCTTTCATTGACCGAAAAAGGTTGGTGACTGATGTGCTTCACTAAACCTTCGATCAATGCCGTAGTCTGAATATCGTCGTCAACGATCATGATTTTAGCCATACAACTCTCCAACTAAAACGCTGTAATTTCTAATTTCGCTTAATCATACAGTCAAAAATGCTCAGGCGCAAGCGGATATTTGCCAGCTTTGACGATAAAAAGCGGGGAGTTATTAAGGCTTATATAATATTAAAGGAACAGCAAAGCGACCAACCCTAATTCTTTAGAGCCGTGCCAGAATAGCGAAGTTTTATTTTGAACTACCTTGACAAGTGAATTTTATGGCATGGGTAAATTGAAAACCCGTTGAATGAAGACTGCCATTTGCGCTCTGGTGACGGGGTTGTTGGGGCAGAAGTTGCCGCCGCCGCAGCCGCTCGTGACGCCTTCATTGGCTAATTGTTCAATCCAAGCTGTAAAAGGGTGCGAGGTCGGCGCATCTGTGAACATTGTGCCAGTGGCGGCTGGGGGGGTATATCCTGCTCCATGTTCGGCGCGTAGTAAAAAGACAGCCATTTGAGCGCGTGTAACTAAGCCGTTAGGACAAAAGTTGCCGCCACCGCAACCAGTTGTGATCCCTTCTGTGGAAAAAGCTTCGATGAAAGCGGCGGCGAAAGAACCCGTGGAGATATCATTGAACATGGTTCCCGTGGCGGTTGGAGGAGAATATGAAGCGCCCCGAATCCCTCTCATTAAGAAGACGGCCATTTGAGCGCGCGTGACCGCGCTGTTAGGGCAATAGTACAAGGGATTAGTTGCACATCCCCCTGTAATACCAGCGTGATAAATACTTTCTATATAATTTCGAGCAGGGTTTAAATCTGTTACGTCTTTGAATAGCCATGGAGTTAATGAACTAGTATCCACGACTTCAAAGTCTGAGCCTTTTACTACGTCTATTTCATGTAACACATCATTATCCCAGCCTGCATTTGGGGATCCGCTCACATACCAGGGTGAGCCGTTGTCTGCCAGTACGATGCCATAAGTTTTCATGGCTTGTAATATTACTTGAGCTTGGGGCGAAAATCCGCTGATGTTATAACTGGCTTTTAGGCGGAATCTTGCGCCAAATGGAACAGGGTTTGCGCAATTTCCTGATGGCGCAATATGTCTGGCAGGCCAAATATAGTAGTTTGCTGTGCAATTAGTCGTAAAACGTAACGCATGATTGATCTCGCCCGCTAATACCTCTTCGTATCTTGCCAAACCGGGCAGAATAGGTAATCCAGCCGCGTCAGCGGAGGTCCAATCGTAGGGTCTTAGATTATTTGAGTTTAGATTCCAGATGGCTCCGGAGCCGCCAGACCATTGCCCATCTGCGTATGAAGCGTCGTAAATCTCATAAAGCGTGCAATCATCCGTATCCACGACCAAGATATGATGGTCCCCGCCATATTCAATATTTGGGGCGCTAGGAATTGGATACGGACCGGGATCCGACTCGTCGGGATAATAAAAATCTACCGTATAGGCAGTTGTAGACGATCCAGAGACTGTATTATACGGAATGCCAATAGCCCCGCCATCCCAAAGCCCAGACCCAAAATCCATGTGAAAACCTTGGTTAGATCCTATTGAATTTATCCAGGCATTTGACATAGGGTGAACTGGTAGGGCGGCAATAGGAATATTCCAGAAATTGTCGTTAGGAAAGATAGGGCAACCGCCAATATCTGCGCTTTGGGCAGTTGGCGCCTCGCTATTGAAACTTTGGATTTGGCCCGCGCTAACGCTCGTTGCACTTATGGACGTAAAATAAATTAATGCGATAGTAGCGTTAATGCTTTTTGCGGAAATACTTGTTAGCAGCGCTTTTATTGGTCTCATGCGATTATTGTATATGATTATGCGTGAGTTTACTTTAACAATTTTGCAAGCAGTACAAAAGTAATATGTAAAACAAGAACCGGCCGCTACTTTCTAAGCGGGCCGGCTCTTGTTGGTAAATTATTTGTATTTTTTACGGCAGAGGCAGATTGAAAGTTCTTTGGATAAAAACGGCCATTTGCGTTCTGGTGACAGGGTTGTTGGGGCAGAAGTTACCGCCGCCACAACCGCCGGAGACGCCTTCATTAGCGAGTTGTTCAATCTAATTGGCGGCGAAGGCATTGCTGGGAACATTGGCAAATAAAGCCCCTGTGGCGGGAGACGGGATGTAAGTCGCTCCATTGTTTTTTAGATATGAATTACTTATTCTCATTTGCCCCATGCTTGTTACAGAACACTAATTTGAAAAGTTACAATTTTGAAATGTCGCGACGAAACTGAAAAATATTGATCGTAAATCGCGTTTTGATTAAAGTCGAATCTAAAAAATAGACACGCCGGTTTTGGTGGTGAATAGTTCGAGAGCCTGCATTCCGATCAAAGAGGTGCCGCGCTCGTTCAACTCCGGCGACCAGACGCAGATTGCCAGCAAATTTGGGATGACTGCTACAATCCCGCCCCCGACTCCGCTTTTGCCGGGTAGCCCAACTGTAAAAGCAAACTCGCCTGAATCATCGTACAGCCCGCAGACTTGCATGAGCGCGTTTACGCGCTTTGCCTGACTGCTCGTCAGAATCTTGCGTCCATTCCACGGGTTAACTCCGCCGTTGGCTAAAAAGAGAAACGCTTTCGCCAAGTCTAAGCAATTCATCATCAGAGAGCATTGGTGAAAATATACGTCTAAAATGGCGTTGACCTCATTTTCAACCGAACCGAAGCTTTTCATCAAATTGACCATTGCCGCATTACGGAAGCCGGTTCCACGCTCCGATTCGGCGATGGCTTCGTTGAAGTTGATTTCAGGATTATCTGAAAGCTCGCGCATGAAATTAACGATCTCTGCCAGCGGATTTGGCGAATGCGAAACCAGGCAATCGGCGATTACCAAAGCGCCAGCGTTGATAAAAGGATTGCGCGGAATACCATTTTCAGTTTCAAGCTGAATCAGCGAATTGAAAGCGTTGCCCGAAGGTTCGCGCCCCACCCGCGACCAAAGCGCTTCTCCTAATTCTCGAAAAACCAGCGTCAATGTAAATACTTTTGATATGCTTTGAATTGAAAAAGGGATGTTAGCGTCGCCGATTTGAAATGTTTCGCCTTGTAAAGTTTGGATGGCAATCCCGTAGCGCTTCGGGTTTACGTTGGCGAGCGCGGGAATATAAGCGGCGACTTTGCCTTTCCCGCTCAAGCCTAAGGTTTCTGAATAGATTTCTTCCAAAATCTGCGGATAATTTTCATTCATTAATAGAGCGCCTAAAAATTACGCTTCATCTTCTTCTTGTTGAAAAATTTCTTTTATTTTCGCAATGAGATCGCGCGCATGATATGGCTTAGTGATGTAGTCGTTGGCTCCGGCGCCAAACGCCACTGCGCGGCTATCGTTATCGTTTAAGGCGGTCACGATGATGATTGGCGTAAAGAAAAAATCTCGGTGCCCGCGCAGCGCTCTACAGAGTTTGAAGCCGTCAACTTCCGGCATCATTAAATCGAGCAAGAACATATTTGGGCGTTCATGTTCCGCGAGGCTGACGGCGCTTTTGCTTTCGTTAATGGCAACCGTCTGATAGCCCTGCTGTTGAAGGATACTTTCCAACAAGTCGGTGGCTTCGGGGTCGTCGTCTACAACCATGATTTTTGTCATAATCTTTTTCTCGGCGTTTTAACGATAAATTATACCGCCATGAGATTTGAAAAAGGCGGTTGGATAGGGCGGGGCGGTTACTTAAAAGTAACCGGCGATACCTTACTTTGTCATCAACTCGTCCACGGCATTGACCAGTTCTCTCAAATTCCCAACCTTCAAGACATTATTACAAAGCGGAGCGTACTTGGGCATGTCGCTGTCGCCGTGCCACAAATGTTCGGGTTCAGGATTCAGCCAGATGGTGCGTGAGGCGCGGCGCGTCATCAAAGAAAAAATGTCAAGGCGTGGATCGTAATAATTGTTGCGTCCATCGCCAACGATGATGAGCGTCGTGCCGCTGTTCAATGTATCCATGTAACTATCGTTGAAATTTTGCAAAGACCAACCGAGGTCGGTGTTGTAATGTCCGCTGGGCATACGAACCAAAACGGATGTAATAGCTTCATCGGCATTGGAGCTGTTGAAATCTTCGCTGATAGATTCAAGATGATCAATGAACGCGAAGGCATGAGTTTTACGAACCTGCCCTTGTAGCGCAAACAGAAAACTTAACATCAACTCCGAACAAAAACGCATGGATGTACTGATGTCGCAAATCACGACAATTTTTGGTTTCTTGATGCGGTCTTTGTGATGAATCTCCATCGGCACGCCCTGATACTTTAAGTTTGCGCGAATAGTTGTCTTCGGATCAAGTTGCCCGCTCTTCATTCTTTTTTGGCGCAAGGCAATGCGCGTGCGTAATGCGGCGGCGAGTTTCTTCACTTCACGTTGCAATATTTTTTTATCTGCATCGGATAGCGCTTGAAACGGACGATTCATCAAGCTGTCAATATTTTCGTTGCGCGGACGTTCGCTTAAATTTTCAGCGAGTCTCTGCCCGGCAAATTGATTGATTTGTTCTTGCATACCTTGCAGGTTTTGCTGGATCGTTTGGCGAATTTGCTCAATGCGTTCGCGGCTCATGCCCATTTGCGCGAGTTGCTCCATTAATGCTTTCAGCGCTTCGCGCACTTCAGGAAATGCCAATGCGCGCATCATGCGTTGCGCCATCCAATTTTGATAATTGAGATTGTCTGCCTGATTCAATCCAACCATTTGACCCAACGCCTCAAGTTCGGACTTTGTTAATGGCTCGCCATTCATCAGCCTTTCCATACGCTGACGCAGATTCTCTGCGAACTGGCGCATTGCTTCAGCCCACATCTGCGCTTCTTCGGGAGTCATATCATCAGATGGATTTCCGCCCATCATCGGCGGCGTGCCTGTGCCAAAGAATAATGGAAATAATTTTTCAAATGTAGGAATATCTTTTACGTCTTTGATTAACGTTGCCCGCAAAGATAATTTGAATTGCTCTCGATCTTGAATCCCCATAATATCCACAGCCGAAAATGATTCGGCTGATTCAGCCAACGAAACCCGAACCCCGCTTGCTCTCAATGCGGCAATTAATTGTAAGATACGAGATTCCATTTTTTACTCAATCCCGTCATTGCGAGCGACTGAAAGGAGCGAAGCAATCTCCAACACCATTACGAGATTGCTTCGGGTGAAAATGCATCACCCTCGCAATGACATGTTAATTCCCGGAAAACCGTCCAAGCTCATCATAGTTATTTTTTGACTTTGGCTGTGGCGGGGCAGGCGGGTTGATATATTGGCGTTTCGCTTTTTGCAAATCGGCTTCATGTTTCAATAAAACAGAAATCGTATCTTCCAAAGTGGTTTTATCCAAATTGCTGGCGTTCAATGCCACCAAAGCGTTTGCCCAATCCAATGTTTCGCTGATAGACGGAGATTTTCGCATATCGGCTTTTCGTAAGCGTTGAACAAACTCCACCGCTTGCTGTGCTAATTTTGGATTCAAATCTGGCACTTTCAACCTCACCACTGCCAATTCTTCTTGCAAGGTTGGATAATCAATAAAGAGATACAAACATCTACGTTTCAACGCTTCGGATAGCTCACGTGTGTTATTGGATGTCAGAATCACAAATGGTTTATGTTTTGCCGTGAGAGTTCCCAACTCTGGCACGGAGATTTGAAAGTCACTCAATACTTCCAAAAGAAAGGCTTCAAATTCGGCATCGGCTCGGTCAATTTCATCAATTAATAAAACTGTAGGTTGGTCGCTCAATATGGCTTTCAATAATGGACGTTTAAGTAGAAATCTTTCAGAGAAGAAAACATCTTCTTCTTTGGCGAGTTGATCCGCCGCGCCTGCCAGCGAATCCGCTTTGCCTAAGGTGTCATTCAATTTATCGCGTAACAATTGGGTGTAAAGTAGTTGCTTGGAATACTCCCACTCATACAAGGCTTTGGATTCATCTAAACCTTCATAACATTGCAAACGAATCAACTCGCGCCCGGTTGCTTTTGCAATTGCCTTGGCTAATTCCGTTTTGCCCACGCCTGCCGGACCTTCTGTCAGAAGCGGTTTGCCTAACTTTTCAGAAAGATAAACAATGGTTGCAATTTCATCCGAGGCGATATATTTTTGCCTATTCAATTCAGACTTTACGCTTGCAGTTGATTCAAAAAGATTTGTCATGATTTGCCTTTATGAACTTACATAAAACGCTGAGTGAAATTCAACTTTTCCCTTTGGAACATCTTCATAAAACGGTAACGCCATAAAATATTCTGGCGCAGGCGAGCCTTCGTAAAATAACTCTGGATATGTTTTGAATCCGAATCTTTGATAATAATTTGGACTGCCTTCTAGTACGCAACCTTTCGCGCCTGTTTCGCGAATTTGTTTTAGACCTTCAGCGATTAACTTTGAGCCGACACCTTGGTTTTGAAATTCAGGTGAGACCGAAACGGGTCCGAGACCATACCAGTGTAAATCTTCTTTATTGATCCTAATTGATGAAAAACCGACATGTCCTATAACTTTTCGATCTATTTCTGCAACCAACGAAAGAAGTAACGCTCCTGCTTCTCTTAACGCATTCACGACCAAATGCTCAGTTTGATTACTGTATGATTTTCCTGCAAATGCGGCAATTGTGATTTGTTCAATCGCTTCTATATCTGTTTCTTTTTCAGGTCGAATGCGAAAGTTCATGATTACTTTTCAAACCATCTCGGTTGAGTCAAAACTTCAGGTCTAAGAATATCATCCAATTGTTCTTTCGATAACAAGCCTTTTTCCAAAACAACTTCTGCCACGCCTTTGCCAGTCTCGTATGCTTCTTTCGCCACTGCGCTCGCATTTTCATATCCAATAATTGGATTTAACGCCGTTACGATGCCAATAGATTTATTTAACATCTCCGCCAGATGTTCTTTATTGGCAGTAATTCCGCGCACGCATTTTTCTGTCAGCGTCAAACAGCCATTTTTCAAGTAAATCAAGCTATCAAACAAACTGTGCGCGATGATTGGCTCGAAGGCATTCAGTTGTAATTGCCCGCTTTCTGCCGCAAATGAAACCGTCACATCATTGCCAATCACCAAAAACGCAATTTGATTGACCACCTCAGGAATGACGGGATTCACTTTGCCGGGCATGATGCTCGACCCCGCTTGCACGGCGGGTAAATTAATTTCGTTGAGTCCAGTTCGCGGGCCTGATGATAAGAGGCGCAGGTCATTGCATATTTTTGATAATTTGACAGCCACGCGCTTCAACACGCCCGAGAGTTGCACAAATGCCCCAACATCTTGCGTGGCTTCGACCAGGTTGCCAGCCGTGATGTATTCAATCCCCGTTACTTGACTTAAATATTTTCGCGCTAGGTTTGCGTAATCAGGGTGCGCGTTGATGCCGGTGCCAATTGCAGTTGCGCCAAGATTCATTTCTTGGATCAATAATGCGCCTTCGCGCAAGCGCTGTTGATCCTCTTCCAGCATGACCGCGTATGCGCTAAATTCCTGACCGAGCGTCATCGGCACAGCGTCTTGTAACTGTGTGCGTCCCATTTTCAAAATATCTTTGAATTCGAGCGCTTTTTCTGCAAATGCCAAACGTAAAACTTCCATCGCTTGAATGAGTTCGTCAATATAGAAATGTAACGCCGTTTTGACCGCCGTAGGATAAACGTCATTGGTGCTTTGACTCATATTCACGTCTTCCAGCGGATGTAGTTTTTTATATGCCCCGCGTTCAAAGCCGAGCAATTCAAGACCGCGATTGGCGATCACTTCGTTGGCGTTCATGTTAGTAGAAGTTCCGGCGCCGCCCTGTATCACGTCCACCACAAATTGCTCGTGCAAATTCCCCATGCTGATTTCTTTGCAAGCCGTAACAATCGCGCCTGACTTTGCGTCTTCCAGCAAACCTAATTCGTGATTCGCCAAGGCACAGGCTTGCTTAACGCACGCCAAAGCCTTAATTAAATTTGGATAGGTATGGATCGGAATTTTGCTGATCGGAAAATTTTCCAAGGCGCGCAAGGTGTGAACGCCGTAATAAACATCCGCAGGCACTTCGCGTTCGCCGAGCAGATCGTGTTCGAGTCTGATTTTCACTGGGCAACTCCTAATCTTTTATACAACTCTAAGTTAGCGTGTAATTCTTTTTGCGGCGTAAATTGATTTATTATAGTTTCTCTGGCAAAGGCTTGAAGCGTTGCTTGGTTATGATTTAGCGCTTCAATTATTTTTTGCGATAAAGCGTTTGTATCATTGACGTTGATTAGATGACCATTCTTTCCATCTTCGATTACGTCCGTTACCCCGCCAACCGGCGTGGCGATGACTGTTTTGCCGCAGGCTAGCGCCTCTAACACTGCGTTCGGCATTCCATCGCGCAAAGAAGGGTGAACGAAGACATCCATCAATGAGTAGTAGGCCGGTAAGTCGTTGTGAGGAATCTGTCCGGTGACAAGTATGGCTAAGTGGGGATTGGCGCTTTTGAATTCATCGAAGTAGTTCTGATCGTCGCCTCTTCTAATTTCGCCAACGATGAGCAGGGAAGCAGGTTGCTGTTTATTTACTTGCGCGTAGGCACGGAGGAGGGTGGGCAATCCTTTTTTTTCGCGTAGCTCGCCGACAAAGCCGAGGATGGGCTGAATCAGCCCCAACGCTTCCGCCAACGCTTCATTTTTTGGCAGAGGCTTGAATAGATTTGTGTCAATGCCATTAGGGATTATAGTAATTTCTCGATCAATAAAAGCTTTGGCTTTTTGAGCTAATGAATTGGCGTTTGTGGTCACTGCGCTTGCATGTTGCAGGGCGTAAGCTACATGCGAGAATTTAGCCGAGTCAAACGCGGCGCGTTCAATATCGTTGCCGCGAATCGAAACCACGCTTGGGATGTTCAGATATTTTCCGGCATATGCCGCAATGAAACCCGCTTGCGGCAGAAAGTAGGCATGGATTAAATCAAACGGGTCTCGCCGATGTTCCTCAACGATTAACTCAAACCAATCCGCTAAGGTATCGTCTGTGCGTTTGTGAGCGCCGAAGCGCGTAACGCTGATTCTGCCTGAGTGGCGGGTGTGCTTCTCGGAGGCTGGCAGGCTGGAGGTCGGGGCGGAGACGCGCACTGCATGTCCGGCTGAATCGAGTAAATGACCCAAACGTCCGGTTGAGATTGCGAGTCCGCCGAGGTCTGGTGTATACTTTTCGGATAGTAAGGCAATTTTCATGAGGTGACTCAATGGCTGAAAAATGTGAAATGATTATCGGGTATCTTGTGCCGCATCGTTGTGAAAATCCGTCGTTGGGGACGTGCGCAAAATGTGGGCGCGGCTTTTGCGATGAGCATACCAACCAAACCAAAGAGGGGCGTGTGTGTTTGGCTTGTCAGCAAGGCTTGGAGATGCCGGTCGCTTTGCCGATTTCTGCCGCTTTGTTTACGCCCGCCGATCTGGATGCGTTTGATCGCGCCGGTCGTTTCAACGATCTGGATGATAACAGCGGCGATCTGTTTTCCGATTTGAGTTAATAAGGTCCGATCGTTTCCCAAATCTTTTTATTTTCAACAATAAAATCGTCGCAACGCTGACACGGCTTTAGCGAGGGCGGGTGCATTTTTTGACGCACGGCTTGATAACTTGCTCCTTCCCAAATCGCTTTGAAGGTTTGTTTTTGGATATTGCCCAACGGCGGGATTTGTTCGCGCGTCATACAACATACATAAACGAAGCCGTTGAAATCAATCAGGCTGTGACTCCACGGCGCATAGCATGGATATTTGTTGTAGTATCCGAACGCATATCTGCCCGCCCGCCCCAAACGGACCTCGGACTCGTCTCTGCCAAATGGGAATGCGTCTTCATCTATGATATTTAGCCCCAATTCGCTGGCGCGTTTTTCAATGTGCGGGGCAATCTCTTCGTTGAATAAAGCGATATCTTTCTTGCGCATGGAAAGATGTTCGCCGCAGTGATCGTCCACGGGGATGAGGTTAATGCCGTGCGCGCCGAGTTGATGCGCGAGGTCAGGTAAAGTGGCGAGGCTGAAATAATTATCGCGGCTGACGACGGTGTTGATCCGCACGGTTAATTTACCTTTATGCGAATATCTATTGAATAACTCAACCGCTTTTGTGGTTAGCTTGAACGAGCCTTCTACGCCGCGCACTTTTTCATGGACTTTGCGAATGGGCGAATCAATTGAGACGTTGACTCCGCGAAGCCCGGCTTCGATCAGCGCTTTGGCTTTTTCTTTATTGATGAGCGTTCCGTTGGTAGTGAGCGTAACGCGGATGCCCAATTCGGTTGCGTAAGCCACCAACTCAGGCAAGCGCGGACGAAGCATCGGCTCGCCGCCGGAGAAATGAATCTTTTTCGTCCCCAACTCGGCGAGTTCAGAAATGACTTCTTTGAAGCGATCCATAGAAATTGGCGCTTCGCGGGTTTCCCGCCAATGTTTGCACATCTCGCATTTGAGATTACAGCCGTAATTAATTTTGATTTTTACATAGAGTGGTTTGTAGGCGCGCGCGTTGAGGGCCGCTTTTTGAAAATCCGCTTTCTCTTGCGCGATGGTTTCAAGGCTATACATGGGGCGATTGTATCACTGGGGGCGTTTGTTCTATCTCCAATTTTCCCTCGCATACAGTAAAATCCAGCGCATGCGCCTAAAAGCAAACCTTCTTCTTCTCGTTGTGTCTATGATTTGGGGGAGTTCCTTCGTTACGCAGAGCATCGCTGGTCAACATAAGATCGCCTATCTATTTAATGCGGCTAGTTTTATTTTGGCTGGGCTTATTCTGCTTCCTTTAATTCCCAAGAAAACTATAATTTCAAAAGCTCAGTGGAAGTGGATGGGCATCGCTGGAGCGGTTTTATTTTTTGCGGCTTCGTTTCAGCAGGTTGGTTTGCTTTATACAAAAGTCGCCAACGCCAGTTTTCTCACCAGTTTGTATACGGTTTTTACTCCGTTTTTATTGTGGCTTGGCTTTAGAGAACGCCCGCATTGGTTGGAAGCGTTGGCGGTTAGCTTGGCTGGGTTGGGCGCGTTTCTCCTTTCCGCTTCCGGCGGACTTCATCTTTACCCGGGCGATTCGCTGGAGATTTTTGGCGCGTTCTTTTGGGCAGTCCATTTTGTGATTTTAGGCAAGTTTGCTTCGCGCTTTGAAGCGATCTCATTTTCCGCCGGGCATTTCTTGGTTAGCGGGTTTGCTAATCTTGCCGTTGGATTATTTGTTGAAGATGTTGCTGTTTTGACGCTTCCGCCGATTCTCGGCGCTATTTTATATCGCGCAGTTCTGTCCATTGCGGTTGGGTACACGCTTCAGGTTTGGGGGCAGAAACATACGGCTCCCACCGACGCGGCGTTGATCCTCAGCCTTGAAGGAGTTTTCGCCGCAATCGCCGGATGGTTAGTTTTAGAACAATATTTGCAACTGATTCAGATCCTTGGCTGTGCGATTATTTTTGTGGCGGTTTTAATCTCGCAATTCAAAGAGTGGACGTCGGGCAAAATTACGCACGATCAACTTGTGGAGGGGCGCTAGCATGACTACAGACGCATTGCTCGAAGAATTGGATTTATCTTTTCATCCGCTCACCTCAAAACTATGGCGTGATTTTGAATTGCTGTTTGGCGAACAAGGCGCCTGCGAGGGCTGTTGGTGTATGTATTGGAAGTTGAGGGGCAAAGCCTTCGCGCAGAATGCGGGCGATAATGCGCGGCAAATGCAAAAAAACATCGTGGATGCGAAAATCATCCCGGGCTTATTGGCGTATTCAGAGGGTTATCCAGTGGGTTGGGTGGCGCTTGAACCACGCAGTCAATATCCGCGCTTGGCGCACACGCGCGCCCTTAAGCCGGTTGATGCTCAAGAAGTCTGGTCAGTCACTTGTTTTTTCGTCGAGAAAAAACATCGGCAGAGAGGTTTGGCGCTTGAATTGTTAAAAGCCGCAATTGCCCACGCGAAGAAAAATGGCGCGAAAATTGTCGAAGGCTATCCGCTGGACGTGGAAGAACACGAAGCGCCAACTTTGGTCTTTACCGGCGTTGCTTCCATGTTTCGGCAGGCAGGCTTTGTGGAAGTCGCACGGAATGCGCCGACGCGCCCAATCTTTCGGTTTTATATTTAAGCGATGGCATTTCAAATTCCATCCAAAGCGTTTTCTAAACGCGATTATCAGTTTATGGCGTTGGCGGCTATTTTATTTATCGCCTTCTCTGCTGGTTTGGTTTTTCTAAACTTGAAATTTGAAAAAGGCGGCGGCGATTTTTACGTGGAGTGGGTTGCGGCGCACGGTTTTTTCTCTGAAGAAAAAACAGAGCCGTACAGCGGAGATGTGGCGGGGCGCGCTCAACAACTCGCTTACGGGAGTTCCGCTCAAGCCGGCGACGATCCTTATATTTTAGATACGCCTTTTCATATTTTCCTGCTTTATTATCCGCTCAAATTCTTTGCAGACCCGAAGCTGGCTCGCGCGCTCTTTACTTTACTTCTGGAATTGACTTTATTTCCGCTCACGTATCTCAGCCTGCGCCTGACGGATTGGGAAGCGCCGCGCCTGTTTACGTTTTGCTTCATGCTCTTTGGACTGTTTAATTTTTACGCCTATCGAGCGCTTTATGAGGGCAACCCGACGCTCCTGCTCGGATTGATTTATATCGGCATAATTATTTTTTACTATGCCGAGGCGGATGAGTTGGTCGGCGCTTTATTGGCGCTTTCGTTTTATCGTTGGGAAGTTGGCGCGCCGCTTTTAATTCTCGTTTTTTTACGCGCTTATTACGAGAAGCGCACGCGCGTCTTTGCCGGCTTTGGAATGCTCAGCGTCGTGCTACTGATCGTCGCCTTCCTCTTGTACCCGGATTGGTTAATTCCATATTTACGCGCCTCATGGAATAGCTTGCGGACTCCGTTTGGTTTTAGCGTATTTGCAGTTTTTTCTGATCTCCTCCCAAATTACGGAAGCGGCTTGGCGCGCATCTTCGTTATTGGCTTATTCATCTTGCTCGGATATGAATTTATTCTGGCGCGCTCGCAAAGCTTTCGTCAATTTTATTGGGCGTGTTGTCTGGCGCTGGCGGCCGCTCCCTTACTGGGTTTGCAAACCGAGTTGGAGCATCTGGCTGTGCTGATTGTTCCCTTAGCTTTGGTTTTTTCGATTATTTATCAGCGCTGGCGCAAGCGGGGCGGCTGGCTCGCTCTGTTATTAATGATCGTCGCCCTGACCTTGCCTTGGGCGCTTCATTTCCTACAACCAGCAGGGCTCACTAAAACTTCTAATGAAATTGTTTTTCTTTTTTTGCCGCTTTTTACGTTAATCGGTTTATACTGGATTCGTTGGTGGGCGTTGAATCCGCCGCGCGTTTGGGCAGACCTCGCCGCCGATCATTAATATGACTCTTCGCGCTTATCTGATCCTTTTTGTTTTGGCGTTAATTCCGCCGGTGGCGATTGCCCAATTCCAACCGATTCCGGGTTACTTGGATTCGGATTATTACTATGCGGGCGGACTGCAACTAGTTTCGGGCAGGGGATTTACCGAGCCATATATGTGGAATTATTTAGATGGAAGCCTTGCGCTTCCGCACCCTTCGCATGGTTACTGGCAACCGCTGGCTTCGCTAGTCGCCGCTTTGGGGATGTGGCTCACTGGTCGCGCAGATTACGCTTCTGCCCGCCTCTTCTTCATCTTAATAGCTGGCGTAATTCCGCCGCTGACGGCATATCTGGCATATCTCTTCACCCAACGCAGGGATTTGGCGCTCGCTTCGGCGTGCTTGGCAATCTTTTCGGTGTATAGCGCGCCATTTCTCGGCGTAACGGATAATTTCGGAATTTTTATGCTCTTAGGCGGGTTATATTTTATTTTCGTTTCGCGCATCCTGCAAAATTCAGAACGCTTAAGTAACTGGTTCTGGTTGGGGCTATTCGCCGGCTTGATGACGCTTGCGCGGAGCGATGGTCTCTTGTGGCTGGCAATCGCTTTCCTGTTTGGCTTGCTTCAAGCCGTTCACGGATTCCAATTCAAAAACGCCGACTATAAAGCGCTAGCAAAAACTGCGCTTCCCGTATTTTTCAAATTCGCGTTGATCGCCCTGATCGGCTTTTTGCTGATTATGACGCCTTGGTACTTACGCAACCTCAACGTGTACGGAAGCCTAATGGCGCCGGGCGGAAGCCGCGCGCTGTGGTTGGCGAATTATGATCAAACTTTTAGCTATCCGCCAGACCTGTTGAATAAAGAAGCTTTCTTCGCGCTCGGCTGGCGCCAAATAATTCTGGATCGTTTAGGCGCGCTCAAAGATAACGCGCTCAGCGCGTTTGCCGCGCATGGCGCAATTATTTTATTCCCTTTCATCTTGATCGGCATCTATGCCAACCGCAAAGATATGCGGGTGAAACTTGCCGTGTACGCTTGGTTGATTTTATTTTCAGTAATGACCTTGCTCTTTCCATTTGCCGGAGCGCGCGGCGCTTTTTTTCATGCCGGCGCGGCGTTCCAACCGCTGTGGTGGGCGCTGACTCCGCTTGGATTGGACGCATTTTTAGATTTCTTGAGAAAGAAGAAAAACTGGGGCGATGAGCGCGCTAAAGTCGTCTTTCGCGCCGCCTTGACGTTGATCGCCGCCATCTTGACCGTGTTTGTCGTCTACTTGCGTTTATTCAGCCTCGGCTGGAGCGAAGGCGAAGAAAATTATCCGCCAATCGAACAATTCCTGCTGGAACATAACATTCAGCCTGACGATATCGTGATTGTGCGTAACCCGCCCGGTTATTACATCTCCACTAACCGCTCGGCTTTGCCAATTCCCTATGGCGGCGAAGAAACCATTCTGGCGGTTGCCGAACAATTTGACGCAAAGTATTTCATCTTGGAAAAAACCGCAACTCTGAATTCGCTCAAAGACTTATACAAAACGCCCGCTGGCAATCCGCATTTTATTTTTCTCGGTGAAATAGATGAAGCCAAAATATTCAGAATTGAATCTAAATAGCTTGTCCAAGAGAGATATCCTGCTTACCGCCATAGCGGTCGGCTTGATGGTTTCTATCTATCTACTCGCCAGCCGCGCTAAATACGCGCTCGGCTTTCCGCTAGACGATTCCTGGATTCATCAAACCTACGCCCGCAACCTCGCGCAATCTGGCGAATGGTCGTTTCGAGTCGGAGTCACATCCGCCGGTTCCACCTCGCCGCTTTGGTCCGCCTTGCTTGCCATTGGTTTCTTGATCAAGCTGTCCCCATATTTCTGGACTTACTTCCTCGGCGCGCTCGTTATCTTTTTGCTTGCCCTCGTTTGCGAATGGGGCGCGCGCAAATTACTTCCAAGCTATCAACCCAAATTTCCGTGGGTCGCTTTTTTGACGGTCTTTGAATGGCATCTTTCCTGGGCGGCGCTTTCCGGGATGGAGACCCTGCTACACGGATTAATTGTCACCTTAGTTTTACTGCTCTTGATGACCCACTCGCCGCGTTACTTAACCTTAGGCTTGCTCAGCGGGCTGGCAGTTTGGGTGCGCCCTGACGGTTTAACCCTGCTCGCTCCCGTTCTGCTGACGCTCATGCTCGCCGAAAAAGATAACTCCTCCCGCTTACAAGCGCTGGGCAAATATCTAATCGGCTTCGGCGCTTTGTTTATTCCATATTTATTATTCAATCTATACGTTGGCGGAACGCCCATGCCGAACACGTTTTACGCCAAACAAGCCGAGTATGCGGCTTGGCAAACCAAACCAATAGTAGAGCGGATTGGTCAATTGTCATTACAATTATTAGCTGGCGCAGGCATTGCGCTCTTGCCGGGAGTCGTCGCGTGGATCGTGCTGTCGGTCAAGAAACAGGCGTGGGGGAGTCTCGCGGCGCTTTTATGGTGCTTTGGCTATCTCGCGCTTTATCTATCGCGTTTGCCGGTTTATCAGCATGGGCGTTACATCATGCCTGCCATGCCCATCTTTTTCCTGTTTGGCGCTCTTGCTCTAATTAATTTTACTCAGGGTAAATCCTTCAAGCGTTATCAATGGGCGGTTTCTGCCGTTTGGCAATTATCCGTAGGCGTAATTTGCGCGGCGTTTATTTTTGTGGGCGCAAACGCTTACGCTGAAGACGTTGCCATTATCGAAAGTGAAATGGTCGTCACTGCAAAATGGGTTTCTCAAAACCTTTCGCCAGATGCGTTGCTCGCTGTGCATGATATTGGCGCGCTGGGATATTTTGATGATCATCAGTTAATTGACCTTGCCGGTCTCGTTTCGCCTGAAGTAATCCCGTTCATTAAAGATGAAGAGAGGCTGGCGCAATACTTGGATGAAAAAGACGCTGATTATTTAATCGCCTTTCCGGGCTTTTATCCGCGCCTCACGCAGAACCTTGAGCCGGTCTTTATATCGAATAGTCAAATTACGCTGGCTTTGGGCGAGAAGAATATGACAGTTTACATGTGGAAAACTCCATAAATAGGTTAAAATAGATTAACTAAACCAGAAAAGAATGAGCTTGGGATGAACCAAATAACTCTCCTAATTGTTGACGACCACCCCTTATTTCGCCAAGGCGTTGTAGACGCTTTGTCTTTAGAGCCGGATATGCGGATCGTCGCGCAATCCGCCACAGGAGACGAAGCGCTGGAACTGATTCGTACGAAGAAGCCGACCATTGCCGTGTTGGATGTCAACCTGCCGGGGATGAATGGGCAACAAATTACGCATCAAGTCTCGCAGGATCGTCTGCCTACCCGCGTCATTTTGATGACCGGCTATGACGATATTGAACAAGCCATTCATGCCGCATTAGCCGGCGCGCATGGCTATTGTTCAAAAGATATTCAACCGCAGAGCCTCTCGCGCATTATCCGTGAAGTGGCGGAAGGCGGATTCGTCTTCTCGAATAATGTCTTCAACCGCCGCGAACTTGAACTGTGGATAGAAGATCAAATGGAAGGCGCGCGCCGTTCTTACAGCGAGCCGGGCACGCCGTTTCATCCGCTTTCTGAACGAGAAATGGAAGTTCTCTCTTGCGTGGTGCGCGGTATGAGTAACAAAGAAATCGCCACCTTGTTAGGTATCAGCCATCAAACGGTTAAAAATCATGTCACCGCTATTTTACGAAAATTTGGCGTGGAAGATAGAACGCAGGCAGTAGTGTACGCGCTTAAACGCGGCTGGGTGACGTTGAAAGATACCGATATTCGACCCGTTGAATAAATAACTGGCATTACGCAGTACTGCAAGATTCATCTCGCATTTTCGGGCAACATAAATGTTGCGGGACGAATAAAGCGCCTAAGATGAGTAAATAATATATTGGAGAAAAACGATCCATGGATTATCAAGCTGAATTAGAAGAGACTCAACGCTCGCTACGTGAAGTGACGCTGATGATTGAGCAAAGCCAGGGCGAACTAACCAAGTTGACGCAAAGAAACACGGCGATTACCGCGCATTTGCAACAAGTTCAAAAAGGTTCGTCTCCGGATGAAGTAAAGATGGCTTACGATTCGGCTTTAGACGCGCAACAAAGATTGTTTGTCATGCGCGGTCAACTGGAAAAACTTCAAAACGATAAAACCCATCTTGAAAAATACAAAGCCGCGCTCGAATCTTTAACTTCTAATAACAATTCGACAGAGGGCGAAGCCCAAGGCTCGGAAAAAGGACAAATGGCGGGGATTGAAATGATCGTCAACGCGCAAGAGGCGGAACGTCAGCGCCTCTCGCGTCAGATGCACGATGGACCTGCTCAGGCTTTATCAAATTTCATCTTACAGACGGAAATTGCCATGCGTCTTTTAGACGCCGATCCGGCTTTGGCAAAGGAAGAACTTGCTAACCTAAAATCTTCGGCGATGGGCACTTTTCAAAAAGTCCGCAACTATATTTTTGAACTACGCCCTATGATGCTGGACGATTTGGGGCTTGTGCCAACCCTGCGGAAATACGCCGATGCGTTTAAAGAGCAATCCAATTTAGACGTAAGTCTTTCCATCACTGGAGCGGAGCGCAGGCTCGAACCTTATTTGGAAGTGATGATTTTTCGGGCAACGCAAGAATTGCTTGGGAATGCTTCCCGCCACAGTCAGGCAACTTTAGTCAAAGTGCAAGTGGATATGGGCAATGAGAATATCCGCGTCAGCGTGGATGATAACGGCAAAGGGTTTGACCCGGAAATTCTAAAGCAGTCGAGCAATCTCGGATTAAAATTGATTAGAGAGCGCTCCGAAATGCTCGGCGGCGGTTTTGATATTGATAGCATGGCTGGCTCTGGCGCACGCATCACTTTCTCGGTCCCTGCAAAATAAATTCGCTTAACAGTATTGTTAGCAAGTTGCCTACTTTTTGCTCTTGTTTGTTGAATTCGGGGCGGCTAAAATCGTTTTTTTTTGGAAAAATGCTTTCAAAACAGCGCGTGCGCTGTTTTGAAATTGCCATTTTTACTGTATAATCATTATGATATAAAACGCTTTAAATAGATTACTACTCATAGGAGATTCTTATGCGTCGCGGACGAGTTCTGATCATGGTACTGTTAATTGTTATTATCGGCTTGGTAGTCGCCTACTTTGCGTTTAGTTCGCTCTTTGCGCCAAGCGGTTCGGATCAACCGGTTTCGACCGATATAGAAATCTATATGGCTGGTCAAAGTATTCCGCAAGGCACAGAGATTACCGAGGAAGTTCTCAAAACTATGTCAATTCCGCAGGGAGCGTTTGTGGATGTTGAGTATCGCGTGGACGAGTTGAATCTCCTGTTGGGCAAAGTGGCAAAATACCCAATTGATCAAGGCGTGCCGATTACCGAATCAATGGTAGGCGATGGTTCCGCGGGCATTGCCATTTCTGGACCGCAATGGGCGGCGTTGATCCCTGCCGGGCAAACTGCTATCTCGATCCCAACCGATCGCTTAGGCTTAGTTGGTTATGGCGTTGGCGACGGGGCGCACGTGAACATCAATGCTTGTTTTCTTTTTGTAGATGTTGATCCATCTTTTCAAACAATCCTTCCAAATAAGTACATCACCCTGACAGGCACCGGCTTTACAGAAAGCGGTTTGCCAATTATTACTTTGGGTAGCATAGGTCCGACGGACCCGGTCGACGCTCCTGCTCAGGGGCGTTTGGAACTTGAACCTGCTATTCAGCAACCCTATTATCTTGTGCCTTCAGAGGCGCAGCGCCCCAGATTGGTATGCCAAATCGTACTTCAAGACGTAGTTGTTTTGAAAGTTGGCGATTTTGTCGCTACGCCTGCGACGACCGATCCTAATGCGCCTGCGGATCAAGCGCAAGCGACAGAGACGCAATCCCAATCTACAACTCCAGATATTGTCACCCTGCTTGTACCTCCACAAGATTCGATTACTTTGTCTTATTTGATCAACACCAATGCTAAGCTTTCGTTAACTGTACGGAATCCGATCGATCAAGCTCGCCAGGCAACTGAGGCTTCTACGTTGCAATTTTTGCTGAGTCAGTACAATATACCGGTGCCCGCTAAATTACCTTACTCTTTACAGCCGCCGATCCTTACGCTTAGCGGACCGGCTCTGCCAACCAACATAGCTCCGGCGCAATAGTTTCTGGTATTGCTATGGCTTCAGGAAAAATCAAAACGCTAATTGTAGACGACGTCGCTGAAACCCGCGAAAACGTTCGTAAACTGCTTCAATTTGAGGCGGACGTTGAAGTAGTCGGCACTGCGCGGACGGGACGCGAGGGCATTCAGCTTGCGCAAGAGCTAGATCCGGATGTGATCCTGATGGATATTAATATGCCGGATATTGACGGCATTACTGCCACAGGCACGATACGGCAGACCTCTCCGCATATTCAAGTCATCATTTTGTCTGTTCAAAACGACCAGAACTATATGCGACGCGCCATGTTGGCGGGCGCAAGGGATTTTCTGACCAAACCGCCGATGGGCGACGAACTCATTAGCGCTATTCGCCACGCCGGAGAAATGGCTCAAGCTGAAAGAGGGAAAGGCGGTCAGGCGCGCGTTGCCTCAACGACGGCTTCTGCGGGCGGGTTTATTCCCGGGGCGCCTGCTCTTAGCAATGGAAAAATCATAACAGTGTACAGCCCCAAAGGGGGAACGGGATGTACGACGATTGCTGTGAACCTTGCGATTGCCCTGAATAATGAAGCTACTCGAACGGTGGTCGTGGACGGGAATCTGCAATTTGGGGATGTGGCGATGTTCTTGAATGAACAAGGCAAGAACACTATTTTGGATTTAGCGCCGCGTGTGGATGACCTTGAAATAGACCTCGTTGAAGATATATTGATCAAACACCAAGCCTCAGGGATTAGCATACTGGCTTCCTCCCCGAGACCTGAAATGGCTGAAAAAGTTACTGGAGAGCAGTTCGTTAAGGTCTTACAATTTTTACAAACCATGTACGCTTATGTGGTTGTAGATACCGCCTCTTTACTAACGGATGCTGTCTTGGGTAGTATTGACGTGAGCGACGTCATTCTAACAATTTCGACTCAAGAAATCCCGGCGATCAAAAATACGCGCCTATTTCTTGACCTTTTGAAATCTGTGGGCGTGAATAAAGAGAAAGTTTTATTCTTAATCAATAAATTGGATAAACGCATACCCATTACCCCTGAGAAGATCAGCGATAACCTTAAGCAGGAAGTTTCCGCTGTTATTGCTTTGGATGAGAAGGTTGTCATTCCTGCCGGTAACCGGGGCGTTCCTTTTATGATTGACAATAAGAATCAGCCAATTGGAAAGAGCATTTTTGCTTTGGCAGAGGCGATTCGCGTGCGGCTTAATTCCCTGGAATCTCAAGCAGAAGCTAGGAGCTAGGAGATTTATAAATGTCATTATTAAAGCGAATAGAACAAAGTCAAGGCGGCGGGCAACAGGGCGGCGGGAACAATCCGGCTCCTCATCCCGCTCAACCTTCTGGCGGCGGCGGAGGCGATAACTCGAAATTGTCTTCGCTTCAGGCGCGCCGCGTCAGCGCTCCGGTCACTTCCCCTCAAGCCGGCACTTATTTTGACCTCAAGACCAGAGTTCAAAATAAACTGCTCGCTGAGATTGATCCTTCAATGGACATCTCTAAAACAGAAGAAGTTAAGAAAACGATTCAAGATTTATTTGAACAAATTCTAACTGAAGAGAACATTGTTCTTTCGAGACCCGAACGCGCGCGCTTGTTTGAGCAAATTGCCGCCGAGATTTTAGGGTTAGGTCCTTTGCAGACTTTGCTGGAAGACGACTCTATTACGGAAATTATGGTGAACGGTCCGAAGAATATTTTTATCGAGCGTAAGGGTAAGATTCACCGCGTGCCGATTACTTTTGAAGGTAACGACCATGTCATGCGGATTATTGATCGTATCGTCGCTCCGCTTGGTCGGCGTATTGACGAGTCCAGTCCGTATGTAGATGCGCGTTTACAAGACGGCTCGCGTGTGAATGCCGTTATCCCGCCGATCTCTTTGGTGGGACCTGTTTTGACCATTCGTAAATTTTCCAAGAATCCCATTTCTGTAGATCAATTAATTCAATTTGGATCAATCTCTCAAGAAGCCGTTCAGTTCCTCAAAGCCTGCGTGGAATCAAGATTAAATATTATTATTTCAGGCGGTACTGGTTCTGGAAAAACCACGTTGCTCAACGTTATGTCAAGCTTTATCCCCGGCGACGAGCGCATCATCACGATTGAAAACGCCGCTGAATTGCAATTGCGTCAAGAGCATGTCGTTACGCTTGAATCGCGACCGCCTAATATTGAAGGTCGCGGCGAAGTGACCATCCGCGATCTAGTGATCAACGCCCTGCGTATGCGCCCTGAAAGAATTATCGTAGGGGAATGTCGCGGCGGCGAAACGCTGGACATGTTGCAAGCCATGAACACCGGGCATGACGGCTCAATGACCACTGCTCACGCGAATACTCCGCGCGATGCAATCTCGCGTATTGAAACCATGTGCTTGATGGCTGGTATGGACCTGCCAATTAGAGCCATTCGAGAGCAAATCGCCAGCGCTGTGGATGTGATCTGTCAGCAGGAGCGTATGCGCGATGGAACGCGTAAAGTCACCACTATTACAGAGGTCAGCGGTATGGAAGGCGATGTAATTACCATGACCGACATTTTCACCTTTGAACAATCTGGCGTTGAAAACGGTCAAGTCGTTGGGCGTCTTCGCCCAACCGGCTTGCGCCCGAAATTCATGGATAAGATTGAAGCCGCGGGTATTCATTTACCCCCAGCTATTTTTGGCATTGGAGAACGCCGCCGATATTAAGCCGGTTTTTAGGAGCTTATAACCGTTATGGGTACAGTCATCGTTGTTGTCGGCATAATCTTGATCGTCCTTTTGATTGTTGGAATTATCGTTTCCTCCAATAGCGAAAATGCGATGGTGGAACAAAGGCTTGATCAGTATTTTGAAACCGACAGCCAAGTAGACAAAGATAAGCAGGTGCAACGCGCCGTCTTGACTGAATGGGTCTCTAAACGCGTTGAAAAAACAAGCTTTGGAGATCGAGTGGCGCGTGAATTGGCGCGCGCCGATTTGAAATTTAAGGTTAGCGAGTATTTTGCTCTAATTGTGATCGCCACGCTTGGCTTGGGCGGGATTGCCTGGCTGGTTGGAAATCGAAACATTATTTCCTTTTTTATTGGCGCCGGCATTGGAGCGGTTATCCCGCGCTTTTACGTCAAGCAACAACAGCGCGCGCGCTTACAGCGATTTAATGATCAACTATCGGATATGCTCAACCTGACAGTGAACGGGTTGCGCGCTGGATATTCCGTTATGCAGGCGATGGAATCTGTGGGGCGTGAATTACCCCCGCCAATTAGCGACGAATTTCGGCGCGTGGTGCAGGAAATGCAGATTGGTATCCCTATGGAAGGCGCGCTTGATAATTTATTACGCCGTATCCCCAGCGAAGACCTTGACTTTGTAATCACCTCGATTAATGTGCAACGCGAAGTCGGCGGTAATTTATCCGAGATTTTAGATACAATTTCTTTCACCATTCGGGAAAGAGTTAGAATTAAGGGCGAAATTCGCGTGATGACTTCGCAAGTGCGCGCGTCTGGCGCAATTCTTTCTATGGTGCCGTTCTTTCTAACGCTGGTCCTCTGGTTTATCAACCCGGAGTATTTGCTTTCCGTAACGCAAGGCGGACCGCTTTGCGCGGGCATCATCATCTGCGTTGTCTTAGGTTTGATCGGCTCCGGTTATGCAGTAATGATGAAAATAGCGGATATCGAGGTATAGCAATGGGCTTAGGAATTGGTCTTTTTATAGGGCTGTTGATCATTGGGGTGATCGTTGCAGTTGTGATCGTGGGCATTCGCGCTTCACGAAATACGCAAGAAGGCGTTGACCCATTAATGGATCGCTTGGCTGATGCCGCCCAAAGAGGCGAAGAAGTCAAGAGCCTTGAAGCGATCGAAATGCAACAACCCTTTGCCGAACGGGTGATTGTGCCAATTATTAAGAAGCTTGGCGATCTCTCGGCGCGCTTTACTCCTCAAAATTTATTGGTGGAAACTACTCGTAAAATAGAACTGGCGGGCAACCCCGGTAAGTTGGATGCCGGCACGTTTTTATCCTTGCGTTTTGTGGTTGCCGCTCTCTTTGGCGGAGTGCTTCTGTTCGTATCTCGAGTTGCTCCGACGCCGTGGTCGTTAGGGCGAACATTTCTCTTGATCGTGGTCTTTGTATTCTTAGGCTTTAATTTTCCGGGCATGTGGTTGCAAAGCAAGATCTCGCGCCGTCAAAATGAAGTCCGCAAGGCGATGCCAGACGCTCTAGATCTGCTGACGATTTGCGTTGAAGCGGGCTTAGGCTTTGATGCGGCGATGGCGAAAGTTGGAGATAAATGGGAGAACGAATTATCGTTGATGTTCACCCGTTGTATTCGTGAAGTTCAATTGGGCAAGCCGCAACGCGAGGCTCTCCGCGATATGGAATCTCGGCTTGGGCTTCCCGAGTTGACGAGTTTTGTCGCGGCTGTGATTCAAAGCCAAATCTTGGGCGTAAGCCTTTCAAAGGTGTTGAGAATTCAATCGGATCAGATGCGTGTCAAACGCCGGCAAAGAGCCGAGGAACTCGCGCATCAAGCGCCGGTGAAGATGATCATCCCGATGGCGTTTCTGACCTTTCCTTCCATCTTGATCATCATGCTTGCGCCAGCCGGCTTTCAAATCGCTCAAACTTTTGGCGGCGGCGGAATTGGCGGAGGTTAATTAAGCTTAGACGACGTTTCTTTATCAGAATGATTGGACGATTTCAAAAAGGCTAACTTTGTCTGATAAAAACTTGAGTTATAGATTTTATCAATTAATGTGGGGAATGCTTGACCTTGTGATTCCGCCGGCTTGCGGCGGATGCGATAAATACGGCTTCGCTTGGTGCGAAGACTGCCAAAAAGCGACGAAAATATTAAACGGCAAATTATTGTGCGAGATTTGCGGCATTCCTCAAGAAAAGGAAGGCTGTTGTGCGGCTTGTCTTTTAGAGAAGCCGCATTTTCGAGTCTTAAGAGCTTGGGCGGTTTTTGATCATCCAGTGAGAAGCGCGTTGCATAAATTAAAATATCGCCGGAATATTTCTTTAGGCTGGACGTTAGCCGCGCAAATGTTCGATTTTGTAAAAGCGGACTTGAACTGGCCCGTAGAAGTTGTGATTCCCATTCCATTGGGAGAAAAACGTTATCGCGAACGCGGCTATAATCAAGTAGATATGATTGCGAGACCTTTAGCCGCAAGTTTGGGCGTGCGTTATTTGACGGACGGATTGAAACGCCAAAAGGAAACTCGCTCGCAAGTCGGCTTGACGAAAATGGAGCGGCTGGTAAATGTCCATCAGGCTTTTGCGGCAGATGCCCGGGTGAGGGATAAAATCGCGCTGGTGATGGACGATGTCTCGACCACCGGCGCAACTTTATCGGCTGGAGCAGACGCTTTATTTTTAGCCGGCGCAAAAGACGTTTATGCGTTGACAGTCGCGCGCGCGTTGCCGCATAATGGTTTGAAGCTCGCGTGAGCGTTTGTAATTCTGATCTTTAATATCTTTATAAGGAGGACTGTATGTCCAACAAAGTTGAAATTCAAACTCGCAACATCCGCTTGACGAATACGATTGAGGAGTATGTTAATAAAAAGGCTGGCAATCTGGATCGCTTTCTTTCGACGATTGAGTTGGCGCGCGTGGAACTTTCCCATCATAAAGCTGCCCGCGAGGCGAGCGATCGCAATGCGGCTCAGATCACTTTGCATGGGAAAGGCTTTACGCTTCGTTCGGAAGTGCGCGGCGACGAAGCCTTAGCGGCTTTTGACGCGGCGGTGGATAATATTCAACGCCAGATCGAACGCTACAAAGGCAAGCACGCCTATGGGCGCGGAGATGGGCGCTCAGCGGCGGAAGTGGCGGAAGAGATTATTGATTACGAAACTGGCGAACTTTCGCCATTGGTGGCGCGGAGGAAGAGATTTACTTTAAGCCCGATGACGGAAGACGAGGCGGTGGTGCAGATGCGGAATTTAGGACACGATAATTTCTTCATCTTTTACAACGCGCAGACCGGCAAAGTTAATGTGCTGTATCGTCGGCGCAATGGAAGCTACGGCTTAATTGAACCCGATGTAGAATAGCTTAATAAGAGCCTGCATTTTCAGCAGGCTCTTATTATTTAGGCTTTTGTTGGTCTGAGGCGGATTTCAAAGAGGATGAAACTTATGATCAGCGCGATTAGCGCGATGATTTGATTTGACTTGACGCCGTTTAGGATGACGTTCTGGTCGGCTTGAAAAGCGCTGATGAAAAGCAGGTAGGCGGCAGTCACGGCGCTGAGATTGAGGAACAGAATGCCGGAGGGTTGATTCTGCTTTTTGAACCAGAGCCAGCCAAAAATTAGGAGCGAAGCGCTGAGATTGTAAAGTTGAAGCGGGTGGCGGCGAGCGTTCCATAATTCAACTGCCCATGGGAGATCGCTTGGCGTCCCGAAAGCCGTGCCTGCCGCCAGATGACTTAATTCAATCCCGATAATGAGGAGCGCGAAAAACGGCATGAGCGCATCCAACGTGGACCAGAGGAAAAGTTTTTTGCGCTGAATGAAAATTAACAGCGCGAGCGCGGCTGTGATTAGCGCGCCGGATAGATCGAATAAATTTAAGTTGATTGAAAAAACGCTGAGCGGGCTTTTGCTAAAGGCTGAGAAATTTTCTAAGACGTAGAAGATGCGCCCGCCTAATATGTAGCTGAGTAAAGAATAAAAGACCAAATTGTTGAGATCGTCTTTGCTGAGCGCGTGTCGCTCCGCTCTTTTTTCGGCGACGAGCAAACCGATCCAGATGGCTAGAATCAATAAGACGATGTGGCGCGGCGGCGCGAAGAAATTATGGAATAAAGCCAGCATTTTATTTTAGAATCTCCTCGACCCGCGTGCGGAGCAGGGCTTCTGCCATAGGTCCGCCGATGACGACTTCGGAGATGATTCCGGCGCGGTCAATAAAAAAGGAAGACGGCAACGAGCGGAGTTGATAAGCTTTGCCGGTCTCTCCAGTTTCGTCTAATAGAACTGGGAAATTTAGATTGTACTTATTTAGAAATGGAGCGATCTCCAGCGGATTGTCTTGCGCGGTCATGTTGATCGCTAAAACGATAAACCCTTGCGCTTTGTATTCGTCATAAATTTCTTGAATGGCGGGCATTTCTGCGCGGCAGGGCGGACACCAAGTTGCCCAAAGGTTGACCAGCACGGCTTTGCCTTTTAATTCTGAAAGCGTGTAGCTTTCGCCAGCGGGGGTTTTGAGCGTGAAATCTGGCGCGCTGAATCCGGCTTGCGGGGCGGAGGTTTGCGCGGCTGGCGTGTTTTTGGAAAAATCTGCGGATAAGATAATCCACGCGATGCCGGAGATTAAGACGAGAGCGTATAAGATAATTCTTTGCGTGAGGTTCATGGTTTTATCAGAGCGGGGTAAAATTATGGCATTCAATAGATTGGAGTTGAGGAATCTTACCATGATTGAATCTATTTTTATCGGCGTTGAAATTGCGACCAAGCAAAATCTGCTAGCTTATGCGGTTTTGGATGGGGAGATGCAGATCCGCAAGTTGACGAGCGGAAAGCTGGAAGACCTGCTGGCTTTCATCTCTGAAGATTCTTCTGTGGTTGTGGCGATCAATTCTCCGTCTGGGCTGAGTCATAGCTTGTCAAAGGGGAAACTAAAGTCGGAAGCGCCGAAGCAAGCCTCAGGGCGTGAGATGCGGTTGGCAGAACGTGAATTGCGCCGGCGCGGCATTTTGATCCCCATCACGCCATCTACAAATGCGGCTTGTCCATTGTGGGTACAAACTGGTTTTGAACTATATCGAAAATTGGAGAAGCGCGGCTTTGCGAAATATCCTCAGCCGGAAGCCCAGACTCAATACTTAGAGACGAATCCTCAGGCGGTTTATTATGTTTTAGCGGAATCCGCTCCGCAACCCAAACTCGCTTTAGAAGGTCGTTTGCAAAGACAATTGCTTTTGTATGAACACGGTTTGCGCATTCCCGACCCGATGGATTTTTTTGAAGAGATCACGCGCCATAAAATGACGAAGGGCAATTGGCCCCTGGACTTGCTCTACGCGCCCGAGCAATTGAATGCCTTAGCGGCGGCGCTGACCGCATGGACGGCTTTGCGTAAACCGGAAAGAATTTCTTTGATCGGCGCCGAAGCGGAAGGGCAAATCGTTTTGCCTGTAAACCAACTAAAAGAAAAGTATTAGCGGTAAAATAAAGCTTATGACAATCCCAAACCTTCAAACCCAAGCCATTAATACGCTTCGTTTTCTTTCCGCTGACGCGGTTCAAAAAGCAAACTCCGGGCATCCGGGCTTGCCGATGGGAACCGCCGCAATCGCATACACGCTGTGGATGCGGCACTTACGTCATAACCCGCGCAATCCCAAGTGGGCTGGAAGAGACCGCTTCGTTCTTTCGGGCGGGCATGGTTCTATGCTTCTATATTCATTGCTCCATCTGACGGGTTACGACTTGCCTTTAGCGCAATTGGAGAATTTTCGTCAATGGGGAAGCCTCACGCCCGGACATCCTGAATATGGCGTAACGCCCGGCGTGGAGTTGACGACTGGTCCCTTGGGGCAGGGCTTTGCTACTGGCGTAGGCATGGCAATTGCGGCTTCGCATCTTGCGGCAGTCTTCAATCAACGCGGACATGAAATTATTGACCCGTTTATTTATGCAATCGTCACGGACGGCGATCTGATGGAAGGCGTCGCTTCCGAAGCCGCCTCTTTGGCTGGTCACTTGGGGCTGGGTAAATTGGTTTATCTTTACGACGATAACCACATCTCCATTGACGGCTCAACTGATTTGGCGTTTACTGAAGATCGCGCCATGCGCTTCCGCGCTTATGGTTGGCAGGTTTTGAGCGTGGAAGACGGCAATGATGTCGAAGCGATTGACAAAGCCATCCGCGAAGCGAAAGCCGAGACAACTAGACCCTCTATTATTATGTGCCGCACCATTATTGGATACGGCGCGCCCCACCGCCAAGGAACTTCTAAGGCGCACGGCGAACCATTGGGCGATGAGGAACTCAACGCCGCCAAAGACAATTTGGGCTGGCCCCAAGAACCGCGCTTTTACATCCCTGACGATGTGCTGGCTTTTTACCGTGAAGCTGTGGAAAAGGGACGCGAGCGCGAATATGATTGGAAAATGCGGTTTGACGCTTATAAGCGCCTGCATCCAAATTTGGGCGCTGAATTACAACGCCGTTTAGACGGTAAACTCCCGCAGGATTGGGAAGCGGCTTTGCCTACTTTTCCGGCGGATCCGAAAGGCATGGCAACCCGCGCCGCCTCCGGCAAGACGATCAACGCGCTGGCTCCGAAACTGCCCGAATTGATCGGCGGCTCTGCGGATTTAGCCCCATCTAACAACACCAAAATAGACGGAAGCCCAGATTTTCAAAAAGAATCGTATGCCGGACGGAATTTCCATTTTGGCGTGCGCGAACACGCCATGGGCGCAATTGTCAACGGCATGGCGATTTTTGGCGGCGTGATTCCGTATGGCGCAACTTTTCTCGTCTTTACCGATTACATGCGTCCGGCAATTCGCTTGGCGGCGCTATCGCATTATCCGTCCATTTTTATTTTTACGCATGACAGCGTTGGCTTGGGCGAGGATGGACCGACGCATCAGCCCATCGAGCATTTGGCTTCGCTTCGCGCGATTCCAAACTTGGTCTTGATTCGTCCGGCGGATGCGAACGAAACTGCCGCCGCTTGGAAAGTTGCCATTGAACGCCGAAATGGACCGACGCTTTTAGCTCTGACGCGCCAAAACGTGCCGACTTTAGAAACCAGCGCGCCAGTGGAAAAAGGCGCGTATGTGCTGAAGGATTTTGGCGAACCGCAAATTATATTGATGGCTTCCGGTTCGGAGGTTGGACTCATCCTGCAAGCCGCAGAGAAAATGGCGGAAGAAGGTTTAGGCGTGCGCGTGGTTTCCTTCCCAAGTTGGGAACTGTTTGAGAAACAAGACCAAGCTTACCGCGAGGCAGTGTTGCCGACCAACCTGCAAAAGCGACTCGCCGTCGAAGCAGGATCAACCCTCGGCTGGGAAAGATACGCAAAATCCGTCATCGGCATTGATCATTATGGCGCGTCCGCTCCGGCAAAAGTCATCTTTGAGAAACTTGGCTTTACGGTTGAAAATGTAGTCGCTAAAGCCAAAGAACTGTAAATAATAAGACCTGAAAAGATCAAGCAAATCTTTTCAGGTCTTTTGGAGAAAATATGAGAGTGGTAATTGGTTGCGATCATGGGGGCTTCCCGTTGAAAGAAGTTGTTTTAGAAACCGTAAAAAAAATGGGACATGAAATTATTGACGTTGGCACATTTAGCGCCGAAGCGGTGGATTTTCCTGATTTTACAAAAAAACTTGGCGAGAAGATTCAAAGCGGCGAAGCCGAGCGCGGCATTTTAATTTGCGGCTCGGGCGTAGGCGCGGCGATTGCGGCGAACAAGATGAAAGGCGTGTACGCCTCAATTTGCCATGATACCTACTCCGCGGCGCAAGGCGTGGAGCATGACATGATGAACGTGCTTTGTTTGGGCGGCCGGGTGATCGGACCGGAAGTGGTCAAGGTCTTGATCCCCGCCTTTTTGAACGCAAAATATTTGGGGAGCGAAAAAGGCGGCGAACGGTTTGCCAGAAGGGTAAGTAAGATTATCAAAATGGAAGCAGACTAAGTAGTTGATCGTAAGTATTTAGAAAACAAATCCCTGCTCAAGCCGCCTTGAGCGATGGTTTGTAAAATTTATTTCGACCAACTACTTAATTTATACAGCGCTTTTGAATCGAATGGATTGAGAGCGTAAAAACAGGAGCGTGCGAAATGTCTGAAACAATTAAGAAACTAACTCAACTTAAACAATCTCTCTGGTACGATAATATTCAGAGAAAACTTTTGGTCAACGGCGAACTCAAAGCGTTGATCGAACGCGGCGATGTGCGCGGCGTCACTTCCAATCCGTCCATTTTTCAAAATGCAATCGTCAAAACAAACGATTACGACAGCGCCTTAATTCCGCTGGCTTGGGCTGGTTGGGACGCTGAGAAAATCTTTTGGCGCTTGGCGATTGAAGATATTCAGGAAGCCTGCGATCTATTCCGCCCGCTGTACGATCAAACCAACGGCGGCGATGGCTTCGTCAGCATTGAAGTCAGCCCGCGTTTTGCCAACGATACGGCTGGCACGATTCAACAAACTCAAGAACTATGGGAGCGCGTCAACCGCCCCAATTTGATGGTTAAAATCCCCGCTACAAAAGAGGGCATTCCTGCAATCCGCGCCGGCATCGCCGCCGGGATTAATATCAACATCACCTTGATCTTCTCGCTGACGCGCTACGCCGAAGTGATGGACGCTTACCTCGCCGGCTTGGAAGACCGCGTAGCTAAAAATCTGCCAATTCAAAATATCGCTTCGGTCGCTTCCTTTTTTGTTTCGCGGGTTGATTCAAAAATTGATTCCCAACTGCCTGAAGATTCTCCGCTGTGCGGTCAAGCCGCCATCGCCAACGCCAAACTTGCCTATCATGCTTTTGAAACAGTTTTCACTTCGGCGCGTTTCGCCACGCTCAAAGCGCGTTTTCGCGCGCGCGTTCAACGCCCGCTCTGGGCTTCCACCAGCACGAAGAATCCCAAATATCCAGATACGCTTTATGTGGATAGTTTGATTGGTCCCGATACCGTCAACACCGTCCCGCCCGCTACGCTCGACGCCTTCCGCGAGCACGGCTCGCCGGCGCTAACCATCACGCGCGGTTTAGCAGAAGCCCAAAAAGTCATTGCTGATCTCGAAACGGCTCATATTTCCATGGATGTCGTCACGCAGGAATTGGAAGAAGAAGGCGTCAAAGCGTTTGACGTGGCGTTTAAGACTCTGTTGGATGCAATTGAAGAGCGGCGTAAAAACGCCCTCGCCTCCATCGCCCCCTTAGCGGATTCAGTCGCGAAACGCATTACCCAGTTTGACGCAGATTCCCTCCCATCCCGAATTTGGTCGCACGACCCAACGCTGTGGACGAACGACCCAGCCGGACAAGCCGAAATCAAAATCCGCCTCGGCTGGCTAAACTCAATTGAAGATGCGCGCAAAAGGCTGGACGGTTATCTTACCTTTGCCAAAGAAATTCACTCTGCCGGCATTGACCGCGTTTTAGTAGTCGGCATGGGCGGCTCGTCGTTAACCCCGGAAGTATTCAGTTCGCTTTTAGCGCAGGCACAGCTAGAAGCGAAGTTGAGTCTCGCAATCATTGATTCGACCGATCCGCAACAAGTTGCCGCCATTATGGAGCAATATCCGCCCGCCAAATCTTTGTATATCATTGCCAGTAAATCTGGCGGCACGGCAGAGTTATTGGCTTCTTACGATTACTTATGGGAATTAAGCAAAGGCGACGGCTCGCGTTTCGTCGCCATTACAGACGCCGGCACTTCACTTGACCAATTAGCCAAAGAACGCGGCTTTAGAAAAATATTCAACCCGGATTCCAATGTGGGCGGGCGCTTCTCCGCGCTGACCGATTTTGGCTTAGTCCCCGCCGCATTACTCGGCATGGATTTTGATCAACTGCTGACGAATGCCGAACGGATGCACATTCAATCCACAGCGGAAGTCCCCGCCGCGCGCAACCCGGGCTTGGCTTTGGGCGCGCTCTTAGGCGAATCCGCTTTGGCGGGCAGAGACAAGCTGACGATTTTAGCGGATGCGCCGGTTGCCGCCTTAGCCAATTGGATCGAACAAATTGTCGCCGAATCGAGCGGCAAAGATCAAAAAGGGATTTTGCCCGTAGCCTTAGAACCTTTGGGCAAGCCGGAAGTTTACGGCAACGATCGCTTATTCGTCTATTTGAAAAATAACGGCGAATTGGAAGCGGGCGTAGCGGAATTGAAGCAAGCCGGTTTTCCAGTGATCGAATTTCCAATTCATAACCCGTACGATCTAGGCGCGGAATTTTATCGCTGGGAGATGGCGATCTCTTCAGCCTGTCATGTTTTGGGGATTAATGCCTTCAATCAGCCGGACGTGCAAGATAGCAAATTACGCACGCTGGCGAAGATCAAAGATTTTCAAGCCACAGGCAAACTCGCCGAAACGGATTTAGTGAGCGGCGCGAAAATAAAACCGGCGCTTCAAGAATTTTTAGCGCAAGCCCAAGCTGGCAATTTCATCGCGATCAATGCCTATGTGCCGCGCAACCCAGAGATGGTCTCAGCCTTGCAAGCCTTGCGCGTCGCCATCCGCGCAAAAACGAAATGCGCCGTTACGGCTGGGTTTGGTCCGCGCTTTCAACATTCAACCGGTCAATTTCATAAAGGCGGTCCGAACAAAGGCTTGTTCATTCAGGTCGTCTATGAAATTGAAAAAGATATGGAAATTCCGACGCAAGGCTTAACGTTTGGCACATTGATTCGCGCCCAAGCCCTCGGCGATTATGAAGCCTTAGTTGCGGCTGGCAGAAAGACGCTCCGCGTTGATTTGCAAAAACTGAGCGAATTGAAAGATTTATTCTAGAAATTAGAACTGAGGAGCGGAAGCGCTCCTCAGTTCTCACAAGGTGAATTATGACCAACCTCTCTGCTTTCAAATGCGTGGCTTGTCGCGGCGGCGAGCCGACTGTGACCGAAGCCGAAATTTTGGAACTCAAGCCGCAAATCGCGGAATGGGAAATTCTCGAAGTGAATGGCGAGCGCCGCCTGCAACGCGCCTTCAAATTGAAGAATTTCATTGAAGCTCTGGCGTTTACCAACAAGGTCGCTATGATCGCCGAAAAGGAAGATCATCACCCGCTGATACAAACTGAGTGGGGCAAAGTCACCGTGCAATGGTGGACGCATAAAATCAAAGGCTTGCACAAAAATGACTTTATCATGGCGGCGAAGACGGATGAATTATTTACCTAACTAACTTTCAACTGCCTTTAAAAGATTTAATCACAGAGCGCACAAAGAGCGCGGGGAAATCCTTTTGAAATCTCTGTGTTCTCCGTGATGAATGGCTCTTTAGCCCATTCTTTTAGACGCTTCCTATAAAGTTAGTAGGGCTATCGCATTTGGATTTTTTATCCGCTAATCTGCGCCAATCTACGCGATTTTTTTAGAAAGATTAGCGTGAATTCGTGAAGATTGGCGGATTCTGAAACTAAATCATCAAAGGTTGGGTTTCAAGATTTTCAAATGCGATTACCCTATAGTTTTGTGCGGCAAGCGCCTTTTGTGCTAAAATTCCGCCCGAATTAACCAAAGGACGCCTTGGGGGAGCAGTGAGCCTTTGGCATACTACCGTTTACGGAGAAACAACAATATGCCAAGACGTTCCCTCGCTCGCCTTTACAAGGACGAGTTCTCAGCCTATTCGCCTGCCAAATTTCAGCAGGATGTACTCGCCGGCCTCACTGTCGCCGCCGTAGCTTTGCCGTTAGCGCTGGCGTTCGGCGTGGCTTCTGGCTCCACAGCCGCCGCAGGCTTGGTCACTGCTATTTTGGCAGGCGTGCTTATCGGCTTGCTGGGCGGCGCGCCCTATCAAATCAGCGGACCCACCGGCGCAATGTCCGCCGTCTTGATCGTGCTTGTCCAGCGTTATGGCTTGGAAGGCATTTGGGTCGCCGGATTTTTTTCCGGCTTACTGCTTTTGATCATCGGCGTACTGCGGCTGGGGCGTTTCATTGCTTTCATCCCCTCCTCGGTGATCAGCGGCTTCACTTCCGGCATTGCGCTCATCATCTTCATCGGTCAAATTGACAACTTCCTCGGCGTGAAAACCGCCGCTGTTGATACCGCCGCGCTAAAACTCATCGGCTACTTCAAAGGCGGCTATATTCCCGATTGGCAGGCAATCGTTATTGGCGCAATCGTAATTTTGACGATGAGCTTCATGCCCGCCAAGTGGAACGCGAAATTCCCAGCCTCGCTTTTAGGCTTGATTCTCGCCACGCTGCTTAACTGGATTTTGGGCTGGTCCACCCAAACAATCGGAGACATCCCCCAAACATTGATTCTGCAAGAACGCCTCCGCCTGAGCGCCATCCCGTGGACAAACCTCGCAGATTTCATCGCCCCCACATTGACCATTGCCGCATTAGGCGCGGTCGAGTCTTTGTTGTGCGGCGCGGTAGGCTCAAACATGACCGGCGTGCGTATGCAGGCGAATCAAGAACTCATTGCGCAGGGCATTGGCAATATGGCGATCCCGTTTTTTGGCGGAGTTCCCGCCACTGCGGCAATTGCCCGCTCTAGCGTGGGCATCAAATCCGGCGGGCAGACTCGTCTGGTGAGCGTGGTTCATGCGCTTGGGCTACTGCTTTCCATGTTTTTACTCGCGCCATTGATGGGTAGAATCCCATTGGCGGCATTGGCTGGCGTGTTGATGGTGACCGCCGCCCGCATGAGCGAATGGGAAGCGATTAAATTCATCTTTGGCAAACGCTTCAAAACCGATATGCTCGCCTTTATTGTGACCATGCTTGCCACAATCGTCTTAGATTTGACGCAGGCGATCTTGATCGGTTCGTTTTTAGCCGGCGCAGTCTTTTTGAATAGAATTGCCAATATTGATATTTCTGTGCAGAATGTAGATACCGAGCGATTAAAACAAAGAGGGATTGAAACCGCCGGAAAGTGTAAACACGTCCGCGTGGCGTTTTTGACGGGACCGCTTTTCTTTGCGGCAACAGGTCAATTCAACGAAGCGTTTGCGGATTTGAAGGAAACGCACGCGCTGATTCTCTCCATGCGCGGCGTTTCGCTGATTGATACGGCTGGAGTTGAAGCGCTTCACCGCTTACATGAGAAATTGCACAAGCAAAGCGGCACGCTCATGCTCGCCGGAGCGCATGAAGGCGTTCGGCGGATGATGGCGCGCGGCGGACTCGTCCAAGCTGTGGGCGAGGAAAATTTCTTTTGGTCAAGCGATCAGGCAATCGTTGAGGCGGAGCGGCGCGGCTGTTCGTTTTGTAGTGATGGGCAATTCTAATATCCATATCTCAGCTATTATTTTGGATGGTTAACAAGAAAACAGCCATCCCTGCTCAAGCCGCCTTGAGCGATGGTTTGTAAAATTTATTTCGACCGACTACTTAGATGGGCTATGTTCGCGTGTATAATCCGCACATGACGCTGAAAAAAACTTTGGCATTGATTGTCTTAATTTTACTTGGCGGGTCGCTTCCGATTTTCATCTACTTGACGCAAACCGGCGGACTGGGTATTTCAGAGATGGCGCGGCTTCAGACCGTCAACTCAACCGAACGGTCTGCGCTGATAGCTTCTTTATTGACTATCAAGCCAATCTATTTACTTCTATGCGTCGCAATCATATTAACGCTTTGGGGGCGCGCTTCTTTTTCGGCGCAGGCGCTCTTTTGGGGATTTTCAGCGCTCATTAGCGGCGAACTTATCTGTGGGGCAGTTTTCTCCGCCTTCAAACGCGAGTTGATCGTCTCTGAGCATATTCACGGTTTTGGCATGGCGCTTGAATTCTCCGCCCTGGCTTTCGCATTGATCAACTTTCTGGATTGCCGCACAGCGCAGACCCAGACGCGAAATTACCCAATTTTTGAATTCGTTGCCTTGCTGGGGATTTTCGCCGCTTTCCTCCCGTTGACAGTTCTGCCCATCCCCAGCGGATACCAAGCTGACTTATTCGGCTTTCCATACAGCTATGCGCGTTTTCCCTTCAATCAATGGGTGGAAAGCCGCGCTTTGCCGTGGGCTTCAATTATTTTATTTCTGTGCGTAGTTTTTTGGACGACCTTGCGCGCAAATGAAACAAAATTCAGGAATTTAATCAAAGCTTTTCTTTCGCTTGCCATTGGCTTGCTCGTTTTTTCGCTTTTGCGCCTTACGCTCGGCGCGTTGTTTGCCGAGCGTTTGATCTGGTTTGAATTTTGGGAAGAAGCGACTCAACTTATCCTCATTGCCAGCGTTGCCTTCTGGATTTGGCGCTTCAGACGCGCTTGGATATTAGAACAACTCGTTTTATTTCGTGTCCTCTAACAATAGAGGACAATCGCTCGACTTTTCGTAGAGCCGACTCCGTTATAAGCTTCAACTTCATAACCTACGCTTTGTCCGCCGAGCAGGGTGATGGTTTCCGCAAATTGCGTTGCATTTTGCGCCAATTCAATTGCATCCGTGCCGTTGCGGATCACGCGATAGCCCGTCTCGTTGTCTTCGTCCGTCCAGCTTATAGTCACATTGGCTTGATTGGTTGAATAGTTGCAGGAGATATACCATTTTTGCAGGCTCAAACCCTCTGGAGCGTTGCCGGTAGGCGTGGCAGGCGCGGTGACTGTCGGCAGGGCGCTCATGCTTCCGCTGGGCGTGGCGAATTCCTGACTGATCCAGCAGACCCCGGCGCTAGTGGAGACGATCCAATAGCCCGGGATGTATGCGCCAATCACCTTAACTTGTTCGTTCGGGCTGATTTGGGTGACGCGCTCGTAGTTTGTGCCGGGTCCCGTGCGGCAATTGGTGACGCCTTCCACTGAAATCAGCGGCTCAGCGTAAGTTGGCGTAATAGTGATTGCTGATGTAGCTTGCGCCGTTGCGCTGGCTTGCGGCACAGCGCTGAGTTCTGCGGATACGGTCAAAGCCGCAGAAGTTGAAATTGCGCCCGCCCCGTTGACGGCTGGTAAATTACATGCGGATAAGAAAATCACTCCAATCAATAACGCTCGCCTTAAGAAATTCATCCTGGTTCTCCTTGTTTCAATTTTATTTATTTAATTTTCTTATGCGCGCGCGCCCCTACGCGGAAGTATTCAATCTTCCCTTTGGAGTTACGAATAAAATCGCCGATTGCGCCTTTCAGCGGTTCGTCTAAACCGAGAGCCAAATCCTGAGCGAAGAAAGCGAAACGCATCGGCGCGAGAGCGGGTCCGGGCGGCGTATCTGGTGTGGGGAAGCCGCCTAACGGAATATGGTGATAAATCAACATGCCGTCTTTGGCTTTTAGATCAAATGCCTCGGTGCCAATGCGATACGAGCCGGCAAATTCGCGTAATTCATTGTTTGCTTTTTTGAAGATTTGCGGCGTTTTGTTTTCTGCGCCAAAATAAAGTTTGAGCGCTTGTGCGGCAATCTGATTGTTAATCACGCCGCCGTTATCGCTGTTCGTGAGAATAGCAAAAGCAAAATCTTCTTCGGGGATGAACATAAATAGCGCTTGCTGACCGTGCGTCGCGCCGCCGTGCGAATAGCGGGTGAGCGCGCCGACGTTTTGAATAAACCAAGTGACGCCGATTTGTCCGCGCCCGCCTGCGCTGGCTTGCGGTTCGCGCATGGCTTGTAAAGATTTTTTTGTGAGAATGCCGTTTCCATTACCCATGTGAAAACGCGCATACTTGAGCAGATCCCGCACACTGCTGACGACGCCGCCCACGCCGTTTCCGGCGCGCCCAATTGCCCAGGGACGCGCAACTTTTATTTTTCCGCGTTCCAGATAATGCCCCACCACAAACCGATGCGTGAACAGAATATCGCTTGGATAAAAGAAAGATAAATTCATTTTCAGCGGAGTGAAGAGCGCTTCTTGCACAACTTGTTCGTAAGTTTTTTTAGTAACTACTTCGATCACGCGAGAAGCGATATTAAACCCGGTATTGTTATAAGACCAAATTTTCCCGAGCGGTTGCACCTGCGGAAGTTTAGCGATGTCTCTGACCATTTTTTCGAGCGCGTCGTCGCCATTGCCAAAATCGTTGAAGTAATCCCCAACCCAGCCGCCCAAGTGCGTCAGCAGGTGACGAATGGTGACTTGTTTCTCAACCGTTTTATCCTTCAGCTTGAAATCTTTGATGTATTTCTTGACCGGCGCATCTAACTGGACTTTGCCCTGCTCTGCCAACTGCATCAGGATCGTACCTGTGAAAGTTTTGCTGATCGAGCCAATCTGGAAAAGCGTATCTGGCGTGACGGGCAGAGGGTTTTCAACGCTGGTGACGCCCAGCCCAATAGAATGTTCTTGGCCTTTATGCCAAATTGCAAGCGCCACTCCGGGCGCTTGCAATCGTTTCATCTCTTTCTTTATTGTTGCGGTTAATTTTTGAAAATTTGCATCTCTGATTTTTTGCGGCATAAATTATTCTCCATCGCCTTCGAGCCAGGTCTCCATGTAAGGCTTTTCCATTTCAAGCGCTTGTTTGGTGAGTTGAAGCGGATGGAATGTATCCACCATGACGGCTAATTCTTGCGTTTCGGTTTTGCCGATGCTGGCTTCCGTCATGCCGGGTTGCGGACCGTGCGGTAAGCCGAATGGATGCAGGCTAATATCGCTTCGATCTATGCCTTTGCGGCTCATAAAATTACCTTCAGCGTAGTAGATGACTTCGTCCGATTGAATGTTGGAATGGTTGTAAGGCGCGGGAATGCCTTCTGGATGATAATCAAACAGGCGCGGCACAAACGAGCAGACGACAAAATTCCAGCCTTCGAAGGTTTGGTGTACTGGCGGCGGTTGATGAATGCGTCCGGTGATCGGTTCAAAATCTTCGATGTTGAAAATCCATGGGTAGAGATAACCGTCCCAGCCGATTACGTCAAAGGGGTGATAATCGAGCGTGTGTTTGGAGATGCGGTCGCGCACCTTTACGCGAATTTCAAATTCGCCGCGTTCTGTGTGCGTTTCCAATTCTTCCGGCACGCGGATATCGCGCTCGCAATATGGCGCGTTTTCAAGCAGTTGACCGTAAGGGTTGCGATAGCGTTTGGGCGGCTCTAGTTGTGAGGGATTTTCAATGGTGAAGAATTTACATTCTTCATGCAATTCCATTTGCCAAGTGACGGCGAAGGGAATGACGATGTAATCGCCTTTGCGAAAAGGCAGATTGCCAAATTGCGATTTGAGTACGCCGCTCCCTTCGTGAACCCACCAAGTCTCGTAGGCTTGAGAGTTGCGATAAAAATAGTCCATGCTGTTTTTGGAGCGCGAAACGCCGAGGATGACGTCATTGTTGCCGAGCAGGGGAATGCGTCCGGAGAGTGGATCCGCCCCGAGCGGAGTCTGGTGCGTTTGCAGGGCGCGGTGACGAATCGGTCCAAAGTCCACATATTCCGGTTTGGCGGAGCCGAGGTCTTCCATCTTTTGGATGCGCGGCGGAAGAAAATGATGATACAGGATGGATTGAAGCGAGGCGAAGCCTTCCAGTCCCATCAGTTCTTCACGATAGAGTTTGCCGTTTGGCTTTTTGAATTGGACGTGACGCTTGTGGGGGATTTTTCCGAGTTTGTGATAGAAAGGCATGAGATAACTCCTTTAAGTTATGCGGTGACAACGAACGTGTTTGGACCTTTTTGCTTGGATTGATGTAAAGCGGATTCGGCGGCGTTGATAAAACCTTCGCGTGAAAGGGTCTCGCCGCCGCTATGCGCTACGCCGCCGATGTTGATTGAGAAGGCGATTGAGCCGCCTTCTTTGGCGTTGAAACTGCTTTTGAAAACTGAAATCAGCCGTTCGCAGATGGCGTTTAGCCCGTTTTCGCCGGTGGCGGGCATAAGGATTTTGAACTTGTTTTTGGTCATGGAGGGAATATCTGCCGAGCGGGTGTGGTTGTTGAGCGCTGCCGCAAATATTTTGGGCGCATAACGCAGCGCCGCGTTACTGCCGCTGGGCGCGTATTCTATGTGCAGTAAGGCGATGTTGGCTGGATAGCGTTTTGAGCGGGTGACTTCATAATCCAAGAGCACTTGAAAGACTTCGTCTTCATAGACTTCTTCTAAATCGGTTCTTTGCTCGCGCATGTTAACTCCTTATCGAAACGGCTCTAAAAGGCTACTTGCTATATTCTTGGCGATTAATACCCTTTGACTTGAATTGATTCGACGAGCGCATCTAAGTGATCGAGATAAGGCGCGAAGGAAAAGGTATCGGTGGCGTTCAATTTCTCGGTGATGGCGTTGAGATAGCCGGTGAAATCGCTTTCGTTAAGCGGGATTCCGTCAGCCGGGAGGGGCGCATCCGGCGAGTTGTTGCTCGCTAGAAACGGAGCATTGATCGGAAGAATCGCTTGCACAAAATATTTTCCGTCATTCGTTACGCCTTGAAAATAGTAGAACATTTCGTGGTTATTGGCTGGTCCGATGGCTTGCGCTACTTGCGTGAGATAACGAACGCCGCGACCGTTTTGAAAATCTACGCGGTGAATCTGCGCCGTGAAAAGCTGACCGGCTAACGGCTCGGGCAAAGGTTGACCATCTACATATTGCAGGTTTTGGAGCAGGTTGATCGTTGTGGCGGTGTATTCGCTATATTGTGCGTACGCCTCGGCGTGAAAGAGAATGATCTGCGGTTTTAGAAGCGTATCAGCGAGCTCGTATGCATTGAGCGTGAATTTTAGGTGCGGCGCCATATCCCCGACGGATGGGTTGATATACGGATATTCATATTCTGAAGTGAGCGCGCTGGTTGCGTCTGTGGCGATGCCGTTCGGAATGAGAAAGGAGATGTTTTCAGTCTCGTAGGTATTGCCTTCTGGCATGGCGCTTTCTGGCGTGGCGCTGGGGAGTTGGGCGGCGGCTTGTTGCGTGAGCGTGGCGATCACGGCAGTTTCCACAGCGGAAGATGGGAGCGGCGTGGAAACGTTTGCGCTTCCGCAGGCAGTGAGGATTAAAGCGAAAACAACAGACGCGAATTTATTTTTCATTCCGGTTTCTCTCCAATGCGATTCTTCAAAATCCCAATGCGCTCAATTTCTAATTCAACCAGATCGCCAGCGTTCAACCAAGGTCCCTGCCCTTTGGTCAACTCAAGCAGGCAACCCGTGCCAACCGTTCCAGAGCCAATTACGTCGCCCGGATTTAGCGTCACATGCTCCGAAGCGCGCGCGATGATCTCTCCAAATGACCAATAAATATCTTTGAAATTGCCATTGGAGATTTCTGCGCCGTTGACTCGCGCGCGCATTTCAAGATTGAATACGCCCGGTCTTCTTACTGATTTATCAACCAGCGCTTCGCCCGTGACGATGACTGGTCCTAACGAGGAGGCAAAATCCTTCGCCTTGGCAGGACCTAAACCAACCTTCAACTCAGCGCGTTGAATATCTCGCGCCGACCAATCGTTGAAGATGGTGTAGCCAAAGATATGTTCTTGCGCGTCTTCAGGTTGGATGTTGATTCCAGGTTTGCCGATGACGACTGCAATTTCCAATTCAAAATCCAGCGCATTCGTGTAATGCGGGTAGGGGATTACATCCGCGTTTCCGAAAATATTGCTTGGGTTAGTGAAATAAAAAACCGGAAACTGATACCACTCTGCGGGAACTTCGCGCCCGCGATTTTGGCTGGCGCTTTTCACGTGTTGCTCAAAAGCGTAGGCGTCTCGCAGGGTGGCGGGTTGTAGCGGTGGCAGAAAACGGATTTTATCTTCGGCAAAAGATTCTTTGGCGGCGCGGCTGGCGGCTTCCGCCGCGCCAAATTGAATTACCTCGCGCATGTCTGCAAAAGGCAACGGGTGGACTCTGCCGTTTTTCACCAGAGCAGGCCTCAGCTTGGCGCGAGGCGTTTCAATCGTCGCAAAGATCATAAATTGCCGCGTTTTTCCTGTTCAATTTCTAGCGCTTCAAATAAGGCTTTGAAATTGCCTTTGCCGAAACTTTGCGAGCCGTGTCTTTGAATCACTTCGATAAACATGGTGGGGCGGTCTTGAAGCGGCTTGGTGAAGATCTGAAGCAGATAGCCTTCGTCGTCTTTATCTACGAGAATGCCGAGGTCTTGGATGGTTTGATAATCTTCTTTGATCTTGCCGATGCGTTCGGGGAGCATTTCGTAGTAGCTGTTTGGCACGCGCAAAAACTCAACGCCGTTTTTGCGGAGTTTTTCGACGGTTTCGAGGATGTTGCCGGTGATGATGGCGAGGTGTTGCGCGCCCGGGCTGAGATAGTAATCGAGATATTCTTCGATTTGGCTTTTGCGTTTGCCTTCGGCAGGTTCGTTGATCGGGAATTTGACGCGCCCATTGCCATTTTGCATAACTTTAGACATCAGCGCTGAATATTCGGTGGAAATATCTTGGTCGTCAAAGTGCATGAGTTGACGAAAGCCCATCACTTGGTGATAGAAGTTGACCCACTGATTCATTTTGCCGAGTTGTACGTTGCCGACAATGTGATCAATGGCGGCGAGCCCGGTGGATTCAGCCTCGTATTTGAGCGCTTTGTAAGTGGGCGCAAAAACGCCTTTGTAATCGTCGCGATCTACAAAGACGTGCAAGGTTTCGCCGTAGGTATAAATGGCGGAAGTGCGAAAGATGCCGTGATCGTCTTTTTCTTCGCGCGGCGCCCAAGCGGATTTGCCGCCGCGGGCGGTAGTTTCTTTCCACGCTTTTTCTACATCGTCCACTTCGAGCGCGATGGTTTTGACTCCGTCGCCATGCACCATGTGATGCGCGGCAATTGGGCTACTTGGCGAGTAAGCGGCAGAGACGACGATCCGCGCTTGCCCGGATTCGAGAACATAAGAGGCGAATTCGCGGTTGCCAGTTTCCAGACCGGAATAGGCGACTGGCTTGAAGCCGTAAGCCTTCCACCAGTGAAACATGGCGTGCTTGGCGTTGCCCACATAAAAATGCACATGATCAACGGATTTGATTTGGAGGAAATCGGCTTCCTCGGTCATCGGGCGGGATTCGGTTTGTACTTTGGTCATTATGTCTCCTTGTAACTATAAAATGGTGCGTACAATTTGGATTGTACGCCGATATTTGTGCATAATCAAGAAAAATTTGACGATGATTTTTGTTTAGCGCGCCGATCTTGAATCAGAAACGGCAGATAGAGAACGAAGAAAATGACAAAAGCGAGAACTTCAGACTCAGGGATGTACCAGGGCCAGGGCGAGAGCGCGTCCATGAGCGTTGGCGAAGGCGGCTTTTGCGCGGTGAAGAGATAGTTACTCCCAATGCTTCGGTTTATAAAAAAGACGACGATTAAATAAATGTTGACCCAAAGGAAGAGGCGCTTGAACGAGTTGAACGTGGGGCGCAAGCCTTCCACAATGGTTAGGTAAATTGGGATGATCACCAGCAAGCCGTGCGAGATAAACGTCTGCATGATGCGAAAATGCGGGAAATCATAAGCGGAAGCGTCGGCTGGAGTGAGCAGAGCTTGAATCGCGCCGCCCATGCCGAGGAAATAAACGAAATCATACAGCCTGTAATCTTTGGCGATCAGCGCGTAAACGGATACCCAGACCATCACGCTACACAGATGTAGCGGAAGCATGGTTTGAATATTCCAAATGCCCCAATATGCCGACCAAATGTGAAGCGCTAGTTCGTTGAGCGCTAACGCCGTTCCAAGCGCAAAGCGGACAATCCTTTTTTGGCGCTCGTCCCAGCGCCCTCTAAAATAAAAAAACGAAAGGCAAATCAGAATGATGATTGAAAGCGCGCTGATATGCTTGCTTCCAAACAATTGGAAATGACCGCCTGCGTAATTCAATAAAAAATACTGCGCCATACATCCGCCGTTGGGTTTTAGTTTTTCCTAGCCTATATTTTTTTGGTGTCTATATTTCTTACTTTCTTGTTCTGAGCATTGTATCTAAAAGGCGGGAGAAGCGATAGGCGTCTCGGAGGGAGTTGCATCCAAAACCATCGCCGACGGACACTAGGGCTATCGCATTTGGATTTTTATCCGCTAATCTGCGCCAATCTACGCGATTTTTTTAGAAAGATTAGCGTGAATTCGTGAAGATTGGCGGATTCTGAAACTAAATCACCAAAGGTTAGGTTTCAAGATTTTCAAATGCGATTACCCTACGACGGACACTTGCTTGCTCGGTCAAATTCTCGGCGTTGTGGTAAAATATTGCCCGTTTCACATGGAGCCTGTAGCTCAACGGCAGAGCGCCACACTGTGGATGTGGATGTTGTGGGTTCGAAACCCATCAGGCTCCCCAAACTAACCTCCGAGTTCTAGAACTCGGAGGTTTTTAAAAACCCAATGCCGAAGATCAATTTTGCGGGATTGTACGCAAAGCATTCATCTGGTTGTAAAATAATAAAATTATGCCTCAAACGATAAACGTCTTATTTCTCGCCGCCGAAGCCGACCCATTCATAAAAGTGGGCGGATTGGGCGATGTGGCCGGCTCGCTCCCGCAGGCTTTGCGCGCGCTTTCCGATGACGATGTGAAATTGGACGTGCGCTTGGTCTTGCCTTATCACCCGGCAGTTAAAGCGGAAAATCTCAAGCCGTTGGGAATGTTCTCGATTCCGCGCGGCGAGTCCGAGGTCCAGTTTGAGGCGTTTGAGACGAGCCTCAACGGGATGCCGGTCTATTTGATCAACGGCGATCCGATTCGCGTGAACGGCTCCGTCTATTCTTTAGATTCAAAACTGGACGCCGAGAAATATACTTTCTTCTCTTTGGCGGCGAATGAACTGCCCAAACATATTAACTGGAATCCAGATGTTCTCCACGCCAATGATTGGCACACGGCGTTGACTTTATATGTTGCGTTGACGAAGCGCTGGGAAGAAAACGCTCGGCATGTTGCCGGAGTGATCACTCTGCACAACCTGCCTTTTATGGGACCAGACGTGAGTAAGATCGTTGAAAGCTACGGCATTAAATTGGCGCAAACTGATTTGCCAGAGTGGGCGCGCGTTTTGCCTTTGCCTTTGGGCTTGTGGGCTTCGGACGCAATTGTGGCGGTCTCGCCGACTTACGGCAACGAAATCCTTGAGCCCGAATTTGGTTGCGGCTTGGACGAATTTTTGAAAACCCGCCGCGAAACCTTGAGCGGAATTTTGAACGGCATTGACTCCGCTTCGTTTGATCCGCTGGAAGACCCTGCGCTCGGCGTGAATTTTAATTCGGCGAGCATCGAAAAACGCGCGGCAAATAAGAGCTTGTTGCAAGAGAAACTCGGTTTTCCGTACGATGCGGAACTGCCTTTGTTGGCGCTCATTTCGCGCATGGATCTGCAAAAAGGCATTGATCTTGCTTTTACTGCCTTGAAAAGTATGAAGAACCTGAAATTTCAGGCGGTGATTCTTGGCGCGGGCGACCCAAAACTTGAAGAAGCCGCGTTGAAATTGCAAAACTTATTCCCCGAGAAAATAAAAGCCGTCACGCGCTATGACGCAGGCTTGGCTCGCCAAATTTACGCCGGCGCGGATATGTTGCTCATGCCTTCGCGTTACGAACCGTGCGGCTTGGCGCAAATGATCGCCATGCGCTACGGCTGTATTCCAGTAGTTCGCAATGTCGGCGGGCTGAACGATACAGTTGTGGCTAATGAAACTGGTTTTGTGTTTGAGAAGGCGCACCACATGTCCTTGATGGCGGCGGTCAAATCGGCGCTCAAAACCTATGAAAACAAAGAGAAATGGCGCGCAATGCAGTTAGCCGGCATGGCGCAGGATTTTTCTTGGTTGAATTCCGCTAAAAAATATCTCGCTTTATATCAAGCTTTAGTGAAAAAATAATTTGAAATTTCAACGTTCTTCCGGCATTCTGCTTCACCCTTCCAGTTTACCCGGTCCCTACGGCATCGGCGATTTAGGTCCGCAAGCTTTGCGCTTTATTGATTGGCTCGCTTCTGCGGGATGCAAACTTTGGCAAACGCTCCCGTTGGGTCCTACGGGTTATGGCGATTCGCCGTATCAATGTTTTTCTGCATTTGCAGGCAACCCATATCTGATCAGCCCAGATGAACTTTTTGCAGAGGGCTTGTTGAATCAGGCTGATTTGGATGAGATGAAAGACTCATTTGCTTTAGAGGATTCTTCCGCCCGCCCCAAAATTGACTTTGGCAGGTTCATCCCCAAAAAGCTGAGTCTGCTCCAAAAAGCATTCGCTAACTACCAATCCGCGCCTGAGCGCTTGCGCCAAACTTTTGAAATTTTCTGCGCTGAAAATGCCGCCTGGCTGGATGACTTCGCGCTTTTCATGGCGTTGAAAGAAGCGCATGGCGGGCAGGCCTGGAACGGCTGGCCCGAAGCGCTCCGTTCCCGTGAGCAGGCGGCTTTACGCGCCGCGCGAAAAGAATTCGCCGAGAGCGTTCAAAAATATTCTTTCTACCAATTTTTATTCTTCAAACAATGGAACAAAATTCGCGCTTATGCCAACGAACGCGGCGTTCGCATCATTGGCGATTTACCGATTTTTGTCGCTTATGATTCTGTGGATGTTTGGTCGCACCCGGAATTATTTTTTCTGGACGAAGCGGGCAATCCAACGGTTGTGGCGGGCGTTCCGCCGGATAGTTTTTCAGCGACGGGTCAATTATGGGGCAATCCGCTTTACGTTTGGGAAGCGCATAAAAAAGAAGGCTATGCTTGGTGGCTTGCGCGTTTGCGCGCTTCTTTGAAGATGATGGACATTTTACGGCTCGATCATTTTCGCGGCTTTGCGGGCTATTATGAAATCCCTGCCGGCGAGACCACTGCCGAACATGGTCATTGGGCGCCGGGACCCGGCGCGGATTTTTTTCATGCGGTTGAGAGCGGTTTGGAAAACGACGGCGACGCTCACGATGCGAGTTTGCCGATCATCGCCGAAGATTTAGGCTTGATCACGCCCGATGTAATTGAATTATTGAACGCTTTCAATTTCCCCGGTATGAAGATTATGCAATTTGGCTTTTCGGGTCCGGATAACCCATTTCTGCCGCATAACTATACGCCGAATTGTATCGCTTACACTGGCACGCACGATAACGATACCGCGCTGGGTTGGTATGCTTCTGCCGCGCAAGCTGAAAAAGATTTTGCGCGGCGTTATCTCGGCGTGGATGGGCATGATTTCGCGTGGGATTTGATCCGTAGTATTTGGAGATCTGTGGCGGTTTTTGCCATTGCGCCTTTGCAAGATGTGCTTGCTTTGGGGAGCGAGGCGCGTATGAACTTCCCCAGCAAATTGGGCGGCAATTGGGCGTGGCGTATGTCCGAACAGGATTTCCGCGAGGATTTAGCCGCAGGCTTACACGATTTGAACTGGCTTTCTAATCGCTAATTTATAAAACTATCTCAAAAACGAACCGGCGCGCATAAAAATATTTTTAAGCGCTTCTTTTTCGCGCAAATCGTCAACATATACGCCGTTATTGCCGCGTGAAGAGTGGATCATCTTCCAGCCGCCGAGGCTTATGCCTACGTGCGTTACGTCGCGGTTGCTATCGCCCTCGCCGAAGAAGAACAGGTCGCCAATTTCAAACGGCTCGTTGACTCGGCGCGAGGCTTGGCATTGCAAGTCGGCGTCACGCGGCAGATCAATCCCAACCCAACGGTGTAACAAACGCGCAAAGCCGGAGCAATCAATCCCGTTGCCGCTTGTGCCGCCCCACAGATAGGGGACGCCAATCATCCGCGCCGAATCTTCGAGGATTTTTTTTCTTTTTTCTTCCATACTTGCCGGAATACTTTCAATAGCGCGCAATGCCGCAGTTTGAACCCAGCCCTTTTTATTTGCCAAAACCAAAGACCATGCGCCTTGCGCGGATTCGACGATTACGCCCGTGCCGCTGACGAGGCGGGAAATAATTTCGCCTTCGGCTTGCGGCGTGGAGCGTAATTCGATAGATGGGGCAATGACGAGATGCGTCGCTTCGGCGGATGCGTCGGTTAAATAAGGCTTATGGACCCAGCCTAAATAGCCGTCTTTTTGGCGCGTGAAAACCCAATTTTTTTCTTCGTCTAAAACTTCTAACTCAGTTCCAAAATAAAGTTCGCTGGAAAGCGGCATTCCGAAGGTTGGCTTTTCGTACAAGCCGGTGAGGTTGGTCGCTACGCTCAGGCGCGGGAGGTTGGGGCGGCTGAGAATGCGGATCGAAGCGGTATCCACTTTGAGGTCCGGGAAGAGGCGCGGTAATTCATCCACTTGCCGCTGTTCGAGCGCGCATCCGCTCAATTCCAGTTGACCGTCCGCATAGTTGGAAATTTCCACGTCAAAAACGGACAGGCGCGGATCGCATTGTTTGGTTAGTTCGGCGAGTTGCCGTTCAATCGTGTTCATGCGTTTATTTTACATGATAAGATTGCGAAATGACCATCATAAAAATCAATGGCGCGGATATTTTTTACGAGACTTTTGGCGAAGAGAATGCGCATCGGATTCCCGTTGTGCTGATTCACGGCTCGACTATTGACGGCCCGACGGATTGGGCGGAGATTGCCCCAGCCTTGGCGGAAAGCTATAAGGTGTTTGTGCCGGATTGCCGCGGACATGGGCGTTCAAATAATCCGAATATGACTTATGCTTTCAAAGAATTGGCAAGTGACGTAGCGACGTTTATTCACGCAATGGGTTATGAAAAGGCGCACGTGATCGGGCATAGCAACGGCGGCAATGTGGCGCTGGTGACTTTGTTGGAATACCCTGACGTGATTCAAAGTTGCATTCCGCAAGCCGCCAACGCTTTCGTGACTCAATATCTGCGCGACCGCGAGCCGGAGGTGTTTGACCCTGAACGAGTCGAACGCGAGGCGCCGGAATGGATGAACGAGATGATCGCTTTGCATAGCGAAGTGAATGGCGAAGCGTATTGGCGCGATTTACTCCAAATGACGATGAAGGAAATTATCGCGGAGCCAAATTACACGCCTGAACAATTATCAAAGGTAAAGAAACCGACGCTGGCGATTATGGGCGCTGAGGATACGGTCAATGCGCCGGATCGTCATGCGCAATTTATCGCGGAAAATATTCCGAATGCGGAATTATGGATTCCCGAAAAGACAGGGCATAACGTGCATAAAGAACGCCGTGATGAATGGCTGGCGAAAGTCTTAGATTTTTTGGATAGGAATAATTGAAAATATGAAATTGTATTGGGAGCCGATTTCGCTGGAATTGAAAACAACTTTCCGCGTGGCGCATGGAGCTAGCGATCAGCGCCATAATGTTTTGGTCTATTTAGATGACGGGGTGGGTGAGGCGGCGGCTGTGCCGTATTATGGCGAGAGTCAGGCTGGGATCGTTGAATATCTGAAATCAGTTGGGGATTTGGGAGACGATCCTTTTGATCTAGATGCGATTCTGGCTAAACGTCCGGCTGGTTCACGCGCGGCGCGCTCGGCGATTGACGAGGCTTTGCATGATTTGTGGGGCAAGAAACTGGGTCAGCCTGTGTATAAATTATTTGGTTTGAATCCGAAGGATTTGCCTTTAACTTCTTTTACGATTGGTTTGGACGAGCCTGCGATCATGGCGGAACAAGCTAAAGAGTCCAAACATCCGATTTTGAAAATCAAATTGGGCGGCGCTGATGATGAGGCGATTGTCAAAGCGGTTCGCGCGGCAACCAACTCAAAGTTAAGAGTTGACGCGAATGCAGGTTGGAGTCGTGAGCGGGCTTTGCAGATCATCCCGCGTTTGCAGGACTATGATTTGGAATTTATCGAACAGCCTTTGGCGGTGGATGATGTGGAAGGTTATTTTTGGCTGAAAGCGAAACTCCGCGAGCAGAATATCCGAATGCCGATCTTTGCGGATGAGACTGCCAAGAACTCGCATGATGTCGCTAAGTTGGCTGGCGCGGTGGATGGCGTTGTGGTTAAGACGATGAAGAGCGAAGGTATCCGCGAAAGTTTGCGGATGATTCATACGGCGCGTGCGCACGATCTGCAAATTATGCTGAGTTGCATGGTTGAATCTTCGGTTGGAGTGACTGCCGCGGCGCATCTCGCTCCGCTTTGCGATTATGCGGATTTAGACGGACCGCTGTTGATCAAGAATGATCCGTATATTGGCTTGCAATATGATGGGGCGCAACTATCCCTGCCGGATGGAAATGGGCTGGGGGTAGTAAGAAGGAAATAAACTTACCGCATCCAGAAACAATTTCTGATAATGTCTAATGATTAGGGCTATCGCATTTGGATTTTTATCCGCTAATCTGCGCCAATCTACACGATTTTTTTAGAAAGATTAGCGTGAATTCGTGAAGATTGGCGGATTCTGAAACTAAATCACCAAAGGTTGGGTTTCAAGATTTTCAAATGCGATTACCCTAGTCTAATGCTAACCCTGCTGGGATTTTCTACTATTATAATCATTCTATGACTACTCTCAAAAAACACTTCCTACTCGATCCTCAAATTACCTTCCTCAATCACGGTTCTTTCGGCGCCACGCCCAAGCCGGTTTTCAAAGAATATCAACGCTGGCAGAGAGAGCTTGAAAATCAGCCGGTTGAATTTTTAGGCAGGCGAATTACCGACTTATTGGCGGAATCGCGCGCGGCGCTTGGAAACTACCTCGGCGCTCATGGCGATAATTTGATCTACGCTCAAAATGTCACGGTTGCGCTGAATATTGTGGCGCGCTCATTGACCTTGACGCGCGGCGATGAAGTTCTCGCCAGCGACCATGAATACGGCGCGATGGATCGCACATGGCGCTTCCTTTCAAAGGAAAACGGCTTTACTTATCTTAATCAACCTGTGAAATTAACTTCGCATCAAGATTTCGTTGAATCTTTTTGGAGCGGCGTCACTGCAAAAACTAAAGTGATTTTCCTCAGCCACATCACCTCGCCGACTGCGCTTATTTTTCCCATTCAGGAAATTATCAAACGCGCTAGAGAGAGAAACATCATCACCGTCATTGACGGAGCGCACGTCCCGGGGCAAATCCCGCTTGATCTAGATTCGCTCGGCGCTGATTTCTACGGCGGCAATTTGCATAAATGGTTGTGCGCCCCTAAAGGCGCCGGTTTTTTGTATGCCCGCCCTGAAATGCAAAATTTGATTAAGCCGCTAATCGTCTCTTGGGGCTATGAGCCGGAGATTGCGGGCGTATCTCCTTTTATTGATCAACAAGAATGGATCGGCACGCACGACCCATCCGCATATTTAACTGTCCCGACGGCGATTCAATTTCAACAGGATCATGCTTGGGATGAAGTCCGAAGCGCTTGTCATCAGCTTGCCAAATACGCTCAGGCTGAAATCTGCAATTTGACGGGATTAAGCCCGCTCCATTCTCAATCTGAAAATTGGTTCGCCCAAATGGCATCCGCTCCACTGCCAGAGCAGACCGATCTCGCCGCTTTGAAAAAGCGTTTGTATGACGAATATAAAATTGAAATTCCGCTGACCGCCTGGAACAATCACAAATTGATTCGCGTCTCCGTACAAGGCTACAACACCAAAAAAGAGCTTGACTATTTGCTAAAAACGCTGAGCGCCGTACTTTCGTAAGGCAATCGTAGCTTTTTCGTTAATTTGCTTTTTTGAATTTTGTGATAGATTTACGGCGGAGGCAGTAATGCAACTTTATAAAAAACGATGGACGCTCTGCTTAATTTTGGCGCTCTTTATTTCTGCGTGCGGCGGCAACGCCGAGGCGACGGAAGACCCGCAAGCGCTGATGACTTCGGCGGTCGGCACGATGGTCTCTTCTTTCTTTGGCACACAAACCGCGATGGTTACGCCGGCTACATTAACCCCAACGGCTACGGAAACTAAATTCCCCACGCCCACGCAATTTGCCGTGCAAACCATGTCGGTAAATACATTAACGCCAACTTTGCTTTTCTATACCTTCACGCCGGGCACGCCCACTGTCACCGGCACGCCGCCAACCGCTACCGTGAATTCAGATGCGCTAGCGCATGGCTGTAGTAACCTCAGTTTCATCCGTCACGTGAATTATCCTGATGGAACGGTCATGCAACCCGGGCAATATTTTACAAAAACCTGGAAAGTGCAAAACACCGGAACTTGCGATTGGAAATTTCTGTATCGTTTAGCTTTTTTAAGCGGACCGAATCTGGAGCCGTTGTATCGAACTTTGGGCAAGTTGGTTCATCCGGGCGGCTGGGCTGAACTTTCGGTTGATCTGACCGCGCCAACCCAGCCGGGAACATACACTGGCTATTTCCGCTTTTCAGACGGCACGAACATGTTTGGCGCGACTCTCAGCGTAACGATCAAAGTCGAAGCGCCAACCAATACGCCCAAACCTATTACGGCAACGAATACATCCGCTCCGACAAACACGCCCACAGTTACAAACACATCCGCCCCAACGGATACGCCCGTTCCAACAGATACGCCCGTTCCAACGCCCACTAACCCATAAATAGCATTGAAGAAAAACTCCTTATTCTGGTTTCTAAGTTTAGCGGTTGCGATTTTATTATCGCAACCGCTGGCTGTTTTGGCGAAGCCTAACGCCCAAACAATTTCCACGCCCGATCAATTGATCAACGCAGTTAATGCCTTACGCCTTTCGTATGGTTTAACTCCCTTGGCAGTGCATTCGGCGCTGATGCAATCCGCCCAATCCCAAGCGGATTATATGGCTTCCACTGACGAGATCACACACGCGCGCCCAGGCGGCATAACCTACACCCAACAATTGCTTGCTTTGGGTTTTCCGCTCTCCGGCGATCTATCGCTCGGCGGTTTTCGCGCCGAAAATATCTTAAGTACTTTCGGCCCGCTGGATTGGAATGGCGTTCCTCCCGCTTGGCAAGATTCCGATCACATGAATACCATGCTTTCGCAGAATTTCACGCACATCGGCGCCGGCGTTTCGCAGAAGGGCGATACCTATTATTTTGCGCTGGATTGCGCCGCCGCGACCAACACCGGCCAAATGCAGGAAGGCGCCGCCACAGCGATCGCCGCTTCAGGCTCAGGCAATACAAACGCGGCGGGCGTGAGTCAATTCATGGTTCCGATCACAAAAAGCACAGCCCGCCCAGACGGCAAGGTTTATCATAAAGTTCAATATGGGCAAACGCTGTGGAGCATCGCCATTGATTATGGCACTACGATCAAAAAAATCCAAGCCCTCAATAATTTGGGAGAAGATTTGACCATCCAACAAGGCGAGGAATTGCTCGTCCTTGAAAACGTGACTCCGCCGCCGCCCGCCACGCCGACGCTTGCCGCATCCCCAACCACATTCGCCACGCTGACACAGTTTCCCGCCACGCCGCAAATGATCTTTCCCTTCACCGCAGTTGTCGAGCCGACTGAAACGCAAGAAGTTGAGCCGAGCGCTTCTGCGCCAATCTCCTCAAATTTTTTGGTTGTGGTCCTGATCCTCGCCGCCTTTGTCGGGGCGGGCGTAGCGGTTTGGTTAATCCGCGATCCAAAATCGGATTAGGTATAATTCCTCGCGTTTGCGCTATCTATAAAACGTAAGGAAGGTTGCTGAATGGACATCGCAGTTGCATTGGGCGGGGGAGGCGCGAAGGGTAACGCTCATATTGGCGTTTTACGCCGCCTTGAGAAAGAAGGCTATAAAATTCGCGCGGCGGCTGGCACCAGTTTTGGCGGCTTGGTCGCTGTTTTGTATGCGGCTGGCAAATCGCCGGATGAAATTGAAAACATCTTCTCGACAGTGGATCAAAATAATTTATACGGGCGCGACCGTAACGAAGGACCTTCTGTGCTGGGGCTTTCTGGTATTCGCAAATTGATGGAGCCGTTATTGAGCGGCGTCACGTTTGGAGCTTTGCGTATTCCATGCGCCGTTACTGCAGTGGATGTAAAAAGCGGTAGTGAAATTACCATCTCTGAAGGCAATGTTTTGGATGGCGTTTACGCCACGATTGCCTTACCGGGAATTTTCCCGCCGCATCGCCTGGGCGATTGGGAATTGATGGATGGCGGCGTGTTGAATCCGGTGCCAGTGAATGTGGCTCGCGCGTTAAGCCCCAGCTTGCCAGTGATTGCCGTCGTCCTCAATAACTTGTTGAGCGATCCGGTAGTTGGTTATAAAGTCCCGGTCCCGGCTATTGTGCCGAAGGGAATCGTAAACCGCATTGCCAAAACGAACATCGCGCAGGCTTACGATATTTTCATGCGCGCCGTGGATTTGAGCAGTCGCGCAGTTTCGCGCTACCGCCTGGAAGCGGAAGCGCCGGACGTAATCATCCGCCCGGATGTGCATCATATTGATTTATTGGACAAAATAGACGTGCATGAAGTCGCTTTGTTGGGCGAACAAGCCACCGAAGAAGCCTTGCCCAAAATCAAACAAGCCGCTTCGTGGGTTGGGCGCTTCAAACGCAAAGTAACGGGAGTTTTCAAATGATCCGCGATTTGCGTAAATATGCGCGCGATACAAACGTGCGCTTGGGCGTTGGCGCGGCGTTATTGTTATTCACCGTTGGCTTGGGCTTGGTCTGGCTGATTTACGGCGCCGGCGCGGCGTTGATGGGCGGGCTGTGTATTTTGGCGGCGCTCGTGCCAATCGCCTTAATTTTATTCTTTCTTTATTTGTCAGATTGGATCTTGAAGAAAACGGGACGCGATGGAAACTGAATTAATTGAATTTGACGGCTGGACTTTACGGACAAAAAATTCTACGGCGCAGAACCCAAAATTGCTCGTGCTGATTCACGGCTGGACGGGCGATGAAAACTCGATGTGGGTCTTCGCTCGAAAACTCGCGCCGCAGTATTGGATGATCGCTCCGCGCGCGCCATATCCGGCTGAGCCGAGCGGCTTTTCGTGGCGGCCGCCTCAGCCCGAACTTTTTGGCAGACCTAGCCTCGAAGCGCTTAAGCCGTCTGTTGAGGCGTTGATTCGGCTAATTGACGAGTACGCCGCTTCAGTTAAGTTAGATGCGCGGCAATTTGACGCGGTGGGTTTTAGTCAGGGCGGGGCAATGGTCAATGCGTTGGGCGCTTTATATCCTCAGCGAGTCCGCAAGATGGGCGTGTTGGCTGGCTTTGTGCCATATCAAATGGAAGAAATTATTCAATCCAAACCGCTGGTTGGAAAAAATATTTTTGTGGCGCATGGCACGCAAGACGAGATGGTGACGATCAAACGCGCCTACGCTTCGATGGATCTGTTGAAACAAGCCGGAGCGACCGTCACTTATTTTGAAGACGCAATTGGGCATAAGATGAGCGCGAGCGGCGTTAAGGCGCTGAAAGAATATCTTGAAGATTAATGCTTTCTCACCGCTCAGTTGACGCTTAAAATGATTGAGTGTATCCTTTGCGTAGGTCAGGTTTGTAACCTGACTATTTTATAAAAATGAAAGCGGCAGGTTGAAAACCTGCCTTACAAGAAAATTGATTAAGGTGAAAAAATGAAAAGACCTGTTTCGCGTCGAGATTTTCTAAAGGTAGCTGGCGTGGGCTTGGGAGCTTTGGCTTTCAAACCTTTCAACTATGAAGCGCTTTATCAGCCCAAGCGTTTGCCGCAATTTCCGGCGAGCGAGATCATAGGGCGTATGACCGGCTTGACGGATATTCGCAGTAAACCTTCGAGTAACGATCTGGTTGGCGTGCCGGTTGGAAAATTGTATGACGATAATTTGATCGAATGGCATCGTGAAGTGGTGGGCGAAGCGATTGGCTTGACGAATCAAAAATATTTGGAAGTCCCCGGCGGCTACGTGTGGTCTTCGCGCGTGCAACCGACGAAGAATCTGCCCAACACGCCGATCACGGAAGTTCCTGCCGGTAAACCGGGCTTTTGGGTGGAAGTCACCGTGCCGTATGTGGATTTGACTCTGGAGGGCGCGCCCGCTTCGCCTTGGATTCAAAGCCTTATTCAATATCAATTTCCGCCGCGCGTTTATTACGGGCAAGTGATCTGGATTGATCAAGTGCGCCAGAGCAACGGCTTTGTGGAATATCGCTGGAATGAAAGTCCCGGGCATGGTTATGGCTTTGGCGATATTTATTGGCTGGATGGCGCCGGCGTGAAAGTCCTCACTGAGGAAGAAATCGCGCCGATCAGCCCCAACATAGACCCGGCTGAAAAGAAGATTGTCGCCAACCTAACTTACCAAACTTTATCTTGCTTTGAAGGCAATAACGAAGTTTTCTTTTGCCGTATTTCCAGCGGCGCAATTTTTGATTATCAAGGCAACCCAACCGATTCATATTCCACGCCAGTTGGCGATTTGAACACGCATTGGAAAATTATCTCGCTCAATATGAGCGGCGGCGGCTCGGCGGCTGGTTACTCCACTCCGGCAGTTCCGTGGGATACGGTGATCTCTGGCGAAGGGATTGCGATTCACGGCGCGTTTTGGCATAACGATTTCGGCGAACGCCGCTCGCATGGCTGTATTAACGTCACGCCGGAAGACGCGAAATGGATCTTCCGCTGGACCACGCCTTACATCTCGCTCGCGCAGTGTGAACAGCGGATGACTTGGCCCGATCACGGCACTGTGGTTACAGTGAATGAGTTAAAAGCTTAGTTATGGAGTTCTCTCAAATTTCAGTCGGCTTGGCGTTTTTGGCTGGGCTGGCTTCTTTTCTTTCGCCGTGCGTTTTTTCGCTTGTCCCAGCCTATGTGGGTTATTTGGGCGGGCGCGCCGCCGGCGGCGATGCGCATTCCAATCGCTGGGCTACCTTTCGGCATGGCTTGGCGTTTGTGCTTGGCTTTAGTCTGGTCTTTGTTTTATTGGGCGTGTTAGCTTCTTTAGCAGGCGGGCTTTTATACGATATCCGCACTTGGCTGGCTAAAATCGGCGGCATCGTCGTAATCATTTTCGGGTTGCACATGATCGGCGTATTGCACATCCCTTTTCTCGCTTATGACACGCGCGTTTCGCAAGCCCCAGACCCTAAGTTTGGCTATTTATCTTCTGCGTTGATGGGCGTATTCTTCTCCGCAGGTTGGTCGCCGTGCGTGGGACCCGTATTAGGCGCAATCCTCACGCTGGCTTTCAATGGCGGCTCTATCTCGCAAGGCGCGCTCTTGCTTTCCGCTTATTCGATTGGGCTTGGCATTCCTTTCTTATTAGCCGCATTAGGCATTGGCTGGGTGACTGCAATTCTGAAAAAATATAGCAAGGTGATGCGCTATGTAGAAATTGCGATGGGCATTCTATTGGTCATTGTCGGCGTTTTATTATTCACCGGCGTTTATGAATTGATCGCCCAACGGACACAGTTCTTTTGGATTGATTTTGGACTATGAGCGACGCAGTCTTGAACGTCACGCTGTATTTCAAGAAGGACGATTCGGCTTGCGCCGAAGTTCGCGCCGAACTGACTAACTTGCAGGATAAATTTCCGCACCGCTTAATTGAAATAGATATCGAGCAAGACCAAGCGCTGATGCAAAAATACGGCGCGAGCGTCCCCGCGCTTGAAACTGGACCGTATAACTTGCGCGCTCCGATTACGCCCCAAGCTCTGCAAATGACTCTCGGCGCCGCTCACGATCGCCACAGACAACTTGAGCAAGTGGGCGACCCCAAATTTCAGAAAAGAGTCGCAAAGATGGCAACCCTCTCGTTTGGAGATCGCCTTTCGTTTTGGATTTCAAAACACTATCTGCTTTTGCTGAACCTATTCATCTTTCTGTATATTGGTTTGCCTTTCCTCGCGCCAACTCTGATGAAGGCTGGCGCAACTCTTCCGGCGAAAGCGATTTACGCTATCTACAAACCGCTGTGTCATCAATTTGGCTTTCGCTCTTTCTTCCTCTATGGCGAACAGCCCTTTTATCCGCTGGCGGAAGCCAACCTGAAAAATACAATCACTTTTGAACAAGCCACTGGCATTCAAAACCTCAGCGATCCATACAGTTACACGCGCTTTGAAGCCCGCGCTTTTCTTGGTAACGAAACGCTGGGTTACAAAATTGCCTTATGCGAACGCGATGTAGCGATCTACTTGGCGATTCTGTTATTCGGTTTGGTTTACGCATTGAGCGGAAGGAAAATCAAAGCCCTGCATTGGACTTTATGGATTCTGATCGGCATTGTCCCAATTGGCTTAGACGGTTTTTCACAGCTTTTCAGTCAATTGGATTGGGCGTGGCTTCATGCGCTTTTGCCGTATCGTGAAAGCACGCCGTTCATGCGCGCGCTCACTGGCGCACTGTTCGGCTTAGCCACCGCTTGGTTTGCTTACCCGAGCATTGAAGAATCGATGAATGAAACGCGCCAATACTACATCAAGAAATTTACTTTACACGGGGCAGAATAATGCCTTTTCATGAAAAAGACGGAATCAAATTTTTTTCTTTTCAGAGTTTTCCGCGAAGCGTAACGCAGGCGATTTTCACGCGGCGCGGCGGAGTTAGTTCTGCGCCGTGGCTTTCCTTAAATGTGGGCGGCTCAGTCGGCGATGAAAAGACCTGCGTGGCGGAAAATCGAATCCGCTCGTTTCAAACGCTGGATAGAAACCCCGCCTCCATCCACGACGTTTGGCTGGTTCACGGCACGAACATTGTCTACGCTGACGAACCCCGCCCGTTGGAAAGCCCTTCCCCTCAGGCGGATATTCTGCTCACTGATAATCCGCAAGTGACGCTCTTCATGCGTTTTGGAGATTGCACGCCGTTGTTTTTTTATGATTCCAAAAAAGGCGTGGCTGGCATTGCTCATGCGGGTTGGATGGGAACTGTTAAAAATGTGGCTGGCGCGGCGATCAAAGGTATGCAGGCGAAATATGGTTGCAAACCTGAGGATATCAGCGCCGGTATCGGTCCCGCGATTGGCGTGGATCATTATCAAGTTGGCGAAGACGTGATTTCACAAGTCCGCGCGGCTTTTGGACAAGAAGCCGAAGCCGTTCTTGAAACGAGAGACGGAAGCGCTTATTTTGATTTATGGAAAGCGAATGCGCTTCAATTGCGGCGCGCCGGCGTGGAACAGATTGAGATTTCGGCAATTTGCACGGCTTGCCACTTGGACGATTGGTTCTCGCACCGAGCGGAAAAAGGCAAAACGGGTAGATTCGGCGCTTTGTTGGCTCTGCCGGCTTAGGGTCAGGAAAGCGGCGCATTGAGTTAAATCGAAACGAGGCGGGGTAAAATTAAGCTATGAGCGAATTAGTTAAATCCATCCGTGAAAAATACGAAGCAACTTTAGACGCGATTGCTGAGGCGGCGAGAAGGTCGGGCCGCCCAGCCAATCAAGTCAAACTGGTGGTGGTGACGAAAACCCAAACGCTGGAGACGGTGCAGGCGGCAATTGCGGCGGGCGCGAAAATTTTGGGCGAGAATTACCCCGAAGAAGGCGCTATGAAAATTCAATCTTTGGAGAATTTTTCTGCGGTAGAATGGCACATGCTTGGTCATGTGCAGAGCCGTAAAGCCCAAATCGTAGCCCAGCGTTTTGATTTTATGCACTCGCTAGATAGCCTGAAACTTGCCAATCGCCTGAATCGTTTTTGCGGCGAGGCGGGAAGAACTTTGCCCGTCCTGCTTGAGTTCAATCTCGGCGGCGAGGAAAGTAAATCTGGCTGGCTCGCTGTTGACGAGGCGAATTGGCGTGAATTGGCGAGTGAAGTTCAACAAATTTCCGCTTTGGCTAATTTGCAAATTCGCGGTTTGATGACCATGCCGCCGCTAGGCGCGCAAGCCGAAGACTCGCGCCCGTATTTTCAGAAGCTCAGGCGCTTGCAGGAATTTTTGAAAACGCAATTTCCGCAGTTGAACTTTGACGAACTCTCAATGGGCACCAGCGCGGATTTTGAAGTGGCTGTAGAAGAAGGCGCGACTTTAGTGCGCGTTGGCTCGGCAATTGTGGGACCACGACAATATAAGTAATTTGGAGGATCTACGGCGTGAGCGGTTTAGACTTGGCGATTAGAGCGGTGGCTCAGATTTTTATTTGGATCGTAATTGCAAGCGCATTGTTATCTTTCGTTTTGCCGCCCTATCATAGCTTGCGCGTGGCGCTGGATAAAATCGTCGAGCCGTTTCTGAATCCGATTCGGCAAATTATGCCCGCGGCGGGCGGGCTTGATTTTAGTCCGTTGATATTAATTTTAGCGGTTGAATTCCTTTCCCGAATTCTAACCGCGTTAATTCATTAAGGTTGAGGTGAAACATGCCAAGAAAATTCGTTTTACATGATGGCAAGCGCGGCTCAGCTTTGGCATTGCGGATCACTCCGCGCGCCGAGCGCAATCAGATCGTCGGTTTGTTGGCGGATGGCACGATCAAAGTGCAATTGGCTTCAGACCCTTCGGACGAAAACGCCAATCAGATTTTATTGGCTTATCTCTCTGAAGTGCTGGGCGTGCCGAAAACCCGCGTGGAAATTGTGGCGGGCGAAAGCGGGCGCGATAAATTGATCTCCATCCTCGATATGGATTCGGAGACGGCGCACGACCGTATCCTCGCGCACGTGGAATAGACGTAGAAACCTGCTGGCAATAAGCTAAGGAGAAGAATGTAGGCGTATTGGCATTCTCTATTAACGCGCCGAGATGATGTTGCGCGGTTGTCATTTCTCCGGACGGGAACTTTTCCGTCCGGTTTTTCGTTAATGGGCGGTCACAGCCCAAATTGGATGCGTGTTAGAATTTAAGTCGCCGTGTAGGTCAATCGTTGAGCGCGAGTATGTGAATCGCCTAGATTGTATATTTAGAAAGATGATAATATCTTCTAATTCGCGGCGAAAGACCTTGGACCACCGCGTAAGTCATAATCTTCAAGAAGAACGGAAAAGCATGGCTGAAACAATCGCACCTACGGAATCTAAGCGCTTTGATTTTGCGCGCATCGTGGAAGTTTTCCTCCAACCGCAACGCACTTTTAAGCTGATCGCAGAAGAGACGAAGCCCAATTGGCTAACGCCCATGCTCGTTTTATCGGCGACTATGTTCTTGGCGGTGATGGTTGGCGGCTTTTTGAATTCCCGCGCCGCGCAAATGGGGGAGATGACTTTGCCGCTCGATTGGGACTATTGGTCTCCCGATATGCAGGCGAATTACATGCAGGCGCAACAATCCATGCAGGGACCGGTCTTTTCGTATATCATCCCGTTAGTGACTGCCTTGACCTCGCTCTGGCTGGGCTGGCTGATTCTAAGCGGCTTGCTTCACTTAGGTTCGACCTTATTAGGCGGGCGCGGAACAATGACCGGCGCTTTGAACATTTTGGCGTGGGCTAGTTTGCCCTTCGCCGCGCGCGATCTTTTGCGCGTTCTGTTTATGTTAATTGCCGGGCATTCGATAAAAAGCCCGGGGCTTTCCGGCTTTGCGGGCGGCGCGGTTTATTTAGGTCAAGTCCTTTCGCAAGTAGATTTATTTTTTGTTTGGTATTGTCTGCTTCTAATCTTTGGCTTTTACGCTTCGGAAAATCTTTCTCGAAACAAAGTAATTATTGGCGTGGTCGTCCTGATCGTTGCGGCGCTTTTAATCAAAGCCGGGTTTGGGACGCTGGCGGCAAATATGAGCGGCTTGGCATTTCAACAACCGTTTTAGAGAAGCGATGAACTCTGTCTTGATTCGCGTGGCTGGCTTGAAGAAGCATTTTCACATGGGCGGCACAACCGTCCGCGCTTTAGACGGCGTGGATTTACAGATCCATGCTGGGACCTTCACGGTAGTCATGGGTCCTTCCGGTTCCGGCAAAAGCAGTTTGCTCTATTTGCTGGGCGGGCTGGATCGTCCCACGGCTGGCGAGATTTTAATTAATGATGAGTGCCTTGATTTAATGGATGAAAACGCTCTGGCTTTATTTCGGCGCAAAATGATGGGCTTTATTTTCCAATCATTCAATTTGGTCTCTAGCATGTCGGCGTTGGAAAATGTGGGCTTCCCTATGCAATTCGCCGGCATTGCCCCAACTTTACGAGACCAGAAGGCGCTTCAACTCTTGGAACAAGTGGGGCTGGCGGAAAGAAGCGGACATAAACCTTCAGAATTATCCGGCGGACAGCAACAGCGCGTGGCAGTGGCGCGCGCCTTAATTAATGATCCGCAGATTATTTTTGCAGACGAACCTACCGGGAATTTAGATACGGCAAGCGGCGTGACGGTGATGCAATTGCTTTCGGATTTGCACCGCGCCGGGCGCACCGTGCTGGTGGTGACGCACGATCAGCGCATGACGCGCTTTGCTACGCATCAAATTTTTTTGCTTGACGGGCATATCGTGAGCGAAGCGGAGTATAAAACCGCAACTTTAGACGCGGCTTTGGATATTCAAGGAGAATAGATGTTGTTACTAAGAAAAAAAATTGCAATTCTGGGTTTATTGCTTGCCTTATTTTCAGCTTTAATTCCTGATCCCGTTTTTGCGGCAGATGTTATTTCTATTGAACCTAAGACAATTGTAAATAATGTGGATACGATTATTACTGTTCAAGGTACGGGCTTTACTAATACTTCAGTGGTATTGCTCGATGGCGTTCCATTGGGGATCCCTGTCTTTAATAACACAACAAATTTACAAGTAACTGTTCCAGCAAACACTCTAGTAGGAACGCACATCATAACAGTTGAAGAACCAGTGGGCACCCCAGCTACTGGCTCTGCTACTCTAACTGTATCTGCTCCTTTTTCACGCCCTCAAATGGAAGTCGTTTCATCTAGTTCAGACCCATCCACCATCAAATCTCTCAAGGAATTTTCACTCTCTGTAAATTTTAGAAATGTAGGAAGTGAAATTGCCTCCAACGTACAAGTTACCTTCACCTCAGCAGATCTTGTTCCAACCAATACAGGCGGCGTCTTTGTCTTAGGCACAATGGGAACTGGTACAACTGCAACCGCAACAAAAGAGGCAACTCAAACCTTTATTTCATCCACTTATTTATATGGAAAAACTGTTGTAGCTATTGATGCGACAGTTACATACTATGACGGGGCCGGAACCGCATACACGGATAAATTCACGTTATCTGTGCCGGTATCTGGCGTGAGTTCGGGGTACGAGAATGTTGCCACTGCCACGCCGACTGGCGTGAAAAGCGGACAGTTAATCATTCCTTCTTACGGCTCTACGGTGGACCCGCTTCAGCCCGGCTCACAATTCACATTGACGATGACCGTCCAAAATGCCGGTAATGAAAAAGCCCAAAGAGTTACCATGATCGTCGGCGGCGGTTCTTCCGGCACAAGCGGCGGCACGCCTCAGCCCGGCGGCGTTTCCGGCGGTAGCGGCGAATTTACAAACTTTGCTCCGGTTGGCACGTCTAACATTCAATCGCTGGGGGATTTAGGCGCGGGCGAAGTGCGGCAGGTAAAGCAAGACCTAATCGTCAATGTCTCAACCAACCCGGGCGCATACCCGATGAAGATCACCTTTTCCTATCTCAATAGCTTGGGCGAAGTTGTCAATGACGAGCAGGTGATTACGCTGTTGGTTTTTAGCCTGCCCAATATTGAAGCCAATTTTTATCGTCCGCCAGACCCGTTCTTTCAAGGTCAACCGGGCGCCCTGCCAATTCAATTGATCAATCTTGGAAAACGAACTTCCGTGCTGGGCAATCTCAAAGTCACTTCAAAAAATGGGGTGGTGGATGGCGGCGAATCGCTAGTCGGCGCAATTGACGCGGGTGGCTATTTCACCTTAGACGCAACATTTACGCCGGACAGCGCTGGCGAGGTCGAGTTGGATATCGTGATTGATTACGTTGACGATTTTAATCAGCCGCGTACGATTGAAAGACATTTGAAAATCAACGTAGAGGAAGCATTTGAGGAGCCTACGCCTGACCCGTCCATGCCGGAAAATCAAGGCGAATTTATGCCTACTACGGATGAGACGTTCTTGCAGAAGACTTGGCGCTTCATTTTGGGAGTCTTCGGCTTGGATAGCGCGCCCCCGACTCCGCCCATGCCTGGTTCTGAAATGCCGATAGAGGAGTTTCCAATCCCGGAGCCTGTCAACCCGGGCGGCGGCGGTAAAGGCTAAAACGCTCCAATGAAATTTATGGATCTGGTTCGTTTAGTGGCAACCAATCTCAACCGCCGTAAAGCGCGCGTGGGTTTGACTGCGATTGGCGTAATCATTGGCACTGCGGCGGTGGTCATTTTGGTCTCGTTGGCAATCGGCTTGCAGATGAACGCCAATGAACAGTTGTACGGCATTGGCAACTTGAGTCAGATCAATGTTTCACCCGGCTATGGCGGCGGGGGAGGCGGCGGCGGAATGATGTCTGGACCCATGATCAGCGCAGGCTCGTCTTCTTCCGGCGAAATGAAAATGCTCACCAATAGCGTCATCAAAGAATTACAGGCGCTTCCAAATGTCGTCTCCGTGATCCCGCGTGAATATCTTAGCGCGCAAGCGTTTGTCACTTATAAAAAGCTGATGGGATACAGCGGCACCTTTGGCGTGGCAACCGCCGACCTGACGGCGTTTGGCTTAAAGGCGGATCAAGGCACGACCAGTCTTGCGCGTGGAACTGTAGTGATTGGTTCGCAGGTAGCGATGAGTTTCTCAGACCCTAACTTGCGCCCCGGGCAAGAACCGCCCGCGCCGCCGGATTTGTACGATCAGCAACTTCAACTGACGATTATTAAAATTGACCTTGAAGGAAATGAAATTCGCAGAAATATCAGCGTGCGCGTAGCGGGCGTATTAGCCGAAACCGGCGGCGAATCGGATTGGTCAATCTACCTGCCTTTGGATCAAGTTACGGCTTTGAACGAATGGGCAAGCGGCGTGCGCGTGAATCGCAACAAAGACGGCTACACTGAAGCGATCGTGATTGCGGACAGCCCCGACCATACCATTGAAATCCGCGATCAAATTATTGATCTGGGTTTGCAGGCATATACTATGCTTGACTTTGTACAAGGCATCAATAATTTTTATACAATTTTGCAAGTCGTCTTGGGCGGCGTGGGCGCAATTGCTTTGTTAGTTGCCGCAATTGGCATTGCGAATACGATGGCGATGTCCATCTTGGAGCGCACGCGGGAAATTGGCTTGATGAAAGCGGTTGGCGCTACCAACCGAGATGTGTTGGCAATTTTTCTCGGGGAAGCGGCAGGCATCGGCTTGATCGGCGGCGTGGGCGGCGCATTGATCGGCTGGCTGGCTGGTCAGGGCTTGAACGTCGTGGCAATTGTCTATTTGGCGCAACAGGCGGCGCAACAGGGCGGTATGCCGCCGAGCGTGGCGGTTTATACTCCGTTTTGGCTCCCGGTTTTCGTCCTGCTTTTTTCTATCGCAATTGGAATGATTTCGGGATTGTACCCAGCCTTAAGAGCGGCTACAATGATTCCTGTACAAGCGTTAAAATACGAGTGATTTTATGTTTGAAAAGGAGATAATCTAATGCCTGAAAAAAGAACTGTTCCTCGTAAGAAGTTTGAAATGTATATGCGCGTGCTGGACGACGACACGCAGGAGACGCTCGGTCACATGGTGGATATTAGCGAAGACGGTTTGCAATTAGAGACCTCCGCCGCTTTGCCCGTGAATAAAGATTATTACATGCGCGTTGAACTCACGCCGGAACTTGCCGACCGCCCCTTTATGATTTTTCTCGCGCGTTCGCGCTGGTGTAAGCCGGGCAATATTCCATTTCTGTTTTACACCGGCTTCAAGATCGTTGAAATTATGCCGGATGATAAACAGACTTTTCAAATTATCGCCAAGAAATTTGGAAAGTAAAAAACGCTTGACGCATCATCTTGGCAGTGGTATCCTTGCGCCCGATGTTTAGACAATTCTACGGTCACACTCATAACGCGAAGCGTACTACTCGCACTCATGCAGGCGCGGGGTCTTGGCGGTTATCAGGTGAACGAAAGCGGATTCAATCATCCTAGATAGAAAACCAACGCCCCGAAGAACTCGGGGCGTTTTTCTTAATCCTAACGAGGAGTCATCTTTATGACCATTTCAAATTCCACGCCCGTTCTCGCCGTTGACGAGAAAAATTTAATTCCAGTCAGCGATCATTTACAACGCTTGGCGGAGATTCCGCCTTCTCGAATGTTTTTGATCAACAAATCCTTGAAGACCTATCTTGAAAAAAACGCCGGCGAAAAAATCTTTGACGCTTCTCAAGGCGATGGCGGCGCTTCTTTGCCCGGAACTCCCAAACCGATTTTGGAACGCGCGCTTCAACTTCAACTGGAGCATGGCACGGCTTACGATATGCCTTTCGGCACCGAGTTGTATCGCAAGGCTGTGATTGAACAATATTGGAAGTTAGACGCAACTTCCGGTTGGGGACCCGCTAACGTGTTGGGCACAACCGGCGGACGCGACGCTTTGAACAAGGCTTATCAAGCGATGTTGGCTTTGGGTCACGGCCGACAAGGCGATTTGATCATGGTTTCGCGCGTGCCGTGGATTTCATATAACTGGGGTCCTTATGGCGTGGGCGCAAATGTTTTATGGGCGCCGGGCGATCCCACGCAAGGTTGGGCATATTCCGAAGATGCGATTCGGGAAAGCGTCAAATTTGCCGAATCCAAAGGACGAAAGATTGCTGGATTAATTATTACCAATCCAGATAACCCCACCGGTTCGACAATTTCAGTGGAGAAACAAGTTTCGCTCGCCAAAACTGCCTTAGAGTCTGGCGTGGCTTTTGTCCTCTTTGATTGGATGTATCACTACGTCACCGACGAAGCGCCGATGGATTTGAATTCTTTCTTGAAATTCTTTACGCCCGAAGAACGTAAGCGCTTGATGTTTTTAGACGGCATTACTAAATCTTTGGGCGGTTCAAATGTCCGCAATTGCCACTTGATCGCGGATGAAAGCGTGATCAAATTTATTACGGCGCGCGCCTCGCATGGCGTCATCCCGCCGTTCTTTTCTTTAGCGGTGGCGATGGCGGCGTATGAAATGGGCTTTGCCGAAGCCGCAAAGACAATCATCGAGCCGACCAATCTCAGCCGCGCTAAATTGAAAGCCTTACTGCTTCAAAATGAATTTGAACACATCATCGGCAAAGGCTATTATGCTTTTGTCAACGTTGGCGAATATCTCAAAGCTAAAAACTGGGATAACAGCGAACCGCTTGGCGCATATCTCGCGGAAAATTACGGCGTGGCGGTTGTGCCGGGCGCTTTCTTCTCGCCTTTTGGCAACGCTTGGATCCGTTTCTCATACGCGACGCCGGTTGAAAAAGTTGAAGGCGCGTTTGCAAGATTGCTCAGCGGCTTAAATTCATTAAAGAAATAAGACTTGGTGAAAAAAACTATGATTCCAAAATTTGCCGATAAATACCATCTCGCGCTCGAACAATCCATGAAAGAAAAGCCGCAAGGCGGGCTGAATGGCTTTGAACAAGAATGGAACTTGCTCGATCAAGAACTGCGCCCTCTGCTCACAGTGGGCGCGGGACCTAACCCGCAATCGTTTGTGGATTATCTCCGCGCTGAATGTATCCCGCCTTGGCAGGCAAAATTTAGCCAATTGGAAGTTTTTCATTGGATGGTGGAATGGGCGACGCGCCCGTACTATCATCCGCGCGGCACAATCTATGAAGCGCGTTTGATGGAAGCTTCGCTGATCAATGCGCTCTATCGCGCCGGAGTCAACTTTGGCGAACGCTTGCATTACTGGCACGGAAACCTTTTATTCCTGACCAACATTGGGCATGATTCTCTGCCCGGGAACTGGAGCATTGCCAAGCGCCGTTACCTTGAAAAATGCGTTGACCTTTATGGAAGTTCGTTAGCGACGGCGGGCATTCACAGCAACCTGTCTTTGCCCGATCCGCTCTTTGCTTGGGATTTTATGCACCTCACTGCCAACGAACGCGGCGATAAACACTTGGATGATTTCAAATCCGAATTTTATATTACCGCCACGCGCTTACTGCGCGCCTTCGCCGCTCTGTTTATCGCCACCGCCGCCTCCACGCCAATGCAGGCTCAGGTTATGGGCGGGCGCGCAGTCGTCGTTCTGACCGAATACGATTCGATTCGCAATCTTACCTTCCCAAACCCAAGCGAGATTGATCTACCGGATTTATACCGCTCTTATGCCGATTATTTGCAAATTTCTTACGACCTAGTGCGGCGCGGCGTGCGTTTCGGGAATAACAACTGGACTCCTGTGCGCGCGCGTTCGTTTGCCGAACCGGTTGAACGCCTGATCTCTACCACCAGCGATGAATTGACGCATCTTTACGCGCATGGTTTATTTGCGATGGGGCAGGCAACGCCGCCGGAAGAAATGGCTTTGCAAATTGAAAAGCAAAACTTGATGGCGCGAATTAACCTGCCGATGGGGCGTGTGGAAGTGCGCGTGGATGACGGCGGTCACAGTTTGGATATTGACGTAGCTAACCTGACTTTGAAGAATCTCTTGCTCTTGAGCATTTACTCCGACCCGCAATTTGCTCGCTCGTTCCGCTACGACCGCGAAGATATCATCCGCGCCAGACAGAACGAAAACCTAGCCGCAAAATATAGTTTGCGCGCTGAAATTGAAAACCCATTCACTGCCAAACCAGTCGCTATGCGCGATTTCCTGAAGTGGACGCTGAACGAGGTTAAGCCATTAGCCCAAGCCTTGAATTTGTGGGAAGATTTGACTCCCTTGGTTGAAATGTCTGAAGGCGGCAAAAATACGGCGGAAAAATTCCGCGCGCGTTTGCAAAGCCAATTAGAGGAAGGCAATCAGATTCCTTTGGATGTGTTGAAAGAACTGCACTTTGAACGCGAAGTGCAAGTGAAAAGCGATGTTGAAAGAATCGCTTCTGAATATGGCGGGTTGCGCGAAGAATCTGCCAAAATTGCCGAATATCTTCAGCGCGGACGAGACGGCGCTCGTCAAGTCCAGAGCGCGCCGATGCAATTTCGCCCGCAGGTTCATGCCGTAGTTGAAGTCTCATACCCCAACAAAACTGCGGAAATTTTAGATTTAGCTCAACAATTAATTAGCATTCCCGGAGTTACGGCTTGCCCCAATGAAAGGCTTGACGAAGTTCATCGCACCGCCTCATTGGTGGACGATTATTTACGCAACGCAGAATTGGAAGTGAGATTTTTTGACGGTAAATATCCCGCAATTTATGCGGCTTTCCCCGGCGCTTCAAAAACTGACCCAATTTTGCTGACCGGTCACTTTGACGTAGTGGAGCCGGAGCCTGACGATTCGCAATTCATCCCGCGCATAGAAGGCGATTATCTCTGGGGACGTGGCGCGGCGGATATGAAAACTGTCGTGGCGACCTATTTGGTTTGGATGAAAGATATGTTGAAAGCGGGCGCGCCTTATCCGAATATCGCCTTGCTTTTGGTGGGCAACGAGGAAAATGGCGAAGCGGAGCAGTGGGGCACGCCGCATGTTTTGAAAGAATTGAATCTAGAGCCGTCTTTATTCATCGCCGGCGAACGAACGGGTGAAAAAGGGAATGAACTCTTTGGCGAAGTTTGCGTTGAAAATCGCGGCGTGATGCGCTTTGACGTGATCGCGCGCGGAGCGAAAGGTCACTCAGGCGTGGCTGGCACGGGCGATTTGAGCGAGAGATTAATTTCCGCTAGAAGCGCGCTGAATGAAATTTTTGCAAAACATTTAACGTTGAAAGCGCCTGACGGCTGGCAATCCCAAGCTAAATTTCCGTTTATCAACGTTGGTCAGGTGGGCGTGTATAACGTCACGGCTGGAGAAGGAATTTTAGGCGTTGAGATTCGCGCCATTCCGCAAGATGATACTTTCAAGCTCAAAGATGAAGTTGAAGAATATTGTTCCGCGAATGGGCTTGAAGCGAAGTTTTCTGTGATGGAGAACGGCGTGGCGTGCGATCAAAATAATCCGGCGTTGAAGGCGCTGCTCGAAGCGGTGAAACAGGCGTCGGGTGGGGAAGCGGCGAAAATCGGCAAGAAACTTCCCGGCACCAGCGCAAGATTCGCGCCCAAAGGTCAAGCCGTTGTTTGGGGGCAAGCGGGGATTGGTCCACATGCAAAGGATGAGCGGCATTATATCCCCAGCATTGAGCCGTATTATAAAGCCCTGAACGAACTGGCGAAGTTGTGGAAATAGCGTATAGGTCGCGCATTAAGCGCGACCTATTTTTTTTCTAGGAATTCAAACGGCGGACGTTGATTTAACTTTATTAAACTTGCGCCCATTTCGCCGACATGAATTGAGGCAAGCGAGCCGGTATCGCAAGCCAATCTTTGAAAGTGATCAAGCGGCAAACCAAGAAAATGCGAAACGGCAAGCTTGATCGGGTCTGCATGAAATACAATCGCGATAATATCTTTGGGCTTGTTGTGCGTTTTTACGATCTCTTCCATGACGTTTGCGATTCGCGCTTGCAGTTCCAAAAAAGATTCGCCCTCTGGAAAGCAGAAACGCGAAGGTGCATTCTGCACGACTTTCCAGGCTTTGGTTAGGCGCAGCGCCGCCAGAGATTTTCCCTGCCATTTGCCCACGTCTGTATCCAGTAAATTTGCATTTTGAATAATTTTTAATTTGCGCGAAGCGGCGATGGGCATTGCGGTTTCTACAGCCCTCTCCAGCGGACTTGAATAAATCGCTTTGATGGGAACGTCTTTCAACGCTTCACCCAACGCTTCGGCCTGCTTCTTCCCCTTTTCATTTAAGTGAACGCCCGTAATTCTCCCCGCCATCTTTCCGGTTTTGACGTAATCATTTTCGCCGTGACGAATGAGCAATAAAGTAGGCATGGTCTTTGTAGAATTCCTCTCGCTTTAATGAACGTTTATAAAAATCGGATCGAATGCCGGAGCGACAAATTCAGAGCCGAAGACGGATAAGTGATTGTTATCTGTACTGAATGGCTTTCTTTAGCGCATATTCGAAAAAATTATTGATAGCCTAATCTCATAATTTCTAGATAGGGGACGCTTTCCTGATAATAGGCGCAGAATGAATTCCAGATCAGTTCGTGAGGAAAGGCATTAGGGTGTTGCTTCTTTACTTGCTTGAACGCCTCAAACAAACTTAGATTCTCTTCCTCTTTCAAGCTCGCCGCGCAAAAAGCGCTGGAGCGGCTAATCCCTGCGCCACAGGCGACTAAGATGCGGCTTCCGCTTCGCTTGTGTTTTCGAATGAAATTGAGACCTTCAAGAATATGCGCGTTTGAAACTGGCGTCACGTCTTTTACGGGTAGATATAGCGAAACGATATTCGGTTGCTCTACTTTCTCGGCGAAAAGTAACATTGCATTGATTGAATTTGTGACAAGATAGTCGTAATTAATAGTATCCTTGTAGCTTCCAATAAAAAGCCAGGGGCGGATTTCGTCCATACTATCTGATCTTCCGCTTCATTTCTATAATTTGCTCTTCGCTCAAGTTGGGGATATTGGTTACTTCCGTAATGCCCAGCGCTTTGCGTTGCGCTTCGCGCCACATTTCAAGCCGTGCATTCACTTGGGTTTCGTAGCCTTCCTGCGAGGGATTGTAAAAATAGGTTCCCAATAATCTTTTAGGTAAATATTGTTGCGGCGTGAAGTGACCTGCAAACTCGTGGGGATATTTATAATCTTTGCCATGCCCGAGCGTCTGCGCGTCTCGGTTGCTATCCGCTAAATGGCGCGGCACGGAAACCTGACCTTCTTCCTCAATTTTTTGCATGGCTGTGAAGTATGCGCCAGCCGTGTTTGATTTTGGCGCGGTGGCTAGATATAAAGTCGCTTCGACGATTGGATAAATACCTTCAGGAAGCCCAATGAATTCAAACGCTTGCATGGCGGAGGAAGCCACCACCAAACCCAGCGGATCTGCTAAGCCAATATCTTCGCTTGCGAGGATGATCAATCGGCGGATGATGAATTTAGGATCTTCGCCAGCATAGATCATTTTTGCCAGCCAATATAATGCCGCGTCCGGGTCGGAGCCGCGCACGGATTTGATGAAGGCTGAAATTGTGTCGTAATGCGCGTCGCCGTCTTTATCGTATAAAACTGCGCGGCGCTGAATCGATTCTTGAGCGACGTCTAACGTGACGTGAATAACGCCGTCGTCGTTTGGCTGAGTGGATTCAACGGCAAGTTCCAGGGCGTTGAGCGCATTTCTTGCGTCGCCGGATGAAATTTCAATGAAATGCAACCGTGCATCGAGGTCCAGACTGACGCGCTTGTTGCCGTAGCCGCGCTCTTTGTCCGCGAGGGCGCGGTCAAGCAGGAGACCAGTCTCGGCGTGATTCAAATTTCTCAATTGAAAAACGCGCGAGCGCGAAATCAAGGCTTTGATCACTTCAAAATATGGGTTCTCGGTGGTTGCGCCAATTAAAGTAAACGTGCCATTCTCAACATGCGGAAGTAGCGCGTCTTGTTGGGCTTTGTTCCAGCGATGCACTTCATCTACGAATAAGATCGTTCTGGCGTTATGCAACCTTCTGCGTTCGAGCGCTTCGTCAATCACGATGCGTAGATCCGCCTTGCCTGCCAAAATAGCGGAGATGGTTACGAAATGACTCTGGGTGCGATTGGCGATGACTTGCGCCAATGTGGTTTTGCCAGTGCCGGGCGGACCCCATAAAATAATGGATGAAAATAAACGATCCGCTTCGATGGCGCGCCTGAGCAATTTGCCCGCGCCGATGATATGCTCCTGCCCGATATATTCCTCCAATGTGCGCGGACGCATTCGCGCCGCGAGCGGCGCTTCATTCTTCATTCTTTCTTGCAGGGCGTGGTCGAAGAGATCGGGCATTGGTTTGCGAGGTTATCCGGTAAACGAATTGATCGCTGTCCTTAGGTCGTCGTAGGTTTCAATGAACATATCGAAACCGGCGGTTTCAAAGGCAAAGCGAGTTTGTTCTGAAAGATTGAGCAATTTCAAGTTTGGCGATTTGTAAGTCCCGTCGTTGACGGCGTGCAAAACTTCGTCTTCGTTTAATTTTGAATACTTGGCGCGCAGTTGATTGAATAAAGCGCTCAAGACGCGCAGTCCGGCGCTGCTCATGTATGGGACTTTAGAAAGGTCTACTAAAATATATTGCGCGCCGTCGGCGATTAACTCTTCGGCTTTTTTCTGAAATTGCTGAAATGAGTTTGTGTCAATGTTGCCGACCACGCTCATTACGGTGACTGGCACTTTTCCAGCTTCTGCGACGATTTGAATATCCATAGGTTCCTCCAATGTTGGTTAGAAAGAATGCAACGCTTTATCTAAATCTTCAAAGGTTTCGATGTAAACGTCAAAGCCGCTTAACTCAAAAACGTCTTTGATTTGCGGAGCTAAATTTACAACCTTGAGATATGGCGCTTTGTAAGCCCCTGCGCTCATACCCTGACGCAGTTGTTCGTCGTTTACGTCTTTATGCAAAGCGCGAAGTTTGTTGAAGATGTTGTGTAAAGCTCTCAGCCCGGCGCTGCTCACAAACGAGCATTGCGCTAAATCTACCAAGATATAGCGCGCGCCGCTTTCGATGAGTTGATTCGCTTGCGTTTCAAAAGCCTGATGCGTAGCGGAATCAACCGCGCCTTCAACGCACAGGACGGTAACAGGTACGCGCCTATTTTCTTGTTTAACTGTAATGTTCATTTTTATCCGCTATTTCGGTTATTGATTTTCTTTCGACGCTTGCTTGACGTTGACCAATTTGCGTAAGACGTCAAACCAAAATGGCGCGCCTTGCGCGGCGGCAAATGCGCTCAGGAAATAGCCGACCAATTTGACGAGAATGCCCCAGAAATTATTCAAATTGGGCAAGCCGGTTACGGCGCGGCATTCTCCAGCGGAACGAAAGACAAGTTGATAATCAATCACGCTGATTCCGCCGCAGAGATTGGTCTCCAGCTTTTTGGTCGTCCAGCCCACTGGGAAGTTGATCGCCTCTAACGCGCTCGAAGCTGGTTCGCCGCTTTGCGCTTGTGCCTCCGCCTGAGCGACGATGATCGCCCGTGTGGAAGGCTCCAGCCAAAGTTTTTGCGCCACTTGAATTGAATCCACGTTCATCACTATGGCAATGCCCAGCCCGATCCAAAAGGCGATCCATTGGGCGCGCAATTTGTACCACTGACTCGCTTGCGACATTACGTCGTTGAACCAAGCCTCGGTATTTTTGCGATATTCCGCCACTTTGTTTTCAAATTGCTCAAGTTTCGCGTCTGCGGCTTGCATGTCTTTTTCCATATTCGGGTAAAGATAATGCGTTACGCTGGCTAACGCTAAGTTTTTTTGCCAAAGCGCTTTCATGTTGTCTTTCATCTGCGTCATGGACAGCATATCTACCGGAACGTCTTTTTCGCCTTTTCCGGCGTTCATAATCACTTCAAAGGCGGCGGTGGCGAAAGTAGGGTTGGGAATATAGTCCGGGCGTTTTACTTTGCCTTTTTTATCTTTGATCAATCCGCCGTTTTTATCTTTGAGCGAAAGCTCCAAGATCAACGGATGATTATAGAAACGCTCGACCATATCTTTATCTTTGAACATATTGTGAATGGCTTGCTCTAAATATTCGGCGCGCCAATTGAACCATGCGCCAATGCGATTTTGAATTTCCATCGTGGCGACGCTGATGACCAGCCAAACAAAGACCAACCCAATTGCCACTTCAAGTATGGCGTCTAATTGCATAACTTCCTCCTTGTGACCAAGCGGAATAAAGAACCTGATTGATTTTAACCTGAAATTTTACGCATTTGGCGTTTCGGAATGCGGAGTGAGGCGCGCTTGATTGACCAGATAAATCCCCGCCAGAGCAAGCGCTCCGCCGATCCATTGTTCGCGGGTAGGCATTTCGCCGAGGAGCGGAATTGCCAACAAGGCAGTGATCACAGGTTGACCGATCAAAGTGGGGGAGACCACCGAAGCGGGTAAATGACCCAGCGCGTAGGCAATGGTCAAGTAACCGATGGATTGTGAAACCAGCGCGCTGGCGATAAAGACCAACCAAGTTTGCGCCGAGTATCCGCTGAATGAATTGCCGAGAAATAGATTGATGAAAAAAATGAAGATTGTTGCCGTTGCGCCTACTATCCACGTGTAGCGGAGCGGATCCATATATTTTCTGCCGCGTTGCGTGGTGAGTTGATATAAGGCATAGAAAATTGCGGCAACGCTGGCTAGCAAATCTCCGGCGTTGATCGAGAAATCTTTAGCGAAGTTAACGCCGACTACAAAAGCCGCGCCGAGCAAGGTTAGGACTAGCCCAACCCAGAAAGAAATTTTGAGTTTCTCGCGGAAGATAAAAAAAGCGGCTAACGCCACCCAGAGCGGGGAAGTGTTGCCAAGCAGGGTCACTTTGGCGGCGGTGGTGTGTTGAGCCGCCGTATTCCAAATGGAAAAATCAAAAGCGGTGAACGCGCCCGCTACAATTGGAAACCAAAGCGAGCGTTTTTCAAGGTTACCGAATTTTTTCCGCTGTTGAATGAGGAAAGGCGCAAAGAAAATGGTGGCGAACAAAACGCGATAAAACGCGGTGATCGGTCCGGGCGCTTCTGCCCAGCGCACAAACATAGCCGAAAGGCTTAAGGCGCTAATCCCAACCGCCAAAGCCAGATAGGGGATGAATTTATTCGATTGCATTTGGAAATTGTATCAGACGCGGGCGCTGGCGATTCTTTCAAGGGTTGGCAAAAGCTCGGTTAGTTTGCGAATGCTAAAGTCCGGTTTGGCGCGGCGCATTTCCTCATCCTTAAATTTTGCGCGGCGCGTAATCCAAACAGATTTCATTTTCAAATTTTTTGCGCCGTTGATATCCGCTTCTAAACTGTCGCCGATCATTATGGCTTCTTGCGGCGGAATGTTCCAATGCGCGAGCGCCAATTCAAAAGCGCGCGGGTGAGGCTTGCGATAAAAACACGCGGCGGAGGTGAGCGTGAAATCAAAATAGGGACGAATGCCAAACCCGCCGACTAACTCTTGCACGTCTTGATCGTCGCCGGCGTTTGATAAAATCCCAAGCCGATAATTTTTTGATTTTAATGACTGAATGGTCTCAAGCGCGTCGTCTTCAAGTTTCCAATTTTTTTGGGTGATTGCGTATAGCGCGCCCAATGCGGACCTGAGGATGGATTCTTCTACGTCCGCATAGCCCAACTCTGTGAGCAGTTCGCGCAAGACGAAATGATAGGTGGTCTCGTGAAAATCTTTATCGCGTTGCGCGTAATATTCGTGGATGCGCTTGCGAAAAATTGAGCTTTCTAATTTAATCTGGTATTCGGCGAGTTTGTTGGCAAGCGCTTTGTCCGCCGCCTGAAAGACAGGCTCCCAAGCGTTTTGCGCGCACATTAGCGTTCCCCCTAAATCGAAAAGCAAATAACCAAAAGTTGAAGCGCCCATCATGTTTATATACCCTGATGAGCGCTTTTCGTAAAGGGTCGCTGGCGCGAAATTATCCGCCGCTTTTGAGATAAATGCCGGTTGGGTCTAATTCTTCGCGCAGGATGCGTAATTCTTTTTTTGTGACCGCTTCCGTCGTTTTGATTTGATCTGCGACTTTGAGATTCCAGCCGGTGTTGGCGCGCGCCTCTTCCGCCGTTTTGCCTGGGTGCAAGGCGGTGAGGATCATCTCGCCGGATGCATTCGGCTCCATAAAGCCGATGTCTGTCACCACGCCGACCATGCCGCCGCCGCGTAAGCCGCGGCTTTGGCGGTCGTCGTTTCCGTTGATGAATCCAGCCGAAGTCATAAATTCTACTTTTTCGGGGAAGCGGCGCTTTTGATGCGGAGTCATAATGTAACAGCGGTTTGCCCAAGCCGCAATTTCTTGCGAGCCGCCCGAGCCGGGGAGGCGAACTTTAGGGTTGGCGTAAGCGCCAATGGTTGTGGCGTTGATGTTTCCATATTTATCAATTTGCGCGCCGCCCATAAAGCCCACATCCACGTTGCCGCGTTGAAGATAGTTGGCAAAAATATCATACATGCTCACGACGGATAATGAACCGCTGACGAGAGTTGGGTCGCCGATGGAAAGCGGCAGTCGTTCCGGTTCCGCGCCGATTACGCCGGCTTCGTAGATCATCACCAAATTGGGCGCGTGCGTGCGTTTGGCTAAGTTGCAGGCTAAATTGGGCTGACCTACGCCGACGAAAACTACGTCGCCATCTTTTAGTAGGCGAGCGGCGTTGACGATCATCAACTCGGCAGATGAGTATTTTATTTCGGTCATGGCAGTTCCTTTAGGAAACGATTGGCGCTTTCAAAAACCGCTTGCGGATATTCCAGCGGAAAGATGTGCGAGGCTTTTTCCAACGCGCTAATCTGGATTTTAGGGTTTTTCTTTTGAATGAGATTTGCCGCTTTGGCTGAAAATGTGTCCGATTCGTTTCCGCGAATGATGAGCGTAGGGATATTCAATTTTGGCAAAGCCTTCCAAATATCAAAATCTTGCAAGCCAGTCAAATAGATGTGACTTTCCCATTCCGGCGAGAAGATTAATTCAAAGCCGCCTTCAGGTTTGGGTTGCGTAATCCCTTGAATATAGTTCTTTAGGTTTTCGTCGCTCACGTGTCTGAAAACTTCTCTGGTTCGATAGCCGCGAAAAACGATCTCAAGATTATCAAATGTTTTGCGGCGGCGAAGCGTTGCGGCTACTTTCGGGTGAAATTTTGCGCCCAAGCCGAGCGCGTAAATGATGCGCCATAGCAAAATAAAAGATGGAACAAATAAGACGGGATCAAGCAGAATTAAGGCGCGAAATTTTTGCGGATTCTGAAGCGCGGCGCGCAGGGTCACAGTCGCTCCGACGGAATGACCAACTCCGATTACAGGATCAGCCGTCAGCGTGGGCAAGAAGCGAAGCAGATCGTCTGAGAGGATTCGCCAATTTTTAACGTCGGATAGTTTTGCGTCAGCCCATAACGGGCGAAGTTTCATCCCGAAGAGATGGTATTGCGTTTGCAAAAGTTCAAATAGGGTTTGGTAACATTCAGGCGGGTAGCCGTTGGCGTGTAGAAAATGCAGGGGCGTTTTATCGCCGCCAAAATCAAAATGCGGGATATTCACTTAGTAGCTTCCGTAATTTATTTTTTCGCTGTATTTTGGTTTTACTTTCAAACGCTTATGCGTTTTTTCGCCGAGTTTTTTCCAATAGGCGTTGCGATCTTTCACGCCATAAACCCATTCGTCTAAATAGCGTTTGACGCTTTCGGGCGATTCGCTGATTTTATCCCAAGCTAAATAAAATTCGTTGTCGCGGTCGTAATAACCTTGCGAATAGGATGGGTGACTGGCAAATGGCGTGTGACAAACTGCGCTGACGATCACGCTGGGGATGACTGTGCGATTCGGATCGGAGCGGATGACAGCTTCATCCACGATTTCTTCGGCGGTGAGAATGACTTTTTTGGCGGCGAAGGCGGCTTCTTTTTGTTCGCCAATGATGCCCCACAAATGCGCGTTGCCGTTTTTATCCGCCCGCTGGACGTGCACAATTGCCACGTCTGGGTTCAATGCCGGGACGACGATCACGTCTTTGCCGCCGTATGGATCGGGGATTCGTTTGATCAGCGGATTGGCTTTCTCCAGATCTTCGGCGCCGGTTTGTTTCATGGGCAGGAATGGCAGACCAGCCGCGCCGGCTTGCAGACGGGTGATCATTCCGAAGTGTGAATATTCTTCCCATTCCAGTTGACCTTTTTCAATTGCCGAGCGGACGATTCTCAGCGAGCCGACTCCCGGGTTGCCCATGTAAGAGAAGATGACTTTCTTCGCGCAACCGGCGGCGACTATTTGATCGTAGATTAGATCCGGCGTGGCGCGCGCCAAAGTTAGATTCCATTTGCCTTGACGAATAATTTCATGCCCAGCCGCAAAGGGAATTAAGTGCGTAAACCCGGCGGCATAGACGACATCCCCATCGCTGACTAATTCTGAAATTGCTTTTTTGAGCGTAGTAAGTTTTGGCATATCAATTTTTTTCTTTTGGTTTATTTTTTTCTTCCTGTTTCTTTTTTCTTTCGCTGTTCCATTTGTTGAACCATTCAAAACGTCCGGCGGGCGGCGGCGGCGGCTTTTTGCGCCACATTGAATAGCCCACGATGATGAAGATCATGGCGACAAAAAAGTAATCGAAATCGGCTTGATCGGCGATATCTGAAACCATGAAGAGTAGTAGCGCCGCGCCGCCAACGACGAGAAAGAACATCCCAATCCGAACTGTGAATGAATCTTCAGGGTCCATAGTTTGATTTTACCAAAGCCGTTTGATGCGGCTCTTGAAAATCTCGCGTAAAAAGTACACAGGTAAATAAGCGTTAGCTTATTTACCTGTGTGTAGCGTTATTTGAATAGAACTTACTTCACCAAGTTGCGAATTTGTTCGTGCATGTACAGCGGAACGTAGTAATGTCCGCCCGCGTTTTTGCCGCTGGAGCCGGAGCCTTTCCAGCCGCCAAAAGGTTGGAAGCCGGGCCACGCGCCGGTAGTTGCGCCTTGCGGACGATTGGCATAGGTGACGCCCGCTTCAATTTTGTCGTAGAACCAATCTACTTCGTCGGCAGAGCCGTAGAAGCCGGCGGTCAAGCCGTAGTTGACGCCATTGGCGATTTGCATCGCTTCATCCATGCTTTGCACTTTGCCGATAGTGGCGATCGGCAGGAACATTTCATCTTTCCATAAACGATGGGTGAAAGGCAGATCTATGACTAAGGTGTTTTCGCAGAAGTAACCTTTGTCAAAAGCGCCGCCGGCTTTGGTGTTGCCGCCGGTGAGGAATTTCCCGCCGCCTTGATTGATTTCTTCAGCGTAGTTTTTGAAGTTGTTATACGCTTCTTGATTGATGACCGGTCCGTTGTAGGTGTCTTTATCGGTTGGGTCGCCGACGGTTAATTTTTCGGCGGCGCTTTTGAGGCGTGCGACCAAGTCGTCGTAAACGGGAGCCTCTACCAGCACGCGCGAAGCGGCGGAGCATTTTTGTCCTTGTAAGCCAAAAGCGGAGCGGATGATTCCAAGCGTGGCGCGTTCTAAATCCGCATGTTTGGAAACGATGGAAGCGTTTTTCCCGCCGAGTTCGAGGATGACGGGATGTACATATTTGCGTTTAGCGACGTTGCGATAAATGCCCATGCCCACGTCAAAAGAGCCAGTGAAGGTGAAGCCGTCCACATCGGGGTTGTCAACGAGCGCTTGACCCACAACCGAGCCGTGTCCGGTGACGAAATTGACCACGCCGTTTGGAAGTCCGGCGTCGCGGAAGCAATCAATCAGCAGACGCACCACCCAGGAAGTATCTTCCGCGGCTTTTATGACGACAGTGTTTCCGGCGGCGAGCGCCGCGCCCATCGGTCCGCCGGTGAGCGCGTGCGGGAAATTGAACGGGGAGATGATGACCCACACGCCGTAGGGGCGCAGTACGGAGACGTTTTTCGATTCAAACCCGACTAAGGGATCTTTGCCCATCTCAACAATGTAGCCGCCGTTTTTTTCCATTTGATCGCAGGAATAGTAGATGAGATCGGCGGTTTCTTGTACATCGCCCAGAGATTCCATGCGATTCTTGCCGACTTCCAACGCCATTGCCGCGCCGAGTTCGAAGATTCTCTTTTCGATCAAGCCCGCGGCTTTACGGAGGTATTCAATGCGTTTTTGCCAAGGCGTATGACTCCAGCCGTGAAAGGCTTTGCGCGCCGCCGCCACGGCTTCGTTGGCATGGCTGGCGTTGCCTTCCTGCATTTTCCCCAAAATCCAACTAGTATTGACTGGAGAAACATCGTCGAATTTTTTATCGGCGAGCACGTCTTTGCCATTGATGAACATGGCATATTCTTTGCCGAGGTTGTTTTTGAGGTTGCTCACGGCTTGATCGAAGCCGCTGTGCAATTCATCCGGCGGGTTGAACATGGTTGAGTAAGTAAGTTTGAAATCAGACATAGGAATTCTCCTTTTGATATTTTGAAACAAACTGCGAACTGAGTATAGCGTAGGACTTCGCGCCCGTCAAAGATGGGGGATTCGGAAAGCCCATTGAAGCGTTTCTACAAGATCAGACGCGCATGTCCATCTTGCCCTTACGCAGTGGCGTAAAACGTAGCTTCTACAACCGTTTTCTACGCCTTCTTAATTTAGCGTCATCTACCCATTTGAAAAGCGTCAAGATAAACGGAAAATCTCCCAGCCAGCCGAGGAAATTTCCCCATAATTTGATCAAGCCTTTTGGTTCGTCAGGCAATGCGGCGGCGGATGAAAAATCCACAATGCGTCCGTCTAGTTGGTATACATAGCGGCTGATTTGTTTGACTTCCGGTTCTGCTAACAGAAAATTTCGCACCGCTTCTTTTTCGCGCGGAGTCATCCACTGCGGCAGGTCGGAAGTCGCTTTGAAGTTGCAAATTAAGGCTAAATCCTGTAGTTGAATTTTATGTTCTTCCGCCAGCGAATTTTCTTTGGATTCAAAATATTCCACGTCTGGGTCAATATGCGCGAGGTCTTTTAACCATAGACGGTTAACAACTGTGCGGACTGCGTTTTTTGTGCCCGGCGTGGCTGGATTATAGAGCAGAGTTTCGTTACGGTAATTTTCCCACTCGTGCGAAACGTCCGGACCAATGCGGATCGCATCACAAACTCCCAAAGCGGGGAGGATCGGCGTGCCGCACGTTAGAAAAAAAGCGCCGTCGCCCATCGCCTTGGACAATAATTTCAAACATTCGCGGTAAGCGCTTTCGCGCGGCAAGTTGTTATAGCGCTTGCCTTTCAATGCGCCCGCATATAAAAAGTCAAGCTTGAAATAGTCAAAGCCCCAGCGGCGCACTTGTTGCATTAGGGCAGTCAGCCACGAGATTACATCCGGGTGCGTGGTATCCAGCGCGAAAAGTTGTTCGCCCCAATTGAATCCCGCCGAGACCAAACGTCCGGCTTCGTCTTTCAAAAACCAATCTTGATGATTGCGAAACAAGCGCGAGGATTTTGCCGCGATCAACGGCGCGAGCCATAAACCGGCGGTGCGTTGCGTTGATTTAATTTTATCCGCCAGCGCCTGCATCTTTGACGGGAATTTTTTATTTGCCTCCCAATCGCCAATCTTTTTTTGCCAGCCGTCGTCCACTTGCAAAACTTCAAACGGCAGATCGCCGAGTAAGTCAAAGGTCTTGTGCAAAATCTTTTCATCAATCAGCGTGTACAAGCTGTACCACGAACACCACACGCGCGGCACGTGTTTTTTTTCTACATGACCAAAGCGGCGTTTGAGCTGATTTACGTATGCGTCAAAGACCTGACTCTCTTCACCGTACATGATGAACCACTCAATTTCGTCCGCCTCGCTCTGACCTTTGAGTTGGTCGCCAATTAAAAACACATGCGCGTCTGTCGCCAGCGCTCCTAGTAAAAGAATTTTCCCATCCTCGAATTCAACCGCGCCCAACCACGAGCCATGCGGATTTTCCTCGTAAGCGTATTCCACGTCCAATTGAAGCGGATGAAAAATCTTAGGTTTTTGTTGCGGCAGGGAAGTGGGATTCGTCCAACTGGCTAACGACCAAGATTGCCAGCCGTGACGATAGTACTTGACAGGCTGGGAGGACAATTCGACTTGTATGTTTTTTGATCTGACGATCTTGTACGTTGCGATTTCTAATTGTTTGATTTTTTGCATTGTGAGCGAGTCTACTCTGTGATGCCGTTATCTACTTTTAATTTTTTTTCTAACCGGCGGAAATATGCCCAGCCTGCAAAGAAAACAATCGGAGCAAAAGCAAATATAACGGTAAAAATAAGCGCGTAGCTTTTCTGCGGATATGCTTCAACGGCGTTTAATGTACTTGCGTCAGGATCAGACAAACTTTCAAAGGAGGAGATTATATAATTCTTTGAATAATCGGCGAGTAGCAATTTGCATTGGCGGCTTGCCTTGCAAACAACGATACCTGTTAACGCGAAATCTGCGGAATCGTAAATCAAGGAAATTGATTCGTTGGGCTGAATTGGAAAATCGCGTTGTAGGATTGAGCCATGTTGAGCGATTACTTCAGGGTGGCCGCGCGTGGTGGTGATCGGGGTCACGAACAATACCTCATTCGTTTTATTTTCTATCGCGGCGGTTGATTCAAAAAGATTGACCATGAAACTTAGATAGCCGGGGATGTAGCTCTCTGGCAATAGCTCCAATAGAGAGACGCTACTGCAAAAGCCGCAAGGTAAGGAGAGGATAAAAAGGAAGAACAGCGCCTTTCTGGCGAGACGGGATTTCCTTGTTTCTGCAGAAGACATAGGCGACTCCTTTTAGAAAGCCTTGTTGAAGTTAATCATACTACTTTTTCCGTCAGCCAAAGAAAAGCCTGAAGGGCAGGAACCCAGCCTGCCCGAAGTGAAGAGGCGCTTTGCGACCTTGACGTTAAATGTGTCATCAGGTATATTCGTCGTCACTTTCGGAAATGAGAGTTGAATCCCATGTATGAATTCGACAGAATAGATATAAAAATCATCAACTTGCTTCTTGAAGACGGCAGAATGTCCGCCTCTGAAATGTCGCGGCGGATGGTTGATATTTCAGAACGGGCGATTCGCTATCGCGTAGACCGGATGCTGGAAGAGGGCGTGATGCAGATCAGCGCGGTAGTCAACCCGGAAGCTTTGGGTTTCAATATCAAGGCAGATGTTTGGTTGGAAGTAGAAGCGGACGCAGTTTTAGACGTGGCGAAGAAAATGGCTTCTTTTGAAAATGTGACGTACGTAGCCTGCGGCATCGGTCAGAACGATATCAGCATTCAAGTTGCGGCGAAAGACACCTCTGAGGTTTATTACTTTGTCACTGAAGTAGTGAGAAAAGTGCCCGGGGTGCGTAAGACCACAACTTCGATTGTGCCGATCGTTTTGAAAGATGTTTACCAGTGGAGAGTGCCGGAGCGAATTGCAAATAAGTTGCCCGAGAAAGAATCAATAACAACGCCTAAATAACCCATTTGAGGAGAGTGTATGTTTGGTTCAAAAACTCAGACGCTACAGCGCCGCGCAAAACAGGTTTTGCCGCTGGGCGTCAATTCTAATTTTCGTTATTGGGGAGATCAAATTACGCCGTACGTTCAAAAAGCCAAAGGCGCTTACCTTTGGGATGTGGATGACAAGAAATATATTGATTATCGTATGGCGTTTGGTCCCGTCATTTTGGGCCATGCGTTTGATGAAGTTGACGCAAAAGTAATCGAGGAAATTCAAAATGGACTCTTATTCGCCATGACCGGCGAATTGGAAGTTGCCGTGGCTGAGATGATTGTTGATATGTCGCCTGCCATTGAAATGGTGCGCATGGCATGTTCGGGCACCGAAGCCACGATGCACGCCATCCGAGTCGCTCGCGCCTATACTGGGCGCGATTTAATTTTAAAATTTGAAGGCAACTATCACGGAATGCACGATCATGCTTTATGGTCAACCTATGCGCCTGTGGAAGCGTACGGCAATGCGCGCAGTCCCATTGCCGTGCCCGGGTCTTCGGGTATTCCCAAGTCTATGCGCGATTTCATCATCACGCTTCCATTCAATGATTTTGAAGGTTTCGAGCGCGTGATGAAATCGTACGGCGAGCAGATCGCCGCAGTGATCACCGAGCCATGTCAGGGAAATTGCGCGGCGATCAATCCGCAGGATGGATTTTTGCAGTTGATCCGCAAGAAGACCGAAGAATATGGCTGTGTATTTATTTTGGATGAAGTCAAGACGGGATTCAGAATCGCCAACGGCGGAGCGCAAGAATATTATCGCCTCAAACCGGACCTCGTGACTTATGCGAAAGCCCTCGGCAATGGCTACCCTGTGGCGGCGTTCGGCGGGAAGAAAGAGATTATGTCCATCATTGGTCAGGGCGTGGCTATTGGCGGGACGTACACGAACAACAAGCCCGGCATTGCTGGCGCGTATGCTACTTTGAATTTATTGAAAACTAAGCCAATCTTGAAATCCATCGCCCAGCGCGGGCAGAAATTAATGGACGGCTTGAAAGATATTTTTGAAGAGAACGATATTCCCGTTGTGATGACAGGCTACCCTGCGATGTTTTCATTTTCTTTGAATATTGATGAAGTAAAGAATCAACGCGATTGGGCGAAGAGCGATCATAATCTTTATCTCGAATTAGCGGAAAAAGCCATTGCCAAAGGTATCATGCCCGACCACGATGCGCGCGAGCCGTGGTTCATGTGCTATGAACATTCCGACGCGGACATTGACGAGACGTTGAATGTCTATGCGGAGATTGTGAAGGAAGTGAAAAAATAACTAGGTAGATAAAAGACAAGGAGAAATTGGATTGTTTACCGAGCTGTTTCTGGCTTTTATGGTTATCTTTCTACCAACTATTTTTGGATTCCAGGTTATAAAAAAACTTTGGGTGCCGCTTGAGTCTTCGCCTCAAGTGCGCGTGTTTGGATATCCTTCTTATATCTTAACCTGGCTGAAATATCGCCGTTCTATTAGCGCGGAATTTCAAGAGACGGAATGGATAAAAGTGCGAAAGAAGCTGGCGCTTGGCGCGGAGTGGGGAGCGATTGTCTTATGGGCGCTTTGGCTGGGACGAAATTTCCTTCATAACAACCCTAAAGAGTGGTTGCCCGACGATTGGGTGTTAATCGTTCAGAATTATTTTGCTTGGGAGCGCTTCGGCCAGTGCGGGGCTTGTGTGTTTTGGAATGGGTCTTTCAATGGAGGAGCGCCATTATTGGTTGATCTTTTAGCGGCGTTGGCTCATCCGTTCGCGATAATTTTAGTCTTATTGACGGGAGCGATTGTTGGCTCTAAACTGCTTGCTGTTTTTTCACTGATACTGGCTGGGTTGGCCCAATGGTATTGGGCAAAAATATTGCGATTAGGAAGAATTGCCCGGTTATGGAGCGCGTTTTTGGCGGTTGTCGGCGGTCATTTGATCGCTCGTTTCCAGAGCGGGCTGGTTGAAGTTGTGTTTTCAATTGCATCGTTTAGTTTAGTGATTGCCGCTTCCATTCATCTCGCCCTAACTGGAAGGAGAAAACTTGCGATTGGGCTGGGGATATTTACCGGTTTGGCGTTTTTATCAGGTCAGGGCTATCTTCAACTCGCTTTTCTTTTGGGCGTGTGTCCCGCCCTTTTGATTTTGTTATTTAATAAAAAAATCGCGCTTCGTCCAGTGTGGCGCGAATTTGCGTGGGCGGCTGTTATTGCGCTCTTGCTTTCCGCGATTCTATGGGTTCCTTTTCTACATGCTTTTCGGGATATATCCAAACCGGGTATGGATATGGAAGTGAGCGGAGTTCAGCCCATTGGTTATCAACCGCTCAACTTAATTATCCGTGATTACGACTATTACTACTCGAATCATTTGGGAAAATCTGAATACCCCAGCATAAGCGTCAATTATATTGGCTGGTTTCCCATTCTGGTTGCTTTATTTGCCTGGAGACGAATCCCACGTTATAAAATTCAAGTAGCCTTATTCTTTCTGGCCTCTATCTTCTTGATATATGGTTTGAGCAGCGCCGTTCTGCTTAAGAAATTAGTAAGCTGGTTTCCGCTTTTGGAGCCGATCTTATTTTTAGGGCGTTATCCGGCGTTGATCGCCAGTTTGGCTGTGCCGTTTATTTTGGCGTTAGCGGCTTGGGGAGTGGATTTTCTTTTAAAATTAAAACAGACTGAATTTGAGTTGCGCTTTTTCAGTGGAAATACATTTAAGGGTAATTTAATTTGGGTGATAACGATTCCTTTGATTTGGTCGGTTTGGAATGTTTACGATTTTGTCAAACCATGGCTTGAAACACAGCCTGTTCCTGACGATGTAAAAGTTTATGAAATTGCTTCGCAAATTAAGCCAGATACCGTTCAATGGGTGGAACTGCCTTTTGGCGATTGGGGTTTGGGACTTGTCGCTGTAGAAAATAACATCAAATTGACGAATGTATTTAACCATTGGACTTGGAAGGATAGGAGTTTGCCGCCACCGTATTTACGAGTTTCGTATGATCCGGCGGATGTATCTGATCCAAGTTATGCTGGAGATGTTGAAAATAGCAGCGTGTATTCATATCCAGATCAATATTATGCTTATGTGGAGATGGACGGCGAACGTGTTCCTTGTCAGGCGAAAGCGGCAGGCGGGAACATTGACGTGGAATGCCAAACGGCATCCCCCGGTCAATTGATTGTTATGGAGAACTCATGGTCTGGATGGAAAGCAAAAATAGACGGCAAAAAGACGATTCTGAATTCGCCGCCTTGGTTGTCTGTGGAAGCGCCTGCCGGAACCCACCTATATGAATTTAGATATCGCCCCTGGGATGTGCCTTTGGGCGGCGTCTTATCGCTGATTGGAATAGGGCTGGCGATCCAACTATGGCGCGCTGAATCAAAAAAGGAGAGATAAATATGGCTAATGAATTGACATCTAAAGAAATTGTTGACCTAAATAAGGAATACACCTTCTTCTCCTGGTCTGTGCAGGGACAGGTGAATCCGATTCCCGTGACGCGCGCGGAAGGTGTGTACTTCTGGGATGCGGACGATAAACGCTATCTCGATTTTTCGTCGCAGTTAATGAATACGAATATCGGACATCAGCATCCGAAGGTCGTCAAGGCGATTCAAGATCAAGCCGCGAAGTTGACGTTCACGCATCCAGGCAACGCCACCGAAGCGCGTGGATTGCTCGGCAAGAAAATAGCGGATGTGACGCCAGGCGATTTGAAGAAAACATTCTTCACGCTCGGCGGCTCGGAAGCGAACGAGAATGCCATCAAGATCGCGCGTTTCTATACGGGACGCAACAAAATTTTGTCACGCTATCGCTCGTATCACGGCGCGACGCACGGCTCCATGGCATTGACTGGCGACTACCGCCGACTTGCCGTCGAACCCGTCATGCCAGGCGGAGTCCACTTCCTTGACCCGTTTTGCTATCGCTGTCCGTTTGGGCAGAAGCCAGAGTCGTGCAAGCGCGAGTGCATCTCGCATCTCGAAGAGGTGATCAAGTACGAAGGTCCCGACAAGATCGCCGCCATCATCATGGAGGGCGTGGTCGGCTCGAACGGACTCATCATCCCGCCTGATGATTACTGGCCCCGCGTGCGCGAGATTTGCGATAAGTACGGCATTCTGCTGATCTCGGACGAAGTGATGAGCGGATGGGGACGCACAGGCAAATGGTTCGCCGTGGACAACTGGAATGTGACTCCCGACATCATCACCACTGCCAAAGGCATCACCAGCGGATACGCTCCGCTCGGCGCGGTGATCGTCTCTGAGAAGATCGCCAAATTCTTTGACGATAAATATTTATACGCGGGTCTGACGTACAGCGCCCACGCGCTTTCTTGTGCAACCGCGTTGGCAACGATTGAAGTGTACGAAGAAGACAAACTAATCGAAAACGCCGCTTTGCTCGGAAAATATCTCGGCGAAGCGCTGGAAGATATCAAGGCGCGGCATGTCTCTGTTGGCGATGTGCGTTATATTGGTTTATTCTCCACCATTGAGTTGGTTGTGAATCGAGAAACGAAGGAAAGTTTCTCGCCCGCTGTCATGGCGGAGGTAGGAAAAGTCCTGCGCCAAAACGGATTATTCACCTTCATTATGGCGAACAACATGGGCAGTATGGTCTTCGTCGTCCCGCCGTTGTGCATCACGCAAGAGCAACTCGATGAAGGGCTTGCGATTGTAGAGAAGGCGTTGGAAGTGGCGGATGGGCAGGTGGTTTAAGGTTGCGAGTTGAAAGTTGCAGGTTTTTTTCTTAAACCTTCAACCTTCACCCTTAAACCTTAAACTGATTTTGGAGAACTCATGGAAATCCTAAACTACATCAACAACCAATGGACAAAACCGAACGTCACAGAATACTTCGACGTGATCAACCCCGCCACAGGACAGGTCATCACAAAAACTCCTCTCGGCACAAAAGCGGATGTTGACGCCGCCGCGAAAGCCGCGAGTGATGCGCTCCCTGCGTGGCGCAGAACGCCCGTCAACGACCGCGTGCAATATTTATTCAAACTGCGAAATCTCATGCGCGAGAATCACGATGAGATCGCCAAACTCATCACGGAGGAATGCGGCAAGACGTTTGAAGAGGCAAAAGCCGAGATGATCCGCGCCTTTGAAAATATCGAAGTGGCGTGCGGGATGCCGCTGATGGGCAAAGGTGAATTTGTGGAAGACATCGCCTCAGGCATTGACGAGTTGATGATTCGCCAGCCCGTCGGCGTGTGCGCCACCATCGCGCCGTTCAACTTCCCTGGCATGATTCCGTTTTGGTATCTGCCGTATGCGGTCGCGGCGGGCAACACCTACATCATCAAGCCGTCTGAAAAAGTTCCGATGACGATGCAGTTCATTATGAAACTCATCGAGCAGGTCGGTTTTCCGAAAGGCGTGATCAATCTGGTCAACGGCGCGAAAGAAACTGTAGATGCGATTCTCGAACATCCCGCCATTCGCGCGATCACGTTCGTCGGCTCGACCAACGTCGCAAAATATATTTATGCAACTGCCGCGTCGCATGGCAAACGAGTCCAAGCGCAGGGCGGAGCGAAGAATCCCGTCATCATTCTTCCCGATGCGGATATGGAGATGGCGACAAAGATCGTCGCCGACTCAGCCTTCGGGTGTGCTGGTCAGCGCTGTCTGGCAGTTTCCTTCGCTGTGACAGTGGGCGACGCCAAAAACCACTTCACTGAATTGATCTGCGATGCGGCATCGTCGCGCGTCGTCGGCTACGGACTCGACTCAGGCGTGCAGATGGGACCCCTCATCAACGCCGCGTCGAAGAGCCGAGTCGAGTCGCTGATTGGACTCGGCGTCAAGGAAGGATCAAGCCTCCCCGTAGATGGACGCGGTACTTCCATCAAGGGCTACGAAAACGGCGCGTTCGTGCGCCCAACAATTTTGGCGGATGTCCCGCGTGGGAGCGAGATCGCCAAGACCGAAATTTTCGGACCCGTGTTGAGCCTGATGCACGTCAATACAGTGGATGAGGCGATTGAGTTGGTGAACAGCGGACAATATGGCAATCAGGCGAGCCTGTTCACGTCGAGCGGAAGCGCGGCGCGAAAATTCCGCTACGAAGCCGACGCGGGCAACATCGGCATCAACATTGGCGTCGCCGCGCCGATGGCGTTCTTCCCGTTCAGCGGCTGGAAAGATTCGTTCTTCGGCGATATGCACGGGCAGAGCATGGACGCGGTGGAATTTTTCACGCAGAAGAAAGTGGTCATCGAGAGATGGCCCAAGGAATGGACAAGAAAATTCTAGAAAATAGAGAACAGATAAATAGGGAACAGTAATTCGTTATGCAAGAGACTGTTCTCTACTCATCTACTCTCTGATCTCTTCAAATGAGGATTTTTATGATTGACTACGAAGACGCATTAGATTATTCATCCCGCTGGATGGACTTGATTCAAAAGACAGATTTCCCGACCCAAGAACTGGCGTATGAAATCATTGATGAATCGAAAAGTAATTTTGCCGAACATTACAACCGCAATTGGTTGGAATATCGCAAGTCTGTGACTGAAGCTGGCGATTGGGCGTCTGTGGAGTGGACCGGCTCAGGCGCAATCATCAAGGATGTGCTGGGCAGAGAATTTTTAGATTTTCTCGGCGGCTTCGGCATGATGGATTTAGGCTGGAGTCATCCTGTGGTGGTGGAGACGGTCAAAGCGCAATTGAATCGTTCGCCGATGCCTTCGCAAGAATTGCTTGATCCATTGCGCGGCGTGCTGGCGAGGTTAATTGCTTCTATCACGCCGGGGGATTTGAAATATAGCTGGTTCGGCGCGAGCGGCACCGAAGCCAATGAAGCCGCGATGAAGATCGCAAAACTTTATACGGGCAAAACTGCTTTCATTGTCGGCGTGCGCGCATTTCACGGCAAGACGATGGGTTCGTTATCGCTGATGGGCAAGTCAGATTTTCGCTCTCAAATGGGGGCGATGTATGGCGGGCAGGTGTATCACGTCCCGTTTGGCGATGCTGAGGCGGTGGAAAAGCAATTAGAGATTTGCGAAAAAGTTGGGATTGGCGTAGCGGCGGTGATGTTTGAACCGATTCAAGGCGAATCTGGCGCGATGGTTCCGCCGGACGATTTCTGGCCCCGCATCCGCGAAGCGACTAAAAAACATAAGGTTTTATTGATTGCCGATGAAGTGCAAACTGGTTTGGGGCGCACAGGTAAATTGTGGGGCGTGGAGCATTGGAACGTCACGCCGGATATTTTGACGGTTGCAAAATCTTTAGGCGGCGGCGTGATGCCGATCAGCGCCGTGACGACTACGGAAGAAATTTATCGCCCAATGATGTATCCAAACCCGTTTATGCACACCACCACGACCGGCGGCGGCGCGCTGGCTTGTTCGGCGGCGATCTCGGCTATCCATGTTACTTTGCGCGAAAGGCTTTGGGAACAAGCCGCTGAAAAAGGCGCGTATTTGATACCGCAACTTGAAAAATTAGTCGCGCAGTACCCGCAAATTTATGAGAAAATAACGGGCAAAGGCTTGCTGATTGGTATGCACTTCAAAACGCCGGAACTGGGTTTCAAAGTCGCTTCGGGATTGTTCAAGCGGCAGATTTTAGTAGCTGGCACGTTGACCAGTGCGCAGACCGTCCGCATTGAGCCGCCGCTGATCGTGACCAAGGAACAAATTGACCTGTTATTAAATCGCTTGGAAGATACGTTGAAAGAAATTAGCAAGACGATCTAGTTCGTTACCCTATTCTGAAATAAGGAGAAGATAGATGGCTAGTGAATTTGCAGTTGAATTGCAAGACGTAGTAAAACGATTTATCACGCCAGAGGGAACTGAAATGGCCGCCGTGGATCATGTGACCATGCAGATCAAGAATGGGGAATTCTTCTCCATGCTGGGTTCGTCTGGTTGCGGAAAAACCACTTCTTTGCGGATGATCGCCGGTTTTGAATGGCCCACCGCAGGCGAAGTATTGATTGAGGGCAAGCCAATGGGGCATACGCCGCCGTTTCAGCGCAAGGTCAACACTGTCTTTCAAAGTTACGCCTTGTTCCAACACATGACCATCTTTCAAAATGTAGCCTTTGGTTTGGAGATGGAAGGCGTGAAAGAAGCGGAGATCAAACAACGTGTGGGCAAAGCTTTGGATATGGTGCAATTGACCGGCATGGATCGCCGCAAGCCGCGCCAACTCTCCGGCGGACAGCAACAGCGCGTCGCGCTCGCCCGATCGCTGGTCAAAACCCCGAGCGTTTTGCTCCTTGACGAACCGCTCGGCGCGTTGGACTTGAAACTCCGCAAGGAAATGCAACTTGAATTGAAAGCGCTTCAGCAACGGCTGGGCATTACGTTTATCTACGTCACGCACGATCAGGAAGAAGCCCTAACCATGTCCGATCGCATTGCGGTGATGAGCAAGGGCAAGGTGCAACAGTGCGGCACGCCGGTTGAAATTTACGAACGCCCAACTAATAAGTTCGTGGCGGATTTTATCGGCGAGTCGAATTTCCTCGAAGGCAAACTCAAGTCTGTGTCCGGGGATGAGGCGGTGGTTTTCATCCCGCTCCTCAATGCGGAAGTGAAGGGTTTGCCGATGGCGAAAGATTTGGTCAACGGTTCGGATGTGATCGTTTCTATTCGCCCTGAAAAAATCCGCATTGTTGAAAATCAGAGCGGGACGGGCATTTTCAAAGCCAAAGTCGGCACGTCGGTTTATATCGGTTCGGATACGCATTTGTATTTGGATTTGAACGGTTCGCGCCTGAAAGTGATGGAGCAGAACCGCATCTCCAGCCTCGACCCGAATACCTTTTATGTCAAAGATGAAGAAGTGTTGTTCGTCTTCCCGCCGGAAAACACTTTGATCTTGAAAAAGGATTAGCCATGTTAAAACGTCTTCGCGAAAATAAGTCGGCGCAAGGCACATTGCTGGCTCTGCCGACGACCTTATGGCTGTTTGTGCTTTTGATCATTCCGCTGTTTCTGACCTTGATCGTGAGCTTTGGAAAGCGCAGTCCGGATGGCAATGTGATCTTCACATTCACGCTGGATAATTACATCCGTTTGATCGGTTTTAGCTCCGATTGCGCGGCTGGACAGGCGACCTGCTTCGACCCGTTGTATCTGCAAATTTTATGGCGCTCGCTGACTTTGGCTTTCAATACGACTGTGCTGGTGATTTTGTTGGCGTATCCGCTGGCGTATTTCATCGCGCGCGCAGAACCGAAGAAACGCAGTACGTATTTGTTCATGGTCTTGATTCCGCTGTGGACGAACTTCGTCATCCGCGTATATGCGTGGATGATGTTACTGCGTAAAGAAGGCGCGATCAATATCATCATCGGCACGGTGGCGCATTGGCTTGGGTTTAATTTCGTGCCGTTTGAGATGTTATATACGCCGGGCGCCGTTTTGGTGGGCATGGTTTACGAATTCTTGCCGTTTATGATTCTGCCAATTTACACTTCGTTGGAAAAAATTGATAACTCGCTCTATGAAGCCGCCGCAGATTTAGGCGCTAATGCGGTGAGGACGTTTACCAAAGTCACTTTGCCGCTTTCCATGCCGGGCGTAGTCGCCGGAACGATTCTGGTCTTCATTCCCGTAATGGGCACGTTCATCGTCTCGGATATCCTCGGCGGTAAACAGGTGATTTTGGTGGGCAACCTGATTCAGCGGCAATTCCTGGATGCGCGCGACCCAACCTTCGGCTCAGCCGCTTCTTTAATCCTCATGGCGTTGACCTTGATCGTCACTTATTTCTACACGCGTAAGTTTGGCTTTGGAGAGGAGATTGTAGCCGCATGAACCCGCATCGCCGCGCTCCGCTTGTTCGGCTCGCCGCCGTTTTGGTCTATATATTTTTATATGCCCCAATTGTCGGCTTGATTTTATATTCATTCAACGCCTCGCGCACCAACGTCACTTTTGAAGGTTTCATCACCGCGTTTAGCTCCAGCGTTCAAATGGACGGCAGTCTCGTAACCGCCAGTCCTTGCGGACCTTTTCACTGGTATTGCGACCTTGCCAAAAATAACGACGTGATGGGAGCCGCAGGCAATACATTGACGATTGCGATCACCGCCACCATTATTTCCACGATTATCGGCACAATGGCGGCAATCGCCTTGCAACGCTACGATTTCAAAATGAAGCCTTTTTCGCAATTGGCTTTATACGTCCCAATCGTCATTCCTGAAATCGTCATGGGTATCGGCGTGCTGACTTTATTCAGTCAATTGTTTACTTGGCTGAATACCACTTTGGATTTAACGGGCAGTGCGCGCCTTTCGCTGGGAATTGCGACGGTCACGATCAGTCATATCGCCTTTATGATCCCCTTCGTGACTTTGGTGGTTCAAGCCCGCTTGCAAGGCTTTGATAAATCTTACGAAGAAGCCGCGATGGATTTGGGCGCCAATGAATGGACGACCTTCCGCCGCGTCACCCTACCGATGATTTTGCCCGGCGTTCTCTCTGGCGGTTTGCTCGCCTTTACTTTATCGCTGGATGATTTCGTGATCACCTTCTTCACCAGCGGACCCGGATCAACCACTTTGCCGATCTACGTCTATGGGTTGTTGCGCCGCATTATCACGCCGCAAGTCAATGCGCTTTCAACGGTTTGGATTTTGGTTGTCTTCCTGGCGGTGTTAGCGTTGCAAGTTCTACAAAACCGCGAATCAAAAGACCGCGCCTAAACCTTTACTCAGGGTATTTCGCGTCGCCGACGTGTTGCCAAAACATTTTATTTATAAGGAGAAGCGAGATGAACAAGTACAAAATAATGTCCCTCTTAAGCCTGCTGATAATTGCCAGCTTGGTCTTGAGCGCCTGCAAAGGAGCCGAAAGCCCAACGCAGGCTAGCGGGCAGAAAGTTACCTCTACCGGATTTGTTTGCCCGGAACCGCAATTCGATGTCAAGGTGACTTCCAAGGAACTCAATATCTTTGTTTGGACGGAATATATCCCTCAAGATATGATCGAATGCTTTGAGTTGGTTTATGGCGTCAAAGTCAATCGTGATGAATATTCCGCTAACGAAGAAATGTACGCCAAAGTCAACGCGGGCGGCACAAACTACGATCTGGTCCAGCCTACGGATTACATCATTCCGCTGATGATTCGCCAAAACCTTTTGCAGGAGTTGGATCACTCCCAACTGCCGGTGATGAAAAACTTTGACGTTAACTACCTTGACTTTGAGTTTGACCCGGGCAATAAATACAGCGTTCCGTATCAAGCCGGAACTGACGCAATTGTGGTCAATACTGACGAAGTTACGGACGTGCCAAAATCCTTTGCGGATTTATGGAATCCGGAATACAAAGGCAAGATGGTCTTCATTGACGATTCACGCGCTGTGATTGGTCTCGTCTTGTTGACTTTGGGCTACGACGTAAACACCACCGACCCGGCTCAACTCGACGAAGCCAAAGCTAAACTCGCCGAGTTGGTTCCTAACATCCGCGTCTTTGACAGCGACAGCCCCAAAACCGCCTTGATTGCCGGCGAAGCGAACTTAGGCTTTGTCTGGACGGCTGAAGCTTTGTTGGCGCAACAAGAGAATCCTGCCATTCAATTCATTTATCCAACTGAAGGCGCGATTCTTTGGCAGGATAACTGGGTGATGCTGGCTGGCGCGCCCCATGCGGATGCGGCGTATGCGTGGATTAACTATTCCATGCAAGGCGACGTGTTCTGGATGATGCTCCGCGACTTCCCTTACGTCAACCCCAACACCGCCGCGTTGGAATTCGCCAAAGAGAGCCATCCGGATTTGTACAAAGCGTACATGGATTCCTCGATTACCAACGTCCCAGCGGACGTGATCAAGAACGGTCACCGCATTGCGGATGTGGGTGACGCAACTGTTTTGTACGATGACTTATGGGTGGAAGTTAAGGGCGGCAACTAACCTTTTAGCAGGTTGAATAAATTTCCCCAAAAGAGCGCATCTTTTGGGGAAATTTATTTGCGCGCCGAATTGGGATTTTTGATCGAGGAGGCGTAAATCATCTTTGGCTTAAAGCGAAATGTAAAGGAGATGAAATGACAGGAAAGTCGCTATTCAATACATTTGCCGTTTTGGCGATCTGTAGCCTTGCGCTCAGCGCATGTGGCGCGAAAGCGCCAGCCAGCGGAGATGGACCGAAAGTCACCGCTTCCGGTTTTACCTGCCCGGAACCGAACCCGCGCATGGAGGTTACTTCCACGGAGCTAAACCTCTTTGTCTGGACGGAATATTTCCCGGAAGATATGCTCGATTGCTTCAGCCTGGTGTATGGCGTCAAAATCAATCAGGATGAATATTCCGCCAATGAAGAAATGTATGCGAAGGTCGCTTCAGGCGGCGTCGCTTATGATTTGATTCAGCCCACAGATTACATCGTCCCGCTATTGATCCGCCAAAAACTGCTTCAGCCGCTTGATCATTCCCGTTTATCAAATATGAAAAACATGGACCCAAACTGGATGGATCGGTATTTTGACCCGGGCAACCAATACACCTTGCCCTACCTTGCCGGAATTGACGCAATTGTCGTCAACACTGAAGCCGTCAAAGACGTTCCAACTTCATGGGCAGATTTATGGAAGCCCGAATACGCCGGACGCATCGTCTCCATTGACGACTCGCGCACGGTGATTAGCATGACTTTGCTCACTCTCGGTTACGACCCTAACACGCACGACCCCGCGCAACTTGAAGAAGCCAAAAATAAATTGGCGGAATTAGTGCCGAATATCAAATTATTTGACAGCGACAGTCCGAAGACAGCCCTGATCGCTGGCGATGTGGATTTGGGAATCGTCTGGACGGGCGAAGCCTTCGTCGCGCATCAAGAGAATCCAGCGTTTGAATTTATCTACCCCACAGAAGGCGCCTCGCTTTGGGAGGATAACTGGGCTCTGCTGAAAGACGCCCCGCATTTGGACGCAGTTTACGCTTGGTTGAACTACACGATGCAAGGCGATGTCTTTTGGCTGACGCTTCGTGACTTTCAATATATCAACCCGAATTTAGCGGCCATCGCATACGCCAAAGAAAATCAACCGGAAGTTTATAGCGCGTACAAAGATTCGCCGATTACCAACCCGCCTGCTGAAGTCCTGAAAAAGGGTTTCTACTCGAAAGACGTTGGCGAAGCCGCCGCGCTTTACGATAGAATTTGGACCGAGGTAAAAGGCGGCAATTAGCCCGCGCTTCTCAAGCCAAAGATGCGCTCCCGAGGGAACTTGGGGGCGTTTTTTTATAGCATAACCAAAGCGTGAATGTTCAGTCGCTTCGCGCTTAATCCTCGAAGAAACTTTTATGAACTGAGGCAGGGCTTGCCTCGCGCCTTTGCGCCTGATATAATATCGCCCGCTGGTTTATTGGGGACTCGTCTAATGGCAGGACAGTTGCCTCTGGAGCAATTAGTAGTGGTTCGAATCCATTGTCCCCAGCAATGACTCCCACAAGGGAGTCTTTTTTTTTCTCTGTAAACCAGTCTGGACAAATCATTGACAAAATGAATTTTGTGTTTATAATCGCGCAAGTTTATCTATGAAAAATTCGTTGGCTTGTTTGTGTATGGTTTGCATGTGTACATGTATGTGTTGTCAGACAACGCATAGATTTGTTCATTGCGCCCATAGCACAGGCCACAGATAAGCCAAATAATATAATACGCAAGTAAACAGGCAAACTGGTGAACATTTCTGAGTAGGAAAGGTTCGCCAGTATTTTTTTATCAAAAAGTACAGGCATACCCTGTGCTTTTTTGTTACCACTTGACGAGGTGAAGAGATGAAAGCAAGCAACAAGTTATGGCAAAAACAGGTTTTTGAAAGCGCGCCCGTGGAATTTGTCCGCGAGATCGAGACGTATGAGACGGAGATCGAACTGCGTAAACAAGGCAAAATGGAGGAAAAAGTATTTGCCGAAAGCCGTTTGCGGCGCGGCGCGTATGGACAGCGCTACGATAACGGCTTACGTTGGGACGGCAAAGAGACGCAAACGCTTCCGTATCCGTCCAGCGCCACTGAATTGACCAAAGGCGTTAATACGGTTTGGGATGCGCCAGGCATGCAACGGATCAAGGTGCCATACGGGGGAATGAATCCGAAGCAATTGGATTTGCTCGCCGATCTTGCGGAAGAATATTCGGACAATATCGCGCACGTCACCACGCGACAAGATTTTCAACTTCACTTCGTTCACATTGACGATACGCCCATCATCATGCGCCGTCTCGCTTCTGTGGGCATCACCACGCGTGAAGCCTGCGGAAATTCGGTGCGGAATGTGACGGGCTGTCCGCTGGCTGGTGTGTGTTCGACGGAATCGTTCGACGTCACGCCGTATGCCGATGCGTTGACTTTTTTCCTGCTGGGCCATCCCGACGTGCAGGATTTCGGGCGTAAATTCAAGATTGCGTTCTCTGGTTGTAGAGATGAAGCCTGCGGTTTGGTCAACATCCATGATATTGGCGCGATTGCCGCCAAACGAACGGTTGACGGCGTGGAGAAACGCGGGTTTGAATTATATGTCGGCGGCGGGCTTGGGACGGTGCCGCATCAAGCCAAATTGTTTGCCGAATTTGTCTCTGAAGAAGAACTGCTTCCCACCACGCAAGCCATCGCGCGCGTGTTTGCCCGCTTGGGCGAAAAGAAGAATCGCAACCGCGCCCGCTTCAAATTTTTAGTCGCTCAATTAGGCGTCGAAGAACTCAAGCGCCTCGTTGCCGAAGAACGCGCCTTGCTTACGCCTGACCCGCGCTGGACCGCTTATCTTTCCGACTTGAATAAATTAGACGAAACGCCGCTTCGCCCCGCTGGTAAGCTGGCGGAGGACGCTCCTCGACCAGCAGGCTTTGACGAATGGCATAAGACCAATATCTGGCGGCAAAAGCAAGCGGGCTACGCCACCGTCACCGTTGCGCTTCCGCTGGGCGATATCACCCCGAATCAATTGCGTGCATTGGCGGATATTTCGCGCAAATATACCAATGGAACTTTGCGCACAACGGTTGACCAAAACATTGTCTTGCGCTGGATCAGCGAGGCCGATTTGATCGAAGTGTATTCCGCGTTGAAGGCGGTTGGCTTGGGCAATGCGGGCGCAGGCACAATTGTGGATATTACCTCCTGCCCTGGGACGGATACCTGCAAACTCGGCATTTCCGCTTCGCGCGGCTTGGCGGGCGAATTGAAGAAACGCCTTGCGGAAAGAAGCCACACGCTCGATGAAGCCGTGCAGAATTTACATATCAAAGTGAGCGGTTGTTTCAACTCCTGCGGACAGCATCACATCGCCGATCTAGGTTTCTTTGGCGTGAGCAGACGTTCGGGCAATTACACCGTGCCGCACTTTCAAGTGGTGTTGGGCGGCGAATGGACGCATAACGCTGGCTCGTATGGGCTGGCGGTGGGCGCTGTTCCAGCCAAGCGAATACCCGAAGTGGTAGACCGACTCACAGGTAGGTATGTGGCGGGGCGTCAAAAAGGCGAACGCTTCAAGGAATTTATTCAACGCATCGGCAAGGTTGAAATCAAAAAAATGCTGGATGATTTGGCGAAACTCCCAACGCATGATCAGGAGCCGACGCTCTTCACCGATTGGGGCGACAGCCGCGAATATACGATTGGCGATATTGGCGTAGGCGAATGCGCGGGTGAAGTAATTTCATCTGCCGAGTTTGGTTTGCTCGCCGCCGAACGCACAGTGTTTGAAGCGCAAATTGCGCTGGATGAAAAGAAATATCAATCGGCGGGCGAGTTGGCGTACGCTTCGATGAAGCAAGCCGCAAAAACTTTGGTGCAGGAACATTTCCGCGGCGTGCCAGACGATAACGACCGCATCGCCGAGGAGTTCAAAACGCGCTTGTATGATACGAAAATTTTCTGGGACGATTTTTCAGGCGGAAAATTTGGTCACTATTATTTGCGCGCTCACGAAAAAGCGAATGAGCCGTATCTGCCCGATGAAGCGCATCGCCGCGTGGAAGAGGCCGTGTTGGTGATCGAAGCCGCGCATAACTGCTACGGTAAAATGCTTGCCACGAAAAATATTGCCGTCAAACCGTTTGGCGTCTAAGAGATAACATGAACATTCAACATATCAACGTAAAATTTTATATTCAAAATCCAGAGTCGGTTGATTTGGAAAGCTATAACAAAATTTTCAACACATGGATTCAAGAACATCGCGCCGAAGAGTTGCTGATTGACGTTGCCGATTATTTGCACGTGCATCACGGACCTGGCATCCTGCTCATCGGTCACGAAGCCAATTACAGTTTGGATAATACCGAAGGTCGCTTGGGCTTGTTGTATAACCGCAAGATTCAAGAAGATGGCTCGACTATAGAAAAACTCGCGCAAGCCTTTCGCGCCGTGTTGACCGCCGCGCAAATTTTTGAAAAAGAAAACGGACTACGCATTCATACCAACGAAGCGCAAATAATTTTGAACGACCGTTTGCTTGCGCCAAATACGGATGAAACTTTTATAACGCTCAAACCTGATTTTGAAAACTTCTTTGACCAACTGTACAACGGCGCGGCTTATACCTTTGAGCGCAACTCTGAATCGCGGCAACGCTTCATGCTTAATCTGAAAGTTGATTCTGCTCCGTCAATCGAATCTCTGCTCGAACATCTCCCAGTCAAAGCGGAAGCCGTCCATGCTTAATGCGGTTGGCAAAGTTTTCATCGTCGGCGCGGGACCTGGCGACCCAGATTTGATCACGGTCAAAGGCTTGCAGAGCATCCGTCAAGCCGACGTGATTTTATACGACAGGCTTGCCCCGCCTGAATTATTAGACTACGCCCCAGCATATGCAGAATTGATTGACGTGGGCAAAGCGCCAAAGCAACATCGCCGTTCGCAAGATGAGATCAATGCCCTGCTGGTGGAAAAAGCCTACGCAGGCAAAACAGTTGTCCGCTTGAAGGGCGGCGATCCATTTGTCTTTGGTCGCGGCGGGGAAGAATGCCTCGCGCTTCGTCAGGCGGGCGTTGAATATGAAGTCATCCCTGGGATTTCCAGCGCAATTGCCGTGCCTGCCTATGCGGGCATCCCCGTAACCCAACGCGGCGTGACGACCGCTTTCGCCGTTGTGGCTGGGCATGTTGGCGCGGCGGAATCAGATATTGATTGGAACGCAATTTCAAAAATCGGCACGTTGGTCTTTTTGATGGGCGTTGAGCATTTAGCCGAGATCGCGCAGGAGTTGATCAGGTACGGTCGTTCTGCCGAGACGCCCGCGGCGGTGATCGAACAAGGCACAACTCAAAATCAAAATGTTGTTGTTGGCGCATTGGATACGATTTCCGAATTAGCGAGAGACGTTCGTCCGCCCGCAATTTTGGTTGTCGGTGAAGTGGTGAATTTGCGCGCGGAATTAAATTGGTTTATCTCACATGAAATCGAGGCGGCATAAGATGCTTTTACAACAGACGGAACAAACGCAAACCGTAGAACTCGCAGACTGGACTCCCGAACTCGCAAAATCCGCTGGGCGCGATTTGGAAGGTAGTTCGCCTGAGCAAGTCCTGCGCTGGGGCTTTGAGAACTTCGCGCCGAGCATTGTGCTGGCGACGGGCTTCGGACCTGAAGGCGTGGTGTTGATGCACTTCGTCTCCCAAATTCGCCCAGAGACGACGGTCTTTTATCTCGATACCGATTTGTTGTTTTCTCAAACCTATGAATTGAGGGACAAATTGGTCAGCAGGCTCGGCATTAATTTTGAACGCATTCATTCGGGCATTTCATTGCAGGAACAAGAGGCGCGGCATGGCAATACGCTCTGGAGCCGAGACCCTGATACTTGTTGCCAAATTCGCAAAGTGATTCCGCAACGACAATTTCTCGCTAAACATCACGCTTGGATCACGGGCATTCGCCGCGACCAAACCGCCTTCCGCGCCAATACAGGCTTGGTGGAATGGGACTACGCCAATAAAATGGTCAAGCTGAATCCGCTGGCGGCATGGACGAGCGACCAAGTTTGGAATCACATCCGCGAACATAATCTTCCGTATAACGAATTGCACGATTACGGCTACCCAAGCATCGGTTGCTGGACTTGTACCAAAGCCGTTGCCGCTGGCGCAGATCCGCGCTCTGGGCGTTGGGCTGGCACAGAAAAAACCGAATGCGGCATTCACCTTGCATCGTTGAATGACAAACAATGACAACGTATTATCCTGTTTATATTCAATTAGAAAATCAGCCGTGCATTGTGATCGGCGGCGGGAAAATTGCCGAAGGCAAAGTGGAAGGCTTGCTGGAGGCGGGCGCAGTCGTTGAAGTGATTTCGCCTGCATTAACTCCGCGTTTGCATGAATTAGTAAGCCAACGCAAAATTAAATATCACGAACGAGCATATCGCGCAGGCGATCTGGCAGGCGCATTCATGGTGATTTGCGCCACGAATATTCCCGCAGTTAATCAGCAGGTTTGGAATGAAGCGAATGAAAATCATCAACTGGTGAATGTGGTGGACGACACGCCGCGTTGTAACTTCATCGCCCCCGCCATTTTGCGGAACGGAGATTTGACGATTGCGATTTCCACAAGCGGCAAAGCGCCCGCATTAGCCGTTCGCTTGAAAGAAAAAATCCAAAAGCAGATCGGACCCGAAAACGCGCGCTTCCTTGAAATTGCGGGTCAATTGCGCGAGCCGCTTGCCAAACACATCCCCGATTTTGAAACGCGAAAAAAACTTTGGTATGAAATCGTCGATTCGGATGTGTTGCAACTTATTGCGGATGGAAACGAGCAAGCCGCGCTCGAAATTATCTCTCAAACTGTTGGCTTTGAATTTACTCCCGAATCATGACTCTTGTTTTTGCAACCCGTCCTTCCAAACTTGCGCGCTGGCAAACCAATTATGTGATCCAGCGTTTGCAAACCATTTATCCCGATCTGAAAATTCACGAACACATCATCAGCACCAAAGGCGATAAAACGCTCGATACGCCTCTGCCTGAAATTGGCGGCAAAGGCGTGTTCACCAGCGAGTTAGAAAACGCGCTCCTTTCTGGCGAGGTGCATGTGGCGGTGCATTCGCTGAAAGATCTGCCAGTGGAAGATTCGGCTGGGGTAGTCGTATCCGCCATCCCTGAGAGAGAGGCGGCGTTTGATGCGCTCGTCTCCGCCGAGGGCAAGTCGTTGAGTCAATTGCCAATCCATGCGCGCGTTGGCACGTGCAGTTTGAGGAGATCCGCGCAGTTGTTGGCGCGTCGTCCTGATTTAACAATTTTACCTTTGCGCGGAAACGTGGATACGCGTTTGCGAAAATTGCGCGACGGCGAGTATGATGCGATTGTGCTTGCGGCGGCGGGATTGAATCGTTTGGGCTTGCAGGCTGAGATTACGGAAATTTTTTCTTTGGAAGCGATGTTGCCCGCGCCTGGGCAGGGCGCGCTTGCGATTCAATGCCGCGCCGAGGATGAGGCGACCCGCAAATTACTTTCGGCGCTTCATCACCAGCCGACAGCGGATTCTGTTTCGACGGAACGCGCCTTCCTTTTAGCGCTGGGCGGCGGTTGCTCGTTACCTGTTGCCGCATTTGCGGAAGTGAATGGAGAGAATCGGATCATCTTGACGGGCGCGGTCATTTCAAAAGACGGCAAGAGGTCAATTCGCTTAAGCGCGTCTGGCGAAGACCCGCAGAAGTTGGGACAAATGCTTGCGAATATGGTGTTGGAACGCGGCGGCGCGGAACTGCTCGTGTAATTATGAACCTGACTAATAAACGAGTCTTAATCACCCGACCTGAAGAACATTCAACCGAATTCATCGAAGCCTTGAAATCTGCGGGAGCGGAGCCGATTCTATTTCCTGTTTTTGAAATTTCGCCTTTGCAAGACTACGCAAATTTTGATTCTGCCTTAAAGGCGCTTTTAGATTTTGATTGGCTGATCTTCACAAGCGTTCATAGCGTTCATGCGCTCTTCAAGCGAATCAGATACCTTGAGATTGAATCTCTTTCAGATAATTTGAAAGTCGCTGTGGTTGGTTCAAGGACAGCAAACTGTTTGCAGAAATATGGAAGAACTGCAAACTTTGTTCCGTTAGAATATCTTGCGACTGAAATTTTATTTGGCTTGCAACCTGTGCGCGGAAAAAGATTTTTGCTGTTGCAATCGAATCTTTCGGCGCATACGTTAGCGGAAGCGATTCAAGAAGGCGGCGGCGAAGTCCTTGAATTAGCGACTTATCGAAATGAACTGCACGTTCCTGACGTATCGGCGTTGGATGCTTTGCAAAACGGCGTAGATGTGATCACGTTTACCAGCCCGTCAAGCGTGCGGAACTTCAAAGCCATTGCCGAGAAATATAACATTCGTCCTAAACCGCTCATCGTCTGTATTGGACCCGTCACTGCTCAAGCGGCTAGAGAGGCGGGCTTTGTCGTGGACATTGAGGCGCAAGAGCATACAATCGCTGGGTTGTTTGAAGCGTTGCAAGAGCAGTAGGTCAGGCTATGTACTCGGATATGAGTATTTAGCCAGACGCTCTTTTGATATTTTTTTCTCTACCGTACATGGCGCTCTTTTTACCGCTAAGAGCGCGAAGAACGTAAAGATTTAAAGGTTTTCTTGGCGCGCTTTGCGGGCTTCGCGGTACATATGTACGGTAATAAATTTTTTTACTGTTTATGCTAAGGTTGTCACGCCGCACACCCATATCTGGGCGCAGGGCGTGACCTACGCGAGCGGAAATATTTTTAGGAGTTTGAGATGAGCATTCCTTTATTGAAAAATCGTTTGAGGCGGTTAAGGCATTCGCCCGCCTTACGCAAGATGACGCAAGAGACTGAATTGAACGCGGGCGATTTTATTTACCCGTTATTTGTGCGGCATGGCGAGGGACTGCGTTTGGAAGTCAAGTCCATGCCTGATGTGTTTCAATTCTCAATAGACCAACTTGCTGAAGAAGCCAAAGAAATTTTCAGCTTGGGGATTCCGTCTGTAATGCTGTTCGGTATCCCCGCGGAAAAAGATGCGCTGGGTAGTGAAAATTTCTCGCCAAACGGAATCGTTCATCAAGCGATTCGAGAAATCAAATCTGCTGTGCCTGAGTTGATTGTGATGGTTGATCTGTGCATGTGCGAATATACGGGTCATGGTCATTGTGGAGTTATTAACGCGAAAGATAGCCCGCAGTACAACGCCAATGTCCCTGATGGATATGTGTTGAACGACCCTACGCTAGAGATACTACAACGCGCGGCTGTTTCGTATGCCCAAGCGGGCGCGGACGTGATTGCTCCCAGCGGAATGATTGACGGTATGGTTGGCGCGATCCGCTCCGCTTTGGATGGCGCTGGCTTTGAGCATCTTCCGATTCTCTCTTATTCGGTGAAATATGCTTCCTCGTTTTATGGACCGTTCCGCGATGCGGCAGAATCTCCGCCCGCGTTTGGCGACCGCCGCACGCATCAAATGAATCCCGCCAATGTGCACGAGGCTTTGCGAGAAGTTGAACTCGATGTCGCTGAAGGCGCGGATATGTTGATGGTCAAGCCTGCCTTGCCGTATCTGGATGTTTTGCATCGCGTACATACGGCTCACCCCGAATTGCCTTTGGTGGCGTATAACGTCAGCGGGGAGTATGCCATGATTAAAGCGGCGTCTATCAATGGCTGGCTGGATGAGAAATCTGTCGTCTTGGAAGCGTTGACGGGAATCAAAAGGGCGGGAGCGGATTTGATCATCACCTACCATGCAAAGGATGCGGCGAGGTGGTTGAAGGGGTGAGGTAGCTCCGCTCTGTATATCCAGAGACTTATCTGTGAGATACTATTGTCTATAACGATGTGCAGAAGTGTGATTGCTGTATATAATAACGAGGCGAATAGACTGGATGAAAGCGGATTATTAAATACCCCGCCTGAATTTGAGCGCGCGCTTTCTGGTTATATACGAACAATTGTTTAGAGCTTAATCATAGGAGCGTGATTTGTGATTAAACGCGAGAAGATTTTTATAATCTCTTGGCTTATAGTCTTCACCCTAGCCTGTAATATTGGGATGGCTACGCCTTTGCCTGCAGACTCCGGCTTGTTGGCTACGCTTTCCGCTTCCACGCCGCAAACGGATTTCACGCCTTCTTATTTTCAGGCTACGCTTGTCCCTAGCGCTACTTCTCAATTTGATTTTCCAACGGGCGCGCCCACATTGACTGTGCCAACTTCCGTTACGGCGGAGACCGACCCGCCGCTCGGAAAGATTGTTTACACCTGTCAAATTTATAAAGTGCAGGCGAGTAATCAAATCTGCATGATCAATGCGGACGGTACGGGCTTTCGCCGCCTGACAACTGACGATAATCGTCAGCATTATTACGCTTCGCTTGCGCCGGACGGCAAGAGCGTTCTCTATTCTGCGTTTCGTGAAAAAAATATTTACGAAATTTACGAAATGAATTTAGATTCTGGCGCGATCAAGCAGCTGACCAACAAGATCGGAGTGGCTAACGCGCCGGAAGTTTCGCCAAACGGGGAGTTCATCGTTTTTATGCGCTGGACGATTCATTCCAACCGCAACTTGATTTATTTGATGGATCGAGACGGCGGGAATCAAGGTAATATTCCGCGCGCAGAAGGCTGGGACCCAACTTGGTCGCCGGATGGAAAATATATTTTATTCGCTTCAAATTTAGATGGCGGCGCGACTCAGCTTTACACGATTCGCACTGACGGCAAGGAATTGCATAAGATTACGAATTTGCCCGCCATTCGCGGACGAAGCGATTGGTCGCCAGACGGACAATTTATTGTCACGTATTCCGGCGAGGCGTGGAAGCGTGAAGTTTATATTCTGAATGCGGACGGGACGAACGCGCGCGTGTTAACCCCGGCGGGCGGCAATTCTCAAGGTCCGTCTATCTCGCCGGATGGCAAGTGGGTGGTCTTCACGGCTTATTTTGATCATCCTAATGACGAGCATGGTTGCGAGATTTATATCATCCGCACGAACGGCACGGATTTACGACGCTTGACCAATAATGATTATTGCGATTATCAGCCGCGCTGGGGACCGTAACGGCGTGGCGTATGTTTGAGAAAACAGAACCCGGCTTCGGCGTGGAAGGCGGCGCTTAAGCGTCAACTAGCTTTCAGGTCTTTCAAATTTAATTGATAGTTCACGCGGCCATTAAATTCATTAGTCTCATAGGTGAATAAAATATCTACGCGTTTGGGCATTTGCTTAGCCCACTCGCCAAGTTTGAAGCCGATGCAATCGTGGGCGTATTGGCTTTCATCTTCGACGATCATTTTCAAATGTTTACCTTCGGCGCCCACTGTGCGAAAACTTTTGACTTTTACGTTGCGGGCGATAAAGACGGCGTCGCGGTTTCCATAACCGGTTGGTTCTAAGTAACTTAGGATTTTGATCAACTCTGAACGCATTTGCGTAAGCGAAACTTCTGCGTCAGCCATGAGGGTGGGGCGTAAATCCTGCTCGCTCAATTTTTGCTTGGCGATGTTTTTTAAGCGCGCGACAAATTCATCCAAGTTTTGATTGGCGACTGTAAAACCTGCGGCGGCGGCGTGACCGCCATGGCGAATCAATAAATCCGCGCATTCGTCTAAGGCATTGGTGATGTGAAATTCTGGGATGGAACGACAAGAGCCGCGCGTCTCTTCTGCGCCTCGGGCGGCTACTACGGAAGGGAGATAATACTTCTCTGTGAGTCGGGAGGCGGCTAAGCCTACCACGCCGGAATTGAAATCTTCATCCGCCGCAAAGAGCAGATAATTTTTTACGTTTGCATCTACGGCAAGTTCTTCGGCTTTGATTTGCATTTCGCGCGTGATCTTTTGCCTTTCGCGGTTTTGCAAATCTAGTTGTTGCGCTAGTTGACCGGCGTGAAATACGTCCTTTGTAGTTAATAATTCAAAAGCCGCTAAGGCTTCTTTTAATCGTCCAGCCGCATTGAGGCGCGGACCTAGCTTGAAGCCAATATCTGTGGCGTTGGCTTTAGAGAGCGCCAATTCTGAAACGCCTGCCAGAGAGAAAAGCCCTTGGCGTGTGGTTTGGCGTAATTGCCTGAGACCTTTTCTGACTAACACGCGGTTTTCGCCAACTAACGGCGCGAGATCTGCCACAGTGCCGAGGGCGACGAGATCCAGTAGAAAATCTAAGCTGTGTTGCGGGGCATGTTCGCTGAAGAGGGCTTCGGCGATTTTGTAGGCAATGCCTACGCCCGCTAAATCTTTATCGGGATATTTATCGCCAAGTTGCTTGGGATTGATCACCGCTAAAGCGGGCGGCAAATCGCCTTCGGCTGGATGATGGTGATCGCTGATGATGAGATCGAGACCGATCTGTTTGGCGTATTCCGCTTCGTTTGGCGAACGAATTCCGCAATCTACCGTGATCACTAATTTTATGCCGTTATCCTTTAATTCATCTAAGGCATGGTTGTTCAGCCCGTAACCTTCGTCAAATCGGTTGGGAATGTATTCGCGGACATTGGCGTTCAAAATTTGGAGGGCTTGGACTAACAGCGCGGTGGCGGTTACGCCGTCTACGTCGTAGTCTCCGTAGATGGCAAGCGCTTCGTCGTTTTTTATCGCGAACGAAATACGGTTGACGGCTTCGCGCATTCCGCTGAGTTGAAAAGGATTTGTATCAAAACCCGCTTTGCCGTTGAGGAAGGCGCGCGCTTCGGCGTCTGTGGCAAAACCGCGATTGAAGAGGATTTGTCGTAACAGCGGGGGGAATTTTTCCAGCGCTGAATCAGCTTCGGGGGTGAGGGGCGGCGGAACGATCCAATGTTTAGCAGACGGCATTAGGTTGTAAATCCAGTAAGGCAGAATTAGCCTCTCTAGTTTTGACGATCCATAATAAACCGAGGATGGTCAAAATACCGAAAAGCTTTGCGTAAGACCAAGGGAAGAAATCAAAAGTGGGCATGAGGAAAACGAATAAATACGCCACGCCAAACCAGAGCCATTCGCTTGGCGCTTGAATTTTCTTTAGCAACAATAAGAACGGGAGCGTTAAAAAGATTCCGTGATGTTCCCAAATTAATGGCGAGGCGATGACCATTGCAAAGAGCAAAGCGGGAATGGCGTTGTAAAGTTTTGAGCCTTTGGATTGAGGGTGAAAGCTGTTGGTTTTGAAGCCGAGCAAAAGCGCGAGTAAAACTGCGCCGCCTTTAGCAAGATAAACTAGAATTTTGATCAGGCTTTGGTTGATTCGTAAATAAGCTAAGGCGACGTTGAAGAAAGAATCGAAGGAACTATCGCGTAAGCTAAATTCGCGCGGAGCGGCGAGCAGGGCGGCGTTATGAACAAATTGTAAATAAGGCTCGAAGCCGGTCAGCGCGATGGTGAAGAGCGCGATCAGAATTAAGTTGAGCGAAAAATACGCCAGCCATTTCCAATTGAATTCAAGGAAGAAAGCGAGCGCCAAGATCATTGGCGAGGCTTTGAGGTGTACGGCGAGCGCCAGCGTGAACGCTGAGAAATAAGGTTTGTCTTTATAAAGCAGGACGCTTAGAAAGATCAGATTTAATACGTGTAAATTTACCTGCACATAGAGCAAAGTCCGCAAGAGCGGCATGTTGACCAGCATGAAAATCGTCGTGACGATCGCGGCGATATTGGCTTTGAATTGATAGTGTTGCAAGATTCGTTGAAGTAAATAATAGAATGCAAACAGCGAAAGCAGGTTGAGACTCCAGCAAATGAATAGAATCCCGTCTTCACCAAGCGGCGCCAGTTGCGAGAGTAAGGTTGCCCAAAGCGGCGGGTAGATATAAGTGTCTGGGAGCGGTTGATGGTTGTAAAGTTTGAGCGCGGCTTCGGCGTAATAGCCAATATCGCCGTAGCGAATCCGTTCGCGCAGAATGTTTAGGTAGGAGATGGCGACGAGAAAGAAGCCTGTCCACGCGAGAAAATTGGCGCGCGTGATTTTGTTCTTAGAAAATAGCCATAAAGCAAACCCGGCTAAGAGCCAGACCCAGCCGGCTGAAGCGAGCGCGAACGGCGTATAAGTCAGCGGGCTGTCTTGCACGTAGGCGTGAAATCCGCTTAATCCGTTGCGAAGAATGATCCAGAGGCATTGAAAGCCAATTAGCGCGGTCAGCCCAAACCAAATCCAGAGAGCGTTGCGTATAATTTTCCCGAATGAATGCTGTGCCATTGCGAAGGAGTATACGCGAGTCTTTGGTCATCAGGAAGGGTAAGGTATAATTTGCCAAGGAGATGAGATATGAAGCCATTAGCCCCGGATGAAAAAAGTTCGACCGTGATGGTTTACACTCAGACAATGCTCGTGCGTGGGGAGATTGTGTTGAAGGAGAATGTGCGCGTGAGCATTTGGCTTCGAACGCAAGGCGCGCCGACCTTCATTCATTTGATCAAGCCGCAAGTTGTGGTCTTTGGCGGTTCGCCGCCGAAAACTTATGCGTACGAAGAAATTTATATCCCTACTGAACAGGCGCTGGCGTTTCACTTGGTTCCGCCCGCGGTTGAAGCGCTGGATTATGACGCGACTGAAGCCAACCGCAAAATGCAAAATGTGAATTTATTGCTCGGCTCTTTTACGTTGAAGGGGAAGATGCGCGTCTCTTCCGCCGCTGAGTTTTCCGCCAGTTTGGAAGTGATGAAGGCTTCTTGGGTTTCGGTCTATGACGCTGAAATCGCCAATCCCTATCTAACGCAATTTTCAGTGAATGTCCCGATGTTATTAGTCAGCCCGAACAAGGTTGCTATTGGGGTGGTTTAGCGCTTGAAATAAATATTTTTGTAAAAGAGGATTAGGATGAAAAAAGAGATTGTGCAAACTGAAAAAGCCCCTAAGGCGATAGGACCTTACTCGCAGGCGATCCGCACGGACGCGGCTGTATATACTGCGGGGCAAATTGGAATTGATCCAGCGACTGGAGAATTAGTCTCTGCAGATATTGAAGCTCAAACTCGCCAGGTTTTGAAGAATTTGCAAAATGTATTGGAAGCGGCGGGAGCTTCTGCGGCGACGGTGGTCAAGACCACTGTTTTTCTCAAGCAGATGAGCGATTTTGCTAAGATGAACGCAATTTACGCTGAAGTTTTTGGCGCGAACCCTCCGGCGCGAAGCACGATAGCTGTGGCAGGTTTGCCCAAAGACGCTTTGGTGGAAATTGAAGCGGTCGCCTTGATCGCGTAAGACGGCATGAAGTTGAGAAAAATGAAGCGCTAAAATAAGCGCTTGCAGTTGGCTGGGTAAAACCCGCGCCGCTGATGAAAACTAATCATGCAACCCTTTGTTTCCATTATCGTCCCTTGTTATAACGAAGAGAAAACGATTCAATATTTACTGTCTGCCGTTTATGCGCAGACCTATCCGCTGATTCAAATTGAGCTGATCGTTTCAGACGGCAATTCGACGGATTCGACGGCGGCGGTGATTTCGGCTTTTGCGCGGGAACACGCTGACTTAAAGATTCGCCAGATTGAAAATTCGCGGCGGACGATTCCTTCGGGGCTGAATCAGGCTATTCGGGAGTCGCGCGGCGAAATCATCATCCGCTTGGACGCGCATTCCATTCCCGTCCCCGAGTATGTGGCGCGTTGCGTGCAAGCCCATCAAGAACAAAAAGGCGATAACATTGGCGGCGTTTGGGAAATTCGCCCGGGCGCGCAAACTTGGATTGCCGAGGCGATTGCTTTTGCGGCGGCGCACCCGCTCGGCGTGGGGGATGCGCTGTACCGTTTGAACGCAAAGGCAGGCGCGGTGGATACCGTTCCGTTTGGCTCTTTCAGAAGAAGTTTGGTTGAGCGCATTGGTCTCTTTGACGAGACTTTGCTGGCAAATGAAGATTATGAATTTAACGCGCGGATTCGCGAAACTGGCGGCGTGGTTTGGCTTGACCCGTCTTTGCGCTCGGTGTATTTTTCAAGAAGCGATTTGGGAAAATTGGCTCGGCAATATTGGCGTTATGGTTTTTGGAAGTTGCGGATGCTGAGGCGTTATCCGCAAACGCTTCGTTGGCGGCAGGCTTTGCCGCCCCTTTTTGTGTTAAGCCTATTGACGCTGAGTGTGTTATCCTTGTGGGTCGCTCCTGTAATTTACCTTTTGATGGCGCAGATGCTTGTATATATTCTCGTACTTATGGCGGCGGGCGCGAAACTCGCCTTTCAAAAGAAAAAGGCGTTTCTGGTTTTAGGCTTGCCGTTGGCGATTACAACCATGCATCTGGCTTGGGGAACAGGTTTTTTGTGGAGCGCTCTTTCAGGTTTGTTTAATAAATATGGCTGATGTTTACCATCCTTCTCTAAGATTACGCCCCAGCGAACAGCGCTTTATTCTTTTGTTTGGCGATCTAGTCGCGTCGGTTTGCGCGCTTTTCGGTTCGCTGTATGTTTGGCGCGAATACAATCGCTTTGTTTTGCTGGCTGGCGGCTTCACTGAAAATCAGATCAGAAGATTTCAACTGGGCATTGAAGTCCCGTTGTGGTTTTATTTTCTGCCGCTCATTTGGCTGATTCTCTTGGTCGAATCCTACGAGATTCATACAGCCGCAAATTGGAAGCGCACTTTGTGCTCGGTTGCGGTTGCTCCGCTGATCGGCTTGGCGCTCTATTCCGTTCTGTTTATCTTCAACCAAGAGCCAAACGCTCTACCGCGCATTGGCGTCGGCGCATTTTTAGTCATCGCCACCGTGTTGACTTTGATCTTACGCGCCTTATATATTCGTTTATATACCTCGTCTGGCTTGATGCGGCGCTTTGTAGTCATGGGCGCAGGGCGCGGCGGGCGTTCGCTTGTGGATATCTATTCTAAATTGAATCCTCCGCCGTTTCTTTTACTGGGCTATATAGACGACGACTTGGCGAAGCAGGGCAAAGCTTATAACGGGCTGGCGGTTTTAGGGGCGAGCGATAAACTTTTGAACTTGATTGACGACTTGCGCATTTCAGACCTTGTAATTGCGGTTAACGGCGAAATTAAAGGCGAAACCTTTCAAACAATTTTAGACGCTCAAGAGCGCGGCGTGGAAATAACGCGGATGCCGATTCTATATGAAGAAATGACTCAGCGCGTACCGGTGGAACACCTTGAATCGGATTGGGTGATCCGCTCTTTTGTGGATCAAATCCGCGTGCGCGGCATGTATGAATTATTTAAGCGGATTATGGATATCCTCGGCGGAATTATCGGCGCTTTAATTCTAGTTTTGGTTTTTCCGTTCGTGGCGACCGCCATTGTTTTAGAGAGCGGCTTCCCGATCTTCTATTCCCAAAAGCGTTTGGGCAAAGGCGCCAGCGTTTTTACGATTTATAAGTTTAGAACCATGTATCAGGACGCCGAGGCAAATGGCGAGGTTAAGACTGCTACGGAGAACGATCCGCGCGTGACGCGAGTGGGTAATTTCCTCAGAAAAACCCGCTTGGATGAGATGCCTCAGTTCCTGAGCGTGATTCGCGGCGAGATGAGTTTGGTAGGACCTCGCGCAGAAAGACCGGAGTTGGTTTCTCAATATCAAAAACAAATTCCGTTTTATCGCGCGCGCTTGCTCGTCAAGCCCGGCCTCACTGGCTGGGCGCAAATCAACTATGGGTATGTGGCGACGATCAAAGAAACTTTTGTGAAACTTGAATATGATTTGTACTATATTAAACATCGCACTTTGAATTTAGACTTTTCGATTATTCTTAGAACAGTTGGCACGGTATTAAGAAGGACAGGTAGATAAAAATGAAATATTTAGTGACTGGCGGCGCCGGCTTTATTGGTTCGCATATTACCCGCGCTTTGCTTCAGCAGGGCGCGCAAGTTCGCGTGTTGGATAATTTTTCTTCGGGCAAGCGCGAAAATCTCAAAGGGCTGGACGTTGAACTTATCGAAGGTGATCTGCGTGACGCTTCGCGCGTAGCCGAGGCGGTGCGCGGCGTGAATGTCATTTTCCACGAAGCGGCATTCGTCTCCGTTCCAGAATCGATGGAGAAGCCGCAAGAATGTTTCGACGTGAACGTGACTGGCACGTCTATTTTGTTTGAAGCCGCGCGCAAAGCCGGCGTGCAACGCGCCGTTGTCGCTTCCAGCGCCGCAGTCTACGGCGATTCGACCGCTATGCCTTTGGTTGAAAACACTCCGCTTAAACAATTATCGCCTTACGCTTCTTCCAAGCGGGTGGATGAAATGTACGCCGAGCTTTATACCAATTCGTTTGGCTTTGAGGTCGCCGCGCTTCGCTACTTCAACGTGTATGGACCCCGCCAAAGACCGGATTCGATGTACGCCGCCGCCGTGCCGATTTTCATCCGCCGCATGTTGGATAACAAGCCGATCACTATTTATGGCGATGGCGGGCAAAGCCGCGATTTGGTCAACGTCAAGGACGTGGTTCAAGCCAACTTACTCGCTTCGCAACATCCCAGCGCGCCCGGGCAGATCTTCAACGTCTGCACTGGCGTTGAAACGCGCTTGCTGGATTTGCTCGATATTCTTTACGAAATTTTCCCGAACGCGCCAAAGCATATCCACGCCGAACCGCGCGCCGGCGATATTTACCGCTCCATTGGAACGCCGCAAAAAGCGCAGGACGTTTTGGGCTATAAACCCAGCGTCACTTTAGCGGATGGTATTTATGAAGCCGTTCAAGAAATGCGTAACCTCTAATCCTTCAACCTTAAACCTTTAACCTTCAACCTTCCCATGTCCTCCCGCACTCATGTTCGTAATCGTTTCGTTCTAATTGGCGATTTGGCGCTGATTATCGTTTCGGTGTTGGGGAGTTTTGCATTAAGGCTGGATGTCAGTCAACTGCCGTTTTATTTCCCCGCCGCCCTGATGATGTGTCTCGCGGCTTTGGCGATAAAAATCCCCGTTTATTTTTCGTTCGGTTTGTATCGTCGCTTGTGGGTGTATGCCAGCACGAACGAACTGCGTTTGATCACCTTTGCCGTAACCACCGCTTCGGTTTTGACTTCCGGCGTGATGCTCTTGCTGATCAACTTCAATTTGATTCAACCGGGTATGCCGCGCTCAGCCTTGGGCATTGATTGGCTACTTTCGCTTGTGCTGATTGGCGGCTCGCGCTTCGCTTTGCGGATTCTCGCCGAACAAACGCCTCATGCGCGTAATGAAAAATATAAACGCGCTTTGATTATCGGCGCGGGCGATGCGGGGGCGCTGGTCGTGCGCGAACTACAACGCGCTTCGCCGTTGAATCTTACGCCCATCGGTTTTTTAGACGACGACCCCGCCAAGCAACATCATCAAATTTACGGCGTTTCTGTGATCGGCAGAATCGAAAGCATCGCCTTAATCCTTGAAGACCAGCAAATAGATGAAGTTGTTATCGCGATCCCTTCGGCTTCGGGGAGCGTTATCCGTTTGGTGAATGACGCTTGCCGCGCCAAAGGCATTCCTTCCCGCACCATGCCCGGCATTTATGAATTGCTCGGCGGCAAGGTGAGCGTCAACCGCTTGCGCGAAGTGGATATTACCGATTTACTGCGCCGCGAACCCGTGAAAATTGACGATCAATTGATTGGCGCAAACTTAACCGGCAAACGGATTTTAGTCACCGGCGCGGGCGGCTCAATTGGGCGCGAAATTTGCCGTCAGGTCGCGCGCTGGAGTCCCGCTTCATTGGTTTTGTTAGGACATGGCGAAAACAGCATTTTTGAATCCCTGCTCGAACTGCGCGAGAATTTTCCGTCGCTTTCGTTGTATCCGCTCATCGCCGATGTGCGCGACTTGAATCGCATTCAGGAAATTTTCAAACTGCATCAACCGCAAGTGGTTTTTCATGCCGCCGCTCACAAACACGTCCCATTGATGGAAGCCAATGTAGAAGAAGCGATCACGAACAATGTTGTCGGCACGCGAAATGTAGTGGGTACAGCGAGCAAGTTTGGGGTAGCGCGGCTCGTGCTCATCTCCACTGATAAAGCCGTTCGCCCGATCAGCGTGATGGGCGCGACCAAACGTCTGGCTGAAATGATCGTCCTGGATGCGGCGCAACGGAGCGGCTATGCCTATTCGGTTGTCCGCTTTGGAAACGTGCTTGGCAGTCGCGGGAGCGTTGTGCCGCGTTTCAAAAATCAAATCGCCAATGGCGGACCCGTTACCGTCACGCACCCTGAAATGTATCGCTATTTTATGACCATCCCCGAAGCCGTGCATTTGGTTTTGCAAGCCGCTTCGATGGGCAAAGGCGGGGAAGTTTTCATGCTCAACATGGGCGAACAAGTGCGGATTTTAGATTTGGCGGAAGATTTGATCCGGCTCTCTGGGCTTGAACCGCACCGCGATATTGAAATTGAATTTTCAGGCATTCGCCCGGGCGAAAAACTGCGTGAAGACCTATGGGAAGAAGGCGTGCAATTTGAGCCGACGCAACACGCTGAAATTTTTCGCGCAATGGATGAAGAAAAAGTGGACGGCGAAGCGTTGGCGCGCATGATCGAGCAATTGATTTTTCACGCGCATCAATCTGAAACTGAAAGTTTGATTCGCGGATTGAATGAATTCTTGCCGTTTAGCGCCGTGCGTTCGGTCCCGCCGCCGGATATTATTTCGCCGGTTTAGATTGCGCGCTGGAGTAGATTGATCTAATGCCTCTCGTTTCCCTTGCCGAATGGAATCAATTCATTGAAAGACATCCCAACGCGCATTTACTGCAAATGGGATTTTGGGGCGAATTAAAAAAAGATTTTGGATGGAAGACCGTCCGCCTCATTTCTAACGCTGAAGTTGGGGCGCAAATCCTCTTCCGCCGCCTGCCTTTGGGCTTGACTCTCGGCTACCTGCCTAAGCCGGTGAATAGCGAGCAATTGGCGCTAGGCGCTGACGAATTCTGGAGCGAAGTAGATGCGGTTTGCAAACAACAGCGCGCTATCTTGCTAAAAATTGAGCCGGATGCCTGGAGCGGCGAAACGCGCTTCTCTTCTTCCGCGTTGCGTATCTCTCCGCATAATATTCAGCCGCCGCGCACAATCGTGGTTTCAATCAAAGAAGATGAAGACGCCATGCTCGCGCGGATGAAGTCGAAGTGTAGATATAACGTTCGTCTTGCCGAAAAAAAAGGAATCAAAATCCGCGCATGGGACGATATAAGCGCTTTTCACGAGATGCTGACGATCACAGGCGGGCGCGACAGTTTTGGCGTACATTCCGAAGAATATTATCAACGCGCTTATGAATTGTTTCACCCTGCAGGAATTTGCGAATTACTCGTGGCTGAGTTTGAAGGCAAGCCTTTGGCGGCTGTGATGGTCTTTGCGCACGGAAAACGCGCGTGGTATGTGTATGGCGCTTCCAACGATCAGGAAAGAAACCGGATGCCGACTTATTTGTTGCAGTGGGAAGCGCTCCGCTGGGCAAAGGCGCGTGGGTGCGAGGAATATGATTTGTGGGGCGTGCCGGATGCGAATGAAGATCAACTTGAAGCGCAATTTGAAGCGCGGCATGACGGCTTGTGGGGCGTCTATCGCTTCAAACGCGGGTTTGGCGGCGAGGTCAAACGCGCCGCGCAGGCTGTAGATCGAGTCTATAACCCGTTATTGTATTGGTTCTATACTACATATATTCTGCGTAAACTATAAAAATGGATTCTCAAACTTCCAAAATTTGGAACGAGCTAATTTCCAAACTTCCAAATCCGCATTTTCTCCAAAGCTCTGAATGGGGCGAGGTCAAGCGAAAATACGGCTGGATTCCGTACTACGCGGTTTGGAGCGAATCTGAATTTTATGTTTCGCAAAATCTTGAAGCGCTTCCAGTTTTGCCCTTGCCGCTGGCGGCATGTCTCATCCTCAAACGCACGGTTAGCCTGCGCAGGTTAATCCAAGCGAGCGTTTTATATGCGCCCAAAGGTCCACTGCTGAATTGGGAAAACGGCGCTTTGCGTTCGCGCGTTTTGAACGATTTGCAGGCCTTTGCCAAAACGCAAAAAGCGATCTTCCTCAAAATAGACCCGGATGTTGAACTCGGAAGGGGAGTCCCGCATAGCGGGGAAGATGCGCTTGATAACAACGGTCAAGCTGTGGCGGAGGAATTGAGGCGCAGAAGCTGGCGTTATTCGTCCGCTCAAATTCAATTTCGCAATACTGTACTGATCCATCTGCAGAATTCGGAAGACGAGATGTTAATGCGGATGAAGCCGAAGACGCGCTACAACATCCGTTTGGCTGAGAAGAAAGGCGTTTCACTGCGCGTAGGCAAAGTGTCGGATTTGGCGAACCTTTATAAAATGTACGCAGAAACATCCGTGCGCGACGGCTTTGTAATACGCGACGAAGAATACTACCTTACGGTGTGGAAAATATTTATGCAATCGCAAGCCGGCGCACAGCCGTTTGCAATTCCTTTGATCGCTGAAGTGAATGGCGAAGCGCTTGCCGCAATTTTCTTGTTCATCTTTGGCAAACGCGCTTATTATGTTTATGGCATGTCGCGGAATATGCACCGCGAGAAAATGCCCACCTATCTTTTGCAATGGGAAGCTTTTAAAGCCGCCAAAGCGCATGGCTGTGAAGTTTACGATTTGTGGGGCGCGCCAGAGATTTTTGACGAAAGCGATTCGATGTGGGGCGTTTATCGCTTCAAAGAAGGTTTGGGCGGGGAAGTGGCGCGGACTTTAGGAGCTTATGATTTCGCGCCAAATAAAATTTTGTATACGCTCTATTCTGAAGTGATGCCAAAGATTTTGAATTTTATGCGTTCACGCGGCAAAGAAAAAACGAGACAAAATTTAGATTAAAACTTGCCGAGATAGATTTACTCCGCGCAGGTTCGGGTTAAGTCGTTGCCCGTATCTAACGCGCATCCCGGCGGATTGATTTCTTCTTGCAAGTAATCGGCGTACAGTTTGCTCATGGTCGCTAACTCCCAATTATTTTCCTTCAACCACGGAAAAGCCAAAACGCTGGAGTTGTAATCGTCCGTACGGATGTGCATTTGCACAATATCGCCGCCCTGCGCTTTTTTGATCGCATTGAAAACGATCTCCGGCTCGCCGCCGCCGCCCACTGAAAATAATGCCGCCACCAACCCGCGTTCCTGACATAAAATATCCAGCGTGGGGCTGATGATGTCATACGGCGGGCGCACAAAACGAACCGGGTATTCCTCCCCGAGAACTTGCGTTAATGCGGCGTACCATTTGTCATAGTCCGCCAATGCGCCACTAGGCGACATGACCCCGATGTTGACATGCTCGAACGAGTGACAGCCGATCTCATGACCCTTCGCTACAAGCCGCTTCCAAATGCCCGCATCCTGTTCTTCCAAATTGAGCAGTTTTGCGCCCACCGGAAAAAAGGTCACTTTGAATTCGGGGTATTGATCGAGCAATTCTTCCAGCGTGTGCATTCGATAGAGCAAGTAGCAATCGTCGTAGGTGAAAGCGATGCGTTTGAATCTGCGACTGCCATGCCAAATCAGCGGGGCGGTAAAGTTCGGCTGTTGATCTTCCGCGTGAGGTTTCAACGGGTTGGCTGAAAGGCTTAGCAAAGTCAGCCCGCCAATTTTCAAGAAATCGCGGCGCGATAAATTAGACATTAGACTTTTGAGTTTTTCTTCCGAGCGTGAAGATTGCAATCAGCATCCAAACGATATTCAAACCCGCCGAAGGGTACGCCCGCAAATACACCGTATTGACCGTCAACAATAACCCTGCCAAAAAATTCAAGCCCTGATAGGTCCAAGAATCGCCCTCCACTTTTTTAGCGGAGACAAGCCCGTACGCGGCTAAATAGAGAACCGCTCCAATCCAGCCAATGATGTCAATGAAAAGATCCATTTACGAAAGAACCTCCACGTTCATGCCTACTTCCAGTTTGCCGCTATTTAATGGAATGGCGTTCATCCCAAAAATCGCGCCTAATGGATGCCGGCGATAAGTCTCCAGCGTTTTGAGCGGCTCTTTACTGGTCGCCAAAGTTTCTGGATCAATAGTGGGGATGGCGCATCGCGCGCACGGCTTGACCAAAGCAAGCTCAATTTCGCCAATCCGAATCCGCTTCCACCGATCTTCTGCAAAAGGCTCGCAACCGCTCACGACAATGTTTGGGCGAAAACGTTTCATCGGAAGCGGCGCATCCAACTTCGAGTTTAGGTCCTGAAGCGCTTCTTCAGAAATGATCAAGATAGGATAGCCGTCTGCAAAACCGGTGTGGTCATCCTCATTAATCGCAAAGTCCGCATTGACTTTACGAATGTAGCCTTCCGCAAAATGAACCAGCCGCACTTGCACGCCGAGCCAATCCGAAAACCATTGCGCGGCTTCTTCGCCCTGATCAATTGCGTGAACGCCGGCGCTCTTCCAGATATTCACCGGAAAGATCGCGCCGCGCTTCTGCAAATCAACTTTCAGCGTTTCAAAATTTGGCGCAGAGAGCGTAACAGAATCAGTGTGTAAAGTCGGCGTGACCAACGCGAGTTTGGCATATTTACGTTGCGTGAGAAAATCTCCGTCCGGCGTAACCAGCATCAGGCGGCGATCGTTTTCAAGCCCCATGCGTTCAACGCGCGCTTCGCGCAAATCAAAGCCGCGACAGGATTTAATTGGGTAATAACTTAATCCGCTCAGTTGAATCATAAATTCTCAATCAGCTTTCTACGGTCCGCTTTACCGTTGGAGGTCATCGGAAATTCTTGTAGGAAAACGAAACGACGCGGAATCATGTAATCGGGAATGCGCGCCGCCAATTCTTTTTTCATCGCCTGCATCTTCTCAAAATCGGAAGCGTCAGTTTGATTCTTGAGAATCACAAACGCAACTAAATGATCGGCGCGTTCTTCTTTCATAATCGGCGCGACAACCGCATCGCGCACGTTGGGCAAAGCGTGTAAATTCGCTTCGATATCACCCAATTCAATGCGATAGCCGTGTAACTTAATCTGAAAATCAATGCGCCCTTCGTAGAAAATCAACCCGTCTTTATTGCGCCCCCAATCTCCGGTGTGATAAGCGTTTTGATCGTTGATCTTGAAGAAGGCGCGTTCGGTCAAGTCCGGGCGATTGATATACCCCGGGCTGACGTTTGGTCCGCAAATGATGATTTCGCCTCTTTCTCCGCTCGGGGCTGGTCTGCCTTCCTGATCGTGAATCAGCAGTTGCGTCCCCGGCATGGGATAGCCAATCGGCAAAGGATTATATTTTTCAATAATCTCATTTGTGATTTGGACAGAACTAGTTGCGACGGTCGCCTCGGTCGGTCCGTAGGCATTCCATAAAACTGTTTTTGGAAAGCGCTTGAGCAATTCTATGCAGATTTCCGGAGCGAGCGCTTCGCCCGCCAACCAAAAGCGGCGGAGTTTTGGCAGTAGCACCGCGTTGAAATTTGCATCCATCAAACATAGCCGCGCAAAAGAAGGCGTTGAAACCCACAGCGTCGCTTCTGAATTTTTGAGCGTATTGAACAATTCTTTTAGATTGCCAATCTCGTCATTGGTCACGCTCACCAATGTCCCAGCTTGATACAAACTGCAATACACATCGAGAATAGATACGTCAAAAGTAAACGGCGCCTGACCTAAAATCACCGTATCCGCTTCGCCGATTTCGTGTTCGGGCAAAGTCCAGTTGAGGAAATTTTCCAAATTAGAGCGCGGAATGATCACGCCTTTGGGCGCGCCAGTGCTTCCCGAAGTGAAAATGATGTACCACGGATCGCTTAGCTTGCGCTCGCGTGGTTTGAAATTTTGATTCTGAGGCGCAGTTTCAAGGATATTTTTTATTTGCTCGACAGTTAAAACTAAACTCGCCTGAGCCGTTTCAACGACGGCGTTCACGCGCTGTTCGGGGAAATAGCTTTCCAGTGGAATGTAAGGATGCCCGGCTTTCGCGCAAGCGATGAAAGCGACCAGCATTTCAGTCTGTTTATGCCCACGCAAAACCACCGGCGAGTTATCGTCCGGCAATGCGCGCGTGAGATAATCCGCCAGTTGATTGGAGCGCTGATAGAGTTCTCGATAAGTCAGCGTTTGAGCGCCGCTTTTATGAGCGAGTTTATTTGGGTAGACCTCTGCCCAGCGGTCAATTTGCGCGATAATGTCCATAAAATCCTGTTATTTCCTAAACATTCATCTTGCCGCTAAAAAAGCCTGCCTGAAAAGATCAGTAAGCTAAACGCCACCAGATGAAAAGTGATCGCAATCGAGAGCGCGCGCCAGAAGAAGCCGTTATCGTTCAATAAGCGATTGCCCTTGTATTTTTTATCCAGCCAATTGGTAATCACTAAAAGCGCGCCATGATACAAACCATAGACAATGTAATGCCAAGCCAAGCCGTGCCACACGCCCATCAGTCCCATCGTGAGCATGAACCCGAGAGACGAAGCCGTTTGATTATCTTTGAACCATTTGCCTTTGAGCGCCGCAAACGTGAAGCGATTGTAAATATGATCGCGGAACCAAAACGAAAGGCTCATGTGCCAGCGATTCCAGAAATCGCGGATATCGCGCGAAAGAAAGGGGCTATTGAAATTCTCCGGCGTGTGAATCCCGAAGATATAGCTAAAGCCAATTGCAAAGGCGCTATAGCCCGCAAAATCAAAAAATAAATAAAAGAAATAGGCGTACATGTAAGAGAGCGTGCTCAAAAAGCCTGCGCCTGCGGCGGCAGGATCGAGCCAATATTGTTTGATCAAGACCGCCAAAATAAATTTATACAAAAAGCCGGTGAAGATGCGCCGAACGCCGCCGTCTAAATCCTGCACGATCTCTTCGCGTGTCCGCTCTTTGCTCCAATCCTGCGCGAAGCGGCGGTAGCGGTCAATGGGACCAGATGAGATTGTTGGGAAGAACAATAAAAAGGTCAGATATTGAAGCGGTTTGATCTCTTTGATCAATTTATCCTGCACGCCGAGCAGAACATCCACGCTTCGGAAGGTGATATAGGAAATGCCGAGAAAAACAAAGAGCGAATGAGTTTGGGAGAGCGTGGAGATTTTTTCAACCGCCAAAGGTAGAATGCTCAAGCTAATAGCGCCATACAAAGCCCAACGATTAACGCCGCGTTGGCGAATCTTCAAAAATAACAGCGCGATTAAATACTGCAAAATGGCATAGCCTAAAACTACAAAGATCGCCGGAACGGCGCTGCCGCGCGCGCGGTTAAGATCTGAATATTGAACGACCAACATGAGCAATGTCGCTAAAACAAGCCAAGCCTTCCAAAACCGTTTGAAGAAACCAAAGAACGCGGCGGGCAAAAGCGCATACAAGGAAATGCCAAAATAAAGAAAACTGGTATAAGGAATCATGAAAGGCTCTCTGCTAATTTTTTGCGATCCACTTTGCCGTTGGGCGTAGTCGGAAACTCGGTAAGGAAAACAAATTTACGCGGGAGCATGTAATCGGGCAGGCGTTCGCCAAGTTGCCGCTTCATTGCGCGCATCAATTCAAAGTCGTTTTGGCTGGCTTGTTTTTTCAAAATAACAAAAGCCGTGAGATGATCGGCGCGTTCATTTTTCAAGGTCAATAACACCACCGCATCCTGCACATTAGCGAGCGCGTGCAGGTTGGCTTCAATATCGCCAATCTCAATGCGGTATCCATTTAATTTGATTTGAAAATCCATGCGTCCGTCAAAGAAGATCAAGCCGTCTTGCGTATGTCCCCAATCGCCGGTGTGGTAAGCGCGTTGCGCGTCTATTTGAAAAAATACTTTCGACGAAAGTTCCGCCTGATTGAAATATCCCACGCTGACATTCTCTCCAGCGATGACGATTTCGCCGCGTTCCCCGCTCGGGCTGGGTCGGCCGTCTGCGGCATGGATCTCCACCCGCGTCCCCGGTTTGGCTTTGCCCACTGGCAAGGAGCGGTATTTTTCAATAACATCCCTAGTGATTTGAATAGAGGTGGTCGCCACAGTCGCTTCGGTGGGACCGTAAGTGTTCCAGATTTCAGCTTGAGGAAAGCGCTCCAACAACGAGGCGGCGATTTCAGGAGTCAGCGTTTCGCCGCAAAACCAAAATTTACGAACATGCGGAAGCAAATCCGCATTGAAGCTGGAATCCATCAGGCACAATCTGGCAAAGGATGGCGTAGAAACCCAAACGGTGAGTTGTGATTTTGCTAAAGCGGCGTACAGTTTTTTCGGCTCGGTCACTTCCTCTTTCGTTAAGCTGAAGAGCGTGCCGCCCGTAGCGAGGCTGGAATACAGATCCATCACGGAAAGGTCAAACGAGAAAGGCGCTTGGTTTAAGAAAACTTCATCCGCCGCTTTGAATTTTTGCTCGGCGAGAATCCATTCGATGAAATTTTCCAGATTGTGGCGCGTGATCGTCACGCCTTTGGGAATGCCGGTGCTTCCTGAAGTGAAGATAATGTACCAAGCGTCATCATCTTCCGGCGGCTGGATTTTGAAATTTTCCGAGAGCGGCGTTTGAGCGGCGGCTTTTAGTTCGTCCACTGTGAAGAGCGTGGCGCCTGCCGTTCGGACGATAGCCTCTATCCGCTGGGCAGGAAGCGAAGCGTCTAATGGGATGTAAGGATGACCGGCTTTGATACATCCCAAAAAGCCGATCAACATTTCGCTTTGTTTATGTCCTAAAATGGCAATCGGCGCGCGGTCATGCGGGAGCGTAGCCGACAAATATTGAGCCAGTTGATTGGACTGGCTCGTGAGTTGCCGATACGTAAGAGCCGCATCGGCGCTGACGTGCGCGATACGTTCCGGATATTGCAGACTCCACGAATCAATGATTTCAAGCAGGCGCATTAATAGCCCTGATAAATAAATTCCGCCGGTTCAAAATTGCCTTTGCCATACATCAGAATCAGCGCGACGATAATGGCAAAATAATAAGCGGCGAGTAGAAGCGTTTTGCCCCAATAACTATTTGAGGCGGTTATGATAAAAGTCATCAAGGATTTCATTGATGTACATCCATCCTTTCGGGCTGGAATGTGAAGCCATATCGGCGCTGAAATATTTATCGCGCCCGTATTGATGAAAATCTACGATGGGATAACCGTACGGGTCGGCGACTTTATGCAAAATTTGATAATACAGGTTTTGCGTTTCTTCAGAGTAACCAAGCGCTTCCCATAAGTTGACGTTCATCGGTCTGCCAAGCATCAAAGGCTGTCCGTCCAGTTCTGTGACGATGCGGAGCAGAATATCCATATCGCGCCATTCCAGCGCGAGCGGCACGTTCGTTTTGAAGCGCTCATCCATTGAGCCGGGCGGCGGAAGATTCGCCATCAAATCTGCGCCGCGTTTCCAGCGGTCGTTATCTACGCCATATTCGTTTCCGTCTGAGCGTTTTTTCTGTTCATCTTCCGCTTTGGCAATATCCGCATTCCAATCAATCTTCCGTTCTTTGCGCGTGATTTTTAATTTCTCGGTGGATTGATGACGGATGAAATCCCACACGGCGTAATGATCTTGGATATTAATTGCCGCGATCTGTAATTTGCCCAAAGGCAAGGCGAGATAATATTTAATTTTTCCGAGCGCTGTATTAGCGGATAGAGCCTGCAAAACAAATTTCAGGAGCGGACGTTCCGTCAGCGTGTCGGGATAATCCAACATGCGCGTGGCGGCGAGGCTTTTCGTCTCCCAGCTAAGATACGGGCTGAATGCCAATTCCAGAGCGTGCAGTTCGGAGAAGTTTGGATTGTAATTATCGGCATTCATCGCGCCGCCGGGACCCATCGTCACGGTGGCGGGGGCGAAAGAGACAACGAATTTCTTTCCGCGCATATCCGCGCCCAAAGCCGCTAAATCCTGCGCCATGCTCAGCATGGACGTGCCTTTATTGGCGACGGCAAAAACCATGAAGCCGGTTGGATAATTCCGAAAATATTTATAAGCTTGATAATCGTTGGGGATCAAGACCGCTTCTGAACTGGCGTACATCACCAGTAGATCGTCTTGCCGAAAAGCCAAACGCTGTAAAACCTGACCTTTCAACACTTCGTGAAAATCAAGCTGAGCGACGCTATGGATATATTTTTGCTCAAAGCGGCTGGCATAAAGCACAAATAAAAGAGCCGCCAAGAGAGCCCCGCATAAGGCGATCAGCGCGGCAGAGAGATGCGGGGCGTTCTTCATCCTTGTTTGACTCGCGCTTCCAGATAATCAATAATTTTTTGCGGGGTCGCCCATTCTTCACGATCTACCTCGCCGGCGGTCAGGTCAACCCCGAGGTCTTTCGATATATCGAGCACTAATTCGATTGAAGCCAGCGAATCTAGCAACTTCTCGCCAAATATATCAATATTCAAATCTTTGCGCACTTGATCGGTGCCGGAGAGGCGCTCCAGATGTTTTAATACAATTTCAGATACAGACATATTCTCTCGCGTAAATTTTAATTGGGTGGCAAAGATTATACCCCATCCACCACCACCGCCTGCGAGACGGCGTATTGATGGCGCAAGGCGCGCGCCTCACGATATTCCTCCGAATTGATCCAAGCTTTGGCGGTCGCCGCGTCTTTGAATTTCAAAATCACCAAACGCTTCGGCGACCAAACGCCTTCGAGCGTTTCGGCTTGTCCGCCGCGCACTACAAATTCCCCGCCGTAAGCGGCTACTGCGGCAGAGGATAATTTCTTATAACCCTCATAACCTTCCGGGTTTTGCACTTCAATATCAAAAATAACATACGCAGGCATTGTAAAACTCCAGTTATAAAAGTGAATTTGAAATAGGCTTGATTGAAAACCCGATTATTATAACCATTTGGCGCTACGTTATAATTCCGCCAATGGAATCGCAACCGAAAACATTTCGCCTCTATCTACCTTCCACGATTTTACTGCTTCTCATTGGCTGGGGCGGGTTGGGCTCAATCATCTTTCTTTCTTTGCCATTGGTTTGGGCGCGCTGGGGCTTTTTCGTCTGCGGCATTTTGGCGCTCACCGGCACGGCTTTGCCAATCGTTTATTTTTTACATAAAAGATTCCCGGGCAAACAGCCGATTGACTCTAAAGGTATTTTACGCCAAGCCCTCTGGTTTGGCATTTATGGCGCAACCCTAGCCTGGCTCCAACTTGGTCGGCTGGTAACAATCTACGTCATCCTCGGTTTGGCGGGAGGGCTTTTCGCCGCCGAATATTTCATCCGCGTGCGTGAACGCGCCGCTCGCAAATTGCCAATCATCGCCGATGACGACACTGCGTAATCTCCCGTCCATAGATCAACTGCTCAACGCGGCGGAAGATTTGATTCAGGAATATGGCAGACCGCTCACAGTTGACTCGCTTCGCCGCACAGTAGACGAAGCCCGCGCGCGCCTCAAACTTAATCTCGAAGCGGGTACGCCATCAATAACCATTCTCTTAGCCCAAGCAGAATCCACTTTACGCGCCTGGACACAACCAACACTGCAACCCGTCATCAATGCAACGGGAGTCATACTCCACACCAATCTCGGGCGCGCGCCGCTATCCAAAGCAACCATCGAAGCCATGATCAGCGCTTCAATGAATTACTCCAACCTTGAGTTTGATTTAGAAACCGGCAAGCGCGGCTCGCGTTTGCTTCACGCCGAAGCGCTTCTAAAAAAAATCACAGGCGCGGAAGCCGCAATCGTTGTCAATAACAACGCCTCCGCTGTATTGCTTGCCCTTTCAGCGTTAGCCAACAAAAAACGAGTCGTCATCTCCCGCTCGCAACTTGTCGAGATTGGCGGCGGCTTTCGCATTCCCGACGTGATGAAACAATCGGGCGCGAAACTCGTTGAAATCGGCACAACGAACAAAACCCGCCTATCTGATTACCAATCCGCGCTTCAAGCGTCCGCTTCAAGACCTGTTAATGGGTTAGTCATGCGCGCCCACCGTTCCAATTTCAAGATCATCGGTTTCACTGCAGAGCCAGAGTTGGAAGAAATCATAAACGCCGCGCATCAAGCAGGCGTTCCTTTTATGGACGATCTCGGCTCTGGCGCATTGTATGACACAGCCAAATATGGCTTTGCTCACGAGCCGACTGTCCAAGAATCTTTACAAGCCGGAGCGGATATCGTCTGCTTTTCTGGCGATAAATTGCTCGGCGGTCCGCAGGCGGGGATCATCGTGGGCAAAGCGGAGTTGATCGCTAAAATCAAAAAACATCCGCTAGCCAGAGCGGTGCGCGCCGATAAAATTTGCTTGGCTGGGTTAACTGCCACGCTTTTGCATTATCTCAAAGACGAGGCGGAGCGGGAAATCCCCATCGTGAGGATGATGTCCATGTCGCTGGAGCAGGTAAAAGTTAAGGCAGAGGCGTGGGCGCGTGAGTTAGATCAAGGTTCAGTAATCGCGAGTCAATCTACAGTGGGCGGCGGCTCGCTTCCCGATGAATCCATCCCAACCTTTGCGCTTGCGTTGCGCGTCAAATCTCCCGATAAATTTTTGAAGAAGCTTCGTCAAGCCAGCCTGCCAATCATTGCGCGGACTGAGCATGACCAGATTTTGCTTGACCCGCGCACAGTTTTGCCTGAACAAGAAAACATTTTCTTAAATACTTTGCGGGAGGTTTTGCATGATTACCGTTGACGTGAAGATCAATGATAAAAAGAATCCGCCGCTTTTGAAGTTTGCAAATCGTTGCGTGAATTGCGGCAAAACCAAAGAAACGAGTTTGGGAATTTCATTGAATATGGGCGTGGAGAAAAAAGGCGGCGCGGTTTTGCTAAAATTAGACGCGCCGATGTGCAACCTGTGCGCCAACAAAGAGCGCGGCATTGCAAAAGTGACTTTGATCCCTTTTTTGATTGGCGGTTTCATTTTCGGCATGATGGCGTTTTTACCCGCTTGGGCGATCGCGCCAGAAGGAACAACGCCGCAAACTTATGGTTTTGGATTTGCCTTTGCAGGCTTTGTGAGTTTGATTGTTGGTATCATTAGCGGCAGTGTTATTGAATTTCTTGTGAAGACGTTGGCGATTCCATTTTATGGAAAACTAATCGCCAAACGCCCGCTGACGATTTTTAGTTTATTGACTGAAAGCGATCAATTAATTGGCGTCTCGGCAAAGTTTTTGAAAGATGAAAATATTGTTCGAGTTACTTTTGAAAACGAAGAAAGCGCTCGTGAATTTAGACAACTCAATTCTCTGGAGACAAAATGAAATCTGATTTAGACGCATTGATGCAGGCGCGCAATCTGGAAGCTTTAATTATTTTTGGCAATGCCGAACATAACCCGCCGATGTATTACATGACTGGCGGCGGGCATGTGAGCCACGCCACATTAATTAAAAAGCGCGGCGCGGAAGCGCTTTTATTTCACGGCGATATGGAAAGAGACGAAGCCGCAAAAAGCGGGCTGAAATTAATTTCATATAGCAAATACAGCCTTGAAGAACTGGCGCAAAAATCAAACGGCGATTCGGCGCGCGCGGGCGCGTTGCGCTTTGAAGCGATGCTCAAAGACGCGGGCGTAACTGCGGGGCGCGTGGGCGTATATGGAACTTACGATATTAGTTCTGTGTTCGCGTTGCTTTCTAGTTTGCAAAAAATAAATTCAGAAATTGAATTTGTCGGCGAGCCTCGTGAAGATTCGATTTTTATGCGCGCTATGGAAACCAAAGACGAAGCCGAAGTGGAGCGCATTCGCCGCATGGGTCAAATCACAACTGCGGTTGTAGCTCAAGTGAAAGAGTATCTCGTCTCTTGTGCCGTTCGCGCTGATGAAGTTCTGCTGAAGGAAGACGGCGCTCCGTTGACCGTTGGCGACGTGCATTCAAAAATCCGTTTGTGGGTGGCAGAGCATGGCGCAGAATTGCCCTCGGGTTTTATCTTTGCGATTGGGCGCGATGCAGGCGTGCCGCATTCGGCGGGCAACCCAACCGATTTAATGCGGCTGGGTCAGACGATTGTGTTTGATATTTATCCAGCCGAAGCGGGCGGCGGCTATTATTACGATTTCACGCGCACATGGTCGTTGGGTTACGCCACGCCCGAAGCGCAAGAAATTTACGATCAAGTCAAAGAAATTTTTGACAAGCTAAATGAAAATTTTGATTTGAATGTCCCATTCAAAAACTATAACCTGATGACTTGCGAGTATTACGAATCCAAAGGACATCAAACGCCGTTACATACCAAAGCGCCGATTGAAGGTTATGTGCATAGCTTAGGGCATGGCGTGGGCTTGAACATCCATGAACGCCCTTTCAGCGGGCTCACCGCAGGCGACGATCAACGCCTCGCGCCGGGGGTGGTAGTCACCTCGGAACCGGGCTTGTACTACCCTGAAAAAGGCATGGGCTTCCGCATCGAAGATACGCTTTGGGTGCGCCCCGATGGGAAAATGGAAACGCTCGTGGAGTACCCGTATGATTTTGTTCTACCCATGAAAAAGTGGAAGAAATAATTATCAATAGATAAATATGCTCCATCTTCAATCTTTTGCGCTTCGCCCATTTTCCGCTGACGAAGTCAATAATTTTCCATTCACCGTTCCAGTGGTGCGCGCGTTACGAGAAATAAAGTTTACTTCTCCAGTTGTATTTTTCGTCGGCGAGAACGGATCGGGAAAATCTACGATCATGGAAGCGCTGGCGTGCGCGGCTGAATCAATTACCGTCGGGAGCGAAAGCGTCAGAACCGATAAAACGCTCGCGCCGCTTCGCGCATTGGCAAAATACCTCAAACTCACCTGGACCAAGCGCACGCGCAAAGGTTTCTTTTTACGCGCCGAAGATTTTTTTGGATACGCTCGTTCCATGCGCCAAACCCGCGAGGAAATGGAACAAGAAATTGAAAACGTGGAAAAAGAATATAAAGGTCGTTCAAAGTATGCAAAGGATTTAGCGAAGTCCGCTTATACAGGTCAACTACACGCTATGCAAAATCGCTATGGCGCAGACCTCGATAATTATTCGCATGGCGAAGCCTTTCTAACTTTGTTTCAAGCGCGTTTTGTGCCCGGCGGTTTATACCTGCTAGACGAACCAGAAGCGGCGCTATCGCCAACTCGTCAGTTGACTTTTATTTCCGCATTAAAACAGATGCTTGCTCAAGAAGCGCAGTTCATTATTGCAACGCATTCGCCGATCATTTTGGCGTTTCCAAACGCGCAAATTTTACAATTCAGAGACGGCGCAATAAAGGAAGTACAATATAACGAACTTGAACATGTAAACTTGACTAGGGATTTTTTGTCCAATCCTGAAAGTTTTCTCCGCCATCTATAATTAGTTGCCGATTACTTATGTCCACGCTTAAACCCGCCCGTATCCTTGCCATTGAAACTTCTTGCGATGAAACCGCCGCCGCCGTGATTGAAAACGGACGCGCCTTGCTTTCCTCGGTGGTCGCTTCGCAAATGGAAATTCATGCCCGCTATGGCGGCGTGTTTCCTGAAGTGGCATCGCGCCAGCATGTATTAAGCGTTACGCCGGTCGTTGAGCAGGCTTTGTCTCAGGCGCATCTTACCCTGAATGACATTGACGCCATCGCCGTCACACAAGGTCCAGGCTTGGCTGGCTCGCTTGTCGTTGGGATGAACATGGCAAAGGGCTTGGCGCTTGGGGCGGGCAAGCCGTTAATTGGCGTGAATCATTTGGAAGGACATTTATATTCCGCTTGGATCTATAACGCGGGCGAAGCAATTCCTGCGGAGCCGCAATTCCCTTTGATTGCGTTACTTGTCTCTGGCGGGCATACTGAAATCAACCTGATGACCGATCATTTGACTTATCAGCGGCTCGGCTCCACGCAGGACGATGCGGCCGGCGAAGCTTTTGATAAAGTTGCGCGTTTGCTCGAACTCCCGTATCCGGGCGGACCATCCATTCAGCGAAGCGCAGAAGAAGGCGATTCAACCCGTTTCAATTTTCCCCGCTCGTGGATGGATGGAACTTATAATTTTTCATTCAGCGGCTTGAAAACTGCGGTTTTGTATGAAGTGCAAAATTTGAAAAAGCAAGGTAAAACGCCGCCAATTCCAGACCTTGCGGCTTCTTTTCAACAAGCGGTCATTGACGTGTTGTTCAAGAAAACGATGCAAGCCGCGCGCGAACATGGCGCGAAAGAAATACTCGTGGCTGGCGGAGTCTCCGCCAACCGCCCGTTGCGGCAAACCTTCAAAGCGCAAACCGAATTTCCCGTGCATATCCCAGCTTTTTCTTTATGCACAGATAACGCCGCAATGATCGGCTCCGCGGCTTATTACCGCTTTGCTCATGGACAAGTTTCAGATTTGAATATAGACGTCCGCCCAACCTGGCCCATCGTTTAAATGAAAATCCCCACCAAACTTGCTCAAGCCTGACGGGGATTTTCGAGGGAGAATGTAACTTTTATTATAGTCCGCCAGTTAAATTTATCCTGAAGCGAACATGAAAACGGCATAAGAATTTTATTTTGGAAGCAACCGGTAAGTCATGCTAAAAGCGCGGCTCACTTTATTAACATTGAATCGTCACGTTATAAACTACAAAACCGATAAGAGTACTTCCAAAGAAATTGGACCTTCCCGCAGGAGGGTGGGCGTTGCGCCTGTGCAATCTATCAACGTGGAGGCGATTCCGCCCGGGGTTTTTCCGCCATCTAAAATCAGCGGAATCCTGCCCTGCAATTGCTCATAGACCTCTTGCGCGGTGATCGGGCTAGGCTGACCGGAAATGTTCGCAGATGTCACCGCCATTGGACCAGCCATTCGCAATAAATTCAATGCGGCGCGATGATTAGGGATACGCACGGCAACCGTTGCCGTAGCGGAGATTGCAGGCGGAAGAGCTTCGTTTTTAGGCACAACGCAAGTGAGCGCGCCGGGCCAGAAGCGCTCTGCAAAAATATAAGCCATTTTGGGAACATCTATCGCCACTTTATCGAAATCCTCCACAGCGCCGATCAAAACAGGAATTGCTTTTTCGATGGGGCGGCGCTTGGCGGCATAAATGCTTTCGATGGCTAAATTATCAAACGCCAAAGCGCCAACGCCATACACTGTATCGGTAGGGAAGGCGACAATGCCGCCATTGCGTAAAACAGCGAGGGCTTTTTCAATTTCAGTCGCGGGGATAATTTCAGTTTTCATTATTGATTTCAATCAACCGATCATGACCAGCTAGGTCTGAGCGCAAAGTCACTTTTGAATTTGGAAAATGTTCTTTTGCAAGTTCAAGCGCTTTCTGACCGTGCGTCGCTTCGATTTCGCAAAGCATTAAATAATTTGGCGCGAGAAAGGCGGGCGCGCGCGAAAACAATTTTCGATATACGTCTAAGCCGTCGGCGCCGCCATCTAAGGCAAGCGTGGGTTCGTTTTGGTAAATTGGCAATCCGCGCAAGGTTTCCGTTGGGATGTATGGAAGATTGGCGCAAACTAAATTGATCTTCGCAGGCGGAAGCAAATCATACTCAACAAATTCAATTTGATTGGCAACCTTATTTTTTTGGGCGTTGGCTTTAGCGACTTTTAACGCCGCGCTTGAAATATCTGTGGCGAGGATTTTTACATCTGGAATATTTACTGCGATCGAGATTGCGATTGCGCCAGAACCTGTGCCCACATCAGCGACGCTTCTTGCTTCGGGATGGCTGTTCAGCCAGCGAATGGCATTCTCTACCAGAAGTTCAGTCTCTGGGCGCGGAATGAGCACAGCGTCTGTGAGGTTTAACTCCAAGCCGAAAAATTGCCAGTGACCGAGAATGTATGGGAGCGGAACCCCGGCTTGGAGTTTGGCGAATGCTTGATTTGCCGAATCAACTTCGAGCGGGGAAAGCGGCGTCTCTAAATGCGCTAGAAGCCATGTGCGCGAACGTCTTAAAATATGCGCGAGTAAAAGTTGCGAGTCGAAATCATCCCATTGAAATTGTTTTAGAAATTCTTGCGCGTTCATTGAATGGCGAGCAGAGATAAATATTCAAAGGCGAGGTTGGCGGCGAGGATGGCGGTGATGTCGCCGTGATCGAAGGGCGGCGAGACTTCGACGAGATCGAAGCCGATGAGATTTAAGCCATGAAGCCCGCGAATGAGTTGCAGGAGTTGATAGCTGGTTAGCCCGCCGACTTCGGGCGTGCCGGTGCCGGGCGCAAAGGCGGGGTCTGCGGAATCAATATCTACGGTGACGTAGGTGGGACCTTTCATGCGCTGGTGAATTTCTTTGAGAATTTCTTTTACGCCTTTTTCCATCACTTCGTGGATGGTGACAGTTCTTGCGCCGAGTTTTTTTGCGTCGGCGTAATCATGCTCACTGCTCAAGGGTCCGCGAATGCCGATTTGCATATATTCATCTTTACGGATCAAGCCTTCTTGCAGGGCGTAACGAAACGGCGTGCCGTGACTATATGGCACGGCTTCAAACTCAGATTCCCATGTGTCAATGTGCGCGTCAATATGAATGAGCGAAACGGGACCATGTTTTTTAGCATGAGCGCGGAGTAAAGGCAAAGCGATGGAATGATCGCCGCCCAGCGTAATTAATTTTGCGCCGGTTTGAATGATCTCAGCGGCGGTATTTGCGATGGCGGTCATCGTGTGTTCAATTGAAGTGGGGATGACCGATACGTCGCCATAATCTACCGCTTGTAATTTTTTCAGCGGCGTGACGTTCAATGTTGGGTTATGTCCCCAAATCATCAACGAGGCTTCGCGGATTTTTCGAGGTCCAAAGCGCGTGCCAGTGCGGTAGGATGTGCCGCTGTCAAATGGCACGCCGAGGATAGCAACGTCTATATCCTTTAGATTACGTGAGGCGGGCAGGCGCATGAAAGAGGGAATGCCCATAAATGGTTGCAAACCTGCGCCGAAGGCGGGGTTATCGTTCAAGTTGATTCTCCTTAAATGATTTGCCACAGAGCGCGCAGAGTTCACTGAGTTTTCTCAATGTTTTCCGGGTTCTCTGTGGCAAAAATAAGCGTTTTTTCTTTTTTTATTCGTCGTCGTCCACGCCGGTGGCAGCAAGGCGATCGGCTTCATCGCGGGTGGAAAGTTCGTCAATGAACGGATCAATATCGCCATCCATGACGACAGGCAGGTTGTAGCTGGAAAAGCCGATGCGATGATCGGTGACGCGGCTTTGCGGATAATTGTAGGTGCGGATTTTTTCGGAGCGATCGCCGGAGCCGACTTGTGAGCGCCGATCCGCTTCCAACTCCGCCTGACGTTTAGCCAGTTCAATATCATATAAGCGCGCGCGTAAAATGCTCAGGGCGCGCAATTTGTTTTGTAGTTGCGAGCGTTCATCCTGACAAGTGACGATCATGCCGGTTGGTTTGTGATACAGACGCACGGCGGTGGAGTTTTTTTGCACGTTTTGCCCGCCCGCGCCGGAAGAGCGGTAGACTTCAATTTCAATGTCGCTTTCGGGGATGTCCACTTCCACGTCGTCCACTTCCGCCAGTACGGTGACGGTGGCGGTGGAGGTGTGAATGCGGCCTTGGGCTTCGGTGGCTGGCACGCGTTGCACGCGATGCACGCCGGATTCGTATTTCAATTTTGAATACGCGCCTTTGCCCTTCACTTCAAAAATCACTTCTTTATATCCGCCAATGCCAATCGCGCTTTCAGACATCAAATCCACTTTCCATTTTTTGTCGTCGGCATAGCGCGTGTACATGCGGAATAAATCAGAAGCGAAGATGGCGGCTTCGTCGCCGCCGGCGCCCGCCCGAATTTCAACGATCACGTTTTTATCGTCGCGCGGGTCTTTGGGAACTAACATCCCCTTGATGATTTTTTCAAGCGCTTCGATTTTTGGTTCAAAGTCTTCCACGTCCGCTTTGGCGAGCGCGATCAAATCCGCGTCTTTTTCGTGGACGATGATTTCTTTGGCTTCTTCCAAGCTTTTGACGGCTTGGCGGTATTCTCTGGATTTTTCGACCAGCGGTTCTAGATCCACGCGCTCTTTATTCAATTCCGCGGCGCGCTGATAGTTTGTGCCAACTTCCAGTAATTCGCTTCCAATCTGGTCAAAGCGTTCTTCAATGGCTTGTAATTTGTCGAGCATGATTCCTCTATTTAACGGTTTGCGCTAAACCCCGGTAGGGCGCGGTGTATTCTACTGCATTTTCTTGTTTCAGAGACGCTCAGCCTTTGACGTACGAAAACTTTTCGGCGATTAAGCCGTCCTTCAACGTGAAGATATCCACGCCGCGTATGTGACCAGCGCCCCAGGTATAGCGCCAGCGCATCACGCAACGCGACTCGTTGCCGAAAATTTCCTCAATGTCAATGTGCGCGTTGGGCGCCTCGCGGAAAAAGTCCCGCCAGAATTGAGTCACTGCGCTTTTGCCTGAATATCTCGCCCCGTCTGGAGCTGGGTTCGTATTCTCGAAGACAGTATCCGCGCTGGTCAAGCGCATCATCGCCTCAACATCGTGGCGATTGAATGCGGCATTGAACTCGATCACAATTTCGACTGCAGATGCGCTTTCCGACATGCCAATTCTCTGCTTTGTTTGATTGAGGGCGCTAGAAACCTACAGTCGCCGAAAGCACCATTGAAAGGATCAACATCACGGCGAAGATTGCAAAAACAATTTGCGCCGTCCTTTGTTGCGGAGTTATTGAAGTTTTTTTCTGCGTCTTGTTTTTTGAGTTTTTTATTGCCATTTCCATTATCTTTCTTATCTTTTGATGTGCCGATAAAACGCTTGCGCCATTACTTTTTCCAGCTCTTCCAATGTGACCGGTTTCATCACATAGCCGTCTGCGCCAATTTGCATGGCTCGATCTACGGTTACGTCCGCCGCTTCGGAGGAGAGCATGATCACGGGCAGGTCTTGCCATTTTGGGTTGCGCCGGATGAATTCTAACAAATCCAAACCGGTGACTTCGGGCATGTTGATATCTAAGATCATCAAATCCGGCGGGGTCTTTGCCGCCATCAATGCCTGCGCGCCCAATTTAGCGTTCATATAATGTTTTGTTGCGCAATCCAGCAAACTCAACATCAATGAAACGGCGCTGCCCATTTCTTCATCATCATCAACAATCCAAACAGTTTTCATTCGAGGTGTGCCTTAATGCTTTCTGCCGCAGTTTCGGTAATACCTTTGACGTTTTTCAGTTCTTCTTTGGTCGCTTCCTTAATCTTATCCATAGAACCGAAATGTTTCAAGAGCGCTTTACGGCGGGTGGGACCAATGCCCGGAATAGAATCAAGCTGGGAAGCAAAACCCAACTTCGAGCGGCGCGAGCGGTGCGCCGTAATCCCATAACGGTGGGCTTCGTCGCGAATCCTCTGCACGAGATAAAGTCCCTGTGAGTGGCGCGGCAATAACAAGGGCTTGCTATTGTGCGGAAAGAAAATTTCTTCCTCCTGCTTCGCCAAGCCTACGATTGGAATTTTTTCAAACAAATCAAATTCTTCAAGGACTTTGACCACGCGCCCAAGTTGACCTTTGCCGCCGTCTATGATGATGAGATCGGGCAAAAAGGAAAAAGACGCATCTGGCTTGGACCCCGGGCCCGCCTCTGTTTCTTGAGCAGATTTCCATCTTTTGAAGCGGCGCGTGAGCATTTCTTCCATCGAAGCAAAATCATCGGGCGCGCCAATGCTCGTGCTATCAATGTTAAATTTGCGATATAAATTTTTAGCCGGCACGCCTTTTTCAAAAACTACCATCGCGCCAACGGTCGCCACGCCCTGCGTATGACTCACGTCATAACATTCAATGCGATTAGGCGGCGCATTTAATTTGAAAGCGGTTTGCAATTCGGCAAGCGATTGCTCTTGTTTGTGAGCGTCTGCCTGCCATTGGGCGCGCAGGGCTTGCAAAGTTTCGGTTGCGTTTTCCGCCGCCATCTTGACCAGTTCTTGCGGTTGCCCTTCTTTTGGCGCGACCAACTCGATTTTTTCGCCGCCGCGTTTGGAGCGTAACCACTGACCGATGATCTTCGCCTCTTCAATTTCTTCGGGCATCATCAATTGTTGCGGGAGGTTTGCGGCTTCGGCGTAAAACTGTTTAATGAATTCCGAGATCACTTGCGTGTCGGTTGTATCTTCTGTGCCTTCGAGAATGAAATATTCGCGCCCGATCAATTTGCCGCCGCGAATGAAGAAGATTTGCACGCAGGCTTCGCCGTCTTCGCGCGCCATTGCCAGCACATCCGAATCCAGATAATCAGAGGCAAAGACAATTTTTTGTCTTTCGATAATCGAATGCACGGCTTTGAGTTGATCGCGCAGGGCGGCGGCTTTTTCAAAACGCATTTCTTCGGAGGCTTTTTCCATTTCAGTTTTCAGCCGCTGGACGATCTCTTCGCTATGCCCGCTCAGAAAAGACATCAAATCCGAAATCATAGCGCGATAGCCCGCCTGACTAATTGCGCCAATACACGGGGCGCTACATAATTTAATATCGTAGTATAGGCAGGCGCGTTTATCGTTGCCGGTAATTTCGCGGTCGCAAGTTAAATAAGGAAAAATGCGGCGAAGCACATCGAGCGTTTGATAAACTGCCCACGCTGAAGTATATGGACCAAAATAACGCGAGCCGTCTTCTTCCATGTTGCGCGTCACGGTCACATGCGGAAACGGTTCGTTCCAGTGAATTTTGATGTATGGATAGCGCTTATCGTCTTTGAGGCGGATGTTGTATTTTGGACGATGTTTCTTGATCAGGTTCATTTCCAGAATCAGCGCTTCCAGTTCGGAGCCGACCACGATCCATTCAAGGTCTGCGATATTTTGCACCAGCCGTCGGGTTTTCTCGTCGTGACTTGAATCGGCGTGAAAATAGGAGCGCACCCGATTCTTTAGGTTAATCGCCTTGCCGACATAGATAATCACCCCCTCTTTGTTTTTCATAATATAGCAACCCGGCTTGGCGGGCAGGGTGGCGAGAATGCCTTGAAGTTTTTCTGAAATTTCCATAGCGTTATTGTATCGCTTGTTTTGGGGTTGGGCAAAGAACGCGCTTCCTGATTTCTTGGCGGTTTCTTTTTATTGGAGGAGTGTCTAATCTTGTGGGCTTTCGATTGACTTTTGCAACATGCCTTATAATAGGCATTATCTGCATAAGCAGACCGCATTTGTAAATTATATGGATTTCGATAAAAATAAGCTTAACATCCACCGGGAGCGTAATTATGGAATCTTCCAATGAACCTATCGGCGTTTCAAAACCACAGATTCCCGGCAATGAGCGGATGCTGGCTATATTCTCGATTGTTTTTGGAGTTCTCGGCCTTGGCCTTATGCTCTTCGGCTTACCCTGCATGGCGATTTTCTCGCCGATTGGGCTGATCCTCGGATATTTTGCCTTGAAAGACCCGGAACAGAAAACGCTCGCCACCGTGGGGCTGGCAATCTCCGGGCTTGAGTTGTTACTCGTTTGCGCCTTCTTTGGTATTTTTGCGTTTTTGAGCGCAACTAATTATTCTTTATAACCTACAGGAGAATCTAAAATGGAATCAAATCAACCCGTAATGCCTGCTCCCGCTTCTGGCGGCAACGAACGAATCATGGCGATTGCCTCATTGGTTTTGGGCGTAATCAATCTGTGCGCCTGGTTTTTTCCAATTTGCGGCATTCCGCTGGCGCTGGTTGGTATCGTGCTGGGCTTTTTAGGAATGAAAGATCAATCTCAAAAAACGCTAGCGATTATTGGCTTAGCGCTTTGCGCTTTTACTTTGCTTTTGGGTTGCGGCAATGCCGCTTATGGCGTATATCTCGGATATACCGGTCAAATCCCTCAATTTCAATTCGCCCCATAAGCCGGACGCTCTAGTAGAAAAAAGGCTTCAGTCTTTAGACTGAAGCCTTTTAATTTCACGGGATCGCCGTCGCTGGGATGCGCTTTGCGCCTAACAGGAGTTGCATACGCGCCATATTATAGGCGTATTCGTAAGCGGAGTCCGCCGCGCCTTCGCCGGCAATCGGCTCAATGATTTGATTTCCGTTTTTATCTACGCCGAGCACGATTTGCTTAGATAAAATATTAATTTCAGCGATCAACTCAGCCATGCCGTTGCCATAAGGCATTTTCTGCAGTTGCGTCGCTTTATCGAGCAATTCCTGCGACCAAGCCTGCATATTTTGAGCGGAAATTACAGCCGCCTGTCCATTGGTCTTGATGTTCGGAGTGGCGTCCGAAGCCGACATTGCAAAATTAGCGTGAGAAATCACTTGCGGAATATATCCGCGGTCGTTGTAGCCGGGCTCGCCATTGGAGAGTAAGCCGTATCCATCGCCCGGGTTGTCAATCTTGCCGTTCTGATCCCAATCTTTGTATAAACCGGCGTTGGCGCTCCCTACCAGTTGATTGATAATTTCTTCGGTTTTTCTGCGGACCAGCGCTTCATTATTTTCTTCAAACGCTTTTTGTAATTCATCGGCGGTGGTGGCGATTTGATCCGCGCTAAACCACAAGCCTTGAATTAATGCGCTTTTATTGGGAGCTTCGGAATAGTTGACCAATAAATGTTTTATGTGAACTAAGGCTTTACCGGGGAGGGTGAAGGATGCAACTACTTCTCCAGAGGTTTGACCGGCAGTTTGACCATCCTCTTCAAGCGTGATTTCAATTTGATCGAAGAAGGCGAGGATATTTCTACCTTCTGCGTCGAGATAGCTCAATTGACCATGCCCAGAACTCATATTAACTGTGCCAATATCGCGCCTGGTTTCGCCGCCTTCGTTAAGCAACCACGCTTCGTAGTGCATTTCAGCTTCGGGAGCGCCGAGGTCTGTGGTGGCGAGCGTGAGCTTATCCATGACGCTGTTGAAATCGGCAAAGGAAACTTGAGCGACGATCTTATCCTTTTGGCTTTTGTTGGCGTAAGAGATAAAGCCGACAACTGCCAAAGCGCCGACGATAATGAGCGCGCCGATCTTGAATAAGGGCGAACTCAACCATGCCACATTGACCGTTTGCTTCTTTTTCTCTAAAGCCAAATTAGCGATCTTGATTTGCGTAACTGTATCTGCCGAGACGGTTTGACCGTTGAAAACGGCGATGAATTCATCCGCCAAAGCTGTGGCATTGGCATAGCGCCGAGCTGGGTCTTTGGCGAGCGCGCGATCTAGAACCGCTTGCAAATCGCTGGAGAGACCGAGGATGTGCGGCGGCGGATCGTTGAGATGCTTCATCAGCAGACCAAACGAAGATTCGGCTTCAAACGGCACGGCGCCCGCTAACATTTCGTAGAGCATAACGCCGAAGGAGTAAATATCAGTGCGCGAATCGACTTTATCGCCGCGAGCCTGCTCTGGGCTCATGTAAGCCGGCGTGCCGGAGATCGCTCCAGTTGAGGTTTGGATAGATGCGTCTAGTAAGCGAACCAGCCCAAAGTCGGTAAGGATCGGTTCCACGTCGTCAGGCAGAGGTTTATCGGGGTCAATGGGTCCTGTCGCTGAGCGCAGTAAAACGTTGGCGGGTTTAATATCCCGATGAACGATGTTTTGACCGTGAGCATAATCAATTGCAGAAGCCAATGGCTTGATAATTTTGGCAATCAGATTAAAGGAAAGTTTTTCGCCGCGTTGATGCAAAGCTTTGAGATACGCGCCTAAAGAAGCCCCCGGGATGTATTCCATGATCAAACATGGTTGCGCTTCAATTACGTCATAATCATAAACTTGGATGATGTTCTGATGGCGCAAGCCCGCCATTACGCGCGCCTCGCGTTCAAAACGAGCCTGCCCATCGCCGGCGTGATCCATGTGGTCGCGCATGATTTTTATGGCGACTTTACGATTCAGCGTGGCGTGATCGCCGACGTACACTTCCGCCATGCCGCCGCGCGCGACCAAATTCCCAATCTCTACTTTGTTTAATTTTTTTCCAGTCCAGATAGGCATTGAGCGATTATACCCGAAGTATAATCGCGGGAACGATTGGAGTATTGCAGAATGATATTGGAAGAACAGATCGCTGAATTGTTGCGCGCCCGCTCGCTGAAATTGGCGACCGCCGAATCCTGCACGGGCGGGCTGATCGCCGACCGTATCACCAACTTGCCCGGCTCTTCGGAGTATTTCATGGGCGGCGCAGTGGCGTATTCGTATGAAGCAAAGGTCGCCGTTTTAGGCGTGACTTGGGAGACGTTGAATTCAGTTGGCGCGGTGAGCCGCGAGGTGGCGCTTCAAATGGCGCGCGGCGCGCGTTCCATTTTTAACGTGGAAATTGCCGTGAGCGTGAGCGGCATTGCCGGACCCGGCGGCGGCACGCCTGAAAAGCCAGTCGGCACAACTTGGGCAGGGCTCTCCACCCCAACGGGAGATTGGGCGCGCCATTTCGTCTGGACGGGGGATCGCAGGCAAAATAAATTATGCTCCGCCGAGGCTTCGCTGAAGTTTGTTTTGGATTATCTTGAAGGAAAATTAAGCTAAAACGCCCCGAAGTTTTTCCTATAATTTCCCTGCTCAAGCCGCCGTCCTCGGCGGCGGGGACGCCGCCTTGAGCGATGGATTAGCCAAAGTTATTTTATTGGACGCAGATGAACGCGGATTGACGCGGATCAAAGAAGAAAAAATCCGCGTTTTCAGCGTCAATCCGCGTCCAGAAATAATTTCTGATAAAGTCTATTGCGCTGGATTCAGAACGCGCCCAATGAACAGGATTTGCCCATTGACCGTGTTTCTGATCACGAAGATGAACGGGCGGTCGGCGGTGAAGACTGTTTCTGGCGGCATGGCGCTGGTCGCGCCCATAATGACGGCAGTTGCCGCGGCGGCTTCTGTGCCGTCTTCATCCACTGCCACAAAAGCTTTGTGCGCCACATCGCTGATGAATAAATCCGGTTTGCCGGTCATGCCGGAAAAATCCGCCGTTTGCGGATCAAAAGCTACGCTCATGCCTAGCTTGGAAAGCGCGGCGGATAAGTTGAAATCTTTGGCGAATTGGAATTTTGGCAAACTGACGCGGACTGCATCCGCAGGCTTCAAAGCGCCGATCATTTCCGCGTAACGCTCGGCGCTGAAAGCGGATTCAAACGCCTCGAAATTTCCCTCGGCTGGCAGGAAGATATCCATTGCCGTAGTTTCGCCCGCATATCTCAATTCAAGGACTTGATAATCAGCGCCTTGTAAGTATGGGTTGCCATAAAAACTATCGTTCATTGTGGGGACGGAAACTTCGCTTCCATCCAGCAGATGAAAAGGCGCGTCGTACGTGGCGTCAGCGTCAAATTGACTCAACCAATCCGCCTTGAAGTAAATAGCGTTCACTAGAACCATCTTCGTATCCGCATTGAGCGAGCCATCCGCGAGCAAGTTATTGATGCGATCTTCAGTTTGGTCGCTGACCCACTGATTAATGCCCAGCCGTTCTTGATCGAAATTTTGCGCGAAATCCGCCGCGCGAATCCCCGCGCCGTAGTTGAGCGCAAGCGTATCTAAATATTGCGGCAGAAATTGATAAGTTTGTTCGATCCACAGCCCATTGGCAATGCTCAGTTGAAATGGTTTCTGATCTTCCGCAACCTGCGCGGGCTGGGCTTTTAGGCTTAAGTCCAACGCGTTGAAAGCCGCATGAACTTGGGCTTGGCTTTGCGTGAACTGCAAAGTTTGCGCCATCTGCGTTTCAGTGACGCCGCGCGCGCCGGCGTACGTCATCGCTAGGGCGAGCGAAATGCTGTACGGAGAAAGGATCAAGTTTCCAGTGTCGGCGTGAAGCGCTTGGTAGAGATTCAATCCAAAAGCGTTATTCTCGCCGACCAGCGTTTGCAAATCCGCCTCTGCAACTTGCGGATGTTCTTCGCGCTTCAATTCCGATTGGCGGATTGAAGTTGCGCTTGCCGGAGCGCCGCAAGCTGAAAGTAAAATCAGCCCGCAGAATGCCTGCATAAATAAATTGGATATTTTTTTCATCGGGGTTCTCCTTTTAGAAGTGGACGAAAATTCAAGAGCTTTAGTTTCCGTAGGGTAATTGCATTTGAAAATCTTGAAACTCAACCTTTGGTGATTTAGTTTCAGAATCCGCCAATCTTCACGAATTCACGCTAATCTTTCTAAAAAAATCGCGTAGATTGGCGCAGATCAGCGGATAAAAATTCAAATGCGATAGCCCTAGAGTCTCCGCCGCCGAGGACGGCGGCTTGAGCAGGCAGGTTATAATCTACGCGCCTTTCGATTAATTTTATGAATCCCGAATCAGAGAAAATTCAAAAACAAAATTTTCGCAACGTGCAAATTGACGCGATTGGCGTAAGCATTGCCAGCGTTGCCGCGCCATTTTTGCCGGTTTTTCTCACGCGCTTAGGCGCTTCCAACGTTCAAGTTGGACTGCTCACTTCCATGCCGGGCGTCACTGGTTTTTTTCTGGCGCTCATGGTTGGGCGTTTTCTCCAAACGCGGCGCGAAGTCGTCTCATGGTATAGCTTGGCGCGCCTGTTGGTGATCTCTTGTTACGCGCTGACCGGTTTGCTCACGCTGATTTTATCAAATCAATATACCGCAATCGCCACGCTGGCAATTTGGGCGTTTGCCACTTTGCCGCAAACTGTTCTGGCGGTTGCGTTTTCTGTAGTGATGAATTCAGTCGCAGGTCCCGAAGGACGTTATGAGTTATTGAGTCGGCGCTGGGCGATTTTTGGACTGACCAGCGTGGCGATGACCTTCTTCGTTACCAATGTAATTGATTTGATTGCGTTTCCGCGCAATTACGCGCTGATGTTTCTAGGCTTATCTTTGGGCGGCTTGATCAGCTTTTATTTTTCGCGCAAGATTAAACTCCCGCCCCAGACTCCGCCCGTAGCGGCTCCGGCGCAATCGGCATTAGATTCCGCCCGAAACTATTTCGCGCTCATCCGCCAAGAACCGGCGTTTCAAGCCTTTGCATTGAAGAAGTTTGTGTACATGTCTGCGGTGGCGCTGAGCCAGCCAATTTTGCCGCTCTTTTTTGTGCGCCGCGTGAACGCCACGGACGCGCAAATCGGCGATATCACTATGTCTATGACTTTGGTGATGCTGGTTGGATATTTTCTCTGGCCCTGGGTCTCGCGGAAATATGGCGGGCGCACGGTGCTTTTAGCCACTACCTTGGGGATGGCGTTCTACCCCGCGCTAACCGCCGCTACGCCCAACATCCATTGGATTGTTTTATACGCGGGAATAGCCGGCTTGTTTCAATCCGGCTTGGATTTGGTCTTCTTTGACGAATTGATGAAAACCGTCCCGCACCAATACAGCGCTACTTTTGTTTCGCTCTCGCAATCTCTGCAATATCTTTCGGCAATTGCCGCCCCGTTGATCGGCGCTTGGCTTGCGGATTGGATCGGTCTGGGCGGCGCGTTATGGGTCAGCGCTGGGATTCGCTTATTGGGTTTTCTTTTATTCCTGAAAAAGGATGCGCGTCAAAGCCCCGCTTTTACTTCAATTGCCGAATGAGTTCTTCAAAGATTTTTCCATAATTGGCGGTTGCGCCAATTAGAAAATCCGTAAATGCTAAAGCGGCGGAATGATCGGCTTTATCTGAAATGGCGCGGATGCAAAGCAATGGAATTTGATTGACTTCGCAAACGTGGGCAATCGCGGCGGCTTCCATATCCGTGCAAAGACCTTCATGCACAGCCCATAAATGTTTGGCTTTTTCCGGCTTGCCGATGAATTGATCGCCGCTCAAGATTCTGCCCGCGTAAACTTGCGGCAGGTGGCCCGCCAACGGTTTGAGCGGAACTGTTTGGGCGATTGCCAGCGCTTGGGCGCTGAGCCGTGCATCAGCGTTGAAAATGTGGCGCTTGTTGAATTCCAATTGACCGGTTGCGCTGGAAGTCAAAATATCGAAGAGTAGTTCGCCGGGTTGCAAACCCCAGTCGGTTACGTCAAAATCGTGTTGAATAAATTCAACGGCAACGATTAAATCTCCAACTTCCAAATGCGGAGCGAGCGCGCCGGAACTGCCCATATTGAAAATCGCAGACACGCCGAATAAATCAAGCATTTGCTGGGTTGCGATTGCGGCATTGACTTTGCCCGGATCACAGCGCGTCAGATAAATTTCATGTCCGCTGGCGGCGCCGCGCCAAAATACGCGCCTGCCCTTTTCAATTTTTTCCGCGCCTTGAATGAAAGCGCGAATGGAAATTAATTCTTCGTCCAGCGCGCCAATCACGCCAATTTTCATGGTTACTCCTTGCCTTCGACGATTTTGATCTCTTCCGCGCTCAACCCATACAACGCATAGACCAGCGCGTCAATCTCCCGATCTGTGACCTGAATCTGCCGCTCGATGCGTTCCTGCGCGTGGGGTGAGTTGCCAACTCGCCCAAGTTCCTTGTGCAGAGCCAGCATCGCCTCGACCAGCGAGACCATTTTGTCGTGCTGGGCTTTTTCGGCGGGGTTGGTAAAGTCAATGGTGCGGATGGGGAGTTGAGAAATATACTGACGGTTTAGAGCAAAATATCCTTGTTGAAAGGGTGTGCTAATTTTCTTGATATATTCGCTCAATAACTTGGCATTGAGCATACCTAACAAATAGAGATAGTCAATATGAATTTCCGGCAACAAACTAATTCCATAACCGCCACCACCGCCACCGCCGCTTCCTACAAAATAGAATTTGCCTTCAAGGTCGGCAGAAAAACAACTTCCTGTTGCCAGTGAGGGAACAAGCAGTTTTTTACTGTTAAATTTCGTATGATTCTTTTTATAAACATAGCCATACCAATCTTTGCCCATTTGTCCTTTGTTACGGGCGCTTAACCTTTTCTTGCAATCTTCGAGATAAGCCCAAGTCAAAGGAAATTGACTACTGTATTTTTTTGCGTCAATCAAAACTGATTTTCCAGAAACTGTCTCATAAGGAAAAATCAGTCTCTTGGTAACATCTGAAAAATAATATCGCCTGATATTCAAAGAACCTTTGAGAAATTCTTTCAAATGAGCATCTTCAAACCAATGCTCTTTTTCGGTATATTTTGAATAGCAAAGGGCTTTCCCATTATCTCGCCGCCGTTCTTCTAAAATATAAACATCATCTGCGTCTGTTTGTAAGCCAACGAACAAATCTGCTAATTCGCCTAACTTCACAGGCATTTGACTCAATTTCTCAAATAAGCCTGCGCCTTTACCAACTGTGAAATTCCATTCAGCCGAATTGACATTAGCGGCGTTAATCGTGCCTGAGACTTCCGAAGTCTCTGAGACTTCGGAAGTCTGATTGCGCCAGCCTTCAAGATCGCTTACTTTTGTAACTTCAAATTCGCTTCGGTTTTGTTTATTCAAGAACAGCAAGCATGTATAGGTCGTCGCCCCGTCGAAAACTTGTTGGTCGCCAAAGTGGACGATCTTTGAAATATGTTTGCCCTGCGAAATCAACTCGCGCACAGGCTCGCCATATTGGGCGTTGAAAAACTTGTGCGGAAGAATGAAGCCAAGTTTTCCTTTTGCATTGAGTAAACCTAATGCCTTTTCAATGAAGACTACATAAATATCGTAGTTGCCCTTGCTTGCGGCTTTATACTTCTGCTTGTAGAAGTCAACCTGCTCCGAAGCCCATTCTTGCATGGCTTGAATGCGAATATACGGCGGATTTCCAATCACGGCATCGAAGCCGCCGCGCCGCGAGACTTCCGAAGCCTTCGAGACTTCGGAAGTCTGCTGGAACACTTGCGGAAATTCGCTCTTCCAATCAAAGGGATTCACCCGCGCGCGTTCTTCGCCATCGGGGAGCAGTTGCCCCTCGAAATAATCGAAGCCGATCAGCGAGTTGCCGCACTTGATATTGTTCCCCAAATCGGGCAGGACGCGCTCCATGCCGAGTCCCAGTTGTCCGCTGGCGTTTTCCAGCACCTTCAGCAAGAGCGAGAGTTTGGTCACTTCCACGGCTTGCGCGTCAATGTCCACGCCGTGAATGTTGTTGAGCAAAATTTCCTTCTTCTTGCTCGTCGTCAATCTATATCCACTTTCTGGTGCGTAGCCCCCCTGTGGGGCTTTCCAAATGGCTTTTTGTTTTTCCCACTTCTCCGCATCGTCGTTCACATACCAATTCAAATGCCAGTCCAACAAAAATTGATACGCGCCAAGCAGGAACGTCCCCGAACCGCAGGCGGGGTCAACGATTTTGAGTTTCGCCGCATCAGCGGGCGTTACTATTCTCTTTTCTCTATTCTCTAATAGCTTTCCTACTGTATTCTTGACGATGTAATCCACAATATACGTCGGAGTGTAGTACACGCCTCCCGCCTTGCGGACCTCGGGCTTTTCCTCCACTTTGGCTTGATGCCCCGCTGTGAGTCGAATCACCTTGCCGAGGAAACGCTCATACACCTGTCCCAAAATATCGGCGGGGATGTACAAAAACGCATACGGGCTTTTCGGATAATACAAATTGGAGATGATGTCTTTCAACACCTTGTCGTCAATGGCAAGATCAAGAGTCAAGTCATCGGCGCGGCTTGCCTGTTCCTTCTCCTGCTTGAAGTGAAACAAGCCCGAGTTGTATCTCGTGTCGGCGCGTTTGAACAATTCGCAGAGTTCTTGATAGACCCCTCGCCCCATGTCATTCTGAGGGAGCCCAGCGACCGAAGAATCTTTACGATGATCTCGGAGACCCTTCGCTTCGCTCAGGGTGACGAGGTCTTGTAACTGATTCTCAGGCTCGATCCCGCGCTCCTCGCAAATCCGCAAGAAGACGATGCGGTCAATCGTCATCTGCACGGCGTAATTCAAACCCGCGATGTCAATGTCTTCATTCCGCAAAGCGATGTTCTTCGCCAGCAGTTCGCGCCAGCGTTCGATCTCCTGCAAGAATGCGTCGTCAACGTCCGCTGTGCCGCGCTTGCCTTTGAGTCCTTCGGCATATTTCGCAAACGATCCCTGCCGCACCGCTTCGGGCGAAAAGATCGCGGCGATCTCATCCCAGCGCTCCACGTATTCCGAGTAATGAATCAGCAGGATGCGCCCCGTCTCAGCCTTGTCGCTGTAATTCGGTTTGGCGCGGCAATCGTACACCGCGAAATGCTCAAAGTCCGTGAGGATGTTGATCGGAAGTTTCGCGCTCCAGCCATATCTGCGGATCTGAAACGCCGCATCCTGACTCGCTTCAATTTTGACAGAAGGCTTCTTCGCCTCCACCAAAAAATCGAAGCTGGTCCCGCTCCGAAAGGCATAGTCCGCCTTTTTTTGCTGACCTGAAATCTCCACCGAAAACTCGTGGATGACTTCCTTGTGCGCTTCATCGTAGGCTTTTTCATTGGCAACGTCCCAGCCTAATGCAGTGAAGAACTTATCCAAAAACTCGCGGCGCAGTTCCGTCTCGTTCTTGCTCAAACGATACGAATCTAAATTCTGTTCAAAAGTCTCAACCAACTTGTGGATCAGAGCGGGAGCAGTGTGTGATGTCATCCCCCGATTTTACCCGATGGAAAAACATCCCGAAGCGCCCAAGCCATAGGGTAATCGCATTTGAAAATCTTGAAACCCAACCTTTGGTGATTTAGTTTCAGAATCCGCCAATCTTCACGAATTCACGCTAATCTTTCTAAAAAAAAATCGCGTAGATTGGCGCAAATTAGCGGATAAAAAACCAAATGCGATAGCCCTACCCAAGCCAGCCTTCGGGATGAATCCTCACCGTCGCTCAAGGCGGCGTCCCCGCCGCCGAGGACGGCGGCTTGAGCAGGGATGACTGTCGCGGCGTTTTACTCGCCGATATTTTACAAAAAGAAGGCTTAGCGCTTCTTGATCATTCGCCAAACGCAACCAGATGACAACCCGCCTCATGCCCCGCTCGCGCTTGATCCAGTATCTTCGACATAGTCCCCGCCCGATCCAACCAAACCGGCGCGATCTGCGCCAGCCCAACGGTGAGCGTCTCTTTGGGATAAGAACGTGTCATGTATTTCCTCCGTATGCGTTATCAATAATTATGGATTAAAGTCAAGCTCGCGTTTGAAGCGCTCGTATCCAGAATTCGTTACTCTAACTGCGCGCGAGCCGTCAATGCGCGCAATCCATTTCAATGTGAATAAACGCTGAGTCAGCGCCGCCCCCAAAGCCCCGGCAATATGCGGTTTTCTCTCGCTCCAATCAATACAGATCGGGGCAAATGCCCGACGATTTCTTTCAACTTGTAAGCAATCAATCCCAAGTTTGGCAAACCAATTCTTTCCGTGCGGGGTAACGGCAAAGGCTTCGTCAAATTGTTCGATAATACCCTTCGCGCTGAACGCCTGCGTCAGCCCAACGCCTAGTTCGCCGGCGAGGTGATCGTAACAAGTGCGCCCGCGATAGAGCGCTTTCTTCTCTAACGAATCATTCAAACTGCGGACGCGCGCAGGCGGCGCAATCAGCGCCAGCGATTCCAAAACGCGCGCCACATCTTTATTTTTCAAGCGGAAGTAACGATGCCGCCCGATGGACGTCACGCTTAATAAGCCGCCTTCTATCAATTTAGCGAGATGCGCGCTGGCGGTTTGCGGCGTGATCTTAGCAAGGCGCGCCAATTCGCCCGCCGGAAGCGCGATATTATCCAATAAGGCGGAAAGCATCGTGGCGCGGGCTGGATCGGCGATCAGCGCGGCGACTGTTGCCAGATCGGGCATGGCGTTCAAGATTTCCTCAACATAGACAGACATCATATCACCGAAACATTTCGACAGCCGTCGAAATATTGGCGTGTTATAGTCCCAATTATGAAAACCCAATTTGATTACCCAACCACCAGAACGATTCAACCGAAGATACTTTATTTTGGAACGCCGGTTGTCTTAATCACGTCCCAAAACGAAGACGGCTCTTCAAACCTAGCGCCTTTATCCTCCGCTTGGGCGCTGGGCTGGAGGATTGTTATCGGGCTTGGCACAGACGGCAAGACCTTTGAAAACCTTGTGCGTTGCGGCGAATGCGTGTTGAACTTTCCCTCGGATAATTTGTGGACGGCAGTTGAGAAATTAGCCTCCTTGACCGGCAAATTTCCCGTCCCATTAGATAAGCAGGCTCAATTCCGCTACGAGAAAGATAAATTCACCGCCGCCGGATTATCGCCAGCGCCATCTGAACTTGTCGCGGTTCCGCGCGTGGCGGAATGTCCATTGCAGATGGAGGGGCGGGTGCGTAATATTCAGCCCATCGGCGAAGCAGACGATGGCATCGCCGCCGTTGAAGTGGAAATCCTCAAGGTGCACGCTCATGCAGATATTTTGCAAGGGTCGGATCATATCGCCCCGCAGATGTGGCGCCCCTTGATCTACAACTTTCGGCATTACTTTGGGCTTGGGCAAGAACTCGGTAAAACCTTCCGCGCGGAGATGTAGCTCAACTTTGCTGTTTCGCGGCAAATTCAAGAAGATTCCAAGCGTTGGCATAACTAACCCAAGGTCTTCAACCGAGGCTCTGAGGCGCGAAGAACTGGTAAACGAGGAAAGCGCCCGCTAATAAATATAAACCGGCAAGCATGACGAGCAAGCTGGCCGGTTTTTTCGGTTATTGAAATGATTTTTTTCGCCGCATTTTTTGAAGTTGATCTGCGGTTATCGGCGTTGTAAAATTTTATTTTATGAATGCGCCGAGGTGATTGGCAACTGCGCGTTGCCGCCCCGGGACGTTTTGATCAACGGCAGTATTGAGGGTGCGCGCCTTGCCTTCCACGTCTTTGATGACCATTGCGGAAGAGCCGCCGCCGTCTAAATTTACGCCTGAGTAAACGCCGTAAGAAATCAGCAGATTGGCTAGCTCAGGCAAGGTTACGCCTTCGCTTACGCCAAACTCGCGTCCATCTACCGCCATGAGGATCAGCCATCTTCCATTTTTGTTCACGCCCAATGCAGTGCGCGGATTAGGTTCTAAAGCGGCGAGGTTTTTGACCACCGCGCCATTTTTGACGATGACGCGGTCCGCGGAAAGCGCGTTGAAGACTGTCCCCGGCGCTTGATCTATCGCGGCTAGATTTTTCTGGCTAATATAAACGACCGGTCTTTCGTTGTTGCGCGGCGAGAGAATTTTTCCGCGTGAGGCGGCAAAGCCGTTGAGGCGCAGAGGTTCGCCGCCGCTGGCGCAGAGCGAAGCTGGCGGGAATATTGTGGGGTTGAGATAACCAAACCCATCTGCATTAATCGCGATATTGACTTTGAATTCTTCAAGGAATTTTGAGGTGGTGCGCGAGCAGATGATTCCATCCGTGCGGTTGGATGGGGTGACTAGAAACTCTAAGCCCGGCGTTTGCATGTCAATCGCCAGAACGTGCGTGGTCATCTTTCTTGGCGCGGCGATATCTTTGCGTAAGTAGGTGATCCCTCTAAAGAGATTCTGCTGGATTGAAGCGGGGCGCGTGGCTGAGAGATATTTTAGATATTTCTTCTCGACCCAACCGGTTAATCCATCCAGCCGCCGAACTTGAGCCCAATTGGGGTCGCTTTGATCGTCTAGCGCGGGGACGTTATCGTCTACTATAAGATTATCTAATATCTTTGCCGAAGCGCTCGGAGACTCGCGAACTGGAATCGAAGAAAGCGTAACTTTATACCACGGCTTGTTTGTATCGAACTCTACTTGGTTAGAAGGCTCGCCTGGAGTGGGCGGCGGCTGAGTTGAATCAACTGGAAGTAGGTAAGAGGCAAAACACCAGCCTTTGAGATCGCGGTTGGGAAGTTTTTCGATTTGAAGCCATGAGCGATCTGAATTTGCGCCAACTTCTTCAACTTGTTCGTTGGGATAGAGCAAGCCAAGCGAAGCGTTGCCAGTGCCGGGACCTGTGCGAACGCGTAGCGAAGGCTGGGCGATAACTTTGTAAATTTTACCGGTTGGCGTGCCGGGGTCTGGATCGGGATCAGGATCGGGATCGGGATCAGGATCGGGGTCGGGATCAGGATCGGGATCGGGATCGGGATCGGGATCGGGATCAGGGTCTGGATCAGGATTGGTGTTAAGTTTGAAGCGTTCCTTGAAATCGTCCAAATCGCCGTTGAAGTAGTTTAAGTCAATGCCGGCGCTTTCAACGCCATAAAGTTTTCCATCGCCGGTTTCGGTATATTGCCAGAAGAGCCATTCGTCGCTCTTCCACGGGCTGGGGATTTGCGGCACGACGGCGCCGTAGTTGGCAATCCATAATGGATATTGATGGAAATATTGCAGGTTTGACGCGCCCGCCGGAGCGTTCTCGCGCCAATAATAATAAGCTGTGTAAATGGCAATCTCATGTCCTTTGACGAGTTGCTTCAACCTTTCGAGGAAGGTATACCAATTTTGCCAGCCCTTGTGCGGACCGCCGTAACTTTCTTCAAAATCGGCAAAGAGCGGCAGTTCGCCAAAGTCGCCGCCAAATTGCTGAACCCATAATTCGGCTTGTCTTTTTGGTTCAATGCGGCTGTCGTAGAACCAGTAAGAGCCGCGCGGCAAGCCTGCGAGTTTGGCTTCGCGCCAATTTACTTTGAAATCTGGATCGGGCCACAGGTTTTGTCCGGCGCGGATGATGACGTATTGCGCCGTTTCTTTCATCTTCTTGAAATCAATGCCTTGCGGAGTCTCTGGATCGTCTTGATAGAAACTCACGTCTGGTCCGATGACGAAATCTCCGAGTGGCGGGGGTGGGGTGGTGGGGTCTCCGCCAATTTGTTTTAGGTATCCGGCAAAGCACCAGCCGGTGAGGGTTTTATCGGGCAGGCGCGTCACTTGAAGCCAAGAGCGGTCTGCGTTAGCGCCGATCTCTTCCACTTTTTCGTTGTAATAGAAACTGCCAATCGCTTCGTAGGTTGTGCCAGGCCCTTTGCGGGCTCTTAAGGATGGCGAGGCGGTGACGAGATATTGTTTGTTTGTTGGAGTCGGATCGGGATCAGGATCGGGCGTTTCATCAAGTTTGAAGCGGCTTTTGAAAACTTCTAGATCGCCGTTGAAATAGTTGAGGTCAATCCCTCGGGATTCAACGCCGTAGAGTTTTCCATCGCCGCCTTCGGTGAATTGCCAAAACAGCCATTCGCTCCATGGCAGAGGGATTTTAGGCGTTTGCACTTTATAGTGCGCAATCCATAAAGGAAATTGTTTGAAGTAGTTTAATTCATTGGGTTTGTAGGTGGCGTTTGGAGCGTTATCGCGCCAGTAATAAAAAGAAGTGTAGATGATGATCTCTTTATTCGGAACGAGGCTTTTGACGGTTTCGAGAAAAGTCACCCAGCTTTTCCAACCTTTGTAAATACCGCCGTACTCTTCTTCAAAATCTGCCACGAGCGGCAGTTCGCCGAAATCGCCGTCATACTGCGCGACCCACAGTTCGGCTTGCTTCTTTGGCTCGTAACGACTATCGTAATACCAATACGAACCGCGCGGCAAACCGGCTTTTTTCGCTTCGTGCCAATTGGTTTTGAAATCGGGATCGGGCCAGGTTTTTTGTCCGGCGCGGATAAAAACATAACCCGCCGAAGCCTTCATTTTTACAAAATCAATGCCTTGAGGAGTTTCGTCGTTATCCTGATAAAAACTGACATCGGGACCAATTAAGTTTGCCATGCGCTTCTCCTTTGAATCAGTTCTTAAAATTTTACCAGAGGGAACGCCTGATTCTCGGATGAAATTTAGATTGGGATAAAATTGACCACATGTTAAAAGTTGAATTTCATTGCCATACAAACGCTTCTAAAGATTCTTTGACCAAGCCCGCGGATTTAATTCGCGCGGCGCGAAAAAAGGGGATTGACCGCCTGATCATCACGGATCACAACTCGATTGCTGGCGCGAAAGCCGCCGCGTTACTGGACCCGGAACTGGTCATCATTGGCGAGGAAATTATGACCACGCGAGGAGAGCTTTTGGCTTCCTTTGTCAAAGAGGAGATACCAGCTGGGCTATCTCCGCAGGAAGCGCTCCAGCGTTTGAAAGCGCAGGGCGCGTTCATCAGCGTCTCGCATCCATTTGACGGTTTTAGAAAAGGCGCCTGGCAGGAAGAAGATTTACTGGAAATTTTGCCGGATGTGGATGCGATTGAAATCTTTAATTCACGTTGCATGTTTCCGAGCTTTAATCGTCAAGCTAAATTATTTGCCGAAAAATATAATATCCCCGGCACGGTCGGCTCGGATGCACATGCCGCTTTTGAAGTGGGGCAGTCGCTCCTTGTGCTGGACCAGTTTTCAGGTCCCGAAGAGTTGCGCGCAGTGATCCGCGCAGGCAAGCCGCAGGTGAAGTTATCTTCTTGGTTGGTGCATTTTGTGTCGCGTTATGCTTCAATCAAGAAAAAAACTTGACATGCCTATTTAGCTATGATAACCTTGGGAAAGTAGGCCCGAATCGCCCTTTGAAAGCGGAAAGGTGAGCGGGCTTCAATTTTTTCTCAGGAGTAGTGAAAGATGTCTGAGCGTTTTGTTGGAACCGTCAAGTGGTTCAATGCGACCAAGGGCTACGGCTTTATTGGGCGCGATGGCGGAGAGGATGTATTCGTACATTTCTCTGCTATTCAATCGGATGGCTATCGCAAGTTGGAAGCCGAGCAAAAGGTGGAGTTCTCAGTTGAGGACGGACCCAAAGGCTTGCAAGCCGCTAATGTGGTGCCACTCGCGTAAGACTGAGCCTGACGGCTAAGTTTTTACGAAATGAACAGAGTTGTCGTGAGACAACTCTGTTTTTTTTATTTTTATTTATCTACGCAACGGCGCGGTTCGTCTCCCGTGCCTTTGAAGCCGTAAACCGCGCGGCAGACGTTATCTACCGCGTAGAGTTCTTTGAGCGGATAATCTTTTTCGCCTCTTTCGGGCGAGCCGGCTTCTTCTTCTGTGAAGCGGTCTACATAATCATAATCTTCAACGCTTTTTATGCCGGCATCTGCAACCACGCCGAACATGAAATTTTCGCCGCTGAAAGTGCGCTTGAAGGCGAATTGCACGGTGGCTTTTTTGCCGGCGTTGGTGCGCATCCAAGCTAGATCGGTATCGGCTGAATTTGGATCGTTACCGTCGAAGATGACGGTCTCGTAGCCGTTGCCGGGGAGCGGCGCATCAGATTTTTCTGGGGAAAGTCCGCCGGTGTCGTGATCGCTGTCTTTTAGAATTTGGACGTTGTGCGTTGCCCAACTTACTTCATGCGGCGCGCGTCCGATAATGATGTAATCGCCGAAGCCGTCGGCGTTGATATCTAATTCAACGGCGTAATCAATGCCAATCGGGTTGTTTGGGTTGGTTCCAACCAGTTCAATGGAGACGTAGAAGAATTTATCGTCGTATGCCAAGCTATAGCTGACGATATCTACGTCGGGCAGGTAGGTCATATCTTGGGCGAAGGGGCGTTCAAATAAACTGATGTCATAAGAATCGCCGTAAGGAGCGCGATTCTCGGCGGCCGTATCTACTGAAGTCACATCATTGATTGTGACCTTCGCTTTTGTAACTACGGTGGATGGCGTTAAGGAATGGGGTATGACGGGCGTGGGCGTTGGCAGTTCCAAAGTGGGAGAGGGGATGGTTGTGGGCGTCGCGGCTGGTTGGGTGGCTGTGACGTGTAAAATGACAGCCGTGGGCGCATCAGTCGGAAGGCCTTGCGGATTTTGAGCGACGTTTGGAAATGAACAAGCGAAAAGCGTGAGGATGAGTACGGCGATAATCTGAAATTTAGATTGACTGGTTCTCATAGGCTTTGATCCTATAATAAAACTCGGAGGCGTTGTGAACCTCCGAGTAGGTTGATTTTATTTTGAGATGACGCAACGTATGCCAACGTACGCGCCAGCGTACGCAGGGTCTAAAGCTAAGCGGCTATCCAAGCGGACGTTTTCGCCGTTTCCGCCAAAAGCGTGCCACGAACCTCCGCGCGCGACTCGTTCGCCGCGTTTGTCAGGGTCTTCGCGCCCGTCGGTTGCATTGTAAGGGTATGGAAGCGCGAGCGAACTCGTCCATTCAAAGATGTTGCCGGAAAGACCGAATACGCCGTAAACGCTGACTCCCTTTAAGTATTGGTCAACTGGCGCGGTATCTCCGATACAGCCGTGAAAATTTGCAAAGCTACAATCGAGTTTAGCGTCTCCCCAAGGATAGATGCGGGCGTCTTCTGTGCCGCGCGCCGCTTTTTCCCATTCCGCTTCGGTGGGCAGGCGCGCGCCGCGCCATTCGCAATACATCTTCGCCATTTTCCAATCCACGTAAATCACTGGATAGTTAGCGAAAACGGTATTGCCAAAATAGGTATTATGCGTCACGGAGCCAAGTTTGAGCGGTTTGCGACATTCAACTGCATAGACGCATGCGTCGTATTCTTTATTTGTGGTTTCATATTTATCAATATAAAAACCGTCTACATAGACCGTGCTTTCCGGCTTGGAGGCGACATCGCCGCTATCGTTCGCTCCCATGGTGAATTCGCCGGGCGGGATATACACCATAGTTACATTTTTTGGATCTTTGATTTCGGTGGGGAAACTGGTTGCAGTGGGCACGCTCGTCTTGGTTGGCGCGCTGGTCACTTCGACGATAACCACCTCAGGCGTGGCGGAAGAATTAGGCTCGCTAGTGGCGGCGAGTTGGGCAGTGGGCGTGGGCGTTACAGAGTTGAAATTGGATAGATATAAATATCCGCCGAGGAGTAAAACAATGCCCAATGCGCCTAACCCGCCCAGAATTAGAAACAGAGATTTGCTTTGATTGGGCGGCGGCAGGGCGGCGGCAACTTCTTTCTTGGAGATGCGCCCGGTCATTTGGTCGCGCAGGACTTCAGTTCTTGTCTGCGATGCGAGGACGTCTTTGTCCGCCAAAAGATTTTGTAATTCAACGCTGAAAGTGTGCATGTCCGGATAGCGGTCTGCGGGTTGTTTGGCGAGCGCTTTTAAGAGAACCGCCTCTACATTTCTGGGTAAATTCGGAATGTAGTTTTTTGGCAGAGGTAAAGTTTCAGTGGCTTGTTTGAGCAAAATGCCAGCCGGGGTATCCGCAGTGTATGGTCTATGACCGGTGATCATTTCATATAATACAACGCCTAATGAATACAAGTCCGATTGCGTTGTAGTTTCGCCGGTCCATTGTTCGGGAGCCATATAATCTGGCGTGCCAAGCCCTGAGCCGGAACTGGTTAGGTGCGTGTTTTCTTTTGTCTCTTCTCCAAAAATTTTGACCAGACCAAAGTCGGTGAGCATCGGCTGACCTTTTTCAGTCATCAAAATATTGGATGGTTTGACGTCGCGGTTGATAATGTTGCGGCTGTGGATATATTCCAGCGCTTGCGAAATAGGCAAGGTCAATTGAACCGCTTCGCGCCACGGGAGGGGTTTGCCCAGTTTCTCTTTGAGCGTCCCGCCTGCGAGATATTCCATAACCAAATATGGCGAACCTTCATGTTCGCCATAATCTAAAACGCCGACGATGTTTGGGTGCGAGAGCTTTGCCAGCGATTTGGACTCGCGTTCAAACCGCTTAAGGAGCATGTCTATTTGATCGGCTGGAAACGCATCCCGACGAATGACTTTGATCGCCACTTCGCGGTCGAGGCGTTCGTCGTAAGCCTTGTAGACGGTCGCCATGCCGCCTTCGCCGAGGCGCTCAAGAATTTTATAACGTTCAAAAGTTTGACCAGTTAATTCTGTCATATATCCTTACTTATAAAAGCGGCTATTTTTATGAGCTAATTATAAGCGATGGACGGCATTTTTTTCCTTGCGTCTGCGTTAATGGCGCGCGGCTCAAGCATTCCCCAGCGGCTCGCTCCAAGATATAAAATCTCCAGCACGAGGTCGGCATATTGAATGCCTTCGGCTTTGGCTTGCAAGCAAAGGTCGCTGTAATCAGGCGTAAGCCCGGGAAGCGTGTTAATTTCCATGACGCGCGGATTGCCTTCTTCATCTAAGCGAATATCGGTACGCGAAACGTCTAAGGTGTTGAGCAATTGATGAGCGCGCAAGGCGAGATATTTCAATTTTTTTTCTAGTTCGGGTTCAACTTCGGCGGGGCAGAAGTAGCCCGGCGAACCGTCTGCGCCGACTTCTTTGGATTTGGCTTCGTTGGTGTAGACCCAAGTGGCGGTTGAATTTTTTGTATCCAATTCTAGGACTGGGAAGCGGTGAAAGCCGTCTTTTTCATACCATTCTGGATGACGGGAATATAGTTTTGCGTCTGCCCGCCCTAAAATTCCAATTGTGAATTCGCGCCCGGGCAAAAACGCTTCGACCAGCGCGGGCTGTTGATACATGGAGATAATATATTGAACGCGCTCTCGAACGTCTTTTTCATTGGTGCAGATCGCTTTGAGGTCTACGCCCATGCCGGTGCCTTCGCGCGCCGGTTTGACGAATAATGGAAACTTCAATTCGGCGCGGAGCGTTTCGTCGCCGGTTAAAAATTCTTGAAAAGGCGCAACTGGCAAGCGCCGATCGCGCCAGATGCGTTTGGTGAGCGTTTTATCTAAAGAGATGCCGTTGGTCAATACGCGCGAACCGGTGTATGGAATTTTGAGCATTTCAAGTAAAGCTGGAACTTGCGCTTCGCGCGCGTCCCCGCCTAAGCCTTCGGCAATGTTGAAGCAGATATCCGGTTGTTCTTCACGAAGCGCATAGGGCAGATCTCTATCCGCTTGGATGAATGTAGTTGTGTGCCCGTCCGTTTCGAGCGCGGCGCGGAGCGCGTCTATGGTTTCGATATGATCAAAGTCGGCAAAAGCATCCGGCGGAACGCCTTCTGGCTTGGGTTGCAGATCATCTTTGATGTTGGCAAGAACCGCGATCTTCCAATGGCGCTTCTTACTTGGGCGGGGAGTTTGACTTTCCTCGCGGGCGAGCGACTCTGACATTTGTTCTCCTTTGGCAAAATCCTTAACGCTATTAAGGCAATAATAGCTTAAGCTCGGCAGATTGCAAGGGTTGGAACGTTTCGTTAAGGTTAAAAAACGTCGCTAGACAATCAATAGTCTTTCAGGTATCATTTGTGCGCTCATTGAATAGATAGATACGCATAATTTTTTTAAGTTATCCTGCAATGTAATGCAGATTTTGTGGAGGCAATTAGGCTCGTGGCTATGTTTTCTAAGGACCTAGGCGTTGATCTAGGCACGATGTTTACTCGAATCGCCGATGGCGCGCAGGTCTTGTTGGAAGAGCCGACAATTGTTGCGATTGCGGTTGACGACCAAAAAATGGTGGCGGCTGGGCTGGAAGCCCGCGATATGTATGGCCGCGTGCCGGAAAATATTGAAGTGGCGCGCCCTTTACGCAATGGCGTAATTGCGGATTATGAGATTACCGAAACCCTGTTGGCGTATTTACTTCAGCGGGTGAGCGGTTCAATGCGCATCTTCCGCCCGCGTGTGATGATCTCGGTCCCTTACGGAGTGACCAGCGTTGAACGCCGCGCAGTTTATGAGGCGGTGATGGAAGCCGGAAGCCGCGAGACGTTTTTAATTCAACAACCTTTAGCGGCGGCAATCGGCATTGACTTGCCAATCAATTCTCCTTCTGGAAATATGATCATCTGTTTAGGCGGCGGCTGTACTGAAGCGGCGGTGATGGCGATGTATGGCATTGTCGCGGCGGATACTTTGCGCTCCGGCGGCATGGATTTAGACGAAGCAGTCGTTAGTTATGTGCGCCGCAAATACGGCGTAATTATCGGTCAGGCGACGGCAGAGCAATTGAAGATCCGCATCGGCGCGGCGATTCCGCAAGATATTGAAAACAGCATGGAAGTTCAAGGACAAGATCAGGTGACCGGCTTGCCGCGCCCAGTCACTTTGACTACTGGCGAAATCGTCGAAGCTTTACAAGACCCGCTAAAACAAATTGTTGAAACCGGTAGAAAAGTTTTGGAAAAAACTCCGCCTGAATTGGTTTCGGATATTATTGATCGCGGCGTAGCGCTGTGCGGCGGCGGCGCGTTGTTGCGCGGCATTGATAAACTGCTCACTAAATCTTTAGGCATTCCCGCTTATTTAGTAGATAACCCGCTAACCTGCGTAGTTGAAGGCGCTAGTAAAAGTTTCGGCATGTTGAATGTCATTCGGCGAAATTTGCCGCAAGTTTAAAATGAAAGCGGCTTCCAGTTTGCGGAAGCCGCTTTTTATTTCCACGCTTCAAAGCTTTTATAAATAATAAGTCATGCGCTGTAAATGTACCGACGGATCAATATATTGCACCTTGACATTTTCAGGCACGGTTAGCGTAATTGGAGCATAATTCAAAATTGCCCGCACGCCGGCTTGCACCAATTTGTCCGCTACTTCTTGCGCGGCTGAAGCCGGGATGGTCAACGCCGCGATTTTTACATCCAGCGCTTTGATGCGCTCTACCAGATTCTCCGCGCTTTCAATCGTTAGCTCGCCAATCTTTTGACCAAGCTTGTTCTTATCCGCGTCAAAGATCGCCGCCACGCGAAACCCGCGATTTTTGAAACCTTGATAGTTGACCAATGCGTGACCCATATCGCCGGCGCCAACTAAAACCACGTCCCAACTCCGATCCACTTTTAGAATTTCACGCAGTTTGATCAGCAAATATTCAATTGAATAACCAGTGCCTTGTTTCCCGAAATCGCCAAATTGCGAAATATCCTTGCGGATTTGCGCGGCGGAAATCCCCACGCGCTCGCCCAATTCTTGAGACGAAGTTGTCTTGAGCCCATTATCTGCCATGCGTTGTAAAGCGCGCAAATAGATCGGCAATCGCCCGACGATAATATCTGGTATTTTTTCAGCTTTCATCCTTTGCAACCTCGCGTGTGTCAGAATGGTAAAACTCTAACATAAAACAATCTCTTGTACTATTATACACAAGTACTGTACAAGCGGCGTTTTTCTCAAACATTTCAATACCAGAATAAATTATTGATGAATACAGAGTAGGGAATAGCCGTAGTTTCAACGCTACCTTTTAATTTTAGCGTATAAGCTAAATTCGCGTTCGTGCCAAAGGCTTTTGTTTCCTGACAGCTTAGATAGTTTTCTGAAATCAGTTTGCCGCCTGCGTATAAATCTAACGCGAGCGTATTCTTTGGGCAGTTCAATTTGATCAATGTGGATTTACCCGCAGGCAGGAACGCCAGCCAATCGGCGTCGTCTCCGTTGATCGAGGAAATAAACCCGTTGATTTGTAACGTTTTGAAGTTATCCAACTGTACGGAAAAGCTCGGCGTTTCAGGCGAATCATGATCTTGAAATATATTTGACGAAAGCCCCGCCGCAGACTCCGTTTGAACCGGTTCTGTCGCCGAAGGCATATCCGCCACTGATAAATTCTCCGAGCTAACCCGAATGAATTCCGAAGCGACCCAACCCAGACTGCCTTTATATTGAATCTGTATCCAACTTCCGCCTGAGTCTTTCCCGCTCACCATTACCACGTCATCTGGAACGAGTGTCCCCAGAGTGGCGGCGTCTTTGTTTGGCGCATCGCGCACATTCACGCCTTGTAAAATGATTCCGCTCACGCCTAAATCTATGGAAGCAATCGGCGCATCCGGCGGATTAACTTGAACGTATTTGGCGGCGATCCAACCCGTTCCGTGTGCGCCTGAAGCATATTGGATCTGATACCACACTCCATTTGCTTCTTTACCGATGATTTGCACGTTGGAAAATGCTGAGACTGTGCCAAGCGTCTCTCCGGCGGTGGAAGGTTCTGAACGAACATTGAGTTGAGAAGTTGTGATTCCCTCAACTGGCTGAACGATGGCAGTCGGCGGCGGGGCTACAGGTTGAGTCGACGCGGCTTGAATTGTAGGCGTGGGCGCAAGAGTAGCCGTAAAAAATAAAGGCGTGCGGGTGGCTTCTGTAAGGTTCGCGTTGGGAGCGCAACTCGTTAGAAAAACTGCAATTACAAAAATAGAACGGCGCGTTTGGTTCACAAGCGGAATTGTAGCCAATTTTACTTTCCCAACAGCCCGCGCTCTTCCTCAATCACGCTCTCGTCTAATTTCTTAAATAGCGGGCCGGGTTGATTCAACTTCGCGCCGGGCTTCAAGGCGCTGGGTTTCCAGTGAACTCCGTCAATTCCTTCGCCCACAGGGCGCTGGGGAGCGCGGTATTTCAAAACAGTATGCGTGCCCAATGAGTCAGCAACCTCTTCTGTGAATTGCTCTCCAAACAAAGGCGCTTCATAACCAAAGAATCCATGCAACTTTTCGGAGGAAAAAGGCAAGAAGGGCGAGAAGATGACTTTCAATGAGTCAATGGCTTTCAAGGCGGTGTAGATTGTTTTGCTGGCATTTTCTTTATCCGTTTTCACGGCAGACCACGGCGCATTGACATCAAGATATTGATTGACGTTTGTGGCGAGTTTCAAGGCTTCGCTCAGCGCCGAACGAAGATTCACGGCTGAGATTTCTTTGCCAACAGTTGCGAATCCATTTTCGATAACGGCGAGCAGTTCAAGGTCAGAGGGGCGAAGCGCTTTTACGTCCACATCCGGCACATGCCCATCCCAATTCTTATAGCAAAAAGATAAAACCCGATTCGCTAAGTTGCCCCAATTGGCAACCAGTTCATTGTTATTGCGCGCTACAAACTCCGCCCAATCCCAATCGCTATCTTTATTTTCGGGCATATTGGCGGTTAGATAATAGCGCAAGGCGTCGGCGTCATAACGAGTCAATGCGTCCAACCCCCAGACTGCCCAATTGCGCGAGCCGCTGATTTTTTGGCTTTCCAGATTCATAAATTGATTGGCGGGCACATCGTAAGGCAAAGTTAATTTGGTTTTATCGCCCGCGAAAAATTCGGTGAATTGCTCATCCACGCCCATTAACTCGGCGGGCCATAAGGATGTATGAAAAAAGATGTTATCTTTGCCGATGAAGTGATATTGCTTGGCTTGCGGATTGGTCCACCATTCGCGCCACGCTTCTTTATTGCTTGATAATTGACTCCACTCGATGGGAGCGGATAAATATCCGATCACCGCTTCAAACCAGACGTAAAGTTTTTTCGTTTCCCAAGCCGGGTCGTCCACTGGAACAGGAATGCCCCAATCTAAATCTCTGGTAATTGCGCGCGGCTTCAAGCCTTCGGATTGTATTTTTCTGAGGCTTTCGCCTAAAACGGTGTCTCGAAAATGAGCGGCTCGCTCTTTGAGGAATTTCTCAACATCCGGCTCAAGTTTTGATAGATCGAGGTAAAAATGTTCGGTATCGCGTAACTCCAGCGCGCCATCGCCGGTTTTGGCGCGCGGATTTTTCAGTTTCTCCGGCTCTAGCACGTTGCCGCAATTATCGCATTGGTCGGAGCGCGCGCCTTCAAATCCGCAGATGTAACAAGTGCCTTCTACATAGCGATCCGGTAAAAATTTATTAGCGCTGGGCGAATACCATTGCTTGCTAAATTCCTTGAATAAGTACCTATTTTTTTGCAAAGCCAGAAAAACGGCTTGCGAAACTTTGAAATGATTTTCGCTGTGGGTGGTTGTGAATAAATCGTAAGTGATGCCGTAGCCTTGAAAAACTTTGATGAAGCTTTCGTGATAGCGTTTGTACACTTCTTCAACGGGTTTGCCTTCTTTATCCGCGGCGAGGACAACCGGCGTGCCGTGAGAATCAGTGCCGGATACGACTAGGACTTGATTCCCTTTGAGACGGTGATAACGCGCCACAATATCGCCGGGTAAATGCGAGCCGGTGATATTGCCAACGTGAATCTCGGCGTTTGAGTAGGGCCAGGCGATGGCGATTAAGATATTTTCAGTCATGGTAAAACTCCGTAATTCGTTATTTGATATTCGTAATTCGGCTTAATGGTTGGAGAGTCTTTTATCCCTTCAAACAAGCGCCGATCATCGATTCTCGAATATCGAGATTTTGATAAACAAAAAGGCTGTCCGCAAAATGGACAGCCTGTATGCTTTGATACAAAACTTATGCTTTCCATTTGGCGCAGGTGAAGATTGGCAACATGCTTCGCATTTGCATGGTCATTAGCACCATTGGGAAAGCGGGTTTGAAATTCATATGCAATATTTTACAACAAATCTTTGAGTTTGGCGAAGGGAGAATCGTTGTCTTCTGGGCGGTGTCCGCAATCTTTTTCGTTGAGATTTTGACCGCATTCGATGCACAAACCCTGACAGTTGGGCTGGCAGATCGGGCTGATGGGAATTTCAAGCAAAGCATATTCGCGGAGCAGATCCGCTAGGTCAATGTGCGCGTCTTCGGGGAGGATCAACCCCGAATCGGTTTCGGAGCGTTTATCGAAGGCGTAGAGTTCGGTAAAAATCCAATCTAGTTCGTGGTTGAATTCAACGAGACAACGCACGCATGCGAGCGTGGTTTCTGCTGAAAAATCCGCCTGCACGACAAGCCCCTGCGGGGTTCTGCCAATATTAACAATGCCTGCGAAATTCCGCAATTCGAGATCGTCGCCGAGGGTGATTTTCTCGAACTCAAACGGAAAGTCGTAGTTTTTGCCGATTTCTTCGTGGATGATGAAGCCGACGTTGATGCGAAAGGGTTTTCTGGGGCTGGGCATGGTAAGAAGGGTGAATGAGGATAAAAGGCGAAGGCTAGGTAACTAATAGACTAACAAGCGCGCAAGTTGCTTACACTTTTCGATCTACAAAATATTTGGCTAAATTTTCTAAAGCGTCGCGCTCGGCGGAAGGCTCGATTTTATCAAGCTGGCTTAAGGCGCGGTCTATGTGCGCCTCGGCTTCTTGCATGGCTTGTTGAGCAAACCCGCTTTGACGGATGTTTTCTACCAGCCGGAGCATGTGTTCGTGATTGGTCCAGCCGCCGTTGGGGAGCGCGAGAATGTCTGGGTCGTGGGGATTGGCTTCGGCGTAGTAAATGGCTGGGAGCGTGACCAAGCCGTTATGTAAGTCTGAGCCGAGCGGCTTGCCGACAGAAACTTGATCGCCGCTAAAATCCAGCACGTCGTCCACAATTTGAAAAGCCATCCCAAGTTGATAGCCGAAATCGCGCATGGCTTCGATGGTTTCAGCGTTGACGGCGCTGACCATAGCGGCGGCGCGCGAGGTCATTTCAAAGAGCGAGGCGGTCTTGGCGTAAATTCTTTTGTAGTAATTATCGCGGTTGATCAAGCCGCGCGAGGTGAACATTTGAGTCAACTCGCCGTTGACGATGATGCCGAGCGTTTCGCCGAAGAGATTCATCAGCGGCAGGTGATCGGTTTCGGCGGCGAGTTTGGCGGCGCGCGCGAAGATGAAATCGCCGGTGAGTACGGTGGCGGGCGGCGACCAACGCGCGTTCAAAGTGGGAGCGCCGCGGCGGAGCAAAGAGCCGTCAATCAAATCATCATGTACAAGGGTGGCGGTGTGCAAGAGTTCCACTGCCGCGCCAAGCGTGACGAGTTTTTCCAGCGGCGCGCCGAGCATGTTGCCAACCAGCAAGCCAAGAGTTGGGCGAACGCGCTTGCCGCCCGCCTTGATTAAATGCTCTAAGGCGGCGCGTAGGTCTGGATGCGCGTAATTGGCTTGTTCGCGCATTCGTTCTTCAACGAGTTTGATTTCTTCGGTAACAGGCAGAAAAAAGGTCACGGCGTTCAAATTAATCTCCCCACGCGAAGAGCCTTTCCGCATTGGCGGTGGTTAACGCGGCGATCTCGGCTGGGCTTTTGGAATAAATTTCAGCTATTTTATCAGCAATGTGTAAAATGTACGAGGGTTCGTTCCTTTTTTCACGAACTGGAACAGGAGATAAAAATGGCGAATCCGTCTCGATGAGCAATTTGTTAATTGGTAATTGGGCGATGATTTCACGTTTTTTATCCGCATTTTTGTAGGTGACCGGTCCCGTTACGCCGATATAAAAATTTAAGTCCAAGCCTTTTTGCGCGGTTTCTAATGTGCCATTGAAAGAATGAAGTACGCCGGGTTTTTCTTTCAGCGAGCCGCTCAGGTTTTTTACCCACGCTTCCAAGATATTTAACAAATCAACCGAAGCCTCGCCAAACCAAGCGTCGTTTTCTTCGCGCATGTGCAGGATGACCGGCTTGTTAATTTCTTTGGCAAACTCAAGTTGTTGCTTCAAAACCTCACGCTGAACTTCGCGCTTGTCTTTTTCTTTGACCCAATAATAATCAATGCCGATCTCGCCAATCGCCGCCACTTTGGGATGACGGGCAAGTTCTTTCACTTCAGCAAATGTTTGGGGATTGAATTCCTCTAAATCGGTTGGATGAAAGCCGACTGCCGCATACACGCTGGGATATTTTTCCGCCAACTCAACCGCCGCTTTACTAGACCTATGCTGGAGTCCCGGCACGAGAAGCCGAATCAACCCTGATGCATTTGCGCGCCGAATTACTTCTTCGCGGTCAGAGTCAAATTTGTGATAATCAAGGTGGCAGTGCGTGTCGGTGAGTTGCAACATAACGTTGAGATTATATCAGTCTCAAATTGACTTATGTTTTTTTTTGGATATACTGAAGGGAGGAGTTGATAATGAAAAAAATATTTTCCTTGTTTGCTTTGTTATTAGTTTTCATTTCGGCTTTTCCCGCTCAGCGCGCCCGCGCCGATGTCGCGCCGCCTGAGACGCCGCCCGGGACGAATCTACTACCCGGAGATGAACGGACTCAAGTCCGAATGCAGGCTGAGACGGTTACTTTGATCGTCTCTGAAAATCCAGCCGACGCTACTAATGCAATCGCCAAAACAGAAGCAGTTTTCACCATGCGTAATCTTGGAACTGCCGAAGAAAAAATGCAAGTGCGCTTTCCGCTTTCATTTTTTGACGGCGCTTCTGACGGCTTTGGAAGATACCCGGAAATCTCGGCTATTGTCGTGAAAATTGACGGGAAAACAGTTACAACTAGACGCGAAAATCAACCCTTCTTTAATTGGGAAAATGGCTATACCGAGCGTGATGAACTCCCCTGGGCTGTTTTTGACGTAACCTTTCCGCCGAATCAAGACGTTAAGCTTGAGGTTTTTTACACGGCTTATGGCTTTGGCTATTACCCTTATGAAACCTTCAAATATGTTTTGCAAACCGGAGCGGGCTGGAACGGAACGATTGGCAGCGCTGATATCATCGTCCGTTTGCCGTATCAAGCCAGCGAAGAAAATATTTACATAGCGGATGAATATAGCCAAACCTCTTCAGGCGGAATTCTGAGCGGAAATGAGATTCGTTGGCATTTTGAAGATTTAGAGCCGACTTGGCAAGACGACCTGCAAGTTACGGTTGTTACGCCCCAGTTATGGCAAGCCATCTTAAACGATACCGCTAGCGTTGAAGCAAACCCCAAGGATGGAGAGGCTTGGGGCAGGCTTGGTAAGTCGTACAAGGAAGTTATCCGCGCCACGAAGGGCTGGTTGCGCGATGATCCAATTGGGCGCGAAATGTTTGAGAAGAGTAAAAGCTCCTACGAGAAATGCCTTGCCCTTTTGCCGAACGATGCGCTGTGGCATTATGGCTACGCCGACCTGTTATGGTCATATTACTATTATCAGATTTATTCGCAAGGGGAGGACGATACGCAAAGCATACTGCCAATTATTTTGACAAACCTGCAAAGCGCTTTAGCCCTTGACCCAAATAATACGCAGGCAAAAGAACTGCTCGCTCAAATTAGTTATTCCGTACCCGGCGCAGTGAGCGAGAGCGAAAACGGATTTGACTATTTAGGATTGACCGCCACGCCGCTTCCGCCTACGCCTTGGCCAACCGTAACCGTTGTCTCAACAGTGACGCTTCCAGCCCCTACGCCGGAGTTGTCTGCAACCATCCCAGCCGAATCCACGCCCGAAGCGCCAACTGTACCTAAGCCTTTATGCGGAAGCGCGGCGTTGCTCCCTGCATTGTTTGGATTACTCTGGTTTGTGAAACGTAAAAGATAAGAAAGATTGAACGGTTTTACGCCTGTTGATCTTTGAATATTTTGGCGAAAACATGACGCTCAACCAACGCCGCCAGCCCAATCCCAATGGTCTGCGCGCCGATGTCGAATGGATCAAAATTTCCGAAGAGCGTTCTCAGCGGACTCATAATAAACGCTTCAACAAATGATATAGGATAGAGCAGTTGAGCGAGTTCCAGAAGCGTCAGAATTATGAAGGCGACGCCTGCGCGCATTTTCCAAGTTCTCAACCAGCGTTCGCCAAGACAGAGGAAGAAGTAAAACGCAAACGCAAAAATGAAATCATTGGCGTAACTCATCCACAGAAACCAGCCCGCGCTCTGCGGCTCAAGGAATTTGTAAAAAGGAAAGTCAACCGCAAATAGATATAGGCAGAACAGCAGAGCCGCTATGCTGGCAGGCTTCGCGAACAACCTGACACCTTCAACCTGACACCCTATTTAATCCCTGCCACTTTCAAGCCGTCTTGCAGGATCGCCTGTACCTTATCTCCGTGCCGCGTTTCGCAATATACGCGCAGAATTGGCTCTGTGCCGCTAAAGCGGATCAACATCCAGCCGCCGTCTTCCAATTTATATTGAAAGCCGTCTATTGTGATCAAGTCAACAACTTTCAAGCCGCCCAAAGTTTGCGGTTTGTTATCCATGATAATTTTCTTGCGCGATTCGTGGTCGCCGCTGAAGGGGCTGTCTATGCGGTCGTAGAAATATTCACCGCCGACTTTGGCAAATAGGTCTTTGAGTAACTCGGTTGGTTTTTTGCCGGTCTTGACCATGAAATCCAGCATATATAAGCCCGCTAAAATGCCGTCACGCTCAGGCACGTTGCCGCGAAAAGCATAGCCGCCTGATTCTTCGCCGCCGATCAAGGCGTTGGTTTCGGTCATTTTGGGGGCGACGTATTTGAAGCCCACGCCCGTCTCATGGACCGGGACTCCATAGATTTCGCCCAATTTATTCAACATGCCCGTTGTTGATAAAGTTTTGACAATATCGCCGCGTTCTTTGCGGATTTCAAGCAAGTAGTAAGCCAACAAAGCATACACGCGCAATTGATTGATAAACTGACCATTTTCATCGCCGATTCCACAACGGTCTGCATCGCCATCGGTGATTAACAAAACGTCAGCGTGGTTATCCACTGTGGCTTTGAGACCAACGTCAATGTTGGGTTGAATCGGTTCGGGACGTTTCATCTCCGGGAAGGATGGATTTCTTTCGTTATGTATCTCAATCACTTTTGTTTTTCCGCCTGCTAACAAACGTGGAAACCAACCTGCGCCGTTGCCCCACATCGTATCAACCATCACGGTCAAGCCGGCGTCTTTGATCGGTTGTAAATCAATCAAGCCGTCACGAGTGAGATGTTCAATGTACGGAGTCGCGGCGTCGAACTTGACAACCTCGCCAGCGGATTCAGCCTCTTTATAATTTTTTCGCTTCACATCTTTGATGTCGTCAGGAATGCCCGCTTCAATTTGTTTCAAGCCTTCGGGATCAATCGCTCCGCCGGTTTCGTTGCGGACTTTGAAGCCGTTATCCGTAGGCGGGTTGTGACTGGCGGTGATATTCACCGCGCCTGCCGCTTTTTTATCCACCACTGCATAAGCAATCACTGGGGTTGGCGTGGCTTCTTGCGTTAAATAAACTTTCAAGCCATTGCCTGCTAACACTTCCGCCACTGCGGCGGCGAAATGCTCACTGCCAAATCTTTTGTCGTGACCAACGATAATCCACTGACCTTTTTTGCCAATTGATAACATATAAGAAGCAAAGCCTTGTGCGGCTCTGCGGACGTTATCAAACGTGTAATCTTCTGCAATGACTCCCCGCCAGCCATCGGTTCCGAACTTCAATTTTTGTGCCATGTAATTCTCCTAGAAATATTAACTTGTGAAATTATAACATTCATGCAGTAGGTCACGCTTGTAGCGTGACGGTAAAATTAAAATAAAAAGGCGGGGTGTAAATCCGCCTGATGTCAACCTTGATTAGGATTGATTTTTCATGAATTGTTACTTGCTAAATTTTTCCTAAAATTATCTAGCAAAGTTTTTTTGAAGTTTATTTCTCGTTGTTCAATGTCTTCTTTAACCCAATCGCTTTTGGAATAATTTGAAAGTTCAACAACAGTTGCAATGCTTGAAGCGCTATACCTTTTCTTTTTTTCTCCGAAATAGCCATTGCCTGCTTGTATATTTAGTTTTCTCTCAAAAACAATCTTGTTGCCAAATCTGTCTAGATATAAATCTGCGTTATTTTTTGACCAACCATTGTAATTTGTATCTTGCCATTTTTTGGGAAAAATATGTTCAATGTCGAAGGTGTCTGGTATCAATTCAGTTTGCTGTGGATTTAGATAAGCATATAGCAAAAGTAAAGCTCTTGATATTCTTGTAGAAGAGTGGTTATCAATTTGCTGTCCTAATAGCTCTTCATTGAAAGAAAATTTATATTGAAGTTCGTTGTTTATGTTTATCGAAATGCAAGTATTGTAAATATCGTCTTTTATAGCATTGACTGATGGTTGAGCAATGAACTTAGCAAATAAAAATGCGATAAGTTTTTGTAATATTTTTTCAAAATCAACCTCAAATTTTACGCTGTCTTTGTTTTTTAAAAAGAAGACACTTGTTGCGTATTTCCAATACTCATTTGGATAACAACTTAAACAATGTAAATTAATTCTTGCTTTTGTAGAAATTGAATATTTGTATTCATTTTCAGGTTCAATTTCTTTGTTTACAAAACGCCAAAAGAATGCCATGTCCATGATCTCGCTCATTAAGTTTTGATTCTTTAAGCGTTCATATTTGTTTTCTGCATAGAATTTACGCAGACCTACTTCTTTTGATTTATCGTTACTTCTTGCCCTTAAAACATGAGTGTAATAACGGAAAATATCGTCAATAGAGAAATCGCCTTGTTTACAAATTTGGGTAAGCTCTTTCCATAATTCGGTAAATTCTTTTCTTTTTTCTTCTGTTGTGCAATTGCGATAAATTTGGGCTTTGAAAATATCAGAGTCTGCTAAGGGCATACCTCTGTCGTTAAGTGTTGAAAAAATTGTTAACGCCGTATCCTGTGCGTCACATTCGATTGGAAGTATGATGCATTTTTGGAGAATGGTAATGCAAAGTTCTTTCCATTGCATTGGATTAAGTGTTGCGTATTCATCACATTTTGCTTTGAAAAAACGATAGTTTCTTGAGTAATTATCTTCTGAATTATTGTTGACAATACCCGTCTCTAATATTTTATGGAAGGTCTCGTTGTCGTCTTCTGTGGCAACCTCTGAAATAATATGGATTTTTGTTTTATCGGTAACTTTTTGTGAAATTGGGTTGATGTCCCAAATACAAGGCGCAAGTTGGTTTTTCAATCCGATTACATCTTCGTCTTCTGGCATATCGTCAAGTTTCTTGTAAAATGACCTTAATAGTAACAACAAAGACGTAATTCGTTGTTGTCCATCTATTACTTCTTGATTCTTATCGCTATTTATATAAGAAACTATGGTGCCTAAAAAGTAGTCAGCGTCAGATTTAGCATCCGTTTGAGCAAAATTTTCAATGTCGTTCCAAAGCGTTTCACATTTTTCAGTATCCCATTTGTAAGGTCGTTGATAGTCTGGAACAACAAATTTCCTGTTTTGCATTTCACTGAACAATTTTCCAAGAGTCTTTTTGCTTACATGTAATTCTGCCATACTTTATCCTTATGTTTGTTGTTTTAAGAGTCGCCTTCTATTGTCAACTTTTACGGCGTAGGGGTGACCGATGGAACGTCAAACGGCGTTGGCGTAGCCGTTTCTGCGAGCGGGGTAGGCGTTGTTGTCAAGGTCAATTCGGGAGAGGGCGTTGGATAAACTTCTTCATTGACTTTTGCGCCAGTCGTCAAAATTTGCCAGGCAATTTCCAAATCGCCGGAGGCGACGACGGGGAATTGCGGTAAGTTGCCGAGCGCTAAATCTAAACGCGCAACGGCTTGTTTTAATACTTCGTCATTGGTCTCGTTTGCCAAAGCGAACAATACATCGCGCGCGCTTTGCACATCTTCTCTCGCCAAACCAAAATTACTTTGCGCCAAATATAATCTAGCGCGCCCGAGCATATCTAAAGCGCGGCTCAGCGCCACTTGATTTTTAATTTCAAGCAAGGCTTGATCGTTATTTTCTTTTAGCTTGGTTTCTAAGGCGATTTGCACCACAGTTAACCTTTCAAGTGCATTAGTTTGCGCTTGGATAGAAGCCCCCAGCGCCGTAACGCGCTGATCGCCCGCGCTGATTTGCGTCTGCAAAGCGGTAATCTCGTCCGCGAGTTGATTGATTTGCGCCGTGTTCTTTTCCACTGGCGCGATGAAGGTTTGGTTGATGTATGGCAAGCCATAATACAGCGCGGCTCCAACGCCGAAAATCAATGCGCCGACGAAGATCAAGCGAATTAAAGCGCGTAGGAAATTTGCAAAAGCGCTTCCTAAACGCGACCAAAAAGACGGCTGATCTTCGGCATTCGATTTAGGATTAGGCGGAGTCTCTTCTTCTTCGGGGACATACAGCGCCTCTTCCGCGACGGGAATCAGGGCTCGGCTTACGGATTCATCTGCCTGCGCCTCAGCAGAGGCTTTCAGTTTGGCGAGCAAGGCTTTGCCCATGCCTTTGACTTGTAAGCAATCTTCAATCGTTTCAAACGGGCGGGCGGCGATTAGATTTTCAGCGAGCGTTTGCGAAATGCCGGGGGTTTGTAGGAGCGTTTCTAGCTCGGCGGCGTTGAGGAAGTTGAGAAAGTCGGTCATATAAATCACCTTTTATTTGAAGAAGTTGACGAGCTGAACGAGTAGCTCAGGATTGAATTCTTTTATTCTTTTTATGTTGCTTGAAAGCGGCAATAAAATTCCGATGACGATAGTATAAGCCCAAAGCATTAATGCCAACGCGGAAAAGAACCGTTTGTTGTTCAGCGCTTCAAACCTGCTCCAGACGCCGAACAATGCCAGAAGCGCAAGAGTCGGCACAAAGTCCAGTAGGTAGCGCATGGCGGCGTAGAAAAATATTTGGGCGGCGAAAAAAAGCAGAAGCGCCGAACCGGTCAGGGAGACGGAAATCCAGAAAATATTTTTTTGTTTTTTTAGAAAAGCGAAGATCAAAAATGGACTGGCAATAAATAACCCGCTTACGCCTTCGGAGAAGTAGTAATAGATTTTTGGCGCGTAGGCAGTTAACCAGCTTTGCGGCCCGCCCCATAAAGTCGCTTTGACGAATGGAAACGCGGCGTTGAGTTCCAGCGGGTTGAATAAGGTTTTGAATAAATTTGGCGGGAGATAGGCGAGCGCGAATATATCCCGAATACGTTCGTGAATGTTGAAGCCGGTGAGTTGATAGCTGTAACCGAATTCAAGCGCCGAGCCAAAGCGCGCGAAGTTATACCAAGCGTAGAGCAATGCGCCGATGATGAGCGGCGTCGCCAATGCGAGCGCTTGCGGAATCAAATTTGCTTTATGGTTTTTGAAAGACCAAATCAAGAAAAGCAGCGCCAAGAAACCAATCGGGAAGGCGAGCGTGGTGCGCGAACCGACTGCCATAGCGAATAAAATTCCTGCAAGCGTGAGTTTGAGGCGGCTCGGCTGATTGAAAGCGCTGAAGAAAAAATACAACCCGCCGAGAAAAAAAAATTGACCGGCGGCGATTGCCGCTTCGTAAATTCTGGCTTCGATCAATACATACGGCAGGGGGTTGATCAGCCCCGCCAGAGCGAGGCTGGCAAGGACGATGGGCTGGGGAAGCGTTTTGAAATAAGTTTGCCAAACATGATAGACGATCAATGCAAGAAAGAGAAACGCGCCTGAAAGCAAGAGGAATGTTAGATGATTATCGCCAATTTCACGCGCCGAAAAGAATTTGAGCGGAACAAGCAAAAGCGCCGGAACAGGTCCCCAATATAGATAGTATTTTCCGCGATAGAGCGTGGCATCCCACAGGACTTCGACGTTTGCGCGTTGATTCGGGTCGTATGGGTTTTCTAAGGCTAGTAAAGCAGAATCTGGCTGAACTTGCAGAGCCAGTTGACCGTGCCGAAAAGCGCTGGCTTGTAAATCATAATAGTTGGTGGAGGGCGGAAAATCCCGCCATAAGCCCAGCGTGACGCACCATAAATAAAATAGGATGACGAGCGCGCCAGTTAACGCGGCGCTCGTCATAAATTTCCAATCTCTACGCATTTTGGTATTTTATCATTGAGAAAATAATTTGCTATAATCTGCGCTATGTTTTATTTTGATCACGCCGCTACTACGCCGTTGGATGAGCGCGTCCTAAATCGAATGCTTCCATACTTCCGCGAAAATTACGGGAATCCGTCTTCAATTCACCAATTTGGGCAGAAAGCCGAAAGAGCTTTGGAAGATGCCCGCGAAAAAGTGGCTAGGGTTTTGCATTGCCAGCCCGCGGAAATCGTGTTCACTTCCGGCGGCTCAGAAGCGGATAATCTTGCTGTGCGCGGCGCGGCATTGGCGCGTTATAAAACCTCCGGCGAACGCTGGATTTTGACCGCCAAGACCGAACATCCGGCAGTCGCTAAAACGGCGGAACAATTGGCGCAGGAATACGGCTTTTTGCTGGAATGGCTGGATGTTGACCAGCACGGCGCAGTGAAGCGCGAGACTTTGCGCAAGGCTGTTTGTGACGCGACCGCGCTGACTTCCGTGATGTATGCCAATAACGAAATCGGGACGATTAATCCAATTGCAGATTTAGCCGCAATTGCCAGAGCAAACCGCGTTCTTTTTCATACAGATGCAGTTCAAGCCGCCGCATATTTAGACTTGGACGTGACCAAACTGAACGTAGATTTGTTGTCGTTGGGCGCGCATAAATTTTACGGACCCAAAGGCGTGGGCGCGCTGTATGTACGCGCTGGCGTGAATCTCGTCCCGCATCAGACGGGCGGCGGGCAGGAAAACGGTCAGCGGGCTGGAACGCACAACGTGCCGTATATCGTCGGCTTGGCTGAGGCGTTGAGTTTGGCGTTTGAAGAGCGTGAGAGTCGTAATGCGCATGTGCAACCTCTGCGCGATCAACTGATTGGCAGTATTCTTGAAGCGATTCCTGAAGTTCAATTGACGGGTCATCCGACCGAGCGCTTACCGAATCACGCTTCTTTTGTTTTCAAGGATGTGGACGGCAACTTGCTTTTACAGCTTTTGGATTCGGCGGGTTTTGCCTGCTCTTCCGGCTCGGCGTGTAAAACGGGCAATCCCGAACCGAGCGAAGCGCTGACGGCTTTGGGTTATTCGCGCGATTGGGCATTGGGTTCTTTACGCATAACGCTCGGTAAAGATTCCGCCGCCGAACAAGTTGATTCGTTTTTGAAAACTTTGCCTGCGCTGGTTGAGAAAGCCAGAAGTTTGAATAGCAAATTCATTTAAGCCGAACTTATCTTGAAGACTCAAATCATCACCCTTGAAGCTCACGACGACTTGATCTCCGTCCGCGATAAACTGGCGTGGGTGAAGATGCCGCGCGTTTTGTTGGTTTGGCCCAAATATGAAAGCGTAAACCTGCGCGTATTGGATTTAAAAGTCTTGCAACGCCATGCGGATGCGCTGGGCGCGCAACTTGGATTGGTGACGCGGCGCGGCAATGTTCGCAGAGATGCTGAAGCTTTAGGGATTCCCGTTTTTGGCACAACCTCTGCCGCGCAAAAAGAAGCGTGGCCCAAACCTGCGCCGCACAAACAGCGCTTGCCGAAAAATCCGCGCCGTGATTTGCGAAAGATTCGCGCTGAGGCTTATCCGCCGGAAGCCGCTTGGCGCACTTCGTTGTTAGGGCGCGCGTTCGCTTTTGCGGTTGGCGTAATTGCCTTCGTGACTGTAGCCGGCTTGTTTGTCCCGCGCGCGACGGTGACTTTATATCCGCAGATGCAAACTCAGAAGACCGTCCTTTCAGTGGCGGCGAGCGAGTCGTTTCAATCCGTTTCGATGAATGGAAATATCCCCGCTCAAAAATTATCCGTAATTGTGGAGGCGGAGCAAACGTTGGCAATCGCCAGCGAAATCTCCATCCCAAAGACGAAAGCCAAAGGCATTGCGCGTTTTACAAACTTGAGCCAAGGTGAGGTGAATATTCCGGCAGGCACAACCCTTTCCACCGCTACGGACTTGCCAATTCAATTTGTAACTTTGAACGCTACCTTGCTCAGCCCGGGCGCCGATGAATTTGTTGAAGTCCCGATTGAAGCGCTGAAGGCGGGCGAGAGTGGAAATGTTTTAGCCGGCTCGATTATTGTAGTAGAGGGTCCGTTGGGGCTTTCCATTGCGGTTGGAAATCCATCCGCAACTACGGGCGGCACGGATTCAAAGACGCTGGGCGCAACCGAAGCCGACCGCGCTAAACTGCGCGATGTCGTCATGGAAAATTTGCGCCGCGAAGCGGAAGCAAAAATGAAGGCGCAAATCTCTGCGGATGATTTATTATTGCTGGACACGTTTGAGGCGGCGCAAGTGATGGAAGAAACGTTTGACCCAGCCGAGGGCGAACCGGGCAATTCATTGAAGCTGAAATTGCAAATTCAATTTGAAGCCAGTTACGTTTCCGCCAAAGATTTGAATCAGCTAGTCGCGCTTTCAATGAACGCCTCGATCCCAGTTGGCTTTGAAGCGCCGGGCGCTCCGGCTTTTGCGCCGCTCACTGACCCCTCAACGGACAACACAGGCATTTCTCACTTTGAAGTGGAAGTGAGCCGAGAGATATATCAGAAAATAGATCGTCTCCAAATTTTGGCTTTACTGCGCGGTGAAAAAATTGAAACCGCAATTCAAAACTTACAATCCGCTTTTAGCCTGCGCCAAGCCTCGCAAATTTCCCTGCGCCCCAGTTGGTGGAAGCGCCTGCCCCTGATACCTTTCAATATTTCTATTGAGGTCAAATAACCTAAACCAAGCCTATGAGAATTTTAGCGATAGATCACGGAGAAAAAAGAATCGGAGTGGCGATCAGCGATTTGACGCAAACCATTGCTAGCCCGCTCAAAGCGCTTCAGCACATTTCGCGGCAGATTGACGCGGCGCAAGTCGCTGAACTTGCCGCGCAAAATGAAGTTGAATTGATCGTCATCGGTCAATCTTACGATGAAGAGGGCCAGCCAAATCTGGCGGGCAGAAGAGCCGCGCGTTTTGCCGAGGAATTAAAGAATCAAACCAACTTGCCGATCAAACTAGTGGATGAAGCGTTTAGCACGCAAATTGCCCGCGCCGCGAGAATCGAACTTGGCGTTTCCAAAAAAAAACGCGCCGGTCATCAAGATGAATTTGCGGCAGTCGTGATCTTGCAAAATTATCTTGAAACGCAACGCAACCTTAAACCTCCAACCTTGAACCTTAAACCTTAAACCTTCAACCTTAAACCTCCAACCTGTAACCTCCCAACCTCAAACCTTCCCCATGCGCCGTTATCAACTTCATTTTATTTTAGTTTTCGTTCTGCTTTTCTTGTGCGCCTGCCTTTATTTGGTAGTGGGCTATTTGCCCGCGCGCGCCTCTCTGCTGTATGGTCCGCCCGCCGCGCACCTTTCCATTCCAGACCGTTTGCAATATGCCACGCGCTTGATCGCTTACGGCGCTGCGCTCACGACTCCCTTCGACCCCAATGGCGCTGAACAAAAATTTCAAGTCTCCCCCAATGAAACGGTTTTCTCAATCGCCAACCGTTTAGCCGAAGCGGACCTGATCTCAGACGCGCAGGCTTTTTATGATTACATGGTTTATAGCGGTTTGGATTTAACGATCCAATCCGGCGAATATAGATTGAGCCCCGCTTTGTCCATTGTGGATATCGCTCATGCCTTTCAGAAATTTTCTCCCAGCGATGCGACTTTGGTGATTCTGCCCGGCTGGCGGATGGAAGAAATCGCCGCTTCACTCCCGACCTCAGGCTTGGTCATTGAACCTCAGGCATTTCTCGCCGCCGCGCAAACCCGCCCCAGCGTGTTGGATTTTCTCCCCGCTTCATCCAGCATGGAGGGTTTTTTCTATCCAGACACATATACGCTTCCGCGCGAAACTTCTCCCGAACAACTGTTGGATGTAATCGCTAGAAATTTCGCGCAACACCTCACGGAAGATTTGAAAGCCGGCTTTGCCAATCAAGGCTTAGACGTTTACCAAGCGGCGATCGTCGCTTCCATTGTTCAGCGTGAAGCCGTTCAAGCCGAAGAAGCTCCAATCATCGCCTCAGTTTATCTAAACCGCCTCAAACTTGGCATGAAGTTAGACGCAGACCCGACCATTCAATACGCGCTTGGCTATCAAGCGGACTCGAATAGCTGGTGGAAAAGCCCGCTGGATTTGAACGATCTCCAGACTCTTTCGCCGTATAACACCTATCAAAATATAGGCTTGCCGCCCGCGCCAATTTCAAACCCCGGCTTAGACGCGCTGACGGCAGTCGCCAACCCGCAATCCACGCCTTATTATTATTTCCGCGCCAAATGTGACGGCTCCGGCTATCATAATTTTTCGATCACCTTTAAAGAGCAAATTGCAAACGCCTGTCCGTAAGCGTTTTATTTGGCAGTCAATATTTCGATGTAATCCTGCGTGACGACTTCAGCGTCGCCTGCGCCAAGCAGATCCAGCAGTTCATTGACCAATTCCGCTTTTTTATCGGCGTCTTTGCGGCTCCACGTGCGGCTCTTGACTTCCAAGAAGTAGCCCATCGCCGGCTCTTTGATTTCATCCAAATTGATATAAAACTCGGTGGCTTTATAGCGGATGTGCCAGCGCAGGCGATCTTTAGTCACTGAAATTTCTTTGGCTGGTTTGAAGTATTCGCGGTAAAAGCGGATCGTGTGCATGGCAGGCGCAATAAAGCGACTGCGCGAAAGCAGAACGTCGTGGAATTCGCCTTCGCGTTTTTGCCCGACTAAAGTAAGGCGCGAGCGCACGCTTTCAGATAAGCCTTTCGCGTTGATCAGATTGTCTTCGCGGAAGCGCAAACGTCCCTGCGTTGGATCGTCAAAGAGCAGATAATCGTCAAATTGTTGATAATGCTTGTGCGCGTTGATCTCGATCTCTGCGCGTTTCAAATTTTGGACGACCGTTTCGGGTTCGGTCACCCGAACTTTCACCTGCACCTCAAACGATTCTTCCTGCGCCGAGCCGCCCAAAGCGATGAGTTTGGAAAGCACGGATTTTTCGCGTTCAATCAAGAATGCGTCAATTTTCTTGGCAATGCTTCGGGCTTCTTTGACTAAAATATCTTCTTGCACGGTCAGTAGGTTGTGATCGCGCATGAGCCATTTCCCGTTGACCAGCACGTCGGTTACGTCTGTGGATTTGGAGGCGTAGACTAATTGAGCGTAGGCGTTATTTGGATCGCGGCGGAAGCGCGGCGAGTTGTGAATCGGAGACGTATCTACAATGATCAGGTCGGCGCGTTTGCCCGGCTCCAGCGAACCGGTCAAATGTCCGATATGCAGCGCTTGCGCGCCTAAGCGCGTTCCCATCAAGAGGGCGGTTGCGGCGGGGACGATTGTTGGGTCATTGGACGAGGCTTTGGCGATGAAAGCGGCGAGGCGGATTTCCTCAAACATATCCAGATCGTTGTTAGAGGCAGGTCCATCTGTGCCAATGCCCACGTTGAGGCCATTCTCCAGCATTTTGGGGATTGGGGCAAACCCGGAAGCGAGTTTGAGATTGGAAGATGGGTTGTGCGCCACGCCGGCGTTGACATGTTGCAGGGTTTTCATCTCGCCGATGTCTAAATGCACGCAATGCGCGGCGATGACTTTGGCTTCAAGCAAGCCTTGTTTTTTGACGTATGGCACAACTGGCATCCCTTGTTCGCTCCGCATGGTTTCAACTTCAAACGCAGTTTCAGAAATGTGGATATGCAGAGGCACGTCGTGTTCTTTGGCGATTTGGGCGCAGGTTCGTAAAATTTCCGGCGTGGTGGAGTAGGGCGCGTGCGGCGCAATTGCCGGAGTGATGAGGGAATGCCCTTTCCATTTTTGGATGAATTCGCGCGCGTAGGCGATTGAATCTTCAAAAGCGGGCGCGTCTGGCGCGGGATATTTCATCACCGATTCGCCGCAGACTGCGCGCATGCCCACTTCGGCGGTGGCTTGGGCGATATCGTCTTCAAAAAAATACATATCGTTGAAGGTAGTTACGCCGCTCCGAATTTGTTCGGCGCAGGCAATTTGCGTACCGAGGCGCACAAACTCCGGCGAGACGAATTCTCTTTCCACGGGGAGCATATAGCCCATCAGCCAAACATCGAGCCGTAAATCGTCCGCCAAGCCGCGCAGTAAAGTCATTGGCACGTGCGTATGCGCGTTGACCAAGCCCGGCATGAGGACTTTGCCTTGGCAGTCAATAGTTTCTTTGGCGCTGTATTCAGCTTTTAATTCAGCCTCTGGACCAACCGCCAAGATCGAATCGCCCTGAATTGCCACCGCGCCCGGATCGTATTGGTTTAATTTTTTGTCCATGGTTAATACGATGGCGTTGGTAAATAAAATATCTATGTTTTGAGTCATTCAAACTCCTTTGGATCAATAAAACTGATTTGGTTAATTTTCCCAAGTTTGTAAAATGCGCAGGGATTTTAAGTTTAACTTGAAATCGGTGCGGCTGTGCGAAGCCAACTCCATATCCACAGAAGTTGCGCCCATCTCTACGGCGTAATCCGCCAGCGTGCCGGTGAATGTACAGCCTAAATCAATCGGCGGAAAGGCGTAGCCAGTCGCTTCAGCCAGCGTTTCGGCGAAGCGATAGGAATTTTCTTCCCACGGCTCTCCGCCGGGGAAGACGCCCAAAGCCGCGCTGTGATAGCTGATCAGAGTTTTCACTTTGTGCGTTTTTAGGAAGTTCATCACGGCTTGCGTTTCCGGCTCGGAGCCGGGTCCCGTGCCGCCAGTGGAGGGACCGTAGTTCCAACAGCCGGCGCGATCCCAAGTCGCCGCCCAATTGGTCGGGAAGTTGCGGTTCAAGTCCACGCCGTGATCGTTGACGCGCCCGTCATAGCCGTGATCGCGCGCGTCGCCGTCTGGGTTCATATTTCGCAGAATGTAAACTGTCGCCTCCGGCATAATATCGCTGGGGTTTTCCACTAAATGTTGGATCAATTCATCAGCGAGGGCAATCGTGTTCCATTCGTAGCCGCCGTGAATGCCGGCTATGATCATCACTTGTCTTGCGCCATTGCCAAAAGTGTACACTTCTAAAGGTCTGCCTGAAACTGAATACCCGATGATCGTTGGTCTTAGTCCGCTTTCAATTACCAAAGGCGTTGGCGTTTCAACTACTACGGAAGTAGAACGCGGATTTCTCGTGACGGTGGGCAGGTAATAAACTCCGCCGGGTAAAGCGGTGAAGGTGGCGGGAAAGGTCGCTGTGGGGGCGGATGTATTGAGCGCCTGCGGAATTTGATTTTCTATGTGCGGCGCGGCGGAAACTGGGTTTAGATATAGATAAGCTAAAAATACTGCGATGAGCGCGAACACGCCCGCTAGGTTAATTCCCCAAACCAGCGCGACTAAAGCGGAATCTTTTTTGCGGCGGCGCGGAGGCATATCAACCGAGTTCCTCTACAACGGCGCGCAACCAATTGAGCGTGAGATTCACGCTCCACAGCGGCAGGCTTTTTGGCGGACCGCCATACGTAATTTTCTGACTCTGCTCGCCCTGCGCCGTGATCAGCGCCATCACGGCGCTTCTTTCTTCGGGGAAGATGGTCACGCCAACTGCAATATCCGTCTGCGCGGAGGCTTGGGCGGCGCGCAATGCTTCTAGCAGAGTATCAGCCGTCAGCGTAGGGAAAGCGGCGGCGTGCGGTATTTTGCGCGCGAGCAAGCCGTCAAGTCCGCTTTCAATGGCGGTTAATGTCCAGCCCTTTTTCGCCAAGAGATTCAAAGTTATTTCTTCAAGTTTATCTTCGTCAACGCCAAAAACGACCGAGCCGAGCCTTTCACGCACTTGCGCTTCGATTTTATCCATCATCGTATTGGCTTCATTTTCATCTTTTGCTTTGACGGCGATGCGCACGTCCACCACGCCAGTATGCGCCGCGAGACCCACCGTTGGGTTGTTTAGCTTTTCTAGATCCGCAATCTTTTCGTCAATTGCGCCTTCGCCCATACCGGCGCAATGCAATACGCGGACTTTGATGATCTCATTGAGATTGAATTTTTTTTGCAAATAAGGGATGATCGACTCGTGCAAGATGTGTTCCATCTCCGCCGGCACGCCCGGCAGAGAAATAACAACGCGATCGCCTCGTTCGACAATAAAGCACGGCGCTGAACCAACTGGGTTTTTGACGCCAATTGCGCCTTGCGGAACATACGCCTGACGCTTTTGATTCTCCGCCGCCGCGCGCCCATAACGCGCAATGGTCGCTTCCACTTGTTGCCATAAATCTGCGCGGAATTCTGTTTCAACGCCCACTGCCTGCGCTACGGCTTGGCGCGTGGGATCGTCAATGGTTGGTCCCAAGCCGCCGGTGGTGATGACGATGTTGGCGCGTTCCATAGAACGTTGAATAGCGTCCGCGATGCGTTCCGCATTATCGCCAATGGTGATTGTGCGGTATAAATCCACGCCCAAGCCGCGTAAATATTTGGCGATATAGCGCGTGTTCGTATCTACAATTTCGCCTAGTAAAATTTCTGTGCCGATAGTGATGATTTCTGCCGAGGTCATATACGTTTAAACCACATTGTACTCTTTAATTAATCTGCCTTCTGCAAAGCGTTTCAGATCTAACATTGAGACGTCCACAGTTGAAAATTTTCCATCCACGATAAATTCGCTCATCAATTTTCCTGAAACCGGTCCGTGCATAAAACCGTGACCCGAAAAACCAGTACAGAGCAAAAAGCCTTTAATATCCGTCGCTCCAAAGATCGGGTGTGCGTCCGGCGTCACTTCATATAGACCAGCCCAGTGCGCGGCGCGGCTGGCTTTTTCCACCAACGGCATTCGCTCGATGGCGGCTTCTAAATTGACCAATTCAAAATCTTCGTCCACGTTTTGATCGTACCCCGCCGTTTGCTGTTGATTGCTCATGCCGATCAGCAAGCCTTCGCCTTCGCGGTGAAAATAAAGCGAGCGCGCAAAATCAATCACAAACGGAAAATCTTCAGGGATTTCTTTTAAGGGGTTGGTGGTGAACATTTGCCGGCGTAACGGCGTGACGGGGATTTCAACGCCAGCCATATTTCCAATTTGACTCGACCACGGACCGGCGACATTCAGAACTGTGCGCGTCGCTATCTTCCCGAAGCTGGTTTCTACGCTTTGAATTTGATCGCCGCTGACAGCGATGCCAATTACCTCCACGCCCGCAAAAACTTGCGCCCCTAATTTTTGCGCGGCATTGATATAACCCATCACTACGCCATTTGGGTCAACTGTGCCGTCTTTTGGGTTGAAGGTTCCGGCTAGCGCATCGTCAAATTTCATCAAGGGTAAGCGCTGACGGACTTCTTCGCCGCTGAGCAACTGCGTAGCCGCGCCGAGTTTGTTTTGTAGCTCGACGTTATGCTTGAAGATTGCCGCTTCATTTTCATTGGTGGCGACTAATAAATAACCGCATTGCCGATAGTTGACTTCCTGATTCAGTTCCGCTTTGAAACGCTCGATCATCGGCAAACTAGCAAGCGATAATTTGACGTTGATCTCGGTTGAGAATTGATAACGTACGCCGCCTGCGCATCTGCCGGTTGCCCCCGTGCCGAAATATTTCTCCTTTTCAAGCAGGACGATGTTTTTCATGCCGCGCTGGGCGAGGTGATAGGCGGCGCTTGCGCCCATCACGCCGCCGCCGATGATGACGATCTCCGCTGTTTTTGGTAACTCCATATACTCCTCTGAAATCTGCCTGAATATTTTTAGAATTTTACTTCCTGACCTAATTTTAGGATTTTTGCGTTTTTTAATACAACCTGCGCGGCAATTGCATCTTGCACAGCCACGCCCACCGATTTGAAATAAGTAATTTCATCCGCCGATTGTCTGCCGGGCTTGGTTTCTAAAATGATTTCCCCAAGTTCTGCCGTAATGTGACTTTCGTCAATCAAGCCGGCTTGAAGCGGTTGGATCAAATCTCCGGTTTCGGCTAAAGCGGCGGAACGCGAGTCAACGACAACGCGGGCGCGCTGAATGGTTTCAGCGGGGATTTCCTGCATCTCCGGCGTGTACGAACCAATCGCGCTGATATGCGCGCCGCGCTTTAGATCTGCATCCGCAAAGACCGGCGTGGCTGAAGTTGTGGCGGCGCAAACGATGTCCGCATCTTTTAACGCCTGCGCGGGGTTGTCTGCCACGCGCACATCTTGAGGGATTGCGTTGCGTCCCGCCATTTCCGCCGCGAATTTTTTAGCGTGTTCTAGGTTTAGGGAAAACACCCAAACAGTTTCGATTTTACGGATGGCGCACGCGGCTTCGATTTGCGTTCGCGCTTGCGCGCCTGCGCCGAAGATGGCTAAGGTGCGGCTTTCCGGACGCGCCAGCAGGTCAATCGCCGCGCCGCTTCCTGCGCCGGTGCGAATTGCGGTCAAGGAGTTGCCTTCTAGTAAGGCTAGGGCGCGTCCGCTCGTTGATTCTAAGACCAGCACGGCGGCTTGAATATAATCTAATCCACGTTGCGGGTTTTCGGGAAAGAGCGAGACGATCTTAACTGTCAGCGCTTCTTCCGCTTTGGCTTGGACGAAACTCGGCATGAAGAGCGTTAAGCCCTCATGCTTAGGGATGGGCAAGCGCGTCCTCAGCGGGACAATTGCCTTCCCGTCCGAGAGCGCGGCGTAAGCCTGTTTCATCGCTTGAATGGCTTCTGGCATTGGCAGGGCTTTGCGAACGTCGTCTGCGGTTAGAATCAACATCTTTTGCTCCTGATAACAAAAACGCAGAGGTCAAGAAGCCCTCTGCGTTTGGCGTGCTGTTGGCGCGGATTTACTCCATGCCGAGATATGCTTTTTGTACGGCTGGGTCGTTCTTGAGTTTGGCGGCAGAGTCGCTGATGATGATTTCGCCGGTTTGTAAAACATAACCGCGATGCGCGATGGAAAGCGCCATGAGCGCATTTTGTTCAACCAGCAAAACGGTAACGCCTTCTTTGTTGATCTGTTGAATGATATCGAAGATTAATTCAACCAGCACGGGGGCAAGCCCCATAGACGGCTCGTCCATCAAGACCAAACGCGGATTTGCCATCAAGGCGCGCCCAGTGGCAAGCATTTGTTGCTCGCCGCCGGAGAGCGTTCCGGCGAGTTGGTTGCGGCGTTCCTTCAAACGCGGAAACAGAGTGAAAACGTGTTCCATGTTTTTCTCCGCTTCTTGTTTGCTTTTGAGGATGTACGAACCCATCTCAAGGTTTTCAGTCACTGAAAGGCTGGCGAATACGCCGCGACCTTCCGGGACCATTGAAATTCCTTTATAGACGAGTTCGTGCGCTTTATATTTTGCAAGGTTCTCGCCCTCAAAAACGACTGAGCCTTCACGCGGTTTGAGCAAGCCGGATACAGTGCGAAGCGTGGTGGTTTTACCCGCGCCGTTGCCGCCAATTAATGTGACGATTTCGCCTTGCTCGATGGAGAGGTTGATTCCTTTAAGGGCGTGGATGTTCCCATAATACGTATGGACGTTGTTAATGGTTAGCATGGACATCTGTGACTACCCTTCCTTCTTCTGATGGCGTTCGTGCGCAGTTTCCATGCCTTCTGTTGCGGCGCCGCGTCCGAGATAAGCTTCGATCACGCGCGGGTTGGTTTGGATCGCCTTCGGCGCGCCTTCGGCAATTTTTTCGCCATAATCCAGCACGGTAATGTATTCTGAAATTCCCATCACGACGCGCATGTGATGTTCGATGAGCAAAACGGTGATGCCTAACTCGTCGCGCAGGCGGCGGATGAAGACGGTCAGGTCTTCGCTTTCGCGCGGGTTCATGCCAGCCGAAGGTTCATCCAGCAAGAGCAGTTTTGGCTTTGTGGCGAGCGCGCGCGCAATTTCAAGGCGACGTTGCGCGCCATACGGCAAGTTGCGCGCCAAGATATCGCCCTGACCGGATAAATCTACAAAGTCCAATAATCTTTTGGCTTCGTTGAGCGCGCCTTGTTCCTCTTTATGAACATTTGGCGTTCCTAAGACGGCGCTAAGCCAACTCGCATGGAGGAAGATATGCTGACCAACGAGAATGTTCTCAAGGGCGGTCATTTCGGCGAATAGACGGATGTTTTGATAAGTGCGCGAAATGCCGAGGCGGGAGATTTGATCGGGGCGTAGTTTTTGAATCGGCGTGCCTTCAAAAAGAATCTCGCCTTCATCCGGCTTGTTGAAGCCGGTGATGCAGTTGAAGAAGGTGGTCTTGCCTGCGCCGTTTGGACCAATGATTGAAACAATGGACTTTTCGGGAATTTCAAAATCTACGCTGTTGACGGCGACGAGACCGCCGAAACGTTTGGTGACTTTACTTGCAGTGAGGATGGAAGCCATAAACTATACCTCCGCTCCGGCTTCTGCTTCGTTGTGATGCAGTTCCCGTTTGGCGGCTTGCGAGGGCCACAAACCTTCCGGTTTGGCGAGCATCATAATGATCAATACCGCGCCGTAGAGTAAGTAGCGGAATTCAGAAACTTCGCGCAAGAGTTCGGGAAGCCCAATCAGAGCGATGGCGCCGACGATTACGCCGGGGATACTGCCCATTCCGCCGACGACAATTAGCGCGACAACATTGATCGAAACGATCAATTGCATACTGGAAGCGAAGATTGAGCCAATCAATGTAGCGAAGATCGCGCCGCCCAAGCCAGCCATTGCCGCGCCGAGCATGTACGCCAACAGTTTGGTTTGGATCAGGTTGATGCCTAAGGCTTCGGCAACGTCTTCGTCCTCGCGGATTGCCATCCAGGCGCGCCCCAGCCGAGATTCGCGCAAGCGCCAGGAGACGAAAGCGATCAAGATGGCGCTGATGATTGCGAGATAGTAAATATCCTGCGGGTCTTTGAGTTCAATGCCGCTACAAACGCGCGGAACGTCAATTTTAGTGAACGCTCCAAGCACGCCAATACACGGCTTTTGGATGCCAATCACGCCTTGCGGACCGCCGAAATAATGGATCAGAAAATCTGAACCGGCTAACAAGCGGACGATTTCGCCAAAGCCGAGCGTGGCGATGGCGAGGTAATCGCCGCGCACGCCTAACACTGGCAGACCCAGCACAAAGCCGGCGCACATCGCTACGAGTACGGCAATTGGTACCGCCGCCCAGAAAGAGATGTGTTGCATTCCGAAGGGACCGTAGGAAGTTAGTAAACCGACCGTGTATGCGCCAATCGCGTAGAACGCCACAAAGCCGAGATCAAGCAAGCCTGCAAAACCGAGAGTGATGTTCAAACCCAGCCCCATCAAAATGAAGAGGGCGACGATGACGATCACTTGGGCAATGAAGGGACCCGAAACTTGGGGCAACCCGAGAGCGATGAAGGCGATCACGGCGATCATTACAACGCGCAAGCTGATTTTTCCGCTTTTAGGCAGGTTTGCAACTTGGGTCTGAACTTGCTCGCCTAACGCCGACCAAAATGCGGAAATGGCGACTACTGCGACGAAGAAGATGATTGCGCCGGGAACTGTCATGCCGGTTTGACCAAAGAGATACTTGGCGATCTTTTCGCCGCGCTCGCCTTGGTTGATCATTATCACGCGGAATAAGCCCGAGAACAGCGCCATGAAAAATAAGAACAATACAGCGTGGGTGAGCGGGCGGCGAACGACGTTCGGTAGAAACGGCAGAGCCGCGCCTAACAACCCGGCAATTGCGCCAGCCGCAGGCAAAATCCAAACGCCGCTCAAGCCTTTTTCTAAAGTTAGAACTTTGTATAAGCCTGGCGAGGCGTTTAGGAAAACGGCGCGGATGTTGATCTTATCTCCGGCGAGGACGAATAGCGCCAGAACGAGGCCTACGAGAATCCCGGCGACGAGGCCGGCAATCAGCATGGGCGCAGGTTCGGAAGCGCGGAGCAGTTGCGAGGTCCGGCGAGCGGCGATCAATCCGCTGGATAAACTCACCGCTAACAGGACGAATTGTCCAAGCGTGATGACCTTTTCGATCACGGCGCGTTTGCTGAAGACTTCTGTCATCCCAACTAGGCAGATGAAGAGCGCGATTGCGCCGCCGAGCAGACCGATTTTGGCGGCGCTCCAAAGAAAGTTTTCTTTTGTGATTTCATTCATCTTATTAAGCCTTCTTTTTCGACAGGCGTTCGCCAAGGATGCCGGACGGACGGAAAAGCAGGATCATTACCAGCATGGTGTAGGCGATGACGTCTTTGAGTTGGTAAGGGCGTGGGATTCCGAGACCTTCGAGGAAGAGCGAGGGACCGATGGATTCGAAAACGCCAAGCACCAAGCCGCCGACCATCGCGCCGGGGATGTTGCCAATGCCGCCCAGCACGGCGGCGGTAAAGGCTTTGATGCCGGGGGTGAAGCCCATGAAGAAGTCAATTTGACGATAAACCAGCGAGAAGAGCACGCCTGCCGCGCCAGCCATTGCCGCGCCGAGCGCGAAGGTGGAAACGATGATGCGGTTTACGTCTATGCCCATCAGGGCGGCGGTATCTTGATTTTCAGAAACAGCCCGCATGGCTTTGCCGACTTTGGTGTACATAACGACGAAATATAAAATTGCCATCATAATTGCGGCGGCGGCGACCACCAGAACTTGAACCTTTTGAATCTCGACGTTCATAATCGTCCATCCGCCGTCTAGGGCTTTGAGCGGGGGATAGGCGTATTTTCCAGGTCCGAAGAAACCGCGAAATGCGTATTCTAGAAAGAAGGATGCGCCAATCGCGCTGATCAGCGGGACGAGGCGCGGGGCGTTCCGTAAGGGGCGGTAGGCGATCCGCTCGACCAACATGGCGATGGCGGCGGCGAGGATCATCGCAAAGAGAATCGGTATTATTAATCCGAGAGCGGGGTTTTTATCTACAAAGCCAATTGTGTTCAGCCAGGTAGCGACGAAGTATGCGCCGAACGCTCCGGTCATAAAGATGTCGCCGTGCGCGAAATTGATCATCCTTAAAATGCCGTAGACCATAGTGTAGCCTAAAGCAATGAGAGCGTAAATCGCGCCTTGCGCGATACCGAATACAATGAAGCCAATCCATTGTTCGCTGGTGTACACGCCTTTGGAGAGGGTGACAATTGTTCCAATGATGATTGCCAAAACAATTGCAACGCGAATCCCCCATAAGAAACCACTGACAACTAGGTCTAGCATGCGTTCGCCAAAACTCGTGCGCATGAAAACTCCTTAATTAAAAAGTTAACGGAGAGTGAGGCAGAAACTGCCTCACTCTCGTTTTACTGGCTTTTAGGCTTACGGCCAGACTTTCTTGGGATTCGGGTTGGTGGGATCGGAAGGATTCCAAGAGGCGGGATCCGCGCTCATCACTTGATACACCGCAATCACCGGAGCGCCGCAGTCGCCGGAGGGCGAGCAGGACAAGTTACCAGTGATGCCGGGGAAGTCTTTGGTCGCGTAGATCGCGTCGCGCAGAGCTTGGCGAGGAATGTAAACAGTTCCGTCCGCTTCGACTACGGCAACTTTTTCGATGGCGGCGAAGATGATGTTAGCCGCATCGTAAGCGTGCGCGTGGAAGGTGGAGAGGGTGGAACCACCGTATTTCGCTTCGTGTTTCTTGAGGAAGCCAGCGTAGTCGCCGGTGAAGGCGCTGAAGTCTGGGCTGGAGAGGTACACGCCTTCGACGTTCGGGCCAGAGGCTTTCAAGAAATCGGGGCTGAAGATACCGTCAGAACCGGCGAGTTTCACATCTTCCAAACCGGGCACGTCGCGGACTTGAGCGGTGATGTAACCGCCGACAGCCACGAAGACTGGGTAGTAGATGAACTCAGGTTGTTTGGCGGCGATGGTGGTCAACACGGGTTTCATGTCGGTGGCGTCTTTAGCGACAGCTTCTTGAGCGACAATTTCGCCGCCGAGTTCTTTGAAGTTGTCAGCGAAGACTTGTTGCAAAGCTTGCGCGTAAGCGGAGCCGTCATGGATGGTTGCGGCTTTGCGTACGCCGAGGAAGTTGTACGCAAATTCAGCCACAGCCTTGCCTTGGAAGGCGTCGCTATGAGCGGTGCGGAGATAACCGGCGTAGTCAGGACCGCGATTAGGATCGGTGAGGGCTGGGCGGGTGTTGGACGGGGAGATCGTGGTCAAGCCGGCTTGGGTGATCGCGGCGATACCGCCAACGGTTTCGTCCGAGCAGGTGGAGCCAACGAGAGCGACGATAGAAGTGTCGGTCGCCAACTTGGAGGCGGCGGTAGCGCCACCTTCAGGGGTGCAGAGCGCATCTTCGGTGGTCAAGAGGATGTTGTGACCGAGAAGTTTTCCGCCTTTGTCGTCAATGGCGATTTCAACGCCACGCTTGGAATCTTCGCCGAGGGAGCTATCCGCGCCGGAGAGCACGCCCCAGAAAGCCATGTGCAGGGGTTCGTCAGCGGCGATCTTGACACAGCCGAGCGCATCAGTACACTCGTAAGCGGCGCCAGCGGCTTCAGTCGCTGGGGCAACTTCGGTCGCGGCGGCGGGTTCGGTCGCGGCGGGAGCGGCAGTTGTCGCGCCGCCACAGGCGGTTAGCGCCATGCTGGCGATCACCAGCAGGGAAAGTAAAGCGAATAAACGCTTGTTCATTATCTTACTCCTCCAAAATCTCAAAATATGTGAAATCCCGCTTTCGCGGGTGACGATACGAGCGGACAACGCTGACTCTGTCGGCATCACCTCCTCACAATGAGATAGTCATAGCCTAGGTTATAAAATAAAGCCTATGAAAATACCCTGGGATAATTTTCACGGCTAAATTTACAGTGAACGGAGTAACCTTTCACTTTTATTAATTGATTAATAATAAGGTCTTTTTAGCGATAGGTCAAGTAGGTATCTTTCCTAATTTATTAAATCAAACCTGTTTTTTCGCCTTGCGTTTTATACAAAATCTGTTCTCGAATTCGCAGATCGGCGTTCCGAATCTTCATCGCTAAATCCGCCGCCAAGTTATACATGAGGCGGTAGCCAAGTTGCGGGTAAGTTTCGCAAAGCATGATCAATTTAGCGCGTTGGATCGCCAGCAGACGGGTATCCTTTTGAGCGCCGCGCGCGGAAGCCGAGCGTAAACCTTCATCCACCAAAGCGATTTCGCCAAACGATTGACCGCGCCGCAAACGCGCAATCACGCTTTCTTTTTGGTCGCCTGAATTTGCCTCCGCATGATTGATGAAAATATCCACTTCGCCTTGCACGATCACGTACAATTCTTTACTACTGCTGTTTTCCTGAAAAATTAAATCCCCAACATGATAGGTGACTTCCTGACAAATATTGGCGATCAACTCCAACTGTGTCGGCGTGAGTTGATAGAAGATGTCGCTTTGCTTGAGAAAATTTGCCAGAGAGTTCATCGGTATCGAAATCCTTTGTGAGAGTTTAGCATATTCACAAACGCGACGCAACGCCCCCAACTACGGGATGGCGGATGCCGTCCGAAAACATTCGCTACGGGTAAGTATTCTTCAACCAATCCAGCGGGTTGACTTGCACCCCGCCGACCCACATCTCAAAATGTAAGTGTGGACCAGTCACGTGACCGGTGGCGCCAATCTTGCCGATCACTTGTCCGGCTGGCACAGCCTGCCCAACCGTGACGTAAATTTCCTCTTGATGCGCGTAAAGCGTATAAACGCCCCAGCCATTGTCAATGATGGTGGCGTTGCCGCGCAAAAATACCGATCCGGTATAAGCGACTACGCCCGGCGCCGCCGCATAAATATCAAATGGGTGTTCCTGCGAACAGACTCCGTAATCCACCCCGCTGTGAAAATACGAAAACCTTTCGTCTTTGAAGAAGAAATAGCGCGGCGTGCCGAACCATTCGGTAATACAGGAGGGCAATCCAACCGGTAGAATGAAATCGCCGTCCCAATATTTTTGCGGCGTGTTCGTCGCCACGATCGATTCGATTTGTAAAGTCTCCGGCTCCAGCGTGGCTGGGTCTATGGAAGGGACGACTTGTTCGTCAATGCGCTGATCGCCGCGCGTCACTAAAATCATTTGCTCAAACGATTCGGTACTGCCGTCTGGCAGTTTCGCGTCCAAGCGGAGCGGGTAAACGCCAAGCGGGAGCGTGACCAATACGCCCTGCAATGCCACCATGCGCCCATCGCCCAAAGGAAAGAAGGTGAGCGGGCGATCTACCAATACGCCGCTCAAAGTTACGCCTTCGGCAGGATGAATGACGATCTCGGTCGTTCCGCCTTGCTTGATCGGCAAACTGCGAATCTCAGCGCTGACAAATGCAGAAGGCAGATGAACCGCATTTTGACTGGCTTCGCCGCCGGGAGCGAATAACGTGTCGCCGGGGATCACATCCCAAGAGCCTTGTAGTTGATTGTAGTGCGCGAGCGTCCACGGGTCGGTCCCTTTTTTGATTGCGGCTTCCAGCATGGATTCTCCGCTGGCGGGCGAGACCTGCGTATTCAAACCGGCGCCATTTGCCTGAGTCGGCACGATCATGCTTGCGCCAACATAAAATTCATTAGGGCTGACGAGATGATTCAATTTCTTGAACAAAGCTTCGGAAATTTGCGTTTTACGAATCAATGCGCGATAGGAATTCCCAAAATTAATCAAGGTTGTATCCAAAACGCCGTTCACGCCTTCCAAGCCCGGGATGATCAATTGTTGACCGACGGTCAATTGATTGGCATTGACAATGCCGTTAGCTTCCATCAATTCATTCATATCCACGCTGAAGCGGCTGGCGATTGAAGATAAACTATCGCCGGGTTGGACAATGTAGATTGGTCCAGTCCCTTCTTGCGCTTTGACTGGATAACTTGAAGTTAATAAAATGATGGCGCACAAAAAAAGGAGGAGGCGTTTATACATATTCGATTTCGACCTTGTCGCCGATGGCGTAATCCGTGAAGCGGTCGGGGTGAATTTCCAATGTATAGCGTGCGGCTGTTTTTGGCATGTAGAAAGGCTTCCAAGATTTGGCGATGACTTTATCTACAACGCGCATTTCTGAATCAATCCAGAATACCGCCAAATCAAAAGGGACGAAGAACATGTGGATTGCCGCATTGAGGCGCGAATCCTGCGTTTCGACGAGGAGCAAACCGTCGTTCAAATCCAGCCGCGGACGAAACATCAAGCCGCGCAATTTAGACGTAAACGAATCCGCATAGCCTGCCGAGGCGGGGTTATTTAATGCTGTGGATAAATTTTTTAGTTTTATTTTTTGGGGCATGAGGGCTTATAAAAATCAGGCGGCTGGTGCGCCGCCTGTAAGGATAAAAATAATTTCAGGAATTTAATATTTTTTCTACGCTGGCAAGTAAATCCTGCGGGCTAAAAGGCTTGGTGATGTAGTCGTCCACTTTGGCGATGTGCAAGCCGAGCACCTTATCAATGTTTTGGGCTTTGGCGGTCACGACTACGACTGGAATTTTGCGCGTGGTTTCGTCTGCTTTGATTTGCTGATAGACTTCCCAGCCGTCCATATCCGGCATCATTAAGTCAAGAAGCACGAGATCGGGGAGCGTTTCTTTGACTTTTTTGATTCCGTCCAACCCGCCGGTAGCGCCGTGAACTTCAAAACCGCGCCGCCCAAGGATCAGACGAATGAGATCAATCATTTCTGCTTCATCTTCAATGCAGAGAATTTTTTTATCATTCATAGGACTCCTCTGTTTGAAAATAAGTTTACCATAAAAGGCTTGCTAAAAAATGATTGGACGCGCAATGATAAAATTGCGCCACGCAGGACTTTTACGACGGATATGAAAATAATCACTTGGAATGTGAATGGCATTCGCGCCGGATTGAATAAGCGCACTTTGGATTGGGCATTTGAGCAGGATGCCGATGCGCTTTGCCTGCAAGAAGTTAAAGCCAAACCGGAGCAATTGAGCGCAAGTCAGCGCGCCCGCCTGACGATGGATTTTAGCTGGAATCCTGCGGAGCGCGCCGGATATAGCGGCGTGACGACGTTTTATAAAAACAAGCCGGATGAAATTAAGCTGGGCATGGACGCGCCGCAATTTGACGTGGAAGGACGGATTGTTCAAACCCGTTGGGGAAATTTGCGGCTTTTCAATATTTACTTTCCGAGCGGCTCACGCGGACACGAGCGCGTGGGCTACAAATTGGCTTTTTATGCGCGCCTGCTCGAAGAACTGGACGCTTTGCTAAAAAGCGGCGAACGACTCATTTTGACCGGCGATTTCAATACGGCGCATCAGCCGCTTGATTTGAAAAACGCCAAGCAAAATAAAAATACCTCCGGTTTTTTACCCGAAGAGCGCGAGTGGCTTCAGAAATATTTGGATCGCGGCTTTGTGGACGCTTTTCGCGCTTTGTACCCGCAGAAGATTCAATATACGTGGTGGACGCAAATTCTAAAGGCGCGCGAACGCGGCGTTGGCTGGCGCTTGGATTATTTCCTCGTTTCGGAGAATTTGTTTCCGCGCGTTGCGGATGTGGTAATTCACGATCAAGTTCTAGGCTCAGATCACTGCCCGGTGGAATTGCGCTTGGATTGATGCCCGGAATGGCTGAATGCTGAAGATTGGCTGGCAGGCGCGAGCGGAGAAAGCGGCGTATTAGAAAATCATATAAGATTTCCTTAAGGAACGTCATCTGGGGAAATGGCTTGGTATAATCCCAGCCTAATAGAAGTAATTTTTGGAGGATTCCGTGAATTCCCGTAGTAACCAACCATATTTTGTGTATTTTATAGTAGTCGTGGCGATTGGCGCTTTGCTCTATATGGCGTATCGTGACAATCTGACGACTCAAGAGCCATTGACGATCAATGAAGTGGCTCAGAAAGTTCAGAACGGCGAGGTCAAACGTATCTTAATTGAAAGCGACGATACGATTACGGTTGAGATGAAGAATGGCAAGGCGGAGAGCGTTGAATCGCGTAAGGAGGCGAACGCCACGTTGGTTGAGCAGTTGCTCAGCTTGGGCGTGACCGCCGAACAGCTTTCGCCGAAGAATTTGGTGATTGAAGTCCGCGAGCCTTCGCTGTGGTCTGGGTTGGGGACTTTGCTCGTCTATCTCCTGCCGGTCATTTTGATGGTGGGCGTGCTGTGGTTCATTATGCGTCAGGCGCAGGGCAGTAATAACGCCGCCATGTCTTTCGGCAAAAGCCGCGCGCGCATGTTTAGCGGCGAACACCCAACCGTGACGTTTGCGGATGTGGCAGGCGCCGAAGAATCAAAACAGGAACTGGCGGAAGTGGTTGAATTTTTGAAAGAGCCGCAAAAGTTCATTCAACTTGGGGCGCGTATTCCGAAAGGCGTTTTATTGGTGGGACCTCCCGGAACCGGCAAAACCCTGCTTGCCAAAGCGGTTTCCGGCGAAGCCGGCGTGCCGTTCTTTTCCATCTCTGGTTCGGAATTTGTGGAAATGTTTGTGGGCGTAGGCGCCAGCCGCGTGCGCGATCTGTTCGATCAAGCCAAGCGCCACAGCCCGTGCATTATCTTTGTAGATGAAATTGACGCCGTCGGTCGTCAGCGCGGAGCCGGCTTGGGCGGTTCGCACGATGAACGCGAACAGACTTTGAATCAAATGTTAGTTGAGATGGACGGGTTCGATACCGATACCAACGTGATTATGATCGCCGCCACCAACCGCCCGGATATTTTAGACCCGGCATTACTGCGCCCGGGACGTTTTGATCGCCGCGTCACTTTAGACCGCCCCGATGTAAAAGGCAGAGAAGCGATTCTCAAAGTGCATGTTAAGGGAAAGCCCTTGGAACCCGCCGTGGATTTAGCTTCCATTGCGCGCGGCACGCCCGGCTTTGTGGGCGCGGACTTGGAAAACTTGGTGAATGAAGGCGCTTTGCTTTCGGCGCGCCGCAATAAAAAATCAATTGGGCAGTCGGAATTGAACGAAGCTATCGAGCGCGTTGTGATGGGACCTGAACGCAAATCCCGCCTCATCTCGGATGAAGAGAAGCGCATCATTGCCTACCATGAAGCTGGTCATGCGATTGTGGCAAATGCCATCGCTGAAGCCGACCCCGTCCAAAAAGTGACCATTGTCGGTCGCGGACAGGCTGGCGGCGTAACTTGGTTCCGTCCAGATGAAGACCGCATTTTGATGTCGCGCAAAAAGCTATCGGCGATGCTGGTCTCTTCCCTGGGCGGGCGCGCCGCGGAGGAATTGATCTTTGACGATATCACCTCTGGCGCTTCCAATGATATTGAACAGGTGACGCGCATCGCCCGCTCAATGGTGACGCGCTTGGGCATGAGCAATGAAATGGGGACGATGGTTTACGGTCAAAAAGAAGAGATGATCTTCCTCGGACGCGAAATCTCCGAACAGCGCGATTATTCCGAAGCGGTGGCGGAGAAGATTGATATCGAAGTCCGTAAACTGGTTGAAGAATCGTACAAGCAGGCAAAGGCGTTGGTCAAGAAATACCGCAAACAGTTGGATGCAGTCGCGCAAAAACTCCTCGAAGTGGAATCGATCACCCGCGAAGAGTTTGAAGCCATCTTCCCATCCCCAACCGGCAAAAAGAGCGGCACGCCGCAACCCGCGTGATTCAGATTATGTGACGATCAAAGAGCCTTCAAGAAATTGAAGGCTCTTTTTGTTGCATCTGTTAGACGCTTCTTGAATTGACGAAAATCGCCCCGAAGATGGTTTGCGTTAAAAACCTTCGGGGCGATTATTTCTAACCTGTAACCTGCAACCTCTTACTTCACGCCTTCTTTATGTTGTCTCACCAATTCGCGGCGTAGAATCTTTCCAACCGTCGTCTTGGGCAATTCCGTCCTAAACTCAACTTGGCGCGGAACTTTATAAGAAGCCAAATGCTCTTTGCAAAATTCCTTGACTTCGTCTTCAGTCATACTTTCGCCGGGTTTGAGGACGATCCACGCTTTGACGGTCTCGCCGCTCTTCGGGTCGGGGATGCCGCCCACGCCTACTTCCAAAACTTTGGGATGCCCAGAAATCACTTCTTCCACTTCGCGGGGCCACACTTGGAAACCGCCCGGCTTGATCAATTCCTTTTTGCGATCCACAATGTAGAAATAGCCGTCTTCGTCCATGCGGGCGATATCGCCGGTGAAGAGCCAAACTTTGCCGTCGCTCATCTGGCGCAGGCAGTTTGCCGTTTCAGTGGGCATATTGTGATAACCCTTCATCACCTGCGGTCCGTGGACGGCGATTTCGCCAATCTCGCCTTGCGGCATTTCCGTCACGCCGTCATCCAAGCTGATGATTTTCACGTCCACATCTGGCAAGGGCATCCCGATCGAGCCGGTCTTGTTGACTCCCAAGAGCGGGTTGCAGTGCGTGGCGGTGGGCGCTTCCGAAAGCCCGTAGCCCTCAAAAACTTTTCCGCCGGTCAATTTTTCAAATTGTTCTTTCGTCTCGCGCATCAATGGCGCCGAGCCGGAGATACAAGCCTTAATTGAAGAGAGATTGTATTTTCCGGCTTTCACGTCCGGATGATTGTTGATGCCGTTATATAGCAAAGGCACGCCCGGGAAAATCGTCGCCTTGTATTTGCTGATATTCTCCAGCACATCTTTCAGATCGCGCGCGTTGGGGATCATCACCATGCTCGCGCCGGAGGACATCGCAAAATTCATACCCGCCACCATGCCGTACACATGAAAGAGCGGAATGCCCATCAACACCACTTCTTTGCCTTCGTCCAAGCCGGTCATCCAAGATTTGATCTGCAACGTGTTTGCCACCACGTTACGATGAAGCGCCACCGCGCCTTTTGGCACGCCGGTCGTCCCGCCGGAATATTGGAACAAAGCCGTATCGTCAGGCGTAACGTCCACGTTCGGGCGCGGCGAGTTCGCGTGCTTGGCGAGCAAGTCTTTCATCCATACGTCGCCTGCGTCTAATGCGGCAAGGTGGTCCCCGCCTTTTTTCTCTTTCAACAAAGTGAACAGAAAACTCGTCAGCGGCGGCAAAGCTTCTTTGATATTGGTGACGATGATCTTCTTGAGTTTTGATTTTTCGCGCGTTTTCTTCAGCGTGTTATAAAAACGAGTCAACGTGAACATGATTTCAATGTTCGCATCGTTGACCGGCGTCACAACTTCATCTGGCGGGTAAGTGGGGTTTACCGCCACCACCACGCCGCCCGCTTTCAAAATGCCAAAAAAGGCGATCACAAACTGCGGCAGATTCGGCATAAAAATCCCCACGCGGTCGCCCTTCTTCACCCCCAATTCAACCAGAGCCGCCGCCACATGATCGGAGAGCGCGCTCATCTCTTTGTAAGAAATAACCGCGCCCTTAAAAATCGTGCAGGCGCGGTCAGGATATTTGCGCGCGGCTTCTTCTAAAAAGTGAAATAGCGGCGCTTGAGGGTATTCAATTGTTTGCGGCACACCTTTATCATAGTGCGCGAGCCAAGGTTTATTACTCATACTTCTCTCCTTTTATATATATGGTGAAGCTGACTTTATGGGCTGAGTATATACGCGAAAATGTTAAAAGTCAATTATAACACTTGAATTCATAGCGAGTTACGGATGAATTCTGCAATTTCTTTTTCTTGATTTGGATGAAACCACTTGATCGTCTCATCGGACGCTTTGAACCAATTGGCTTGTCTTCTCACAAAAATCCGCGTCACGCGCCGCATCTCGACTTTGGCTTGGTCTATGCTCATTTGACCTTTTACCACGCTGACGCATTCTCGATACCCAAGCGCCGACATGCTTGGCAAAGCGGGGGAATAGCCGTTCGCTAGCAAGCCTTTCACTTCATCTACAAAGCCGTTTGCGAACATGGCTTCAATCCGCTCATCCACTCTTTGGTAGAGTTCTTCGCGTGGGCGGGTCAACCCAATTGAGATTAAGTGATAAGGCGTTTCGCCTTTGCTTCTTTGGGCTGAGAATTTTCTGCCAGTTGTAAAAATCACTTCCAAAGCGCGGATCGTGCGGCGGTAATTGCGTAAATCTATTTTTTCGGCGGCTTCTGCATCAAGAAACTTGAGCTTTGCGTATAGCCACTCTTTGCCTCGGTCTTCGTTCAGCTTTTCAAGCGCGTTTCGTAATTGGAGGTTAGGCGTCACTTCAGGCGGAGTCCAGCCTTCGGTCACTGCGCGCACATATTGACCCGTGCCGCCAACTAGAAAAGGGAGTTTGTTTCTTTTATAGATGCTTTCGAGGCTGACGCCGGCTTGTTGCTGAAAGACCGCCAAGCTGAGGGTTTCGTCCGGTTTGACGATGTCAATCAGATGATGCGGCACGCGCGCCAAATCCGCTTTGGAAGGTTTGGCGGTGCCAACATCCATGCCTCGGTAAAAGAGGCGCGAATCTGCCGAGACGATTTCCCCGTTGAACGTTTCGGCGAGTTTGATGGCTAGCTCCGTTTTGCCAACGGCGGTGGGTCCAACAATTAGAATGAGCGGGCGTTTGTCAAATGGCATGGGCTGGTGAAATTATGAAACTGCGTTTTCAAAATGAGTGAGGGTGACTGTTTTTTGCGGCGCGCCCTCAATGGCGATCACGTCTATCTGCCAATGGTCAATTGCGTTTTCTGAAGCGTAATATTCGGCGCAGGCGAGCATGTGTTCGCGTTTTCTGGCGGTCACGTTTTGTTCCGGGTAGAAATTTTTGCTTGCAGTCAAGGTCTTCACTTCGATGAAGATAGTTATATCTTTCAAGCTGGCGATCAGGTCAATTTCTCCGTAAGGGGTGCGGATGTTTCGGGCGATAATTTGATAGCCATTGGAAAGCAGATGTTGCGCGGCTTGATCTTCGCCCCATTTGCCAATCTGTTGATTGTGCTTGGTCATAAACTGAATCTTTCGATCAGACTGCGTAAGCGCGTGCGCCAACTGCTTTTGCGCGGCTGAGCTTCGTGAATTAATTTTTGATAATGGTTGAGCAGGGTTGCGGTGACGTTCTCGATGGCGTAGCGGGCGGATGCTTTTCGCGCGGCAATGCCGATTTGTTGGCGTAGCTCGAGGTCCAGACAGAGGCGCGTGAGTTTAGCGGTGAAAGCGGGCAGATCGTGAGTCGCCACTAAGCCGCTGACTCCATCTTCAATAATGTCGTCAATGCCAACCGAGTGAATGCCCATCACCGGCAAGCCTGCGCCCATCGCTTCCACATTGGTCATGCCAAAGGTTTCGGCAACTGAGGCGGTGACGAAAATATCGCACATGGCTAAGTAGGCGGGCAGATTTTTATATTCCACCTTGCCGATGAAATGAACTTTGGCGCTGATGTTTAGATCGCTAACCATTTGCTTAATTTCTTCTTCATAGGATTGAATGCCGCTCCCGATGATCAGTAAGTGCGTGTGCGGCAGGGCTTGGGCTACTCCGGCGAAGGATTCTAATAGAAAAGGAATATTTTTTTCGAGCGCGATGCGTCCGGTGTAAACGAGGAGAATGTCTTTGGCTGTGAAGCCGAAATCCGCTCTGGCTAAGGGAATGGCGGATTGAAATTGTTTTAAGTCTATGCCGTTGGGGATGGCGGAGATGGGAACTTCTACTTTGAGATCGCGCAGGACTTGGACCATGCCTTGCGTGGGCGTGGTGACCAATTCCACCGCTTCGCAAAATGGCGGCATGTAGGCTTGCAACATCCCCAGGCTAATTTCTTCCGGCATGATTGGGAAGTAAGCCCGCGCCATTAGATCGTAGCGTGAATGGTAAGTGAAGACGATGGGAATTTGAAGCGGGCGGCAATAACGCAGGGCAAGGCGTCCGCTGAGAAAGGGATGATGCACATGAACGAGGTCCATCGCCTGGAGGAGTTGCTTGGCTTTGCGCGAATATTTCAAAGATAGATAAAAGCCGGTATCGGCAAGCGGCAAGCCTGAAGTGCGTATGACGCGCGTTTCGCCTTCCACTTTGAGGTTTGGGTCGCCGAAAGTGAAGACGTACACTTCGTGACCGGCGCGTTCCAAATATTTTTTGGAAAGCTCAACCTGATTGGTGACTCCGCTGATATAGGGCTTGTAGCTGTCAATCATTAATCCGATGCGCATGTGGATATGCTAAGGCACGCGCTAATGAATGTCAAGTGGCGCGTGGTAGAATGAAAAAAAAGAGGTTCTATGGCGAAGTTGATTTTGAGAAATAAGGAATTTGACGTGAGCGCAGGCATGACTCTGCTGGCGGCGTTGAAGAAAGCGAACATCATTCCGGAATCGGTAATTGCTACGCGGGCTGGAGAAATGGTGCTGGAAGATGAAATCTTGAAAGACGGCGATGTGATCAAGTTGATCGCCGTGATCTCTGGCGGTTGATCTATGCGTTGTAGAAAATGCGGCGAAAAAGCCTCGGTGAATATGCGCCAACACAAACTGGCGTTGTGTAAAGAACATTATCTTGAATGGATTCCCGAACAGACCGAGCGTTTCATCAAGAAATATGCGATGTTCACAAAAGCCGAGAAGATTTTGGTGGCGGTCTCCGGCGGCAAAGATTCTCTGGCGCTGTGGGATATTCTCACGCGGCTCGGCTATCAAGCGGACGGTATGTATATCGGCTTGGGAATTGACGGCGGAATTGAATATTCAGACGAATCGAAACGCCTCACTGAAAAATTTGCCAATGAGCATAATCTCAAACTGCATATCGTGGATGTGGAAAAAGAATATGGTCAGCCGATTCCCGTTTTGGCGCATGTTTCGCATCGCGGCAAGGGCAAGCCGTGCGCCGTCTGCGGATTGGCGAAACGGCATGAAATGAATCGCATTGCCCGCGATCTCGGATATGACGTGCTGGCGACAGGTCATAATTTGGATGACGAAGCGGCGGTTTTGTTTGGCAATACTTTGGTTTGGGAGAGCGAGTATCTTTTGCGGCAGGGCCCGGTTTTGCCGGCGCGGGATGGGCTGGCGCGCAAGGTCAAGCCGTTGTGTCGTTTTTATGAGCGCGAAATGGCGGCGTATTCCATTGCGCGTGGGATTGAATATATTTATGAAGAATGTCCGTTTGCCGAGGGTTCGCAATCCATTTACTATAAAGAGTTGTTGAATCAAATGGAAACTGCGCGCCCGGGCGCAAAGCTGACTTTTTATCTACGATTTTTGGAAGCGCGGAAAAACGGAAATTTATTCATTGAGAAGAACACAGCCGCCGCGCATTTACATCCCTGCCCGAAATGCGGACAACTCACTTCCACCGATGACTTCTGTTCGTTTTGCCGGTTGATTGAGAAAGCGGCGGCTTCAACGCCGACTGGTTAGATCATCTGGCGAGCGTGGCAATTAACCCTAATAAAAACAAACCGACAATGACATACCCGGCGATTTGTTCCTGCGGGAAGATGGCTAGTTTGGGAATTTCAAAACTGGCGTTATTTAATTTAGGAGCGAGCGGAATCTCTTGATTGCCGAATAAGGCTTCTTGAAAAACTTCCACAGTCCGCGGGCGGTTATCAGGATGTAAGGACATTGCCCACAGGATGGCGCGCTCGACGCGCATACTAATATGCGGATTCAAATCTCGCAGAGGGGTGAGGCTTCGAGTATCCAGAAAGCGCTTGCGCGCTTCGGATGGCGGCGTATTGGTTAGCAGATGATAGAGCGTTGCGCCAAAGGCGTAAATATCCGCACGCGCGTCTGTGTGCGTGTCGTCTCCGCCGTATTGCTCTAGCGGCGTGTACGAAGCGGTGCCTTGACCTTGAATGACCGTGATGGTGACTTCGTTGGGCGCCATAATTTTCACTAAGCCGAAATCCACAAGTTTGAGCAATCCGCTGGGAGTGAGTTTGAGATTGCTGGGTTTAATATCGCGGTGCAAAATTGGCGGCTCTTGGCGATGCAGATAATTCAACGCGTCCGCTAATTGCATTGCCCAATGCAGGACTTCCTTTTCTGAAAGAAAGGTCTTTTCTTGTTTGGCGTCTAACATGCGCTCGCGTAAATCTTTGCCGGGGATGTAATCCATCACTAGATAATCGCGATTCTCCGCGGAGAAATAATCCGAAACTTTGGGCAGGTTCGGGTGATCGAGGCGCGCCAAAACAGAAGCTTCGCGAAAAAACTGTTCGCGGGCTTGGGCTAGCGTCTCTGGCGGAAGCGCGCGATCGTAAGAAACTTCTTTAATCGCGCATAACCGACCTTCGAGGCGCGTGTCCTCGGCAAGGAAAATACTGCCCGTCCCGCCTTGCCCAATTCGTTCAAGGACTTGGTAGCGGTCGTGCAGGAGATTTCCATTTGATAATGGTTGCGACAATCCTGCTCCTCTAACTTGAAATGAACAATCTGTTTTAATTGAGAATCATTTTCGGCGTGTGATTCTGATCAACTTAAAATGTAACGATTATCCACAGAATTCAAATTTTCTGCTATTATAAACGCGTTTGCTATAGATTGAGGTCATTGATTATGAATGTAGAAGATTTTCCAGTACTTGTCGCTCAGGATGGACCATTGAAAGGAGAACGTTGGTCGTTAAGCCAAACCTTGATGGTTGGGCGCGACCCAACTTGCGATATTTCCATTCAAGATCGGCAAGTTTCGCGTTTTCATGCGCGCATTACGCCTTCGCCGGAAGGCGTGACGGTGGAAGACTTGGGAAGCAAAAACGGCACAATCCACAACGGGATAGAAGTTGCGGGTCCCGTGATTTTACAAGACGGCGATTCGCTGGGCATTGCTTTGGCGCAACAATTTCTATTCCTCGTCTCGGATGCGACCATGCCCTTAGTGGATGGCGCGATCCGCAACGGGCGGCTGATGATGGATAGAAAATCGCGGCGCGTGTGGGTCAATCAACAACAGGTGACTCCGCCGCTCTCCGCGCAACAATTCAAATTGTTGTGGTTGCTCTATGAAAACAACGGGCAGGTGATCAACCGCGCGGATTTAGTCTCAACGGTGTGGGGCGAAGATCAAATGGCGGGCGTTTCAGATCAAGCCTTAGACGCATTGATTCGCCGCTTACGCGACCGCCTCGCCGCTTTTGACCCGACTCATCAATACATTGATACCGTGCGCGGACACGGCATCCGCTTGGATAACCCAACCATTGGGGAATAAAACTTATGGACGCACACTCAGAAAAAATACTCGCCCAACTGATTCGTGAAACGCGCATTGCGGTTTTAAGCACCTTGCGGGATGAAGAGCCGCTTTCTTCGCTGGTGGCTTTTGCGCCGCTGGAGGATTTCTCGGCTTTTTATATTCATACAAACCGTTTGGCGCAACATACAATAGATATGAAGAAGAAGCGGCAGGTTAGTTTGCTCATCGCCGAGGCGGACGATGGCCGCGCCGACCCGCAGACTTTGGCGCGCGTTTCGATTCGCGGTTCGGCGGAAATGTTAGAAAACGGCGCGCCCGGATATACGCCGGTCAAAGAGTTGTATCTGGCGCGCTTCCCTGAAGCGGCGCAAACCGTTCAGCTAGATGATTTTAATTTCTGGAGAATCAAGCCCAAAGGCGGAAGGTACGTGCTTGGGTTGGCGAAAGCCTACAATATCACTATCGAAACTTTGCAAAAAGTCTCCGAAAGATCGTAATTCTTTCGGAGACTTTTTATTATCAGCCCATATTTTTTTGCATCAATTTCTTCAACGCAATTTTGTAAAACCGATTGAGTTTCTCGCTCATGGCTTGAGCTTCGGGGTTATCGCTTTGCCCTTCGAGTTGAGTCGTCAGCCCGCCGAGCGCGTCTACCAACTGCTGGCTGAGCATTTCCGCATTTTGTTCAAACGCTTGTTCAACGGCGGCGTCATCCGGCAGTTGTAGCAACTGCTCAATCAAAGCAAATTCCGGCGGCGCGCTGGCGGCTTGTAAAACCTGAAGCATCTTTTGCAGTTTGCCCATGCACGCATAATCATTTTGTTCGGAAGCGCGCTGTAATAATTGATTAGCGACATCCACCGCGTCTTGCGTGAAATTTTCCAAATTGGCTTGCGTGGCTTTTTCAATATCCTCTTGCTCTAACAATTGTTCAACGAACGTTTGGGCTTGTTTTTGGCGAGCTTCGATTTGTTTATCTATTTCGCCGGTGTATTGCAATAATTTTTCGCGCACGTTTTCAAGCCGCGTTTTTTCCGCGTCCGCGGCTTGGGCGATGCGGTCGGATAAAGTTTGGAAGAACGAATAATCCATCCCGCCGCGCGCCAACGAGACAAAAGCGCGGATGCGCGCATCGGTTTGGGATTCGAGGACGAAATCCAGCAATTTTTCGCGCGTGAGCGTTTGCCCCGCCTCTTGCAGGACTTTTTGAGCCGATTCTAATTCCCCGACAGATTCCTTAAGCTGACGGCCGTACTCGGTCTCTTCCAATAGTTGAGTTTGAATCTCGATCAAGGCGCGGGCGATCGGTTCTTGCCCGCTTTGCATGGCGCTTTGCGCAATGCGGCTGAATAAAGCGAAAAATTGCTCGTCAACCAAAGCGGCGTGTTGTTTGATCAATTCGGAGCGCACTTCTTTTGAAGTCACCTGCATTAGTTTTTCCATCAACTGCACGCGTTCTTGCTGACCTTTGATCATTTCTGAAGAGATGCCGTCTTTATTCAAAATAGTTTCCAGCATGGATTCATAAGTTAGATTAGCTTGCGGTTTGAAGAGATAGCCTTTGCGTTTTTCGGGCGCTAAACGCTCCACGACTTGCTTGATCAGCGGTCCCATCAGTTTTTCCTGCTCGTTGATTGGAAGCCCCAACTCCGGCGGGAAGAAGGTGAGCAGTAATTCTTTCTCGTTATCGTGATAAACAATCGGCGTAGCCAGCCGACCTTCGTAGCCGCAATGCGGACAGTGGGCGTGGTTGACCTGTCCGCTGAGGAAGCGCTGTTTGGCGGCGGGGTCGTGCGTCACGTCAATTAATTGTTCAACATTGGCTTGAATCATTTGTCTGCAACGCGGGCAGGAGATAGTGGTTTGAGGCATTTGATAATTTCCGATTCTATTTTTAGATTTGAAGAACTGGGTTTGGCTATTCGAGAAACTCTTCTCGAATAGCCAAATATCTATCCGTTTATTTTATCCCACTAATTCTTCCAGCCGGTCAATGTAGCTTTCCATTACGGCAAAAGTTTCTTCCACTGGCTTGGGCGTGGTTAAATCCACGCCCGCTTTTTTGAGCACATTCAGCCCGTAATCCGAAGAGCCGGATTTGAGAAAGCCGAGATAATCCTCTGCGGCATTGGGTTTGCCGCTCAATACGCGGTTGGCGAGCGAATGCGCGCCGGAAATGCCGGTAGCGTAGGCGTAAACATAGTAATCCGCGAATAGGTGGCTAAAAGTGGACCAAACCATGCCCACGCGCGGGCGGTCTATTTTTACTTTAGAACCAAAACCTTCGGCGAATAGATCCGCCATCAATTTTTGCATTGCGTCTGCGGTGAGCGGTTCGCCGCGTTCGGCGCGTTGATGCGTCTCTAATTCAAAGCGCGCCAGCGTTGGCATTTGGAAGAAATATCTAAAGAAATTTCCGCCAACCGCTTCTTCGATCAACGCGATGAGGAAATTTTTATCCGTAACGGTCTTGAGCAAATGTCCGCGCATCATGGCTTGATTAAAATTAGAAGCGACCTCCGCAACGAAGAGCGAATAATTAGAATACGCCAGCGGTTGATTCTTCCATGTGAGATAGGAGTGCATAGAATGGCCCAACTCGTGAGCCAGCGTGCTCATACTGCCCACTTCGCCGGTATAAGACATCATAATAAAAGGATGCGTGCCGGGCGCGCCATAGGAGAATGCGCCGTTCATCTTGCCTTGATTGACGGTTGAATCCACCCAGCGATCTTTCAAACAACCTTGCCGCACAGTTTCCACATACTCTTTACCCAGCGGCGCGAGACTTTCACAGATCAACTCTACGGCTTTTTCAAATGGAATTTTAGTTTTCTTTTTGGCAATCGGCGCCCACATGTCGTAATATTGAATCTCTTTCAATTTAAGCGCTTTGCGCCGTAATTCAAAATAACGATGCCAAACTGGCAATTTCTTTTTGAAGGTATTGATCAAATTATGAAAAACTTCTTCGGGGATGTTGTTGTTGAAGAGCGAAGCAGACAGAGTGGTTTCAAACTTTCTCGCCCGCATGTTGAAGACGTTGGCTGAAATCGAACTGGATAAATTGGTCGCCAAGGTGTTTTTGAATTCAAGGTGCTTATCGTGATAGCTTTCAAAGGCGGTTTTTCGCACAGTGCGGTCTGGGTCTTCCATCAAGGCGGTGTGATAGTTGCCTTGCGTCACCTCGACTTTTTTACCTTTGCTATTTTTGGCTGGGGCAAATTTGAAATCGGCGTTGACCAGCATACTGCTCGAAGAAGAAGGTCCGCCAAATGGCTCGCCCAACATTCCCAAGAGTTCTTCTACCTCGCCGGAACGAACGTGCGCCTGCTGACGGAAGAGATCGTCAAAGTATTGCTTGTAAACGGCTAAAGCAGAGTTTTCTTTCATCCACTGGTTGAGGACGCTTGTTCCAATTTGCAATAATTCCGGGTTGACAAAAGAAGCGGCGCCTGCAACCTGACCGAACATATTTTGCGCTTTGCCTACCAATTCCGCCGCTTTCTGATCGGCGGTATCTACCGCGTATAAAAATTGCGCGTACATGAAAATTGTTTGCGCGCGGCTAAAAATATCTTCAACGGCGCGCAGACCGGCTAATAAAGCCTCGGCGCTTTCGCTCAATTTTCCGGCGTGGCTTTTCACTTTCGGAATATCTTTTAATACAGCTTGAAGCGCCGCCTCCCATTCTTTTGAAGATTTGAAAACGCTTTCCGCATTCCAAGTATATTTTTTGGCGACCTGCTTGCGTAGGGGGATGGATGGAGACATGCTTTAATCCTTTCAATATGGAAGATGGGTTTGGGTTATTTATCTCGGAAGTGAAAAACAAATTCTTGCGCCCGCCTCGGGGTTAGGGTCTGCCCAGATATGCCCGCCGTGCGCCTCTATAATTTCACGCGTGAGGTACAGCCCCAGCCCTGCGCCTTTGGTGTGCTTCACTGCGTTTGTCGAACGATAGAAGCGATCAAAGACGTGCGGCAGGTCTTTGGCGGCGATGCCCGGGCCTTCATCGCTGACGCATACGACCACTTGATCGGGGAGCGCTTCGCCGCCAATTTTGATTTCGCCTTGCGGCGCGTACTTCAATGAATTTGAGACAAGGTTAGATAAAACCTGCTCCAAGCGCGTTTCATCTCCTAGGATGATCGGAAAATCTTTAGGAAAGTTGACGTTGATTTTGTGTTTTGGCGCCTGAGACGAAAACCGCTCGCTCACTCTTAACGCCAGGCTGGGTAAGGCGACATCGGCTTGGTTCAAGCTCAAGCCTCCAGCTTGCAGGCGCGAGGCGTCGAGTAAATCGTCAACCATTTTGGAAAGGCGATCCGCTTCTTCTTCGATTACCGCCAGCGAATCGCTGATCGTGCGTTTGTCCCATTTTGCGTCATCGCGCCGCAATGTAGAAGCATAGCCTTTGATCAACGCGACTGGCGTGCGTAATTCGTGGCTGACGATAGAGACGAAAGTCGCTTTCAATTCGTCCGCTGTGCGAAAGTGCGTAATATCGCGCACGCTGACCAGCACGTTGCGAAGTTTGCCTTCTTCATTAACTAATGGGGCGTAGGTTATCCCTACCGGCAAAGGCTGGTGAGATGGGCGTTCCAAATCGCCTTCGATGTATAGCGCTTCATCTGGCGTGAGGGGCCAGTGATTAGCGATAGATTCTTCCAGCGTATTGCCTTGCGGCTTTTTCTTCCATTTGATAACGGCTTTGTGATTTTTAGTGAGGATCTCGGCGCGGGTTTGGTTGGAGAGCTTTTCAAACGCCCCATTACATCTTTCAATATTTAATTCCGCATCCAGAATCAAGATGCCATCTGCGGCAGATTCGAGAAGCGCGTCGAGTTTTTGCTTTTCAAAAGTCACTTGCCCGTATAGTTGCGCGTTGAGCACGGCAATTGCGGCTTGGTCGGCAAAGGATTGCAAGAGGATGCGGTCGTTGGGGGTGAAAAGATCGGCATAGTTGCGGAAGATGAAGATCACGCCGATCACTTGTCCGCGTGTGGCGAGGGGCAAACCTGTGCCGTTTAGTAAACCCATGCTGGCGGTGTAGGTCAATTCCTTTAACATGCGGTTGAGTTCGGTCACGTCCAACTCGCGGACTTTTTCCTCCGCTAAGAGCGGGGTTAGGTAGGAGAGAAATGCCGGGGCGATGCCATGCGCCGTGACGACGCGCCAGCCGTCGGGTTGTTTGAGCGCAATGATCCCCGCCTGCCCGGCTAACATCTCAATCGAAAAACGTAAAATGCGCGCGAGTAGCTTTTCCAAATCCAATTCTTGGGTGAGCAAGCGCGAGATTTCGAGGAGATAATCTCTTTGGCGGACTCGAAAATCCGGGAGCATGGATGGCACAATAGACATAACTTATTTTATCACTGGGCTGGGAGGGTTCGTAAGAATTGCATAAGCGCGCAATTTTGGACAGAGCCTATCAGATTTGTCATTTTTACAGGTTGACCGTAGTACCATCTGCCTATAGAATATTACAAAATCATTGTTTTTTGTGGATGTTTCATTCTTTTTGGAGAGCAAGATGAGTCGTAAATTAAAGTTTTTTTCGCGCTGTGTGTTGATTTTTGTAATTTTCAGCCTGACGCAAGTTTTCTTTTTTCAGTCTTTTTCGCAGGCGGAAGCGGCGCCTTTAGCGGCTCCCGGCGATCCGCAATTGATTATTACAAAATCCACTGATGATAATATTACGACCGCGCAAGTGGGCGATGTGATTCGCTATCGTATTCGCTTTGAATGCAGTAGCTTGACGATTGCCTGCGGTCAGATGGAAATTACGGACGTGTTGCAAGCCGGATTGATTTATTTGCCGCCGCCAAATTCGTCTGTTCCGGCTGGTTTTTCAATCAACTATAACGGCGTTACGCGCACGGTGACAATCACCAAAGACGATAATAATTTATTGGATGGTTCTCAATATGATGCGGTGATTGCGGTGCGCGTGGATTACGATTTGCGTACGCTCCCGGCTATCATTAATAACACGGCGAACGGCAGAATTGACCCGCCCGGACCAACCAGTTGGCAACCGGCGACTCCCTCCAGCGCGCCGCCGATCAGCATTGGCACAGTCACGCCGAGTTGGGAAATGCAGAAGACCTTATCCAGCCCGCTGATCAATCCAACTGTGAACACGGACGTTACTTATCAACTGCGGCTTTGTCCTACCCCGCCTCCGCCCGGTCAGGGCAATGTTCCATTAAGAGATGTTGTGATCGTTGATAATTTACCGGTGGGCGCGACATTCGTTTCTGCAAGCGATGGCGGAATTTACGACGGCTTGAGTACGGTCACCTGGCCCTCTTTTGCGGGACCGATTTATCCGCCAAATTGTTTAACGCGTTATGTCACTATTCGCTATAATGCTCCGCCTTTCACAGTTGGCGGCAATGTGACCAACACAGCTAGCGCGAATGGCGAATATACAGATTCGACTGGCGGCATAATTGGACCTGTGGGCATTGATACGACTCCGATTACCCATCCGATTGATCCGATTGTTGAAGTGCCGAACTATAGCAAAGATGATACCGGAGACCCGGTCGGCATTGGCGGCACAGGGCGCTTCATCCTTCATCTGGATACGAATAATACGAACTATCCCTCAAATGAATTAATCCTAGTGGATAACATCCCGCCGGAATTGCAGGTGACGAGCGTCGCTGTGGGCGAGTGGAGCGCGGCTTTTCAGCATGTGCGGGCTTATGTTGAATACTCCACGAATAACGGAAGTTCTTATATTGCATTTCCCGGTCAGCCCATTAGTTATAACACTGGCGGCGCGCTTGCCGCTCCGGCTACAAATATCACCAATGTGCGTTGGCGCTTTGAATATGATCCGGACGGGACCGCTCCTTATACGTACACGCAGGCTGGTTTGCCTTACACTTGGGCATTTACTACCGACCCACAAATTCGCGTTACGCCGCGCACTGTAGCCACAGTGGCGGACCCACCCTCCGGCGCGCCCATGCCAATTGCGGTAGCCGGCTCCACCTATACTAACTGTTTACAAGTTACGCGCCGCGATAGCTCCGGCAACCCGGTGACTGACGCTTGCAACAACGAGACGATGACCGTTGAAGGTAACTTTGTAAGTTTGCGCGTCTCTAAAGGCGAAACCCCGGGCAGTTCTTGGGATGATTTAGACGATCCAAACATCAATACTTTCACTGCAGATGGAACGATATTGCCCGGCGATACTGTCCGCTATGAAATTACAGTTGAACTCACCGAGCGCTCGTCTGCCGCGCTGATCAACCCGACGATTCAAGATACGCTCCCCGCAGGCGGTTTTGTCTTTGTGCGGAATGGAACTGCGCGCTTGGATGGCGTGGCTTTACCGTTGGGGCAACAGCCAACCTTTACGCAAGCTGGCAACCTATTAACTTGGGCGTGGAACAACCCCAGCCCGGCGATTACGATTAATCCATTAATTTTGGGCAGTCATTCTTTGACCGTTGAATTTTATGGTTACGTTCCGCGTGGGCAGGCTCCCGGCACATACACGAACGATTTACACGCCGTCACCGATTCGGGCGACGTGATCTGTGAAATTGGCACGCAAATTCAAGATACAACGGATATAGACGGGGATGGCAACACAACCGAAGTGGTTTGCCGTAATCCGGACACGTAATACAACGGATATAGACGGGGATGGCAACACAACCGAAGTGGTTTGCCGTAATCCGGACACGTATATTGTTGAACGCTCTGCGGCATTACGCGGCGAGAAATGGATTCGCAGTACTGATGCAGAGAATGCTCAGGTAGTGGATATGACCACCTTCCTGCCGGACGCTTCCTGTCCAAATGGCGGGACGGCTGGTTTGCCCGGCAGTACAAATCCATTTACGCGCTATCCGTGTATTTCACAAGCCTTCACTGAAGGCGCATTGAGCGCCGGTCAGTTTTCGCCGCCGCCGCCGGCCATCAACCCAGAATTAGACGATTTTGAATACAACGTGCGGATCTTCAATGACGGCAACGTGCCGATGTTGGAATATGTGCTTTATGATATTTTGCCCTTCGTTGGCGATGTTGGCTCCGGCGGCACGCTCTACTCTTCTTCGCGCTTGTCGCAATTCCGCCCCATTCTAGATGGACCGGTGCAATTTCTTAGCGGACCTGCCCCGCTGACTGCGGCTGACTTCACGATTGAATATAACGATTCCGTCAACCCTTGCCGCCCGGAAGTGTTCAACCTGCCCAGTGGCGCGATTCCGGCTGGTTGTAGCAACACCTGGAGCGGAACTTGGTCGGCTTCAGCGCGCTCGTATCGAATTCGTTTGAATGCGGGTTCGTCTATCGCTTCCACGGCTGAAGTTCGTTTTGGCGTGCCGATGCACATCGCGGCGGACGCGCCTCCGGCTGGCTTTGATTCAGACGATGCGCTTTCCCATGAAATCGCTTGGAATTCATTTTCACATGTCGGCTCTTATGACCGCGACCCCACTCCAGCTTTGGAAATTCAGGATTTATTAGCTTCAGAACCGCGTAAAGTAGGTATCACCGTCCCTGAGCGGATGAGCGTGGGCAACCGAATTTGGCGCGATGCGGATAACAGCGGCACGATCAACCCGCCGGATGATACCAACCCGGGCATTGCCAATGTGACGGTCAATTTGTATCGAGATGCGGACAATAACGGCGTCCCGGACGGACCGGCGATTTCGACCACTACAACCGATACCGAAGGTTACTATCTCTTCAGCAATATCCCGTACGATTCTGCCGTGCCCGGCAATAATCGTTATATCATCGGCGTCCCTTCCAGCAACTTTGGAGTTGGCGCCCCCTTAGAAAGCCTGCGAAGCAGTACTGGCACGCCCGCAACAGCTACATACACTGCGCCCACCTCGAATACGGTAGATCGAGCGGATGACGGCATAGACCCGGCAGTACTCGGCGGAGAAGTGTTCAGTTGGTCGTTCACTTTACAACCCGGCACGGAGCCGACTGCTGAAGCAGACCTTTCCTCAAATGATCGCGATGGCTTGCCCGGTCAGCGGCGCGGCGTGAATGATGAGCGCGACAATAACAGCGACCTGACCATTGACTTCGGCTTCTTCGGCGGTTCAGACGTTCCGTTTAGCATTGGCAATCACGTTTGGCGCGATACTGGAGAAACTGCCACTCCGGGCGTTTACAATTTTACAGAACGCAATGATGGCATCCGTCAAGCCACCGAGCCGCCGGTAGCTGGCGCGCTCGTGCGCCTGTATCGAGATGGTAATAACAACGGCGTCCCCGACCCTGCTGAAATGATTCGCTGGGATACGACTGACGCGAATGGCTTCTACCTTTTTGATAATCTTGATCCTGGTCCTTATTTCGTTGAAATTGATCAAAGCAATTTTGACGCTGGCGGACCCTTAGCAGGTTGGTACAGCAGTCAGGTAACCGGCACGGAAAACATCGGCGTGCCGGGCAACCCGAATGTGCCCAACATGGACAGCGACGATAACGGCATAGATACAGACTTCCCTGAAACGGATAGCGTTTTCAGCGGCGTAATTACCTTGACGCGGAACGTCTCCGAGCCGACTGGCGAAACGCACCTGAGCGGCGATACAAGTTCCGCCCCGGGCTTTGACCCGACTGCGGGCGATGGACCCGGCTCGATTGGGCGCTTTGGCGAAACGGACGCGACCAGCAACATGACCGTTGATTTTGGCTTCATCCCGCCGATGAGTTTAGGCAATCGCGTTTGGTATGACGAAGGCTCTGGCGCGGCTTCCCTCCGCACGGACTTCAATAACGGCATTCAAAATACCGGAGAATTCGGCGTTAACAACGTCCGCGTTGAATTATGGCGCGATACCAACGGCACGCCCGGTCTGCAAGTGACTGGCGGCACGCCGGATACCTTCCTCGGCTTTGATACAACCGACGCCTCCGGTTACTATTTATTTGAGCGCTTACAGCCGGGGAATGATTATTACGTGCATATTCCCGCCTCTAACTTTGCCCTTGGACAGCCTCTGAGAAACTACTTCAGTAGCACAGACGCGACGCAACCTACGCCGCCGGCGGATGATATGGAAGATATGGACGATAACGGCATAGATGCCGCTAACCCTGCAACCACCGGCGTGACCAGCTCGCAAATTACGATGGCTTACAACACCGAGCCGTTGACTCCTGCGAATGAAACCGATATCAACAATAGCGGGACGTATGGACCCAACAACGTCGGTACGTTAGGTCAAGCGGATGGCGATAGCAACTTGACGATAGATTTCGGCTTCGCCCGCCGATCGCGCAGTTTAGGCAACCGCTTATGGATTGACACGAATAATAACGGCATCCTTGACGGCGGCGAGAGTCCGGTTCCGGCTGGCGTGCGCGTGAGCCTCTATTGGGATGGTAATGGGAACGGCATCCCCGACGATTTAGGCGTAGCTGGAGATTACACCGACGACGCCATCGGTTACGACCTGACTGACCCCAACGGCTACTATTTGTTTGATCATTTACCGCCTGCAAACTATATTGTTGGGGTGGATTACACTAACTTCACCGGGGCTGGCTCTTTAGTTGGCTATACCAGTAGTACGGGTCATGTAGATAACGCTTCTAACAATCTGGACAGCCGTGATAACGGCATTGACCGTTTGCAGATCGGCAACCCGACGCTTTCGCCGTATGGCGTGATTTCTACCAGAATCGCTCTTTCCACCGCGCCTACCGGCGAAACCGGTAGCGGCGACACAAGTATGCTTCCCGGCTTTAATCCAACCGCCGGTGACGGAACGAACTCTCGCGGACGTTTTGGCGAGGCTGATAACAATAGCGATTTGACGATTGACTTTGGCTTCTTCATCCCGATGAGTCTTGGCAATCGCGTCTTCCTCGATAACGGCGCGGGCGGCGGAACTTACAATAACGGCATTATGGACGGCGGCGAAACGCCCGTAGCTGGCGCGCGTGTGGAACTCTGGCGCGATGCGGATGCGAATGGCGTGCCAGACGCTGGCGGTATGCTTGCTTTTGATACTACTGACGTGAACGGCTACTACCTCTTTGATCGGCTGACCCCCGGCTCTTACGTGGTGGTTATGCCCGCTTCAAACTTCACTGGCGCTGGTCCGCTGGTTGGTTACAACACCAGTACTCCCACAGGCACGGAGACAGTGGGCGTGCCCAGCAATCCGTATCTCCCAAATACAGATCGAGATGACAATGGTCTCAACGTAGGTAGCGCGCCAACCGTCGGCGGGGTGCGAAGCGGCACGATTACGCTGGCTTACGGAACTGAGCCAACTGGCGAAATTGAATTGAGCGGTCAAGCGGATCCCGGCGCTCCCGCAAACGTGGCAAACAGCCCAACGGGTTGGGATGGACCAACTTCACGTGGACGTTGGGAAGAGTCAGATATAAATAGCAATTTGACGATTGATTTCGGCTTCATCCAAGTCTTCTCTTTGGGCAATCGCGTTTGGTTTGATACGAACAACGATAGTCTCATGGGAGTTGGCGAACAAGGCGTGAGCGGGGTTATCGTTCACCTGTTCGCTTCGGATGGCGTCACTGAAATTCCCGTAGGTCCTGATGGAATTTTGAACACGGCGGACGATTCAACCTCCGGCGTAACGACTACGGCGAATGGTTACTATCTCTTCAACAACCTTCCGGCTGGCGATTATGTAGTCGCGCTTTCTGCCGATAATTTCAGCGGCGCAGGCGCCTTATTCGGCTATTGGTCTTCAGGCACGGCGCTGAACGGCGTCGGCGCAATTTCTGAGACGCTTGCCGCGCTTGCGAACAGCGATACGGATTTGGACGATAACGGAACTTTGTCCAGCGGCAGAGTGATTTCATCCGTCGTCACGCTTGGACTAGCCACAAATAGCGAGCCGGCTGGCGAAACTGATCTGGATGCAACCTTGCCCGGCAATCGGCAAGGTCAACCAGACGGACAAGCCAATATGACCGTTGACTTCGGCTTCTATCAGGTGAGCGTGGGCGATCTGGTTTATTTTGACAACAACATGAATGGGACGTATGACGCAGGCGATACGACAATTACGCCAGCCGTCACCGTTCACCTATTTGCCGCCGATGGCGTAACTGAAATTTTAGTTGGTCCCGACGGAGTTTTAGGAACCGCAGATGATTCCGCTTCAGGCGTAGCCACCAGCGGCGGCGTTTATGAGTTTGCCGGTTTGCCGCAAGGTCAATACATTATTAGAACTACCGGACCGTCCGGCTCATATAGCACAATTGACACCTTCAGCGCCGCTGATAGCGCCTCCCCAGACGCAAACGTGAACAATAACGATAATGGCGTGGGCGTAGGTACAGGCACGGTCTCGGCGAATATCGTCACCCTAACGCCCGGTTCCGCCGGAGCTACGAGCGCCAATACTGTTGATAATGCAACTGGCATCACGCACAACCCAACGGTGGACTTTGGCTTCGTCAATTTAGTTGCGCTTGGTAATCGCGTTTGGATTGACGACGGCACAGGCGGCGGAACTGCCAACAATGGCATCATAGACGGCGGCGAAGCCGGCGTAGCTAACGTGACCGTTGAACTGCGCAATTCATCTGACGATTCTTTGGTCGCTACGACTACTACGGACGCGAGCGGCTACTACCAATTTGACATGCTCTACCCGGGTACGTACTACGTCTCCATCCCAGCTACCGAGTTCCAACCCGGCGGCGACCTTGAAACCTACTATTCTTCTCAAGGCAATGGGACGAACGAAACTTCAGACGAAACTGTAGACGAGAACGGCATAGATGACGCGAATCCGGCGCTCAATGGAATTCAAAGCATAGATTACACATTGACTCCGGGAGCGGAAGTCACCGGCGAAGCGCAGACCAACTACACCGGCGTATTGGACGACGCCAATGTCAATTTCACAGCCGACTTTGGCTTCACTCACCTCTACGGGCTTGGCAATCGTCTTTGGTTCGATACCGATAACGACAGCGTGATGGATGTGACAGAAGTCGGCGTGGGCGATGGCGTGGTCGTCAATTTATATCGCGCCAGCGACCTATCAACCCCAATTGCGACTGACACGACGGCAAATGGCGGCTATTATCTCTTCGATAATCTGTATCCGGGAGATTATGTAGTCTCTGTGGATGTGAGCAACTTTAATGCAGGCGGCGCGTTGGAAGGCTATTGGTCTTCCGCGACTGTGAATAACAACGCTGGCGGAATTACCGAAACGACCGCCGCGCTTGCCAACACAGATATAGATCGGGACGATAACGGCACGCTCCAAACTGGCGGGCTATTAAATGGCTCGGTCATATCTTCTACCGTCACGCTCGGACCCAGCGGCAATACAGAGCCAACCTCTGAATCTGATCTGGAAGCTGGTATTAATCAAGGCAGTCAGGCAGACGGACATGCCAACATGACCGTAGACTTTGGCTTCTATACCACCACGCTCGGTAATTTAGTTTGGAGCGATACGGATCGAGACGGTTCTTACAATGGCGCTGAAACCGGCATTGACGGCGTGACCGTTGAATTATGGTCACAGGATGGCACAACGCAACTAGCCACCACGACAACTGCCGGCGGCGGGCTGTATTCATTCCCCGGTTTGCCGCAAGGCGATTACACCGTGCATGTGATTGCTCCGCCCGGCTCTTCAAGCAGTGTGGATAACGCCCCCGGCGGCAACGATACCTCCAGCCCGAACTTGAACATAGATAATCAAGATAACGGCATTGGCACAGTCGGCGGAACGGTTATTTCCAATCCGGTCACACTCACTCCGGGCGCGGCGCAAACTGTCAACACGGTGGATAACACCACCGGCTCTACCTCCAACCCCTCAATGGACTTTGGCTTCACGCCGGTCTTCTCGCTTGGCAATCGCGTTTGGTTCGATACAAACAACAATAGCGCGATGGATGCTGGCGAACAAGGCGTAGATGGAGTTTATGTTCAACTCTTCGCCTCGGATGGCGTAACCGAAATTTTGGTCGGTCCTGACGGAATCTTAGGCACTGCTGATGACGCCTCCGGCGGTATGCTCACCGCGAATGGCGGCTATTATCTCTTCAACAATCTCCTCCCCGGCGATTATGTAGTGGCTCTGCCTAGCAATAACTTCAGCGGCGCTGGCGCGCTGACCGGTTACTGGTCATCCGCCACTGCGCGCGATGCCGCGGGCACGCTCGCTGAAACTACAGCGGCGCTTGCTAATACTGATACGGATCGTGATGATAATGGCACGCTGTCTGGCGGCAGAGTCGTTTCCTCGATTGTCACGCTCGGTCCCGCCGTCAATAGCGAGCCGGCTGGCGAAACTGATCTGGATGCAACCTTGCCCGGCAATCAGCAAGGTCAACCCGATACCCAAGCCAACATGACCGTTGACTTCGGCTTCTATACGATCACGCTTGGCAACCTCGTTTGGGACGATCTGGATAATAGCGGCACAGTGAATGGAGCGGAAGCAGGCATTGATAATGTCACCGTGCAATTGTTTGTCGCCGATAGCGCTGGCAATCCGGTTGGCGCGCCTTACGCTACCGCCACTACTGCTGGCGGCGGATTGTATAGCTTTACGGGCTTGCCGCAAGGCAACTACATCGTCCGCATTCCAGATAGCGAATTTATGGGAAGCGGCGATCTAAGAGATTACTACTCCAGCACAGGCGGCGGCACGGAGCCGGCTCCCAGCCCGGACTTGAACACGAGCGATAATGACGATAACGGCAGTGAAGTAGGTACGCTGGGCTTTAGCGGCGGCTATATTCAAACTGAAGCTTTCGCGCTCACGCCTAGCTTAGAAGCGAGCGTCAATAACGCCACCGGCACAACCAACGAACCGCGCGTGGACTTCGGCGTATTCAACGCAATCAGAACTGATCTATCCATCACAAAAACGGATGGCACAGCCTATTACGTGGCTGGCGGTACGCTCACTTACACGCTGGTCGTTACCAACAACGGCCCCGCCGATGTGACTGGCGCAACCGTTACCGATACCTTCCCGCTTCAAATTGTTTCGCCCACGTGGACTTGCGCCACAACTGGCGGAGCAACCTGCGGCGTCAGCGGCGTAGGCGATATTAACGACACGGTAAATATGCCGGTTGGCTCTCAAATTACTTACACGATCACCGCGCCAGTCTCTCTCACGGCGGTTGGTAATTTGGTCAATACGGCTACTGTCGCGCCGCCGGTTGGCGTAGTCGAAAACGATAATACAAATAACTCGGCTACGGATACGGATGCCCCCGCCGCATTAACGATCACAAAAGACGATGCCTTGACCGTTGTCTCGCCAGGTTCAATGCTGACCTATACGATCACGCTTCAAAATACAGGCGCAGTGAACCTCACGAATATCACGGTTACGGATCCGCTTCCTTCAGACGTGACCTATCAAAGCGCTTCGCTCCCGCCGAACAGCGCGCCTCCTCCTGCAACACCGGGCGGGACGCTCGTCTGGAACGGCATCAGTTTGAATGCCGGCACGTCCACGTCCTTTACCGTCACCGTACAAGTCAACCCCACTGCGGCTGGCGCGGATATAACCAACACCATTACGGCGACGGATGGACCTACCACTACCACCGATAGCGGCACGGACATAGATATATTGACGCTGGACAAAACCAAAGCCTTGATTGGAACTGATCAGACCTTCACCCCTGAAACGCCAGCCGCCCTCAGACCCGTTGCCATCGGAGAAATTCTCACATACCAAATTACTGTTGACGTTCCGGCTGGCTCCACATTGACCGACCTCAAAGCCTTGGATATCTTAGATGCAGGCTTGGCGTTTGTGCGCTGCGTTACCGTTGACCCAGGTTCCTCTGGCGACTTAAGCACGACCCTGCCCGGCGGATTTAGCGACGCATGTAACGCCCCAACCAACCCGACAGTTGCTCGTGAGCCAATCGGCAGTCCCAGCGCTACAAATGATGGGCGTAGAATGGAATTTTCATTGGGCGATGTCACGAACGCTAACGCTACCACTACGCGCACGCTGGTAATTACCTACGAGGTAATCGTCTTGGATATCTCTTCAAATGTGGATGGCGTGAATACGCTCAACAATCAAGTGACCTGGTCGTGGACGGGCGGTAGTCTTTCCGCTTCTGCTAACCCGGTGGAAATTGTCGAGCCGCGCCTCTCAATTGATAAATCTGCTTCGCCGACCGTCGCTTCTTATGGCTCTCCAATCACATTTACATTGGATATCGCCCATACTCCGGCAAGTTCGATAGACGCCTTCGACGTGATCGCAACAGATATACTCCCCGCCGGATTGCAATATGTAGTCGGCTCGGCGACCACCGCTTCGGGATTAGCGCCTACGTCCATCAACTACAATTCCGGCACAGGCGCCCTCACTTTTGTTTGGGATACGTTCCCGCTCGGCGCCAGTTCGAGAGTTACCTTCCAAGCCACCTTTGTTGGACCCGCTCCGGTGACTAACGAAGCGAATGTCGCTTGGACGAGCCTGCCGATTGATCCGCAACCCTCCGGTTTGCCGGTGATCCTTTCAGATTTCAATAATGACGCGCACGAACGCTGGTACGATCCGGCGGCTAGCGCGAGCGTGGATAACTATGTGGCGAGTTCTGCGGTCACTTTGACCCTGCCGGACGCATTGCCGCGAACCGGCTTCGCCCCAGGCGTGGTGACGGATTTGCCGCCCATGCCTGCCGGTTTCGCCTACGCCCAAACTGACCTTTGGATCGAAATACCGAAACTCAACCTAAAGTTGAACATTGCCGGCGTCCCATTTGATAACAAGAAAAAAGAATGGGATCTGACTTGGCTCAACACGGAAGCCGGCTGGCTGGAAAATACAGCCTTCCCAACGCACTCGGGCAATTCCGCGCTCACCGCTCACACTACTTTAGCGAACGGCTTGCCGGGTCCGTTTGCCAAACTTGCCTCGCTCAGCTACGGCGATCAAATCATCATCCACCTCGGCGGGCAGAAATATATTTATGAAGTTCGCACAACTTCGCGCGTCCGTCCCAATGCAGTCGCTTCAGTCCTCAAACATGAAGAATACTCATGGCTGACGCTGATCACCTGTAATACCTACAACGAACAAACGGGCGATTACACCTACCGAAGCGTAGTCCGCGCAGTGTTGGTCAAAGTTGTAGATAAATAAAACATAACGTTGTAAAAGAAAACGAGACTGTCTTTTGGGCAGTCTCGTTTTCTTGCTTAACCATGTTGTATAATCCGCGCATGAAGAAATTGAAAATATTTCTATGCCACTCCTCTGGCGATAAGCCGCAAGTGAGAAAGCTAAATGATTTGCTTCTAAAAAACGGCGCGGCTCCGTGGCTGGATGAAAACCAGCTTTTGCCCGGACAGGATTGGGATTATGAAATTAAAAAGGCGCTGGACGCTTCGGATGTAATTCTGCTCTGCCTTTCAAAAAGTTCGGTGGATAAAGAAGGCTATGTGCAACGAGAAATACGCCTTGCCTTAGACCGCGCGTTTGAAATGCCGGAAGGACGCATTTTTCTCATCCCAGCGCGTTTAGAAGAATGCGAAGTCCCATATCGCGTAAGAACCTATCAATGGGTGGATTTGTTTGTGGAGGGCGGCGTAGCTAAACTAATAAAATCTCTAAATTTGCGAGCCGCGCAGATAAAAGTTGCGCCGCTGACTTCAGGCGGGGCGCTCAAGATTGGCGAGAACGAGATGCGCGAAAAAACAGAATCCAAACCAGCCGCGGAGCATATTTCTATAAACATTGACGGCGATGTGAATGGGAATATTGTTATCGGTAATAATAATCAACAATTACCGGGGTCGCCGAGAAAATAAAAAACTCTCTTAAGAGATATCAGGATGATGTGCGGACTCAAGATGTTCCGCGGCAGAGCCCTTTCGTTTATTCTAATAAACATCGGCGTTTTTTGGCAGTTTTTTGTATACCAATCATGTAAAATTGTTGTAACGTGACGCTTGTTTTTAACCGATTGAAGAGCGAGAATGGTGAGTTGAAAAAACAAAATAAGAAAACTCGTCGTTGCGTTTTGTGTCAACGGCTGGCAATAAGCATAGGAAAGGAGCGCGACTAGAATTCGAAAAACATAAAACTTCAACAGGAACATCGTTACAAGCGGAAATATTTATATCAAGGAGAATGCTATGCATAAGAACGTCATTAATATTGTAATTATGGTTGTCTTGGCTCTTGCTTTCTTTTCGCCAGCCGCAAGTCAACCTGTACGTGCGCAGGAAAGTCAAACTGGCGATATACAGTCTGAAGGGCTTCAATCGCGTACGGATCGGATCATTGTCAAATATAAAGAGGGTACAGACGCTTCTTTTGCGCCTTCTTTATCCGCTCAAATGGAGAGAATGGAGATTGCCTCAAAACAATCTTTAGTATATGTGCGTGAAATGTCAAACGAGACGCATGTTTTGGAATTGAATCAACGGATGGCTATTGAGCAGGTAGAGGCAATTGCAACTCAATTGGAAACTTTGCCAGAGGTCGAATATGCTGAGCCTGACCGAATTTACCAGCCATTTTTATCTCCAAATGATACATACTATTCTAGCCAGTGGAATTTATCTGGTACTTGGGGCATTAATGCTCCCACCGCCTGGGATGAAACAACGGGTTCTACGAGTATTGTAATCGCTGTGGTTGATACGGGAATCACGGGCCATGCCGATATTAATGCCCGCCTTGTCCCCGGCTATGATTTTATAGGACCAGATGGTTCAGGCTCTCAAACGGCTAATGATGGCGATGGACGAGATAGTAATCCGAGCGATCCTGGTGATTGGATTACCCCCGCTGAAAATGCATCTGGCTTTTTCAAGAATTGTCCAGTTACCGATAGTACTTGGCACGGCACGCATGTTGCTGGAATTATTGGGGCTGAAAGTAATAATAATAGTTTTATAACTGGGGTAGATTGGAATGCAAAAATTCTGCCTGTACGCGTATTGGGAAAATGCGGCGGCTATATGTCTGATATTATGGACGGCATGCGTTGGGCGGCGGGTTTGAGCGTAAGCGGCGTACCCAATAACCCCAACCCGGCAGATATTATTAATTTAAGTTTGGGCGGGTCTGGTACTTGCTCGACTACAGCGCAATCTGCAATTACCGAAATTGTAAATGCAGGCGTAATTGTGGTCGTCGCCGCAGGCAACGAGAATAAGAATGTAAGCAATTCATCTCCTGCAAATTGTGTCGGCGTTATTGCGGTCGCCGCAACAGATAGCGCTGGCCAAAGGGCATCCTTTAGTAATTATGGAATTGGTATTGATATTAGCGCACCAGGCACGAGTATTCTTTCCCTTGTAGATAGCGGAACAACGGTCCCGGCCGGAGACAGTTCTGCGTATTATGGCGGCACAAGTATGGCGGCGCCGCAGGTTAGCGGCGTATTGGGCTTGATGCTTGCTCGAAACCCTAGCCATAGTCTAACTCCTAGTCAAGCGCTTGCGATGCTACAAAGTTCTGCTAAACCCTTCCCTGGTGGCGGCACTTGCACTACCTCGAATTGTGGCTCTGGTATTGTAAATGCCGTCGCCGCTGTAGCTTTAAACGCCTATACTTTTGCGGATGTTCCAGTTGGGGCTTTTGCACAGCCTCAAATTGAATCGATTTATGCTTACGGCATTACCGGCGGTTGCGGAACGGCGCCATTAATCTATTGCCCGGGTAGTTCAGTCACACGCGCGCAAATGGCGGTATTTTTACTAAGAGGAATCCATGGCCCAGGCTATTCCCCCCCTGCCGCTACGGGCGTATTCGCCGACGTACCTAACAATGATATATTCGCCGCATGGATTGAACGATTTGCCGCTGAAGGTATTACCAGCGGTTGTGGCGGCGGGAATTATTGCCCCAGCAATTCCGTTACGCGCGCCCAAATGGCTGTGTTCTTATTAAGAGCGAAACACGGCGCAGGTTACACCCCTCCCGCCGCTATAGGTATGTTCGCTGATGTGCCTAGCAATACCGCATTCGCCCCCTGGATTGAACAACTTGCCAATGAAAGCATTACCAGCGGTTGTGGCGGCGGAAATTACTGTCCCGACAAATCCGTCACGCGCGCGGAAATGGCGGTTTTCATTCAGAAAACTTTTGGATTACCCTTGCCATAAGATTTTGGCAAAAAAGCAGAAAGCGGCGACAAAAGAGATTTAAATCGAACTCTGAAACATAGAGGGTAGAAATATTTTATAGAGAGTCGGGCGCCTGGTTTCGAAAGACGCCCGACTTCTTTTATTTAAAAACCGCTTTTAGCGCCTACATCAATTCTTTTTCGGCGATGCCGATTGCCGCTTCAAACGTTCTCAAGCCTTCGTCCACTTCAGACTTGGAAATGCTCAATGGGGGAGCGATCCGCACTACGCTTTTGCCGCATGCCAGAGTTAAGAGTCCGCGCTCGTAGGAAAGATCAACCACTCGGTCGGTTAGCTCTTTGGCGGGTTCTTTCGTCTCGCGATTCTTTACAAACTCCACGCCGATCATCAAACCTTTACCGCGCACTTCGCCAATCGAAGGGTGCTTGGATTTGATTTCCTCTAAGGCGTCCATTGCGTATTGACCGACTTCAGCGGCGTTCTTGAGATATTCTTTTTCGATCAAATCAATGGTCGCCAAAGAAGCCGCGCAAGAGAGCGGATTGCCGCCATAAGTGTTGCCGTGCGCGCCAACTTCCCAATCCATGATGGATTTACGGGCGATGCACGCTCCCAAAGGAAGCCCAGAGGCGATGCCTTTCGCCGAAGTGATCATATCCGGCTCCACGCCAAAATGCTCAATTGCCCACCATTTGCCAGTTCTGCCCATGCCGCTTTGCACTTCATCCAGAATTAATAAGATGCCGTGTTTGTCGCAGAGCTTGCGTAGGGCTGGGTAGAATCCATCCGGCGGAACAAGATAGCCGCCTTCGCCTTGAATCGTTTCGACCAAAATACCAGCCACATCGTTAGGCGGCAAAATTTGCGTCAAAATATCTTCTTCGATATACCTCACCACAGTTTCGCCGTAATCTTCGCCTTTTCTTCTTTCAAGGACCGGGCGATACGGGTTGGGGAATGGCGCATGAGTCACGCCGTTCATCAACGGATAAAACCCGCTATGATATTTGGCTTTGCTCGCGGTGAAAGTGACTGCCCCCATAGTTCTGCCATGAAACGCGCCGGTGAATCCAATGAAGTTCGTCCTGCCAGTGTGATAGCGCGCCAACTTGATCGCCGTTTCAACCGCTTCCGTGCCGGAGTTGGTCATAAAAGATAACGCGTCTTCTTTGAATGGCGCAATCTCATTTAATTTTTCGCCAAGTTGAACCCAGCCTTCGTGATAAAAATCGGACGAGATGTGAATGAATTTTTCAGCTTGCGTTTGAACCGCCTTCACTACTTGCGGATGAGAATGCCCAGTAGCGACGACGGCGATCCCGCCCATAAAATCGAGGAAGCGATTCCCGTCCACGTCCCACACTTCCGTCCCTTTGCCGTGATCCATCACAAATGGATACCCGCGTGGATAAGACGGCGAAATAACTTGATGATCCCGTTCAATAATTGCCTTGGCTTTTGGTCCAGGCACATTTAACTTATTCATTGCGACTCCTTACTTTGGATTTGAAACAGTTTCGCCACGTCAGGAAGACATAGCGCGGCTCAAACCAAGCCGACGAACGATCAATTTCAATTGACTTTCGTCAAATCCATTTCAGCAGTCCACCACTTGGCGACTACCCAGCGAGGCGGTGAGAAAACGCCGATAATCATTTCTTACTCATCATGCGCGCTAAAGCTAACGCGCCCAACAACCCAGCGTCATCGCCCAAACTAGCTTGCGTAAAAGTTACCCCTTCTAAATAACGCGGATGAAAGACTCTTTTTTGCAAACTTGCCTGAAAAGGCTCAAATAATAAAGCGCCAACTTGCGAAACGCCTCCGCCAAAAATTACAATGGATGGATCGAACGTATGTAAAAATGAAGCGACCGCAATTCCTAGATATTCCCCCGCGCGTTGATAAGCTTTTAGCGCCAGCGCATCTCCGGCGTTTGCCGCCACAGCGATTGAGCGCGCCGTAATGTCATCCGTCCGCTTCATGCTGGACTTTGTGCCTGCTTCTAATTCTGCGCAGACGTACTTCACGATAGCAGTTCCTGATGAATAAGCTTCTAAGTGACCGGCAAAACCGCAGGAGCAAATTTCTCCGTTAGGCTCTACGATGCTATGACCTAACTCTGCCGCTAGACCATGATAACCTTGTAATAATCTATCGGCGATAACTACGCCGCCGCCGACTCCCGTGCTAACGGTTAGATAAAGCACGTCGTGATGGCCCTTGCCTGCGCCGTAACGATATTCCGCCAGCCCGGCGAGGTTCGCGTCATTATCAAGGTAAGCTTTTACTTTGAAGTATTCTGAAATTTTAGGCGCCAGCGGAAAGTTATGCCATTCCGGGTTGTTCGGCGGGGCGAGTAAATATCCAGTATGCGGATTGAGCGGTCCCGGCGAGCCGATTCCAATTGCTTCTACGGCTTCGTCTGCAACCCAAACCGCTTCAATTACGTGAAGCAAGCGCTCAAAACCGCCCGCTTCTTCAGCCAGCGTATCAATCTTCTTTTGTTTGATGGGTTCCAGCGTTTCAGAAGAATAAGAAGCGGCGCGCATGTGCGTCCCGCCAATATCCACAGCCACAAATGTACTCATGCCGCAATTATACCGTATGGTTTTTGGATGACGCAAAAAGAAGTAGGGCTATCGCATTTGGATTTTTATCCGCTAATCTGCGCCAATCTACGCGATTTTTTTAGAAAGATTAGCGTGAATTCGTGAAGATTAGCGGATTCTGAAACTAAATCACCAAAGGTTGGGTTTCAAGATTTTCAAATGCGATTACCCTACAAAAAGAAGCCGTAAAGCTGAAATAAAAAAACGTTTGACGCATTTTTTGAATTCGACTATTATCTTTTTATGTTCAAAACGATTGTTGACTTCCTGCGCGATGCCTTGCTGTGGTTTCGCCCCGGCTTGGGAATTAGAAAATGGTTTTTATATGTGATCGCCGGAGTTACGCTTTTAGGCTTGGGCATTGCCGTACTCTTAATTGACGTTTACCGCACCACGACGACCAATCCCTTGGTATTAACCGCGCTAAGCTATCTCTCTCTACGGTTTTTGCCGCGCGCTTTACGCGCAATTATCTTTGGCGGCTTAGGCATTGGCTTGTTAGTTTACGGCATCGTTAAATTGAACCGCTCTTTGCTGGCGCCGTTTCTGCGCCCGGGGAGTAAAGTGGTAGATCAACTTCGTGATTATCGAAAACGCGCGCGCGGACCGCACATCGTTGCGATTGGCGGCGGGCATGGACTCTCCACTTTATTGCGCGGTTTGAAACTTTACACTTCTAACCTGACGGCTGTGGTCACAGTGGCGGATGACGGCGGCTCTTCCGGCAGGTTGCGCGAAAGCTTTGGGATCTTGCCGCCTGGCGATATTCGTAATTGCTTAGCGGCGCTCTCCAACGACGAAGATTTACTGACGCAACTTTTTCAATATCGCTTCAGCGGTTCGCCGGAATTGGATGGACATTCTTTTGGAAATTTATTCATCACCGCTTTGACGGAGTTGACCGGCAGTTTCGAGGCGGCAGTCGCCGAATCGGGGCGCGTGCTTTCGATCAACGGGCGCGTTTTGCCTTCTACCCTTCATAATGTTAAGTTGGTGGCGAGTATGCAATTGCCTTATTCGCACAACGAAATCCGCGTGGAAGGGGAGAGTAAAATTCCAAAGAGCGCCGGGCGCGTTCATCGTGTCTGGTTAGAGCCGGATACCGCGCCGGCTTTTCCGCCGGTCTTGAAAGAAATCCTAACCGCCGAAATCATCATCGTTGGACCGGGGAGTTTATACACCAGCCTCTTGCCGAATTTACTCGTGCATGACTTGCTTTCCGCCATTCGAGCAAGCCGCGCCACTAAAATTTACGTGAGTAATATCGCCACACAACTCGGCGAAACAGATTTTTACTCTTCTTACGATCATGTGCTGGCTTTGGAAGAGCATGTTGGCGGCGATGTGTTTGAGGTGATTTTGTGTAACGATAAATATGATGGCGATGTGGGCGAGAATTCCCAGTGGGTGAAAGCCGACGAGAAAATGAAACATGATTCCCGCGCGCGGCTTGCCGATCTTGTGGATGACGCGCACCCCTGGCGGCATGATTCTCTAAAATTAGCCAAGGAGGTGATGAAGATTTACTCCGAGCAAATTGGCGCGCAGGAGTGGTAAAATACAAAAAGTAAACGATTACATTTATCTCAGAAATTGCTGATATATGCAAATTACACATTTTTTGCTAAAAGCAGTAAAATTTAGAGGCATCAAGCATCAAACCGGAAAGACGCAGATTTTAGAGTTTCGCGCTTTCCGTGATAATTTTCATTGGAGGATTTTCTCATGGCAGTAAAAGTTGGCATCAATGGATTTGGAAGAATTGGTCGGTTGGTTTTCCGAACGCTCAAAGCGCGTTACCCTCAGGATATTGAAGTCGTCGCAATTAACGATCTCTTTGACCCAGCGACAAACGCGCATTTGCTCAAATATGATTCGACCTATGGAGCGTTTGAAGGCACAGTTGAGGTGAAAGACGGCAATTTGGTGGTGGATGGCAAGACGATCAAGGTCTCAGCGGAAAAAGACCCAGCCGCCATCAAATGGAAAGAGAGCGGCGTGGACATTGTGATCGAATCCACCGGCTTGTTTACCGACGCCACCAAAGCCAAAGCGCACATCGAATCCGGCGGCGCGAAGAAAGTAATTATTTCAGCGCCGGCTAAGAATGAAGACATTACGGTTGTATTGGGAGTCAATGAAGAAAAATACGATCCTGCCAAACACAATATCATTTCCAACGCTTCCTGCACCACCAACGGCTTAGCGCCTGTGGCTAAAGTCTTGAACGATAAATTTGGAATTGACAAAGGCTTTCTGACCACTATTCACGCCTACACTAATTCGCAAAAACTGCAAGATTTAGGCGCGAAGGATTTGCGCGATGCGCGCGCCGCCGGACAAAACATCGTCCCCTCGGCAACCGGCGCGGCGAAAGCGGTCGGCTTGGTAATCCCCGAATTGAAAGGCAAATTCACCGGCATGGCTTTCCGCGTGCCAACCCCAACCGTTTCAGTTGTGGATTTCACCGCCATATTAAATAAAGAAGCTTCCGCCGAAGAGATTCGCGCCGCGATGTTGGAATACGCTAACGGTCCCATGAAGGGCGTGCTCGATGTCACTGATTTACCGTTAGTCTCCACAGATTTGCGCGGCACAACTTATTCATCCGTCTTCAGCGCGATGGATACCATCGTCCTCGGCAACATGATCAAGGTCGTGGCTTGGTACGATAATGAATGGGGTTACGCCTGCCGCACAGCGGACTTGACCGATTTGGTCGCTAAGACTCTTAAATAATTTAGCAAGGACACGTCACGGCGTGTCCTTGTCTTTTATAAAAAATTATGAACAAAAAAACTGTTAGAGATGTAGACCTCAAGCATAAGCGCGTTTTGATGCGCGTTGATTTCAACGTCCCCATGGCGGATGGCAAAGTCACCGACGACAAACGCATTCGCGCCGCCCTGCCGACCATTCAATATATTTTGGAACAGGATGCTTCGCTGATTCTGATGAGTCATTTAGGGCGACCAAAGAGCGCCGCAGATTCGGAATTTAGCCTGCGTGCCGCTTCGGAGACATTGTCCACGCTTTTAGGAAAACCGGTTCAGATGGCGCCCGATTGCGTAGGTCCCGAAGTTGAGAAGATGGCGCAAGCCCTCCAGCCCGGCGAAATCCTCATGTTGGAAAATACCCGCTTTCATGCCGGCGAAGAAAAAAACGATTTAGAACTCGCCAAACAATTAGCTTCGCTCGGCGATATTTACGTCAACGACGCATTTGGTTCCGCGCATCGCGCGCACGCTTCTACTGCAGGCATTGCTAAATTTTTGCCAGCCGTCTCCGGCTTTTTGATGGAGCAAGAGTTGGAATATTTAGGGCGGGCAATTGCCAACCCCGAACATCCATATATCGCCATCCTCGGCGGCGCGAAAATCAGCGATAAAATTTTGGTCGTTGAAACCTTGCTTTCCAAGTGCGATCGGCTGATCGTTGGCGGAGGTATGGCGAACACTTTTCTTGCGGCGCAAGGCTTAAATATGCAAGATAGTTTGGTCGAAACCGCTTCGCTTGAAACCGCAAAAGTCGTTCTAGCAAAATCTGGCGATAAGCTGATTTTGCCGGTAGACGCCGTCATTGCCGATAAGTTTGATGCGGAAGCTAATACGCAAATTGTGAATGTAGATCAAATCCCGGCGGGCTGGCGGATGCTAGACGTTGGTCCAAAGACGATTGAAGCGTATAAAGTTGTTTTGCAAACAGCTAAACTGGTGGTTTGGAACGGTCCAGTGGGCGTTTTTGAAATGCCCAAATTTGCCGAAGGCACGTTTGCAATTGCGAGGATGCTTGCAGAATCCAAGGCGACGACCGTGATTGGCGGCGGCGATTCGGCGAGCGCCGTTAAGAAAGCTGGCGTTGCCAAACAAATGACGCATGTCTCCACTGGCGGCGGCGCTTCGCTTGAATTTTTAGAAGGCAAGGAACTCCCCGGCGTTTCTGCTTTATTGGATAAGTAAAACAAAACGCTTTTATTTACCCCGTCTCCCGGCGGCGGCACAGACTTTTCCGCCTCGCGGATTGACGACTAAATAAAAGCGGCGATGAAAAAACAGCGTCAGGGCTTGGCGCTGTTTTCGCTTAATGATAGTTTCAATTTTCTCTCGATTTTTAGAAAATGGGTTTCATTGATTATAATTGCGAGAAATTAAAAAGCGAGTGGTGAACATGTCCTTTAGCGTTGGCGAAAATATCGGTCCATATCGTATTATTGAGCAGTTGGGGCAGGGGGGGATGGCAACTGTCTACAAAGCCTATCATGCCGCGCTCGACCGCTATGTGGCGTTGAAGGTGCTTCATCCTGCCTTTCATCAAGACCAAACTTTCACAGCGCGTTTTCAACGCGAGGCGCGGGTTGTCGCTAAGCTAGAACACCCGCATATTGTCCCGATTTATGATTATTCGGAGCATGAGGCGCGCCCGTATTTGGTGATGAAGTTTATCGAAGGCGATACGCTCAAAGCCCGTTTTAGCTCTGGCCCGTTATCCGCCGCGGAAATTGAAAAAGTGGTGGATTCTGTCGGCTCGGCGCTGGCTTATGCTCATAAGCAGGGTATTTTGCACCGCGATGTTAAGCCTTCCAATGTTTTGCTGGCAAATGATGGGACGATCTATTTAGCGGATTTCGGTTTGGCGCGAATTGCGGAAGCCGGCGAATCTACGCTTTCCTCGGATTCGATCATGGGTACGCCGCAATATATTTCTCCCGAACAGGCGATGGGCGCCAAAGATTTAGATTCCGGCACGGACGTCTATTCCTTTGGCGTGATGCTTTATGAAATGATTGTAGGTCAGGTTCCGTTTAGCGCCGATACCCCGTTTTCTATTATTCACGATCATATTTATACGCCTTTGCCCTTGCCGATTTCGGTAAACCCAAACGTGCCGGAGCAGGTTCAGCGGGTATTGTTAAAAGCGCTGGCGAAACAAAGGGCGGATCGGTATCAGAACATTGACGAAATGTGCGTTGCATTTAAGAATGCCTGGCGCGAAGCTGGCGTGCCGATGCAGGGGAGTTCGCTTTCGGTGCATTCCAGTATGCTGAAAGAGGCGAATGTCGGAAAGACAGTCGCTTCTCAGGGTAAGACAAATGTTGTTGAAAGCGGAACGACTCAAAGTCCGAGTAAGAGGCGTTTGCCCTGGGCTTGGATTATTGTCGCCGGGCTGTCTATCCTGTTGTGCCTTGTGGCGGCTGTCGTCATTCGCCGGCAATTTTCAAATCGTCAGCAGACTCCGCCGACGGTTGCGCTTACTCCGCCCAGCGCCGCTACGTTTACTGCATTGCCGCCTGTTTCGCCGCCGATTCAGCAGACTCCGAATAATCCGAATCAGAATCCAAATCAATCTCCAGAAGTGACTTCCGCTTTGGATGCGGTGAATAAAGACCCGGGCAGTCCGGATGCACATTTGGCTTTAGCGCTGGCTTATTGGGACGCGGGAAATAGACGCCTTGCGGCTGAGGAATTGGCGCAATCTGCAAATTTGGCTGGACCGAACAACCGCGAGTTTTTTATAAATGCGGCTGAACAATATAAGAAGCGCGGAGCATGGGTGCCCGCCGCCGCGATGTATGTGCGTTTGGTTTTCGCTTATAGCGGCGAAGAGCTTCCGCCAGAAGTTGAGCAGGGTTTCCGTGAATCGATTTATAAAGCCGCCGAGCAGAAAGATATGCCGCTGTTTGTATTCTTTGAGCGCATTGATAGCGCCGATTTGCCGATGGGCTACATTGCGCGCGGGCGCTTCGCTTTGTATACCGGCGATATAGAACAGGCGAAAGCTCAACTTGAAAACGCGAGGAAAGCCAAACCGGATATGTACGAGGTTTTTCTTTTACAAGCGGAAATTGATTTAAAATTGAAAAATGTTGAAGCCGCAAAGACTACGCTTCTTTCGTTATCTTCCGACTTGGGAGCGCCGGAATGGATTCGGACTTTTGCAAATCACCTGCTTTCAACGATTAAATAAATAGGAAAATATGAGAAAACCATTTGTTGCCGGAAACTGGAAGATGAATAAAACTATCGCGGAAGCGCGCGAACTGGTTGAGAAAATGAGCGCCGAGATAAAAGACGTCGCTACGGTTGAAAAAGTGTTTTGCCCGCCTTTTACGGCTCTGGCGACGGTTCGGGATGCGTTGAAGAATGCAGAGTGTGGCGTTGGCGCGCAAAATATGCACTGGGAAGAAAAGGGCGCGTTCACGGGCGAAGTGGCGCCGAATATGGTCAAGGAATTATGCGAATACGTGATTTTAGGTCACTCTGAAAGACGCGCCTACTTTGGCGAAACTGACGCGACTGTGAATAAAAAATTACATGCCGCGCAAAAACATGCTTTAGTTCCGATTGTTTGCGTGGGGGAGACGTTAGACGAATACGAATCCGATCGAACGCAGGAGATTGTCTCTTCTCAGACGCGGCTGGGGCTGGCAGGCGTATCCGCTGATTACGCCGCAAAAATTGTCGTGGCGTATGAGCCGGTTTGGGCGATTGGCACGGGCAAAGCCTCCACTGGCGCGGCGGCGAATGCGGTGATCAAAGATTTTATTCGCTCAACGATTGCGGATTTGTATGGCGCAGAGACCGCCCAAGCTGTGCGCGTGCTATATGGCGGTTCTGTAACCGCTTCTAACGCCAAGGAATTTTTTACTCAGCCGGATATTGACGGCGCTTTGGTTGGCGGCGCAAGTTTGAAGTTGGATGAGTTTGTTTCAATTATCAAAGCGTTTTAAGTATCGGTAGTGTCTTTTTCCGGCTTTCTTTGGTTCAGCTTGATGATTTTGCCGCTGGTTTTGCTCCAGCGGCTTTTGCATCGGGAGATTCAAGCGGTCTTTTTATTATTAACGCGCCATCCGCAAATTTCAATCATCTTATTTTCGATACTCTTTCTTCCGGGGGTTTTTATCCATGAACTCAGCCATTATGTAATGGCGAAATTTTTGGGCGTGCGCACGCGGGGATTCTCGATCATTCCGCACATTCTGCCAGACGGGCGTTTGCAAATGGGATATGTGGAAACTGAAGCCGCCGATATCGTGCGCGATTCGCTGATTGGGCTGGCTCCGCTGATTGCCGGATCGCTGTGCGTGGCATACGCCGGAATTGACCGTTTGCACTTAAATAAAGTTTGGGAGATTTGGCAGAGCGGGCAGTTAGCTTTGTTTTGGCAGGGTTTATTGTCTCTGCCGGAAGTGAAAGATTTTTATTTATGGTTTTATTTCACATTCGCGGTTTCTAGCACGATGATGCCTTCAGATGCGGATCGGTTTTCTTGGCTTCCGCTTGGGTTGTGGGGCGCGGCGCTATTCACTTTGGCGATTTTTGCCGGCGCTGGCGCATGGATGCTCACACACGTCGCGCCGCTAATCAATAATTTTTTGGCTTCAGTTTCCATCCTGTTCGCCTTGAGTAACGCCGTTCACCTGAGTCTGCTGATTCCGTTCTTTCTTTTTCATCGTTTGCTGGTTTATTTGTTAAAGGTGGATGTGAAATAGGGTGGGACTATCTGGAACGGCGAAAACAGGCGGGCGAGATGCTCAAATTGTTGGGTGGCGGCGTCGCTGAGGAAGCCTTGGATGGATTGGTTTTTATCCATGTTTATGGTTCAATTGGCAAATTGGAGCAAGTTACTCTATAATCTTCGTTAGGAAAATATTGTGCCCATTCCGCCCGCGTAAAGTTGCGTGGCAAACGACGGCAAGCCTCTGCCGCTAAATCTTCAATACGCCAATACGAAATGAAGATGTGCTGTTCATTGCAAACGCCATAGTGATTAAAGTCGCAGCCAATTGTAAGAATATAACGACCATCAGGGCTAAATTGTGATGAACCTGAATTAGAAAAAGAAAACTTGGAAATTTCGTTTTTGCTTTGCAGGTAGCGGCTGTGTGTGACAAAGGTTGTGTTATCGGTCAACTCGTTTCGTAGCTCAACTTGCGGTCTATCGCTTTGCAGATCCCATATATGGATTGAAAAGCCATCTGCGAGGAGATAACGCTTATCTGGACTTAACGAGAGAGAATTCGATCCGTACAGAGGGTCGCCACTCAAAATTCTAGTAGACTCCTTTCCAGCTTGCATGTCCCATATCACTATAGTTCCGAGACGGTCAGCGCTCCCACTTATGAGATACTTCCCGTCAGATGTGAATATCATAGAAAATATGTGAGATGGATGCATAAAACTGGCAATTTCATTCCCAGTTAAGGTTTCTCGAATGCTCACGATTCCGTTAAAGTTCTTTTTTAATTGATCCGTAGTATTTGCCAACACAATATGTTTACTGTCTGGGCTGAAAGCTATGGCAGTTATCCATGAAGGATAAGTTATGTGTGTTATTTCGTGTCCGCCAAAAACATCCCATATTCGCACTGTTTCTTCTGTTATTGAAAAAATTTGTGTTCTGCTTGATTCAACAAATGCAAGATATTTCCCATCTGGACTGAAAGTAAAATTCGATCTAATACTATTAATATCTTGTATGGCGCTATTTTGAGCTATATGGGTTATTTCGCGTCCAGTTTTGGCTTCCCATACGATTGTTGCTCCATCGACATTACCAGAAGCCACAAGTTGACTATCTGGGCTGAAGTCCATTGTTGCGGAATTAATATGATCCATGTATGAAATTTGTAGACCACTTTTTGAATCCCAGACTCGTGCTGTTTTGTCAGACGTGCTGTATGTCAGTATATATTTACCATTCGGGCTGAAAATAGCATACGCCGGATTCCCGTTACCGCCGAGAGAAATGTGCGTAATTTCACGTCCGCTTTGGATATCCCAAATCCTTGCAGTCCCATCGCTATTGCCTGTTAAGACATAATTATTATTTATGGGGCTGTACATTATTGAATTTGTATAACCATAATCTTTTTTTGAACTGCGTTGTGGAATATCAACGACCCGACTCCCATTTGAAATTTCCCATACTCTTGCAGCGCCTTGACATATCAAAGGTTGCCCGTTTTGGTAGTAAATCAAACTTTCACACCCTCCTGATGCCAAATACTTTCCATCTGGGCTAAAAGCAACTGAATATATGCTGGCGTCGGCAAAACGGGTAACTTCATGTCCCGTCGTTGCGCTCCATACTCGCGCAGCCCCATCCCAACTGGTAGAGGCTACATATTTACCATCGGGACTGAATGTCACAGAGTTTATTCCGCTATTGTGAGTCATGCGCGCCACTTCGGTCTTGTACGATATGCTCCATACTTGTGCTGTGCCGTCTTTGCTCCCGAAGACAATAAATTGCCCATTAGGGCTAATGGAAATATCACGTATGTCAGTTTTGTAATACATCTCAAAAATTTTGTTTCCGCTATTCACGTCCCATACTCGTACATAATTGCTATCGCTAGCGGCGACAATATATTTGCCGTCTGAGTTAAATACCGCCTTGTATATTTTGCCGTAATGAGATAACTTCATGACCTCGTGTCTGCTTTGTGCATCCCAAATTCGTACACTCTGGTCATTACTACTGGATAGAATATATCGCCCGTCTGGGCTAAATGTAAGATAGTTGACAAAACCCTCATATTCTATACGAAAGGCTTCTTTTTTATCTTTGATATTCCAGACGCGGATGGAGTTTTTTCCACTCAAGGCAATAAATCTGCTGTCTGGGCTAAACGCCATGGATACTTCCCATTGATCAGTTGGGTGTGAAATAACTTCACGTCCGCTTTTCACTTCCCACACTCGCGCAGTTCCATCGGATCCGCCTGCCGCTATGTATTTGCCATCTGAACTGAATGCCACTGAGCTAACGGAATAACTCGACATACTGGCAACTACCCGACCACTTTGTGCTTCCCATACTTTCACTGTATTCCCCCCGCCTGATACAACGTACCGCCCGTCTGGACTGTACGCCACATATACAGCATATAGATTGTCACTGTGGGATACTTTAGCAATTGGCAAAGCCGCTAAATCAAGATAGCGGCGCAGGGCTTGATCTGCCTGTAAACTTGCGCCATTCTTGGATGATTCTACTGCCAGCAAGCCGCTTTGAATCATCTTTGTTCCATCATCCATGTCGAGTAATTGGGATTGCCCAGCCAGCTCCCCAGCACGGGCGTTATCTGCCTGTTTACTGATTTCAATAATTTGCTGATTGGCTTGTTTGCGAGTTTCCTGCAATTGAAAATAAAGCGCGCCTATCAAACTCAGGGATATGATAAATGCCATAATCAATCCCGCCACTGCCCGCTTGTTTGGGTTGTCCATCTTATTTCCTTTTTGGGAGATAAATCCTAATCAGTATGCAAATTAATTGACGCAAGATAATTAACTTGATAGTAAGTTAAGCTTTATCGCCAACTCTATTTTTCGAGATAAAAGAGTTTCTTTCGCGAATTTCTCAACCTTATTTTAGAATGGGAAATCATTGCGTATGTTCTCTTAGCCGCCCAACGGTTGGCGTTACCTGCGCTGGCGTTAGCGGGTTTTGAGTGGGCGTGGCCTCTGTCTGAGATGTGAAAAAGTTCAAAGCCACGCCCTGCGAGATGCTTGTAGATTGCGCCGACTCCTGCTAATCCACAGCATGTTGTGTTAGGCGGTTTTTTTGCCTGTAAGACCCTTAGAATATTTTCTTTATACCCTATTGCCGATCATTAACGGTCAAAGTCTCCGGAAGATTCGGGCTGATAGATAATTTCAATAATTTGGAGGCTTCTTACTCCCGCAGGCACTTTCCATTCGAAAATATCTCCAACTTTGTAGCCCAACATGGCTGTTCCAATTGGCGCGAGGATTGACAACTTTCCTTGTTGAAGATCAGAATCTTCTGGAAACACTAGCGTGTAAGTTTCTTCCTCTTTGGTGTCCGTATCTTTGAGGCGCACAATGGAATTCATGGTGATGACGTCGCCGGGGATATCTTGCGACGAGACAATTGTGGCGCGCGCGATTTCGGTGCGAAGTTTTTCTAAATATTCACTTTTGCGATAATCAGTAGACTGCGCTTCTACAATGAGTTTTTGCAAGCGTTCGCGGTCGAACTCAGTGAGATAAATAGGTTTATTTTCCATGATTTCCTTCTTTTATCTAGAGATGACAGATCGCTTTTAGCGACGAATGTACTGAACCAATTCTACCCGATTATGAGAGTTGTTGAACTGCGTGGAAGTGTCTAAAAGGGATGAACTAAAGAGCCTTTCGCCACAGAGAGATTTCAGCAGGGTTTCTCCGTGTTCTTTGTGCGCTCTGCGGCTAAGAAGAAATTGAATCCCCGTTTTGCGTTGCCGCCTTTTATAAGGGCGACTAAAGGTTAAATTTTGCTTTTTTGTTCAACGATTTCCAAGCGCGTGCATAAAGGATGTTGGCTTGTGCCGGAATTTTTTCTATACGTTTGAGCCATTCGGCTTCGGCTGTGGCGGCTTCGGCGAGGCATTGATTGGAGTAAGCAAGCCGCTCTTGCGGCGAGGCTTTGGCGTTTTGTAATTTGAATGCGCCTTCGATGAATTTCTTTTCGAGTTGATCGCGGTCGGCGCGATAGGCTGTATGGCGTTCTTGATAATTGAGCAAAGTGGCGCGATGAAGTCTCTCGTGAGTCCAGTAAAGGGAAGAATCGGCTTGGGCGGTTGGAGCAGGCCCGAGGTTAAGGTCTGCGGCGGCATCCAGCCAGAAGGGTTTGAAAATGCTGGTGCAGGGAGCGGATGTCCCCGTGGCGAAAATCAACGGGTTGTTTTCATCCAAATAAACCGCCAGCGAAGCCGTGCTTTGCGAAATGCGAATTGGACCAAACCCGGCGTGCGAGCAGACGTTGAATTCGGTGAGGCTGTTTTGCGGATCATAGTTTTCTTGATTATGGTGGCGGAGAAGCGCTAGTATATTTTCAATAGCGAGATTGCCTTTGCGCGCGCCTAACGCATTGAAGGTGGTTGCGCGGCGCTGGCGGCTTTGCGAAAAAGTAGTGTAGAGAAAATCGGAATAGTCTTTTGAAAAATGAAATTGCGTTTTTGATTGGCTAAGTTTTTTTTGAAGCGCGAGATCAACGAGATTTTCGGAGGCGAGATCGTATTGCGCGGCGATGGTGAGACAATTTGAGACGGTGTAAATATCTTTGATTTGACGCGCCACCCATTGCTTGTCCACAGTTTCAAGCGCCCAAGCGTCTTTGGCGTTGGCAATTAGAAAACTATTGTGATAATACAGCGTTTCGCCGTGTGAATAGCAGTTGCCGCCCTGACCAAATTGCTCGAGCAATTCGGTAATGATTTGCACCGCTTCGCGCGGCGTGATAGCGCGCTCCAATGCAAGGCGCAATAAATCCATTCCTAATAATGCCGGCTCTTTGTTGGCGGGGATTTTGGAATAGACCGCTTCGTTGCCGATCACTAAGCCGTGTTCGTTGACGCCCATCTCTGCGCCCCACATCCAAAATGGTTTGGAGAGCAGAACGGCATGAGTCGTTTCCACTTGCGGGATTTCGATATAGGTGCATTTGAGCGGGCTGTTGGGTTGATGTTTTTGGGCAGGGAAGTAAACCAGGCTTTGACCTTCGTTTGGCGGGCGGTCTGAATTTTTCCCGAAGAGACTAATCCCGTTTGCCGTAGCTGATTGAGTTGCGACGAGCGTATCGCACATAAGTTTCCTCTTGACGATTTGCTAGAAGGCGACGCTCTTGAAGTATAGCATAAACACAACCTCCAACTGTTACAGTTGGAGGTTGTGTTTGATCTGCCGAACAATCTAGTTATGGGGTGATAAAAATTGGCGGGAAGAAGATTGTAGCTGGAATGAAAATAATCCCGAGCGTAGGCGTAGGCGTGGGACTGTTGAAAATGCCGGGCGGGAAGGTGATAATAATTGGCGGGAAGAAGATGCCGCCGCTATTTGTGCTGGTTGGAGAAGCTGGAATTGAAGAAACTGAAATTGAAGTTAGCGTGGCTGTGGGTAAGACAGGGGTCGGCGGCGCGGCGACGATAGCGAGCGTAGTTGGGACGCAATTGGCGGTGGTGATACTGCCTGCGATCCAGCCGTGACCGTTTGCTCCGGCGGCGAATTGAATGTACCACCAGCCTCCATCGGCGCTTTTGCCGTCCACTACTGCCGTAGAGCCTTGGGTTAGTAAGCCGATAATGCCATACGCTTGTCCGGGCCCGCTACGGATGTTTGAATCCGTGTTGGTGGTGAGGGTTGCGTTGCAGGCGGTGGCTGGCGCGGGCGGCGTGGCAGTTTCGGTAACTGCAGACAATGCGGATGGCGATGATGAAGCGCTAATTTCAATTGCTGTGGGCGCGGTTGTAGATGGCGCTCCGCCCGGCATATTGCAGGCAAGCGCAATGACGGCAATTATTAAGATGATAACCAAGCGTTGATTTTTGTTCATAAATTCTTCTCCTCTACAATTCTAATTATAGGAATTGCAAAGAAAAACACAACCCTAACTTTTGTCCTATGCAAAAGTTAGGGTTGTGTGTGCGAAAAATTTCAGTTTAATTTACCCTGTGCCAAATTGTCTGTCTCCGGCATCGCCTAAGCCTGGTACGATGTAGGCGCGTTCGTTGAGTTGAGCGTCAATGGCGGCGGTGTAGATATCAATATCAGGATGAGCCGCTTGCATGGTTTGGATGCCTTCTGGCGCGGCGATCAACCCAATGTATTTGATCTTTTTCACGCCCCAGCGTTTGAGCACGTCCGCCGTGGCGGAGGCTGAGCCGCCGGTGGCGAGCATGGGATCTAAAATCAAGCAAATGGAAACGCGCGGATCAACCGGGAGTTTGTTGTAATATTCCACCGGCTTGAGCGTGTGTTCATCGCGATACAGCCCAATGTGCCAAACTTCGGCGCTGGGCATTAACTCCCAAATTCCTTCCACCATGCCCAAGCCGGCGCGTAATACGGGAATCAGCCCGATCTTTTCTTTAATTTCATAAGCGGTCATTTTGGTCAGCGGCGTTTCAATTTCAATTGGGGCAATTTGTAGATCGGCTGTCGCTTCATAAGCCAGCAAGCAGGTGATTTCGCGCACCAATTCTCGAAATTGCCTCGGCTCCGTGTCTTTATCGCGTAAGCGTGAGAGTTTGTGCGCCACCAATGGATGTTTAGATGCGTAAACGTTGGACATGAACTCCTCCAAAAAATAGTTGACTGATTATAGCCGTGAAGCGGTAGAATAAATACATCAACTTTGAGGAGCAGTCCATGGAAGAACAATTTTCTTTTGGCGGAAAAATTGTCTGGAAGCCAAGCGCTGAAGACGTCGAGCGCGCAAACCTGACGGCTTTTATGCGAACTCATCAGCTTCAGAGTTTTACGGAGCTAATGCAAAAATCTACGGATGATGTGAACTGGTTTACCGATGCGATTCTGAAATTTTTAGACGTGCAATTTTACGAGCCTTACTTGAAAGCGGCAGACCTTTCCACTGGAATTCAATTTCCGAAATGGTGCGTGGATGGGAAGATGAATGTCGTTCACAACTGTTTGGATAAATGGCAGGCGGCTGAAGATCAAGACCGCGCCGCAATTGCTTTTGAAGGCGAAGAGGGAAGCGTCCGCACCTTGACCTATGCGGAACTTTATCGTCAAGTGAATAAAACCGCCAACGCGCTTCGCGCGCTTGGCTTGGGCAAAGGCGACGCGATCGGAATTTTCATGCCGATGACTCCTGAAATTGCCATCGCTTTACTGGCGATCGCAAAAATTGGCGGCATCATCCTGCCTTTATTTTCGGGCTATGGCGCGGGCGCGATCGTCTCGCGCATGACAGACGCGAACGCTAAAGCGTTATTCGCCAGCGACGGCGCTTTTCGGCGCGGCAAAGCGGTGGAGATGAAATCGGTCGCGGATGAGGCGGCGGAACAAATCCCTACCTTGAAACACATGATTGTTTTGCGCCGCACCGGTCAGGCTGTGAATATGCAGGCTGGGCGTGATTATGACTGGGCGACCCTGATCGCGCCTCAGCCTGATTCTGCTCCAACTGAAATTACCTTCGCTGAAGATCCGCTGATGATCATTTACACCTCTGGCACAACCGGCAGACCCAAAGGCGCTTTGCACACGCATTGCGGTTTCCCGATCAAAGCCGCGCAGGATATGGCTTTCGGGACAGACGTTCACAAAGGCGACGTGATCTATTGGATGACCGATATGGGTTGGATGATGGGACCTTGGCTGGTGTTTGGGAGTCTGCTGTTAGGCGCGACGATGTTTATGTATGATGGCGCGCCGGATTTTCCGGCTCCTGACCGTTTGTGGGATTTGGTGGAGAAACATAAAATTAATCAACTGGGCGTTTCGCCGACTTTGATTCGTTCGCTTATTCCGCATGGCGAGGAGCATTTCAAAAAGCATGATTTGACTTCGTTGAGATGCTTTGGTTCAACGGGCGAACCGTGGAATCCTGACCCGTGGATGTGGTTGTTTGAGAAAGTGGGCAAAAGTAAACTGCCAATTATCAATTACTCTGGCGGCACGGAAATTTCCGGCGGAATTGTGATGGGTAATCCGCTAATGCCGCTGAAGCCGTGCGCTTTTTCCGCGCCCTGCCCGGGTATGGATGTAGATGTAGTGGATGAAAACGGTAAATCCATCCGCAATGCGGTGGGCGAGTTGGTGATTAAATCTCCGTGGATCGGGATGACGCGCGGCTTTTGGAAAGATAATGAAAGATACTTGGACACTTATTGGTCGCGCTGGGAAAATGTTTGGGTGCATGGCGATTTTGCGGCGGTAGATACCGACGGCTTGTGGTACATCTTGGGGCGCTCGGATGATACGATTAAAATCGCCGGAAAGCGCGTGGGACCGGCGGAAGTTGAATCTATTTTGGTGAAGCATGAAGCGATCGTGGAAGCCGCGGCAATTGGCGCGCCGCACGCTGTCAAAGGGAGCGAACTGATTCTTTTTGCAGTGACCAAGCCCGGGGTAGAAAGAAGCGAAGCGCTTCGTCAAGAATTAATTCAAATGGTTGTGGATGCGCTGGGCAAACCGCTGGCGCCGAAATCCATCTATTTTGTTTCGGATCTGCCGAAAACGCGCAACGCCAAAGTGATGCGGCGGATGATTCGCGCCGCGTATTTGGGCTTGGCGTTGGGCGATACTTCCTCGTTGGTTAACCCGCAAACGGTGGATGAGATTAAACAGGTGAAGCATTGAAGGTAAAGGTTTTCGCGTTATTAAAGAAATATGATTATGCCTGGCTGGTTTTGGGCATTTCCGCTTTGGCGTATTTGCCGCACTTGAATCAATTTGGATATTTTCGCGACGATTGGTATTTGATGTATGCGGCGAATGCGTTGGGCAAAAATGTGTTTCAGCAAATTTATGCGATTGATCGCCCTCTGCGCGCCTTGGTGATGTCCGGCGCTTATGAATTGTTTGGGTTGAATCCGCTTTACTATAATCTTTCTGCGTATCTCTTGCGTTTGCTTGGCGGGCTGGCTTTTTTTGGGAGTTTGCAAATTGTCTGGCGCGGTCAACGCAATGCGAATTTACTCGCCGCGATTTTATTTTTGATCTTTCCGGGCTTCCTCTCTGCGCCGAATGCAATTGATTATCAAGCCCAACAAGTCAGTTTGTGTTTGGCGCTTATTTCGATTCTATTGAGTTTGAAGACGATCAATGCGCCGCGCAAACGCTGGCAAGCGCTGGTTTGGATTTTAGTCGGCTGGATGTCCTTTTTTTATTTGGGATTGGTTGAATACTTTTTAGGCTTGGAGGCTCTGCGCTTGGGGCTGATCTTCCTGCTTTCGCGCTCGGCGGCGGATACGTTTTGGCAGGCGTGCCGTAAAACTTTATTGAATTGGCTTCCGTATTCCTGCGGCGCGCTGGCGTTTTTTATTTGGCGGTTTTTTATTTTCGATTCCGAACGCAAGGCAACTGACCTCGGCGCGCAAATTGGCAAGCTGATTCAATCTCCGCTTTTGATTTCGGTTCAATGGCTGAAGACGTTGCTCAAAGATATTGTTGAAGTGATTTGGCTGGCTTGGTGGGAGCCTTTGTTTAGCCTGTGGAATATTTCATTGCGCCTGCGCGAGTTTTTTTTCATTGGCGTGGTTGTTGCCATTGCCATTCTGCTAACGATTTTGCTTTTGAAAAGCGAAACCCCGGAGTTTGAGGAAGTGCGCGAGAACGCATGGTTCGCTGAGGCTTTTGGACTTGGCTTGATAACTGTCATTGCCGGATTTTTGCCGGTCATCCTCTCTAATCGCGATGCGGATTTTGGTGGGCTTTCGCGTTACATGTTGGCTAGCTCCGCAGGCGCGGCGATTTTTGTTACGGCTTTTCTGCGTCAATTCCGTTTGCGCCAAGCCTATGTTTTCACGGTTTGTATTTTGGTCGCCGCCGCAACGCTGACGCATTATCTCAATGGCTTGCTGTGGGCGAGAGCCTCGCAACAGATGCGCGAGTTTTGGTGGCAGGTTAGTTGGCGCGTTCCGCAATTGAAACCAGAGACAACGCTGGCGGTCAATTATTCTCACACGGCGGTAGAGGAAGATTATTTTATTTGGGGTCCTGCAAATTTTATTTATTATCCGATGAGCAGGAATCCGCAACGGGTTGAGCCTGAGGTATGGGGCTTGGTATTAAGCTCGGAAAATGTACGCTCGATTTTGGCGCGCGAACATCGGACTTTTTTGAATCGGCGCTCGATCATTACCTATTTAGGTTATGACAATGTGCTGATCTTGACTCAGCCGACTTTGACTTCGTGCGTGCAGGCGCTGGACGGTCAGTTTTCCGTTCTTTCGGCTTATGAACAAGCGGATATTCGAGAAATTGCCGGGGAATCGCATTTGGATGATATTGTTTTAGATGTAGCCGCCCCTATCCGCCCGCCGGAAGTTGTCTTTGGCGCTGAGCCTAAGCATACTTGGTGTTATTACTATCAAAGCGCTTCGCTTGCCTTACAAAAAGGGGATTGGGCGACTGTCTTGGAGTTGAAGCGGGCGACGGATCGCGCCGGTTTTGCGGCGCAAGACCCAGTTGAATGGATGCCGTTTCTGCAAGCCGCCATCTTATCTGGAGATTATGACGAGGCGAATGAATTGGCGCGGCTGATCAAAAAGGATTCCCAACTTCAGGAGCAGGCTTGCCGAGTTTTGCAAACGCTCCCTGCATTGAATGCAGAAGCGGCTGACTATGTAAAAGATACGTTCTGCGTAAAATAAGAAAATAAGCCGATTCAGAAGAGAACTGTCTCCGCGAACCTTGCCAAACGCGGAGGCAATTTTCTTTTATAATCAGAGTTTGGTTTTGTAAGCAAAAGGAGATTGAATGGCTAAAGTTCGCAATAGATTGCTGGCGATTTTTATATCGCTGACTTATATCCTATCCAGTTGCGCCACGCCAACGCCTGTGGTCTTGGTGGTGACGCCTACGCCCTTGCCGCCAACCGATGCGCCTGTGGCGACTGAATCCGCGCCGACGCTTGCGCCGGTTTCTGTGGCGGTAGCGGGTCCGCAAAGCGGCGATAAAATCAAATGGGTGGATAACAGCGTCTTGGTCTATGTGCCGCCATCTGAGTTTGTGATGGGTAATGACGGTTTTGACGCGCCGATTCACAATGTCACGTTGGACGGTTTTTGGATTCAACAAACTGAAGTGACCAACCGTATGTATGCTCAATGCGTTGCGCTCGGCTCTTGCGTTCCGCCTACGCAAGAGATTGGCGGTCCCGTGTATAGCAACCCGGAGTATGCCAATCATCCGGTGGTGGGCGTCACTTGGGATCAAGCCAGCGCATATTGCGCTTGGTCTTTAGGGCGTTTACCCACCGAAGCGGAATGGGAAAAATCGGCGCGCGGTTTGAGCGCGAATACCTATCCTTGGGGTAACGATGTTCCCGCGTGTGATATTCTCAACTTTGGCAATTGTTCGGGCAGAACTTCTGAAGTGGATGCGTTTGTAAATGGCGCCAGTTTTTATGGCTTATATGATATGGCGGGTAACGTCTTTGAATGGGTGAACGATTGGTACGATCAAGCCTATTATCAGAACTCGCCGCAGGCGAACCCAACCGGACCTGAGAGCGCTCAATATCGCGCGATTCGCGGCAGTTCTTACGAGTCCGATCCCGATCAAGCGGCTTCGGCGATTCGTCATTATGGCGCGCAGGCTTATCACAGCCGCGATCTTGGTTTTCGATGCGTCGTGCCAAAGCCGCAACCGATGGCTCCTTATTGCCAGCTTTCGGCGTTCATCCCATCGGGCGCGTTAGTTTCAAACGGCTGTGAATTGCCGCAAACCGAAGTGGCTGGAAATTATTGTTCCGCGACTGAAAGTTTAGTCACTGTAAACCTGCCAGACGGCGCAATTTACGATGCGGGCAGTAAGTTGAATTGTACAGAAGCGATCGTAGACGGTCAAAGAAGGTTGACTTGTGTAGGACCGAGCAATACGCAAGAAACAACCAACACGCTCACAGTTTGTAACCCAACTTGTAGCAATTCTCCGGCAGTCACAGGCGCGGGACCCACTTGCGACCCGGGCTACACCCTCGACCCCAATACGGGCATGTGTAACTATACGCCAGTCCTTGGGCAGGTGACAGTGGCGGGATGTCCGGCTGGTTATTTGCTGGTAGATCGCGGCGGTCAGCAAACCTGCGTCGTCGGTCAAGATGCAAACGGTCAATGCCCGTTTGGTTTGTATTACGATACCTTGGCTGGCGCTTGCGTTCCTCCCAACGGAAATACGCTTGCCCCATACGGCTTGGATAACCCAACTCTCGCGCTTCAAAATTACGCCGGTTGCGCCACTGGATATGCTTATAACGACACCTTCCAATGTTGCCAAGCGACGACTGGCAATACTTACCCGGGTTGTGCGCCCGGCTCTACGTTCAATACGGACCTCGGAGCCTGTTCGCCAGGCGAGATCAAACTCAGCGGTCCGGGCTGTGTCAGCTTGGACGTAACCACTTTCAAATGTCAGGAGCCGAAAGACGTCTGTACTCACATCCCAACCGAAACGCGCTGTATTCACAACGCCTATGCCTGCCGCTGGAATGAGGCGGCTGGGCAATGTCAGATGAAGTAGGGACTGCGTAATTCAAACTAGACTCTGCAAAGCGAGCAGAGTCTAGTTTGTTGTTGTGAAACCTGTTTGTTAGGATTGCTCTTGTAATGCCCGAACCTCAATCTGAAGCCCTCTGCAAAGCCTGCGGATTATGTTGCTCAGGTCATTTATTTTCATGGGTGCGGCTCAACGCCAATGAATTAGATAAAGTTGAAAATTTAGGCTTGAGCGTAATTCGGAATGACCCACGTCAGCGCGGGTTTTTACAGCCTTGCCCAGTTTGGCAAGACGGGGTTTGTACGGTTTATACGTCGCCGGATTACCCGAGCAGTTGTCGAAAATATAAATGCGTTGTCTTACGGAAGTTGTTAGATGAAGAGATTGATTTTGACGATGCGTTGAAACAAATTGAAGAAACTTTGAGTTTGATTCGTGAAGTTGAATCGCTTTTGCCTGATTTCGCCATCAGCAGTTTTCGCGAGCGAGTTATTACGCATAAAGAAAATGTAGAGAAATTAAATAAACACGATTTTGCGCAAAAAGAATTTTTGCAAAAAGCGAATCAATTGTTGGAAATTTACGAAAGCCGTTTTGGGGTGGACGATTTTATTGATTATTGAGAATGAATCAAAATATCTTCTTCAAATCGTCTATGCTGGCAAAATACTTTCGATAGGCGGAGATTTCGTTGAGAACGCCACGCAAGGCGATAAATAATTCTGCTTGTAGGTATGGATTTTTTTCTTGCGTTTGGCTGGATAGAGTAACCAAGCCTTCATCTATGGTCATGGTCAATCCGCCGTTTGCGCGTAGCCACTCTAGCCCTAATTCTACGGCGATCTCACGCGATGCCATAGCGGACGCAAGTTCTTGAATGGTCGTTTTTCCCGCTTTTTTGTTGAGAACAAATTTACATAAACCCGCTAAGCGATTTAGAAAATCGTTAGGCGATTCGTCGGATGGTAAAGCGCCAAAGGCGTACACTATTTTTGGTTTGACAACATCTAATGCTTTTCGTAATTCCGCTGGAGATGGGGGCGTTGTGTAAATGGCAAATTCATCGGCTTGAGTCAATTCAAAACGCGCTTTGCCTTTGGATTTATCGCTTCCTTCAGCCCAGGTTAAGGTTGAAGGTTGAAGGCTGAAGGTTGAAGGTTGAAGGCGCAAATCTCGTATCTCGTATCTTGTAACTTGTAACTCAATTACTGCTTCTTCAACAACTCGACATTCTTTGAATTGAATCGCTACTTGTCTTTGACCACGATAGGAAGACGAACGCAGTGAATAAGCAATATCAATTTTGCTTCCGTTATCAGGTAAGTCTGCGCTTGCGCCGCCCCAATATAAAATGCTTTGTGTATTCCCATGCTCGTCTTCTACGTTGATGCGTAAATGTTCTTTTGTTTTGCCAATCTCAGTTTTGGATTTGAGAAGCACATTTTTTGTAGCGAAGGTTAATTCAGGGTTGCCAGCGCCATAAGGAGCGAGCAGTTCTAAACTGTCAGCCAAATTTGTGTTTAGTTCATCCAGACCAAGCCAAAAGTCAATTTGAAGCGTAGGTTCATCAAAGACAATAGAACCGAGTTGAGTCTCAAGCGCTTTGCCTAAGCCTTTGCGAAATTGAATCAAATCGTCTTTTTTGAGCGAGAGCCCCGCCGCCATCGGATGACCGCCGAAGCCGAGCAAAATATTTTTTTGCGTTGCAATAGCGTCGGTGATGTGCAAGCCTTCAACGGAGCGCGCCGAGCCGCGTAAAATGCCGTCATCCGATTCATTCAAAAGAATTGCGGGTTTGTGATAACGCTCAACAAGTTTGTTCGCCACAATGCCCACTACGCCGCCCGCCCAGTTGGGATGCGCTAAGACGATGGCGGGATCGTCTAATAACTTTGGATTTTCTTTTAATTGCGCTTCGGCAGATTGATACACTTGCGAAGTTAATAATCTGCGTTGAATGTTCAAGCTTTCAATTTGTGTCGCTAGAACTCTGGCGCGCGCTTGGTTGTTAGTAATTAGTAATTCAACGGCGGGGTTGGCGTCGCCTAAGCGACCTAATGCGTTTAAGCGTGGCGCGAACGTGAAACCGATAGTTTCTTCGGTGGCGGTTTCTAAATTTGTTTTGGATAATTCGGCGATAACTTTTAATCCGATACGATTTGTTTTTTTAAGTTGTTCGATTCCTTTTTTTGCCAGAGCGCGTGTTTCGTTTTTTAGTAAAGCAACATCGGCGATGAGACCGAGGGCGACAAGGTCAAGAAGAGATTCGGAATTAGAAACTAGGGAATTAAGAAATTTTTCCTGATTCCTAGTCCCTAATAACTGCTCTGCTAATTTATATGCCACCCCAACGCCTGCTAAAGTTTTTAGCGGATGCTCCTCTGGCAATAATTTAGGATTGATGATTACTTTTGCGTTTGGAAGCGTTTCACCTAGATCATGATGATCGGTGACGATCACATCCACGCCGTGTGCGTTTGCGAAATCAATTGCTTCGTGTGCGGTGGTGCCTGTGTCGCAAGTGAGGATTAGTTTCGCGCCGTTATCAATGACGCGGGTCAACGACTCAATATGTACGCCATGATTTTCCTTGCCGCGAATCGGCACATAATAAGTGACATTTGCGTTTATGGCTTGTAAAGTTTGCACAAGCAGGGCTGTGGAGGTTTGTCCATCTACGTCGAAATCGCCCCACACGCAAATTATATTTTTTTGTCCAACATGATATTGAATAACTTCAACGGCTGATTGAATATTTGGAAATTGACTTTCTTCATTTTTTTCTGGATGTAAAAACGCCTCGGCTTCTTGCTTTGAGCGGATTCCGCGTCGGAGGAGAGTCTGCGCGATGAGCGGAGGCAGGTTGAGGTCAAGAAGTGAGGCGGGGATTTCTACGGGGGAAAGATCAAGCCAGCGAGTCATGGGTCAAGTATCAGGGGTCGGGTTTCAAGTGTCAAGTAGTAAGCGTTAGTTGAAAAAGCGGATAAGAATTGTCCAAATTGGCTCTGTAAGTCGTATAATAAATTAAGCTAGGAACGTCGCGCTACTCTTTGCGCTGGCAATTTTATTGTTTGGAGGAGAACGATGAAAAAGATTTTGAAATGGATCGGCATCGCGCTTGGCTTGTTAGTGGTTTTAGCTTTGATTGTTGGGGTTAGCTTGTTTACGGTGGGTAAATCGCATGTCAATAAAGTTTATACCGCGGAGTCTTCTAATTTAACGCTTCCTACGGATGCGGCGAGCGTTGAATATGGCAAGCATCGCGCTGAGACGTTATGCCAGGGCTGTCATGGACCCGATTTGAGCGGGGTTGATTCTTGGTTCAATGCGCCGCCCATTGGTTTGATCAGCTCGCCCAACCTCACTTCTGGCGCGGGCGGAATTGGCGCTAGCTTCACCACTGAGGATTATGTGCGCGCCATCCGCCATGGAATTGACCCGCAAGGCAAAGCGATTTTTATGCCGGCTGTTCCTTCCACCTCTCAATTGAGCGATGAAGATCTAGCTTCGATTATCGCGTATTTGAAAACAATCCCGCCTGTGGATCACACCGTTACGAGCAGGCGTTTTACGTCGTTAGGCTATATTTTATTTGGCGCGGGGAAGTTTATTATGCCTGCGGAAATCGTGAGTCATGCCGCGCATGTTACCGCTCCAGAGCGTGGGGTGAGCGTTGAATACGGCGAGTACATGGTCAACACCAATGACTGCCGCGCCTGCCATGGCGAGCAACTCAATGGCGGCAGTTCGCCAGACCCATCCGAGACTTGGGTTTCGCCAAACCTCACCCCGGGCGGCGATCTCGCTTCGTGGACGGAAGAAGGCTTCATCCACGCTCTCCGCACGGGAAGCGCGCCGGGCGGTAAGCAGTTGGCTGATATTATGCCGTGGAAGACGTATAAAAATTTCACGGATGATGAATTGAAAGCGATTTGGATGTATTTGCAAACGGTTCCCCCGCAGACGCAATTTGCGCCGTAGCATTCGCTTTATCTTGAAGTCCTTCGGCGTTTCCGAAGGACTTCAAGGTATTGTTATTTTGTTGGGCTGAAAATCTCTTCAATTTTTTTGCCAAATAACTTTGCAATTTGAAATGCAAGCGGCAAACTTGGATCGTATTTTTCGGTCTCAATCGCATTGATGGTTTGACGCGAGACGTTTAACTTATCCGCCAGATCGGCTTGCGACCAGTTTTTCTCGGCTCGCAATACTTTGAGAGTATTTTTCATTGGTATTTCCCTGCAAAAATACCCGCGCCGACTCCCCAAAGGATGAGCATCAGCGGGAAAACAAAAAGCATGGGGATATGCGGGAAACCAACGTTTTCGAGAAAGCCATAACTAAATGTGAGCAAGCCAGTGACGATGGCAGAAAAAGTCACAGCTTGAAGTTGGATTTTTTGTTGTAGTTCATCCGCTTCTCTTAAGGCTCTTAAGACTGCGATGATAATAAAAATGGTTGGGATGATTGGTACTAAGGTGACGATCACCTGCGCGTACCTAGGGAGTTCAAAATTTTGAATGGCGTAGATGCTCGCAAACAGCAAAACTATATAAAATGCCATTGAAATGCCAAACTCTTTGAAATATCTTTTTTGAACCGCCTGATTCATTTTTGATCTCCTTGATCTTTATTGTTTTCTTTCTGAAATGCCGCGCCGAATGCAAATCCAATTGCTACGCCAATTGCAATCCCCATGCCGATATTGTCCATAGCTACGCCGATGGCTGTGCCAATGCCGATTCCGATTGCTAACCCTGATCCGATAAATTTATTTTTCATTTTCACTCCTGTAAAGTTTACTTGACTTTTTGTATTGTAAAGCTAGCTTTACATAATGTCAAGGGATATTTACTGTAGTTTTTTGTTTATCAGAGGGAAGATTTCTTTGAGTTGACAGTCACCTATTAAGATGACTGTCAACTTCGCCAAACAGCTTTGCCCGCTTGCCATTGTCCGTTCTCGTCCGTGATTCCGCTACAGAGTCCGTTGACCACTGTCCGCTCTCGTCCGCGAATCCGTGATAGAGTCCGTTGACCACTATCCGTTATCATCCGTGAATCCGTGATAGAGTCCGCTTACCATTATCCGTTCTCATCCGTGAATCCGCTACAGAGTCCGTTGACCACTATCCGTTCTCATCCGTGAATCCGTTACAGAGTCCGCTTATCACTATCCGTTCTCGTCCGCGATTCCGTTACAGAGTCCGTTGACCATTATCCGTTCTCGTCCGTGAATCCGTGACAGAGTCCGCTTGCTACAATGGCTCAAACCGCGCGGTGAAATGGCGTAATAATTCCGGCGCGTATGTGAATTTATAACCGCGCACATTTTGAGCGCGGGATTTGATTTTAGCGAAAACGTCAATCACATAATCAAAATGACTTTGCGTGTATGTGCGGCGCGGAATGGCAAGCCGCAGTAATTCCAACGCGGGGTATTTCCATTCGCCGCTTTCGGGGTCTGGATGCGCGAACATCACCGAGCCAATTTCTACGCCGCGGATCGCGCCTTCGCGATAAAGCTCCACGCATAAAGCTTGCGCCGGAAATTCCTGTTGCGGAATGTGCGGCAGAATCGCTCCGGCGTTGATATACACGCCATGTCCGCCGGCGGGTTGAATCGTCGGGATGCCAGCTTCGTTGAGTTTGGCGGTAATGTACGCCGTCTGCCCGATGCGGTAACTCAAATAAGCTTCATCCAAGCCTTCGTAGAGTCCCACCGCCATTGCATCCAAGTCGCGCCCAGCCAGCCCGCCATAAGTAGGAAAGCCCTCGCGCAAGATCAATTCGTTTTTTATATTCTGAAATAGAGTCTCGTCGTTTACGCAAATTAAACCGCCAATGTTGATGATCGCATCTTTCTTTGCGGACATGGTCATGCCGTCCGCTAATGAAAACATCTCGCGCGCAATCTCTTTGACGGATTTGTTTTTATAGCCGGGTTCGCGCTGTTGGATGAAGTAACAATTTTCAGCGTAGCGCGCCGCGTCAATGAAGAAGGGGATGTTATTTTCACGATAAACGCTTGCAGTCGCTTTGAGATTTTCCATCGAGATGGGCTGTCCGCCGCCGGCGTTGTTCGTGACGGTCATCATGCCAAATGGGATTTTCTCTCGTCCATGCTCGGCGATGAATGCCTTGAGTTTGGCAATATCCATATTGCCTTTGAAGGGATGCGGATTGGTCGGATCGGCGGCTTCGTCAATTACTAAATTTGCCGGTCGTCCGCTTCTTGCGCGGATGTTGGCATCGGTGGTGTCGAAGTGCATGTTGCTCGGGATGTATTGATTCGGCTTGACCAAGCACGCGGCTAAAATATTTTCGGCGGCGCGCCCTTGATGCGTAGGCGCGAAATATTTGAAGCCAAATATATCCTCGACGCTAGCTTTGAGGCGCAGATAAGAGCGCGCGCCTGCATAGGATTCGTCGCCGCGCATGATCGCCGCCCACTGATCTTGACTCATGGCGCCAGTGCCAGAGTCGGTCAATAAATCAATGTAGATATCTTCGGCTTTGAGCGAGAACAGGTTGTAGCCGGCCTCTTTGAGCGCCGCTTCTCGCGCTTCAGGCGAAATCAGGCGGATGGGTTCCACAACTTTAATGCGGAACGGTTCGGGGGGATGGGTGGTAGTCATTTTGTCTCCTAAATTTGATGTGTGTCAAATCTTGGGTAGCGAGCCTGGCGTATGCCCCTGTTTCGCCATTCGGTCTCCAATGACCAGCCTATTGTATTATTAATTTTTATTTTGTGTAAAAAAAAGGGAGCGTCTAATTCTGTGGGCTTTTAAAAGATTTACCACAGAGCGCACAAAGAACATGGAGAAACCCTTCTGAAATCTCTCTGTGGACTTTGCGCTCTCCGTGGTGAAAGGTTCTTTAGCCCATTCCTTTAGACGCTTCCTAAAAAAATAGACTGCCCAAATTTTTTATCTAACTTCTCTTTCGGCGAGTCCCATCAAATATAAAACGCCGTCTAAGCCCAATACGTTTAGCGCCTGCTTGGCAGAGGCTTTGACGATGGGCTTGGCGCGGAAGGCGATGCCCAAACCGGCAATACTCAACATTGGCAAGTCGTTTGCGCCGTCGCCCACGGCGATGGTCTGCTCTAATGAAAAGCCTTCAGTCTGAGCGATTTTTTCTAAAAGGTACGCCTTTCTCGCGCCGTCTACGATCTCGCCGCTGACTCGTCCGGTGATCGCGCCGTTTTCAATTTCAAGTTCGTTGGCGAAAACATAATCAATACCGAGTCTTTTTTGAAGCGTTCTTCCAAAGTAAGTAAAGCCGCCGGAAATTAAAGCGGTTTTATAACCTAATCTCTTAACCGTTGAAATCAGTTTTTCCGCGCCTTCGGTTAAGACCAAAGTGACGGCAACTTCAACCAGCGCGGTTTCAGGCAAACCTTTGAGCAAAGCGACGCGCTCGGTGAAACTTTGTTTGAAATCCAATTCTCCGCGCATCGAGCGTTCGGTAATTTCGGCGACTTGCTTGCCGACTCCGGCGCGTTTGGCGAGTTCATCAATCACTTCGGCTTGAATGAGCGTTGAATCCATATCGAAGACGATCAAGCGGCGATTGCGCCGATAAACATTATTTTCCTGATAAGCAATGTCCGCGTCAATTTCAGTGGAGAGTTCTAAGAACTGACGGCGTAAGGCGGGCAAATCCGCTACGGGACCGCTCAACGAAAATTCAACGCAGGCTTTGCTTTTGCCGTTTCCAAATTCATCCAGCGGAACTCTGCCGGAGAGACGGATGATCTTGTCAATATTCAATCCGTTTTCCACAACCGTGCGCGCCAAACGGCTAATTTGATGCGCGGTGACGCGCTTTGCCAGCAGTGTGACGATATGCCTGCGCTTGCCTTGTTGCGCCACCCATTTTTCGTAACTCTCTTGCGAGACGTTGATAAAACGCGCCGCTAAATTTAGCTCGCTGATTGTTTGTTGAATCGCGGCTTTGACAGCTTCGACATCTTCGTCTTGCGGAATTTGAATCAACATGCCTAAAGCCAACGCGTCGTGAATGACCGATTGCCCAATATCTAAAACGTTGACGTTATGTTGCGCTAAAACTTGCGTGATAGCGGCAGTAATGCCCGGCTTATCCATGCCGGTGATGTTCATTAAGATTGGTTCGTTCACAAGCGCCTCTTTTGACTGGAATATAAACTGCCCGATTTTACTTTAATTTACGCGCTTTTTTTTAATCTCTTCGCCAGCCCTCTCGCTTATAATCAGAATAACCGAACTTAAAAATGAACAAGCGAATTCGATTATTTTTTGCAGTTGTGATCCTCTCCATTTCCATTGCGCTTTTGCTTTGGGGATATTTACCCAATCCGCGCGAAACGCGCTTGCAAGTTATTTCGCCGGTTGAGATGCAATTGCCCGCAACCCCATAACTTGATGAAACGCTTCTCCGTTTTTTTAGCGCCTCTTTTTTTGACTTTTATGATTTTAGCTTGTGGAGGCTCTGTTTCCGCGCCGGAAGCCCCAGCCCTCTCCACGCAACCTGTTTCCGCTCCATTGGTCGCTACGCCTTTTCTTTCTACTTCTACGCCCTCTCCGGCAGTGATTGAAACCCGCTTGCTGACTTTGGAATATCCGCCGAGAATGCGCGCAGGCGTGGAGAGCGAAGTAGTTACGCTCACTTTGGCTGTAGATCAAAGCGGAGTTATTACGCCAACCGCCGAGATAGATGGCAATGTGATTAGCGGCGAGATTATCGAAATCCCTGATTTGTATGCAACGCATAATGTGACCGCCGAAGCGAGTTTGAACATCGCCGGTCTGCAAATCTCTCCCAATGGCGCAATCTTCGAGCCGTTATTGCCCGGTCAATCCGCAAAATTTTATTGGAGCGTTCATCCTTTAGATGCCGGGGAATATAAAGGCACGCTTTGGTTGCATTTGAATTTTGAAGATAAAGCTACGGGAGAGAAAAGCCGAATTGCCGTATCCGCTCAAAGCGTCGAGATTGAGGCGGTGGATTTTTTCGGCTTGTCAGTTAATCTAGCGCGGACTTCCGGCGTAGTGGGCTCAATCGTTGGCGGTATCCTAGGCTTGCCATTTTTGGAAGACGCGGTCAAATTCCTTTTGAAGAAGAGGCGCGCTGTAAAGGCGGCGTAAATTCAATGGTACAATTTCGGAAAAATAAATTCTCGCGGAGTTTCAAGAATGAATGAATGGCTCTATGTAGCTTTATTTATGATTGTCGGCGCAATTATTCCAATTGGCGCAATTCTTGCGGGCGCTATTTTATCTCCTAAAAAGCCTAACCCAATCAAACAATCTACTTACGAATGCGGCATCGAGCCAGTCGGGGATGCGTGGGTGCAATTCAAAGTCCAGTATTATATTTTCGCGCTGGTCTTTCTAGTGTTTGACGTGGAGGCGGTTTTCCTTTTTCCGTGGGCGGTGAAGTTGGGTCAGTTGGGGTTGTATGCGGTGGTTGAGGGCATTATTTTTATCTCCATTCTCGTCGTCGGCTTGCTGTATGCTTGGCGCAAGGGAATGCTGGAGTGGTCTTAAGTTTGGCGCGTGTTGATAAGAAAGGCTGATTGGAAATTCCAAATCAGCCTTTTCTTTATATACAGGAGTGATCTATGGACTTTTTGAACGACCCGCTTAAGGTTACGGCAGAATGGCTGGAGGGGATTTTTGGCGCTTGGGGCATGAACGCGGCTTTCGCGCATGTCTTAGTCGTTTTTCTCGGCGTTTTGCTTTTGCTAGTTTTGTTAATGGTCGTGGATATATTTCTGGTGTGGATGGAACGTAAAGTAGTTTCGCGTTTCCAAGATCGCATCGGACCGAATCGCGTGGGACCATACGGTTTGATCCAGCCGTTTGCGGATATCATCAAACTGGTAATCAAAGAAGACATAACGCCCAACGGCGCGGATCGCGCGCTGTACAACCTTGCGCCAATCCTTTCGATGATGGCGGTTTTGATGGTTTGGGCAGTGGTGCCAATTGCGCCGGTCATCCTTGGCACAGATTTGAACGTAGGCGTATTATTTCTGATCGCCGCCGGCGCGATCGGCACGCTTTCTATTATTATGGCGGGCTGGGGTTCTAACAATAAATTTGCGTTGATCGGCGGCTTTCGTCAAGTGGCGGTGATGGTGGCGTTTGAAGTGCCGATGCTCACGATGTTATTGATCCCTACAATTTTCGCCGGCTCAATGAATATGAACGCTATGATTCAAGCCCAAGATAAAATTTGGTATTTTGTGATCTCGCCCTTAGGCGCTTTGATTTTCTTGATCGCAGTGATTGCGGAGTTGGGGCGCGCGCCGTTCGATCTAGCGGAAGGCGAATCTGAACTCGTTGCGGGTTTCAACACCGAATATTCAGGCATGAAATTCGGCATGTTCTACGCCGGGGAACTGCTTCATGCAATGACCTTTGGCGGCATCTGGGCGATTCTCTTTTTTGGCGGGTATCGCTTCTTTGGCTTGGAGCAAGTCAGCCCATTTCTCGCCGCCGCTATTTTTCTCGCTAAAGCGCTGATCGGCTATTGGATCATCATGTGGGTCAAATACACGATGGTCAGAATCCGCATTGACCAAATGCTTGCCTTCAATTGGATTTTTCTCACGCCGCTTTCGTTTGTGCTGTTGATGGTGACGGCTTTGATGAATGCGCTTCTACGCGGGACCCCAAGCTGGGTTTACGGAATTGGTATGTTCTTCTCGAACGTCATTTTGGCTTGGCTGGCGTTGGAGATCGCCCGTTCGGTTAGCCGTAAAGAACGCGAGAAAATTGAAGGCGCGAAACCGCTGGCTGAGGCGCATCATTAAATTGGAGAATTTATGACCCCTGAAAAGATAATTTTTCTAATCGTCGCTGGCGCAACTTTAGTTTCAGCCTTGATGGTCGTGACCACGCGCAATATCGTCCATGCCGCGTTTTGGCTGATTGCGGCTTTGTTTGGCGTGGCGGCGATCTTCGCCATCCTCAACGCGGGTTTTATCGCGGTAGTGCAAGTGGTGGTTTACATTGGCGCGATTGCGATTCTTTTCATTTTTGCGGTGATGCTCACGCGCAAAGATTTGCGCGATACCGGCGCGCAACAAAATAGAAATTGGCAGGCTGGGGCATTGATTGCGGCGCTCACTTTCGGCGGATTAGCCGCGCTCTTTCAAAGTTGGGAAAAGTTATCGGTAGCCGCGCCAGCTATCCCGTCCAGTTTTGACGCGGTGGCTGAATTGGGCAGTCAACTTACTTCGCCAAGCGCTTATGTCCTGCCGTTTGAAGTTGCCTCTGTCTTATTATTGGCGGCGATGATCGGCGCGGTTTATATCGCCTTCACGCGTAAATAGGAGTTTGAGATGATCCCGCTTTCTTGGTATTTATTTTTTTCAGCCGCTTTATTTACGATTGGGTTGTTCGGCGTGCTAACGCGCCGTAATGTGATCGCTATTTTGCTGGGCATTGAATTGATGCTGAACGCGGTGAATGTTAATCTGGTGGCGTTTTGGCGCTATGGAGACGTTGCCGCTATGACCGGACAAGTTTTTGCAATTATCGTCTTCGCGGTGGCGGCGGCGGAAGTTTCCGCCGGCTTGGCTTTGGTGATCTCCGTTTATCGGCGTAGCAACACGGTGGTTGCGGAAGATTTGGATTTGTTGAAATTTTAGAAAATGCCTAAACGCTCACTCTCTGCTTTGGAGGTTTGATGACGACAGAATTATTGATTTGGTTGATCCCGCTTCCGCCCGCGCTGGCGTTCTTTTTGATTACGCTTGTCACGAATAAAAATAAAGCGCTGAGTCACAGCCTGGCGATTGGCGCGGCTTTGCTCTCGTGGCTGGCGGCGATGATCGTCTTCTTCCGCGCAATCCGCGTGGAGCATTTCGGCGAGCGCCCTTTTGCTTCTTCGATCAATTGGTTTCCAACCGGAGCCACTTGGTTCAAAATCGGCGTGCTGATAGACCCGCTTTCGGCGTTGGTTTTGTTCTTTGTGGCTTGGTGCGTGCTGATGATTTTTCTGTACAGCGTTGGCTATCACAATTTTGGACAACCGCAAGGCGCGCATGACCGCGCCGGTTTGCCGCCGCACGGCGCGCTTCAACACGGTCACGCTGTGCCGTCTGTCGAGCCGTTGTACTCGCGCTTCTTCGCTTTCATCAGTTTGTTTGCCTTTGGTATGTTGACGCTGGTCGTTTCAGATAACGTGCTGATCATGTTCGTCGGCTGGGAAATTATGGGCTTGTGTTCATATTTGCTGATCGGCTTTTGGTACGGAAAAGACTCGGCTAAAAACGCCGCGATCAAAGCCTTTCTCACCACGCGCATCGGCGATGTCTTTATGTTATTAGGTATTGCCTATTTATATTCAGCCGCGCAAACGCTCTCGTTTCGAGAAATTTTTTCAGAACAAGTTTTGCATACGTTAGCCATTATCCCCAGCGGAGTCTTCGGCTTATCCGCCGCCGGCTTGATCGGCTTATTGCTCTTCATCGGCACAATTGGAAAATCCGCGCAATTCCCATTGCATGTTTGGTTGCCGGACGCAATGGAAGGACCCACGCCGGTCAGCGCCATGATTCACGCCGCCACGATGGTTTCGGCGGGTGTGTATGCCGTTCTGCGTATGTTCCCGTTGATCAGCTTGGACGAAAAGACGATGTTTATCATCGCTTTGATTGGCGGCTTCACCGCGCTCTTTGCCGCCACGATTGCCATTGCCCAAAATGACATCAAACGAGTTTTGGCGTATTCTACAATTTCACAACTAGGCTTTATGATCGCCGCGTTGGGCATTGGCGCGTATGTCGCCGCCGCTTTTCATTTAGTTACGCACGCCTTCTTCAAGGCTTTGTTATTCCTCGGCTCAGGCTCGGTGATTCACGGCATGGAGCATGGCGTTTTACATACTAACAATCACGCTCTCGATCCGCAGGATATGTTCAACATGGGCGGCTTGAAAAATAAAATGCCGATCACTTTTTGGACGTTCCTCATCGGCGGCTTCGCGCTTTCCGGTTTTCCATTAGTCACCGCCGGCTTTTGGTCAAAGGACGAAATCTTCGCAGAAGCTTGGAGTCGCGGTCACCTGATAGTTTTCAGCGTCTTGGCGTTTGCCGCTTTCCTCACCGCTTTTTACACGATGCGTCAAATCACGCTTACTTTTCTTGGAGAAGCGCGGACAGAAGAAGCCAAACATGCTCACGAGACTCGCTGGACGATGACTACGCCGTTGATTGTTCTCTCGGTCTTTGCCGTAACTTTTGGCTGGCTCGGCATCCCTGAGCATTTTCCACTCCTCGGCGGAATCTTACCCAACTGGTTCCATGAATTTATCGGCGGTACGTTGGCGCATCATCCTGAAGCGGCGGAATTCAGCCCAATCCCGCTGATTGTTTCATTGATCGTCGCCTTAGGCGGCTTGGCTTTGGGCTATTTCGCTTATCGGCATGTGAAAACTCCGCAGGAAGATAAACTTCAATTGAATTTCTTGAAAAATAAATACTACATTGACGAACTCTATGAAGCGGTTTTGATCAAACCCGCAAACTGGCTTGCTGAAAACATCGTCTATAAATTGATGGATATGACCCTGATCAATGGCTTCCTGCATTTGTTTGGACCCTCCACCAAAGGCGTTGGCTCAGTCATCCGCAACTACTTTGATATCCCAATTATCAATAAATTTTTTGGCGATGGCTCGGCAGATCTAACTTATTGGTTTGGCGGCAAATTGACGCGCACGCAAACCGGCAAGATTCAACAATATCTTTTATATTCGCTGATCGCCATCTTCGTCATTGGCGGCTTGGCATATTGGCTGTTGTTGGCGTAGGAGCAAAGCATGGAATTTCTAAACAACCATCTCCTTAGTCTCATCTTATTCACGCCAACTATTGCCGCGCTGATTTTGCTTTTTCTGCCAAGCAAAGAATTCGCCTTACTGCGTTGGTCTGCGCTGAGCGCCAGCCTCATCCCTTTGGGCTTGACGATCTATTTATGGAATAGCTTCGTTCCAGATCAAGCCGGCTTTCAATTTCAAGAAAGCTACCTTTGGTACGAGGCGATTCACTCCACCTTTCATTTGGGGGTAGATGGCATTTCGCTTTCGATGGTTCTGCTGACCACTTTGTTAACTCCGCTGGCGCTCCTTGCTTCTTTTAAAATTACGGATAAAGTCAAAGCCTATTTCATCCTTTTCCTGCTTTTGGAAACCGGTATGCTTGGCGTTTTCCTCGCTTTGGATTTGCTGATCTTCTTCGTCTTTTGGGAGATCGGCCTCGTCCCGATGTATTTCCTCATCAACCAATGGGGGAGCGCCAATCGAGAATACGCTTCGCTGAAATTTATCATCTACACCATGGGCGGATCGCTCGGCTTGTTGCTGGGTATTCAAATGCTCGGCGTGCTTTTTGGCACTTACGATCTGCTGGCGCTCTATCAACGCTGGAATGCTTTAGATAGCGGCTCGCTTTTGTTAGGCTTGCCGGTTCACACAGTTAAGACCATCGCTTTTTGGGCGTTTGTTATCGCCTTTGCCGTCAAAGTTCCCATTTGGCCCTTTCACACTTGGCTTCCAGACGCGCACACCGAAGCGCCGACTGCCGGCTCAATGCTTTTGGCGGGCGTGCTTCTCAAACTTGGCGCGTATGGATTTATCCGCCTCGTCCTCCCGTTTTATCCGCTGGAATCGAAAGTCTTCGCCGGCGCCTTGGCATTCTTGGCGGTGGCGGCAATTGTCTTTGGCGCATTATCTTCATACGCGCAAACGGATTTCAAAAGACTCGTCGCTTATTCGTCGGTCAATCACATGGGGTTTGTTGTGCTGGGGGTCGCCGCCGCAGGCTTGAGCGCAGGCACGACCGACGCGCATCTGGCGCTGAATGGCGCAGTGTTGCAGATGTTCAATCACGGCTTATCGTCTGCGGGCATGTTCTTCCTCGTGGGCGTAATTTATGAAAGGACGCACACGCGCAATCTCAACGAATACGGCGGCTTATTTCCGTTGGCGCCGATCTATGGCGGCATTTTGATTTTTACCAGCATGGCTTCGTTGGGCTTGCCCGGGCTGAACGGCTTCATCTCTGAATTCTTAATTGTGCGCGGTTCTTATCCGGTTTTGACCGGCTACACGGCGATCTCTATGCTGGGTTTATTTTTCACTGGCGCATACATCCTCAAAGGACTTCGCGACGTTTTGCAGGGACCTTTGAATGAGCGCTGGGCGCATGGCGAACATAAATTTACCGACGTCAATCTGCGCGAAATTCTGGTGATGACTCCGCTGATGATCTTGATGTTGGTTATCGGCGTGGCTCCGGCTTGGATTCTTGACGTAATTAACAAAGCCGTTGTGGCTTTGTTCTAAGAGGTGGCTGATGAGTAATTTCCCTATTCTCAGCGTGATCACTTTTCTGCCGGCGCTTGCGGCTGTGATTATGCTGATTCTGCCGGCGCATCGAAAAAATGAAGTCCGCGCAATTGCGCTGGCGACTGCGGCGCTGGATTTGGCGCTTTCGGCTTGGGTCTATTTGGAATATTGGCTTCGCGGCTTGAACGGCTACCAGTTTATCGAAAAATATGATTGGCTTCCCGCTTTGGGCATCAGCCTGCACTTTGGCGTGGACGGGATGAGCGCGCCGCTGGTCTTGCTCACGGGCATTGTCATGCTTACCGGCGTGCTGATTTCGTGGGGCGATGATAACCCGCACGTTATGGCTGGCATCCAAGATCGTCCGCGAGAATTTTTTGCATTTCTCTTCATTCTGGCGTGGGGCGTATTTGGCGTTTTTGCTTCGCTCGATCTGTTCATGTTATTCTTCTTCTACGAAATCGCAGTCTTCCCCATGTATTTGCTGATCGTGATTTGGGGCTGGAAAGTGACCCGCGAATACGCCGCCATGAAACTGACTTTATATTTATTCATCGGCTCGGTGATCGCTTTGGTCGGCGCGCTGGCGATGTATTGGGTCTCTGGGCAGAATACGGGCGTTTACACATTTGACATGTTGCAGATGGAAAAAGCCGGCTTCTCTTCCACGTTTCAATATGTGTGGTTTCTGCCGGTCTTTTTTGGCTTTGTCGTTTTAGGCGGGCTTTGGCCCTTTCATAACTGGTCGCCGGATGGTCACGTTGCGGCGCCGACTGCCGTTTCCATGTTCCATGCGGGCGTACTGATGAAGCTCGGCGCATTTGCGGCTTTGCGCGTGGGCATTATGCTTCTGCCGGAAGGCGCGAAACAATGGGCTTGGCTTCTCATGTTGTGCGGCGGAGTCGCCGCTGTTTATGGCGCGTTTGTCGCCTTCGTTCAAACTGACCTGAAATATATGATTGGCTTTTCTTCAGTTTCCCACATGGGCTTGGTCGTCTTGGGCATTTCAACGCTTAATTACAATGGCTTGGTCGGCGCGGGTTTGCAAATGTTTTCTCACGGCATTATGACTGCGCTCTTCTTCGCCGTGACCGGCATGATCTACGATCGCGCGCATACGCGCCAAATGCCGGAGTTGGGCGGCATGGCGAAAGTTATGCCGTTTGCGGCGGTGGGCTTTATCATTGGCGGCTTGGTTTCAATGGGTATGCCCGGCTTCTCTGGCTTCATTGCCGAATTTCCAATTTTCATGGGTGTGTGGGGCAGGCAATGGCTGGTCGCCGTTTTTGCCAGCCTTTCCATTATCATCACGGCGGGTTATATCTTGTTGGCGATTCGGCGCGTCTTTTTCAACCCTCTGCCTGAAAAATTGGAAGATCATATTGGCGACGTGACCGTTCTCGACAAGATCGCCATCGCCACGCTTTCTTTTTTTATGATCTTAATTGGCGTTTTTCCGGCGTTTATGGTCCCGTTGATCGAGAAAAGCGTTGAAAATGTACTTCGACTTTTGGGAGGCTCCTAATGTTTACGCCGCAAATTTTCGCTTCCATCCTCCCGGAAATTTTAATTCTCATTCTCGGCATGGTCTTATTGATCGTCGAACCATTTTGGAAGGAAGAACAACGCCGCAACGTCGGCTGGTTAACCGCCGGCGGACTCGCGCTTGCCATGCTCGTCAGTTTGCTTTTTGGCAGACCCGGCGAACCCGTTTCTGTTTTAGGCGGCATGATTCGCTTTGATTGGTTCGGCTTCTTCTTCAAACTGCTTTTTATGGCTTCGGCGGCGCTTTCCGCTTTGCTGATGATGGATCACGAAAAAGCCGGGCGGCGCGGCGAAGCCTATCTTTTGCTGTTGGCTTCTCTGCTGGGCATGAATCTCATGGCGGCTTCTGCCGACTTGATCATGCTCTATCTTTCTATCGAAACCGCCTCCATTCCGCTGTATTTATTGGCGGGCTTCATCGTCAGTGATGAGCGCTCCACCGAAGCGGGATTCAAATACTTGCTTTACGGCATCATGGCTTCCACCATCATGCTTTATGGGTTTAGCCTCATCTTCGGCTTTACCGGCACGACGGATATTTACAAACTCTCGGCATTTTTCGCCGCCGGGAAGATTTCGCTCCCTTTCTTCTTTGGCTTGTTCGCCTTGCTGATAGTGGGTCTTGGCTTCAAGATTTCAATCGTGCCGTTTCACTTCTGGACGCCCGACGTGTATCAAGGCGCGCCGACTCCGGTCGCCGGTTTTCTTTCCACGGTTTCCAAGGCGGCCGGATTTGCGGTGATTTTGCGTTTGTTTTTTGTGGCGTTTGATTTTGCCGATTCTCCAACTTTACTGCACTCGTGGACGTGGACTCTGGCGATCCTCGCCGCGATCACCATGACGGCGGGAAATTTACTGGCTTTGCCGCAAACCAACCTCAAACGTCTCTTGGCGTATTCATCCATTGGACATGCAGGCTATACCTTGATTGGCGTTGTGGCGTTCACAAGTTTGGGCGCGGCGAGCGTCGTCTTTTATCTGGTAGCTTATATTGCGACGAATCTACTTGCCTTTGGTTTGGTGATGGCGTTTAGCAAAGCGACCGGCTTGGAAGAACTAGAGGATTATTCCGGCATGAGTCGGCGCAGTCCCTTGTTAGGCTTAATGATGCTGACGGCTTTTCTCTCGTTGGCGGGGATGCCTCCGTTTGGCGGGTTTGTAGCCAAAGTGATTATTTTTGCGGCTGGCATTCAAGCCAATTACACTTGGCTGGTGGTTGTCGGCATTCTAAATTCGGTGATTGGCGCGTATTATTATTTGAACGTCTTGAAATTCGTTTATTTGCGAAGAATGCCGAATGAAGATGAAGAACAACATCCTCTGCCTTTGAGCAAGCCGTATCAGATCGCTTTGATCGTTTTGACGATTTTCGTGATTTTGATCGGCACGCTTTTTGCGCCGTGGTTCAATTGGTCGGACTTGGCGGCAGTGAACTTGTATTAAGCTAAAAGCTAGGCGAATGTTTTTGAAAGCCGCGCAGTTCAAGGTCCAGAAAGAGGCGCGCTTCAAAGTCAAGTTGACAAATTATTCAGTGGTCTATTATAATTGTGCAGATTAACACAATTGAGGCTGGGTTTATCAAACGCGCATTAAAACCTTGATAGACCTTGTCTTATCCTTTACAATAGCGACCCAATAGCATGTATTCCAGCGAGGTGATTTCTAATGAACGAAAAGAATATCCAACAAGTTCTTGAGATTGAGAAACAAGCGGCAGAATTGCAGAATAAAGCCAAGCGTGACGCGCAAGAAATTCCGGTGAAAGCCGAACAAGAAGCGCAAGCCTTGATTGCGAAAGCCAAAGCCGACGCGCAAGAAGAAGCGCGCAAGTTGATTGCCGGCGCTCAATCCGGCGACGCTTCTTCAGCCGCCGCAGAGATCGCTTCTCAAAACAGCGAGTTTGAAGCCAACGCCAAAAAGAATTTCGATAAGGCTGTGGCTTTTGTTTTGGAACGCGTCATCGGTAAGGCTTAAGCTATGGCGAGTGGTGTTTCAGGCTACGCCGCAATTAGTACGCGGGTGCGGGCAATGTATTCGGATTTGCTCAGCCCGCAAGAGATTACTCGCTTGAGCGAGTCTCCTGATTTTTCTTCGTTAGTTAGCGCTTTGAAGAGCACGCCTTACGGGAAGTATCTTTCTGGACTTAAGGATAATGAGTTAACGCCGCGGCGCGTCATTCAGGCGATTAAGCATCGGCTGGCGGATTCTTTTTCCAGCGTGGCGCAACAAGCTCCTGAGCAGACCCGCCCGTTGGTCAAGCAGTTATACCGCTATTTTGAAGTGGGAAATTTGAAGGCTGTGTTACGCAGTATTCAAACCGTCTCTAGTTGGAACGCTGAAGTGGCGACTTGGGATCGCGTGCGGGAAGTGTTATTTCCATTTGGCTCTTTTTCGACCATTCCCGCGCAGGCGATGGTTGAATCTGGCAGTGTCGGTTCGGCGGTTGAGTTTTTGAAAGGCACGGCCTACGAAGAGACGATGTCCTTTGCGATGAAGCGTTTTTCTGCCGAGCAGAATTTATTCCCCTTAGAAGTAGCTTTGGATTTAGATTATTGGCGCAAGATATGGTCGGAAGCTAAAAAACTTTCGGGTAAAGACCGCGAAATGGCGACCAAGATCATCGGCTCTTTGATGGATATGAACAACTTGATGTGGGCGATTCGTTATAAGGTGTATCACAAACTTTCTGAAGAAGAATTGATCAATTACACTCTGCCGTTTGGTTATCGGGTGAGCGATGAAGACGTGCGCGCAATTGCGGCTGGCTCCGATATTGCTTCCGTAATCTCGCGGATTTATCCAAATATTCCGGATGTGAGCGCGCTTTTAGAAAATCCGCAGGCGGGTTTGCCCAAGTTGGAACAGGCGCTCAAACAGCAAGTGGTGAAAACTTGCACTTCCGCTTTTATTGGCGATCCATTCCACATTGGAATTCCGCTGGCGTATTTGATCCTGAGCGATTATGAAGTGCAGGATTTGATCATTTTACTGGAAGCGAAATATACAAATATGGCGGATGCAGATTACCGCCCCTTGTTGTTGAAACCGGCGGCTGTGTAAGTAGAAACTAATTGTTCTGCCAAATCAGGTAGAGGCAAAAAATGGAGAAAATATGTTCTTTCCGAAAGAGATGACCGAACTTGAATTGATTATCCCTTCCAAGGATGTGGCGGCGGTAGCTAAGGTATTGAGCGGCCGTGGCGTATTTCATCAAGTGGACAGCGCTTATTTAGGGCTGGAAAACTTGGGACCCAGCGCTTGGCAGGAAAAAGCGGGCAATTACTCCGCTTTGGAGCGCCGCATTCAGACCATGATGCAAACGCTAGGCTTGCCCGAAGAATACCCAGCCAAAGCTAGCGCTGAGAATATCGTCGAGGTAGAGGCGATTCGCCCAGCCGTAGAGCGCATTGACGAACAAGTCAAGGGAAATGGCGACCAACTTTCCAGCGAGAAGAAACATCTCGAATTGCTGGAGAGTCAACTGCGTCAATTAGAGCCGATTGCGGACGTGAAAGTTGAAGTTGGCGCGTTGAACAAATCCGCATACCTGCATTCGATTTTGGGCGCGCTTCCCGCTTCAAATATTAGCCGATTGCGAACCAGCATTGGGCGCGTCCCGCACGTCTTCTTCACCTTGCGCGAAGATTCTCAAAAGCCGGTGGTTTGGGTGCTCGGACCGAAAAGCAATTCCGATGTTTTAGATCGCGCCGCAAAAAGCGCTTATCTTGCGCCTTTGAGTTTGCCCGAAGAACTGAGCGGCACGCCTGAGCAAATTACGGCGACGCTTAGAAAAGAAATTGAAGCCTCCAAGAAAAAGATCGCCGACCTCGAAGCGAACTTGAATAAATTGGGCGGCGTGCACAAAACTGAATTACAAAAACTGCTCTGGGATGCGCATGTGAGCCGCGTGATGGCGGATGCGATTGTACGCTTTGGTCAACTGCGCCACACCTACGTTGTCGTGGGTTGGGCGCCGAGCGTCAGCCTGAATGGCTTAACCGCTCAATTGAAAGAAGTCTCAAAAGAAATTTTGATCGAAAAGCACACGCCCAGCCGTTCCGAACATAACTCGAATATTCCGGTGGCGTTGACCGAAAACAAATGGCTTCGCCCAATTCAAGAACTGGTCACCACCTTTGGACGACCAAGCTATGGCGAACTTGACCCAACCCTCATCATGGCCTTGAGTTTCCCAATCCTTTATGGCGCAATGTTTGGCGATATTGGTCAGGGCTTGGTTTTGATGCTGGTTGGCATTTTGGCGCATAAACGAATCTTTATGAAGGGTTTACAGAGCCTCGGCTTACTGCTCGTTTACGCCGGTTTCTTCGCTACGGTCTTCGGCTTTCTCTATGGCAGTATCTTTGGCTTTGAAGGCCATTTAGCCGAAGAATATCTGCATCTTACCCTGCACCCGCTTTGGCTCAGTCCGCTTGAAAACATTTTGACCATCCTCGGTTTCGCAATTGACGCGGGCATTGTCATCTTGATTTTTGGATACTTGCTTTCCTTGTTCAATACCGCCCGCCTCAAAGATTGGGCGCACTTCTGGTTCGGTCATACCGGCGTGGTGGCTTTGATTTTCTATTTCTGCTTCCTCGCTTTGTTAGGCAACTTCCTCGGCGATACGGCAATTGCGCCGAAAGTGGCTGTGGCAATTGGCCAACTCCCGCTTCCATTTAACATTCTCACTCCGGTCTTTGCGCTGGGCTTGATGTTCAACGGCTTGTTCCGCAACATTGCCGAAGGTCATCGCCCGTATGTTCAAGGCGGCGTGTTCATGTTTATCGTCACCTCTTTCATGGATCTGTTTGAAGGCGTGATCAGTATGCTTTCCAACACGCTTTCTTTCGTCCGCGTGGGCGCGTTTGCGGTGGCGCACGGCGGTTTGAGCTTAGCGATCTTCTCTTTGGCGGGCGAAGAGCCTACCATCGGCTTCTGGATTACGATCATCCTCGGTAATATCTTCATTATCGGGTTTGAAGGTTTGATTGTCTACATTCAAACCATGCGTTTGCATTACTACGAGATCTTAGGGAAATTCTTCCACGGCGGCGGTCTGCGTTTCGAGCCGTTGAAGTTGAAACCTTCTCAAGAGGAGGCGTAAGCCCTTTGCGAGTTGCGTAAAAATATTTTGTATCGCTTGCACGTGTTCGTGTCTAAAAAATAATTTTCGATTATCTACAAGGAGATAAACAATGTTTTTAGTTTTTGCTGTCTTAGTTGGCTTGGTTCCTGTAATCCCCGCAGTGGCGTATTTGTTACAAAACGGCAAGACGAGCCCCGCTCAGGCGTTGACTCGTTTGGTGAACGGCTTCAATGGCTTCAACCTCTTGGTTGGATTGTTCGCCGCTGGCCTCGCTGTGATTTGGTTCGCCTCCCCAACCTCTGCTTTAGCCTCTGGCTTAGCTCAAGAAGGCGGCTCGGTTGATCAATACGCGACGCTCGCCGCCGCGCTCTCCACGGGCTTGGCTTGTATCGGCGCAGGTATTGCGGTGGGTGGCTCCGGCGCCGCCGCCGTTGGCGCAACCGCTGAAAAACCCGAATCTTTCGGTCGCGCTTTGATCTTCGTGGGTCTTTCCGAAGGTATTGCCATCTACGGCTTGATCATCTCCTTCCTTGTTCTTCCCTAAGCGGAAGACAAAAGGACTGCTATGAAAATTCTGGTCATCGGTCATCCTGACGCGGTGCTTGGCTTTTCTCTCGCAGGCGTGGGCGGCCGAATCGCCTCTACGGCGGACGAAGTGAACCATGCGTTAGATGAAGCGCAAGCCAATAAAGAAGTTGGCATTGTGCTCGTTACGCAAGACGTGGCTGAATTAATTCCGGCGCGTATGGATCACCTGAAACTCCGTAGCACGATTCCGTTGGTGGTTGAAATTCCCTCCACTGGCGGTGTGCCAGAAGGTCAGGCTTCGCTTGGCGATATCGTCTTGCGGGCGATCGGCATCAAGTTATAAGAGGAAATGTTTATGAAAACTGAAGCAGAAGATATTGAATTGCTTGCTCAGGCGATCATGCTCGAAGCGCAAGACGAGGCTGAGCAATTGCAAAAAGAAGCAAAAGAGAAGGCAGATGCCATTCGTAAACGCGCGCAAGCTGAAGCGGAGTCTGAGGCGAAAGCCATCTTAGACCGCGCTAAGCAGGAAGCGGAGCGCTTGAAGAGTCAAGCTTCCGCTACCGCTCAATTGAAGGCGCGTTCGGCGCAGTTGGAACAGCGCGAAAAACTGTTAGATGGCGTTTTTGAAGAAGTCAAGAAACAATTAGCAGGCGTGAAAAAACGCGCCGATTACGCTGAAATTGTGAAAGGTCTGGCTCGTGAGGCGTTATCCCAATTGAAGGCGACGGAAGCGGAAGTTCGCGCAGACGAATCAACGCAGAAGGTTTTGAAGTTGGATGAAATTTCCAAAGAGTTGAAAGGCAAATTCTCATCCGGCGCGAAACTTGAGGAAGGGACGGGCGTTGTTGTGAACGCTTCAGGCGGCAAATTGAATTATGACAATACGCTTGAAACCCGCCTGAGCCGCTTACAGGGAACGCTCCGCTCCTCCGTGTACAAAGTGTTGATGGGAGAGAAGGCATGAGCAACGAAGTAGGAAAAATTACTTGGATCAGCGGACCCGTTGTGCGCGCCAAAGGCTCGCGCAATGTGGGTATGCTCGAATTAGTTGAAGTCGGCGAAGATCGCCTTGTCGGCGAAGTAATTGGTCTCAAAGGCGATCAAATGACCGTGCAGGTCTACGAAGAAACTGCCGGTATGCAAACTGGCGAAACGATTTACGGCACGGGCTTGCCCCTTTCCGTGGAGTTGGGTCCCGGTTTGATTCAAAGCATTTACGACGGCGTGCAACGCCCGTTGCCTTTGATTGAGCAAGCTGTAGGCTCGTTCATCAATCGCGGCGCGCGCTTTGACTCAATTAGCCGCGAGAAGAAATGGAAATATACGCCAAAAGTAAAAGTTGGCGATGAAGTTAAAGGCGGCGATATCCTTGGCGTAGCCATGGAAACAGACACCTTTGAACATCGCGTGATGCTGAATCCCGACGATAAAGGCACGATCACCTGGGTAGCTGGCGCCGGCGAATATACGGTCAATGACCCGATTGCCAAACTGAAGATGGGCAAAGAAGAAAAGACAGTCACCATGCTTCAGCGCTGGCCCGTTCGTAAACCCCGCCCGTTCACCGATCGTCGCGGCGCGAACATCCCTTTGATCACCGGTCAGAGAATTTTGGATACCTTCTTCCCGGTCGCCAAAGGCGGCGCGGCTGGTATCCCTGGTCCGTTCGGCTCAGGTAAAACCGTTACCCAACATAGCATCGCTAAATGGGCAGACGCAGAAGTCATCGTTTATATCGGATGCGGCGAACGCGGCAACGAAATGACTGAAGTGTTGCAAGAATTCCCGCACCTGATTGACCCGCGCTCCGGCCGCCCCTTGATGGAGCGCACCGTCTTGATCGCGAATACCTCCAACATGCCGGTAGCGGCGCGTGAAGCCAGTATTTACACGGGCATTACCATCGCCGAATATTATCGCGACATGGGCTATCACGTTGCGCTCATGGCTGATTCAACTTCCCGCTGGGCTGAAGCTTTGCGCGAAGTTTCCGGTCGTCTTGAAGAAATGCCAGCGGAAGAAGGCTATCCCGCTTATTTGGCTGGGCGCTTGGCGGAATTTTACGAACGCGCTGGTTATGTCAATAACCTGAACGGTTCGCAAGGCTCAGTTTCCATCGTCGGCGCGGTTTCCCCTCCAGGCGGCGACTTCTCCGAACCAGTCACTCAGCATACCAAACGCTTCATCCGCTGTTTCTGGGCGTTGGATAAATCGCTCGCTTCCGCCCGTCACTTCCCAGCCATCAACTGGTTGGATAGCTATAGCGAATACTTGGAAGACGTTGGCAATTGGTGGCGCGAAAGAACCGGTAAAGACTGGCTCGCCATGCGTAACCGCGCAATGGAATTATTGAGCGAAGAAAGCCGCCTCTCGCAAATCGTGAAATTGGTCGGTCCCGATGCGCTTCCTTTCACCGAACGCATGGTTCTCGAAACCACCCGTTTGATTCGCGAAGGGCTTTTGCAACAAAACGCCACTGAAGCTGTGGACGCTTACTCTTCCGTTGAAAAACAAATTCGGATGCTTGAATTAGTGCTTTACTTCCACGAGCGCGGCATGGCAATCGTCAAACGCGGAGCGCCGATCAACTTAATTCACGACCTGCCAGTTGTAGATAAAATTATTCGCGCCAAATCTACGATCAACAATGAAGAGTTGCAGAAGTTTGACGACCTTCAAAAAGAAATTGACCAGCAAATGGGTCAATTGGATGCGGAGTATAGACAATGAGTGAAACGACAATTTTAGGCGGTCAAGAAGTTGTTGGCGTTGGTCGTATTGAAGGACCAATTTTGGTCGTTGAAGGCGCCGCCAACGTCAGCTACGACGAAGTAGTAGAAATCAAAGATTCGCGCGGCGAATTACGTCGTGGACGCGTCCTTGAGGTTGGCGAAGATTTTGCCGTTGTGCAGGTCTTTGCCGGTTCGACGGGCTTATCCATTGACGGGACGCGCGTGCGTTTTCTTGGAAACACACTGCACATCCCGGTCGCGGAAGAAATGCTTGGACGTATCTTCGACGGTTTGGGCAATCCCATTGACGGCGGACCAGAGCCTTTGACCGATCGCTACGCGGACGTCAACGGCCAGCCGATCAACCCAACTGCGCGTATTTACCCGCGCGATTACATTCAAACTGGTATCTCCACCATTGACGGCGTGAATACCCTGTTACGCGGACAAAAACTCCCCTTGTTCTCCGGCGCTGGTATGCCGCATGATCAGCTCGCGGCTCAAATTGTGCGCCAAGCGACATTAGGCAAGTTGGCAGGCGCGCCGCAAACCGAAGGCGAAGAATTCGCCATCGTGTTCGCCGCGATGGGCGTCAAGAACGACGTGGCTGATTACTTCCGCCGCTCATTTACTGAAAGCGGCGCTTTAACTCGCGTGGCGATGTTCTTGAACTTGGCAGACGACCCCCCAGTAGAACGTATCGTCACCCCGCGCGCCGCCTTGACCTTAGCCGAATACTTGGCTTACGAAAAAGGAATGCACGTGTTGGTGGTACTAACCGATATGACCAACTACGGCGAAGCCTTGCGTCAAATTTCAAACGTGCGCGGCGAAGTTCCAAGCCGTAAAGGTTACCCCGGTTACTTATATTCTGACCTCGCGTCCTTGTACGAACGCACGGGTCGTATCCGCACGAGCGAAGGCTCCATCACCCAAATTCCGATTCTCACGATGCCGAACGACGACATCACGCACCCCATGCCAGACCTGACTGGTTACATTACCGAAGGTCAAATTGTGTTGGGTCGTGAATTGAACTTCGCAGGTATCTATCCGCCGGTGACAGTGCTACCAAGTCTTTCGCGGTTGATGAAGGACGGCATTGGCAAAGGTCGCACGCGCGATGACCATCCACGTTGGGGCGCGCAACTTTACGCCGCTTACGCCAGAACACAAGACGTACGCGCCTTGGCGTCCGTTATCGGTGAAGAAGAATTATCTGACGTGGATCAAAAATACTTAAAGTTTGGGCGCGCGTTCGAACGTGAATTCGTCAACCAAGCCTTTACTGAAAATCGAAGCATCGAGCGCACGCTTGAAATCGGCTGGAAACTTTTGTCTATCCTACCGAAAAAAGAATTGACTCGCGTGAACCTCGACGAAATCGAAAAATATTACACAGGTACCGATGCCTCAAATTAGCATTGCACCCACTCGCACAAACTTAATTCGCCTTAAAAAAGATTTACGCTTTGCTAAAGAGGGTTATGAAATCCTTGATCGCAAACGCGAAGCCCTCACTGGCGAATTGGTTCGCGTCGCAAAAGAAGCCGATACCCTTCAAAAAGAAGTCTGGGCTTTGCTTGAAACCGCTTATGGCGCAATGGAGAAAGCGCGCGTCGTAATGGGCTCAGACCATGTGGAGTGGGCGTCTTTAGCCGTGAACAAAACCGTTGACGTACATATGCGTCTGCGCGGCATCATGGGCGTGGCGATCCCGCAGATTGAAGCGCGCGGCGAACCGCCCGAGCTTTTATACAGCCCGGGCGATACCGTCGCCGTGTTGGATGAAGCCACCGCCGCGTTCCGCGAAGTGCTGGTGCGCATCCCGCAACTTTCTATGCTCACCGCCGCAGTTTGGCGTTTAGCGAACGAGCTAAAGAAGACTCAGCGCCGCGTGAATGCTTTGCAACACATCTTCATTCCAAACTACAAGCATCAAATCGAGTTCATCGTTTCTTCGCTCGAAGAGCGCGAACGCGAAGAAACCTTCCGCTTGAAATGGTTGAAGACCAAGATGACCAAGCAAGCGGCGTAACTACCTAAATGCGAAATGAGTTTTGACGGTATACTTGTCAAAACTCATTTTATTTAACCTGCTTCTTGCGCCGTCCTCGGCGCAAGAGTTAAAAAACGCCGCCGAGGACGGCGGTTTGAGCGCCTTTGTATATGAAACTTAACACGTCTCTGCAAAAAATATTTTCCGAACTCCCTGAAGCGTTTCGAGTAAAAAACGTCCCCGATGTTCAAATTACAGGCGTTGCCATTGACAGCCGAGTTGTGAAATCTGGCGATTTATTCGTCGCTATGCAAGGCGGCATGCTGGACGGTCATCGTTACATCCAAAAGGCAATTGACAATGGAGCAGTTGCGATTCTTGGCGAAAAGGATTTAGATGGATTCGCCGTCCCGTATATCCGCATTGATAATCCGCGCCATGCGCTGACCTGGATAGCGGCTTCTTTTTACAACCAGCCTGCTCGTTCATTGACAGTGATCGGCGTGACCGGCACAGACGGCAAAACGACAACCAGCAATATTATCTATAAAATTTTAATCGCCGCCGGAATCAAAGCGGGCATGATCTCAACCGTTAATGCAGTGATCGGGGAGGAGACGTTAGATACTGGTTTGCATGTCACCACGCCGGACGCGCATGATGTGCAAAAATATCTCGCCCAAATGGTAGAGGCGGGATTAACGCATGTGGTCTTAGAAACTACGTCGCATGGCTGGGCGCAACACAGAATAGACGCTTGCGAGTTTGACATCGCCGTCATCACCAATATCACGCACGAACACATGGACGAACATGGCGGTTATGAAAATTACCGTGCCGCGAAAGCGCGTCTATTTGAAAGCTTAGAGTGGACGCGAGCAAAACCGCAAGGCAATCTGCGCTTGGCCGTGCTTAATCAAGACGATCTTAGGTCGTTTAATTTTTTGAGCAAATTGATCAAAACCGAGCAAATAAATTACGGTTTGACTAAAAAAGCGGATATTCAAGGCGAAAATTTTGAATATAGTTCGTCAGGCATTTCTTTTGACGCTATTCTGCGCGTAGGCAAGTGGGGGGTTGTGGATGAAGATACAAAATTAAAAGTAACGAGTAAGTTGGTTGGCGCATATAATGTTTCAAATTGTTTAGCCGCATTGGCGGTAACTGTTTATGGCTTGGGAATTAAACCTGAAATTGCGGCGCAGGGAATTGCCGCGTTAGACGGCATTTCTGGACGCATGGAAACGATTGATTGGGGACAGAACTTCACGGCTATCGTAGATTTTGCTCACACTCCCAACGCTTTGAAATCTGCATTGGAGGCGGGCAGAAAAATGTCGGCGGGTAGGGTCATTGCTGTTTTTGGATCAGCAGGTTTGAGGGATAGAGAGAAGCGCCGTATGATGGCAGAAACGTCCGTCAAGTTGGCAGACGTCACGATCTTAACCGCCGAAGACCCGCGCACTGAATCTTTGAGCGGCATTCTAGAAGAGATGGCGCAGGGCGCAATTTTGAAAGGCGGGGCAGAAGGCGAAACATTTTGGAGAATCCCCGATCGCGGCGAAGCGATTAGGCTTGCCGTCAATATGGCAAAAACAGGCGATGTTGTTTTGATTTGTGGTAAAGGCCATGAGCAGTCCATGTGTTTTGGCAGGACTGAATTTTTATGGGATGATAGAATCGCCTTGAAATCCGCATTAGCTGACTTGTTAGGTCGAGCGAGGCTAGAGCGGCAGTATCTGCCAACGCAGGATAAAACGGAAGAGGAATGGTTGAAATGACAATAGATGTAAAACCGGTCGTATTAACGGGTAAGCATGTCCGCTTGGAACCACTATCTGAAGCGCATGTTTCAGGCTTGGCGGAAATTGGCATTGGCCGAGATTTTTGGAATTTTATGGTCTATGGCGATATGAAAACAGAAGCCGATATGCAAAATTGGGTATTGGATATTTTAGCGCGCGCGGCAAAAGGGACGGATCTGCCTTTTGCCGTGATCCATTTGGCTTCTGGCAAAGTTGCGGGCGCGACGCGCTACCTAAACATTATGCCTAAGGATCATGGCTTAGAAGTGGGCGGCACTTGGTATGGTTTGGATTTTCAGAGAACTGCAGTTAATACCGAGTGTAAATATTTATTGTTCGGTCATGCATTTGAAACGCTGGGCGCGATTCGCGTGCAGTTAAAAACGGATTCGCGCAACGAGCGCTCGCAACGCGCAATGGAAAGAATTGGCGCCAAGCGCGAAGGACTTTTACGCAATCACATGATTCTACCCGACGGTCACATTCGCCACTCGGTTTATTACAGCGTGATCAATTCAGAGTGGGCGGAAGTTAAGCAGAACCTTGAAACGCTGATGGAAAAATATCCATAATTTTTTTGAGGCTCTCGGCGTAATCTAAGCTTTCGGTTGAAACGTCCAGCCGCAGGATTTTATCTTGCGGAACGGTTGCCAGCCACGACTCTAAATATTGATTGAGCAGGTCCGCATCTGAATCGGACGCGATGTTGATTCGGTTGCGAGCGGCTAATCTTGCGCTGATGGTTTTTTGATCCGCGCTCACGGCGACGATTAAGTCCGGGAGCGGTAACAGTTTGCGGGTTAGGCGGTAGAAGCGTTCGCAGAGATTATATTCTTCGAGACTGAGCCAGCCGCGGGCATGAAAGAGGCGCGTGAATCCGTGGAAATCTAAATCCAGCCCGCCATCCATCACGGTTGGCAAAGCCTTTTGTCGAAGTTGATATTCTTCTTCGGCGCGGGTGACGAGATAATCTATTTGATTGGCGAAGGCGTAACGGGGATCTGCTTTGAAGAGCGCTTGAAAAGGTCTTTCAATATGTTGTTCGAGCGCGAGATTACAGCGGCTGTTTTGGGCGAGCGCTTTGGCGAGCGTGGTTTTTCCGATGCCGCTTGCGCCAACAATGACGATGAGCTTATTCATTGAATGGATAGGGCTGATTTATTTTTCTGGAAACTGCCTCAACCACCAAGCCGCGCCCGGTAAACTGCTCTTGCGGACTTCAGCCTTTAACTTTTCTGTGTCATAGGGTACTCTGCGTAAATTTATATTTAAGGCGTTATCAACTTGTTCAAGAATTGCGTATTCTGCCCACGGCAATAAACCCGGCACGATGCCCGGGGTGAACGCGTATTCAAAGGCGTTGCCTACGCTCCCAGAATTTAGAATCAATTTAGCGCCTAAGCGCCTGTGCATTTGAATGTGCGAATGCCCGCCGATGAATACGGCGGCAGTTTGTCCCTTTAGCAGATTTTCAATTTCTTCTTTTGGCGTAGTGGCTTGAATTAGGTCGGTGGGGGCGAGCGGCGACCCGTGAAAACATAGCACGGCGCTTCCGTTTGGAAGTTGAAATTCATAGGTGGGTAAAAAGGCGCGGATGAAATCCAGGTGCGCTTCGGATAATTGCTCGCGGCACCAGATTAAATCGGGGATGAGATGCGCGGCAATTTCGTAACGGACGGCGTCTTCAGGGTTGAGCGTTGCCCAATCGTGATTCCCTTTTATGCAAACGCAATCCAGCGCTTGAATGGCTTCTAAAACTTCCCTGGGTTGCGGACCTAACGTCACCACATCGCCCAGACAAATCACGCGATCCACATTTTGTAATTTAATATCTGCCAGAACCGCTTCCAGCGCCGTGAAATTTCCGTGAATATCTGAAATAAAAGCGATACGCATAATGTCCCTTGTTTTCGCTTATTGTAATCGAATGAACCTAAGTTGCGCTGGTCTATTATGCAAATAGAACTTTTGGGTGATGGCGTTTTGGCGCGGTTGGAGAAGGCATTAATTACGGAATGGCGTAAGCGGTTAGCTCGATGACGCTGTTGAAATCGCTCCCGCTTGAAGTGGTTTTGATCATGCCGATATTGGGCGCGTACCAATTGCTTGAATTCATACTGATTGTGTAGGGAATTTCGCTCCCCTGCATAGTGATCGCGACATTAATTTCGGTTTTGCAATCGAAGCGCATCGCGTCGAACGTTCCGGCTTCAACAGTGACCGATTCGTTGCCAACTGCCGTGCAGTCGCTTTGGGTGTGGTTCTTGGCGGGGACGTCCAGATCGTTGATCTTTTCTGTGCCTTCTAGGGTGATGGATTGAGACCAGATATCGCCCGCGTTAATTGCGGCAGGAATCGTCACGCCGCTCAGTTCTGTGGTTTGAAAGTTTACGGCTAAATTTTCAAAAGTGACCGTTGAGGAAGTCCCTTGGCCCAGGTTGAGCGCGATCAGATTCCCGTTCTCGCAATTCCATTGGCTTTGGCGGGTTAAGCCGCTGGCATATTGATCTTGGTCTGAAAATCCGCCTGCCTCCACAGATAACACACTGCGCGTGAAAGATTCGGAAACTTCGCCGGATATTTTGTAGCTCCAAGTTGCGCCTACTTTAACAGGCAGGAAAGGGTTGTCGCACGCGCCGCCTGAATTTGCTTCGGGGGCGTTAGTCGGCGCTTCGGCGGGGGCAGTTGTGTTCGGGCTGGGGGATACAACAGTAGGGGCGGCGCCTGCTCCGAGATTGCACGCCAGCAGTGTGGTCAATAACGTCCCGGCGGCGAGCGTTGCGGATATTTTATTTGTTTTCATGGCTTGGTCCTCCTGACGAATTTTTATTAGAAGTTTAAAAGTATAACATCGGCTTTGACGCTGTCTTGAATTTTAGGAATAAAGAGGGATGAGTCTTAACTTGGTATAATACCGCCATTAAATTTTTTTGGAGCAACTTCCCGCATGAAAAAACTTACCGGCAACCAGATTCGTCAGGACTTTATAGATTTCTTCGTGGAGCAAGGGCACACAGCCGTGCCTTCCATGTCGCTTGTGCCTGGCGGAGATCATACGCTCCTGTTCACAAATTCCGGCATGGTGCAATTCAAAAATGTGTTCATCGGCACAGAAAAATATCCTTATTCCCGCGTCGTGGATTCTCAAAAATGTATGCGCGTGGCTGGTAAGCATAACGACCTTGAAGATGTTGGACGCGACGATACGCACCATACTTTTTTTGAGATGCTCGGCAACTGGTCTTTTGGCGATTATTACAAAGAAGAAGCGATTGCTTGGTCTTGGCAATTGCTCACTGAAGTTTGGGGACTGCCCAAAGATAAACTTTACGCCACCTGCTTTCGCGACGATAAAGGCAACGTGCCGCAGGATGATGAAGCCGCAGACGTGTGGAAGAAACAACCCGGCTTCAACCCTGAGCATGTTTTATTTTTTGGGCGTAAAGAAAATTTCTGGCAAATGGCGGAGACAGGTCCGTGTGGACCATGCTCTGAAATTCATATGGACCTCGGCGAAGAGCGCGACAATTTGCGCGGGACGGAACATATCTGCGGAGTGAATGGCGAATGCACGCGCTATCTTGAATTGTGGAACAATGTTTTTATTCAATACAATTTGTTTCCAGACGGCAAACTTGAAGCCCTGCCGCAAAAGCACGTGGATACGGGCATGGGCTTTGAGCGCATTGTTTCAGTTTTGCAAGGCGTAGATTCAAATTACAAAACAGATTTGTTTGCCGAGTCTTTGAGCGTATTGCGAAGCCTCACAGGTCATAGCGAAAAAGAAATGCTTGCCAATTTCACGCCGTATCGCGTGATTTGCGATCACGTGCGTTCCGCCGCATTTTTGATTGCAGACGGCGTGGTGCCCGGCAATGCGGGCAGAAATTATATAACGCGCATGATCATCCGCCGCGCCGCGCGCTTTGGCACAAAGCTCAACCTCCGCGAGCCGTTTTTGACGAAGGTGGCTGAAGCGGTGATTGACTACTATGGAGATTTCTATCCCGAACTTGAAAAGAGCAGAATCTCGATCCTTGAGCATTTGACGCGGGAAGAGATCCGCTTCGCGCGTACGGTGGAAGCTGGTTCTGCTTATTTGCAGAATCTACTCTCTGAGCTTCGCGCCGCCAACCAGACTGTCTTGGATGGTCACAAGGCATTTGATTTGTATGCAACTTATGGCTTGCCGTTTGAAATCTCGCGCGATATTGCCCGCGAACAAAATTTAGACGTTGACGAAGCGGGCTTCAGTGAATCCAAAGAAGAACATGCTAAAGCCTCTGGCGGCGGCAAGGCGATGGGCAAACTCGGCGGCGAAGATGCGGAATTCTTCGCGGAAATCTTGAAAGAGTTGCAAGCTAAGCAAAAACTCAGCGCCGCCGGCGTTGAATATGATCCATACGCGAACCCCAAGGTTGAAGGCGAGATATTAGCGATTGTTGTGGATGGTCGAGCGGTTGAATCGGCTGAATTGGATGATGTGGTTGAAGTCGTTTTGCCAAAGACCGGCTTTTATATCGAATCCGGCGGGCAGGTGAATGATACGGGTTTTATTCGCGGCGCGGATTGGGAGATCGAAGTGAGCGGAATACGCCGCGCTTCGGCGGGCGTGATCGTTCACGCTGGCACGGTGATTGCCGGGCGCCCTAAAGTAGGCGACCGCGCCAGCGCCGAGGTAGATATGCTCCGCCGCCATGATATTATGCGTAATCATACCGCTACGCATTTATTACATAAGGCTTTACATGAAACGCTGAGCGACCAAGCCAAGCAGGCAGGTTCGCTGGTTGCGCCAGACCGCCTGCGCTTTGACTTTAATCATCCAGTGGCGCTGACTGCCGAACAAATTGACCGCGTTGAAAGAATGGTCAACGCGGCGGTTGCGCTCGATATGCCCGTGATTAAACAAACCAAAGCGCTGGAAGAAGCCAAAAAAGAAGGCGCGATGGCATTATTTGGCGAGAAATACGGCGAAACAGTTCGCACGGTTTCGATTCTCGACGCTGAACAAAAATATTCTTACGAATTATGCGGCGGCACACACTTGGAGAGAACTTCCGATATTGGCGCATTTTTAATTGTGAGCGAAAGCTCGGTGGCTTCCAATATCCGGCGTATTGAAGCGGTGACGGGGCGCGCCGCTTACGATTTGATCAATAAGAGATTTAAATTATTGAAGAATTCCGCCGCAACTTTGAAAGCGTCTTTGGAGGAAACGCCGCTTAAGATTAATGCGCTTCAAGATGAAGTCGCCGGCTTGAAAAAGGAACTTGCGTCTTTACGCAGTCAGCAGGCATTGGCAAATTTTGACTCGCAGTTGGCGAACGTTCAAATTGTGAAAGGCGTGCATGTTTTAGGCTTGGAAATCCCCGATTCAAATATAGATGTTTTGCGCATGTTGGCGGATAAATTCCGCGAGAAATATCCGAAGAATGGCATTGCGGTTTTAGCTACTGGCGCGGCGCTGATTGCGGTAGTGACTGAGGACCAAGTCAAGGCGGGGATCAAAGCTGGGGATGTGCTGACAGGCATCGGCGCGAAAGGCGGCGGACGACCGAATTTGGCGCAAGGCAGTCTGCCGAATGGAAACGTCAAAGCGGCTTTGGATAAAATATCAAAAATAGTGGAAGAAAAACTAAAATAAATAAAAATGCGATAACCAATTGGTTATCGCATTTTTTTATGATTGAGTCGATCAGCTACCAAATGCCGGGCAATAAATAATAGCGGACGCGCTGTTTGTATTCTCGATAGCCTGTTAAATTTTGTTCCAAATAGAGGTCTTCTTCTTTCGTTTTGAATATGTAAGCCAAACTGGCGGCTCCTGCGAATAAGACAACCCAGACAGAAAGAAACGCCAAGCCCAAGCCGATGTGCATGAGAATGGCGAATGTGTAAATCGGGTGACGAATGAGACGATATGGACCCGTGTCAATGATTTGATGTTGATTGGATAAATGCGTTTCGGCTCTCCAGAATTTTCCCAGATAATGGCGGCAATAAAACATGCCAAGAATGCCAAGCATTGAGAGCGACATGCCAATGAATGTTACCGCCCAGTTTTGAGAGAGGGCAATTGGCAATAACTTGAAACTGGCGAGACAACTTGCGCTTATGGCTCCCGTGGAACAGATAGAAATGGCGATCAGCAGGATCGTATCGGGGCGGGAAATTTTAGAGCGTAACGAGTTTTGAATATCTACGACAATTTTTTTGCCGCCTTGCCAATACAAAATGACCCAGAGAAAAATCCCGCCGAGCGTGATCCAGCGTAGCGCGATTATGTTGAGCATGAAATGCCTGATACCGTATCAAGATCATTGAAGTAGTACGAAAATTGCGATCAAACTTAGTTGGGCGAGCGGATAGTAGCTGGCTTTGTCGAAGAGCGCGGCGGCGCTACGTCCGGCTTGCGTTTTATAAAGCCGATATGCGGGGACGAGAAGCAGAAAGAAGCCGATGGCGACGCTTGCCAGAACGTAGGGGAATCCTAAAACTAAAGGCGAGACGGTTGGCAGAAAGGCGCTGAAGATGACGGTCAGCCCAAGCGTGAACAGAACGACCAAACCCGCTTTTTGCGTTCCGAATTGGAGCGGAATGGTTTTGGCATGGACGCGCTTATCTTCAACGGTATCGTTCCAATCGGCTGGCGTGTTTTGCCCGCCAATTTCCCAAACGAATACCCAGAGCAGAATCAAGAGCAGTAACGGCATAGCCGGGTTTGGGTCAACGACAAAAACTGCGGCGATGGGTCCGCTGGATTTGACCAGCCCGCTGACAAAGGTGCGTAAATAGGTGACTTTGAGCAGAAGGCAGTAGAGAACTTCGAGAAGCGCGGCGGCGATGAGAATGAAAATAATTTTTGGATTTAGGAAGTAGGAACTGATCAGCGCCGCGCCAAACCAAAATACGAACCAAGCTACGCCGCTTGTGTAGCTGAGCGCATTTTGCGCGAGCGGGTAACGTAAGTCTGAAGCTTCCACCGAATAGCCGGCGTTGATTCCGCCGGCGAACTTTTCTTTATCTACGGCAACACCGACCAAATCGTTCAATGCGTAAATAGCAGTGTAGCCGGCAAAGGCGGCGAAGATGGAAAGCAAAATAGTTTGCCAGCTTGGGAAACTGCCCAGCCAGAGCAAAGCCACAAAGCCCGGCAGGGCTAAATCTAAAACGCCGTGCGTAGTTCTGGAGAGCGCGAAGAATTTTTTCATTTCAACTCCCTGAAAATTAGCGTTTGATGAAATGCGCCATGTAGTTCATATCTTCCACGCCGGCGGCGACTTTGAAGGTGTGGTTGAATGGATTATAGATTAAGCTGGCGAGTCTGGAAAACTCCAAGCCGGCTACGTTTGACCAATCCTTTAGCTCGCTGGGGCGAATCAATTTGCTGTAAGTGTGCGTGCCGCGCGGGAGCAGGCGCAGGATGTATTCGCCGCCGAAGATGACGAAAAGAAAAGCTTTAGGCGTGCGGTTGATGGTTGAGAAAAATACATGTCCGCCGGGTTTAACGGCTTTGACGCACGCCGCGATCACTTTTTGCGGCTCCGGCACATGCTCTAACATTTCCATGCAGGTTACTACGTCATAAGAGCCTGCTTCTTTAGACGCGAGTTCTTCGGCGCTTTCGTAACGATAATCAATCGTTAGCCCTTCTTTTTGGGCGTGATATTTTGCCGCTTCAATCGAATCTTTGGAAAGGTCTATGCCGGTGACATTTGCGCCCGCCTTGGCAAGCGCTTCTGAAAGGATGCCGCCACCGCAACCTACATCCAGAATTTTTGGATTGGGCGCGGTGACTTTTTCCATGATGAATTTTGTGCGCAATGGGTTGATGACGTGCAATGTGCCCATTTCGCCTTTTAAGTCCCACCAAATTTGGGCGACCTTATCAAACTTCTCAATTTCTTTCTGATCTACATTTTTTTCAAGCGTGGTCATATTTGAACATTATCCTATCTTGTAAATTTTTTATAGCCGAGCTAATTTCATTTTGCTGAATATCGTTGACGAAGGTACAGCCGCCCAAACCTAGCGGCATGGGGACTCTTTGCAAACCGTCGCGATGGTAAGTTCTTTCTTCGAGCGAATTCCAAAGCGTTTGCGGATCGAGGAGGGCTGTGTTCAAGTTGATTCCCAATTCGTCAACGAGTTGAAAAATCCTTGAAATATCTTCTGAAGAAATCAAACCCCGCGCTTCGGCAATTAATGAGGAGACAACGATGTCAAGTAGAACCGCTTCGCCATGCAAGAGATTCGCTTCGTAGCGCGTTTCCAGCCCGTAACTAAAGGTGTGACCGAAATCCACCTTACGCATCAAATCTTCTTCAAATAAATTTGGCTCTAGTTCTTCGAGCATATTCTCAATTGCGGAGTTGAGAATGAGATCGCCTGCTTCGTTTTGAAATTGCGCCGCCACGCTCTGACTCCCGTAGGTCTCTAGCAATTGAAACAGTCCTGCGTCTTTGATGATCCCCATTTTGATAATTTCACAGATCCCGTTGAGCAGGTGGCGCTTGGGCAGGGTTTTGAGAAAAGTTTTATCTAAAAATACTTTTTGCGGAGCGGCAAAACTTCCGATTCGATTTTTATTGCCATTGATATTGATTCCGGTTTTGATGCCGATAGAAGCGTCCACGTAGCCCATGAGGGTGGTGGGGACTTTGATGTGCGGAAGACCGCGGCGGTAACTGCTGGCGACGAAGCCCGCCACGTCGGTTAGCACGCCGCCGCCAATCGCAATGATTGGCTCGTTTCGGCGGTTGATCGGAAACGCATCCAATTCGCGCACGAGGGCAAGGTAACTTTCCAGCGTTTTGTTTTCTTCGCCGCTGGGGATGGAAACGATCTTCGCTTCGATTTGATGATATTGAAAATATTGACGGATTTCAGCCGCATAATATTTTTCTACGTTTGCGTCTAAAACTACAAACCTGCGCGCGTTTTCGGTTTTGCCTACGGACAAGATAGAGGCGTTTTCCGGCTGAAACAGATGCGGCGAAGTTATAACTTCATATTCAATATTTTGCTGATAATTTACTCGGCGCTTGAAAGTTCTTTGGTTCATACAATTTTTGTCCAATCCGCTTGTGCGGCTAATACTCTTTGGGCAACCGCCTGCGCCATTGAGACGCTGTGATTTTTGTAATTGCCGCATTGCTGAATGTTGGCGTAAGGCACGGCTGTGGCTTTCAAAATATCGTTCAAAATCTTTGCGTAGGTTTCGCGGATTACCGCGGCATTGCCCTCGTTGAGTAGAACTAAATAAAAGCCGGTCTGACAGCCCATCAGCCCAATTGAGAGGAAGTTCTCGGGCAGGTATTTTTGAAAGCCCGCGAGCAGAAAATGCTCAAATGAGTGCATTTCCGTAGAAGATAAGAACTCTGTATTTGGGTAGTTGATGCGTAAGTCAACGCAATAAACGACATCGCCTTTCGCGCCCGCGGTGGCGGAGCGCAATTTAACATGCGGCGCTTTTAAGGTTTGGTGATCCAACTCTCCGACTGTTTCGACTGCCCAACCTAACGCTTGAATATCTACCATGCTCATGCCTCTGTGCTTGCTTATACAAATTGCGCTAAATGCCGATAACTAGCGTTGAGCGCGTTTTCCCAAGATTTGACGTGATGGTACAGTTCCACTGAACCGTAGCCTGAAAAGCCGTTTTCAACCAGCGCTTTGAAGCTGGCTTCAAAATCAAGCGTGCCTTCGCCCGGAATTTCATGAAAGTGGGCGATGCCAGTTAGGGTGTTCGCCAGCATTTTATCTACGAGCAAATTCCCGTTTGCGTCTTTTGTAGTCCGTAAATAATATAAGATTGGCTTGGCGCGTTCAAGCGCGTCAAAACTCAAACCCGGGACTGAAATGAGATAAGTGAAAACTTCCGGCTCTAATGCGGTTGTGCCGGCGAAGAGTTCGTCGTATTTGACGAGCGCTGGAGAATGTTGAATGCCGGCTTTGTTCAATATTTCGCCGATGCGTTTCTCTTGTTGTTGATTTGGCTTTTCGTCATAAAAATAGATGGGATGGTTTTCGTCCACTAATAGATATTCGGCGTACTCTGGAAAATAAACGAGATATTTGGCAAAATTCAAATCAAAATTTAGATTTTCTGCGGCTTTGACGATTTTTAGGTTATAGCCCGCTTGCGCATCGGAGATGTGGAGGTAGCGGGTGCGCGGCGCGGCTTCTGCCAGCGCGGCGATGTAATCTTTTTCTCCGCAATACATGTGGCACAAATCTAAATGCAGTTGAAATTTAGGCGAGTTGACTTCGTCCACCAGACTTAAGCCTTGCTCTACGGTTTCAATGAACATGCCCGGTTCCGGCTCAATCAATAGGGTAATATCTTCGTCGGCGTGGATGGATTTGAGACATTGATGAATGCTATCAGCGAGTAATTCGCGCGCGTTGGCGCTTGGGTTGGCGATATGCTCATCGCGGATGAATCCGCTTCCAAAAGTGACGAGCGGGACGTTCAATTTGCGAGCTACAGCTATGCCGCGGCGGACGAGGTTGATGCGGCGCTTTCTGCCCGCTAAGTCCACATTCATCAGAGAAGGTTCGTGCGGTCTGGAGGGCGTGAAGAAATGTGAAGCTGTGGCTAGGCAGGCTGGCGTGAGGCTGATTTGCTCAAAGCGTTGTTTGATTGTTTCGAGATATTCATCAGTGATTTCAAATGGGTTGAATTGATCGCGGTGAAACGAAAGTTCAATCCCTGGATAACCCGCTTTGTGAACTGCGTCAATTGAATCTAGAAAACTTAGATTTGTTAAACCAAAGGTGCTATAGCTAAGTTTTAGCATTGTTCCAACTCCAAGCAGAGCCTTTTTGTGCGCTCTTTTGAGATTTGGAAATTTTACCACGTGTCTGTTCAAAATTTCACATGCTGGGTTGGGCGGGGTAAAATAAAAAAGGCGGCGACTTGTTCAAGTCGCCGCCTTTTTGCTGATTTATTTTTTGCCCATGAACCAGCCCCAGCCTTGTTCGCCGCGCTGGTTGCGGAGGATTTTCTCATTCCATGATTGACGAATCTCGGGAATTGAATTGTCCTTGGGGAGTTTTTCAAGTTCAAGGCGGAGATAATCGCCGAATAGCTTGGTTTTGTCGAGCGCTTGAACGTCTTTGAAGCCGGCGGCTTTGATGAATTCCCCGTATTCTTTTGGCGTGTACATGGCGTAGCCGCGTTGAGCGACGTAAGCGAGAAATTCTTCGCTGTGTTCGCCTTCGCCCCAGCAATAATCGGTGAAGAAGAGCAAGCCGTTTGGTTTGAGCGTTTTGAAAATTACTTGAAATAATTTTGCTTTGTCGTGGATGTGCAGAAATGCGTCGCGGCTGTAAACTACGTCGTATTGCGCGTCAATTTGACTTTCTAGAAAATCCCCGTATTCAAAAGAGACTTGTTTTTCGAGATTTAATTCGTGCAATCTTTCTTGGGCGATATCAAGCATGTTGTGGGATAAATCCAACCCGTGGACTTGCGCGCCATATTCCTGCGCCATCATAAACGCCGAACCGCCGAGTCCGCTACCGATATCCAGAACTTTCATGCCGGGCTTGAGATTTAGCATAGCGATGATCTCGCGCGTGCTTTCCGCGCCGCCAGTGCTGACGAAGTTCTTGCCGAAGATCTTTTCGTATTTGAGAATCGATTCGCGCGTGTATTGAGTTGCGTCTAACTGCGCGGTTTTAGATTCGGCTGGCGTGGCGCCGGTTTCGATCAATATATCCATTTTGAAAATTCCTTTTGAAAATTAGAATGCAAAATCGGGGTTGAGCCCGCTCTTGGTCTGAAGGGAAGCTTGTTCGCTTAATTCTTCGAGATAAACGCGCAAATCGTCAATGGAATTGATGAGCGCGTCGGCGTAATGGATCAAGTCCGCTGATTTGGATACGCCGGAAAGCGCTCCAACGCACAGGCCTGCGCCGGCGGCGCGCGCCATTTTCAAATCCGAAGTTGTATCTCCAATGACAATGACTTTGGCGGGGTCTACATTCATACGTTCGCAGAGAGTTAGGACCATGTCTGGTTGCGGCTTGGAAGGAATCCCATCGTCTGCGCAAACGATGGCGGAGAGATAATGCGTTACGCCGAATGCTTCGAGCATGGCTTCGGTTGGGGCGCGATCGTCGGCGGTGGCGATTGCAATTTTGATCTTGCGTTCTTGTAATCTGCCGAATAGATCGTTTAGATCTGTGAGCGGTTTGGCTAAAGTCACTGGGTTGGGCGGGGACCAGCATTCGGCGACAATTTCTTCGGCGCGGCTGGCGCTTAAACCCAAAGATTGCATAACTTCAACGGTGAGCAGTCTTAACTGTCCCATTGGGAAAGAGGCGACTTTTCCAGCCGCTAAAACTTGATTGTTAGTTTCATCGTAACCGAATGCGCGGCAAAGCGCGGCGCGGACGTTGAGTCCGCTGGCTTGTTCAAGCTGTTGCGCGAGGTAGATTGTCCAGCCGCCCCACATGGCATTAAAGTCAATCAGCGTACCGTCTTTGTCAAAAATAATAGCATGCGCTTTGAAATTTCTCAAACGATCCATATTGTTCCTAATTCAATAAAATTAACCGACAAGATGCTAGTTTAATTAACCCGGTTCCTGCAAGAAGTTATTTTACTTGCTATCCTAGTTTTGTGTATTACTTTTTTGTAAGGGAAGCGCAAGCCCATCGTTTATAATTATAAATTATGTCTAAGCAAAAAGTAGTAGTCGCTATGTCTGGCGGCGTGGATTCGTCTGTGGCGGCGGCGTTGCTCAAAGAGCAGGGATATGAAGTGACCGGCATGATGCTTCGCTTGTGGTCTGAGCCGGGCAAGGAAAACTCAAACCGCTGTTGCACGCCGGATTCGATGGCGCAGGCGCGGCGCGTGGCTGGAATTTTGGACATCCCGTTTTACGTGATTGATGCGAAAGATGTTTTTCGTGAGACGGTCGTGCAATATTTTTTAGATGGATATGCGCGCGGCGAAACGCCCAACCCGTGTTTGCTCTGTAACCGTCAAATCCGCTGGACGTTTTTGCTGAATCATGCGTTGGCATTGGGCGCGGAATTTATGGCGACGGGACATTATGTGCGGATCAAAAAAGAAGCTGGAAACGCGCAATTGTTGAAGGCGGTTGATCCGGCTAAGGATCAATCCTATGTTTTGCACGTATTAAAGCAAGATCAATTGAAATACGCGCTGTTTCCCGTAGGGGATTATCCTAAGCCGGAGATTCGCGCAATTGCCGAAAAATTTGGCTTGCCCACAGCCACCAGAAAAGATTCGCAGGATTTATGCTTTTTAGCTGGCGAGGATTATCGGAATTTTTTGCAGAGAAACGCGGCTGAGATTCTCAAGCCCGGCAAAATTGTTACCCGCGAGGGCGAAACGCTTGGACAGCATACAGGCTTAGCGAATTATACAATTGGTCAAAGAAAGGGCTTGGGCGTGCAATCGGCAGTTCCGTTGTTTGTGCTATCCAAGCGCGCCGAAGATAATACGCTGGTTGTGGGCATTCAGGAAGAGTTGGGGATTTCAGAATTGCTGGCGCGGGATGTGAATTGGCAAAGCGGCGTTGTCCCTTCTGCGCCATTTCGGGCGGAGGTTAAGACGCGCTACACCGCCAAAGCGGCTTCGGCGTGGGTTTGGCCCCTTGACGAGAATCAGGCTTCGGTTAAGTTTGATGCGCCGGTGCGGGATGCGACTGCGGGTCAGGCGGCAGTCTTTTATCAAGATGAGATTTTAATCGGCGGCGGAGTCATTCAAATTTAATGATGTTAACTTTACCTTCAATTGTTTTAGGCTTGGTCTGCGCTTTGTTATTAGGAGCTGTGTATCACGTCGTGCGCGGCGGGGGCGGTTGGCGCTTGTTGCTTTTTTTGGGCGTGAGTATTTTAGGATTCGCCGGCGGCCAGGCTTTGAGCGTTTGGCTGGGTTGGCGCTTGTGGATGGCTGGCGCGTTAGATTTGGGAATGGGAAGTATTGGAAGCCTTTTGTTCTTAGCTGTTGGCGAATGGTTGAGCCGCATTGAAGTGAAAAATGAAAGCGGGTTATAATTTGCGCCCGCACTTAAAATTTTGAAAGAGAGAAAATAAGATGGAGATTTTGAAAAGTTTGCTCGACCTGTTTTTACATTTAGATGAATATCTTTCTAAAATTATTACCGATTATGGAGCGTGGACTTACGGCATTTTGTTCGCGGTGATTTTTGTGGAAACGGGTTTGGTCGTGATGCCGTTTTTACCCGGCGATTCTTTACTGTTTGCGGCTGGCACTTTTGCCGCGCTGGGCGCGCTGAATGTGTGGATGATCATCGGTTTGTTGATTGTAGCGGCAGTGCTGGGCGATGCGGTAAATTATTCAATTGGGCATTATTTAGGCGAGCGCGCGTATAACATCAAATGGATCAAACGCGAGTATCTTGAAAAGACGCACGCCTTTTTTGAGAAGCATGGCGGCAAGGCGATCTTCTTGGCGCGCTTTGTGCCGATTGTACGCACCTTCGCGCCGTTTGTCGCCGGCGTGGGCAAAATGTCCTACTCTTATTTTGCCACTTATAACATTGTCGGCGGGGTTACGTGGGTTGCCGTGTTTACGTTGCTGGGCTATTTCTTTGGCAACATTCCGTTCGTGAAGCATAATTTTGAATTGGTGATCATCGCCATCATTGGCATTTCCGTCGTGCCGATGATTGTAGAATGGTGGAAGGCGCGCAAAGCGAGTTAGCGGTTAATCAGGTCGCGCCACTGGCGCGACCTTTTTGATTAAGTTTTTTGTCGAGCAAGCCATGAAATATTTCGCGCTTCTTTTTTTGACTTTCGTTCTGGCGGTTATCGTCAGCGCGGATCGCGGCGCAGTACCGCCGTTCATTCAAGCGTTATATGATTTTCCAAATGGGGATAAGTTCGGTCATTTTCTTCTTTTTGGAACGTTAAATTTTTTGCTGACTTATGTTTTTATTCCTGCGCCGCTTCATCCTAACGCGAAGCGGGTTGCGCTTTCAATTGGCTTGATCCTCGCTTTGGGCATTGGCGTTGAAGAATTTTCGCAGAGGTATTTCAGTTCTCGCACGTTTGATTTAATTGATTTGACGCTGAGCTATCTTGGCGTTTTCGTTGGCGGATGGATCGCGTTTAAATTAAAAGAGCGGCAAGCGCATTAAGCGCTTGCCGCTCTTTGTTTAGCGGATTAAGGTTTCAGGATGAGATGTCCTTCTGCATCTGCAAGGACTGAATCCAGATTCCACCACATTGGATAATATTCAATATTCGCCCAGAGCGGAGCCATATCATCATAATGTTTATGATAAGCATGACCAGATTCGCCGGTGGTGTGAACCGTGACGGAGTTGTTCAAGTTTTGCAGGTCAATGATTTGCCGCATGGAAGGTAGCCAATTCGTCTCGTAGCCGTCCACCACAGACCAGCCGGTTGCGTTGACAAGCGCTTCGCCGCCGCTGGTTGGGTAGGGACCCCGATTGAACAAATCCTCAATCAACGAGATGCCGGATTCGCCCAAAGTGCCGTTGCGGAAGGTGGAAGCGTGCATATCGCCCCAGTTCCATTTTTTGAGGTCATTACCGAAAGTATCTTTTAATTCGGCAACGCCGTCGGCGAAGGATTTCTTCATAATGAAATCCATCGTCTCGATTACGTCTGGCGTGGTTTTATCGTCCCAGAAGGGGTCTTTCGGGTCTTTGACCATATTCCGCATGACTTCGTTCCAGCGTGAGCCGCCGTCTGGATAATATCTTTCTTCGGGCATATCGTCGTTGAAAGTGTTCTTGAGGAAACTGCGCCAGAAAGCGTTGAAGACTGCGGCGGAGGTTGAATCGGCTCGGTCTTGGTAATCCCAATTCTTTAGCGTATCCTGCGCGGGGGTGAGGTTGGCGGCGAGTTTTAAATCCAGCAGAAGCGGGGCAAAGACTGCGGCGTTCGCATCGTATGAATCGCCGTGCATGGTTTTGATGTAATCCATATCAATGCGGTTGGGCGCGGATTGAATCATATTGACAATGCGATCGGCGCGGAAACCGTAATCCCAATCGTAGGTGATGAAGTGCGGATAATCGCGCGGGGGGACTTGATTGTTGGCGGTTGCGATGTAGCCTTCGGCTGGGTTGAGCGTGTAAGGCAGTTCTTCAAACGGGATCATGCCCGTCCATTCGTATTCATCCGTCCAACCGGGGACGGGGACGGTGCCGTCGCCTTTGGAGCGGATGGGTACGTCGCCCGGCATTTGATAGCCGATATTGCCTTCGATATCGGCATAGATTAAGTTTTGAGCCGGCACATGGAAGTTGCTGGCGGCTTTGCGGAAATCTTCCCAGTTTTGGGCTTTATCCAAGCCCCAGATCGCTTCAAACGGCGTGGAGGGCGTTAGCGCCGTCCATGCCAGAGCGATGACGTAATTTTCCGGAACTTCCACGCCGGTGCGATCTTTGAACGGCACGAAATCTTCATCCTTCGCGTCGCCTTGATCTTTGAGCGGGCCATAAGTATCTGAAATGACCGGTCCGTGCCGCGTGCTTCGCACGGTGATGGTGACGCTATCTCCGCTGGCGGTTTTGATTACTTCTTCGCGGGTTTTGAAATCCACCCAAGTCCCGTTAACTTCATATTGGTTGGGATTATCTGGATTCACTTTTTCGATATATAAATCCATCACGTCTGGACCGACATTGGTGAAGCCCCAGGCGATTCTATCGTTGTGACCAATCACCACGCCCGGCACGCCAGCGAAGGAAAAACCAGCGACTGCAAACGGACATTTCGCGCTACGTTTGACGCAATGCAAGCCGACTTGAAACCAAATGGAAGGCATTTGAATCCCGAGATGCGGATCGTTGGCGAGGAGCGGCGCGCCGGTGGCAGAGAGTTTGCCGGAAACCACCCAAGAGTTTGAGCCGATGCCATCGCCCAATTTACCGAGCATTGGGTTTAATAAAGCGATATTTTGCTCCACTGCTTGGAGCGCCGCGAACGATGCGGGTTCTGGAATGGAAGCCGGGACTGCGGCAGGCGCTGGACCTTCGCCGATGTTGTTGACGATCACCGGATGATCTTCAGGATAAGACGGGAAGAGTTGGGCAACTTGTTCCGGCGTTAATGTTTTGAGCAAAACAGCCCGCTGAATTTCTTCGTCCATATTGCCGCGCAAATCCCAAGCCATCGCTTTACCCCAAGTCAAGGAGTTGATCGGCGTCCATTCTTCAACTTTATAATTCGGGCTCAAAATTGGCAAGCCTAAGAGCGCATATTCCAAACTGAGATCGGCGCCTTGATGATCTTTGAGATAGGCATTCACGCCATCGCTATAGGATTGTAAAATCGCCCGCGACTCCGCTCCGAGTTGCTCCCATTCCGCTTCGGCAGTTTGCTTCCACCCAAGCGTGCGGAGGAATGCGTCTGTCTCTACTTCGCCGGAGAACATTTCCGAGATGCGCCCCGAGCCAATGTGCCGCCAGAAATCCATTTGCCAGAAACGTTCCTGCGCGTGAACATAGCCCTGCGCGAAGAATAAATCGTGCGCGGTGGTGGCGTAGATGTGCGGAATGCCCATCTGATCCCGAATAACGTCCACAGGACCGTCTAATCCGTCTACTTGAATCTCTCCGTCAATTTGCGGAAAGGATTTTGGCGCGACGACTTTAGGTAAATAGGATTTGAAATAGTACAACCCTCCGGCTCCTGCGATAATTGCAAGAATGAGAATGCCGATTGAAACCCGACCGAGAATCTTGCCTGCTTTTTGCATACTTCCTCCGAAGTAAAAAATAAATATTGGGCTTTATCCGTAGAAATAATAATTTTAACCTAAGTTGTTACCGCAAATCTTTTGCCGCAAATTTCACTAATTCACGCAGATTTTTTTGAAGCGATTAGCGAAAATCCGCATAATTCGCGGCTAAAAAGCTCTTAGCAACTACGCTTTAATAAAAATCATTGCAAAGGTAGCAACTTGAGTTAATTTTAGATAAAGCCTTTTCCTGCTGGAACTTAATTGATCGAAGAATGTTATTGGATTTTGCCCAACATTCTGGGATACCAATACCAAAGAATATCTGCCGCCGGTTTGTTGTGAACGGACGTGGATTTATCTTGAAGCGCGGCGGGCGGATAATATCCGCGGCTGACGAATCCGGAAATCCATGCGCGGCTGTTAATTGCAATTAATAACGCTTCGTATAAGTCAGATTGCGTTTGCAAACTGAGGCTGACAGAGGCGTAATCTGGGTTGGGGCGGCTGAGCAGAGACCAATCCAAGCAACTGCCGGCATCTGGAATACAGCCGCTCGCCGCTCCAGCCGCAGAGGGATAAGAAACGGCGAGGATGATTGGTTTGTTTAGCACGGTTGCCAGCGGCGCAACTTCATTATCCAGCAAGCGCCCAGCTTCGTTGGCGTAATCTGTTTTGGTGGCGGTTTGACTCGTGGCAAGTTTTGCAGACCAAAGCAGGTAAATTCCATCTACATCTTGTAAAAAGGTAAATGGAGTATCCAACCCGGATTCAACAAAGGGCAATGCCCAATATACTTTGCCGCCGAAATGCGTGCGTACTTCAGCGATGATGGATTTCCATTGCGCTTCCGCATCCGCTGGGGTGTTGGAAGAAGAGCCGTCCGCCAATTTGCCGCCGGGCAGGGCGGGCATAATTGAATCGCCGCCGAGGATCAAAGTCCCTGCGCCGGATTGTGTGGCGAGGTCGGCGTAATGGATGGCGAAGGCGCGATAGCGGGCGAACCATGTCTGCCACCACTGCGCGTCTCGCGGAGCGGACTGCCAAAACGTCGCAGAAGAGACGTTGGCAAAATTTGCCTGCGGGAAGATGGCGGTATTCAATCCCAAAGTTTTAGCTTGCGAAAGCATAATCGCAGAATCGATCCACAGCGGGTCCTGACCGGGAGCGGTGGCGAAGGTTAGCGGGTTGACGCTTGAATACGTCCAAGTGGGCGAGAAAACAATTTGATTGGAGCCGATTGCCTGCGCGTTGATCAGCGCTTGTGGAATGAAATATGACCAATTGGGGCGGAAGGTCGGTTGAAACTCCACGCCTGCCATGAAGCCATTGGCGCGCGCCACAATCGCCGCGCCGACTAACGTCCCCGGTTCGGGGTTTTCAAACCACTTCCAAGCGTTGACGGTATCTTGAATATCTTGCGCGGTGATGCTGGTGACCGCCTGACGACCGCTCGTGTTGGCGGCGGAAGTTTGCGCGTCGTCCGCGCTACCGCATTGACCGTTGCGGCAATAGCGATAGCCGAATGAGCCGAGCGTGTTGATTGGACCGTAAAGCTGATACGCCCAACGGTTGTTGCCGAGGGGCCACATGGGGATTGCTTCCGTCCAACCATACGGGTTGAATTGAATGTAGATAATATCGCCTGAGGGCGTGGTGGAAGGGACGTTCACTTCAAAAAGGATGGGCGAAGAATTTCCCGCCAGCCAAGTTTCGACTGAATCTTGAAAGGTAGAATCTTGTTCCGGCACAATGAAATCGCGTAAGACCCATTCGCCGCTTTTCTTATGCTCGGCGTTCCAGAAGCCATCGCCGAGCGTATATTTATATTGGATGTGCGCCCCAACCGGCAAACTGATCGAGACGGCGTATTTGCCGTCAGCTTGGAGATTCAGTGTGGGCATTCGTTCGGGAGCGACGCTGAGCGACCCTTCCAAATCTGCGAAAGTGTTGCCAAGCTGAAGGATATTCCCGGCAATTCTCACCGGCGCGCCGGGGACGGTCTCTGCGGGCGTTGAAACGATGAAGGTTATATTGACCAAACGCGCCGGCGCGAGGCGCATATCCGCTTGAGTCACTTGTCCGTCCACCACTGCCGCGCCTTGCTGGAAGGTGTGGTACATGCCGTCTAAACTATACGCGACCAGATTATGCGTGCCAACCGGCACGCCGCTCAATTCAAAATGACCGGTTGAATCGGTGAGATATTGAATGCCTCCGGCAGAAACCATCACGTTCGGCAAAGGCGAGCCTGTATCCGTATTGAAAACCCGCCCTTGAATCGAGCCGGTTGGACGCGCGTACGATTTATCTCCCCAGTCGGCGACGATGTCAGTTACGTCTGCAGGTCCAATTGCATAATACAAGCGATAGCGGATGGAAGTCCCTTTGGTGGTATCTTCCACAACCTGCCCGGCGCTCGTGCGTTTGATATAGCGATACTTCACGACGGTGTTATATGGGAGCGGTAGGGTGGCTGTATAAGTGAGCGGGTCGCGCGCCGCCATTGGGTAAGTGGTTGGGTTGACGGGCAGTCCCGTAACTTCGTCCAGCACGGCAATCGTCAGCGTTTCGCCGGGTTGCAAAGGCTCGGGGAGCGTAGTAATGAAATTAGTCTGCGCCATAGGGTGCGGCGTGACGGTGGGAATAGCTGGGTCGGGCGTGTTGGTGGTCGCGCTGGGCAAAGTCGGCGCGTTAAATTGAAATAAGGATAAGGTACAACCTTGCAGTAAGGTGGCGAGACATAACGCCATCACTGTGATTTGGCGTAACCGTGACGATTGCGCTTTCATGCTTCTCTCTCCTGAAAAAATGACCAGCGCCGCTGACGCGCTCTAACCTGTTTCTGTTTCAGCGGCTTCTGCTTTGGCTTTGGGCTTTCCGCGCCCGGCGTGAGCCAGATAACTCAATCCAATGCTGATGAAGTATAACAAAATCATCGGCAACATCACCAAACCCTGATTGACCGGATCCACAGTCGGCGTAACCGCCGCCGCGATGATGGCAATGATCACAATCGCGATGCGCCATTGTTCGGCGAGGAACTGCGGTTGAACAATGCCGATTGCCGTGAGTATATAAATGACCAACGGAAATTCAAAGAACAAGCCGATCCAGAGCATGAGGTTCGTGACTAGCGCGAAATATTCTTTAGCGGTCCAAGTCTGTGTGATGCTTGTAAAATTTTTCAAGAAGGCGATCGCCGGCGGAAGCAAAACATAGAAAGTGAAAACCATGCCCAGCACAAAAAAGAGCGCCGCCAGTGGAATGCCAAATAACCCGATTTTCTTTTCGTGCGCGTGTAGCCCGGGCGCGGCGAACAGCCAAATTTCAAAGACGATATAAGGCATGGCAATTGCAATTCCGGATAGCAGGGCGACTTTCATAAATACGCCGATGCTTTCGGTGGGTCCAATCGCTTGTAAGGCGGTGAGTCCGCCGACTGGCTTCGCCATATATTCCATCAAAGGTTCAGCTAACCAGAATGCGCCAATCACCGCCAGCGAGAGCGCAATCAGCGCGCGAAGGATATGCGCGCGCAAAATTTCCACTTGCTCCCAGAGCATTTGTCGCGCGGAGGAATTGGTGGCAAGGTCTACGAATACTTCGCCAATCGGGCGTTCTTCCGGCTCAGAATTGAGGAAATGCGTAAAACGGGCAACGCCCCGAAATGGCGAGGCGAAGATGTTGAAGATGAGCCGAAATGGAAATGTGATCGCCCGCCAAAGCCGCTGAAAGAAATTACGCATTTGGCTCCTGATCGCCGTTTGTTTTTGATTCAGTTTTGGGCGGGGCGATCTTGTTGGGCGGAAATGCCGAAGGCGGCGAAGCGAAAGGCTGTGAGCGTGGCGGCAGGCTTGGGTCGTTGGGGCGGGCTGGAGCGGAGTCTGTGGCGGAAGTAATTTCTTTGTTGAGTTGATTCAATTCGTCATTCGCTTCGCGGATTAAGCGATTCGGCAAAGTCCGCAGTTCGCGCGAGGTTTGTTGAAAAATCTTCCAGCCGTCTGAGGTGACGATTTTGCGCATCCATTGCCCGATCGTTTTTCCGGCTTTTTGCATGTCTTTAGGTCCGAGGATGATCAGCGCGATGATGACGATAAAGATTAATTCAGAAGGTCCTACGCCGAGAAATTCCATATTACGAATCCGTTTTTGCGGCAAGTTCCGCCGCTTTTGCGCTTAAGATTTCTTGGAGTTCATGCTCGTGATCGGCTAATGAGCCAAGCACGCCGTTGATAAAGCGCGCAGAAGTATCGGAGCCGAAATGCTTGGCGAGTTCCACCGCTTCGTTGATGACGACTTTGATCGGCGTGTGACGATAGACGGCAAATTCCCAGAGCGCGAGGCGCAGAATGTTGCGGTCAATTGCGGCGATTTGATCGAGGGGCCATTCGGGCGCATATTTGGCAATGAGTTGATCTAGTTCGCCGGTGAGCGGTAAGATGCCGAAGATGATTTGTCTGGAGAATTCTGCAAGATCGTCCGGCAAGCTGATTTCTTGCAGTCTGGTTTTGTAAACTTCGCCCGGCAAATGGTTGGATAAATCAATTTCATATAGCGCTTGTAAAGCAAGAGCGCGCGCTTTCGTTCGGGGTTTCATGCTTTCAAGCCTCAGACTCTCCGTAATCTATATCTTCGATGTGGATGATGACGCGGTCAACTTCCATGCCGACCATTTCTTGGATGGCGCGGGCGACGTCTCTTTGTACGTTGCGGCTGACTTCGCGGATGTTGACGTCTTGTTTGAGGATGAGATGCAAGTCAATGAAGGCGACATTATCTTCAGTCTCAATCCGCACGCCTTCGCTCGCGCCTTTTTTGAAAAGACGATTCACTCCGCCCGGGACGGGGGCGAGGCGGCTCACTCCCGCGACGCGCAAAGCCGAAAGACTGGCGATCGTGGTGAGCACTTCCGGCGCGACTGTGGTTTTACCTTGAATGGTTTCGGTCATAGAAATTTCTCCTGTGATTACGCGCGGTGCGGGTTACATCATCGCCATGCCGCCATCTACGCCTAAAACTTGACCGGTGATATAGGCGGCTTCATCTGAAGCGAGAAAAGCGGCGGCGAAGGCAATTTCTTCCGGCTTGCCTTTGCGGGCAAGCGGGACCATTTTGAGCGCGGCTTCCAAAGTTTCGGGAGTCATCGCGTCTAGGATTTCTGTATCTACGAAGCCGGGCGCAATGGCATTGACGGTGATGTTTCTGGCGGCTACTTCGCGCGCCAAGGCTTTGGTGAAGGCGATTTGCCCGCCTTTGGAAGCGGAGTAATTGGTTTGTCCGGCGTTGCCCATTTGCCCCGCGACGGAAGCCATGTTGATAATTCTGCCGATGCGTTTACGCATCATGTGTTTGACGGCGGCTTTGGAGCAATTGAAAGCGCTTTTCAAGTTGGTGTTGATAACTGCGTCCCAATCCGCTTCGGGCATCATCATAATTAATTGATCCCGCGTAATGCCGGCGTTGTTGACGAGGATGCTTAAGTCGCCGAAGGTATCTACTGTAAATTTGACGAGCGCTTCAGCCTGTTTGAAATCAGAAACATCCGCTTGAAAGGCGGCGGCTTTCCCGCCCGCAGTTTGAATTTTTTGAACGACTTCTTCGGCAGATTCCGGCGATTTGTTGTAGTTGACGACAACCGCCGCGCCGCGCGCGGCAAATTCCAAGGCGATGGCTCTGCCAATGCCGCGTGAGCCGCCGGTAATTAAGGCTATTTTGTTTTCTAAAGATAAGGTCATGGTTGTTTTCCTCTTATGAATTGAATTATACACGCTTGAAGGGGAAGAATGAGTAGCTGTATAATGATAGAAAATTTAGCGGTTTAGGGAATGTATTTTCGCAGTCCAAAAGCCAGCCCAAATCCGCCGCTTAGCGCGATGACCGCCAAAGCAATAACCGCATCCTGCCAAAAGCGCATAGGGAAGAGGCGAATCAGCGTATCTGAATAATAAAATAACCAAGAATCGCCGGTGAAGAAGAGGGCGTGAAAACCGGCGAAAAACTCCCAGAAAATATCGGGGTTGAAGAGAACGCCCGCGCCGCCAATGAAAGCTAAAACCAGAGCCAGCCCAACCATCCACGCGCCGCCGCGTTGTAACCCTTGGAGATATTCCGTATGCCAATTTTGGCGATATGAAGAAAGCAGGAGGATGATTAGGATTCCAATTGTCCAATACCAAACGCGGAGCGCGCCGCGAACTACGTTTTTTACGTCCTGCATGTGGCTGAGTTCGCGTTCGTTATAAAGCGCCGAGCCGTCCTCAAATTTCAAAGAGCCTAAATAAGATATATCCGCAGTGTTGACCAGATAATCAACTGCATAAGGAGCCCAATGCAGGCGATTCGCTGTGGTGAAGCCGTATTCATCTGTCGGGAAGTACGGCAGGTTGTATTCAAGCGTATAGAAAAGCGGAGTCAATAAAATGCGTAGCGCCAGCCCGATCAATGCCAGCGGCGTGAGCAGAGAGACTAAATAAGCGGCGAGCGTAGAAGGCTTCATAAACCTAGCGCAGAATTTGAAAGCCGCCCTGAAGCACGAAATTAACGGTCATATCGTTGACGATCCATTCAATGGGAGCGAGATCGTCCGTGAAGACTGTGGTCGTTGTATATCCGTCTTTGAGGTTGGTATAAGTGGAGGACATCGTAGTTAATAATAAAGGGGGAGTCGCTGGGTCTTGTGAATACGAGGCGAGATTTGCCGCGAAATTCTCTTTGGTTGTGGGTTGCAGGGTAGCGAAGATCATTGTGTTGAGCGTGTTGGGAATATCCATCACGTGAATGGACGGGAAAATTGTCGCGAGCGTGGTGGCGAGTCCGTCAATGAGGCGGCGGTCGCCTGGGACTGAGCCAACGTTGATGGTCAGGACTCCGTCGTCAGTTAGGTGGGCGGCGACGATTCTGAAAAATTCCTGCGTGGTCATGTGCGGCGGAATGTACGGCGGGCGATAAGCGTCTACGGCGATGATGTCATATTTGGTTTGCGATCTATCCAGATTCAAGCGCCCGTCTCCGATGTGAACGGTTAGGTTGGGCAGATCCATGTGAAAGTATTTTTTGCCAACCTCGACAATTTTTGGGTCGAGTTCAAAGCCGTCAATTTGCACGTTGGGGAAAATCAGGCTGGCTTGACGCGCGGCAGTTCCGGCGGCGAGACCGACAATCGCCATGTGTTTAATATCGGTCAGTTTGCGATTGGCGTAAAAAAAAGGACCTGCTGAAAATTCCTCCCAAGGTCCGTTGTAATATAAGATGTCCGGATGATAGATAGAGTGAATCCCTTGACCTTCGTTGAGGCGTAATAAAGTAAAACCGTTTTGATCTTGCACTTGAATGTAGTTGTAAGCGGATTCAGTTTCGTACACTTGTCCGGCGTTATTCTTCAACTTTTGATTGGAGAATAAAACGGCGATGATAATTAGCAGAAGCGGCATCCAGATTAACTTCAGCGCCGCTTTTTGATTAGCGTATTTTAAAAGCCCAAGCAGAGCCACGGCGAGTAAAACCAAACTAAACAACAGAAATGTTTTCGTAGTGCCGATGGTTGGGATGGTGACTAAGGTTGGCACGAACGTCCCGATGAATGAGCCGAGCGTGGAGATGGCATAAATTTGTCCCGAAGTTTGCCCGGCTTTTGACGTGTCGTCCACTAATAAACGAATGGCGTAAGGCGAGATAGTCCCCAGCAGGGTAATTGGCACGCTGAATAAGATCAGCACGGCGATGAACGAGCCAGCCATGATTCCCACGCTCAGGGCTTCAAACGCATTTGCCGCCGACCGCAAAACGGGACCGGCGATATATGGCACAAGTCCGAGCGTGAATGCGCCCCAAGCCAAAATGCGATACATGGCTTCGAGCGTTGGGTTTTGATCTGCCCATTTGCCGCCGAGGAAATATCCAAGCGTGAGGTAGATGAGAATCAGCCCGATAATGCTCGCCCAAACTAGGTTGCTTGTACCGAAGACGTTGCCGATCAAACGTCCGGCGGCTAGCTCAGCGGCGAGTGTGGTCATGCCGGAGATAAAAACTGTGAAGAGTAGGTAGCGTTTCATAATGGGGCGAATTATACCTATGGATTGCTTTTTTCTTGAGCGCTCAATTTGAGCCTCTCGCGCCCCTTCGAAATGGAGCGGGTTAAGGTAAAATGACTCTTGATTACATTCAATTTTTATCAATAATGGAGAAAAAATGACAACGATTCGTACAGATGTGTTTAAGCTTGGAGATAAATTTGCCACTTTATTAGGCGATGAAGTCAAAGTTGGGCAATTGGCTCCAGAGTTTGTTTCAGTTGTATCGGGTTGGGCTTCAGTTAACCCGATACAAGAATCAAAGGGTAAGGTGATTATCCTTTCTGCCGTCCCTTCGCTGGATACTGAGGTCTGCGATCGCGAGACGCGCCGTTTTAATGAGGAAGCCGCAAAACTTGGCGAAGATATTGTGATTTACACAATTAGCGCTGATTTTCCAATGGCGCAAAAACGCTGGTGCGGCGCGGCTGGCGTTGACAAGGTGAAAGTGGTTTCAGATGTGCTTGAGACAGATTTTGGTTTAAAGTATGGATTGGTAATCAAAGAGCGCCGCTTTTTGCGCCGTTCGGTTTTTATTGTTGGGCGCGATGGGAAACTAACCTATGTTAATTATTTACCGGCGTTAGGCGTAGAACCGGATTACGAAGAGGTAATCAGCGCGGCAAAAGAAGCCTTGAAGTAAAAAATAACTCGAAATATTAAAAGCCAAAACGGACATCCAGAAACGCGATGTCCGTTTTGCTTTATGGCGTTGCAATTTTAGGATTGTTTCGCAACTGCGTCTTCGAGCATTTTCGTGGTCAGCGATTTTGGACGTTCGATCGGCATTCCTAAAGCGCGCGACCAAACATAATTGGCGCTCACGCCCAGCGCGCGACCAACGCCGAATAAGACAGTATAAAAGTCGAATTCGCGCACGCCGTAATAGTGTTGTAAAGTGCCGGAGATCGCATCCACGTTCGGGGCGGGGCTTTTGGCTTTGCCTTGCTCTTTCAACACGGCAGGCACAACGTCCAGCGTGAGTTCGGCGAGTTTGAGCAAATCATCGTCGGGGAAATTCTTCTTGGCAAATTCAAGTTGAGTGATAAAGCGCGGATCAATGACGCGCAAAATGCCGTGTCCGTATCCGGGAATTACCTTTCCGCCGTTCAATGTATCCCAGGCGAATTTATATAAATCCTCGCGCGAAGGCACACCGTTGAAGCGTTTCTTTACGTCTAATAACCAAGCCAGGCTTTCTTGATTCGCCAACCCGTGGAGCGGACCAGCCAGCGCGTTCAAAGAAGCGGAGAAGGCGAAGAAAGCGTCCGAAAGCGTGGAGCCAGCTAGATGCATGGCGTGGGCGGAAGCGTTTCCAGATTCGTGATCGGAATGGATGATGAAGTAAAGGCGGGCTAAATCCGCATAGCCTTTTTTATCCGAGACTTTCATCATGCGGGCGAAGTTTGCGCCGAAATCCAACTTGGCGTTGTACTTCGGTTTGGAGGTTTCGCCGAAATATTTCATGCGATAGATGAACGCGGCGATGACCGGAAGTTTGGCGGTTAGGTTGAGACTGTCTTCCAACGCCGCTTCCCAATACACGTCTTTCTTCATGCCTTCTTGATAGCGCTTTGCGAAAACTGATTCGTTGCCTAAAGCCAGCGTGGCTTGCGAGAACAAAATCATCGGATGCGTATCTTTGGGCATGCTTTTCAGCATTTTGTAAACATAGTCTGGGACGGTAGCGCGTTTTGCCCATTCTTGTTCTACGGCTAAGGCTTCTTCTTTGGTAGGAATTTCGCCAACCAGTAAAAGATAATACAAGCCGCCAACCATTGGTAATTTTCCGCCTTTGGCTTTTGGCAGAGCTTTCAAGGTTTCGTTGATGGTTAGCCCGCGAAAACGAATGCCTTCGTTCGGATCTACGGATGAAATGTCCGTGAGCAAAGATTTGATATCGCGCATTCCGTAGAGGACTTCTTCAACGGTGACGGTATCTACAACAACTTCAGCGTGATCTTTGACCAGATTTTTGATACGCTCGCGCCAGGCGGGTAATACTCCAGAAATTTTTTCGTGCAGAATCATGAATTTTTCCTCTTTCAAACTTTTCTATATTTATTTTGCGAGTCGCCCGCTAAAACAGTTCGGCGGGCAGGCGGATTTATAAACTCACCAGTTTCTTCAAGGCTTCGAGCGTCTCTTTGACAGAAGCCGCAGATTTCTCAAACATGGCTTGTTCTTCTGCGTCAAATTTATATTCGACGATTCTTTCCATGCCGCCCGCGCCCAACACAACCGGCACGCCGAAGTACATATCGTTCAAGCCGTATTCGCCGTTCATGTATGCCGCGCAGGGGACGATCAGTTTTTTATCTTTCAAAATCGCTTCCGCCATTTGCGTACAAGCTAATGAAGGCGCGTAATAGGCGGAGCCGGTCTTGAGCAGGTTGACAATTTCGCCGCCGCCTTTGCGCGTGCGTTCGACGATAGCATGTAATTTATCGGCGGGGATGTATTCGCGCAAGGGAATGCCCGCCACATTTGAATGCCGCGTGAGCGGAACCATTTCGTCGCCATGTCCGCCCAAAACATAGCAGTTGATGTTTTGCACGCTCACGCCGGTTTCCATTGCCACAAAAGCGCGCATTCTCGCCGAATCCAAAACGCCAGCCTGACCGATGACGCGCTCGCGCGGCAAGCCGGTTTTCTTCAATGTAAGATACGCCATCGTATCGAGCGGGTTAGTCAAAACAATATAAATTGCGTCTGGAGAATATTTCAAAGTTTCAGTTGCGGCTTTCCCCACAATTTCGGCGTTGGTCTTCAATAAATCGTCGCGGCTCATGCCCGGTTTGCGCGCAATTCCGGCGGTGATGATGATGATATCAGAGCCTTTGGTGGCGGCGTAATCATTTGAGCCAACGACTTCAGAATCTTTGCCAATGATCGGCATGGCTTCCGCTAAATCCAACCCTTTGCCTTGCGGCATCCCCTCGACAACGTCTAACAAAACTACATCGGCTAATTCGCGTTCGGCGATCCAATGCGCGGCGGTAGAGCCGGTCATCCCCGCGCCAATAATAGAAATTTTCTTCATCTTACTCCTCCAAGTTTTCGGCGCTCGGCCGTTATTTTTTCTTATTGTACTTGCTTTTGACTCAAAAAAAGGACTCGATTTGCAGGCGAGTCCTTTCAGCGTTTGATTCTTTTGGATGGACGGAATCAACCGTCCCGTAGTTAGCGGCGCAAGTTTGCGCGTCACGCCGGACTGTGAGCGGCTTCTTCCGCTTCGAGATATCTCGTCGCCTGAATCGCGGCGGCCGCGCCCATCCCCGCTGAAGTGACCACTTGTCTGAAGGTAGGGTCGGCGATTTCGCCCGCCGCAAAGACCCCGGGCAGGCTGGTTTCCATTTTGTCGTTGACTTTGAGATAACCTAACTCGGTCATTTCGAGTTTGCCTTTGAACATTTGACTATTGGGCGCATGTCCGATGAAGATGAATAACCCGTCGGTGGCGAAATCAGTTTCCGCGCCGGTTTTGACGTTTTTCAGTTTCAGCGCTTCGAGTTTTTCTTTGCCGACAACTTCAGTGACGACCGTATCTAAAATGAAATTCATTTTCGGATGTTCTTTGGCGCGCTTTTGTAAAAGCACGCTGGCGCGGAATTCATCGCGGCGATGAATGAGCGTGACGGAAGAAGCGTAGCGGGTGATGAAGAGCGCTTCTTCAAAGGCGCTATCGCCGCCGCCTACGATGGCGACTTTTTTATCTTTGAAGAACCAGCCGTCGCATGTGGCGCAATAGGAAACGCCGCGTCCGGTTAATTCTTCTTCGCCGGGGACTTCTAAATGAAGCGGGTTAGCGCCGGTGGTGATGATGAGCGCCTCGGTTTTATAAACGCCGCTATCGGTTGTGACTTTATATGGGCGTTGGGAAAAATCTACTTCGTGCGCCATGTCAAATTCAACTTTTGCGCCGAAGCGTTCGGCTTGTTTTTGAAATTGTTCGCCGAGTTGCACGCCGCCGATGCCTTCGGGGAAACCCGGGTAGTTTTCGATCATGTGCGTTAACGCGGCTTGCCCGCCCAATTGCATTCCAGTGAGGACAGTTGGTTCTAATTCCGCGCGCGCAGCATATAACGCCGCAGATAGCCCGGCAGGACCGGCTCCCAACACTAAAACTTTGACCTGCTTCTCTTGATCTGCCATTTTTGTTTTCCTTAGCGAATCTGTGATTAGTATCCTCAAGACGCTTTTTCCACTTGATTAATTACCGTGTGCATTTTATCAGATGGCAAGGCTTGTGGATAGTTACCGAGAATTTACATTCTTTTTACACATTTTCTCCATGTTTGCTTGCTACATTTACGCGCATACAAAAAAACAGGAGATGTAAATGAAAGCGATTATTCATCGGAAATACGGCTTGCCTGAGGTACTTGAATTTGTTGAACTTGAAAAACCTATTCCGCAGGACGATGAAGTTCTGATCAAAGTTCGCGCTTCGTCTATCAATGCGATGGAATGGTACGGCATGATTGGCTTGCCGATTGGTCGCTTGGGCGGCGGGTTGACGAAACCCAAAGATCCGCGTTTGGGCGTGGACTATTCCGGCATAGTGGAAGCCGTTGGCGAAGCGCGGTCTGATTTCAAAGTGGGCGATGAAGTTTTTGGCGCGCGGAACGGCGCGTATGCTGAATATGTCGCCGTCAAAAAAATCATTATCCCTAAACCCAAAAATATTTCTTTTGAAGAAGCCGCGTCCGTGCCGATTGCGGCGCTCACGGCTCTGCAAGGCTTGCGCGACTTTGGAAAAATTCAAGCGGGTCAAAAAGTGTTGATCAACGGCGCTTCTGGCGGCGTAGGGCATTTTGCCGTGCAAATTGCAAAGGCGTTTGGCGCAGAAGTGACTGCGGTGTGTAGTTCAAGAAACATTGAAATCGCGCGCGCTTCAGGCGCCGACTATGTGATTGATTACGCTGAAGAAAATTTCACATTGGTCGCTAAGAAATATGATTTGTTGTTAGACGTTGCCGGAACGCATTCATGGAAAGAATACAAACGAGTTCTAAAGCCGGATGCGCATTTTGTAATTGTTGGCGCTCCTAAAAGCGCCGGCTTGATTGGCCCGCTTTCGCATGTTATCAAAGTTAAGTTTGCTTCTTGGCGCGCAAGTCAAAAGGTGGATTTTTTCATCGCCAAGTTCAATAACGAAGATATGAATCTTTTGGCAGAATTTCTTGAGACCGAAAAGTTGAAACCATTCGTTGAAGAGACTTATCCGCTTAGCCAAACTGCGGAGGCGATGAGGCGTTTTGGTCAGGGGCATGTGCGCGGGAAAATTGTGGTGACGATGTAGCTCGCTTTCTGCAATCTCCACAATGCCTGTCGGTTGCATCCATAATCTTTACATAATCGCTGGGTATAGTTAGTTTATAAATCAATTTACCATTGGAGGTAAGAATGTCTCGTAATAGTTTGATCTTTCGGGTGATTGGCGTTTTCCTGCTTGTCGCTTTGGTTGCCGTTGGCGGGTTTTTCGCCTATCGAGCGGGAGTGGCTCAAGGCGTGATGCGAGCGCCGGCTGTGGCGACCGCGATTGCTGAATCTGCGGAGAGCGGCGCTATGTCGCCGATGCCCGGCTATGGTCATGGACATGGATATGGATACGAATATGAATATCCGGCTTATGGCTCTCGGCGCTTTGGCATGTTCCCCTTTGGCGGAATTTGTTTCTCCGTCTTCTTCATCTTTTTATTTTTTGGCTTATTGCGGCTAGTCTTCTTCGGCGCTTGCCGTTTTGGATGGAAGCGCCATCACGGACCTTGGCGTGAAAATTGGGATGATGGCGTTCCGCCGATGTTTGATGAATGGCATAAAAAAGCACATGCAGATTCGGCTGGTGGCGAGAAAATCAAATAATCAGAAGAGAGGGTCAAAGGAATTAGAGGGGAATCGCCTCAACCTCTAATTCCTAATTCCTAAGCTTTCCTTTATACTTTATACCAATGAATCAACTCATCCTCGTCGTAGACGACGAACCTAAAATTGTGCGCTTGGCGCGCGATTATTTAGAAAAAAATAATTTTCGCGTCGTCACCGCGGGCGATGGACAATCTGCGCTCGCTACTGCGCGCAGAGAAAAGCCAGACCTCATCATCCTAGACTTAATGATCCCAGTCATTGACGGGCGTGAAGTGTGCAAAATTCTACGCAAAGAAAGCGACGTACCCATCATCATGCTCACGGCCCTGGCTGAAGAGATTGATCAAGTGACCGGTCTCGAAATCGGCGCGGATGATTACATCACCAAACCTTTTTCGCCGCGCGCTTTGATCGCCAGAGTCCGCGCTTTGCTTCGCAGAGTGACTGGCGCGATAAAGTTGCCCAATGTCATTCGCGTTGGTCGTCTTGAGATTGACGCGGAGAGATATTCCGTCGCTTATCAAGGCAACCCGATCAAACTCACGCCGAATGAATTTAGATTGTTGCAATTGCTTGCAAGTCATGCCGGCAACATCTTGACTCGCGAACAGATTTTAGAAAACTTGCATGGCGTTTCTAATAGCTTTGACCGCAGTATTGATTCGCACATCAAAAACTTGAGAAAGAAATTGGAACAAGCCTCCAACCAAATGCTGATTGAAACAGTCTATGGAATTGGCTATCGTTTCGCGGAAAAGTAATTAACAGTATTTTTATGCCCGATCCTCAATCTCCTCCAGGCTTTCGCGCTAGGCGCGGTAGGCGCAGATTTTTCCCATTCGCGCCGCTCTTTTTTTTCAGCGCCATCTTTTTTATCGGCGGTACTGCCGCGTTATTTTATTTATTGTTTTCAAAATATGCGGGCGTTCGGAATATTTGGCTTTTGGTTTGCGGCGCGCCTGCAATTGCTTTCATTATCATCGCCGTCACAATTTTCAATTTGTACATGCGCTTTGGCAAGCCGCTAGAGAATCTTTTTAGCGCCATCAATGCGGTCTCAGAGGGAGATTTATCCGCGCGGGCGTCTGAAACCAAGTCGGATATGTTTAGCGAATTGATCGCCCGCTTCAACAAAATGATTGACGAACTGGAACGCGCCGATAAACAACGCCGCAACCTCACGGCGGATATCGCTCACGAGTTACGCACGCCGTTGCATATTATTCAGGGAAATTTGGAAGGCATTGTGGATGGCGTTTATCAGCCGACTCACGAACACATCAACAATACATTGGATGAGACTAAACTATTGACGCGCCTGATCAATGACTTGCAGACTTTGTCGCTCGCCGAGTCTCAGCAATTGCCGCTTCATCCTACCCGCTTCCTGGTCGTTGACCTGCTACATGACCTCGCTTCGAGTTTTTCTTCTCAAGCCTCAACTCTCGGCATTGACTTGAAAACAAATATCAAAGATTCGACTTTAGAATTCAATGCGGATTATGACCGACTCAATCAAGCGCTATCTAATTTAATTTCAAACGCTCTGCGGCATACCCCTCAAGGCGGGACAATCTCAATTGCCGCCGAATTATCAATTGCCAATCACATTTTACAAATTACGATTACAGATACCGGCTCAGGCATTCCCGCTGAAGATTTACCCTTCATCTTTGATAGATTCTGGCGCGGGGATAAATCGCGCACAGGCAGAGTTAATAGCGGCTTAGGTCTTGCGATTACCAAGCAACTCGTCGAAGCGCATGGCGGGAAAATAAAAGCTGAAAGCGAACTTGGCGTAGGCACAACCTTTACTATCGAGTTGCCTAGCGCCAACGAAAAATTCTTATAAAGTGACTGTCGCTTTATTTAACTGCCTTGTCCGTAATCTCCAAAGCCCTATCTAAAATATCCATCCCCTCTTTCAACTCTTCTTCGGTAATAATCAATGGCGGGATAATTAAGATAGTATGCCAATGGGTATATAAAAACAAACCATGATCGGCGCAATATTTTTTTAGCGCGTTCATTTCAGGCGAAGATGAATTCCACGGAGCCATTGGTTCTTTGGTCTCTCTATTTTTGACTACTTCGATAATGCCAAATAAACCGATGTTGCGGACTTCGCCAATCGAAGGATGCGCCTCGCCTAAATCGGTCAACATTCTTCGCAAAACATTTCCCATTTTAGAAGCATGTTCAACAATTTTTTCTTCTTTCATTACTTCGATATTAGCAATCGCCGCCGCCAATGAAATGGGATGGGAGGTGTAAGTGAGACCGCTTTCAAAAGCATGTTCGTCAAACGCAGAGGCGATCTCTGGTTTCAGGGCAACTGCTCCAAGCGGCGCGTACGCGGAGGTTAATCCCTTTGCCATGGTGAGCATGTCTGGAATCACGTTCCAATGTTCGATGGCGAACATCTTGCCCGTGCGCCCAAAGCCGCTCATCACTTCGTCGCAAATCATCAAGATATTGTATTTGTCACATAACTGACGAACGCCCTGCATGTATCCGCTGGGGGGGATGATAATACCGTTCGTGCCGGTAACAGTTTCGATTAAGATAGCGGCGATGGAGTCGGGTCCTTCATACAAGATAATTTCTTCAAGATGATTCAAATAGTCGCGCGTAAAATCTTCTTCTGAAATATTTGGATTCGTACGATGAAACGTGGAACGATAACGATACGGATCAAGAAAATGCACTACGCCCGACATAAGATTTGGCTCCCATGCCACGCGGCGCGGATCGCCCGTCGCCGCCATTGCCCCGGCGGAAGCGCCATGATACGAACGATAACGGGTTAAGATTTTGTGCTTCTTGGTATAACCGCGCGCAAGTTTGATCGCGTTTTCGTTGGCATCGGCGCCGCCAAGCGTAAATAAAACTTTGCTCAGGGCTTTATTTGGCGTAATTTCTGCAACCGCTTTGCTCGCCAACGCGCGGACTTTCGTCGTCATCCCCGGCGCGGCATAAGGTAATTCTGCCGCTTGCTCTTGCATAGCTTTGATGACTTTCTCATTTCCATGACCGATATTGACGCACATCGTCATTGAATTGAAGTCTAGATATTTTTTATCGTCTATATCCCAAAAATAAACGCCTTTGGCTTTTTTGACTGCAATTGGGTTTACCTTGGCTTGCGCAGACCAGGTCCAAAAAACGTGTTCTTTGGAGAGCGGGAGAATTTCGTCATCAGGGAGATTGAACATGGGAGTCCTCTATAAATGGTAATTTTATAAATAGTTCACAAATTATAATCGGATGCGATTATGGATAGATTCCCTTACAAGCGTATCGTCGTGATTGGCACAACTTCCAGCGGAAAATCCACGTTGGCAGGGGAACTTGCCAGAAAATTCAATTTGCGCTTTGTGGAATTAGACGCTTTGTATTGGAGACCGAATTGGAAGCCGACCCCGCCGCTTGAATTTCGGGAAAAGGTTCTAAAAGCCATTGAGGGTGACGCTTGGATCGTTGCGGGAAATTACAGCAGTGTGCGCGATTTGATTTGGAATAAAGCCGAATGCGTGATTTGGCTGGATTATCCATTTAGAATCGTCTTTTGGAGATTGATCAAACGGACAATTCACAGATCGGTGACGCAAGAGCTTTTATGGGGCACAAATACGGAAAGCTTCTGGAAACATCTCAAATTGTGGTCTGAAGATTCTTTGATTCATTGGTTATTCAAAACCTATTGGCGTAGAAAAAGAGAAACGCCGCTTTTGTTGAGGCAATATCTGCACTTAAAGGCGTTTCATTTCAAACATCCAAAAGAAGCGCAGGCGTGGGTTAGCGATCTTGTTTTCTGAACCATCCAGTTACTTGTGTTAACCCAATGAGAGTGACTGCCACAAGAAATACGCCCCATTCAAAGGTGAATTGCACTTGCGTATATAAAGCCAGCGAAACCAATAGCAAACCCGCTAAGGTTAATAAACTTAATCGTGCGAGATGCCGGCGTTCTAAGCCGTATGAATCTTCATCTTTGGCGGAGAGGCGTAAGCGGCGGCGAAAATCCGTTAAATCCCAAGCGCAGAGCGCGAAGAGCGAACCCGCCAACAGCCAGCTAAATTCAAAGCCGAGAACCAGCCCAAATGCCGAGCATAAAACAGACGCCAGCAAAGCTACGGATGAGAACCAGCGCCATTCCTGCCAAATGGAAATGAGCCAAACTATGCCGATAAATAAAATCCAGCCGGCGCTTGTTTCCCAGCCTGCCTGAGCATAGCCCCAAGCCAGCGAACTGGCGCTCAGAATTACGCTAATAAATAAAGCGATATTCGTCATGTCTGACTCCGATAGGCAAACCCTTGCGGACGACTGCGCTTCAAAAGCGGACCGACAGCCTGATCAAACCTCTGCGACACGTCCCACTCGATGACTTGTACGCCCGCCCGTTCAAGCCGCTTGATCAATAAATCTCTTTCCAAGCGGATGATGCGTGCGGCGAGTTGAATTTCCGGCGAATTTGGTAAATAGCCGAGTTCAAATTGAATTGGGTTTGGGCTGAGCGTCAGAATTTGATAGCCTTTGGCGCGCAATTGGATGATTGCATCCAAGTCGCTGTGCGCGAGCGGGCTGACTAAAATAATTTGCGATTGCGGCGGAAACATGCGCGAGGAAAGATGTTCTAAACCGGCGAAGACGGAACTGCTTCCGGTTGCGGCTTTGGCTAATCCGCGCATAATTTTTTCGCGTTGAATTTTTCCGTAGCCGGGTAAAGTCCAGCTAAGATAACTGCCATACACTAACAAGCCGACGCGGTTGCCCTGCGCGAGTAGCACATCCGAAAGCGCGGCGGCGGCGGTGACTGAATGCTCGAAGATGGAATGTTTGCCTTGAAACAGATTGGTCAAATCGCGCGCGTCTAAAACTACGCCCACATCTGCAACGCGATCCTGCTGAAATTCATTGGCGTAGAGCGCTTCCGCGTGGCGGGCGCTGGCGCGCCAATTGACTGCGCGCGGCGAATCGCCGGGTTGATATTCGCGCACGCCGAAAAATTCTGTGCCAGAGCCGCCCGCCCGCGCCGCAATCTGACCGGCGTACACGCGCGTTTTACGCGGATGGATCGCCGCTGTTTTGAGGCGGCGTAAATCTGGAAAGATAAATAATTGCGCGGGCGCTGAGTAGCGCGCTGAACGGCGAATGAGACCGAATGGATCGCGCGCTTCGGCGGAGATGGCGTCAAAGCTGTATGCGCCGCGTGGGGCGGAGAGCGTATAACTCCAAGTGTAGGAACTGTTTTTCGGAAGCCGAATCAGGCGACGGGTCGAGTTGGGGCGCGCGGTTATTTTTTCCGCAAGTTGATCTTCAAGATACAGTTCTTCAAGCGCGTCTCCATGATTTTGAATTATGAGCGTCATGGTCACTTCTGCGTCCGGCGCGGCTCTTTCGTGCGAGAGTTTTCTTTCGATAGAAATGTCGAGCGTTTGCGGCGCGCTATAAAAACCATAAAAAAAATAGAGCGCGAAGGGTAGCGCTAGCGCGATGAATTCGCCGCGTAGGGCAATTAGCCCGGCGAGCAATAATCCATAAATCAGCGTGGAAAGTAGAAATGAGCGGCGCAAATTATTTGATCACCGGCACGGGAGTTTGCGCCAAAATATCGCGGATGACGTCGCCGCCAATTTGTTGCGACATCCAATACTCGGGTTGCAATAAAATGCGATGGCTGAGAACGGGAACGGCGAAGCGCTTGATATCGTCGGGCAGGACGTACTCTCTGCCGGAGATCGCGGCTTGGGCGCGCGCCATTTTGAGGAAGGCTAGCGAGCCGCGCGGGCTGGCGCCGACCGCTACGCGCCGATCTATGCGCGTGGCATGTACCAAGGCGGAAATATAACCTTCCAGATCGGAATCGACATGCACTTCTTCCAGCGCGGCGCGCATTTCTAAAAATTGCCTGGCTTGGGCAATTACTTGAACTTGCATTTCTTCCTGCTTGCGCTGACGGCGGCGGCTCAAGATTTCTTTTTCTTCTTCGGCGTTGGGATAGCCGACTGTGAGTTTGATCATAAAACGATCGAGTTGCGCTTCGGGGAGCGGAAATGTGCCTTCATATTCGATCGGGTTTTGCGTCGCTAAAACGATGAATGGATCGGGCAATTGCAGGCTTTCGCCTTCCAGAGTCACTTGCGCTTCTTGCATGGCTTCCAATAAAGCGGATTGCGTTTTCGGCGAGGCGCGGTTGATTTCGTCCGCTAGCAAAATGTTTGTGAAGACGGGTCCGTGACGCAATTCAAAATTATTTTTTTCGCGGTTGAAGATATATCCGCCGGTGATATCGCCGGGCAGTAAGTCTGGCGTGAATTGGATGCGCTTAAATTCCAAGCCCAGCGCTGAGGCGAAGCTTTTGGCGATCAACGTTTTTCCCAACCCGGGAAAATCCTCCAGCAGGACATGCCCGCCGGCGAGCGTTGCGGCGAGGATGTTTTCCAACAGAGCATGTTTGCCAACTACGGCGCGTTCCACTTCGGCGATCACGGCTTGACTGGTTTTTGAAACTTCAGCGATTTCCATTTTTATTGCTCTCCATTTCAACTTCAAGATATTCGAGCGCTTTTTGCGGTTCGAGGCTTAATGGCGAAGGCGTATTTTTTGTCCACACTTTTTGCGGGTAATCCGCAAATGAGCCGCTGATGCCGGATTGCAAATAAGCTTGCACGTCCGATGGCGGATTCCAATCCCGCCCTGCCAGCCGCGAAAATTTTTGCGCGATTTGTTTGCCTTCGCGCTGATCGAGCAATTCTCTGGCGATGTTGCCCAAGCGATTGGCGATCATCCATTTGTAATAATTGCCGCGTTGACTTTTGTGGATCAACTCCGCCAGCGCCTCCAGCGGACTTTCAACTTTTGCCGCTTTCAAGGGCTTTACCTTCCCGATTGGGATTTCCAACAACAACCCGTGGATGCCCGCAAAGCCCAGCGCCGCAATCAGCAAAATCCAGACGACAGCTTGCGGAAGCAAATGATAATAGAGTTTGATCAGCCACCATAAATACGCGAGCGGCACGATCACGCTCGCGTAAATGAATTGCCTTGAAGCGAAAGCGATCAGCAAGCCCACAATGCCCGCGCCGATCAACATGATTGATTTACGCTTGGTCATGCGTTTGCTTCTCCGCAGTAACGTAGAATGGCGCTGAGACATTCAGTCGCTTGCTCGATTTCCGTTGAACTTGCGGATTTTTTTCCATAGCGGACCGCTTCAAAAAGTAGAGTCAAAGTTTGGACGGAGCCGTGCGGCAAGCCTGCGCGGGCTAACTGCGCCGAAAATTCAGAAGGCGTGCTGGCTTGTTGGCGATGCACTCCGCGTTTGCGCGCGGCGATTTCGTTCATCCGCTCATAACATTCGACGATCGTATTCTCATAATTTTTGCCAGCTTTGAGATTTTCCAAAGAATTGCGCGCAATGCTGGCAAAATCATCCAGCGTATGATCCGCTTCAGCGATGCGCGTTTTGCTTCGATAAATCTGCCAAACGATGAGACCAACTAAAAATAAAATGCCCAATCCAATGGCAAAGGACAGCCAGTTTTGCTCTTGCGGCGGCGTGAAAACTGGCGCGGGCAGATCCTGCTGTGGCGCGAGGAGCGAAGCAATCTCCGGCACGGCGAGGTCTAAATGACTGGCGATGCCTGTAAACCATTGCACCTGCGTTTTGACTAAATACGCCACAACCAACCCATAAAGCATGGATTGAAAGAAAGCGCGCAGAACTTTTTTGCGCGCCTCCGGATCTAAAAGCGCGAAGATTGAAGCGAAGATGGCGAGGAGGATGACGCCAACGATGATTTTTTCCGAAAGCGGCGCATTTTGAACGGAACTTAGAAAAGCCTGCCCCTCTGCCTGAGAAGTTTTCTCCGCTTCAGAACCTCCGCCGCCGATTGGCTGAGAAGGCTGGAAATTCAGCTTAGGCAATGCGTTGGTCAAGAGAATCAGCGCGAGCAGGGTTAACGCTGAAAAGATCAGGAGCGCGCTTCTATGCTGGGAGAGCTTTTGCATGGCGCAGGAATTTTACCATTCGCTGAAATCGCGCATGATAAAATCGAATGGAATTATTATGCGCCTATGAATGCAAAGGAATCTGAATGCAATGGAGAACTCCATCCTAAAGCGCTGGAAGGGCTGTGGCTGTTCAATCAACGTAAGTTCTTTGAAGCGCATGAAGAGTTGGAAACTGCTTGGCGCGCAGAGACTGGCGAAATCAGAAATTTGTATCGCGGTATTTTACAAATAGCGGTAACTTATTTGCACATCACACGCGGAAATTATGACGGCGCGATTAAAGTCTATGGGCGGAGCCAAAAGTGGCTAAAAGATTGGGCAGATGTTTGCAGAGGGATTCAAGTGGAGCGGCTTAGAGTGGATGCAAAATTAGCCCTGCAAGAACTCGAACGGTTGGGCAAGGAGAACATCGCTCAATTTGACGTGGCGTTTTTCAAACCGATTCAATGGAGCGAAAGCCGAATCTGGATTTGCGATAAATGCGGCAATGAAATGTACGCGAAGAATTGCAAAATCAGTTGTCCGAATTGCGGAAATCGGTTTGATTGCTCGGATTTGAATATCTATTTCGATTAATTGAGTTTGGGAAGATATTCCCGTTGCAAACTTTTGAGATGATGATCCACATGCCCGACCATGACATGAATCAAAGCCCGCACGCTGATTGGATTTCCGCTGGCAATTCCGCGATAATTCAGCGCCGCGTCAGTTAGGTAATTAATGGCAAGCAAATTTGCTCGGCGCGTAAATTCAAATTCTGCGAGCAGATCAGCGAGAGTGTAAGCGTTGAAATTCGCTTCGCGCACGTAATCGTCCTGATCAAAGCCGGGGAGTGGATTCTGTTCACGGCGCGAGAAGCAGGTCAAACGGTAGGCAAAGACGCGCTCTGTGTCAATGATATGACCGAGGACTTGTTTAATCGTCCATTCTGCGGGACTGGGCTTGAAGAGCGCTTGCGCGTCGCTTAAATGGGCGAGTTCGCGCTTGAGTTCGTCAATTTGTTTGGGCAAAGCGGCTAACACATCGCCGCGTTCCAGCGCTAGATCAATATAATTTGAAAAATACGCCGCCGCTTCTTCTGCGGTAGGGGGAGTTAAGTGCATTGCGCCTCCTGTTTTTTTATGATTATACTTGGCATGAGCAGAACTGGAAAAGATTGTATAATCATAGCCAATGTTAGGAATTTCCCCATGACCACAACTCTTGAAACGAAAAATATACCAATTTATACAGAGCGCGTCCCAATTGCGCCTTTAGACCTCGCGCCGGTGGAAGATGTGAAAGTGAATCGCTCGGCAGTGGAGCGCCGCTCCGCTACCATGAACACGCGCCGTACCGTGAAAAAAGAATGGCAGGCGGCTTGGTTGTTACAAGCCGTGCGCGTGATTGATTTGACGACTCTCTCAGGCGATGACACGCCCGGCACAGTACGGCGACTTTGCGCCAAAGCGCGCTACCCGCTCCGCTCGGACCTGCTTGCCAAACTGGGAGTGAATCATTCGCTGACAACGGGCGCAGTCTGCGTTTATCACGAGATGGTTGCGACGGCAGTTGAGGCGTTACAGGGTTCAAATATTCCGGTGGCGGCTGTCTCGACTGGCTTTCCGGCGGGGCTGAATCCATTCAAGCAGAAGATTCAAGAAATTGAAGCCTCAGTCAAAGCCGGGGCGAGCGAAATTGATATTGTGATTTCGCGCCACTATGTCTTGAATCAAAATTGGCGCGCCTTATATGATGAAGTCAAAGCCTTCCGCGAAGCCTGCGGTCCCGCGCACATGAAAGCCATTCTGGCGGTTGGAGAACTTGGCACGTTGAAAAACGTGATGCGCGCCAGTTATGTCTGTATGCAAGCCGGCTCGGATTTTATCAAGACCTCCACAGGCAAAGAGCCGACCAACGCCACTCTGCCCGTGAGTTTGGTGATGGCGCGCGCCATCCGCGATTATTATGAGCAAACCGGTTACAAGGTGGGCTTCAAGCCGGCGGGCGGAATCCGCACGGCGAAACAATCCATTGATTGGTTGATCTTGATGAAAGAAGAACTTGGCGAAGAGTGGATGCAACCGCACTTATTTAGAATCGGCGCCTCGGCTCTGCTCAATGATATTGAACGTCAACTTGAGCATTTTGCCTATGGTAGATACGCTTCTATGCAATATCAGGCTTTGGGCTAGCTTAAATGCGGAGTTTGCCTAACTATAAAGCGTTATTTCATAACGCCACTGCCGAAGATAAATTACGCTTGTTTCAGACTTTGTTGAACGCCAAAGAGGAAATGACCGTTGATCTGGCGCTGGCTTTGTTGAAGATTGTCCACGAAGAATTAAGCGCCGATCAGATTAAAGACCGCTCGGTCTATAAACGCTACGCCGCGCAAATTGAAGCCTTGCGCGCCAGTTCGCCGGCGGCGTTACAACAAGTGGTCAGCGCTTGGCGTTTGCAAAAAGCCACCATACCGCCCGAATGGTTTACTTATAGAAAAGAACAGGAACTGCGATGAAAGAATATAGAAACCCAGCCACAATTCACGCGCCGCTCGGCTTGTATCAACATCAAGTGGAGTTGAGCGCCAGTGAAAGATTTTTGATCATTTCTGGTCAGGTGGGCGCGAGATTGGACGGCTCTGTCCCTGAAAGCCCGCTTGAGCAATTGGATTTAGCTTTGGAAAATATCCTTCGTAATTTAGAAGCCGCCGATATGAGCGCGAAGGATTTAGTTAAAATAAATTATTACCTAGTAGGGGAAATGGATAATATTAAGCGCCGTGAGTTGGTTTCTTCAAAACTGGGTGGGCACATTCCTTGTTCTACGGTGGTTTATGTGGCTGGCTTAGCCGACCCAATCTATAAAGTTGAAATCGAAGCTTGGGCGAGTCGCGTTGCGTAAATGGCAACTCAGCTCAACCTGCTCACGCTTACTTTTGCCTCTCAATCCAAATTTGCGGATTGGCTCGCCAAGAACTATGAAACTTCCAATGGCTTGTGGTTGAAAATTGCTAAAAAAGACTCAGGTATCCCAACTGTGACTTATGCCGAAGCGTTAGACATTGCCTTGTGTTACGGCTGGATTGATGGACAGAAAAATAGTTTTGACGAAAAATATTTTCTGCAAAAATTTACGCCCCGCCGACCTAAGAGTATTTGGTCAAAGATTAATGTGGAAAAAGTGGAACGATTAATCAAAAGCGGACAAATGAAACCCGCTGGATTGAAAGCCATCGAAGCCGCCAAAGCCGATGGACGTTGGGCAAATGCTTATGCTGGTCAAAAAAATATGGCTGTGCCGGAAGATTTTCAAAAGGCGTTGAGTAAAAATAAAAAAGCCAAAGCCGCTTTTGAGTCATTGAAAAGTTCGGAGAGATATTCGTTTTTATTTCGGATTCATAATGCGAAGAAGGCGGAGACGAGAGAAAGAAGAATCAAGCAGTTTGTGGAGATGTTGGGGAAGAATGAAAAAGCTGGTTAAATTAGACCTGACAGGTTTCCACGAATCCATTTCCGACTCGCTACTCTGTCCACGCAATCATCATGGTTGACTCGTATCACAAAAACCTGTCAGGTCTGGATATAAAAAGCGATATTCGTTTTTGTTTCGGATTCATAATGCTAAGAAGGCAGAGACGCGCGAGAGAAGAATCAAGCAGTTTGTGGAGATGTTGGAGAAGAAATAAGAAAACTTGATAGCTTGATTTACATTAAATAATCTTAGTAAATAATTCTCTTAGACGTGGAGGTAAGTGGTCTTCTGATACATAATGTCCTAGAGCATTACCGAATATTGGTTTTGTCATCTTTTTTCCGCCAACATTCAATTGCCTGAGCTTTTCGGAGAATTTTAGCGCTTCGTTATCAAGGCACTCTTGCCTTGCCTGTCTAATGTTATCCAGTGTCCACTGCTCTGGACATTGTCTTTTGTTATCTTCATGAAATAGTTTCCAGCAATTGAACAGAATTTCGTCTGAAAAAGAATCTTCAAACTCTTTATTCCCCACATTGTATTTTCTATCATCTGCAATATTTAATCTGTCGATGAGTTCTCTTAACTCAGCCGAAGCATCGTTGTCAAAAACGACATGTATATTGTTTGGATCATGCAATTCACTAATTCCTTTGGCAAATCCATAAATATTTTGAATTCCTTTTACATTAATTATCTTGATAAGGTTAGAGTTTATTGTTTTTTTGGTTCTTTGTAGAAAATGATTTGTAATAAAGTGATCTTCAGTTTCGCCTTCAACGAAAACAATCGTTTTTGCAAAAAACAAATATACATTTTCTATTCCTATTGATTGCAGTATTTTGGCTGACATCGTTGCTTCATCTTGAAGATGTTTTATTCTGGTTTGATTTTGCCCGTCAGTTGAAAGCAAGCGAATTTGATTTGGATTTACTGAATTTATTAAAAAGGGAGAATGAGTCGTCAGAATGACTTGATTTCCATTAGCTGAAAATCCCTGAAGTGTTTCTAGTAATTCTATTTGAGCCTTTACGTGTAAGTGGGTATCTGGCTCATCTAAGAGATAAATTGCCGAATTATCTGTTTCTTCCAATTTCTCATCTTTTTTGAACTCTAATAACGCCATAGTTATTCGTCGTTTTGTTCCATCCCCTTTCTTTTGTAAATTTATTTCTTTTCCGTTCTCTAAAAATTTTATTTTTGCGTCAATATTTAGGTCTTTTGTTTGATATATAGGTTCAATACGAATATCTGTTAAGCTTTTTATGAATAACTTGATTTTATCTTTCATCCCACTGTCATTCATTTTATTTGCTACTTCCTCAGAATAACCATCGATTTTTTCTTTGATAAACGTCTCGATAGTTTTATTTTCATCTATTTGTTCTTGCCAGATGCTGTTTTGCCTTTCTTTTAGAAAAACTTCTTTGAAAAATGAGGATACGTTTTCGAAATGCTTTCCGTCTAATTGAATGTTGTTGAAATTGGGGAATTGAGCATTTTCAATTTTAAAATTGGGATTGTCTGTATTGTCGTTAATTGTCCTTAAGATATTTTCCCTTAATGTAGTTAGCGCTGAATTTGATCTTACGGTAAACCCAAATAATTTTGCTGTTGACTTAATTTTTTGACCTTCGGACAGGAGTTCGGACATTTGAAGAAGCCTCGAAAGAAAGTAGACTTAGTTTGCAAACACAAACCCACTCCCAACGAGGCTTCCATGGAAAAGTTTACCATTTTAGAATTTATG